>Ga0208888_100030_pt1 | contig 148635 bp, 116 predicted proteins | sample LakWasM115_HOW13_2_FD_183929 | JGI IMG/M metagenome (GOLD analysis project Ga0208888, IMG submission 183929) | Freshwater sediment methanotrophic microbial communities from Lake Washington under simulated oxygen tension - Sediment Metagenome... | ecosystem: Environmental > Aquatic > Freshwater...
CCATGGCATGCTGAAAGCTAAAAAAGAATTTGACGGGACTCGTTTTTACACGTTTCCTGTTGAAGCAAATTCATAAGATTTTATGATTTTTGCAAATTTGGGCTTGTGTCTTAAGAGAGTATCTACGCCTGATTCCCAACAAAAAGCTGTTGCGCTGGTTCCCAATCTCCAGATTGGGATCCCAGAAGGCGAAGCTCTAGCTTAGCGAGACGGGAAGCTAGAGCTTCCCATACTGAATTCCCAAGCCGGAGCTTGGGAACTAGCGGAATTAAAATATCGGGCAATGAAAAACGGTTACCCGATCAGCCCAACCTTACATTTGCGATTGCAAATAATTCTGCAAGCCCACTTTCTCAATCAATTCAAGCTGGGTTTCCAGCCAGTCGATATGCTCTTCTTCAGACTCCAGAATATGGGCAAAAACCTCACGCGAAACAAAATCGCTTACTTTCTCGCAGTAAGCAATCGCTTCCCTGAGCAAAGGCACTGCAATTTGCTCCAGCTTTAAATCGCAACCGAGCATTTCCTTGGGATTTTCACCGATCATCACTTTACCGATATTTTGCACGTTCGGCAGACCTTCAAGGAACAGAATCCGCTCGATAATTTGATCGGCATGTTTCATTTCATCAATGGATTCGTGATATTCCTTTTCGTTAAGCTTTGTAAATCCCCAATTTTTGTACATCCTGGCATGGAGAAAATACTGGTTGATCGCTGTCAGTTCATTTTCCAGTGCTTTGTTGAGGAATTCGATAACTTTTGTGTCGCCTTTCATGATGGTTTCCCTTTAAATAATCGTTATGGGTTGATTGGTTGCAGAAGGTAATAGTTGAACGGGCGCCATTCTTTGCTCAAGCAAAGCGCTGACTTCTTTGTTGCATTTCCCGCAATCCTTTCCTATCCCGAAACAATGGGTTAGTTTTTTTCGCGTACACACACCATTATCGATAGCGGTTAAAATCTGCGAGTCGGTGACCGCTTTACAAACGCATATATACATGGCGATTACCTAACGTCTTCGCCGTTGCACCGTCTGCGGATCGACAGTGATTTGGCGATAAATTTCCACCCTGTCCCCATCATTGACAGGCGTATCCAGCGCGGCAATTTTGCCGAATATGCCCACTTTTTGGCTGCACAGATTTATCTCGGGATAAAGTTTTAATACACCGGACAGGTTGATGGTTTCTTCTATGGTGCTGTTATCCGGGACTTCCAGGCGCATCCATAATTGTCTATCGACTTGTGCGTAACAAACTCCGACGTTCATGATTCCTCCTCAGCAATAGCTGGGGTTAATACGGTTACCGATACTTTTCTTTCTGCGATTTTCTGGTCGATCAGGCGCTTACCGACAATCAAAAAAGCCAGCATGATGAATCCGCCGGGCGGCAACGCCATTAATAAAAAGCCTTTGTAATTGGGAATGACGGTGACTTCCAGAAACCTGAACGATTCGCCCAGCAGCACTGAAGCATTGGCAAACAGTGTGCCCGACGCGCTGATTTCTCGTGCCGCACCGAGCGCTACCAGCACGATCAGAAAACCCAGGCCCATCATCAAGCCGTCCCACAGTGCATGTTTGACCGGCTGCTTGGAGGCGAATGCTTCGGCACGGCCTAATAACGCGCAATTAGTGACGATTAACGCAATGAACAAGCCCAGCACTTTATAGAGTTCGTGCGCCCAGGCATTCATTAAAATGTCGACCAAGGTCACCAATGCGGCGATCAGCAGCACGAAAATCGGGATACGGATTTCACTGGGGATTAAATGCCGCGTCACTGAAATAAGGCCGTTGGATGCGATGATCACCACCAGTGTGGCAAGGCCCATGCCTAAGCCGTTGGTGGCCGTTCCGGTCACTGCCAATAATGGGCAAAGCGCCAGGTTTTGCCCGAACACGATATTGTTGTTCCAAATGCCGTCGGCGGCGATTTTGCGATAGGTTTCCGATAAAAACATGGCAATGCCCTCAAGGATTGATCAGTTGTTCTTGATGCGCTTTGAATAACTGCAAGCCGCGATAAATGGCCTGTACCGATTTGCGCGGGGTGATGGTCGCACCGGCGAACTGGTCGAATTCGCCGCCGTCTTTTTTAACCGCCCATTTTGCAGGCGCTAAGTTGTCCAGGGAGCGGCCGACAAATTTCAATATCCAGTCCGATTTTGCGACTTCGATTTTATCGCCAAGGCCCGGCGTTTCTTTGTGGCTGAGCACACGCACGCCCAAAACATTGCCGTCGCGGTCTATGCCCATGATCATGTTGATTGCGCCGGAGTAGCCGTCAGGTGCGGTAAACTTAAAGCACACGGCGCTGACTTGGCCGGATTTTTTGGCGATATAAACCGTGGTTTCATTTGTGCCGATATTGTATTCGGCGGACGGAATGGTCAGCGTGTCTTGCAGCATGTCGTTATCGTAAAGAGCGGCGGGTACCACTTCTTCCAGCGATTTTTTTAAATCTTCATCGAGTCGGCGCTGGATCGTGCCTTCGGTGCTGCAATTGGTCACACCCAGCAGTACGCTGGCAATCAATGCGAATCCCGCCAAGACGCCGGTTTGAAATTCCAGCTTGGGCCTGAGTTGGGCCAAGTTTGACGGCTCCAGCCAGTTTTTCAGGAATTCCCGGTAAACGGCGATTTTTTGTTTCAGGCGTTCGATGGTTGCTGGGTCAAGTTTCATGGCTTACGCTCTGGTTCAAACATTTTGATCGAAAGGTATAACTACTTAACAGTTAAAAGAATGGAACGCTGATGACGCGGATAATTATGATAAACGCAGATAAAAAATCTTATTGAATCATAATCATCTGCGTCATCAGCGTTCCATTTACGATTTAGGTATTTCAAGCGGCTTGCCTTTACGGTCGCGTCCGTAGATCCGGGGTTTAATGTAATAATCGATCAACGGCGTCGCCGAGTTCATCAACAGCACCGCAAACCCCGCGCCCTCCGGATACGCACCCCAGGTACGGATAACAAAAATCAGCAGCCCGCAACCCGCTCCGAACACCAGCTGCCCTGTCGGCGTATTCGGCGAGGTGACATAATCGGTAGCGATAAAAAACGCCACGCACATCAACGCGCCCGAATTCAAATGCAGCAGCGGACTGACATAATGCTCGCTGTCCATGGTATGAAAAACCCCGGACAACAGCGCAACCGTCAGCAATAAGGACACCGGAATCTGCCATTGAATGATGTTCTGGCGGATTAACCATACGCCGCCCAAGCCCAGCAACAGCGTCGAAGTTTCGCCTAAACTGCCGCGCGACCAACCGATAAAGTTAAGAAAACCGGAGGTGTCCTTCAGGATGTCGGTCAGTAAACGGTTCTGGGAAAACTCGGTTTTGATAAAACCCAACGTTGTCGCGCCGGTGTTGGCGTCGATATTGTCCAAGCCTGAAAAAGTAATGTGCCAGCTTTCGGCCAGTCCCGGCGAATGCGAAAAAAACAACGGCGATACATTCGCCCAGGTGGTCATCTCGATAGGAAAGGAAATCAGCAGCGCGACGCGTGCCAACATCGCCGGATTGAACAGGTTTTGTCCCAAGCCGCCGTAAACCTGTTTGCCTAAAATAATCGCCAGCCCGGAACCGACCACGCCTATCCACCACGGCGCCCAAGGCGGCAGTGTCATGGCCAACAGCCAGCCGGTCAGTACGGCGGAACCGTCCATAATGACGGGTTTAGCCGCCCTGCCTTTGAGGCGCATGCATAAGGCTTCAAAAGCAACCGCCGATAGCACTGTGATAACAAAAAGATTCAACGCTGGCCAACCGAAACACAACAGCCCGAAGGCTGTCGCAGGCGATAGCGCCAGCATGACTTGCCACATAATATGGCTGACACTGTTGTTAGCGCCGACATGCGCGCCGCTGCTGGGTTTTATATGCGCAATCATACCAATGCCTCCTGCTCGGCTTTTAGCCTTTCGCGTTCTACCTTAGCCGCTATCCGGGCCAACTCGTCTTCGCGTTGTTGCTGGGCGATGCGTTCCATACGCGCATTGCGCGCATCAATCAAACGCTTGGTTTGCTCTGATTTATGTTGAGCCTGCTGTCTGGCGATGACTTCGCCCGAGGCATATTTAAAAAACTGTACCAATGGAATATTCGACGGACAGATATAAGAGCAGCAACCGCAACTGATACAGTCTTTCAAGCCTAAATCCACCGCCGCATCCAGTTGGTTAATGCGGATATTGTTCGCCATATCCAAAGGTCGTAATCCCGCAGGACAGACGCTGACACAGCTGGCGCAACGGATACAGGGTTGTTCCTCGGTGTTTTTAAGTTCGCTTTGGGTTAATGCCAGAATGCCGCTGGTGGCCTTGACCGTGGGTAACCCCGTGTGCGGCAGAGAATCGCCCATCATCGGGCCGCCCATGATGATGCGCGCGGTTTCATCCGAGCGCACCCCGCAAAAATCGAACAGCTCGGAAATTAAGGTGCCGAAAGGCACTTCCACATTCATCGGGCGTTTCACCGCGCCGCCCGCTACGGTGACAACGCGGCCAAGCAATGGTTGCCCAAGGCGGATCGCTTTATGCACGGCATAAGCGGTGCCGACATTATGAATAGTCACGCCGACTTCCGACGAGCGACAACCGACCGGAACTTCTTTACCTGTTACATAACGGATCAATTGCCGGTCCCAACCCATCGGATAGCGGGTGGGAATTTGTATGACTTTAATCTGTGCATAGGGCTCGGCTGCTGCCAGCATCGCAAGATAGGCCTGCGGTTTGTTGTCTTCTATCGCCACCACCGCCTGCTCGGTTTCCATGCCGTGCAGCATCAGACGCACACCGTCGATAATCTCCCCGGCGCGTTCCTGCATCAGTCGGTCGTCGCAGCATAAATAAGGTTCGCATTCCGAGCCGTTTATAATCAACGTATCGACATGGTTTTCACGGCCCATATTGAGCTTGACCGCGGTAGGAAAGGTTGCGCCGCCCAAGCCGACGATACCCGCCGCACCGACACGAAAACTGATTTCTTCAGGATTTAGCTTGAAAGGGTCGTCAACAACTTGTATTGCCATCCATTCGTCTTTGCCGTCGGTTTCCAGCACGATAGTTCGGATAGGCAACGCGGACGGATGCGGTGCCGGATAGTCGTTAACGTCAACGATAATACCCGAACTGGGTGCGTGTACCGGCGCGGAAATCAGGCCTTGGCTGTAGGCTAACAACTGCCCTTTCAGCACTTTTTCGCCGACCATAATCACCGGCTCGGCGGGTTTGCCGACGTGTTGTTGCAGCGGAATATACAGTTTTTTCGGCAGCGGAAAGTCGCTTGCGATCGGCAGTGCAGCCGTCGCGGTTTTATGCTCTTCTGCATGGACGCCGCCGCGAAAACGCGGTTTTTTAAACAAACTTAACATACGGCATTACTCCCTGTTCCCATCGGTTGCACGGAAACATTCAGAGGCTTGGCCCAGCGCCAGTTACGCAAAGTCACTTCGATCGGGTGCATTTGCAGGCATTCGGTCGGGCATACTTCGACACATTTCTTGCAGGCGATGCAGGCATCGGCAACGACCGCGTGAATTTGCTTGGGCGCACCGACAATGGCGTCGGTAGGACAGACTTTAAAACAGCGGGTACAGCCGGTGCAGGTGGCTTCGCTGACTCTGGCGACCAGTAATTCGGGTTCTTTTACGTCGCTTAAATCCAAATCCAAACCCAATAAAGCGGCGATTTGTTCAGCCAGGGCGCTGCCGCCCGGAGGGCACATTGTTGCAGGCGCATTACCCTCAGCCAATGCTTCGGCAGCCGGTCTGCATCCTGGAAAACCGCATTGGCCGCATTGCGAACCGGGCAGCAAGGCTTCCAGTTCATCGACAATCGGGCTGCTTTCAACTTTTAAATACTTGCCGGCAATACCCAGCAGCAAGCCTAAAACCAGCCCTAACAAAGTTAAACTTACAATGGCGGATAAAACGTACATAGTTTATTTCCTGTAAATCATTTGCTGTAAAGTCCTGCAAAACCCATAAATGCCAGCGATAAAATCCCGGCGGTAATAAACGCAATCGGCGTGCCTGCAAATAATGTCGGAACTGCCATTAACGCCAAGCGCTCACGCAAACCGGCAAACAGCACCATCACCAGGGTAAAGCCGAGCGCGGACCCGAAACCGAAAATCATGCTCTGCATAAAGCCGTATTGCTCTTGCACATTGAGTAAGGCCACGCCCAAGACCGCGCAATTGGTGGTAATTAGCGGCAGGAAAATCCCCAGTATCTGATACAGCACCGGGCTGGTTTTATGCACCACCATTTCGGTGAACTGCACCACGGCGGCAATCACCAGGATAAAGGCGAGTATCCGCAAAAACTGAATATTAAAAGGCGCCAGAATAAAGTGTTCCAGCATCCAGCTGGTCATCGCCGCTAGGGTCAATACAAAGGTGGTTGCCAAGCCCATGCTCAATGCCGAATCCAGTTTTTTCGAGACCCCCATAAACGGACACAGCCCGAGAAATTTAACCAGAACCACGTTGTTGACCAGAGCCGTACCTAATAAAAGAAGAAGATATTCACTCACTGTTTTTCCAGGCTGTTTTTAGGGTTGTTTGCAAGGTCAAAGCATCAATTATGCCAATTCGATGAATGTGCAGACGCAGCAAGTTTGTTGCCCGAGCTCTCTGCACAAAACCTCCCAAATCAGTGCATGAAAACTGTTACAAGTGATACATATCGACATCGATAAAAATATTTTGTCGTAAACCTTACAATATCCTATGATTCATGAACCCGCTTACTTCGTAGCCTTGCATTACAAACAAGGTTGGAGCATGACAGATTGAGTTATCAGCAAGACATTCGCATTAATGTTGGCTTTATATTTGCTAGGTTATTTTACAAAGCTACCTTAAAGCACTCTCACACCCGGCCATAACACATGAAAAAAACTTCATTGCGATTTTTACAGACGCATACCAACATGGCGAACGTCATCGGCGAACTTGCACCTGATTTATTCGGTGAAGGCTATGGCGACAAGATGCTGTACAGCTTGTTTGCCGAAACGGTTGAACAGGTGCCGATAGCCATTTCCATTACCGATAAAAAAGCCAAAATTCTTTATGTTAATCAAGAATTTTGCCGGGTCACCGGTTACCGGCCTGAAGATATTCTGGGCGAAAACGAATCGTTATTATCGGACAAACACACACCTAAAGAGGTGTACCACGATTTATGGCGCACCATCAGCAGCAAGAAAATATGGCGCGGAACCTTGTGTAACCGGCATAAATCCGGGCAGCGTTATCTGTCCGATTTGACCATTGCCCCGATGTTAAATGAAACCGGGGCCATCACTCATTACATCGGCATGCACCGGGATATTACCCAAGCGTACGAATCCGAAAAAAAGGTCATCAACCAGAAATTATTGATCGAGTCGGTCATCAATTCATCGCCCATCGCCATGGTTGTCATTGACGATCAGGACAGGGTTATCCTGGATAATCATAACTACAAAGCGCTGGTCAGCGACCTTGATAAAGGCGAGCCCGCAACTTATTTTTTACGATTGCTGCGGGAGGAAATGGGCGATTTATGGTCGCAGCTGCAAAGCAAGGAACAGGGTTTTAATAACCGTGAGTTTAAAGTAGAAAGCAAGGGCAGCCAGCGAACCCGTTGGTTTTCTTGCGCCGGAAACTGGTTTGTAGAAAATGAGGTGAACGCCGATGCCTTTTTTGAGAATGCATCAAAACAATACCTGATACTGACCTTAACAGACATCACCCGGCAACGCAGGCAGATGGAAGAGTTGCATATTCAAACCTTAAAAACCATTATGGCTGAGGATGAGCGGGTGCGCGGCATCAGGGAAACATTGCTGGGCGCGATGCACCAAATTCAAATGCCGATGAACCAAATTAGGGCGGCCGAACAAATTTTACGACACAGGCGGGACGATCAACACGCCGGTCTGTTACAAATCCTGCAACAGATCCAGCAATCCGGGGAAGAAGCGGTTGCGACCATGCAAAAATGTATTCCCGAGATTCTGCAAACAGCGGTTATTCCGGTTAACATCAACCAGATTCTGCATGAAGTCTTGTTGCTCAATAACCAACGGATCTGTAGTAACGATATAGAAGTGCATTGGCAACCCTTGTCAAAATTGCCGACCATGCTGGGTTCCGAAAACCGCCTGCGCATCTTATTCAAGCAATTAATAGACAATGCGATTGAAGCGATCTGCGAGTCGGATGGCGGGGAACAACGGCTCAAAATCACTACCGACACCGATGCCGATTTGATTTATGTCAGCATTGAAGACAGCGGCGCCGGTATCCCGGTTGAAAAACGCGCCAAAGTATTCGAACCTTTTTATACCACGCGCGCCATGGGCGGCAACCAAGCGGGTATGGGACTGGTGATGGCCAAGGAGATTGTCAACCAGCATCAGGGCTTTATTGAAATAGACCCGGATTGCGATCAAGGCTGCCGGTTCAAAATCAGTTTTCCTCTGCACAAACAGGTCTTTAAGGGGGTAGAGAATGGCTGAGCGTATACAACTGATCGAAGCTGAACTTGATACTTTGTATATCATCAGTCAGGTATTAAACAGCACCCACGATTTGCATGCCAAATTACAGGCGGTTTTGGAGATACTGCACAAACGGTCGGGCATGCGTTCCGGCATGATAACGCTGCGGGAAATTGAAAGTAACAGCATGATTGTCAGCGTCGTCCATACCAACGGTGCAGGTAAATTTACCGAACCGGTCCGGTACAATCCCGGCGAAGGCTTGATGGGCGCCATCCTTGACGAGGGCAGCACCATCGTCATTGAAAAAGTATCCGAAGAGCCGCGCTTTCTAGGCCGTCTGGGATTGTACGATCCCGAACTGCCGTTTATCGGCTCGCCCATCTATATAGAAGAAGGCGACACCATCGGCGTGCTGGCCGCCCAGCCCGATAACAGCCAGTTTCTGGGCGAGCGCGCCCGGTTTATGGAGATGATCGCCAACCTGATTGCGCAAAGCGTCAAAATGTTGCGGGTCATCGAGCGCAAACAGCGCAATCTGCTCAGCGAACGGGATCAACTCAAACAGGCGCTGATCAAGAACTACAGCTTCGAGAATATCATCGGACATTCGCCGCCGATGTTAAAAGTGTTCGATTTGATTCGCCAGGTTGCAAAATGGAATACCACGGTATTAATCCGCGGCGAATCAGGCACCGGTAAAGAAGTGGTCGCCAATGCGATTCACTTTAACTCGGGCTGCGCCGGCGGGCCGTTTTTAAAACTCAATTGCGCCGCCTTGCCCGACACCTTATTGGAATCTGAATTATTCGGCCACGAAAAAGGCGCGTTCAGCGGCGCGGTCAGCCAACGTAAAGGCCGTTTTGAACTGGCCGATAACGGCACCCTGTTTCTCGATGAAATCGGCGAAATTTCCGCATCGTTCCAGGCCAAACTGCTGCGTGTATTGCAGGAAGGCGAATTCGAACGGGTCGGCGGCACCCAAACCATCAAGGTTAATGTGCGCATCATTGCAGCAACCAATCGCGACCTTGAAGAAGAAGTGACCAAAGGCGAGTTCAGGGAAGATTTGTATTATCGCCTTAATGTCATGCCGGTCTTCATGCCTGCATTACGCGACAGGACCGAGGACATTCCGGAGTTATCCGAATTCCTGCTCGGCAGAATTTCGCAGCAGCAAGGCGGCCGACCGCTGGAAATCAAGGAAAGTGCGATACGCATATTGATGAAGCACAGTTGGCCCGGCAACGTTCGCGAACTGGCAAACCGGCTGGAACGCGCCGCCATCATGAGCCCGAACGGCATTATCGATCGCGACGTGATGGTCAGCACCGGCCTGGAAGACGAAATCGGCACGGCTATCAGTCATAAACCGCAAAAATCACCCGCGATTGATTTTAATGATGAAAACATGGACGACCGGGAACGGGTCATCGCCGCCTTGGAGCAAAGCGGCTGGGTGCAAGCCAAAGCCGCCCGCCTGCTGAATATGACGCCGAGACAAATCGCTTACCGGATTTTGACCTTGGATATTACGATGAAGCAGATTTGATTAAGGCCATTCCCAAGAAAAAAACATAGTCCACGAAAGCCAAAAGTAGGCGCCTCTAGGCGACACGAAAAGCACGAAAAACCTTTTAACAAGATTTTCCCGACTGCTTTTTTCGTGGCTTTCGTGGCTTTCGTGGCTTTCGTGATTTTCGTGGACAATTCTTTCGGTGGATATTCCCCAAAGCATTTGGAGCAACAATGACTATTTTATATGTGCAACACGATTATGCCGTCTTCGGCTTTGGTGAAACCCGACAAGAAGCCATCGCGATGGCAGCACAATGGCTAAAAGATGAAACCGGCAAACAAGGCTGTTCAGTCGATTATGCAGAAAGCTTATTGGTAAGCTCGCCCAAACCCGGACAAATGGCGCTCTACCAAACCGATGAACATATCCCCGGCGATGCGGAAAACTGGGGCGGCGAAGAGCTGTTGGATTGGTATCATGATGTAGCTTGAGCGCCATTTGTCCGGGTTTGGGACGCTATTACGCTTTTGCATTACCTTCCTCTGCCGCTCTGCGATACCAATAAGCTGCTTTGGTATTATCCTGTATCACGCCTTGGCCGGATTGGAATTTAAGCGCCAGATTGTATTGCGCATTGGCATTGCCTTGTTCGGCCGCCTTGCTATACCAGGAAACCGCTTCAGCATAGTCCTGTGTAACATATTGGCCCTGATCATACATAAGACCCAAATTGAACTGAGCCTTTGCGTGACCTAGTTCTGCCGATTGTCGGTAAAGTGAAAAGGCTTCTGCATGCCGCCCCCGATCATTCAGGTCGCATGCACGCTGAAACATAGCTTCGCTATCAGTGCTCGATGGCGGTGGCTGCTTGTCTTGTTGCTGCTGTCGTTGTCGCTGTTGTTCAGTTGCTCTGCCGGTATCGTTGAACGGTGCCTTTTCACTCTGCTGCTTAGCTTTGGCTTCCTGCTCCCGAATCCAGGCATTATGTCCTGCACGCTTAACCGGGTCTATTAAGACGGCATAGGAAACATTCACAAGTCTAATGACTCTTTCAGCTTCCTCGGTGCTACCCTGGAATTTATCGGGGTGGAAAGTTTGACACAGGGCTTTATAGGCCGCTTTGATGACACTGGCGGGGGCGTCTCTTGTAACCTTCAGGTTGTCGTAATGGGTACGTATGTTAGCCATAGAACTTGTCTTTGTAGTTTTTTACCGTGAACGAAAATCTTGGCAATTATAACCGGTTCTATCGCACATTAACCGCAAAAACGCATACGTCGAATATGCAGATATTGGGAGGCGCTACTGACGTACCTAATAATATTGAACTCAAAAGCATCAGATCAAAATCACGTTAGTCATTGTCCCATTAATTACAAAACCTAAAAACATGACTGTTGCGTTTGCAACAATACTGCCCAGACAATAAAACAATAACCCTATAAATCAACACTATAAAATAAAATACTGCCGTTGGCATGGCCTGTGCTTTTGCTTTAGTAAGCAAGTAAACGCAACTTACGAGGTCAGATACTATGGAATTACCAGTCTTAAACGATGCCCCTGCGGCTAAAGGCGGCTGTGCAGCCAGTTCATGCGGTACAACCGACAATCAAATGGATTCATTGCCTGATTCGATACGGGAGAAGGTACAGAATCATCCGTGTTATTCGGAAGATGCCCATCATTACTTCGCCAGAATGCATGTTGCTGTCGCTCCGGCTTGTAATATCCAGTGCCATTACTGTAACCGTAAATACGATTGCAGTAATGAATCGCGTCCCGGCGTGGTTTCCGAAGTGCTGACGCCGGATCAGGCGGTTAAAAAAACCATGGCGGTGGCGGCTACTATTCCGCAAATGACCGTTCTAGGTATCGCCGGCCCCGGCGATCCGTTAGCCAATCCCGAACGTACGTTTGAAACGTTCCGCCGTTTAAGCGAAGAAGCGCCGGACATCAAATTATGCGTATCAACGAACGGTCTTGCGCTGCCCGATTCGGTAGAGGAATTGTCCAAGCACAATATCGATCATGTCACTATCACGATTAATTGCGTCGACCCTGAAATCGGCGCGAAGATTTATCCATGGATTTACTGGAACAATAAACGCATTACCGGCGTAAAAGCCGCAAAAATACTGATTCAACAGCAGCAAAAAGGCTTGGAAATGCTGATTGCCAAAGGCATTTTGGTTAAGGTCAACTCGGTGATGATTCCAGGTATAAACGATCAGCATTTGGCGGAAGTGAGCCGCGTGGTTAAATCCAAAGGCGCATTTTTGCACAATGTGATGCCGCTGATTGCCGAAGCCGAACATGGCACTTTCTACGGTGTGATGGGGCAACGCGGCCCTACCCCCGATGAATTGCAAGACCTGCAAGACAGCTGTTCCGGCGATATGAACATGATGCGCCATTGCCGTCAATGCCGCGCCGATGCGGTGGGCTTGTTGGGTGAAGATCGGGGTGACGAGTTTACGCTGGACAAGATTGAAGAGATGGACATCGACTATCAGGCTGCAATGGAAAAACGCAAAGTGATTCATGTCGCTATACAGGCTGAGATGGACAGCAAACGGCTGGAAAAAGCCCAAAAGGCACAGCAACTTAAAGAAGAACCCAAGCTCACTACGCGCCCGGTATTGATGGCCGTAGCCACCAGTGGGCAAGGCGTGATTAACATGCACTTTGGTCATGCCAAAGAATTCCTGATTTATGAAGCCTCGCCGGACGGTGTGCGCTTTATCAGTCACCGTAAAGCCGATCAATATTGCGGCGGCGACAGCACCTGCGGCGACGGTGAAACCACTTTACAGCTGACTATCCGCGCTTTGGCAGGATGCGAAGCGGTGTTGTGTTCGAAAGTCGGATATGAACCTTGGGAGCAACTTGAAGCGGCCGGAATCGCACCCAACGGCGAACATGCAATGGAACCCATCGAAGAAGCCGTGCTGGCTGTTTACAAAGAGATGGCGGCAGCGGGTAAGTTGGATGAGGCTAAAGATTCAGTTAGGGCCAGTGCGTAGGTTGGGTTACGACTGCATGGATGCAGGAGGTAGAGCAATGCAGGAGCAATTGCCGAGCGGTAACCCAACATGGATGGCCGCAATTGTTGGGTTACGCTCACGCTAACCCAACCTACGGTTCTACATTTTCACACGATAGTATTTTAGGAGCCTGTCATGGCAGTAAAAATTATTGAATCCTGCGTTAATTGCTATGCTTGCGAACCGGTTTGTCCAAGTAAAGCCATTTATGAGGCTAAACCGCATTTTTTGGTTAACAGCAAAAAATGCACCGAATGCGAGGGCGACTTCCCCGTTTATCAATGTGCCAGTATTTGCCCTATTGAAGGTGCGATATTGAATTCATTGGGCGAGCCGATTAACTTGCCCGGCTCTTTAACCGGTATTCCGCCGGAAAGAATGGCGGAAGCAATGGCCGAGTTGCAGGGCCACTGATTGAGGACATCCTGATGGCTACTGTCACTTTCTACGAAAAACCCGGCTGCATTAACAATACCCGGCAAAAGAAATTATTAGCTGCGGCGGGCCATGAAGTTGTGGCGCTGAATTTATTGACTGAAGCCTGGCAGCCTGACCGCTTGCGCACTTTTTTCGGTAAATTGGCGGTACGGAATTGGTTCAATTACAGCGCCCCGGCCATCAAACAGGGCGAGATTGAACCTGACAACCTGACAGAGCATGAAGCGTTAGCGCTGATGGTGAAAAATCCGTTGTTAATTCGTCGCCCGTTAATGCAAGTCGGCGATAGAGTGATGGCGGGATTCGATCAGTACGCGGTCGATAACTGGATCGGCTTAAAAGAAATCCAGCCCCATCAGGATATAGAAAGCTGCCCTCGCCCGCTTGCACAAGCAAGTTGCGGTCATGAGTAAACCTCCGGTCTTATTTATTGACGGCGTACCACAGGCAGTTACGTTGTCCGAACGCGTTCACTGGATAGGCGCGCTCGATCCGTCGCTACGCACCTTCGACATCATCTTAAAAACCGCCAACGGCACCAGCTACAACGCTTATGTGGTCAGGGGCAGCGAGGGCGTTGCCGTCATCGATACCGTCAAGGAAAACTTTGCCGATGATTTTTTTGCCCGATTGGAATCGGTAGCGCGTTACGACGAAATTAAAGTCATCGTCCTGAATCATCTTGAACCCGATCATACCGGCGCATTGCCGGAACTGATGCGCCGCGCGCCGCAAGCCCAACTTTACATCTCCCAGAAAGCGCAATCCATGCTCAAAGCCCTGCTAAAACAGGATGCGTTCGACTTTACGCCGGTCTTTACCGGTGACAAAGTCTCGCTGGGCGATCGCTCCTTAACGTTTTTCCACACCCCTTATTTGCATTGGCCGGATACGCAATGCACTTATTTAGTGGAAGAAAAAACCCTGTTTTCGGGCGATGTGTTCGGCTGCCATTTTTGCGATGCGCGGCTGTTTAACGATGAAGTCGGCGATTTTCGCTTTTCGTTTGAATATTACTATGCCCACATCATGCGGCCGTTTAAAGAGTATGTGAATCGGGCGCTGGTCCTGATTGAACCTTTGCTGCCGCTCAATAAAATCCTGCCTGCGCATGGCCCGCTGTTACGCGACCAACAGCAACGGTATGTGCAGCGTTATCGCGAATTATCGACCGCGGCGTTGCAAAGCGAAATCAGCGCGGGCGAAAAAACCTTGTTGATCTTTTATATCAGTTCCTACGGCAATACGCGACGCATGGCCGAAGCCATTTATGAAGGCGCGATGGCGGTGGAGCATGTGCGCGTCTCGTTATACGACCTGGAAGGCAGTGAAATAGCGCCGTTTGTCGACTTAATAGAAGGTGCGGACGGCATCCTGTTCGGCACGCCGACCATTAACGGCGATGCGGTTAAACCGGTGTGGGATTTATTGTCCTCGCTGGCCGTCATCAATCTCAAATCGAAACTGGGCGGCGTTTTCGGCTCGTACGGCTGGACCGGGGAAGGCGTGAAAATGGTTGAAGATCGCTTGCGCGGTCTCAAATTGCGTGTGCCCATTCCGGGCATACGCATTAAGTTAATTCCGACCGAGGAAGAAATCGAAATCTGTCGTGAATTCGGGCATGAAATGGCACAGGACCTCATGGGTTTAAGGCAACCCAAAGTGATCGATATGGCCGATCTTGCTTAATATTTTTTTAACACACCAGGAGAGTAGCAATGGCGAAAGCGTCAATTACCTTTGAAGATATTAATGTCACCGTTTCGGCCCCTGCGGGCACCCGGGTGATCGAGATTTCCGAAAAGGTCGGTTCGGGTATTACTTACGGCTGCCGCGAAGGCGACTGCGGTACTTGCATTATGAAAGTCACCGAAGGCTGGAACAATCTGGCCGAACCGTCTGTGCTTGAAGATAAAGTCCTGCGCGAAAACATGGCCGGTAAACATAACCGGCTGGCGTGCCAAGCGCAAGTGCTGGGCGGAACAATCAAGGTCCGGCCGGTTTAAAAAACAGGTTTCTCATTCCCACGCTCTGCGTGGGAATGTAGATAAGAATTATCGTCGATGAATCCCCTCGCGGAAACATGCGACAACACATCACACTCATAAGGAGCAAATCATGGCTTTAGTTACCTTTTCAAATCCCGAATACCGGGATAAAACCGTCTACGCCGTCGCAGGCAGTCATACCGAAACACTGCTGAAACTGGCCAGGGAAAACAAAATCCCGATCAATTACGAATGCGAAGATGGCGAATGCGGCACCTGCCTGGTAAAAGTCAGCAGCGTCGATCAAAAGCACCAACGCATGGGCGGCCCTTTAACCGAAAAAGAAAAAGAAGTGCTGCGCGTTAGCGGCAAAATCAGCAAAGAAGAAATGGAGCAAATGATTGTTGACGATATACCGTCGCCCTGGCGCTTGGCTTGCCAGATGATAGTCAGGGATGAAGATATTCTGGTCGAATATTAATCATGTCTGCCGCTCTCCAACTCCAGGATAACCGGGAGCAGATCTATGCCCGGCTAAAGCCCAAGTCCATGATGAGTCCCAATCATGAATGGCTGGCCTGCATGATGGCCAGTTGGTGTGCCGGGCAAGGCGTTTTGCCCGACACAATGGGGTTGGAGTCCGGGCAGTTTAACGCGCTAACAAACCGTCTTTTTCCCGGCAGCAGCATTCCGGACCACGCACCATCGGGTAGCAAGCTGGACTTTAGCCGAATGCTGGAAAAAGATGATCTGGTCAACCTGCTCAAGCATTTCAGCAAGCCCGATATTATCGAAATAGACTGGATCATAGGCGTTATCGTAGCCGGCAGTCTGGGCAGCGATCACTTATGGCAGGATTTAGGTCTCTGGTCGCGCTCGCAATTGAGCGCCATGCTGCAATACAACTTTCCCGAATTAGCCGCAAAAAATGACAAGGACATGAAATGGAAAAAGTTCATATACAAACAGCTTTGCGAAGCGGAAGGCTTGTACCTGTGCCGCGTACCCTCTTGCGAGGTGTGCATCGACTACCCCAAATGTTACGGCTCTGAAGAATAGAGTCCAGCGTTCGATTTGCACATCAGCGTTTCATAAACAAACGGCATCGTTTGCGCTGACCCTGCATGGGCTGGGCCTGCTGAACATTTTACCTAGAATAGGGTCGGTAATAACTTCCCGAAACATAAACTCAGCATTCCCACGCTCTGCGTGGGAATGCTGCCTTAACCGCAGAGCGCTCGTCTTTATACACAAGTGTCTGCGGACTGTCGTTAGGCGGGAAACATACGATAGTCAGACCTTCCAGGTTTTTAAAACCTGGAAGGTCTGACGTGCAACGTTTTGACTGTGGCCGGACGGGGGAGCAACCCCCGTCCCGCTCGTGGAAAATCAATATTCACGCTGATCCTGCATGGATGAGCCTATTGATCATTCTACTTAATTGAAGCGGCCGACCGGTTCCGGCTGCGCTTCTAATCGCTTGGGTTGGGCGACGAACACACCCTGAGATTCGGCATAACCGGCACGTAACAATCCCATCATCAATAAAAAAGGTGTGCATCATGTTAGATAAGATGAAAAATCCCAGTCTGTTAACGATCAAAATGCGTTTTACGATCATTTTGAGCACCTTGGTCATCGGTTTTTCGCTGTTCGGTTTCGCAACCTTCAAAGCCATGAACACACTGAATGTTAATGGCCCCATTTACCAACGCATTGTTCAGGGCAAAGATATTATTGCCGACATTCTGCCTCCGCCTGAGTACATCATCGAATCCTATCTGGTAACGCTGCAATTAACGCAAGCCGCCGACCCTGCTGAAATCAGCGCCTTGGTGACGCGTTTTCAATCACTAAAAACGGAATACGAGTCCCGCCATAGTTACTGGTTAGGCCAAGCTTTGGAACAGGAGCTCCATGCTCCCCTGCTTCAAGCCTCTTATCAGGCGGCGCAAGACTTTTATACTGAAGCCGAGCATCATTTCCTGCCTGCCATCCAGGCAGAAGACCGCAACGCATCGCAGGCCAGCCTCCAAAAAATGCGCCGCGCCTACGAACAGCACCGTATCGCTGTTGATAAAGTGGTGCAGCTTACCACGGCTCGCAATGCAACGGATGAGGCGCAAGCCCGAAACACCATCCATTTGTACAGCCTCATCCTGATCGGCATTTTCGCTTTCAGCGTTGCGGCGGCCGTAGCATTAACAGCATTAATCAGTCGCGGCATTATTCGTCAATTGGGCGGCGAGCCCAGCGATGTTGCCGCTTTGGCCGGAAACATCGCTTCCGGCAAACTGGATAATGCTATAGCCATTAAACGAAACGATAGCGGCAGTTTGCTGGCAACCATGAAAAACATGCAGCAACAACTGCTTGAGCGCATAACCGCGGATCGCCAAATAGCCAATGAAGCCCTGCGCATCAAGACAGCATTGGATTGCATCAGTGCAAACGTGATGATCGCCGACAATGAACGCACTATCATCTACATGAACCCGGCAGTGCATAATATGCTGAAGCTGGCCGAAACCGACATTCGCAAGTCCATGCCGCATTTCGATTTCGACAAACTGTTGGGGGCGAGCATCGACTCTTTTCATAAGAAACCGGCGCATCAGAAAGAATTGCTGGCACAATTCAGTTCGACTTTACGAAGCGAGATTACTATCGCCGGACGCACCTTTTATCTGGTCGCCAACCCCATCACTAATGAACGCGGCGAGAAACTCGGCGTCGTGGTGGAATGGAAAGATCGAACGGCCGAAGTAGGCATTGAGCAGGAAGTCGCCAAAGTAGTGGATGCCGCAGTACGAGGCGACTTTACCCAACGCTTCGACTTAGAGGGCAAGGAAGGCTTCTTCTGCGAACTGAGCGTCGGCATCAACCAACTGATGCAAACCAGCGAATCCGGCCTCAATGAAGTGGTGCGCGTCCTTGAAGCGCTGTCTCGCGGCGACCTGACCGAAACCATCACCAACGACTATTCCGGCACCTTTGGACAACTCAAGGATGACTCCAATACCACCGTGGAAAAGCTTAAAGCCATTATTAACCAAATCAAGAAGACCACCGACAGCATTAACACCGCGTCTAAAGAAATCGCCGCAGGCAATAATGATTTGTCCCATCGCACCGAGGAGCAAGCCGCCAGCCTGCAACAAACCGCCGCCAGCATGGAAGAACTGACCTCCGCGGTACAGCATAATGCGGCAAACGCCCAACAGGCCAACCGGCTCGCCGTTGACGCCTCCGACATCGCGGGCAAAGGCGTTGAAGTGATCGGCCAGGTCGTGATGACGATGGACGACATCAACGAATCTTCACGCAGGATCGGCGACATTATCTCGGTGATCGACGACATCGCTTTCCAGACCAATATTCTCGCCCTCAACGCTGCGGTGGAAGCCGCCCGCGCCGGAGATCAAGGCCGGGGCTTTGCCGTGGTGGCCGTGGAAGTGCGCAACCTTGCGCAGCGCGCCGCGACGGCCGCAGGAGAAATTAAAGACCTGATTAATGATTCGGTAGGCAAGGTTTCAGGCGGCAGCAAGCTGGTTACCCAAGCTGGGCTGACGATGGAAGAAATTGTCGTATCGGTCCGCGGCGTTACCAATATGATGGCTGAAATCACCGCCGCCTCCGCCGAACAAAGTTCCGGCATCGAACAGGTCAATCAAGCCATCGCTCAAATGGATAACGTGACCCAACAAAATGCGGCCCTGGTGGAACAAGCCGCAGCGGCCGCAGAATCGCTGGAAGAGCAGGCGCAAGATCTGGCGGTCACAATGAGCAGTTTTAAAGTGGAAGGTAACTCGCATAATTTGGTCCATGCTTTTCATCGTCCTGCACGAAGAGAAATAACGCTGGCCGGGACAAGTGCAGCTAAAAGCTCGCCGGTCAAACTGCAATTACAGCCTGCTGATAATGACGATTGGGAAGAATTTTAATGCTATTTATTTGTAAATCTCCGGACTTGATCTGACCGCTTCTAAAATGAGCCTAAGGATATGGTCGGTAATAACTTCCCGAAACATAAACTCATCGTTCCCAAGCAGAACGCTCGTCTTTATACACAAGTGTCTGCGGGCTGTCGTTAGGCGAGAAACATGCGATATGCAGACCTTTCAGGTTTTTAAAACCTGGAAGGTCTGACGTGTAACGGTTTGACACAGAGGGGACGTTTCGAATCGAGCAACATGCTCCATCCTGCTCGATTCGAAAGTTACCCCTTCGGCTACGCTCAGGACAGACGTGGCGCTGGATAACTATTTCCGGGATGACGACTTTTGGGCAGCGTTGTCTATAACGACGAGCGCAGAGCGTGGGAACCCTAAGCGGAAGTTATTATTGATGGCGTCCTAAGTGTGTAGGAGGTGCTGACCGCAGTGAAGCGCATCGTTCGTGAACGATGCGCTTTTTCGCCAGACTCAGGACTGACGTGCGTAACATCAGTTCCTAAGAATAAGAGATTACTTCAGGCCACTTGGAATCAAAATCGTTTTTGCCCTATTTCAGGCTCGAGCTGTATCGATATGGTGCGGGCACATCAGGTTCACACTTTTTATTTGCTACCTGATCGTACGTTCGCAGCAGAAATTTCGGTTTTTTCAGGAAAGACTACTTCGCCAAAAATGGCGGTTTTTCAAGGTTGCCTTTAGTTGACCAGTGTATGGCCGCGCTGACGCATACATGATTTGAATGCTCGTTTAAAGTCCTCATTGGCTTCATAACCTTTCCACAATCCAGCGGGAATGGCCAAAATAGCACCACCTGCGGCACCTGTTGCAGCACTACCCGCTATAGCGCCGACAGCTGCGCCGCCAGCCGCACCAGTAACAGCGCCAACGCCAGCGCCCATACCGATTTCTTTCGTAATATCCGATGCCTGATCTGCCAGTGCCTTACACTCTACCATGTCGCGCTGAGCGGTTTCTGGATGTTGGTCCATGCGAGGATCGACAATCGGACGCCAGCCACTCATAGATGCGCACCCAGTGGCTAATGCAGAAAGCACCAACATTGTTGCTAAATTATTTTTTCTCATGTTTTTCTCCAAAAAAAGGGCATATTTCAATCGTTAAATAAAATTTTATAATTTATGTTTGGTGCGTTGATTGTAAAAAAGCATCCAAAAATTTACCGCTATCGGCGTCGGTTTTTCAGTTAAACACGTCAGAAGGTACTTTAATAACAATAAGATAACAAAGGCCTCTGGTAAATTTTGACACTCTTTTTCGGCAAAACCGGCATGTTTTTCACGCTTTTTGACAACACAGTTTAGAAATGGCTTGGGTTGCCGCCTTTATGAATTACTAGAGCTGAAACTGAGGACAATTGACTGCGGCGTGCAATTCCGGATGGAGCGTAACCCGCGATATTACTCATTCAAGCGAGTGACATATTCGCTAATATCCTTATTCTGTCTGTATTCAATGATGAACGGTCAAAATCGCTCATCTCAAAAGTCATCGCGACACAACGTTAGGCACAATTCGTTACGACAGCGTAAAGATTACATAAACAAGATGAGAGGAGACCTGTTGGTTTGATTAAGATTAGATGAAGACAGGCATAATTTCAGGACGGTTCATGCTGAGCTGGATCGCCCCGCGTGAACTAAGCGCGTAAAAAAGCGTCCAAAACTTACCACTATCAGCGTCGGTTTTTTCAGTTAAATGCGTTAGCCAGGTCAGGCATAAACAGCTTGTCCGACCTACCCGGCTACATGGCGAGAAATTTCCGACCCGTGCAGAGGCAAAACAAGGGATAAAAATCAAGACAATGCAAGATGCTGTTCAGTCAATACTTTTACTGTTAGAATCCAACCAGCCTTAAACCATAATAAATTACCCAAATAAGAAGGTAACGCTCATGTCCGAATATATTTCCGAAGCATCCGAAATTGCTAACCAAGAAGCTGAACGCGCCAGACAGGCGGCAAACCGTTGTGAAGATTTCTACCAATCTGCCGAACAATCTCAACGAGCCGCCGAACAACAGGCACAAGCCGCATCCGAACGTGCAGTTCAAGCTGATCAGCACGCTCATCAAGCCGCATTAGTTCTCCATCATACTGAACTACATGCTGAAAATGCGGCTAACGCAGCTCAGAGTGCTACCGACAGCGCCCAAACAGCGGCCCAGGCAGCTGGCAAGGCAGAGGATGAAGCGCAACAAGCCGGCACCCACGCCGAAACAGCCGCACATGCGGCGACTGAAAGCCAGGCTTCTGCACGGACCGCGCAAGATTGTGCCGAGCAAGCCCAACAACAGGCTGAAAATGCCGGTAACTCAGCTCAGGATGCAAACGGTAGCGCCCAATCGGCAGCCCAGGCAGCCATTAAGGCGGAAAATGAAGCACAACAAGCCGCTCGATTTGCCAGCGACGCTCAATCATCCGCCTATGTGACCGGCCAGACAGTGAGTCAATCCCAGGAACACGCCGCCCAAGCAGCCCAATTTTGTGAGCAGTCGGCCAGTCGCGCTCAAGAAATTGAACAACAGCGCGGTGAAGCGCAAACAGAGATAGATCGGATACGGGGTCTTCGTGCTCAGGCCGAGTTTGTATTATCACAACTGCAACAAGCGCTTTCTGAAACTCAAAATTCCCAGCGCTTGGCTGAACAGGCTCGCGATGATGCACAGAGGCTGCGTGATGATGCGCAAAAATTGTACGAGCAAGCCCAAGACGCCTCAGCTCGCATCCAGGATCATTCCCTCAGTATCGAACAAGCCAAAACCGAGGCTAGCAACGCCGCCGAAGATACGAAAAAATCAATGCTCGATGCCAGAATTGTATTATCGCGTGCTTTTGCTGCGGTTAAGTGCTAACAAGAGCCTCCTTACCTACTTGAACATCAACCTGTAGGGCGCAATAGCTGCTTTATCGCATATTGCGCCGTATGATAATCTCGTCATGTGACGCAATACGTTACGCTATTGCATCCTACAGGTGCGCTTTACTACGTTGATTAAGCTTAAAAGTCGGGCAACGAAAAGATATTGCCCGATCTACATTACTATCTCCATTTCAATGGCAGACTGCAATTACACTTACAGCCTGCTGATAATGACGGATTGGGAAGAGTTTTAATGCTATTTATTTGTAAAGCTCTGGACTTGATCTGACAGCTTCTAAAATGAGTCTATGCAGTATCAGGCATTGACTGCCTCAGTTCGACCCAAACCGGACGGTGAGATACAGCTAAATTTATTTTTAAACTGGGATAACGGATGCTAGCTGGCTGCCAAACCAAGAGCGATGCGGCGCGAATTTGGCAGCCCTAGCTGATGTAATGGTTAGGGTACTGCCATAGGCAATGATTTGTGTGATTCATAGACAGCAAGTATATTGCAATGATGTTTATGAACCACACAAATGATTTCATAACACAGGCGCAGCACTATTGCTTAGGCACCACTTGTTGCATCCCATGCTGGCCCTCACCCTCAGCGCAGCAACCCATGTCATTCATCATGCCGCGCATATGTCCCATGTGTTCGTCCATCATATGCCTACGCTGTTGCGGATCCTTCGTTTTACGCATTTGGTCTATTTCCTTTTCCAGCTGCTTCAGGCGTTCCTGCGTTTCCTTTTCGGTCAAGGGTTGCTGCTGTTGTTCTTCAACGGCTAATGCAAAAGAGCTGAACGATACAAGGGCAACGATTATCAAAAGAATGTATGCTTTCATGATAGTCTCCTAAGGAATTCTTAAAGGAATCTACCTGGGCTTGGCTTTCCTGCATGCAGGTAGTAGGTGGAACCAAAGAAACTATCCCTGTCTGCTCTAACTGGTGTCTGGATTTCTGGGGGACGCTTTAAGCTACATACCCGATTTTCTTTAACGGCTTTAGTGCTGAATTAGAGTAATGCTAAGTGGACCGCATGAAGTTCGTTGGTTATTGCTGCTCAATAAATCGATAGCTTGTGCTGTGTTAACAACGCAAACGAACTTCCCGCTGGGCACTTACCGATAGGGGAATCAACATAAAGTAACAACACCCCCGTTATGAAAATAACGGGGGTGGGTATTTCAATTACCTACGTCACCAGTGACGTTGCTGGTTTTTCTCTTTTCTATATTCTTGAAGGTTTCAGTTTGCAACTGCTCTACCGCACCACTTTGCAAATGCTTAGTTTCGTCCTTTTTCAGCAGCACAACTAAAACAATAACAGCAGCAATAGCAACGCCAGCGATCCACCATGTGTAGTCTTTTTCTTTTTCTTCAGCCATTTTAAAATCCTCGTAGTTTGTTTAATTTTTTGTTGCCTTTCCTCAAAAGGGGGCACTTGACTGGACAAAATGATATACAGGTCTGCAATTGGCCGAAAATGTTCATACATTGTCAGATCAAAAATTGCTAATCCATCACCCCGCCCACGGTTCAACAATACATATTCAAATCTGAATACACAATATGTAATGATACCTATATTTACTAACTCAAAAAATCGGCGGCTTTTATATGCATGTAAATAACTGATGTTACGCACGGATGGTATTTCTCCCATTTGCCGCGCCGAGCACTGGAGCTTTTATCGAGAACAGCCCGTAATGTTAAAGCGGTCGAAATTCGACTAACTACGTAACATCAGTTATTAACCGATGTTAAGCCTGTCCAATGGCGCCCTACGGCTGACGGAACAGTTCAACACAGACAGGGCCAAAAACGGCCCTGCCCTATCTGTTCAGATGTAATCGGTAAATATTTAAACAGAGGCTACACGGCGTAATTCAACAAGCTGATACCCACCCAGCCAAAGCCTATCGTTGTGATAACAAAGCTGATAGCCGAGTAGACTTTCCAGACTGTCTTTTCCCAAAAGGCAGGATCAAATGCCGCAATGACAAACACGCAAGGATTGGTAATGCCGCCGATCACCACCAGCCAGCAAGCCGTAACCGATAACGGCACTTTGACCGCATAAAACCCCAGGCAAAACAACGCCATTAAGGCAAAATCGATATGCGCCCTGATCAGGGTTTTGTAGTCGGTAAGAAATTCGCCATCAATGCCTTTGACAGGAAACCATCTTGCAAAGGTCATCAGCCATGCCGAAGCCAAAACGGCAAAAACCATCAGCACAGCGCCAATTAATAATATTTCCATCGTGTTATCCCATTTTTTGTTTGGTTATAAAAAATATACTGACCGGTCGGTATATTGACATTGCAGTATACCGACCGGTATAGTGACAATCAACCTGTTTTCTACTGCCCTCGCCCATGTCCTTAAATCTGCAAGAAAAAATCCTGCAAGCCGCATCAGAGCTGTTCTATAGCCAAGGCATCAGGGCGACCGGCGTCGATGCCATTGTCAAAGCGGCAAACACCACAAAAATGAGTCTGTATAAATACTTCCTGTCCAAGGACGATTTGGTGCTCGCCTTTCTGCGCAAGCGGGATGAGGATTTTCGAGTCTGGTTTGTCGATCAGGTTGACGCCAAGGCCGATACGCCCAAAGCTAAGCTGCTGGCGGTTTTTGATGTCATCGGCGAATGGATGGCTGTTCCCGAATTTCGCGGTTGCGCCTTTATCAATGCTGCGGCCGAATTTCCGCTTGAAGGCAACCCGGTGCATCAGGTGTCTGCTGAGTTTTACGACCATTTCCGAAGCTATATTGCCGATCTGGCCGGACAGTGCGGCTCTAAATCGCCGGAAAGTCTGGCGCTGCAATTAAGCCTGCTGGTCGAAGGCGCCATCGTTTCGGAACAGATGAAGCGCCATTCAGGTTCCGCCGAACAGGCCAAGCAGGCCGCCATAGTTCTTATCGAAGGAAGCTTAAGTTATATTCCCGACTTATCCTTATCAACCACTAACACCCAGGAACAGCAATGAGTGAATTTTTCCATGAAGGCAGCCGACAGCTGCAAGACCGTTTCGAGACCCGGCCCATGGCCGACCGCCTCGTCGATGCGATTGTCAGCGGCCAAATCAGCCCTGAAGACAAGGCATTTATCGAAGAACAAAACATGTTTTTCTTCGCCACCGTCGATCGGGAAGGACGTCCTAACTGTTCCTACAAAGGCGGCAGCGTCGGCTTGGTCAAGGTTATCGATGAACAAACCCTGGCTTTTCCGCTTTACGACGGCAGCGGCATGTACCTGTCGGCGGGCAATGTATTGGTTAACGAGCATGTCAGCCTGTTGTTCGTCGACTTTCAGCGCCAAGCCCGTCTTCGTTTAAACGGCAGCGCTTTCATACAGGACGATGATCCTTTGCAAAATCACTGGCCCGAAGCGGAACTGGTGTTGCGGGTAAAAGTGCGGGAAATGTTTCCCAACTGTCCGCGTTATATCCACAAAATGACCTTGGTCGAAGAATCGTCATTCGTTCCCAAACAACATTGCGAAACACCGGCACCGGCCTGGAAGCGTCTGGAAGTCGTCGCCGACGTCTTACCGCCCCGCGACGCGCATCTGGCCGGTAACGAGCAGGATGCCGCGGCGGCGTTAAATCGTAACTAGAGCCCTACAATTATCTTGAGTTTTTTTGCGTGCGTAGGGCGCGCTGTGCGCGCCTTAGGAGCTAAATAATGGTAGGTAGCAGTCTTGGTGGAACTTTAATCGTCGCTGATTTCAGTTTATTCCATCAAGACTGTTTGTAGGGATCTAATTATCCTGATTTGAAGCGTTACATCTGACGATGCATTTTTGCCATGCTCAAGTTTTCCTCGGCGGCTTTTTCATAGACATCAATCAGCCTTTCGCAATGCGCTTTAAAATCTTCAGCCTGTCTACCGTAGAGATAGCTTTTTGACTGATACTGACTAAGAAGCTTCTTGTGTTCCTCAGCTTTAAGCCGCATTTCTTCAGCTGCTTCTTCATAGTGTTTCGCCAGCGCCTCATGATCGGCTTTGGATGACGCATTTTGCACGGCCAAGTTCATATCCATTGGATGCGGGTTCATCTCGGCACATGCCGACACTAAGCCAACAGTTAAAAGCAAGGCAATCAGTAACTTTTTTTTCATGGTTTTTCTCCTAAATAATTCAAAAAAATTTAAAGTATCATCGTTTTTTCAGGTTGTTAAGTAAGGATAGAGAATTCAACTTCTTCGATCAATAGGCGCTGCTACCTATCAGGTAACCCGCTATTTAGCCGAATACTTTACATCACCAAAATCCCAAGTGATTTTTGGGATTTATAGCTCGCGGATTGATGCACAAAAAAATGGGCGTCAACCCAGTCCGCACAGCTATTTTTTAAAGCACGAATAGTGCCACTTATAATAAATCAATGCGTTAGGCACTTTTTGTCTTCTACTCAATTCTATTTGCACAATAAATGTGCATTAAAAACCCATAAACGCACCCTAATAAAGCGATCTAAAATGTTTATTCTTTAACACTTCGCTTACTCCTTTCCTGGAACTGCAAAGCCAGACTGTAGATAACCGGAAATACCAGCAAACTCAATATCAGCACAGTCCCCCCTCTTCCCGGCGGGTATGACGAGTTGTATAAAAACGAGCGCGCTCCGGGAATGCAGCAGAGACGCTCCAACGTCGAGCGTGTTAGGCGAGACACATGCCGATATGCAGACCTTCCAGGTTTTTAAAACCTGGAAGGTCTAACTTGCAAGGTTTCGAACGAAGCCACACGCTCGCCGGTATAACGACAAGCGCACCGCGTGGGAATCCGGGCAAAGTTTTTAGATTAATCTCGACTTACGCGCTTCCTGAAACTGCAAGGCCAGACTGTAGATAACCGGAAATACCAGTAAACTCAATATCAGCACAGTCAGCATCCCGCCCATCGCAGGAGCGGCAATGCGCTGGGTGACATCGGCACCGGCGCCGGTGGCCCACATAATCGGAATCAAGCCCACTATGTTGGCAAGCGAGGTAATCGCAACCGGTCGCACCCGCAACGCCGTGGCGGCCTCGCTGGCCGCCCTGATTTCTGCGCCGGTTAAAAGCCTCTGTTTTTGCTCCCGCAGTTTATCGATTTCAATATCGATAAAACTCAGCACCATGACGCCGGTTTCGGCCGCCGTCCCGGCAAGGGCGATAAAGCCGACATACACCGCAACCGATAAATTGAATCCCATCCAATACACCAGCCAGATACCGCCAACCAGACTAAAAGGAATGGTCAGCATGACGATGGCCGGTTCGGTGATGTTGCGAAATGCACAATACAACAGGACAAAAATCAACACCAGCGTCAGCGGCACGACCAGTCGCAATCGCTCCGCCGCCCGTTCCATGTATTCGAACTGGCCTGACCAAGTGACGGTGTAACCTGCGGGTATCGTGACGCGCTCGGCCAGTGTCTGTTTCGCCTGCGCGACAAACCCGCCTATATCGGAGGTTTTGATGTCCACATAGATCCAGGCATTGGGTCTTGCATCCTCGGTCTTGATAACATCCGTGCCGCGGGTAAATTTAATATCGGCCACCAGCGTCAACGGGATCTGGCTGCCGGTCGGCGTCGGGATCAATACGCGACGCAACGCTTCCAGGTTATCGCGCAGATCGCGCGGATAGCGCAGGTTGACCGGATAACGTTCCAGACCTTCAACGGTTTCGGTGATATTCATGCCGCCGATAGCGCTTTGAATAACGTCCTGCACGTCGCCGGTAGTCAATCCGTAGCGCGCCGCCGCTTCCCGGTTGATGTCGAAATCCAGAAAATAGCCGCCGACCGCCCGATCGCCGTAGGCCGACAGCGTTTCCGGCAAGGTCTTCATCGCCTGTTCGATTTGCAGCGACAGCGACTGCAAGACATTCAAATCGGGGCCGGACACCTTGATGCCTACCGGCGTTTTGATGCCGGTCGACAGCATATCGATACGATTTTTAATCGGCATGGTCCAGGTATTGGCCAAGCCCGGAAAATGAATGGCCTTGTCCATTTCATCCATCAGCTGCCGGGTGGTTTTGTCGGGATCGGGCCACTGATCTTGAGGCTTTAGTTGCACGGTGGTTTCCACCATCATTAACGGCGCTGCGTCGGTCGCCGTTTCCGCCCTGCCGATTTTGCCGAACACCAGCTGCACTTCGGGGAAGGTTTTCAGCATCTTGTCGGTCTGCTGCAATAGTTCCTTGGCTTTGGTGATCGAGATACCGGGAAACGTGGTCGGCATGTACAAAAGATCGCCTTCATACAAAGGCGGCATGAACTCGCTGCCGATTTTCGACAACGGGTATAGCGTCGATGCCATCAACAGCGCGACCAATATTATAGTCACCGCCCGCCAGCGCATCGCCAGTTTTAGAACCGGCGCGTGAATGAAATGCAAAAAGCGGTTGATCGGGTTAAGCTGCTCAGGGATGATCTTGCCGCGGATAAAATACCCCATCAACACCGGCACCAGCGTGACCGTCAATATCGCGGCCGCCGCCATTGCGTAGGATTTGGTAAAAGCCAGCGGACTGAACAGACGGCCTTCCTGCGCCTGCATGGTGATAATCGGCAGGAATGAAACGGTGATAACCAACAGCGAGAAAAACAACCCGGAGCCTACTTCCTGGGATGCTTTGCCTATTGCTTGCCAGCGTTCTTTTGGGGTCAGCTCCACGGACGCGCCCTCTCCCTCTGGAGAGGGCTTTGTTATTATTAACTTGCGCTTTGTCTCAGTCGCTTCAGCCAGATGCTTGTGGGCATTTTCGACCATCACCACCGCGCCATCGACCATGTCGCCAATCGCCAGCGCAATGCCGCCCAGCGACATGATATTGGCGTTGATGCCTTGCCATTTCATCACGATGAAGGCCATTAGAACGCCCAGCGGCAAAGTGACGATAATCACCAACGATGAGCGCAGGTGCAGCAGAAACAAGGCGACCAAGGCGCAGACGATGATCAGCTCCTGAATCAGCGCGGAATTGAGCGTATCCACCGCGCGTTCGATCAAGCTGCCGCGATCATAAACGGTGACGATCTCCACCCCTTCCGGCAAGCCCTTTTTTAATTCATCCAGTTTTTTCCGCACATCCTTAATGGTCTCCTGGGCATTTTCGCCAAAGCGCATAATCACCACGCCACCGGCTACTTCGCCTTCGCCGTTCAGCTCAGTCACGCCGCGGCGCAGTTCGGGGCCGATCTGGATAGAGCTAACATCCTGCAAGCGTATCGGCGTGCCGTTGACATCGACACCAACCGGGATGGTTTTCAGGTCGGCGATGGATTTGATATAGCCCAAGCCCCTGACCATATACTCGGTTTCGCCCATTTCGAACAGACGGCCGCCGACATCGTTATTGGAACGCTTGATCGCAGTGATAACGGCCGATAAAGGGATTTGGTACGCTTGCAGGGCGTTGGGATCGACTTCCACCTGGTATTGCTTGACGTAGCCGCCCACCGAAGCCACTTCGGACACGCCGGAAACGGTCTGTAGCGGATAGCGCAAATACCAGTCCTGAATGGAGCGCAGTTGCGCCAGATCGTGCTTGCCGCTTTTATCGACCAGCGCGTATTCGTAAATCCAGCCTACGCCGGTGGCGTCGGGACCTAAAGTCGGCGTCACGCCTTGCGGCAAGCGGCCTTTAACATAGTTCAGATATTCCAGCACCCGCGATCTGGCCCAATACATATCGGTGCCGTCTTCGAAAATGACATAAACGAACGACAGGCCGAAAAAGGAATAGCCGCGCACCACTTTGGCATGGGGCACGGCCAGCATCGCGGTAGTCAACGGATAAGTGACCTGGTCTTCAACAACCTGCGGCGACTGGTCGGAATAATCGGTGAACACGATGACCTGTACATCGGACAAATCCGGTATCGCATCCAGCGGCATGTTTTTAAATGACCAAAGCCCCGCCAAAGCAATAATGACGGCGGCCAGCAGCACCATGAACCGGTCTTTCAATGAGCTGTTGATGATCGCACTAATCATGTTGATGCGCCCCCTGCTCCATGATCAACCGGTTCGGCTCCGGCTGTTGCGGCGTCGAAGGTTCCATCATTTTTGCGGTAGCTTCGTGCAGTTTCGATTCGGAATCGATCAAAAATTGCGCGGACGTGACGACTTCTTCGCCCTCTTTGAGTCCGTCAAGCACGGCAATCTCGCTATTGGATGATAAGCCTGTGGTAATCAGGCGGGGTTCAAACTTGCCTGCGCCGCGCACGACAAAAACCTGGTTTTTCGCACCGGAACGGATAACCGCTTCGGACGGAATCACCACTGCATCCTCTTGTTTTCCCGCATAGATAGTCACTTCGGTGAACAGTTCGGGCTTTAACAACAATTGGGCATTATCAAATGCCAACCGCACCTTAATGGTCCGCGTTTTCGCTTCGGCATAAGGATAAATGAAAGCCAGGTGCCCTTTGAAAATACGTCCCGGAACGCCGGCCAGTTGCATTTCAACCGGATCGTTCACTTTAACCCAGGGCAATTCATATTCGTAAATATCGGCATACACCCAGACTTTGGATAAATCGGCGATCATGTACAATTCGGTTTCTGGCGTCACATACTGCCCTTCGCGAGCGCCTATGTTGATTACGATGCCGTCCGCCGGGGTATGAATATGCAGGCTTTTTTTGATCGTATGGCTGTTAGTCAGGTCGTGCAGTTGATGCGCAGGAACATCAAGCAGATTCAAACGCTCACGCGAACTTTTGACCAATTCTTCCGCGCCGCGGCGGATGTCTTCAATCGGGCTTTTTTCCAGAATTTTAAGATTGTTTAACGCCAGAATATATTCCTGCTGGCTTGAGACCAGTTGCGGCGAATAAATGCTCAGCAGATCGTCATTCTTCTTGACCCACTCGCCGGTTTTATCGACGCGCAGGGTTTCAATCCAGCCTTCGGTTTTGGGATGCAGCCGCACAATGCGCTCTTCATCATAAGCCACGCGGCCAACGGCCCGTACCACATGCGAGAGCAAGGTCTTTTTGGCGATTGCGGTCCGCACGCCCATGTTTTGCACGGTAACGGGATCGATTTTAATGGCGCCTGCCGGTGCGTCGGTTTCCGCCTCCTCGGCATACACAGGCAGATAATCCATGCCCATCGTGTCTTTTGCAGGAACGGGCGAAGTGACTGCGGGATTCATCGGATTCCGGTAAAACAGGATTTCGCCTTTTCGAGGGCGCTTATCTTCTGCAAACACCGGCACATAATCCATGCCCATTGCATCTTTTGCAGGTACGGGCGAAGTGACGGACGGATTCATCGGGCTACGATAAAACAATGGCTTTTTATCATCCGGCAAGGCGACATGAGCTTGTTCCTTAATCGGTTTGGATGCAACCCAATAGCCTACGCCGCCGCCCAAAGCCAGCATCAAAACAGCGGTAATGATTAACTGCTTATTCATAAATTTCCTCCTTGCCGACAGCGGCGCTTAACTGCGCCAGCGACTGATTAGCTTCGGTAAAGGCTTTCCAATACTGAGTCTCGTATTCGAACAAGGTGATCTGGGTGCGCACCAAATTCAAAAAATCAACCTTGTTGACCTGATAACCGGACAGCATCGAAGCCACGGTTTGTCTTGCCTGCGGCACGATGCCGGTTTCAAACAACACTACTTGGTCTTTGGCGCGCCGGTAATCGTTATAGCTTTGCGATATTTGCGAACGGACTTTGTTCCATTGATCCTGTAAGGCGTATTTTTCCTGCATTAATTCGCTGGTGCGCTGGTCGACGGCCTTGGCCTGCTTTTGCGCGGCGAAAATCGGCACGTTCATGCTCAGGTTAAAACTTAGCAGGTCGGCCCGTTTGTCGCCGGAAGGCATATCGTCCCTGGCGCCATACGAAGCGCCCAGATTAAAATCGGGCAACACATCTTTTTTTGCCAGATCCAATCGCGATTGCGCGGCGTTAATGCCTTGACGGTTGCCTTCCAGTACGGCTCTCGATGCTTCCGCCTGTTGATACAGCAGGTTTTCCTGCTTGATGCCCGGCAATTGCGAGTCGATCTTGTCCGGTAAACGCACGGCTTCGTTGGCCGGTTTATCCAGTAACGCGTTCAGGCCGGCTGCGGCGTTGCGGCGCGAAGCCTTCAGCATCAATTGCTGGTCGAGCAGTTTGGATAGTTCCAGTTGAGCCAGCAATACGTCCTGCTGCAAGCCTTCGCCGACTTCGTATTTCGTCCTGGCAATCTCAACAAACTGCTGTAACAGCGCATGGTTGCTGTCAACGATTTGTATCGCCCTGTCCAGGTAAAAAATCAGCCACCAGGTCGATTTAACCTCGCTCAGTAAGCGCCAGCGCACCTCGGTCGCATTTTGCGATGCAGCTTCCGCTTCAAAAGCCGCCGCTTGTTCGCGCAACGCCAACTTGCCGGGAAAAGGAATGGCCAGCGAGATGCCCGCTCCCAACTGCGTCATGTCTTCCTGCCGGGTATTAAAGGTATTAACCGGCAGGCTCATCGCATTGAAACTGATTTCGGGATCAGGCAAGGTGCCCATTTGCGACGGAATAGCCGCCATCGCTTGAGCCCTGGCCTGCATTTGCGCCAGATCGGGATTATCCCGAACGGCCTGTTCGGTTGCAGATTTTAAGGTTAATACTTGCCCGCTTACCGGTTCTTCACCTGCCAATGCACAGGCGGAAAGCAGTAGCAGTGTCAAGCTAAAGCACTTGAAAATAATTTGTGGTGACATACGTCCTCCTACACTCGTTATAAAGTCCGTGAAACGGATGTGTTATGTTGAGTCCGCGCAAGGTGTTGGCAAAAAATCCTGCCTGCCCTACGACGGTTAGAGGCTGTTAATCGGCGGTCTTATTTCGGGGGAGAATGAGAGAGAATGGAAAGCGGACCTTTCCCAATGCTCATAGCGGTACGCGCTATAGGCTTGAGTCAGTAAAAAAACGGCGGTGATTCCGCCATCGCCGCAAACATGAAAGGTGCAACTCCCGCTTGCATGACAGGCTGTTTTAAATTCGTCCTGATGCCGACAATGATCGGAATTATCGGCGGCGCTTACAATGCCGCCTTGTTCAAAAGACCGATCAGCGGATAACGAACTCGAATAATAACCAAGCGCAGACCAAACCGGCGTAATGACCATCGTGAGTATTATCAATAATAAAAATCGCTGTCTAAGCATTATCTGACTGTGTCGTGTTTTTTTACAGTCTACTGGTATTCATCGTAATTATCAAAGGGACAAAGCAGACCCGGCACCGATCGCTGTTAAGCGCCGCCTGTCAATAATGGCATAGTAGCCGGACTACTTGCGACCTATTCACTCAGTGAAAGACGCAGTGGAATCATGGCCGAAAAACCGAAGCCGTGCTTTTGATAAAACCGTTGCGCCGACTCGTTAGCGCGATCCGTGAGCAAGGTAATGCGTTTGCACCCGCTCAATCGCGCGAATTGAATGGCTTGCTCCAGAAGCAGGGAGCCCACGCCGGAACCGCGAGCGGCGGGGAAAACCACCATGTCTTCCAGCAGCGCAACGCGCTCGCCGAGCGCAGTCGACACGGTGTAGAGAAGATTGACCATACCCACAACCCGGCCGTCTTGACGGGCGACGACGATAAGCCCAACCTCCGGGCTGCTAATGATGCGCGCCAAGCCACGGCTTTGCGCTTCGTGATCCGGCTTGAAATCCGCTTCTTGAGAAAACAGGAGGTCCAGCAATTCACAAAGCGCCGGGATGTCCAAAGCGTTTGCGGGAGTAATTTCCATAGTTGTGCCGTTGCAGCGCCCCTTATTCCGCAATGCCTTGCTTAAACCAATTGTTGGATACCCGATCATGCAGTTCTCCCAACTTGTTTTGCAGGTCATCGAGAATTTCCCGTAATTGCGCCTGGGTCGTGTGCCGGGTATCGATGGCTTGCACATAAGCTTCCAGTTTAACGACCTCTTCCGGCAAGGCATCGTTATTCGGCAGGGCATTGATGCAGCCGGCAATTTCAGCGATGCAGCAGCTGACCGATCGGGGCAGGTTGGCATTCAGCAATAAAAAGTTGAGCACATCGTCGCCGTTAACGCTGCTTCTGACATGTTGCCGATACATTAACTGGGCGTTGAGCGCCTTTAATATATTCACCCACAAAATAGTCTCGTATTGGCGCATTTCATCGCTGCGCGAATCGGCCAACAGCAAGGAGGCCAAATCCAGAATCCGGCTGGTCATGTCGGCGCGTTCAATATTTTTGCCCAAACGAATGAATCGATAAGGATGATTGTGGCTCATATAGCCCGACAACAGCCCGGTAAATCGCTGGCAGCCTTTGAGAATCTCGTTCAGGAACACGACGCGGTTGCTGCGGTTGTAGACTGAATCTCTATTGTTTTTTACATACAGATACATTTCGTTGACCTGCTCCCAAGCCTCATCGGGCAGCAAGTCCCTGGAGGTGCGGATGTTTTCCCTGGCGGCGCTTAATGATGAAAACAAGGAGCCCGGATAAGTTTCGTCACTTAACAGAAATCGGGTAATGTTGTGTTCGTTGGCCGCGTTATATTTTTCATAAAATTGCGGCTCCGAGGTATTGATACGGATCAGCTGCTGCCAACCCATTTCAACGCCGTTAGGTAAATCCATCAATAAATTCATATGCACACTGACCAATCTGGCGATATTTTCAGTGCGTTCAAGGTAACGTGCCAGCCAATACAGGCGTTCTGCTGAACGGGATAACATTAGTTGTGCTCCATATCGATGATCCAGGTGTCTTTGCTGCCGCCGCCTTGCGAGGAATTGACCACCAGCGAGCCTTTTTTTAATGCGACACGGGTTAAGCCTCCGGCAGTCACAAAGGTACTTTCGCCTTGTAAAATAAACGGCCGCAGATCGATGTGCCGGGGCTCAAGTTTACCTTTGCACAAAGTCGGTGCGGTAGAAATCGCCAAGGTCGGTTGGGCAATGTAATTACGGGGATTTTTTTGGATAATCTCCCGAAACTCTGCTATTTCTTTGTTGGTTGCATGCGGCCCTACCAACATGCCGTAACCGCCTGATTCATTAGCAGGTTTGACGACCAGCTCCGGCAAATGCTTCAACACATAGTCGAGATGCTCAGGGTTGTCGCACAGGTAAGTTTGCACATTAGGCAAGATGGGTTCTTCGTTCAGGTAATAGCGGATCATTTCCGGAACGTAGGCATAAACCACTTTGTCATCGGCGACACCCGCGCCCGGCGCATTGGCCAACGACACATTACCGGCTTTCCAGGCGCGCATTAAGCCCGGAACGCCCAATGCGGAGTCTTTTCGGAATACTTCGGGATCAAGAAAGTCATCGTCGATGCGCCGGTAAATAACATCGACTTTTTCCAGTCCTTCGATGGTGCGCATATAGACGCAATCATCGTCATTAACCACCAGATCCCCGCCCTCGACCAGTTGCGCGCCCATTTGCTGGGCCAGATAAGCATGTTCGAAATAAGCCGAGTTATAAATGCCGGGCGTTAATACCACGATTTGCGGTTTGCTGATGTGCTCGGGCGCCAGCGACGCCAACATATCCTGCAAGCGGCTGGGGTAGTCGTCGATAGGTAGAATGTCTATGTTTTGCAAGAGCTCGGGGAACACGCGCTTGGTAATCACGCGGTTTTCCAGCATGTAGGAAACGCCCGACGGTACCCGTAAATTATCTTCCAGCACGTACATAACGCCGTCTTTATCGCGTACCAAATCGGTGCCGCAAATGTTTGCCCAAACATTGTGGCGCGGTTTCATGCCGATGCATTCTTTACGGAAGTTCTTTGAGCTATTGATGATCTCGGCAGGCATCTTGCCCGCTTTAATGAAGGCTTGTTCGTCGTAAACATCCGCTATAAAACAATTTAAAGCCGTCAAGCGTTGCTTTAAACCTTTTTCTATCATTCGCCATTCTGTAGAGCTGATGATGCGAGGGATAATATCAAACGGCCAGGCCCGGTCTATGTTGCCCTCATCGCTGTAGACCGTGAAACTGATGCCCATTTCCAAAATGGCCAGTTCGGCAGCCATTTTGCGTTTATCGATATCGCTCGTATTGAGCGAATTTAAATATTGGCACAGACGGTAACTGATTTGCCTGGGTTGGAACTCAGAGCACATGAGTTCATCGTAAGCACTATCGGTTTTGTAGTTTTCCCAGATTGATTTCATGTTATTTCATAAGGCTAGTTGGCTTCAGTGAAAAAACAGCATGATTTGTGCCATTCTTATTTCGAGTGGAATTATCTGCATAATTCAATTTTGTGTACTTAGGGTTCCCACGCCCTGCGTCACCGCCATTAAGTTAAGAAAAAATAGTTCATAAACAAAATGTTATTCAAGTAGCGGGTGCCGTGCGCCCCAAAGGAATGGCAAGATTTTTCATGCGTCGCGGAAGGCGCGCACGGTACGCCCTACAACGGTTCAATTTTTACCAATGTAAAAGGCATTGTTGAGAGCCGGTTTCTGGAAGTTATTGCAGACCTATCCTAAGCAGCATGAAATGCGATGCCTGTTTTAGGGATGACAGCTACAGTCAGTCGCCGTAATACCGCTTAAATAACCCTATTTTGGACTTTGTCCGCTTCAATTTGGTGCAACTTAAACTTTTAAATAACTCCTCCAACCGACGCACAGGAGTATCGCTTATATGATGCTGCCTGATTGTCCACTTGGTATGGCACTTGCTTTGCTTTTTAGAGATAAAACTTGTAAAGGACTCACTATGCCAACCATTAGCCACTCTTTATCGTTCCCTGTTCAGGGTGACAAAGACAACTCATCCTTCTTTAATGATTACCTGGGCAAGTTGCTCGAAGAGCGCGATAGCTTGAACTTAAGCAACATGATTCATGAAATCGATGCCATGATGCTGACCGTCGAGCCCGGAAAGTCGATTGAATACATCGGGGAACTCTGTCTGATGTCGCCTTACCATTATCTGGTCACCCTGGAAAGCGAGTCGCATTGGACCCACGTCTTGCGCATTGATATGACGGCCCCGGACCTGATTATTCGTGAAGTGAAAAACGATGACACCAAGGGCATTTTTCGCAGCCTGAACGAAGTGTTCCCGATTGGCTCAAGCAAGCCGCACAGCCGTTACATGGGCGAAGTTTTGAGGGTAACCAACCGGCATGAAGTGGTTAAGTTGCAGCAGCAGCGGGGCTTTTTGTTTTTCTCCCAGGATGATGTGCGTAAGCTGGAGCTGCCGGGCAACCTGGCGATCACCAAACCTTCTCCGTACACCCATAACATCGTCGCCTACCTGGAACGGGAACCCGAGGAGCCGCGCGTTTATGCATTGGGCGTCAGCAGTTTCCGTATTGATGCCCAACAAGCTTGCGAGCAGGCCAAACAACAGCAAAAGGCATTAGGCATAGACGGCCTGATTTTACCGGTGGATCATTTGGCGACGCGCATTTACAGTCAAAACAGGGAAGTAGCGATTCTGGAATGGCTGTCGTTATCCAGTTATTACTACTGGGGCTCGTTTGACATAGTCGACCAGAATTCATCGACCAATGTCACCAAAAGCATCCATTACGCTGATGAGATGCACAGTCCGGCCAAGGTGTTCACCGCCAATAACACGCCTTATTTTGTCAATCATTTCAAAATATTCCCCTCGCCGACCGAGAACTTTGTGCGCAATTACGGGCCGAGGTTGCACCATATTGCACTGGCGGTTAAAGACGGCAATCAGCAGGGGATGGAAAATATCGATTTTGTGGTCAACGCCATTAGCGAGCAAGGTAAAAGCTTTTTGCTGGATGTCGTGGGTTCCAAGGACGAAGGTTTAAAACAGATTTTTTCCAGCGCCTCCGAGCATTCGTCGTTGATTATTGAGTATGTGCAGCGCTTTGGCGGTTTCCAGGGATTCTTTACCAAGGATAATGTCGCCGAACTGACCCATGCTGCGGGTGTCGAAGAAGAGTTGATGCGGATGCAGACCGAAGCGCAAAAACCTGTTCGGGTTTAATGGTTCGCCAATAACTGATGTGCGCAATGGCTAAGAAATTTTTACCACGAACGACTGCATGGACGCAGGAGGTAGAGCAATGCAGGAGCAATTGCCGAGAACACGAAGTTTATGTTCCTCTCGTTCCCATGCGTTGTACTCATTGTTATACACAAGTATCTGCGGGCTGTCGTCATTCCGACCGCTCCTTATCTGGCGTTAGGCGGAAAGCATGCCGATAGACAGACCTTCCAGGTTTTTAAAACCTGGAAGGTCTAACTGGCAGGAATGCCGGAAACGCCCACCCTTGCTGTCGCCGGGCGGTCTTATTCCGGCCTGCTTCGAGATATGTATAACAACGAATGCAGCGCGTGGGAACGAAACGCTCAATAACTTCGTGTCTTCGCGGTGCTTTTATACGACTTTACGCTGGTTCCCAAGCTCCCGCTTGGGAACCCAGTGAGCAAAGCTCCAGCTTTGCGAGCCGGGAAGCTAGAGCTTCCCGTACTGAATTCCCAAGCAGGAGCTTGGGAACTAGCGCAACGTTTGACGGATGAAGATATGGCAGGAGTCTGCCGGAAATGCCAGTTCTCGCTATCGCTCGAACCGGCTTATTCCGGCCTACTTCGAGATGTGTATAACGATGAGCGTAGCGCCTGGGAACAAGAACAACCAGCGCATAGTTAAAAAATTTTTGTAATGCTTAACGCTTCGGCAATAGGAAAAAATCATGACCATTCGAGTAGCTGTCCGTCACAAAACCGTATACAGCTTTGATAGACCGGTATCCCTGTCGCCCCATGTATTCAGGTTGCGCCCGGCGGTGCATAGCCGGACGCCGATTAAAGGCTATAGCTTGCGCATCAAACCTGAAAACCATTTTATCAACTGGCAGCAAGACCCATTCGGCAACCTGCTGGCGCGAGTGGTGTTTCCGGAAAAATGCTCAACACTCAGCGTTGAGGTCGAAGTCATCGCCGAGTTGACCGTGATCAATCCCTTTGATTTCTTTGTTGAAGACTATGCGGAACAGTACCCGTTTAAATACGATGCGCTATTGCTGAAAGAATTGCAGCCTTATCTGGAAATCACCGAGCAAGGCGCTTTACTCAAGCGGTGGGTAGCCGATTTCGATCTAAGCAAACGTAATATCAACGACTTTCTGGTTGACGTTAATCGCAAAGTTTTTCAAGCGATTAGCTATAACATCCGCATGGAAGTCGGCATCCAAAGCTGCGAGGAAACGCTGACCTCGCTCAGCGGTTCATGCCGGGATTCGGCCTGGTTGCTGGTGCAAATACTCCGGCATTTGGGACTGGCTGCGCGGTTCGTTTCCGGTTATCTGGTGCAACTGACCGCCGATGTCAAATCGCTGGACGGCCCCTCCGGCCCGGAACAGGATTTCACCGACTTGCACGCCTGGACTGAAGTCTACATCCCCGGAGCCGGTTGGATAGGGCTTGATCCGACCTCCGGCTTACTGGCCGGGGAAGGACACATTCCCCTGGCCTGCACACCCGATCCCGCCAGCGCCGCGCCGGTCACCGGCGGCACCGATAAGTGCGAAGTGGAATTCGAATTCAGCAATACGGTAACCCGTTTGCACGAAGATCCGCGCGTCACCAAGCCTTATACCGATGACCAATGGCAGCGCATCGACGCGCTGGGTCAGCAGGTTGACCGGCAATTACTGGCTGACGATGTGCGCTTGACCATGGGCGGCGAACCGACCTTTGTGTCCGTCGACGACATGGAAGGCGCGGAGTGGAATGTCGATGCCGACGGCCCGCACAAACGCGAGCGGGCCAATGCGCTGACCAAACGCTTGCGCGATGAATTTGCCAAAGGCGCGATGCTGCATTACGGACAGGGCAAATGGTATCCGGGCGAAGCGTTGCCGCGCTGGCAGTACGGCATTTTCTGGCGCAAAGACGGCGCACCGGTTTGGCGCAATCCCGAATTGCTGGCCGATATTACCAAGGATTACGGTCATACTTCCGAACACGCCGAGTCTGTTATCAAGCAATTCACCTTACGCTTGGGCCTGCAACCGCGTTATATCAAAACCGCTTTTGAAGACAGCTTTTACTATCTCTGGCAGGAAGGCGGGCTTCCGGAAAATATCGATCCGTTAAAAAGCAACCTGAAGGATTCGATTGAACGCAAAACCTTGGCGCAGCTGCTGGATACCGATTTAGGCAAAGCCGCAGGGTTTACCTTGCCGATAAAATGGGACTGGACCCATCAAAAATGGCAAAGCGGCCCCTGGAATTTTCGTCGCGGGCAAATGTTCTTGATTCCCGGCAACTCGCCGATGGGGATGCGCTTGCCCTTAGGCAGTTTGCCTTGGGTCGCCCCGGACAAACGCGACACTCAGGAAGAACAAAGCCTGTTTGAGGCGCTGCCCGAGCTCGGCGATTATTACGGCGAAGTCACGCGCCGTTACAGTCATATCGAGAAAAAACTCAAGGCTCATCCCGAGCTGACCGAGCAGGACTCAGGCGATGATCAAAGCGTCGAGGTGGAAGTGCCACATACCGCGGTTTGCGTCGAAGCCCGCGAAGGCCGCGTGCATATCTTCCTGCCGCCGCTGACTTCGCTGGAACATTATCTGGAGCTGATTGCGGCCATTGAAGCCACCGCGGAAAACCTGGCTATCCCGGTGGTGCTGGAAGGTTACGAACCGCCGCGGGATTACCGCATAGAGCGATTGATGGTGACGCCCGATCCCGGCGTGATCGAGGTCAATATTCATCCGTCGAAGACTTGGCAAGAGTTGGTCGATAAAACCACCGTTCTTTATGAACACGCGCACCAGGTTAGATTAGGCACCGAAAAATTCATGCTCGACGGCCGCCATACCGGAACCGGCGGCGGCAACCATATCACCATGGGTGCCGAAACGCCGACCGACAGCCCGCTGTTGCGCCGTCCCGACTTATTGCGCAGTCTGGTGACCTACTGGCAGCATCACCCCGGCTTGTCGTATTTGTTTTCCGGCATGTTTATCGGCCCGACCAGCCAAGCGCCGCGGGTTGATGAAGGCCGCGACGAAAAACTCTATGAGCTGGAAATTGCCTTCCAGCAAATGCCGGAAGGCGAAGTGCCTGCCCCTTGGCTGGTGGATCGTTTGTTGCGGCATTTGCTGACCGACATCACCGGCAACACCCACCGTTCCGAATTCTGTATCGATAAGCTGTATTCGCCGGACAGCTCGACCGGCCGCTTGGGCATTTTGGAATTGCGCGCCTTTGAAATGCCGCCGCATGCGCAGATGTCGTTGGTGCAAACCTTACTATTGCGCTCGCTGATTGCCTGGTTTTGGCGCGAACCTTACAAACACGACTTGATCCGTTGGGGTACCGAATTGCATGATCGCTTTATGCTGCCGCATTATGTCCGCGAGGATATGAAACAAGTCAGCAAAGATCTGCAACGGGCCGGATACGGGTTTGAACTGGAATGGCTGGAACCGTTTTTTGAATTTCGTTTCCCCCGTTACGGCAATACTTTCATAGACGGCATTGACCTGGAAATGCGCTTTGCGATTGAACCCTGGCATGTATTGGGCGAAGAAGTCAGTAGCACCGGCACCGCGCGTTATGTGGATTCATCGGTGGAGCGCGTGCAGGTCAAGGTGACCGGCTTTACCGAAGGCCGCTATGTATTAACCTGTAACGGCAGGCGCTTGCCGCTACGCAATACCGGTCGCAAGGGCGAATATGTCGCCGGTGTGCGTTACCGCGCCTGGCAACCGCCCTCCGCGCTGCATCCTACGATCAGTCCGCATGTACCGTTGGTGATCGATGTGATCGATACCTGGAACGGACATTCGGTGGGCGGCTGCACTTATTATGTCTCCCATCCCGGCGGACGAAGTTACGATGCATTCCCGGTGAATAGCTATGAAGCCGAGGCGCGGCGCGTCACCCGCTTTTGGGATTTCGGCCATACGCCCGGCGTTATTACGCGCCCGCCGATGATAATGCCGACTGTTGCGGCGTCCGACGCGAAATTCAGCGTCAGCGAAGCCGTGCCGAGACCCATGTCGCCGCCCATTGAGGAGCTAAGTCACGAATATCCGTTTACAATGGACTTGCGGCATCGGAGCGGGTAATACCGACGAGTGTGCCGATATAGCGCGTTCCCAAGCTCAAGAGACTGTGAAAGTATTCGTTTTTTAAACCCAATTAAAAAACTCACCACGAAGGCACGAAGAGCACGAAGTTTTCAATACATTGAATAAAAGCAATTATTTTTCTTCGTGTACTTCGTGCCTTCGTGGTGAATAATGCTTTTACCCGTTTTTTGATGATACTTTCACAGTCGCTCCAGCTTGGGAACCAGCAGATAAACATGAGCCGCGTAGGGTACGCTGCTAAATAAAATTAACCGATAATCGTGCCATCCGCTTTGGAGATTGATTCAAATGACCGATAAATTAAAACAACTACCCCCGGCCATATTGACGCTGGATGATAAAAGTTACTCACTGCCCACTTTGATAGGAGCCGAGGGCGAAAAAGCCATCGACATTTCCAAATTGCGCAGTCAAAGTCATTACGTGACCCTGGATGAAGGCTATGGCAATACCGCCAGCTGCGAAAGCGCCATCACCTATATTGACGGCGAGAAAGGCATACTGCGTTATCGCGGTTACCCCATTGAGGAACTGGCCGAACATTCGCGTTTTGTTGAAGTCGCCTATCTGCTGCTGAATGGCGAGCTGCCAAACAGCCAACAATTATTGGAGTTTTCTACCAATCTTAATGAGTCTTCGATTATTCATGAAGACATGCATCATTTCTTTAACGGCTTTCCGCGCGGCTCGCACCCGATGGGAATTTTGGCGACTATGGTCGCGTCGTTATCCACGTTCTACCCGATTCCCGACCGGCTCGATGCGGCGACGGAACAACAGATTGTTATCAACTTGATCTCCCAGGTGCGCACTATCGCGGCTTTTTCTTACAAGAAATCGATCGGCGAACCGCTGGTTTATCCGTCCTACAAGCTTAAGTACGTGCGCAACTTCCTGAACATGATGTTTTCATCGCCGGTGCGCGATTATCAATTGGATGACGACATTGTCAGAGCCATCGATATGTTCCTGATCCTGCATGCCGATCATGAGCAAAATTGCAGCACCTCTTCGGTGCGCACCGCGGGCTCCAGTATGGCGAATGTGTATGCGGTCGCTTCGGCGGGCATTTCGGCGCTTTGGGGGCCGCGCCATGGCGGAGCCAATCAGCAAGTGATACAGATGCTTGAACAAATACATGCCGACGGCGGCGACGGCACTGAATTTATCAATCAGGCAAAAGACAAAAACTCGTCAAGCCGACTGATGGGTTTCGGCCATCGCGTGTATAAGAATTTCGACCCCCGCGCGATGGTATTAAAGAAACAATGCGACAAATTATTCGATAAAGCCGGTGTCAGCGATCCTTTGTTCGATATTGCCCGGAAACTTGAAGAAATCGCCTTGAAAGACGACTACTTCATTTCCCGGAAACTGTATCCGAATGTCGATTTTTATTCCGGGCTGATTCTCCGGGCCGCGGGCATACCGACCAATATGTACACGGTATTATTCGCTATCGGCCGGATGCCCGGCTGGCTGGCCCACTGGCGGGAAATGCTGCACGGCGAGCAAGTGATCATTACCCGCCCCCGTCAGATCTATGTAGGCGAGCCGTTACGTCGCTATCAAGATATTGAACAACGGCCTTGATACGGTATAACAATCAAATCGATTAAGCGGAGAATAGTGGTAAACAGACGCTTAACAATCTTTTGTTCACCACGACGGCACGAAGAACACGAAGAACATAAAACTTCGTGTTCTTCGTGCCTTCGTGGTGAAGTTTTTTCGTTTTTAATGATGAAGGTGCAGCTTAGCGGTGTGCCTGATTCCATTTCTAACCACTGAGCAGTAGGCATGAACGAATCAACCGGCGATATTGGCGCACAGTTTTACGCCACCAAACTTGGCGTTTACGATGAAATGCTCGCCAAAGAACATAAAGTGCTGCCTTACTGGGAGCGCTTTATGGACGCCATTGCAGCGCTGGGCAGCGAACAACTGGAGTTGCGCCGCCGCGAAGCCCAGCGCCTGTTGCGGGAAAACGGCGTCACTTACAATGTTTACGGCGATACGCAAAAACTCACCCGGCCCTGGCGGCTCGACCCGGTTCCGCTGCTGATCAGCAGTGAAGATTGGTCGCTTATTGAAGCGGGACTTAAACAACGTGCCGAGCTGCTCAACCTGATTTTAAAAGACATCTACGGCAAACAGCAGCTGTTAAAAAAAGGCCTGTTGCCCAGCGAACTGGTGTTGGCGCATGACGGTTTTTTGCATCCTTGTGTGGGCGCCCTGCCCCACCTGCAACGCCAGCTGATTGTTTATTCGGCCAACCTTGCCCGTGGTCAGAACGGCCGCATGCTGGTATTGGACGACCGTAGCCAGGCGCCTTCCGGCGCCGGTTATGCGTTGGAAAATCGCACGGTGATGACGCGGGTGCTCCCGGACATTTTCCGGGAAACGCAAGTGCATCGGCTGTCCGGTTTTTTTAAGGCCCTGCGCAAGGGACTGGCCGATATTGCGCCGCATAACAAGGAAGATCCGCGGATTGTGATACTCACGCCGGGTTCTCTTAACGAAACCTATTTTGAACACGCCTATTTATCGTCTTATCTCGGTTTTTCCCTGGTTCAGGGCGACGACCTGACGGTACGCGACGGCCGCGTCTGGCTTAAATCGCTGGACGGCCTGCAACCGGTCGACGTTATCTTGCGGCGCGTTGACGATTCGTTCTGCGACCCGCTGGAATTGCGCAGCGCGTCCCGGCTGGGCGTTGCCGGATTGCTCGAAGCCGTGCGCCGAAACAATGTGGCGATTGCCAATCCGCTGGGCAGCAGCGTCCTGGAAAACCCGGGACTATTGGCCTTTTTACCCCGGCTCTCGCGGCATTTTTTAAACCAGGAATTGATACTGCCTTCGGTTGCCACGTGGTGGTGCGGTCAGCGCCGCGAACGGGATTTTGTGCTGCAAAATCTTGATCGGCTGATCATTAAACCGATCAATCGCAGTTCGGGGAATTACGCCCTGTTCGGCGGCCTGTTAAGCGCCAAGGAAAAAGAACTTTTACGTGCCGCCATTATCGCCAAACCGCATTGTTATGTCGGCCAGGAGCATGTCAGTTTTTCTACCGTGCCCTCGTTTATCGACCACCATATCGAGCCGCGGTTTGCGGTATTGCGGAGCTTTGCGGTTGCCAGCGGCAACGACTATCAAGTGATGCCCGGCGGTCTGACCCGAATTGCCCGTCAGCAGGACGATTTTATCGTGTCGAATCAGGCCGGCGGCATCAGTAAAGACACCTGGGTGTTGGCGGATGAACCGGACAAGCAGGTCAGTTTGTGGTTTCAGCCCGGCCGGGACGTAGTGGTGTCTGCGGACACCGAACCCTTGACCAGCCGCGCTGCCAATAACCTGTTTTGGGTTGGGCGCTACCTGGAGCGCATCAAAGCGGCGACTCGCTTGATGCGCACGATATTGCTCAAATTAGCGGAAGCCCCGGAACTTAACGATCCGCTCGACAGCCAGTGCCTCGATGTATTATTGAGCGCCCTGACTCAGGTAACCGGCACCTATCCGGGCTTTGTTACCAGTAATGCGTCGGTGTTAAAAGAGCCCCAAAATGAATTACTGGCGCTCGCTAAAAATGCCCAGCGTTCCGGCACGCTGGCGGTCAACATCCAAGCCTTTGCCCAAACCGCGTTCAGTATCCGCGATGTCTGGTCGCAGGATACCTGGCGTTGCGTCGATAATATTCAACGGCGCTGGCAACAACGGGTCGTGAACGGCGATTGCGACCTGGAACAACTGCAAAAACACCTGGACGATTTAATTACCGGCTTTGTCGCATTTATCGGCTTGACCACCGAGAGCATGACTCGCGAAGCGGGTTGGCTGATGCTGGATAGCGGCCGTCGCCTGGAGCATTCACTGACATTGATCGCGTTGCTGCGCGCCACGGTGGTGCAGCGTCATGAGTCGGCCTTGCAAAACCAACTGCTGGAAGCGGTGTTGATCTCCACCGACAGTTTGAGCATTTATCGACGCCGCTATCGCTCATTTATCAAATTGCCGATGGTGCTGGAATTATTGCTGATGGATGAAACGCATCCCCGTTCGCTGGCCTACCAATTACATCGATTATCCGACCATATCGGTGCATTGCCGAGGGAACGCGGCAAGGGGCAATTGAGCGAGGAAGAACGTTTAATACTCAAGGCTTACACCGACTTACGCTTGGTCAAAGTGTCCGAGTTGGTTAACGTTGCTGACGATGTCGGCGTTTACAGTGAGCTGGAAAGCGTTTTGTCGGCGATGACGGAACTGTTATGGCGGCTGTATGAAGTGCTTGCTCAAGCTTATTTCAGCCATTCTCAAGTGCCGCAATTGATGACGCCGACGCAACCGGAGGATGATCTGTGAAATACCGCATTACCCACAGCACTCTTTACAAATACAGCCAGTTGGTCGGCCTGTGCCAGAACGAAGCGCGATTGCAGCCCCGCGATTTCTGGCGTCAGCAATGTCAAACCAGCCGCTTTGACATTAGCCCCGAGCCTAACGACTTTCACGAACGCAAGGATTTTTTCGGCAACCGTGTCGCTTATTTCGCCATACAACAAGCGCATCAACGCTTGGTGGTTACCGCCGTCAGTGAAGTCACGGTATTTCCCAGGCAAAGCCGTGACGATTTGGCTAATTTAATAAGCTGGGAACAGGTACGCGACCAGTTGCAAGGAGGGCCAGGCCCCGGACAATCACAAGTGCAAGCGCAGTCTCAATCGCAAAGCCAGTCCCAGCAGCAAGATGGCTATGACGAGCTACTGGATGCCAAGCTGTTTTTGCTGGACTCGCCGATGGTCGTCACCAGCGCCGAACTGGCTAATTACGCACACAGCTCATTTTTACCCAATCGGCCGCTGGTACAGGTAGTGACGGATTTGATGCAGCGCATCCATGTCGATTTCACTTACGATCCGAGCAGTACCACGATTGCCACGCCGTTATCCGATGTGCTGCAATTTCGCCGCGGCGTGTGCCAGGATTTTGCCCACCTGGCGATCGGCTGTTTGCGTTCCTTCGGTATTGCCGCGCGTTACGTCAGCGGCTATGTGGAAACGCAGCCGGTGCCGGGCAAGCAGCGATTGGTCGGGGCGGATGCATCACATGCCTGGTTTGCCGTGTATGTGCCGGGTACCGGCTGGCTGGAGTTCGATCCCACCAATAATGCGGTGCCGTTCGATCAACATATCACCTTGGCTTGGGGACGTGACTACACGGATGTCACCCCCCTAAAAGGCATTGCCTTTGGCGGGGGCCAGCATACCTTGTCGGTGTCGGTGGATGTGCTTAGATTGGAATAACATAAATGCCGTTGCCCTTCTCATCTGAAGTTTTCCAGGTTTTGAGTCCGTAGCGTATAAAGGAGAACCAATTAAACTGGGGTTTGCCATTATCGGGCGCTACGCAAAAGCTTCTCGATGAAACTTTCCATTGCCTGCGATATCGCGGTTAAAAGCGCCGGGAAGCTCTGTATCGACCCCGTCCACTTTTTCTACGCAGCAACCCAGCAGATCTGCCACCACAGGCGCGATCACGTCTTTCTTCGCCTGAAAGCGGTTTTACTTAGAATTATTAATAATTAACGTATCCTCATAAAAGCTGACTTCACCTGTTGTAATATCATGATTGCCGCCAATAATTTCTATCTCACCTGTGCCTATCATTTCCTTCAAAATAGGACTGCGTTCGATAATGGCATGCACCGTTCTTTTTACATTGATGGCGGCCACTTTCTCGACAAACTCACCGTTGTCCGAGTTACGGTTTTCTGTGACGGTTTTTTCATCATAAACCGCGGGCTGTATTTTGCTTAACAGCGCTGTCAGATTGCCCATTTCTAAATGGTCGCAAGCGCCTTTTATCGCGCCGCATTTGGTATGACCTAAAACCACTATGATTTTAGCGCCTGCCACTTTGCAGCCGAACTCCATGCTGCCTAAAATATCCTCATTAAGAATATTGCCTGCAATACGGACGCTGAATACATCGCCCAAGCCCTGGTCAAAAATCAATTCGACCGAAGTGCGGGAATCTATGCAACTTAAAATAATCGCAAACGGATGTTGTCCGACGGACGTCTCATTGGCCTGTTGCAGCAGGTTGCGGTTCACTTTAAGGTTGTTTACAAAACGTTTATTGCCTTCTTTTAATAAGTCTAAAGCCATTGTCGGTGTAATGGCGGCTTGCATTTCTTTGGTTAATGTTTTCATTTGTTGATCTCAAGGAAAGTTATGGTTTCAACTGCGTTGCGACTGTTCCAGCAATGCCAAGCAATGCTGTTTTATAGACTCGCAGATAGTGTCTAAAGGTAGGTGGCTTAAATTTTTAGTGACAAACGGGTTTTGCAGTTCAATGCCGATTCTGTCCAAAGACAGCAATGGATAAGCCACTAAAAAGAAAATAAATACCGCGCTGAACCCCAAATTCTCTATTAATGAAAACGGCAACAATAATAAGAAAATAAAAATGAACCGTCTGGCTTTGATGGCATAAACCAACGGCATCGGCGTTTTCAGGATTCTTTCGCAAGCGCCGATATGATCGACCAGAAAATTCCGTTGGTTTTCCATGCCCATGAAAACAAAGCCGTCGATATAAAGGTTAAGTCGCGCCTGTTGCAATAATTCCGCTATTTTTCCTGCAACAAACAGCGGCATATGTACGGCGGACTTCAGCGCGGCCAGCTCCTGTTCGTTCAGCAAATCGCTTAACTCATCGAAGTTCTTGCCATTGCGCAGGGATTCTTTAGTTGCAAAAGAAAATGCAATCGTCCATTTCACCATGTCTTTACGCCACAAACGCTGTTGAGGGCCGACATCCAAACTATCGCCGTAACTTAACGCCCCGATGGCAATGTTTCTGCTTTGATTAGCAATGCCTCCCCATAATTTTCGAGCCTCCCACCAACGTTCGTGACCTGCATTGGTTCGAAACACTAAAACTAATCCGAGTACCACGCCGGTATATTCAAACGGAGTCACGGCAAGATGCGGCAAGGGTCGCCAATATTGGTCCAATGCAACTATTAACGCACAGTAACAAGTCATTAACAGCAGGCTGGAAAAAATACGCGGGGTAACCGAACCCCGCCACATTAGGGCACCGCGCACAAAACCGGGAGATTCGTCTTTGTTGCTATGTAGCTGTATAAAATCTTTCATGTCATATCTGCTATTTAGAATAAAAGTTAAAATAAGCACTTGAGAAAGCATATATGCTCAAAAAAGATAGTAACACTATCTTTACATGTTGCAATACTTTCATGTATCATTTTTTAACAAAATCAGCCGCCCTTGTTAAAGCGAGCGGTTCAAACACATTAACTCCAGATAAAGAAGTCATACCGGGAAGCCATGGAAATACAGCTGCAAATTAAAATGAATGAAAAATTATTTCTCAGGGATCCGGAGCAATCCGAGCTGGGCAAAAAAATCATTCTGCACAGCATTCAGTTAATTCACCTTAACGGGTTTGAAGCGTTCACGTTTAAAAAACTGGCGGAAGCTATCCGCACAACCGAGGCAGGCATTTACCGGTATTTTGAAAACAAGCATAGGCTGCTGATCTATCTTACCGCCTGGTATTGGAGCTGGCTTGAATACCGGGTTACCTTTCAGACCAACAACATTAACGATCCGGTTGTTAAGCTAAAAATGGTCATTAAATTGTTAGCTACCACCGTGGAAGACGACGTCAGCATCAGTTATGTCGATGAAAACCTGCTGCACCAAATCATTATTACCGAAGGCACTAAAGCCTATCTGACCAAGCGGGTATCCGAAGATAACAAAGACCATTTATTTAAACCCTACAAAGACCTTTGCGCGGTTATCGGCAAGATGATTTTGGACTGCAACCCCCGCTACAAATACCCGAAATCATTAGCCTCCACCATTATTGAAATGGCGCATTTCCAGAATTTTTTCATGAATAACCTGCCTTCGCTGACCGATTTCGGTAAAAATAAAGATGAGATGGAAATTGTAAGGTTTCTGGAAGATCTGGTGTTTTCCAGCTTGCAATCGCCCCGTGTTGCCCAGGAATAATTGCTTATGCTACGTAAAATTCTAATCGCCAATCGCGGCGAGATTGCGGTACGCATCATCCGCGCCTGCGCCGAAATGGGCATCCGTTCGGTCGCCATTTATTCGGATGCGGATCGTTTTGCCTTGCATGTGAAAAAGGCCGATGAATCTTATTGCATCGGCAGCGAGCCTTTAGCCGGTTATCTCAATATCTATGCGTTGGTCGATTTGGCTGCTGCGACAGGTTGCGACGCGATTCATCCTGGCTATGGATTCCTGTCCGAAAACGCCCAGTTTGCCAGGGTCTGCAAAGAACGCGGCATTATTTTCATCGGCCCCGATGCCGAAGTGATCCAGCGCATGGGCGATAAGACGGAAGCCAGGAAAGCGATGATTGCGGCGGGTATTCCGGTAACGCCGGGTTCCGACGGCAATCTGGACAATGTTGAACATGCGCTTGCCGTGGCTGAAACCATCGGTTACCCGATTATGCTAAAAGCGACCTCGGGCGGCGGCGGGCGCGGCATACGCCGTTGCGACAATGCCGAGGAATTGCAGCGCAATTACCAACGGGTTATTTCCGAAGCGACCAAAGCCTTCGGCAGCGCCGATGTGTTTTTGGAAAAATGCGTGGTTAACCCCAAGCATATTGAAGTCCAGGTGCTGGCCGACCATCACGGCAATACCATCCATCTTTACGAACGCGACTGCTCCATCCAGCGGCGTAACCAGAAGCTGATCGAAATCGCCCCGTCCCCGCAACTGGACGAAGCGCAGCGCCAATACATCGGCGGACTTGCAGTGCTCGCCGCCAAAGCCGTCGGTTACACCAATGCCGGAACTGTGGAGTTTTTGCTCGACGATAAGGATCGTTTCTATTTCATGGAAATGAATACCCGCGTACAGGTCGAGCATACCATTACCGAAACAGTGACCGGCGTGGATATAGTCGAAGAACAGATACGGGTAGCGGCAGGATTGACCTTGCGTTTTAAACAGCACGAAATCGTCCGGCGCGGTTATGCGATCCAGTTTCGGATCAATGCCGAAGACCCCCAAAACGGCTTTTTACCCAGTTTCGGCCGGATTTCCCGTTACTATGCGCCCGGCGGCCCCGGAGTGCGTACCGATACCGCGATTTATACCGGTTATGAAATCCCGCCTTATTACGACTCAATGCTGGCCAAAGTGATCGTCAGCGCGATGACCTGGGAAGATGCGATCAAACGCGGCGAACGGGCGTTAAAAGATACGGGCTTGTTCGGCATTAAAACCACCATTCCTTATTATCTGGAAATTCTCAAACATCCCGAGTTTCGGGCCGCTGTCTTTAATACCGGCTTTGTCGATAAATATCCCGAACTGGTTAATTATTCCAACAAACTCCGGCCAGAAGAGCTGGCCAGCGTTATCGCCGCCGTAATGGCTGCCCATACCGGCCTGTAATCCAAGGAAAAACAGATGCAAAAAATTCATATTACCGATGTTATTCTCCGGGATGCCCACCAATCTTTAATCGCGACCCGTTTGCGCACCGAAGACATGCTGCCTGCTTGCGCGATGCTCGACGAGATCGGCTATTGGTCGCTGGAGTGCTGGGGCGGCGCGACTTTCGATGCCTGCTTGCGCTTTCTGAAAGAAGACCCCTGGGAGCGCTTAACAAAACTCAAAGCGGCCCTGCCTAAAACCCCTTTGCAAATGCTGGTGCGCGGGCAAAACCTGCTCGGCTACCGCCATTATTCCGACGATGTGGTACGGGCGTTTATTGCCAAAGCCGCCGAAAACGGCATGGATGTATTCAGGATCTTCGATGCGCTTAACGACATCCGCAACCTCAAAACCGCGATAGAAGCCGTCAAAGCCGCCGGTAAGCATGCGCAAGGCGCTATTTGTTACACCACCAGCCCGGTACATGATGTCGCCGGTTTTGTAGCATTGGGCAAAGGTTTGGCGGAGCTGGGTTGCGACTCCATTGCGATTAAAGACATGGCCGGGTTGCTGACGCCCTATGCGACCGGCGAACTGGTAAAAGCGCTTAAAGATGCGGTCGATCTGCCGTTGCATCTGCATTGCCATGCAACGTCCGGGTTGGCGGAAATGTGCCAGCTCAAAGCCATCGAAGCGGGCTGTCAGCACGTCGATACCGCCTTGTCATCGTGGGCGGGCGGCACCAGCCATCCGCCGACTGAAAGCCTGGTGATTGCATTGCGCGACACGGTTTACGATACGGGTTTGGATTTGGATAAGCTGCAAGCCGTCAACCGTTATTTTGCCGAGGTCAGGAAAAAATATCATCGTTACGAGAGCAAATTCACCGGTATCGATACCCAGGTGCATGTATTCCAAGTACCCGGCGGCATGATTTCCAATCTGGCCAACCAGCTGAAAGAACGCAATGCCTTGGATCGCATCGGCGAAGTGTATAAAGAAATCCCGCTGGTGCGCAAAGACCTTGGCTATCCGCCGCTGGTGACGCCGACCTCGCAAATCGTCGGCACCCAAGCCGTGCTGAATGTGCTGACCGGCAAACGCTACGAGACCATCACCAACGAGGTGAAGCGTTATCTGCAAGGCGGCTACGGCAAGGCCCCGGCAGCCGTTGATCGCGATTTGCAAAATCGCGCCATCGGCAACGAAGAAGTCATCGCCTGCCGCCCTGCCGATTTGCTCAAGCCGGAGTTTAATAGTCTGCGCCAGGAAATCGGCGAACTGGCGCTTAACGATGAAGACGTGCTGAGCTATGCGATGTTTCCCGAAGTGGGACGGCTGTTTTTAGAACAGCGGTCGAATAGCGCTTTAGTGCCTGAACCGTTAGAACTTGAAACTCGAGCGGCTGACGCCGTTAAAAAAGCGCCTACCGAGTTTAATGTGGCGCTGCACGGCGAGTCTTATCACGTCAAAGTTACCGGCGCAGGCCCGAAAAACCAGTCTTTAAGGCATTTTTATTTCATGGTTGACGGCGTTCCCGAAGACATTGTTGTTGAAACCCTGGACGAAATAGTCCTGGATGGCGGCACCCAGGGCGCGGTTAAAAGCGCGATTTCCAGTAAGCGCGCCAAGCCTTCAGCAGAAGGCGATGTTGTGGTTAGCATGCCTTGCAATATTCTCGATGTGTTGGTCAAAGTCGGTCAGCAAGTCGCTGCGGGACAAGCTGTTTTGATCACTGAAGCGATGAAAATGGAAACGGAAGTGACTGCACCGATAGCCGGAACCGTTAAAGCCGTGCATGTGGTTAAAGGCGAACCGGCTAACCCCGATGAAGTGTTGATTGAAATCGTACCTGCGGCTTGAACCTCGCGGCCTTTAAGTTAATGGATTTAGAATATCGTAGGGGCAATCCCTTGTGGTTACCCACGGTGGACTCAGAGGGCAGGCATAAAGCCCGCCCCTACAAGGAAATAATATGAAACCTGTTGTAGCCGATGCTGACGCCATTGCCCGTGCCGCTGACTTATTAAGACAAGGCCGTCTGGTTGCCTTCCCGACCGAGACGGTTTACGGCCTTGGCGCCGATGCGAGCAATCCTGATGCCGTCGCGGCTATATTTAAAGCCAAAGAACGGCCTGCCGACCATCCCTTGATTGTGCATATCGCCGATATTGACAGTCTTGGCGATTGGGCAAGCACAGTGCCTGATACGGCGCTAAAGCTGGCGGATCGGTTCTGGCCCGGCCCGCTGGCCATCATCTTGAACAAAAAACCTGAAGTCCCGCTGGTGGTTACCGGCGGCCAGCAAACGGTCGGTCTGCGTATGCCCGATCATCCGGTAGCTCTGGCCTTGTTAGAACGGTTTGGCGGCGGCATTGCCGCGCCGTCGGCTAACCGGTTTTGCCGGATTAGTCCTACCCAGGCTGCACATGTCAGCGAAGAGCTGGGCGATGCGGTTGATATGATTCTGGACGGCGGGCCCTGTCAGGTCGGTGTGGAATCAACCATTATCGATTTGAGCGGCAGTAAACCGAGATTGCTCAGGCCGGGACATATCACCGTCCAGGAAATTGAAGCCGTTTTACAGACTGGGCTGATGACTCCGCCAACATCAAGCGCCGCGCCGGATCCTGACCGGCTTTCGGCAAACACACCAGCCCTGGAGATACGTGCGCCGGGCATGATGACGGTACATTATGCGCCGACAACGCCAGCTATCCGTTGCTCGGCAGAGCAGTTACCGGACAAAATCCGGCAATTGATCGCCGATGGCAAAAAAATTGGCCTATTAAGCTATCAACTGGAAATAATGAAAATCAATCAAATCCATGTTTTGCGTTTACCTGAACAAGCCGGTAACTATGCACAAAGTCTTTATGCGGCACTGCGGGAGTTGGATAGCTTGCAGCTTGATCTGATTCTGGTAGAACAACCGCCGCAAACCGAGTTATGGCAGGCAATCAATGATCGTTTAAGTAAAGCTACCGCTTAATCGACTTAGTTTTTTATGGCCTTATGATTTAATAGCCGGACATGTTTTAAGCGACATGGACGTTGGCGTTGCTTTGTTGGATAATGGCTTAAAAGTATCTTTAAACACCACAACTGAACGTTTCTATGACTTATTGTATTGCCGCTTCTATAGATGAAGGACTTATCCTGGTTTCCGACTCAAGGACCAATGCCGGTATTGATAACGTCAGTACTTACGGCAAAATGCATGCATTTAAAACCAACGATGACCGCAAGATTGTTTTACTGTGCGCCGGTAATCTTGCTACCACTCAAGCGGTTTTGGAGCAGCTGCACCGCGATAAAATCAAGAATGCCGGCGTCAATATCAATAATGTGGAGTGCTTGTCCGAGGCGGCTGCCTATCTGGGCCATGTCAGCGTCGAAAAACAAAAACAACATGTTAATTCCGAAGGGCAATCGGCGTTTAATCCTTCGGCCAGTTTTATTTTGGCCGGTCAAATCGGTGATGAGCCGCACGGCGCTTATATGGTTTATGCGGAAGGCAACAGCATAACCAGTTCAGCCAATACGCCGTTTTTACAAATCGGCGAGAGTAAATACGGCAAGCCGATACTGGACCGTTTTCTTAAATTGAACACCTCAATCGACGAAGCGGCGCGCTGCTGTTTGGTGTCGATGGACTCGACCATCCGCAGTAATGCCAGCGTCGGGCCGCCGGTAGAAATGCTCATTTATCGCAAAAACAGTTTCAGCTTTGACGAGTATTATTGCTTTGACGGCGATGACGATTATTTGCTGCAACTTCGGCGCAGTTGGGAAGCCAAGCTCCGTGAAGCGATAGGCGCATTGCCCAGTCTCAATAAAGAAGCGGTTAAGGTCATGCGGATTGATTTGTAGCTTGCGCAATTAGTCCACGAAAGATACGAAATAACTCAGCATGTTGTATTGAACAGGCCGTAGGGCGTGCCGCGCGCGCCAAAGGGTTTAATACGAAGTAGGCGTATTTTAAAAGTCCCGTAGAAGGCGCGCACGGCGCGCCCTACTCTTCGAATATTTTCGTGCTTTTTGTGCTTTTCATGGACGAAATGATTTGTCCAGAATGACCTACGCTGCCGGATTTTCACAGATCAAAATAGTTAATCGCGCCAATCAGCGGTGTGCGTGGGTTTAATGACAATTTCACCGGAATTTTATCGAGCAAGGGAAGAAAACGGCCTTTAGCTTTAAACGCCTGGATAAAGTTACCGTCCTGCATCGCAGGTAATATTTTCGGGCCAATTCCCCCGCCGATGAAGATCCCGCCGATGGCAAGCGACTTTAATGCCAGGTTGCCTGTTTCAGCCCCGTAAAGTTCAACAAAAAGCCTGACTGCCTCCGCGCATAAAGGATCTTCACCGGAAACTCCCAGCCCGGAAATGACGGCATTCCTGTCTATATCGCTATTGTTATCGGGCACATCAGGACAAGGCGGCGCAAAGTCCTGCTCACGGAGAAAATCATACAAATGGCTGAAGCCGATACCCGACAGGATACGTTCGTAGCTGACGTGATCGGGGTAACTTTTTCGAAGATAAGCCAACAGCTGATCCTGCCGGGGATTTTGAGCGGCAAAGTCGCTGTGACCGCCTTCGGTAGCCATAGGATGATGTTTGTTGCCGTCCCAATAAAGAATCGCTTCGCCCAAGCCTGTTCCGGCCGCGATGACGGCAATATTGCCTTCCTGGGTTTCCGCATTCGGATTGAGCTCTACCAGATCGTGTTCGGGCAGATACAACATGCCCAGCGCCATGGCTTCCAGGTCATTCAGGAGTTTTACTTTAGCCGTGCCCAGTTTTATTTTCAGCGCTGCCGCGTCCAGCAACCACGGCAAATTAGTGGTTTGGCAACGCTGGTTGACGACCGGGCCCGCTACACCGAAACACGCCGACTTGATATTAACGCCGGCGGGCAAAAAGGCGGTCAAAATGTCGTCGAATTCCGGGAACAGTCGGCTCGAGTAGGTTTGTTCCTGCACGCAGGTCAGTGAGCCGTCGGCCTCCCCGGTCAAAATGGATAATACCGTTTTCGTTCCGCCTATATCTCCGGCCAGTATCATGATGTCTCCCTCTCGTTATTGTTAAGCAGATATATTAAAGCGTCCAGGATGCCGTTAGCTACTTTATGCGGCGGCAATCGATAAAAATCCTGCCATGCTAACGATACACACTCTTCGTAGTTGTCCTTGCTTTCAGGATGAGCTTGCAACCAGCTGACTCTTACGGCATGGCCGATAATAATGTCCGTCAACAAAGTATCGTCAATATGTAACGATGGGGTTTCACGAAAAATAGACGCCATTGCTTTTAGCGCTTCTACCGTTAATTGACGATAAACCGGGGCTTGAATTTTGTTAAGCAAATGGTTGACGTGCAGCTTGAAACTTTGCTCGCCCGCGGTTGATTGCGACAGGGTGTTCTCGCTATCCAGCCGATTCTTACTGTTGAGCTTGTCGCCTATCGCCAAGCCTTTGCAGTGGTGCAGGATGTCCCAGACACTGGCAAAAAAAACATCATTTTCCCTGCCGACACTGCCTTGCTGTTCGCGCCATCCGTACCAATCGTCAATTTCCGAATGATCTTTCGGGTCCATGTTTTTCGGGAAGCGCGCGCCGGTTAACTCCCGACAATCGCCTTCATAGTGCAGCGTTTCAGCCAAACCCAGTTGATCTTCCGTATTGCTGTAATCCTCCAGCGTTTCTTTTACCTTTTCGGACAATTGATAAGGCGGCAAAGAAAGAATTGCATTAAACGCCTGATCTAATGTGCCGCAGCCTGATTCGCGTTTTTGTCTGGCGACAAGCAACTGCAGGATATGCCCTACTCTTACGGTATGCATATCGATGAACAATTCGGGGTTGGACTTGATTAACATGCCCAAATAAATGATCAATTCCTGAATAATGATGTGTTCGCTGGCATCATTATTATTGTAGGCACGGATAGTTTGCAAAATTTCAGAGGAATCGGCCGGGCGCGTCAAGGTTGCCCTGCCGCTGTAAGCACGACCTAAGGTCAGTGCATGTTGGCGAACCAGTATATCGGTGGCCGCCTGTTCCAGGTTGATGTCGTACTTGCCCAGCAACCCCGCACAACGCCTGACAATATACCAGGCATGTTGATCTCCGGCCCGCTGATAGATTTCTTCCAGCAAGTCGAGCACATAGCCGATAGCGCCATCCGCCGCCGATAATCCGGTGTCGTAATCCAGCCCATGACGAAAGCTCAGTAAATTTAAGAGTTCAAGTTGTGCGTAAAGGTTGGCATTGGTTTTTAGCTGCTCGATGAGCACTTCATCGGCGCTGATTTCCCACTCCGTCACCGTGTAGGTATCCAGTGGTAACGATGGCACCGTGCCTATGGGCAATACCGGAAAAAAAGGTCGCTCGGCCTCCTCCCAAGTGGCCTTGGAAAATTGGAAGTCATGCAGATAATTGATTTTTTCATGGCTTGAAGTTTCCGCGAAATCGGCAAGGGTTCCGAGTTGCACCGGAATACTCAGCGTAGAGCCTTGTTGCAGTTCTTTGATGAATTCAATCAGGACTTCACGGTTATGGCTGCCCAACATATTCTGTTTTATGGTCATCACCACCAATGGATTACCCGGTCTGTCCCAATGCTTATAGATATAGGCCAGTTCCAGTCGTAGGCGCTGAATGAGCAAGCGGTTGTCCATCGCAAGGTAGAAGCCTTTTTGATTAAGGCATTGCGGCAGGAAAAGCAGGCACTCGCCTGCCAGTATATACATTTTGGATGTTGCCAGCGTCCGCAGCTGCCTCAACGGCCTGCCTGTTAAGCCGATACGGTCATTTCTACCCACATGCGTATAGGCATCGGCGAGTTCATTGGCTTCCCTGATTTGGATAGGCGCTATCGCGGCGAGTGTTTGAGTGCGGATGCCGTATTTCATTAAGCTGTTTTGTACCGCGTCATCCTGGGCAAGTAACTGAATTTGCAGATTGCAATCCTGAGCTTGTTTAACGACTTTGTATCGACCTAGGGGATCGATATCCTCGCAAAAAAGTAAACCATCCTGAATAAGACTGCCCAGCATAAAAAGACTTTGCGCCCAAACCAGAGGCACATTTTCATTCGGGACGCGTTGCTGGCTGTGTGGGTTGGCTTTTTCCGCTTCGATTAACTCTTTGGGGACACTATAAAGTTCCGGCAATAATTGCCGCCCATCGTGCTCAACCAGCAAGCTTTCCAGTTTAGTGCGATAGCGCAAGGCGGCATCGTCATCGCCTGCGAACAGGTTGTTAAGTAGCAAATAGGTAAAAAACAGTGGCCATTCGCATTCGATATCCATGAATTGTTTTAATTCATACGGATCGTAATGGAGGCGATGACTGTCTTCTATGGCGGTTTGGTGACCATCCAGCAAGAAGCGTTTGCAGCCGTATCGGCCTTCCAGCTTTTCGCAAATAATCGCTTCTGTTCTTGCCCGGATTATCGGGTTATCAACCGCGAAAGCCGGAAACCCGGTGATGCTGAGCACGGCGGAATCCGCCTCTTTGGAAATGGACTCCCTAGGCAACAACGATTCCAGGGTAATTCGCGTTCGGGCGATGTCGTCGCTGATCACATGAACGACAGACGCTTGCCCGCCCTCCTTGCCGAATAGATTAAAGCCGGACAGCGCTTCCAGTGCCGCTTTTGCCATGCCGATTGAGCTGGCGTTCAACTCGGCAATGCCATGATTGGTTTTGTGGCCCCGCTCCCAGATGCCGTAGTCGGGCGTGCGGTAAGTCCGGCTGATATAGTGAACCAGGTTTTGCACAAAATTGACTTCGTCTATCGTAAACACAATGCGCAAGCCGGATGCCGTCATTTGCGCCAGCATCAACAGGAATAAAGACGTGGCGTCCAGTTGCAAATGTCCCCATTCATGATCGCCGACCACCACCGCGCCGGTTTTCGTATCGTACTTGGCATGCAAGGCGTCCAGCGGATTCTGCGTGTGCTTGAATTTCTCGACTTTGGGCGCTTGGCGCATCATCGCCGTCAGCAGTCCGCGCATCAGCTTGACGACGCTCTGCTCCAGCAAATAAGCGCGTCCGCTGTTTTTTTCAACATAGCTGTCTTCAACGCGCCGGTAAGCAAGCGCCAGCCCCCATGCCGAAAGAATACTGTAAACATTATCCCTTACCCAGGCATCGGTATAATTGCCATGCACGTTGACCGCGGTACTGGCCGGCAATAAGCCGGTCACCCAATCCTGCCGGATCAGGATAATGTCCTGCACCTGCCGGAAATAAGTCTCTAGTTTGTCGTGTTGAGTCGGATTCATGTTCAATTAATGCATCATTTTAGAAATAGACTCTCAGGATAGCCGCGTCGAGCCGCGACTATAATCCCATGGATACGTAATAATCAGCAATTAATGCGCCATAATTTATGTCCATCAACAGAGGACGCTTTCGTATTCTTTGCGGTTACGCTTAGCCTCGCGGCTTGCCCTGCATCACGGCTTACCGAAACAGCCTATGTTCGCAATGATTTGCACCAATTTGAGATGGAAACCTGTTTTTTGCACTAAAAATGCCCACAACTATTATCGATCGATTCGCAACAACGCTTTTCCCCGAACAGTCATCCTGTACAGCACTGCACGTACCGGGTGCCGACCATGAATAAAAGGCTATTGGTTTGATTATTGCTTTCTGCTGACTGGATGGACATTTTTAACTCGGTTACGGCTTGAATAAATAACCCGGATTTCAATAAAACCATGAACCTGGAAAAATCATTTCGTCCACGAAAAGCGAAAAAATATTCGAAGCGATATAAAACAGGGCTTCCATTTTTTAGACAAGACAGCCGTAGGGCGCGCCGGGCGCGCCAAAAGGTTTAATACGAAGTCCCGGAGAAGGCGCGCACGGCGCGCCCTACGGCCTGTTCAATACAACAGGCTGATTTATTTCGTGTCTTTCGTGCTTTTCGTGGACTAACTGCGGTTTTCAGGATGAGCCTGAAACTTTAACTTAATGGAGAAACAATGAGCGCTATTCATTTTATCGGCGGCGAAAAAGGCGGCGTAGGCAAATCCGTCGTGGCCCGTGTGCTGGCCCAATACATGATAGACAACGAAATACCGTTTATCGGTTTCGACACGGACCGTTCGCATGGTTCCTTGCTGCGTTTTTATACCGACTATGCATCGCCTACCGTCATTGATAATTACCAAAGCCTGGATGCCATTGTGGAGACGGCCTTAGCAAATCCGGGGCAGCGCATCCTGGTTGATCTCGCAGCCCAAACCCACTATCCGCTGGCAAAATGGATCGATGAATCCGGCGTACTGGAACTGGCGGACGAGCTGGGAATTGCCCTGTACTATTGGAATGTGATGGACTCCGGCAAGGATTGCGTGGATTTGCTCGGCAAACTGCTCGATCAATACGGCTCTCGATTGAATTACATACTGGTACAGAACCAGCTTCGCGACGACAGCTTCGCTCTTTTAGAATCGTCAGGCGTTAAAGAGCGTGCATTGGCCTTGAATGCCGGGATGATGACATTGAAGCGGCTGCATGCGCCGGTAATGACCAAGATTGACAGCAACAGCTCCAGTTTTTGGGCGGCAACAAACAAGGATACCGAAAACCTGAACGCCTTGGGTTTATTGGAGCGGCAACGCGTCAAAATATGGCTGAGGCACGCTTACAGCCAGATTCAATCGGTGGGGCTTTTATGCGAGTAGGCGCTTTTTTAAAAGTAAAATCGGTATGAAATTGGGCGTTAGTTGCAATCTTCATTTCCAGCTGGATGCCCCGACGGTGTTGATTTTAATGCTGCGCCCACTGAACGGTGTACAGCAATGGATTACAAAATCCAGTTATGTTGTCGAGCCTGACGTGCCGATAATCGAGAGCAAAGACAACTACGGCAATTCCTGTCAACGGCTGGTTGCTCCGCCCGGAGAATTTATTATTCGTACCTCTGCCGAGGTCATCACGGCTGAATATATAGATAGCGCACCTGGCGCGCATTTTATTGAGATCCAGAATCTTCCTTATCAAATCCTGCCTTATCTGTTACCCAGCCGCTATTGCGAATCGGACCGGTTTGGCGATCTTGCCAGAGAGATAGTGAGCGATGCACTGCCGGGTTACGATCAGGTCGGCAAAATTACTGATTGGGTTCGCCGCTCCATCCAATATATCCCGGGTTCCAGCGATTTGCCGCTGTCGGCGATTGAAGTTCATAACCGCGGTTATGGCGTTTGCAGGGATCTCGCACAACTCGCCATCGCATTATGCCGAAGTATCAGCATACCTGCGCGACTGGTGGTAGGGTATTTGTATCAGCTTGAACCGATGGACTTGCATGCCTGGTTTGAGGCCTATATCGGCGATCGATGGTATGCTTTCGATGCCACTCAGGGCGATTTACGCGGCGGCAGGGTGATTATTGCTTTTGGACGCGATGCTGCCGATGTTTCGATATTTCATCAATTCGGCTTGGGTTGTATTTTGAAGGGCATGGATGTTCAGGTTAATTTGCTGAACAAGTCCCTGTAATCGGCATGAGATTCGTTGGTCATCAATACTTGATGACCAACTCACTACGCAGACTTAACGCATTTCTCGCCATGAACTTAACCTTGCCGTGAGATACGCCGATTGTAATCTTGCTGGAAAAACAGATTATTTGTCAGCAAAACAAAAAGCTGGAAAAGAGCAGCGCCAGCTATCGCAAAAAAAGAGGCTAGCAAAACCATTACTGTGATAATTTTCATTGTTAGTTACCTGATATTTGTTTAATCCGAGCACAAATAATCCTCCCGTTAAATAAGCAAAACAAGTGATTTAATTATTAATCGAGTTAAGGGAAGCCAAGTATTCCGGTGCCTTGACCGGTGTCGCACCTACCCGTTGTTAGTCTGCAACAGTCCATTTAACATCATCCTTACCCGCCAAGAAGGTGCTTACTATTGGCACCGCATACGCTTAAACAAACAGATGAATTTTGACCGCTTTGTCTGCTTTTTTGTGTAAAAGCAACAAAATAATCAGTCGTTCTTCGGCAAGAAATTATTGTTTAAATATCGATAAAATGCCGACAATGACCGCAACAACTGCCGAGCATGCGAGTTCACTTTGCCAGACTCATTTCAACCTCAAATTTGACCGCAAAAATTCATTATCGCATTGTTTTTAAATAAAAAACCTGAAAGCAAGACATTGAAATTCATATAAATACGGGTTCCCCTTCCCTGTTTATTCTGCGTGTAATTTAATAAAAACAGCCTCTAAAAATGATAAATTTCAGAAAGGTGCTACCGCCCACCCGCCATAACCTCTGCCGGAAATGGCTACCTTAGTATCGAGTACCTTATTTCACTCCGACCATTCAAAAATCCCGTCATCCATCAGCGCGAACCGGTTCATGGATTAGCCAACCGAACCTTGGAATTTATTCCAACGGCTCAAGACAGTCATTTTGCCGACTTGTAACATAACTTTCATCTGCGTTTGTTAACATTCAAATGACGTAGACTTTTCCTGGCAAACCATGAGAACTCAACCAATACCGGTTAAACGGTCATCGACATAACCCCTCTTGCTGGTAATACACTATTAAAAGTTTGATTATGAATATCACCACCTATCGAACCATCTGGATTTCCGACTTACATCTTGGCTCCACCCAATGCCGGGCCGACCTTTTACTCGACTTTCTAAAATACAATGAGAGTGAAAAACTTTACCTGGTGGGCGACATTATCGATTTTTGGGCGCTTTCCAAGAAAATGTATTGGCCCAGAGATCACAATACGGTGATTCAGAAAGTCCTGCGCAAAGCCCGGCATGGCACCCAGGTCATCTACATACCCGGCAACCACGACGAAAACGTCAGGCATTACGACAATTACGTCTTTGGCGACATCGTCGTTAAAAACTCAGATGTGCATGTCACCTCCGACGGAAAGCAGTTTCTGGTTGTCCATGGCGACGAGTACGACACCATTGCCAAGTGCCATAAGTGGCTTGCCAAGTTGGGCAGCGATGGATATGACTTTTTGATTGAGATTAACCGCTTGCTGCGAATGGTCAGGCGGTGGTTTGGCATGCAGTCGAACTTCTCGCTTGCCGCCTTTGTCAAATTCAAAGTCAAGAATGTGGTTCAGTTTATTTCCGATTATGAAGAAAGTATCGTCAGTACGCTTAAAGACCAGGGTCTTGATGGCGTTATCTGCGGGCATATACACCACGCTGAAATTAAGGAAATAGACGGATTTTTATATGTCAACACGGGGGATTTCGTGGAAAGTTGCACCGCCATAGTGGAGCACTTCAATGGAACGTTGGAACTCGTAAGGTGGCACAGGATTGAGTCGGCTATCGCCCATAATGAGATCATGGAAGTCAACATTGAATAAGTCAGTTTAAGGATAAGCTGTTGGTGCCGGTTTATGGCGGCATAAGCGACCGGTCAACTGTCTCACCTCTCCTGAGAGCCATCCAAAATCCCGCTTACCCTTCATCAGGGCTAACGATAAAGCCATCGCTTGCCCCGATTTAAGCCCGTAGCTGATAAACTAAACAAACTTTTTTAACCATTTACAGTGCAACGACTCCGGTGTTCGCAGCGTCGCACAGGGCAAATAATTCTATGAATCGCGGTTTTACCACCATTCTTGCAGCACAATTCTTTTCATCACTGGGAGATAATGCGCTTCTGTTCGCCGCTATCGCGCTGCTCAAAAGCCTGGATGCGCCCTCCTGGCAAATTCCTGTCTTACAGCAATTTTTCGTATTCTCCTTTATCGTACTCGCCCCCTTTGTCGGCGCATTTTCCGACGCATTGCCGAAAGGCCAGGTCATGTTCATTAGCAACGGCATCAAGATAGTCGGTTGCGCTACCATGCTATTGGGTTTGCATCCGCTGCTCGCCTACGGCTTTGTCGGCGTGGGCGCGGCTTTGTATTCGCCGGCTAAATACGGCATCCTGACCGAATATCTCCCAACCGATAAATTGGTGTGGGCAAACGGCTGGATGGAAGGCCTGACCGTTGCGTCCATTATTTTGGGCGCCATATTCGGCGGATTATTGATCGGTCATCGCGTTGAGGATCAAGTCATTCATCAACTGGGAGCGCTTGAGTTCAATGGCGGCATTGATACCGCTCCCGAGTTCGCGATTTTTATTATTTTCGGTCTTTATATCGTAGCGGCAATACTCAATTGCTATATTCCCAAACTGTCCATTGAACATACCCTGCCGAATCGAACCCCAGGGTTCCTGTTGGCGGATTTCTGGCGCGGCTTCCTGCTGCTATGGAAAGATCCGTTGGGGCAAGTCTCTCTCGCGGTAACCTCGCTGTTTTGGGGAGCGGGAACCAGCTTGCGTTTGATTATTCTCGCCTGGGCTGCGGTAGCGCTAAAGCTCGATCTGGAGCAAGCCACTCAATTGACGGCCCTGGTTGCGGTGGGTCTTGCCATCGGTTCGGTGGTGGCGGCCAAGGTTGTGCCATTGGAACATGCGGTGAAAGTATTACCCTTGGGAATCGCTATGGGTTTCGTCGTATTAGCCATGGCCTTAGTGACCGACTGGCGACCGGCGGCGCTATTGCTGATCTTGATTGGCGCCCTGGCAGGCTGTTTTTTGATCCCCATGAATGCATTGCTACAGCACCGGGGTCATCAACTCATGGGTTCGGGACATTCCATCGCCGTACAAAACTTCAACGAAAATCTTAGCATTTTATTGATGCTGGGCGCTTATGCGTTGATGATTGACGCCGGACTTTCAGTGCATACCGTTGTGATCGTGTTTGGGCTATTTTTGTCGGCTGCAATGGGTTTGCTATTTAAAAAACACGGTCATGACCAGGATTAATGTTGGCTGTTAATACGCTGATGAAAAAACGGGTTTTAATTATGTCGGCGGGTGCGGGAACCGGCCACATCAGAGCGGCCGAAGCGTTGGAGCTGTCCTTTGCCGCCGACGGCCGGGTTGCTGAAGTCGTCAATAACGATGCGCTGCAATACACCAACAAACTGTTCCGGGATTTCTATTCCAGCTTTTATACCTCGCTGGTGCGATCTGCGCCGAATTTCCTCGGCTGGTGGTATAAAACCAGCGACGAACCGTGGCACACGGACAGAATGCGGCACATGATAGACCGGCTCAATACCAAGCCGCTGGTGCGGTTTATCCGGGAATTCGACCCGGACATCACCGTCTGCACCCACTTCATGCCCGCCGGAATCATCTCCCACCTGATTGCAACCCAACAGTTGCAAGCGCGCCTGTCCATTGTGGTCACGGATTTCGATTTTCATGCGATGTGGTTGTCGCGCTCGTTTCATCGCTATTTTGTCGCTATCGATGAAACCAAAGCGCATCTTGAAATGCTCGGCATTCCCAACGAAAGAATCACCGTGTCCGGCATACCCATCGACCCCGTATTCCAACAACCCGTCAACCGCGTAGAAGAACGGCTCCGGCTGGGACTGAATCCTGAAAAGCCGGTTTTGCTGCTGTCGGCCGGAGCCTTGGGCGTAGGCCCCACCGAGTACATGGTGGAGCGGATGCTCAACCTGAATAGCGACGCGCAGACCGTGGTTGTCTGCGGACGCAACGACGAACTGAAACAGCGCATCGTACAATTGGTCGATGGCCGAAGCGCCCGGTTTAAGGTTCTGGGTTACACCGACGAAATGCACAAGCTGATGAAAACAGCCGATATTTTCATCGGCAAGCCCGGCGGCATCACGACCTCCGAGGCTATCGCCTGCGGACTGCCGATGTGCGTGGTGTCCCCGATTCCCGGCCAAGAGGAAAGAAACAGCGATCATCTTTTGGAAGAAGGCATCGCGGTCAAATGCAACGACCTGACCACCCTCCCCTTCAAACTGGAGCGCTTGCTGGAAGACCCTGACCGGTTGGCTCGAATGAAGTTCAATGCCTTGCGTTTTGCCAAACCCAATGCCTCGGCAACCATCGTCGATACCCTGCTCGAAGATCGTCTTCCGCCGCTATCCTTCACCAAAGATCAACGGGCGGCGATTGCTCTGGCAGCGGGTCCGGAATAAGCGGGTAGCGCGTATGAAATACATCGCTACATTCCCGTATTTATAATAAAAAAATAAACACTCGCCGCACACAATAGAATAGAGGCGATAAGCTGCACTATGGGATGGTCTGAAAACCTACCGAGGGTCTTATCGAACAACACGTTCACGATCGTAAACACCGACCAGTGGGAAACATCCCGCTGCGCATCCACCGGCCGTTTTTTGTCAACGGGCCGCGCGGACTCTGTTCTTTTTGGAGCGGACGACATAGCCGGACTGGGAGAGGCTTTAATAGATGACGCTTCCGACTCGGCAATCTTTGCCGCTTTCTTATCCCGATTCGTCAGCCATAAAAAAACCTCGGTCCCCAGCCCTATATCATCTGCCGCCCGTCTCACACTGACTAGATCAACGATAGTTTTGTCGGCTTCATAGCTGACACGTAGCGCCCTGTCGCAAAACGCATTGACCAAGCGAGGCGTACCGCGCGTAGCGATTATGATTGCTTCCATGGCATCGTCAGTAAAAATTCTCGACTGACTCCCCGCGATTTTCAATCGATGGGTTATATATTCATGGGTTTGCAAAGGCGTCATTTTGCCGATGGTTTCCATCCAGGCGATGCGCTGTTTAAACGACTCCAGTTCAGGCCGGGACAATGTAACGAGAAATTCCTCCTGCCCCAGTAAGAGCATTTGGATCAGCTTAATGCTGCCTTGTTCAAGATTATTCAAAAGCCGAATGCACTCCAGCACATCGTCGGATATTTTATGCACCTCATCCATAATCAACAGGCAGCTATTGCCCGCGTCGTGGAGTTTTAGCAAATGCTCCTTAATATCCCTTAAAACAAAAATCCTGCTGGGCGATCCGGGGCTGATATGAAATTCCTGCGTGAGGAAAAGCAACAGATCTTCGCTGGTATCCGGCGGCTCGCCCAACCAGATGATTCGGGTTCTCTCGGAAACGGACGCCATCAGTTTCTGACACAGGGTGGTTTTCCCTGTGCCGATGGGGCCCGCCACCACCATCAAGCCTCTTCCCGCCCACAAACTATCGATCATGCGACTGAACACGCGGCTATAATCGCCTTGGTCGAAAAAATATGCCGGATCAGGAACGTTTTCAAACGGCAGACTTTGCAATGAAAAATGATGTGTATACATACTACCTTGCTCTAGCTAGATTGTTCAAAAGCCGGATGCACTCCAGCACATCGTCGGATAGTTTAATCACCCAACAGCGATTGCCCTCGTTGCGGACTTTAAGCAAATACTCCTATCCCTTAAGACGAAATGATTCAGGGCTGATACGCAGCAACTCTTGTATGGGAGAAAGCAGCGACTCGTCACCGATCAGTCCCGCCACTACCGTCAAACCTCTTTCCGCCCCTAGACCATCGATCATTCAACCAAACGTCTGTAGCAGGCTGGGTCGAAAAAGTATTTTTAATCAATAACGTTTTCAAACGACAGGGTTATAACGACAAATAATTTCCAAGCAACGTGAAACTTAACTACTGATGTTACGCACTGTCCACGAAAAGCACGAAAGACACGAAAGACACGAAAAAATAGAGAGCCGTATGTTTCCCAGCTTACGGTGTGCATCTTTCTAATCTTGACGGTGGGCTTTACTTATTGTTCCTATACCCGGTTTTTTTTTCGTGCTTTTTGTGCCTTTTGTGGACTACGCTTTTTTATTAGGTAGATGCGTAACATCAGTTAACCATTACTATTGAGCGGGCAAAAGCTTAATCTCCACTCGGCGATTCTTCATTCGCCCCTCATAAGTAAGGTTGGAAGCAAGCGGAACAGTGTCGCCAAGACCATGAACAATAATTCTGTCACTGGCGATGCCCTTTTGCTTCAACACCAGGGCGATTGCATTTGCACGCCGCAATGAGATATTTTCATTCAATTTTGAGACCTGAGCAGGGCTTACGCCGAACGGCACCCATTTGTCCGCATGTCCCTCAACAACGACGTTATCCAGAGGTCGCGTTTGGATGAGCGTGATAATATTATCGATCGCGTCTTGTATGTCTGCACGGGGCGTTACCTGCCCCGACGAAAAGAAACCTCCGCCAAGAACGAGTAGACTCACTGGCTCGTGCTGAGAAGACCGTTTTTCTTCAGCAGCCGGTGTTGGAAAGCCGGAATCGCCTGCCGGTTGAGTGGATTCGGTTAATCCCTTCGCCATGTCTGGCGTAACCTCGCCTTGCGGCTGCGTTATGGGTGGCTGCGATCTGTCATCTACAGGACTTTGCGTGGGTTCCAATTCCAATCCCTTGTTTTGAGCGGATTCGGTTAATCCCTTCGCCTGGTTTTGCGTAACCTCGCCTTGAAGCGGCGTTATCGGTGGTTGCAATCCATCATCTACCGCAGGACTTTGCGTGTGTTTCAGTTCCAATCCCTCGTTAGTTTTCTTGGGTGCGTTAGCCGACTCGTACCCCCTTGAGTCGTCCTGTTCTGCCGGTGAAGGCGCCCCTCTCAGTAACGGTATTAATAACGCTAAAATAAAAATTAAAATTGATAACCCGAACAATTTGGATGAAATTTCGGTTATGACACTGCGCATTAAGAATACTCCTGATGTGGCTAGCCTAATTAAAACCTGCTCCCTAATAGGGGATGAATCTTGGCGCAATACAAAGCCTTCCTTTATGCAATCTAAGTTCCCTCGTTGAAACAAGAAAAGCGCCCCAGTAAGCTATTCGCAACAAATCGGCATACCTCATAAACAGAGTCAGTATGTAGATTTGAAGCATCCAAGAGTTACTCATGTATTTCCCGCCACAACTTAAAAATACAACATTTTGACCTTAAAATGCTATACGCATGAGTACCTAAGGAAATAGTAACCGTCCATTGTAGCGAGGGAAACCAGCCTTTTGGGTGCCGGCAGAATGACCGCATCGACACCGTGGACGACTCTAACGACGGCGGCGTGGTTCCTCCCCTATTTTCGTAACACGCTTCGTTTGCGCTGAACATGTCGAAGCACGATATTTTCAGCGGCTTCCTTAATTACTGACTGATGTTACGCATGGATGGTATTTCTCCCGTTTGCCGCGCCGAGCACCGGAGCTTTTATCGAGAACAGCCCGTTAGGGGCGCGGCAGGGATGCCGCGCGTCAGCAGAGGGGCAGGAGCCCCTTCTGCTGACCCTCGATAAAAGCGAGGAGCACAGGAAATAAGCGGCAACCGGGTCGCCTTTTCTTTGGTTACTTTCTTTTGGCGAAGCAAAAGAAAGTAACTCGCCTTCGGGTGCGACAACCCGATTCAATCAAGTGTCGCGCTAGCGACTCCTTAATGTTAAAGCGGTCGAAATTCGAATAACTGCGTAACATCAGTTGCTTAAGTAATAAGTCTAATAAGTCGTATAAATGCGATTTTTTTAATGCTTATTTAATATTTAATCTATTGAAATTTAAGGCGAAACTAACGAAACTAAAACTGACTGATACCTATCCGCATAAAAAAGACGGAACACCAAACCTACCGTGGGACGCCAGGCGGCTTTCAATTTTTCCCACTATTCAGCACCGTTTTTCCAGCCAGGAAAAACAGCTTTTAAAAGGTTAGCGATATGGAAGATGCGACTGAGTAGACATCCGGCCCTTGCCCTGTAAAAAGGATAAACGAAGGTGAAGGATACTTAAGGACACTGAGTTTTTCATCCATCAAAACAAAGGAGACGCAAATGAATGAACTAGGTCACGGTAACGTTGGGAAACGCGAGCAAAACTTTACATCGCTACTGCCTCTACGTAAAAAAAGCTACCCCCCGCGAGTCCTTGCCAAGCTTGCCGAAGACATTAAAGGCGAAGTCGATACCGTTAAAGACGGCCCTGATCCCGAAGAAAACCTGCTGGTGCCCGCAGGCTACACCTATCTTGGCCAGTTCATCGATCACGATCTGACCTTTGACAGCAGCTCTTCGCTTGATCCAACGAGCGCGGCAATCCCGACAAATCTACGCACACCGAGATTCGACCTGGACTGCCTGTATGGAGACGGACCGGCGGCACAGCCCTTTATGTATGATGGCGACAAACTATTATTCAAAAATGATCCCCAATCGCCAGAGCCGAACGATCCTGCCGGACAAGACCTGTTGCGCAATCCATTGGGGCGGGCGATTATCGGCGATAAACGCAACGATGAAAATTCCATCGTCAGTCAAATCCAGCTGGCTTTCGTCAAGTATCACAATGCGGTGATTGACGAACTGAATCAGCAAGACCCGGAGAACTGGAACACCCCGAACAAACTGTTCGAGTCGGCGCGAAATGAAGTGCGCTGGGCCTATCAAAAAATTATCGTAAAGGATTTTTTGCCTCGGATAATCGCTGCGGAAGTGCTGGAGGACCTGCAATGCTGCGATCCTGAAGAGCGCAAGGACAAAAGTATCTGCTCTACACGGAAGATAAGCGCGGCAGTTTGCCGCGAGAATTTGTCGCCGCCGCCTACCGTTTTGGCCATTCGATGGTCAGAACCGGCTATCGCTTGAATTCGGGGCTTGAGAACAGGTTCAATATTTTTCCTTCAAGCGATGACAACACAACACTCGCCGGTGCGGATAGCCTGCTGGGTTTTGATCCGGTAACCAATAATCAGGTGGTCGACACCTGGGGCCGGTTTTTCCCTGAAACCTTGCCCGGAGAGCTTCCGTTAGAGTCTCGCGAGGAAGCGGCCGATGAAACCCCTAATGGCCGGGAGCGCTTGCAATTTGCCTACAAAATTGACACAACGCTGGTTGATCCCTTAGCCGTTCTACCGAGAGAAGAGGTGGCCGGCGAGGAAACGACGCAACAAGCGATTGCCCAGATTGGCGCGCTTCCCGATACCGTGGGAGTGCCGCCCCGGCCCTCTTTGGCCCTGCTCAATCTGCTGCGCGGCAATACCTATAAAATCCAAAGCGGCCAAATATTCGCCGCGCTGCTTAAAAACAGCGGCTTTAACTTCACTCCGATCGAAAAGCAGCACTTGGTGACGCGTCAGGCATTCGACCAGGATGGCGAGACGTTTTTTAAATTTGTCCCGATTCCCGATGAACTTCTGGACGACACGCCGCTATGGTTCTATATCCTGGCCGAAGCGCAAGCGCCATTGGTGGATGAGATTGCAAGCCGGAATCAACTGGACGAATTTCCAGAGAGTTTTCTATTGAACGATCCTAAAGGGGTCAGCACGCAACTGCGCGGGGTTGGCGGGCGTATCGTCGCCGAAGTGTTTTACGGCTTGCTGGACTCCGATGATGAATCTTATGTCAATGCGGCTCCCATTAGCTGGAAGCCCATATTGAGCGGCTGCCATCATGCCCTGTTCAGAAACCTGCTGAAGTTCGCTGATCCCCAAAACGCTTGAGCGAATAGCGTTGGGCCCGTTAATTTATCGCGGTTAAGCCAAACCTCGGCTTGGCCGCTGATTTTCATCTCATTGGATACACGCTATGAAGTTTGCAACGGCCGGTTACTTAAGCGCGGTGTTTTTCTTTCTTCTCGCTCCGCCGGCTAGCCAGGCGGTCAGCATCAACGAAAGGGCCGGGAATCACTTTAGAACCGCATCCAACAATCAAGAATTCATTCTGAATAAATCTAACGTCAATAATGCGCAATTTGGCCTGCTTAACACTTTCAATTTCGACGCTAAAGTGGAAACGCAACCCCTTGTGCTCGAAAAGGGGATCAATGGAAATGATTTGGTGATTGTCACGACGATGAAAAATAAGGTAATCGGCATTAATGCGAAGACCAATAACAAGGTTTACGAGAAAGAGCTTGGCCCACCCATTAATACCATAACCCGGAAAGATGGAAAGGAAACGCAAGATATGGACATGTGGGGTCATACGCCCGATTGGGGGATTTCGGCAACCCCGATCATTGATCCCTCCACTAACACCCTGTTCGTCGCAGCATGGGTGCAAAAAAATAAAGGTGACGACCGTTATCGCGACTATAAGGTGTTTATTCTCGACGCCAAAACCGGTGACAAAAAAGCCGAGCCGGTGCGTATCTTCGGTCAATCCCAGGAAGGTAACGACTGCTGGTTCAATGATGCCAATGCCGTCGACGGGCAAGGCAAACAATACACTTACCCGAAACTGCGCGCCGGTCTGGCGCTGACCGGCAACAAGGGCCTGGTACTCGCCTTTGCGGCAAATGGGGAGCACCCTAACGACGATAAGCGCGATAATCCGCACGGTTTTGTAATCGCTTACGATACCCGCGCCCTGCTGAATCAACAGGGCTTCTCCCGTGATCCGGCGATTTTCTGCACCACAGCGTTTAATTCCTGGGGAGGCGGTATCTGGCAAGCGGGTGGCGCGCCGGTGACAGAAGGCGACATGATCTACGTCGCTACGTCGAATGGCACCTCCAATAACGGCGGCGACGACCTTACCGAGAGCATGATCAAGTTGCGCTACCTGCCCAGCCTGTCCGGCAAGCGCCCCGAACTGCAAAAAACGGACTGGTATAAAGCCTTTCTCGATGAGCGGACTTCCGGCGCCGGCTGTCTTTGGCAAGATAACACCAGCGAAGTTTCCTGCGGACGTGCAGTCCCGCCGCCTCGTGGACCGGATGGCGAATTTAGGTTACGAGCAGGGACCGATTGGGATTTCGGCTCTTCCGGACCCCTGCTGATTCCCGGATCGGATATTTTGTTGCAGGGCACCAAAGACGGCATTATTTATGCGTTGGATAAAACCGATCTGGGGCATAACGACCGGTTCGATAAACTGATGTTTCGGCCGCCGCTGATAGCGTCCTATTTCAGCGGCGATAAGGACGGCGAGACGCAACAAAGCTGGCTGCGGGCAAATGAACTGAATCGAAGCATCCCTTGCGTAGTTGACGATGATTGGTTTACGCCCTGCAAAATCGAAGGTGGTCCCGAAAACGGCAGGACCCATCACATCCACGCCCTCGCGTTGGCCCAGAAGGATGCTGGCGGCGGCATTGTGTATGTATGGGGCGAAAATGCGTCCCTCAAAGCTTACGATTTCTCAACAACACGCGATCAGCGTCCGGTATTCCGTGCGGAAGGCGAGGAACTGGCGTCCGCACGCATTGGTGCGCCAGGCGGAATGCCGGGCGGCTTGTTGATGGTTTCCGGCAAGCCATCCAAATTGCAAGGCGCTCCCGATACCGCCATCGACTTCGATACCGCCCTTGTTTGGGCCGTTTATGCAAAATGCGGGGATGCCAATAAAGGATTTGCGGAGGGCGAATTGATTGCCTACGATGCGACGTCTATCCTACCCGGCAGCCGGAAGATGAAGCGCCTGTTTTCAACGGGAAATGTGGGGGGGTGCCACGGAGGGCTCGGCATGATGTCCCGTATGATCCCGCCGGTTGTTGCGAATGGCAAGGTGTATGTCATGATCTACCGGGTTGAGGGGTACGATAAAGTTATCGGCAGCCAGTTAAAAGCGTTTGGCTTGAAATGAACGGAAAATGCCTTGAGTACGTCAAAGATTTGGGCGCCTAATGCGGTACCTGTGGAATGAGTTAAAAGCGAAAATAAATCATCACTTATCCCGCCCCTTAACTTGATTAACTGACGTTACGCACGGTCTAGAACCGTCGTGAAAAAGATAGATCGCAGTCAGGAAATATCTTGTTCCGTGCTTGGAAATATCCGCAGTAGGGCGTGCCGTGCGCGCCTTGGGACCTAAGGAACAGGCTTAAGCAATGACCATGAAAGGCTGAAGACTTCAATCCTTCATGGTTTAAAAATAAAACCAGCTTACGTTATTTCATGCTCATTGCTAAGGCGCGCATAGCACGCCCTACTCACATCCGTCGCGGTCATTCAGTGAAGGGGGCGTTATCCATTATCAAACCCTCTTTTTGCGGTTTTCGCGGGCAATACATAACATCAGTTGATTAAAACAACAAGCATGTTTCTATCGGCGGATATTGGAATCTGCCATCGCGGATCGATTGAACAGGGTTATTGGTTAAAAATAGAGTGATGGAAGATTGTGGATTCAGGTGATAGCTGCGCTGAATTCAAATGAATGACCTCATTTGCTTTATACTTCATCAAATTAAGCCTCCGAAACCAGCCCAACCGCCATGTCCGATCAGCTACCGCAAAGCAACGACGAACTCTCATCGCATATCGAGAAACTTCTGGAAGCGGCCAACTCCGCATCCCAGACCGTGGCGGCGCTGCATGTCGCGTTTATGGCTTTCGTTACCTACCTCGGCGTCATCGTCTGGGGCACAACGCACGACGACCTGCTGCGTATCAGCCCGGTCAAACTGCCGATTCTGGATGTGGATCTGCCGCTGACCACTTTTTACGGCTTCGTGCCGTGGATGGTAATCCTGCTGCATTTTAACCTGCTCATGCAATTGGAATTGCTCTCTTGCAAGCTGTGGAATCTGGATCGCGACCTTCCCGATTCGCCGACCGGGCAACAAGTGCGCAACCGCTTGTTCATCTTCCCTTTCACTCATCTCATCGCAGGGCGTTCTGAAGTCTGGTTGATCCGCTGGCTGCTATCCTTGGTGGTCGGCATTACCGTCATCGCTTTACCTTTATTAATGTTGCTGGCCGCACAAATCCGCTTCCTTCCGTTTCATGACGAAGCTATCACCTGGTCGCAGCGCCTCTCGGTTTGGGTCGATGCGGCCATGCTGATCACCTTGTGGCCGCTGATCGCCTCGCCTCAAGACCGGGCACAGGAATGGTGGCAGAACTTTAGCGCTCGCTTGCTGGGTTATTGGCCTGCTTGGCTCCGGTATTTGAGCGCCCTCGGATGGAACCGGCTAACGCGATTGATTCAGCGTCTCCGGCCGAATCTGCCCGCGCGTGAAATTGCCCACCAACCTATGCTGCCCCCTGAAACCGAACCGAAGGGCATGGTGTTCTTATTAGTCTCTGTGCCGGTGATTATTCTGTTCAGCATTATCGCTGTGATACCCGGCAGTATTACCGTACAGACCTATTACGCCTCGGGGCAAAACCAGCCTGAGAATGCGCCCCGCTACTTCGAGGATTGGTTGATCCGCAAAGTGCCTGAGTCATGGCTGAGTGTCGCCGCCCATAAATATGATGTTGTGTCCTGCACGTCGCTGGCAATGGCTGAAAAATCGGAGGCATCCATTCTCCAGGTGATGCTTGGTCCCTGCTCATGGTTCAATTTGGGTTTATTTCCACGCAACCTGAATCTCAGAGAAGCCAGACTGGTACCCAAAGAAGTGTCCTTGTCGCTATTAACCCGGGCAATAGACCCTGACAAACAAGTGCGTGACGCGGCCTTTAAGGAATTCGACGGACTCAATTTACAAAATCGCGACCTGCGCTTTGCCAATTTTTTCGGTGCCGTATTACCCAAAGCCGATCTTCGCCATGTCCAGTTGCAGGGCGCTATCCTGTTAAAAGCGAAGCTACAGGGCGTAATCGGTTGGGACAAAACGCAATTGCAGGGCGCGATTTTGGGTGGAACTCAGCTACAGAGTGCGGGCCTGATCGAGGCGGATCTGCAGGGCGCGGATTTGCGCGGGGCGAATCTGCAAGGCGCAGCCCTGGGTTGGGCAAAACTTCAGAGCGCGGATCTGCGCGGCGCGGATTTGCAGGGTGCAAACCTGAACGGGGCGAAGCTTCAGGGCGCAGACTTGCGCGGGGTAAAATTGCAGGGCGCGAACTTGCGCGAGACGAATTTTCAAGGTGCAAATCTGGTCTATGCGAAATTGCAGGGAGCTGACTTGGCCTTGGCGGAATTACAGGGTGCGGAACTACGTGAAGCGGAACTGCTGGGGGTTGACTGGTCACAAGCCAATCTCGATGGCGCATTCATTGCCGAAAGCTTGGTATCGGATTGGAGCGAGCAGCAACAACGCAAGCTGGAATCAACGCTCAAGCCGATACTGGAGGGCGAACAATTCAGTGCCTTTCAGAATCGCATGAATTCTGTCGGTACGAAATTACCGTCGGGAAAACCGATCAGTCAAACAGGCTGCTACAGCGATAATCCAACCTTGCTGGAATGTGAATACCGTAACCCGTTGCAACTGGGCGTTTACTGTACTCAAGTGCTACAGCCGAAACTGATCGAACTGGCTTGTTCGGATGCGGCAATTGCTGCGGGCGTTGCAAGACGCGGTTCCAATAAATCCGAGAACAATGACCCCGATTTTGGCCTGGCAGCCGCCTTGCTTAAAGCGCTGGATACCCCAACCCCCTGCGCAGGCTTGGCCGCCCTGTTCGAACAAACTCGACAAAAATTACGGGAAACCGCAGAACAACAGAAATAACGCTTACGGGTCGAAAATAGCCGGTCAATGTCACAGATTCAGTGCATCTGCTGAATGCAAGGCGACTTACGAGAACCCAATCCCGCCATGCAAAAAGAGGTTCTACTATTTCAACATGTCGAAATGTTAGAACCGGTCACTTATATCCCTACCGCTTCAGTTTCTGTTCAGCGAGCAAAGCGCATGTTAGCCGATAATTACAGAAATTATTTCCTCTCATGACAAGAAATGTATCTGTATGACACTTAATTTTGTGCATCAGTCAATGAAACGGGAAGGTAAAAGATGGTTAACCAGAATTTCGATACGCATAGCGATATTGTCGCACCGATGAATCAGGCTTTTGATAATGGCAATTTTTATGGACTGGAATATATCCTTGACGAGTTGGTTAGCGAAAAGCCGACGCCTGCAAATCAAAACGCGGTAGATTGGTTTGGCGCTGCCGATTATTTTGCTTAAAAAGCTTATGTTTCGCATTGTCCATCACCGCCCCGCGAAAAAGACAGGCCACGAATGACACGGGAATATATCTTGTTTCCTGCATAGGAACATCCTTTGTAGGGCGTGCCGTGCGCGCCTTAGCAACCAAGGCGCGCACGGCACGCCCTACTCACTGCCTCATCCCGGTCATTCAGCTAAGGCCTTTTCGCGGGCAATACGTAACCCTATGTAACGCCGTTTTCACAAGATAATGTTATCTTGAGCATCCCGAATATCTCTGGATAAGCCGCTCATGTATAAGACCCACATAGCCGATCAGGCCTACGATTTCAAAACCCTGCGCAACCTGATGGCCAAGGCTACCCCGGCACGTTCGGGCGACTATCTGACCGGTGTGGGCGCCGTCAATAACCTTGAGCGGGTCGCGGCGCAGTGGGTGCTGGCCGATGTGCCGCTAAAGCAATTTCTTAATGAAGCGCTGGTGCCTTATGAACAGGATGAAGTCACCCGCTTGATTATCGACGAGCATGATAGCGCCGCTTTTGCGGCCATCAGTCACCTGACGGTCGGCGACTTTCGTAACTGGCTGCTGTCCGAGCAGGCGACAACAGCAGCGCTGACCGCGATAGCCCCCGGCGTCACCCCGGAAATGGCGGCCGCCGTATCCAAAATCATGCGTATTCAGGATTTGATTCTGGTCGCGAAAAAATGCCGCGTAATCACCCGCTTTAGGAACACTATCGGCCTGGAAAACCGCTTGTCCACGCGCTTGCAACCGAACCATCCTACCGACAATCCGGCCGGTGTTGCCGCCAGTCTGCTGGACGGCTTGCTGTACGGTTGCGGCGATGCCGTTATCGGTATTAACCCGGCTTCCGACAATCTTGAGGCGACCTCGCGCTTGCTGCACATGCTGCACGATGTGATCGAACGTTATCAAATACCGACACAGTCTTGTGTTCTGGCGCATGTAACGACGACCTTAAAGGCCATCGAACAGGGCGCGCCGGTTGATTTGGTGTTTCAGTCGGTTGCCGGAACGCAAAAAGCCAACGACAGCTTCGGCATCAACCTGGATTTATTAAACGAAGCCCGGCTGGCCGCGCTGGAACTGGGCCGGGGCACGTTGGGCGATAACTGTATGTATTTTGAAACCGGGCAAGGCAGCGCGCTGTCCGCCAATGCCCATCAAGGACTCGACCAGCAAACCTGCGAAGCCAGGGCTTATGCGGTCGCGCGCAAATTCAAACCGCTGCTGGTCAATACGGTGGTCGGTTTTATCGGCCCGGAATATCTTTACGACGGCAAACAGATTATCCGCGCAGGCCTGGAAGATCATTTCTGCGGCAAACTGCTGGGCCTGCCGATGGGCTGCGATATCTGCTACACCAACCACGCCGAAGCCGACCAGGATGATATGGATATGCTGCTGACACAATTCGCCGTTGCCGGCGGCACGTTTATTATGGGCGTTCCCGGCGCTGATGACGTGATGCTCAATTATCAATCCACGTCTTTTCATGATGCGCTTTATCTGCGCCAAGTGCTGGGCTTGCGGTCCGCGCCGGAGTTTGAGCAATGGCTGCAACAACACGGCATTTTTAATGCCGAAAATCAGTTGCTACAACGGCCTGATGTACCGGCGTTATTTAAATCGTCTTTGCAAAACCTGGGTGAGTAAGGGAATGAGCAACGATAACGAACCGACGATTGTCCAAGATCCGTGGCACAGCCTGAAACAATTCACCCCGGCGCGTATCGCTTTGGGACGGGCGGGAATGAGCCTGCCGACCCGCGCCTGTCTGGATTTTCAGCTGGCGCATGCGTTGGCCCGCGACGCGGTCAACATCCCGCTGGATTTTGCAGGACTCGAACAGCGCTTGAATGTGCAGGGCTATCAAACGCTGACCTTGCAAACCCAGGCGGAAAATCAGTCTGTCTATTTGCAGCGCCCCGATCTAGGACGCTTATTAAGCGCATCGGCTACGGCCTGTTTGCAGCACAGCGCGCCCATCCCGGTTGATGCGGTTGTCGTTGTTGCCGACGGATTATCGTCTACCGCCATTGAATATCACGCCGAACCGTTTTTGAGTTTATTGCTGCCCGAACTGCAACAAAAGGGCTACAGATTGCCTCCGCTGTGTCTGGTAAAACACGGGCGCGTAGCAATTGGCGATGCTATCGCAGAGCACTATGCGGCCAGTCTGTGTATCGTATTAATCGGTGAAAGACCGGGCTTAAGCTCGCCAGACAGCATGGGGATTTACTTTACCTATCAGGCCAGATCAGGCATAAGCACCGATGCCGACCGCAATTGCATTTCCAATATCCATAACAACGGACTGAGTTATCAGCAGGCGTTAAAGAAATTACTGTTTTTGCTTAATGGGGCCGAAAAGTTGCAGTTTTCAGGTGTGAATTTGAAAGATGAAACCACCGACGCCGAGCCGAATGATCGCCTGAAACAGGCTAATTTTTTGCTGGATTAATTCTGCCGTTTTCGTATACGGCGATGTAGACGCTATCAAGGAGTCAACTGACTACAAGTAGAGCCTTAAAAACCACGCGAGAAAGTTTATTACAGGGTGGATTTTGATGCTCTTTACCGGCAAATATTTAAGGTTGCGGCAGCGAGCAGATTGAAACCATCCGCTTGAACAGGATGATTAAGCAGCCTTGCTAATAACAGCTAAAGTTAGTTGACTTTAATTTATTACAGGCTTTGATTGAATTTTTGAATACAAACTGCGGCACGGGTAATTGTGCCGCAGCATGTAACTTATAACTTAGCTGATGACGCTTACATTTTCAGCTTGCGGGCCTTTTTGGCCTTGCGCTACGCTGAACTGTACTTTTTGGCCTTCATCCAGCGATTTGTAGCCGCCAGAGTTATTGATTTGTTGGAAATGTACGAAAACATCGGGACCTGATTGCTGCTCGATAAAGCCGAAGCCTTTATCAGAATTAAACCATTTAACGATGCCAGTAGTCATTGTAGACATAAAAAGTCCTATAAAATATTTGAATATAAAAAGCCTTAAAAAGGCGGGTCAAGCCGGTAAATTTGGAAGTTACAAAATGAGAAACAGGACGAGGAACTACAGAAGATACATCGAAATGGTAAGCAGAGGGTAAATCTTATTTTCAAGCTGGGTGCAGTATGATCTTCTCAACACTATGAGTCAAGGTATATTTTTTCAATACGTGTAATATTTACCACGATGGCATTTATGACTTGAATCCAGGAACATTAATACCGCTTAACATCGGGGCTATTAATATGTTTTCCTGTGTTTCCCATAATTAATTTTGAAAAGATTTAGTGTTATCATCTAACTGTTTCTTTAAGAACTTTTTCTCAAAGAGAATTTTCTACTTTTCAGGGCGTTAATTTCCTGAGAACCTATCGTTTTTATCTGCACCGGATTTACGTTCCGGCCCGCAACAAGGATTAATAATGTCTCACATAGTAGTTTGTGCTCTGTACAAATTTGTCACCCTGGAAAATTATCAGGCTTTGCGTCAACCCCTGCACGATGTCATGGAAGCCAATCAGGTTCGCGGTACCTTATTGCTGGCCGGCGAAGGCATCAACGGCACGATAGCCGGATCGCGCCAATCCATCGACACAGTGCTGGATTGGCTGCGCAACGATCCGCGTCTGGCGAATATAGATCACAAAGAATCGCTGACCGACACGCTACCTTTTAACCGCACCAAAGTTAAACTCAAAAAAGAGATAGTGACGATGGGCGTGGAAGGCATCGACCCTAAACGCGTAGTGGGAACTTATGTCAGCCCTAAAGACTGGAACGAACTGATCTCCGATCCTGACGTGATACTCGTGGACACCCGCAACGACTACGAATATCAAGTCGGCACCTTTAAAAACGCGATTAACCCGAATACGACCAGCTTTCGCGAATTTCCCGAGTACGTTAAAGAAAATCTCGATCCCGAAAAACACAAAAAAGTCGCGATGTTCTGCACCGGCGGCATCCGCTGCGAAAAATCGACGGCCTTCTTAAAAGAGCAAGGCTTTGACGAGGTTTATCATCTCAAAGGCGGCATATTGAAATATCTGGAAGAAGTCCCCGCACAAGAAACGCTGTGGGAAGGCGAATGTTTTGTGTTTGACGAGCGGGTGACTGTTAATCTCCAGCTTGAAAAAGGCAATTACGACCAATGCAACGCCTGCCGCCTGCCCATCACCGAGGCCGATAAAGCCAGCGAACACTATCAGCAAGGCGTTAGCTGCCCTCATTGTTTCGATAAAATCACGGCCGAGAGGAAAACCCGTTTCATGGAGCGTGAAAAGCAAATGCAATTAGCCAGACAGCGCGGCGAAACGCATATCGGCGCCGATGCCGCCAAGACGCTGGTGCAAAAACGGGTAGCCAAATTGCAACGGCGGAAACAACTGTCAGAAGAGTAGCAACTTAGTTAGTGCCGGACGCGAGCGTATGATTTGACATTATGGATCTGGAAGCAGACATGCCGGCCTGTCGACACCTAAATACAGTCCATAGTTAATGACAAATCAACGCCCTCTTCCAGTACAGCAAGAAGATCGCCAGCCGTTTCTGTTATATTAAGACCCATTTTTACTGCCCCTAATTTCATCCATGAACCACCCTACCATTCCCGCAACCGAGGCTTTTAGACTGCTTGGCACCAATAATCAAGTGACTGTGATCGATGTAAGGTCGGAAGGGGAATATGAAAAAGCGCACTTCGAAAACACGCTAAACATCCCGATACTTTCAGACGCCCATCGCCATGATGTGGGGCTGACTTATAAGACCGAAGGCTCGGAAGCCGCCAAGGCGCTTGGACACAAACTGGTCAGCGGCGATTATAAGCAGCGGATGATTCAGCAATGGTGCGAATCGATTAAAAGCCATCCCCAGCAACCTGCTTTGATCTTTTGTTGGCGCGGCGGCCTGCGTTCCAGGTTGGCTCAGGATTGGGTCTGTCAAAACGGGCTTGAAGTTTTCCGGGTCGATTCCGGCTACAAAGGTTTAAGGCATGAGGCGCTTCAGGTCATAGAAAATCCCGCTCCTTTTATCGTCCTTTCCGGCATGACCGGATCGGGGAAAACCCGCTTAATCCATCGGCTCCAGCACTTTGTCGATCTTGAAGCGCTAGCCAATCATCGCGGCAGCGCTTTTGGAGCCCATGTTGGCAGAAGCCAGCCCCAGCAAGCCACGTTTGAAAACAAGTTGGCGCAATCCTTATATCAAGTTGCCGATAACTTTGTGCTGGAGGATGAAAGCCCCAATATAGGCCGATGCCATGTGCCTGACCTGTTTTATGCCCGGATGGTCCCTGCTCCGATGGTCATGATCGAAACACCGGCCCGGGTTCGGGCATTGGAAATTTTTAAGGAATATATCCAAGCGCCTTTTGCAGGCGGCATGCCGTTACACGAACTGGAAGCCCGTTTTGCCAAAAATGTCGAACGGATCAGGAACAAGCTGGGCGGCCTGGAGTGCGATAACATTAAGACTATGCTGAGCCAATCCTTCCAATTCGAGATGCTGAATGAGGCATACGCAGACGCTTATCTCGACTGGATTGAGCGCCTGCTGACGCATTATTACGACAAACTTTATATTCATTCGCTGTCTTTAAAATCACGGAAGACCTTGTTTCAAGGCACTTGGCAGGACTGTCTGGATTTTTTAGTCGATTTTCAAAAAAGAACTTCCCATCAAGAGATCGATCTGTAAAAAATAGAGTCCACGCAAATCACGAAAGACACGAAAAAAACAGCCGAAAGAATCTTACTGCAAGATTTTCAGTAACTACTCAGCAGTTAGAGAAATAGAACGCGGATGACGCTGATTATTATGATTGAATAAGATTTTTTGAATTATCCCGAAGAAAATCAGTTGACTGGTGTTTTTAGGATTATCTGTGTTCATCATAATGATCCGCGTCATCTGCGTTCCATTGGATTTAATGACTAAGTAGTTATGATTTTTCGTGCTTTTCGTGCCTTTCGTGGACAATGCTTTTTGCTAGATTCATTATCGGAAATCCTTTAACTTATGAATAAAAATTCAACCCCGATAGTTTCAGACTTGGTTTTGCTCGGCGGCGGGCATGCCAACATCCAGGTCTTAAAAATGCTGGCCATGAATCCGATTGGCGGGCTTAGGATCACCCTGATATCCGACCAAACGCATTCTCCGTACTCCGGCATGATACCCGGCTACTTGGCGGGCTATTATTCCTATGAAGAATGCCATTTCGATTTAAGACGCATCTGCGAAGAACTCGGCCAGCGTTTTATCAAGGCCAAAATCATCGGCATCGATCCGCAAAGGAAAAAAATCCGGCTGGAGAACAGAGTGGAAGTCGGTTACGACTGCGCGTCCATTAACGTGGGCATAGCGCCTAAAAGCATAGAAAATTCATCAGAAGAGGCGGCGTTAAAGCTTATCCCGCTTAAGCCTATTTCCAGGTTTATCGCGCACTGGGAGCGCTTGATCGCCGACCTGAAAACTTATAAAGGCAGCGAATCCCTGCAAATTGCCGTTGTTGGCGCCGGCGCATCCGGCGTTGAAATCTCGATTATCCTGAAAATGTTAATCGACCAACATAACTGGAATGCCGAGGTGAGCCTTATCCACCGGCATGAGTTCCTGGTCTCGGCGAAAGACCATTCGGCGCAAAGAAGGCTGTCAAAAACGCTCAAAGAGCTGGACATAAAAGTCTTTAAAAACACCCAGGCGCTTAAGGAACAGGAAAACGGCTTAGTGCTTAAAGACGAACAAGGACTTACCCAGACTAAAGATTTTTATCGGGTGCTGACGGCTACGCAAGCTTCTGCGCCGCAGTGGTTTAAAGACTCGGGACTGCCGGTAAGCCAGGACGGTTTTGTAAAGGTCAATGGAAACCTGCTGATTGAAAACGAACACGACCTGTTTGCGGCCGGAGATTGCATACACTTTTCGCCGTCCCCGTTGAAAAAAGCGGGCGTTTATGCGGTCCGACAAGGCAGGGTGCTTGAGCACAATATCCGCGCTTTTTTCACCGGAAAATCCGCGTTAAAAACCTTTCATCCCAAGAAAAACGTGCTGTCTTTAATCACCATAGGCGAGCGCAAAGCCCTGGTGCATCAGGATAGCGTATCAATCCTCAGATGGATGTGGCCTTCATTGTTGTGGACGGTTAAAGACGGCATCGACAGGCGTTTTATGAAGCGCTTCCAGGCCAAGACTTTCAGCGTAAAGCCCCGGCATTTCGATAAAACCATGCCGATACCCAAGACCACGCTGGTCCCCGGAGATTGGGAAAGCAATACCTGCGGCGGCTGCGGCAGCAAGCTTGGAGCTTCCACGCTAACGGTCAGCCTGAACAAGCTGGACATCCCCACCGACGACGCAGTGTTGCTGGGCGTCAAGGATGGCGAAGACTGCGCGTTGACCCGGCTTTCCGAGCATACCCTGTGCCTGCAAAGCATCGATCAATTCCGCTCGTTCATTTCAGACCCTTACTTGCTGGGGCAAATCGCCACCCAGCATGCCTTAAGCGACATCTACGCGATGGGCGGCGTTGCCAAGACCGCGCAAGTCGGCCTGACGCTCGGTGCTGCAAACAAGAAGATTCAGCAGGAAGATATTTTTCAACTGATGTCGGGCGTGCTGGATATTCTAACCCAAAGCGCCGCTTCTCTGGTCGGCGGCCATACCGGCGAAGGAGCGGAGCTTGCCATATCGCTTGCCGTCCAGGGCGAAGTCGCGCCGGAGCAGGTTTTAAGAAAACAGCTCACTCAACCCGGAAACCGGCTGATACTGACCAAACCCATCGGCACCGGCGTTATCTTCGCCGCCAATATGCTGGCCCAGGCCAACGGCAAACTGGTGGATCAGGCGCTTTCAAGCATGCTGCAATCCAACAAAACAGCGATGGAAATCATCAAATCCTTTAGCGTTTCCGGTTGCACGGATATTACCGGCTTCGGTCTGCTGGGCCACGCGTTTGAGATGATGGGGAAAAATACCGGTCAGGCTTTGGGCGTTAAAATCGATTACAAGGCAATCCCCTTGTTCGACGGTGTTGGAGAGTTATTTGCCAAAGGCTATTACGCTTCTATTGCCGAGGAAAATTATCGGTCTTTAAGTGCAGTATTGGATACCGAGATAAACAATCAAAAGTTCCCGGTGCTGTTCGATCCTCAAACCAGCGGCGGATTGCTGTTTTCAGTGCCGCCCGATCAGGTGCAGGAATGTCTAAATGCCCTGCATCAAAATGGTGTAGCCAAGGCCTGCGTTATAGGCGAAGTGATTGATCGGCGGGAAATAGTCGTGATTTGATTAGTCGGTAGGATGCAAGCCTTGTAATCCTCATGCTGCATTCCTGGTTTGCAGCCAGATCCTGGCCTTTGCGGATAATAGGTAGTTTGCCCTGAAAGTCGGACGGTGAGAAAAGCCCAATGCCTTCATCAGCTCGGAACCGCTCAGTTCGCTGTTGCCAATGGCCTCAAGCAGCATTTTTACTTGGTCGCTTACTTGATCGGTATCGCCCGCCTCGCGCATAGCATCCCGGAGGGCTTGCAACATGAACTCGACAAACGGCGCGGCATCGGCGCGCTCATCCGCTTCGGCCAGCGCTCGATAATATTCGTTCTGCCGTTCGCGAATGACAGTTTCTACCGGCAAATAACCCAGCAAGGGTTTCCACTGACGAAGAATCAGTCTCGTGTACGCTGCTATGCGTACCTTTCAACGTTCTATGGTACAGCGTACCCTGGCTAAATTTTGTTTCTTCGTTATCGGATCTCATGGATGAATATGTTAGACTCGGCTTACTCTCAGCTTCAGATTAGACTCTTTCAGGCTAAATAAATCCAACTATGACAGATCACGGATCAGTAGACTCCAAGCCTAAACGCTTTCGTATCGCTATTTCCTTTGCCGGAGAGAAACGGGATTTCGTCTCGAAGATCGCCGCCATTCTTGCAGAACGTTTTGGCAGGGATAAAATTCTTTACGATAAATATCACAACGCCGAATTATCGCGTGGCGACCTTGCGTTTTATCTGCCCGATCTCTATGAAAAAGAATCCGATCTTATCGTAGCTGTGCTCTGCCCGGATTACGAAAATAAAGAATGGTGTGGCTTGGAATGGAACGCGATTTTCGGTCTACTTAAACAACGGAAAATCGGCGAAGTCATGCTGTCCCGCTTCGGGCGCGTCGAAGGAAAAGGCCTTAGAAATCTGGCGGGCTATACAGATTTAGACGACCTGACGCCCGAACAAGCGGCAAATGAGTTCCTCGAACGCCTCGCCGTCAACGAGAACAAGCCCAAAGACCACTACACCAAGCTCGCCGTCTCGAACGGAGCAACGCCTCGCACCTCCATCCCGCACAACCTTCCCTCGCTTCAGCCTTTTTTCGGGCGCGAGACCGAACTAAGCAAAATCGCCGACGCGCTCGATCCCGAATCGCGCACCTGGGGCGCGCTGATTGATGGGCCGGGCGGCATGGGCAAAACTTCGCTGGCTGTCCGCGCGGCCTACGACGCGCCCGCAACCGATTTCGACAAAATTGTCTTTGTCTCGTTAAAATCCCGCGAACTCGACGACGACGGCGTGCGCGACCTGTCCGGTTTCCTGATAAGTGGACTTGCCGAACTGTTCAACGAACTCGCACGCGAACTTGGCCGCGACGACATAGCCAAGGCCGCCGAAGACCAGAGGCCACGACTGCTTCTGGATGCGTTGCGCGACACCCAATCACTGCTGATCCTCGACAATCTCGAATCCCTGTTAAAACAGGAACGCGATACCGTTTTTAATTTCGTGAATAGGCTGCCGTCGGGCTGCAAAGCCATCCTGACTTCGCGCGGACGCATCGGCTCAGGCGCGGCGGAACTGATCCTGGAAAAACTCGACGAGCAGGCCGCACTGGCAACCCTTGCCAAGCTTGCCGAGGGCAATCCCGCACTCGCCAAAACCAGCGAAGCCGAGCGCATTGGACTCTACCGCGAGACCGGCGGCAGCCCGCTACTGCTGCGCTGGACCGCAGGACAGATTGGCCGCGGCCATTGCCTGACCCTTGCCGATGCCGTTGCCTACCTGCGTTCCTGCCCCGAGGGAAACGACCCGTTGGAATTCATCTTCGGCGATCTGGTCAAAGATTTCAGCGACGCCGAAACGCAAGCCCTCTGCGCCCTTACTTACTTTACGCTGCCGGCCAAAGTCGAACACATCGCAGCCATCGCCGAACGCGACGAGGAGGAAACCGGGCGCGCGCTGAAGTTGCTGTGCAACCGCTCGCTGGTCGTGCCCAGCGAGGAATTGCAAACCTTCGGCCTCGTGCCGCTGGTCGCGGACTTTTTGCGGGCAAAAAAGCCCGAGGCGGTACGAGAGACCGGTGACCGGCTGGAAAAATATGCCTATGCACTGGCGGTGGAGAACGGTTACGACAAGCACGACCGATTCCCGGTGCTCGACGCCAACTGGCCCGCTGTTTCCGCCGCGCTGCCGCGCTTTCTCGCCGGGGAGAACGGGCGGCTGCAAACCGTGTGCTCCGCGCTCCTGCTCTTCCTTACGTTCACTGGACGCTGGGATGAATGGCTCGCGCTCAACAAGGATGCTGAGCGCCGCGCGCTGGCGGCCGGGGATTTTAACGAGGCCGGCTGGCGGGCTTATCTGGTCGGCTGCGTTCATTATCTGCGCGGGCAATCGGCCGAAGTGCTGGCCTGCGCCGGTCGCGCCGAGGCTCATTGGCACGAGGCAAAAACCGGCGCCCGCGAGCGGGCCGTCGCCATCAACTTGCGCGGCCTCGGCCACAACTTAGCGGAGGATTACCCCGTCGCCATCGCCACCTTTCGCGAAGCTGTGGTGCTTTTGCGCTCCTTGGGCCACGAGAGCGTGGATATCGCCAACGGCCTGAACGGCCTTGCCGTCGCCGAGCGGCGCTCCGGCGATTTCGACGCCGCCGAGCGCGATTCCCGCGAGGCATTGCGTATCGCCCGCGCCGTCGATTACCGCGAAGGCGTCGCGAACTACACCGGCAATCTGGCCGAACTGGCGCTGGCTCGCGAGGACTGGCCTAGAGCGGAAGCTCTCGCCCGCGAAGCCTTGCCCTTGTCCGAAAACCTCGGCCGCCTGGAATTGATCGCCCACGACTACCATCGCCTCGCCTATGCCTTAGTGCGGCAGGGAAATAAAGACGAAGCCCTCTCGCACGCCCGGCGCGCGGTGGAGATTTTCCAAAAACTCGGATCGCCGAACCTCGCCGCAGCCCAGCAAATCCTCGCCGAATGTGAGCGCTAGCCCAACGCATGCCGTTGCCTAAGCCCTATAGGCCGGACGGAATAAAACGGTTCCATCGACAGCAAGAACTGGGGGTTCCGGCAAACACCAGCCTGATTCGCCGGAAACCCCACCTCGCGCTTGCGCTTGGATGGTCTTACTCCAGCCTACGCCTAGAAACCATTTGATGATGTGGGCGCCAGCACAAAATAAATTCGTATCCGCGACGCTGCCGGTATTTACCGCATGATGTATGTAGCCAAGTTTAAAGAGGCTATCTATGTTTTACATTGCTTACAAAAGAAAACCGAAGCAACAACGAAACACGATAAATCTATTGCAGAAGTCCGTTACCGTGCCGTTGTAAGCAGAAGAAAGGAGGATAAAAATGACCATTGATACTGAAATCCGCCATATCACCAAACCGGGTGCCAATTTGTTTTTGGAGCTTGGCTTCGATGCAACTGAAGCGGCCCATTTTCAGGCTGAATCACAGCAGCGCATCAGCGACACCAAAGCACTCAAAGAACAGCTCATGAATGAATTGTCGAATTGGATTGCCGATAATCAGCTGAAGCAAGCCGAGGCCGCCGAGATATTGATGGTTTCCCGTCCGCGCGTCTCCGACTTGGTGAATAAAAAAACCAGCAAGTTTACTATCGATACCTTGGTGGATATGCTGAGCCGGGTCGGCAAGTCGGTTCGGCTTGCGGTTGGCTAACCGGTGTTTTGTCCTCGTTCTTACGCGCTGCACTGATCGTTATTCACAAGTGCCTGAGAGACACCGTCATCCCGGCAGGGATTGCCGGAATCCACGACTGCAAGGATGCAGGAGGTAGAGCAACGCAGGAGCAGTTTGCCGAGAACACAAGGATGTGAATAACAAGCCCCAACATGTTTTCGTATAACTAAAAACACACTGAAATCTAACTTTGCCATCCGTGGCATCTGGATCCAGGCAATCCCTGCCGGGATGACGTACTCTAATACTTGTGTATAACGATGAGCGGCGTAACCCCGCAGTCCCGTAGGTCGGGCAAGCCGTTATTAAAAAATAAAAGTCATGATTCCACGAGCCGGTATTGAGGTTTTAGCCTCTAATCCCTGACTCTTTAGCACAAAGTCAATTGTCTGCTCGGTACGATTCAAGACCACTACGGCCACGGTTCCATCAACATTCAAAAATGCGCTTGCTTCAAGACTGTCCAGGGTTTTGGCGCAGGCCACCCGGCGAGCCCCTGGCCGGATGAATCGGGAGAAATGGCCAATATAGTAATAAGAGCTTTGATAGAGTATTTCCCCGGCTTGGGTGTCGGCAATAATGGGCGCGCTACAGAAATTGTTCACATGGTTGGGGCCGCCCGTTTCATCCAGAACCATGTTCCAGTCCACCCATGCCTCGGTCCAGCGGTTAAGATCGTTTATGATCGAGTGGGCATAACGCTCCCCGGTATCCCACGAACCGAGATGCGGCCCGGCTTCCTGGCAACCCTCGGTGAAAATCAGGTGTTTGTCGGGATAGGCGTCATGAGTCAGCTGAACATTGTCGAAATGATCTCCGCAATACCAATGAAAACCGACGCCCCAAACATAGTGCGCCGCCTTTGGATCGTCCAGAACGACCTTGGCACGCTCAAACAGCCGGTCGCGATTGTGATCCCAGACAATGACTTTAATGTTGCCAAGCCCGGCATCATGGAGGGTTGGGCCAAGATGATCCCTGACAAAATCCCGCTCTTCTTCGCCGGTGTAAATACAGGAGTCCCAGGTTTGCGTGGCTTCCGGCTCGTTTTGCACGGTCAGCCCCCAAATCGCTATGCCCTCGTGCCCGTACTCCTGAATGTATCGGACATAGTAATCCGCCCAGGCTTGGCGATATTCCGGCTTAAGCTTGCCGCCGTTATTCATCTTCCCGTTGGTTTTCATCCAGGCCGGAGGGCTCCAGGGTGACGCGAAAAGCTTTAACTTGCCGCCGGATAAATCGATAGCCTCGCGAATCATCGGAATCAGGGCTTGCCGGTCATGCTCGATGCTGAAATGCTTAAGCTCTACATCGCCGTCCACTTCCGTATAAGCATAATTTCCCAGCGAGAAATCGCAGCTATTGATGTGGGTGCGGCATAAGCTATAAGCATTGCCGGTGTCCGGCGAGAAATAGGCTTCCAGAATTTCTTGCCGCAAGTCGGGCGGCATTTTGTCCAAGGTTACCGCAGCCGCTTCGGTGAAAGCGCCTCCGAAACCCTGAATTTCTTGGAACTTCACGCTAGTGTCTATGAACACCGAAGGGCCGGAAAAATCCGTGGCAGCTTCGAACGCTATCGGTTCCAATTCCGACAACCGATAGGCTGTGTCATAAGCGGTGCAAAATTGCTTTACCGGACGCTGTTTCGTCATTTTGCTAACTCCATTTGTTGAGTGTTGCTAAAGAAGATAATGGGATCGCGGAATATGCACTGTCTACATTCCAGTTAAGTTCTGTAACCATTCGGCTGAAACCGGCATCCAACGGAGCTTTAATTTCCAGCCGTTGTCCTGTAACAGGATGCGGAAAATTGAGCTGGGTCGAGGCAAGCAACAGTTGCCGACAATTTAATTGTTGCCGGAAAAAATCGTTGTGCTTGCCATCCCCATGCGTGGTGTCGCCGATAATCGGATGAAAAATATGCTTTAAATGCCGGCGCAGTTGATGTTTGCGACCTGTTTTCGGCGAAAGCTGTAATAAGGAATAACGACTGGTCGGGTAGCGTCCCACCGCAAACGGCAATTCCACTGTGGCAAGACGTCGATAATGGGTAATTGCAGCCTGGGCGGCTTTATCCTGTTGCGCCCGACGGTCGGTCATTTTATCCAGTTGCTCCTGTAACGGATAATCGATAATCGCCTGCTCGGCGCTGTAACCGCGCACTACGGCCAGATAGGTTTTTTCCACGCTATCGGCCATAAAGATTGTCATCATTTTTCGGGCAATCTCCGGATTTAACGCAAACACCAATACACCGGCGGTGGGTTTGTCCAGACGATGTAGCGGAAATACTCTTTGGCCCAGTTGGTCGCGTAACAGTTGCACCGCAAAGCGCGTTTCATGGCGGTCGATGTCCGACCGATGTACTAACAAGCCTGCCGGTTTGTTGATTGCCACCAGAAATTCGTCTTGGTATAAAATAGGCAAGTCAGAATCAAGCTCCGAGTTTGGCATTATTTCAGTCGTGTTCAAAATGGCTCCACTTTTCCTCGTTCCCACGCGCTGCGTGGGAATGCATTGCTGGACGCGCTGCGTCCCGTATACGCAAGTCTCTGGTCGTACTCGCGGCGCAGCGCGCCTTGATTGCATTCCCACGCAGCGCGTGGGAACGAGAAACTAGCAAAACCTACCTCAACACCCCCGCCGGGCTGGAATAACTATCCAACACCTGCACATAATTAGCCCTTTCATAAGCGCTGGGATCGATCGCATGTTGCTGGCTGACGCTGCCTTTTAATTGGTTGACCGACTCGTATTCATGCTCGGCCAACCATTGTTCCATTTCGGTCAGTATTTCGCTCAAACGGCCCGTGCCGTGCTTTAGCAATACACTGCAAAGATGCACGACATCGGCGCCAGCCAACAGTGCTTTCAATACATCCGGCGTCTGGTGAAAGCCACCGGTTACCGCGAGCGACAGTTTCGTCCGTCCGTACAACAAAGCCGTCCAGCGTATGCGCAACAAGGCTTCCGCCGACGATGACAGTTCCAGCTTCGGCACCACTTCCAGCGTTTCCAGGTCAATATCGGGTTGGTAAAAACGGTTGAACAGCGCGATGCCGTTAGCTCCGGCTGCTTCCAGGCGTTTGGCGAAATGAATAGGCGAACTGAATTGCGAAGACAGCTTCATGATAATCGGCACACTGACCTGCCCTTTCAATTCCTGCAATATATCCAGGTAACGTTGTTCGACAGCATCGCCGCTTTCCTCGGCATTGGCGGCCAGATGGTAGATATTCAGCTCCAACGCGTCGGCGCCCGCCTGTTGCAGTTGCTTGCCGTACTCGACCCAGCCGCTTAAGGAAGTACCGTTCAAGCTGGCGATGACCGGAATCGCCAGTGTTGATTTGAGTTGTTGCAGATGCTCCAGGTACTGTTCCTGATAAGTCTGGATGTGATCCGGCATCGGATGGAACGAATCCGATTCATTATGCCCTATGGCTTGATTATAAAAAAACCGGTCCATTTGATGTTCTTCGGCTTCGATTTTTTCTTCGAACAGCGAATACATCACCAACGCCGATGCGCCGGCGTCTTCCAGTCTGCGCGCGCTGTCCGTGTCCCTGCTCAACGGCGACGCCGACGGCACCAAGGGGTTAGCCAGTTTCAAGCCTATGTAATCAGTCGTTAAATCAACCATTGTCGGTCTCCTTGGCGCTTTCGCTCTTGAGTTGGGCTTTCACCGCTGAAACACTGGTCGATTCGTTCCACTCCAGTTCAGACAGTTGTTTGTAATAATGGTAGCGGTTTTTAACATCCTGCTGCGCCTGCTCCAGAAAACGCTCGGCGTCTTCAGGATGGGTTTGCCACAACATGCTGAAACGGGTTTCGGTTTTGACGAAATCGCGGTAAGGAATCGACGGTTCAGGAGAATCCAGGTGCATCGGGTTCTTGCCCTGTTTGATTTTGCCGGGATCGAACCGGAACAACGGCCAATGCCCGCTTTTCACTGCCAGGTTTTGCTGCCGGTGATTGTTGGACATATCGACGCCGTGCGCGATACACGGTGCGTAAGCGATGATGATCGACGGGCCGTCGTGGGCTTCGGCTTCCAAAAACGCATTCAGGGTTTGGGTATCTTTACCCGCATAAGCAACATGGGCGACATAGACATTGCCGTAATCCATCGCCAGCAATGCCAAATCTTTTTTGGCCGTTGCTTTGCCGCCTGCGGAGAATTTCGCCACCGCGCCTAACGGTGTCGATTTGGAGGTTTGTCCGCCGGTATTGGAATAAACCTCGGTATCCAGCACCAGGATGTTGACATTCCGCCCGCTAGCCAGGACATGATCGACGCCGCCGAAACCAATATCGTAAGCCCAGCCGTCGCCGCCGATAATCCAGACGCTTTTTTTGCACAAGCCGTCCGCTAACTGGAGCAGTGTTTGGACCGCTGTGGGGGCGACTTCAGTCGCCCATTGCTCCGTGGATTTATGACTGACCGAGCGACTGAAGTCGCCCCCACATGAGAGAATCTTTTTAAGTTCCGCGACCCGCTCGCGCTGCTCGTAAATCCCCGCTTCATCGGACTGGTCGGCATTCAGTATCGCATCAACCAATTCGTCGCCTAAGGGTTCGCGCAACGAGGCCAGCAATTCTTTGGCATATTCGTTTTGCTTGTCGAGGGCGATGCGCATGCCCAAACCGAATTCCGCATTGTCTTCGAATAATGAATTGCTCCACGCAGGCCCGCGACCTTCGGGGTTTTTAGTCCACGGCGTAGTCGGCAGATTACCGCCGTAAATCGACGAACAACCGGTCGCATTGGCAACCACCATGCGGTCGCCGAACAACTGCGACGCCAGTTTTATGTACGGCGTTTCGCCGCAACCCACGCACGCGCCGGAAAACTCGAACAACGGCTGCAACACCATCGAACCTTTGATGGTGTTGGTTTTCAAGAGCCTGCGATCGTATTCGGGGATAGACAAGAAGAAATCCCAATTGTCGCGCTCGGTTTCGCGCAGCGGCGGTTGCGGCTGCATATTGATGGCTTTGCGGCTGGCGTTGGATTTATCCCGGATCGGGCAAATATCGACGCACAGCGTACAGCCGGTGCAATCTTCCGGCGCAACCTGATAGCTGATTTCCAACCCGGCCGGGAAATCCTTGCCCAGCATCGCGACATGTTTGAAAGTTGCGGGCGCATTGGCCACGACCTCGGTCGGGAAAATTTTGCTGCGAATGACCGAATGCGGACAAACCATTACGCATTTGCCGCATTGGGTGCACAAATCGGTTTCCCAGACCGGGATTTCCAGTGCCAAATTGCGTTTTTCATACGCCGCCGTGCCGGTTGGGAAGGTGCCGTCAACCGGCATCGCGCTGACCGGCAACGCATCGCCTCTCCCGGCAATAATTTCACCCGTTACCCGTTTGATAAAATCGGGCGCGGCATCGGTAATCACCGACTTAATGTCGAATTGGCTGCTGACCTGTGTCGGCAACGGCACGGCATGCAAACAAGCCAGCGTTTCATCAATGGCTTTGAAATTCAGTTCGACGATATGACGGCCTTTTTTGCCGTAGGTTTTTTCGACCGCGTGTTTAATCGCGGTAACCGCCTGCTCCTGAGGCAACACGCCGGATATGGCAAAAAAGCAGGTCTGCATGATGGTGTTGATGCGCTTGCCCATGCCGCTTTTTTCGGCCACTTCATAGCCGTCGATCACATAAAAACGGATTTTTTTGGCTATCATTTGCCGCTGCATTTTAGCGGGTAACGATGCCCAAGCCTGCTCCGCCGACTCCGGCGAGTTCAGTAAAAACACCGCGTTTTCGGCCGCATTGGCGAGCATGTCGTAACGTTCCAAGAAAATCGTCTGATGGCAGCCGATAAAATTGGCGTCGTTTTCGGCAATCAGGTAAGTGGAGCGTATCGGCTTGGGGCCGAAGCGCAAATGCGAGACGGTAATCGCGCCGGATTTTTTCGAGTCGTAAACGAAATAGCCCTGGGCGTTCAAATCGGTCGCTTCGCCGATAATTTTAATGGTGTTTTTATTGGCGCTGACCGTGCCGTCGCTGCCCAAGCCGTAAAACATGGCCTGGAAAGTTTCGGCCTGTGCGTCGGTGCGATAACCTGCATCCCAATCCAGGCTGGTGTGTGTGACATCGTCGTGGATGCCGATGGTGAAATTATTTTTCGGGTGCGCCTGTTTCAATTCATCGAAAATCGCCTTGATCATGCCGGGCGTGAATTCCTTGGAAGACAGGCCGTAACGGCCGCCAACCACTTTCGGCAGTACCGAAAACTTGGCCGCGCCGCCGATAAAATCCTGGGCCAGCGCGCCAAGCACGTCCTTATACAGCGGCTCGCCATCCGCGCCCGGCTCTTTGGTGCGGTCCAGCACCGCGATTTTGCGGCAGGTCGAAGGCAGCGCCGCAAGCAGGCTGGCGGCATCGAAGGGCCGGTATAAACGTACTTTAAGCAGGCCGACCGATTCGCCCTGACGGTTAAGATAATCCAGCGTCTCCGCGACCGCCTCCGCGCCCGAGCCCATCATCACGATGACGCGCTCGGCGTCCGGCGAACCCAAATACTCAAACAAACGATAAGAGCGGCCGGTCAGCTTGGCAAACCTATCCATTGCATTCTGCACTATTCCCGGCATCGCCTGATAATAGGCATTGACCGATTCCCTGGCCTGGAAATACACATCGGGATTCTGGGCCGTGCCGCGCAGCACCGGGTTATCGGGCGATAAGGCCCGGCTTCGGTGCGCCACGACCCACTCTTCGTTAATCATGGCCCGCATCACATCGTCATCCAGCAGACTAATCTTGGCGATTTCGTGCGAGGTCCTGAATCCGTCGAAAAAATGCATCAGCGGAATGCGCCCTTCCAGCGCTGCGGCATGGGCGATCAGCGCAAAGTCCATGACTTCCTGCGGCGAATTGGAACACAGCATGCCGAAACCGGTCATCCGCGCCGACATCACATCGCTATGGTCGCCGAAAATCGACAAGCCCTGACAAGCCAGCGAACGGGCGGCGATATGAAACACCGTCGGCGTCAGCTCCCCGGCAATTTTGTACATATTGGGCAGCATCAACAGCAAGCCCTGGGAGGCGGTAAACGTGGTCGCCATCGACCCGGCCTGCAACGCGCCGTGGATGGCCCCGGCGGCACCGGCCTCGCTTTGCATTTCGGTCACTTGCGGCACCGTCCCCCATAAATTGACCTGTCCGCGAGACGACCATTCATCGGCCCATTCGCCCATATTCGACGACGGCGTTATGGGATAGATTGCGATGACTTCGTTAAGTTTATGGGCTACCGTAGCGGCGGCCTGATTTCCATCGATCGTAAGTGTTTGCTGACTTTGCATTAGAAACCCTCATGGAACAAAAAAGTGTAACCACCCTCTTTTATAATAGTTTTAAAGGCTTGGAAGTTACGCATTAACTGACAGTACAGAATATGGATATTGAAAACAACCATAACCAACCGTGATAAAAAACAAGCCGTCCGTTCGACGACAGAGTACCGCTTGCCGATGTATTTTTATTGAGCAAACGCCCATCCGTCAATTATTGTCGGTGAGCGGAAGCTATCACTATTTCATACGGCAGCCTAAGTATGCCAGAGTTTTTCCGGGTTCTGTCGCAAATATTCAAAGACCCAAAACCCAGTAAGCGGTGTTTTTCTCAGTATGAGCGCCATCACGGCCTTTTGCCTCAGCATACTGGACATAAAAACCGGCGGAGAGAATAATCTCTTTCAAGTAACGAGAATCTTTGCAACCCTTTCACATTGAGATATAAGCCATGAATGATAAAGAACGTATTGCCCAACATGCCGCCAATCAAGTGGCGGACGGGATGCTGGTAGGGCTTGGCACCGGCTCGACTGCAAATTGTTTTATCGAGGAACTGGCGCTGCGTAGCCGCGAACAGGGGCTTAAAGTGACCACTGTCTCCAGCTCGATTGTGAGTGCGATTAAGGCGCAACAACTCGGCTTACCGGTACTGGGTTTCGATCAGGTCAGTCATATTGATCTTTATGTCGATGGCGCCGATGAGGTGTCGCCGGAATTAACCTTGCTCAAAGGCCAAGGGGCTGACTTGGTACGCGAAAAACTATTGGCAACCGCCAGTAAGCAATTTTTAGTATTGGTTGAATCCAACAAGCTGGTCGAGCGCATCGGCCAGCATTTTGCGATCCCCATCGAAGTGATGCCTTTTGCCTGGCAACTGGTTAAAAAGCAGCTGGAAGCGATCAGCGGGCAAGGCGATTTACGCCAAAACGCCAATAAAAACGGTTATGCGATAAGCTCGCATGGCAGTTTAATATTGGATATGCGCTTTGCCGAGCATATCGATGCTGAAGCACTCAACGAGACCTTAAACAGTATCCCCGGCATCGTTGAGCATGGCATTTTTTACGCGCTGGCAACGACGGTTTTAATCGGCGTTAACGGTCAAGTACAAGAGCGGCAGGCTGCTAATCATTAAGTCGCTTTTTTTGAACCGCATCAATCGCCACCGAGTAAATTACCCAAACCGCCCAGAATTGAACCTTCATCTTGCTGCCTGCCCCCGCCTTGCGGTGCAGCTGAAAACATTCGGCCTGCCAATCGGGAAAACGGCAGGCTTTGCAGCCAAACCGTGCCGGGGCCGGTCAATTTGGCAAAAAACAAGCCTTCGCCGCCAAACAACATGGTTTTAATGCCGCTTGCCTGTTGAATATCAAAATCAACGCTGCCGGTCATCGCCGCCAAACAGCCGGTATCGACATGCAGCGTTTCACCGGCGCTAAGTTCTATTTTTTGCAGGCAGCCACCGGCATGGACAAAGACCCAGCCGTCGCCTTCCAGCTTTTGCATGATGAAACCTTCGCCGCCAAACAGCCCGGTTAAAATACGCCGTTGAAAATGAATACCGATTTGCACGCCTTTGGCGGCCGCCAAAAAACTGTCTTTTTGGCAAATCAGTTTTCTATCGTAGTCTTTCAAATTTAAGGCGAGAATGGTGCCGGGAAAAGGTGCGGCGAACGCCACTTTACCTTTACGCTGCGCGGTTTGCGTAAACACGGTAATAAACAGGCTTTCGTTAGTCAGCAAGCGTTTACCCGCGCCCAGTAATAATCCCATAATACCGGCTTGTTGTGATGCGGAGCCGTCGCCGAAAACGGTTTCCATTTTGACGTCCGCGCTTTTGTACATCATCGCCCCCGCTTCGGCGACCGCGCTTTCTCCTGGATCCAGCTCGATTTCCACAAACTGCATTTCATGGCCGACTATTTTAAAATCAATGCCTTCGGTAACCGAATGTAGGCCAAAACCGCTGGAAGACTGGGCAACGATACCGGACGCCTGCGCATCGGCCGGATTAGCAGGCGGGGTGACGACCGGCAAGGCGGTCGGCTTGGGCGACATCATAGCGGCGGGCGTCGGCGGAAAAGGCGTGACACCGTCTTTTTTCATCGGCCTGATTTCAGTCGCGTCATAGACGGGAATCCAGTCGGGTAAACCCTGACGCCAACAATAAGCGCCCTGATGTTCACGGGCAAACGTTTTTGCATAATCCAGCGCGTAGGGTCCGCCGGTGACATTTTCAAAAGAAAAAAACCATTCGTTCATAGGGTTGGCCTTGGTCGTTATGGGCTGTAAAAGTGATGCGGGAAAGTATAAACCACTGGGATTATGCAGCATGAAATATTCAACTTGGGGTTTGGGCAATAATAACTTCCCGAAACTTGAACTTATCAATCGCACATGGAGCGCTGATCGTAACTCGCGGCGCAGAGCGTCACTGCCATTAAGTTAAGAGATACGCTGGTTCCCAAGCTCCCGCTTGGGAACCCAGTGAAGCTCCAGCTTTGCGAGCCGGGAAGCTAGAGCTCCCCGTACCGAATTCCCAAGCAGGAGCTTGGGAACCAGCGCGCAAGGCGCGCTGCACCGCGAGCCATGAGCAACGTCTGAATATACGGGACGCAGCGCGTGGGAACGAGAGCGAAACCTCCCCGCGCAAAAGCTGTCCAGGCGTCGGCTGATAGCCGGATTGCAGGCTTCGCCTGCAAGCGCAAGCGAACATCCCACCTGTTCAGAGCGTTGCAAGTCAGACCTTCCAGGTTTTTAAAACCTGGAAGGTCTGCACATCAACATGTTTCTCGCCTAACGCCAGATAAGGAACTGTCGGAATGACGCCAGCTGGTGTATAACAAAAAAAGCGGCCAATATCATTGGCTGATACAGGATTATTACCGATGTCAGGGGTTTACACACATGATTGATCTGGAAAACTTCAAGTTTCTGGGTATTGCGCTGGCAATAGGTTTACTCATCGGCCTGGAACGCGGCTGGCGAACCCGCGACCTGAATGAGGGCATGCGGGTTGCCGGGCTGCGCACCTACGGGATGATTAGCTTGCTGGGCGGCTTGTCGGGCATCCTGGCTCAACAAGTGGACAGTTATTTTATCGGATTTGTTTTTCTGGGCCTGACCTCAGTCTTGCTGCTCGCTTACAGTAAAAGTCTCGACAAATTTAAAGACTACAGCATCACCGGCACCATCGCATCGCTGACTACCTTTACGTTGGGTGCGTTAACTGTTTACGGTCATATTACGCTTGCTGCGGCCAGCGCCGTGGTCATTACCTCACTGCTCGGTTTTAAGCCCTTGCTCCACGGTTGGATGAAAAAACTGGAGCAGCACGAATTGCATGCCACGCTGAAATTGCTGTTGATCTCGGTCGTTATACTGCCGATCCTGCCGGACCAGAACTATGGCCCCTGGGCCGCCTTTAATCCCTATCATATTTGGTGGATGGTGGTACTGATTGCGGGCATTTCCTATCTGGGCTATTTTGCCGTCAAGATTGTCGGCAATCAGCATGGACCGGTTTTGACCGGAGCGCTGGGAGGATTAGTGTCTTCTACAGCCGTTACGCTTAATCTGTCCAAATTATCAACGCAATATCCGGATATGGGCAAGGTGCTGGCCGCGGGCATTTTAACGGCCTGCGCCACCATGTTTGCCCGCACGCTGCTGCTAACCTCGGTGATGAATCCGGCCTTGTTCCTGGTGCTGTTCCCTGCCCTGCTGGTCATGTCCATATTTACATACCTTGTTGCTTTTCTATTATGGCGAAGCGAACGAGGCTTCCAAACCATTGAAGAAATAAAACTGGAGAATCCTTTTCAATTAGGAATGGCGTTGAAGTTCGGTGCATTTTTAGTCGTCATCATGTTGCTGTCCAAACTGCTAAAAGTTTATTTCGGTGATATGGGCACTTATTTTCTAGCCGCGACCTCCGGTTTGGCGGATGTTGATCCGATTACTCTTTCGATGTCCAAAATGAGCAATGACGGACTGAACGTCAGCGTCGCCGCCAACGCAATTCTTATTGCGGTATTCGTTAATTCAGGCATTAAAGGTATTTTTTCATGGATCATTGGCGGCCGGACCCTGGCGCTCAGAGTCGGCTGTACGTTGGCGGGAGCCATTGTCGCAGGTTTGTTGACGGTTACGCCGCATTAACCTAAAAACAGCAGTTAGTCCACGAAAGACACGAAAGAAATCAATATGTTCTGTTGATTGAGCCATTCACCCTTTGGGTGCAGATTGGGTGGCGATATGCAACATGGTATCTCGTTGAATATTTTCGTGTTTTTTGTGTATTTCGTGGAAAAAATGATTTTTCCAGGATTAACTATCAAGCGACCTGCTTCGAGTTGCCGCCGAAACGGGCTACCCGGCTCCCGTTACGCCGTTAACCGGCATTTTTCATGACGCTATGAGAAAATGCCATCAAAATCCATGAGACGTATCCTTTTGTGAAAAAACCATACCTTACCGCTCCCGTCCATTCCGCTGAAATACCCGCAGGCATTCCTTTTATCATCGGCAACGAACTCGCCGAACGCTTCAGCTATTACGGCATGCGGGCGATTCTGGTGGTGTTCATGACGCAATACCTGATGGATGCCGACGGCAAGCTTGCGCCTATGACGTCGAACGAGGCCACGGCGTATTTCCATCTATTCGTGTCCATTACTTATTTCACGCCATTTTTAGGCGCGTTGCTGGCCGATGGCTTATTGGGCAAGTACCGGACCATCATCTCGTTGTCGATCGTCTATTGCCTCGGCCATTTTTGCCTGGCGCTGGACGACACGCGAACCGGTTTGCTGGTCGGGCAATCCTTGATCGCATTGGGCGCAGGCGGCATTAAGCCCTGCGTGTCCGCGCATCTCGGCGACCAGTTCGGCGCCGGCAATCAGCATTGGATTGGCAAGGTATTCAGCTGGTTTTATTTGACGATTAACGTAGGCGCTTTTGTCGCCATGTTGCTGGTGCCGTGGCTGCTCAAAACCTACGGCGCATCGATCGCATTTCTGCTGCCCGGCGTGTTGATGCTGTTGGCGACGGTGATATTCCGGTCGGGACGATACCGGTTTGTCCACATACCTGCCGCGGGCATGGGCTTTGTGCGCGAGGCCTTGAGCGGTGAAGGTTTGCGTTGTCTGGGCCGGTTAAGCGGAATTTATTTGTTCATCGCGGTATTTTGGGCCTTGTTCGACCAAAACGGCTCGTCCTGGGTCTTGCAGGCGCAACACATGGACAGGCTGGTATTCGGCATCGAGATTTTGCCCTCGCAGATTCAAGCCGCCAATCCGTTGCTGATCGTCCTGCTCACGCCATTGTTTTACCGGCTGCTATATCCGGCGCTGGGCCGGTATTTGCACTTGGGCTATCTGAACAAAATCGCCATCGGTTTGTTTGTCGCGGTATTATCGTTTGCACTGATCGCCGGTATTCAGATGCGCATAGACGCAGGATTACGACCTAACATCTGCTGGCAGTTGCCGGCCTACCTGTTGCTGACTTCCGCCGAGGTGATGGTGTCGATTACCTGCCTGGAGTTTTCCTATACTCAAGCGCCAAGGACCATGAAATCCCTGGTGATGTCGCTTTATATGGCGGCAGTTGCGCTCGGGAATCTGTTCACCAGCGCGGTGAATTTTTTCATTGAAAACCCGGACGGTTCCAGCCGTCTTGCCGGGGCCGGTTATTTTTGGTTTTTTGCCGCATTGATGCTGGTCACCGCCGTGGGATTTGTCTGGCATAGTCGGCATTACCAGGAACAGACTTATCTGCAAGAAGAGGCGCAGGACAGAAGGTAACTGACTGGAAGGCTTTTAAAACACCTCCTTAGAGAGTACAGTTAAGCCCCTGTATTCCGTTTTTTGTATGGATTTTGCATACTGCCCTTAATAATCCCTACGCTTGATCGACGACCTCAATAATCCTTATATATGAATAATGTTTTTCCGATAATTGCCGCTTTGTTGCTGGTTGCACTCAACGGCTTTTTTGTGGCCGCAGAGTTCGGCCTCGTCAAACTGCGACAAACGCGCATCCGTTCGATTATTAAAACACACGGGTGGCGTGGGCGCATTTTAGGACGGGTACACGCAAAACTCGACGCCTATTTATCGGCTTGCCAGCTGGGCATCACGCTCGCTTCGCTCGGTTTGGGCTGGATTGGCGAACCCGCGTTCGCCAGCCTGCTGGAGCCTTTATTCGACAAAATAAAGGTCACGTCGCCGGAAATGATACACGGCATCTCCTTCGCTTTCGCCTTTTCCATGATCTCGTTTCTGCACATTGTCGTCGGCGAGCTTGCGCCAAAATCGATGGCGATTCGTAACCCTGAAAAGATCGGCTTATGGAGCGCCGTGCCGCTCTACGGATTTTATTGGCTGATGTATCCTGCGATTTGGCTGCTGAATTCCAGCGCCAATCTAGTGCTGCGCCTGTTGGGTTTGGGTGATGTTCACCGGCACGATGCGCACTACTCGGCAGACGAGCTTAAACTGATTTTGCGCAGCAACTGCCCGGACGACCGGTTTACCCGCGACGAATGGAATATTCTGGCGAAAACGCTCGATTTCAGCGAACTTGAGGTGTCCGACCTGATGCGTCCTATCCATGAGATCGCCGCATTGCACCGTAGCGCGTCAATGCAAAAAAACCTGCAAACCATGTCTCAAAAGCGCTTCAGTCGTTATCCCTATTTCGATACGAATGGTATTGACGTGTTAGGGGTGATTCATTTGAAAGATTTGTTTTTCGCTCAGCAGGAAGGCAAGACGATTGAGGATTTGAGTCATTACTTGCGGCCCATTCAGTACATCTCGCCGCACGCACCCGCGCTGGAGCTATTCCGTCGATTTCGCATGGGCACCTCACATTTTGCAGTGATTGGACAAAAAGGACAAAAGCCGGATGGCTTCATCACGCTGGACAATTTGTTAAGTGCGATGGTCGGCGAGATACGCGACGAATTCCGCCCAAACAACAATGATTGGACGCGGCTTGATGACGGCACACTGATCGGTAAAGGCAGCTTGCCGATATTTTCGCTGGAACGGATCATGGGCATTGATGTCGAGAACGAAGAACTTGAGTTGGAAGATGAGGTCTCGATCGGCGGACTCATCATGGCCAAACTGCGCGATATTCCGGTAGAAGGCCAAAGAATTGAATTTAATCAATTCGATGTCGTGGTCAGGAAAATGAATGAATCGCGCATCGTCTTTGTCCAGATTTATCCCAATGAAATATCCGATATGGCCAATCAATAGGCATGCTTCGAACATGCACGTCGCATGGGGCGGCGTTATAAACGCGCTTAGCAGCAAACACCTGACTTTCTTCTGCAACGACCATTTCAGGTGTCGATTCGATACCAATCAACACATTTCCGGTCATTTCAAATTCAATATCGGACGACCGCGCACCGCGCCAAACCGATGTTTAAATGACCGGAATTATCCGTAGCACACTCCCGATTACTCTTCTATACGCATTTACCACAACTTGACGCTTCGACGACACTACACGCATCATGTCAAACGTTGAGACCGTATGGAAAGGGACTTTCACTACCGACCTACCCAGGCAATTGTTTTTCAGTAGCGTCGAACTGACCGGAAAAATCATGATCACATTACCTGTTACCCGGCAAAAACGCTTGTCTTGAAATCAAGGAGAGCACTCCATGAAAAAATCAATGATGCAATGGTTATGGGCAGTGGGACTGATGTTTATCGCTACTCACTCTTTCGCGCAGGAAAACCGTCCCATGAAACTTCCACAGCTCCAGCTAGAAACAGGAATGCCGCTGATGCAAGCTCTGCGCGCACGCAAATCCGTGAGAGAGTTCAGCGCGGAAAAGCTGCCTAATCAGGTGCTTTCTGAGTTGCTTTGGGCTGCATTCGGTATCAACCGTCCGGAAACGGGAGGTCGTACCGCCCCTTCTACACATAATTGGCAAGACATCGACATCTATGTGGCAAGCGCAGACGGCCTTTACCTGTTTGACGCAAAGAGTCATACGTTGAAAATGATTCAAGCAAAAGATATTCGGGCGCTGACCGGCACGCAGGATTTTGTTGGGCATGCACCGGTCAATTTGATTTACGTTTCGGACTTCACTCGCATGGATTCGGACACCAGCCAGGAAGACAAAAAAATCGCGGCGGCAATCGACACCGGCTTTATCGGTCAGAACGTGTATCTGTATTGTGCCGCCGCAAATCTGGCGACCGTTGTTCGAGGCTCGATTGATAAGGAAGCCTTGGCGAAAGCCATGAAGCTCAATCCAACGCAATGGATTGTTGCAGCGCAGAGCGTCGGTTATCCGAAAAAGTAAAAACGTATCAGTTCAGAATACCTCCTTGAACATATCGAGCGAAGCGCAGCCGGTTGTATTCACCCTGCTTCTAAATCCAACCGGCTTTAACTTTCCATTGGCCGCTTCAGCATGTTTCAAAAATGTCTGTTTATGAGTTTAATTCGCCAGTCATTATTTTTTTGATAAAAACATGAGCGTAAAAAACAGCTATACAAAAAACACCTGCAAGTACGATATCGAATATCATGGCAATCCACCCCTATCAATGTAAGTTAAATATTTATTCAACGCATTCATGTCAACATGAAAACGTTTAACAACAACTTACAAATTACTAAGCCATTTTCATGCCATAAATTGCCGCTTCGAATAACATGAGCAAAATCAGGGCTCATCGCTAAACAAGAATGGCTTGAAACGGATGGGGAAGAGATTAATGGTTGAAAAAAACCGCAGTAAAACGGTTTTTTTCAACCACCATGAATCGGTGACAGCTTGATACAGGTAAACCGCTACGCCACAAAACCGCAACAATACGTTTACGGTTTTAAGCGCCCATGGTTAAGGAAGATGGGGGGTAGCATGATCGACTTTAACGCCCACTGTTTCCAAGAATTTCAAAGTCGGCGAGGAAACAACGCAATGAATAGTGTCTTTTGGAAAGTGGGCGCTTTTAAAACTGATCGTGGGCTATTGCGATTGAAAAAAATAAATTATCTCCCGGTTTGACACATTTTGCGTCAAACCCCAATGACTCCAGAGCAGATTATTTTTTTATGTTTTTATAACTTTCCTCACTTTCGAGCTTTACTTTTTCGCCTTCTTCAATCAGTCGGTTACCTTCAGCAATTTTATTTTGGCCTTCGCGAACCAACACATTACCGCGCTCAACCAACTGCTTACCTTTTTTCCATCTATCGCCCAAATTTGCTATACCTTGGCTTTCGCTCAGCATTTGCTCGCCGGAAAGAATGGGCGCAGGCGCAGGATCGGACGCGCAACCGCCGAGTAGTAAAGCCAAGCAAGTGATAATTAGATTCGGTCGGATAGTGAAATCATTTTGCATAATCAGTTACTCTTAAAATTAGGGATTGATAAAAAGTCGGGTAATTTTACAAAACGTTATGCAGGTTGCAATAAATTTCTTATTGTCATTATGATCGTAAATAAGCGCCATTAGGGCAATTATCCGATCATGGCGTTTTAAGAATTATTCGGCAATTTTCACCAACCAGCCGCCATCGCCCTTGCAATTATTCTGCGCATCGGCAGTTATCGCAATTCTGGCGTAGACCCCTTTTAACGATGCCGGTAGTGTCCCGCTTACCTGAAAACCGCCTTCAGTTCTGGGCGTGACGCTGACGGTAGCCGGGAGCCCTTTGACTGCAACCTTGATCGTATTGGGGTAAGTGTTTGCAGAGGCGGTAAAAGAAAAAGCTGATCCCGCTGTAATTTCAGTGTTTTCAGCAGGCGTAAAATGGGTAAACTCGGGTTTGGCGCAGGCTTTTGAACTACTGCTGCTACCGTAAGCCCATGAAGTGCCGGTCACCATCATTAACATCAAAAACCACAAGCAATTATATTGTTTCATCATCGTGCCCCTTTGCGTTGTTATAGTGATTTATTTTCAAGCCGGTAGAAAAAATTACTCCACTGAAGTGGGTTGTTGCACTACTTTCCTGTCCATTTTCATGCCCTCGCCGTCACATCCTGAAATAACTAAAGCCAAGATCCAGATATACATCATTATTTTCATAAATTGGTCCTCTATTTTAATTAACTAATATTACGCACGGATGGTATTTCTCCCGTTTGCCGGGCCGAGCACCGGAGCTTTTATCGAGAACAGCCCGTTAGGGGCGCGGCAAGGATGCCGCGCGTCAGCAGAGGGGCAGGAGCCCCTTCTGCTGACCCTCGATAAAAGCGAGGAGCACAGGAAATAAGCGGCAATCGGGTCGCCTTTTCTTTGGTTACTTTCTTTTGGCGAAGCAAAAGAAAGTAACTCGCCTTCGGGTGCGACAACCCGATTTAATCAAGTGTCGCGTTAGCGACTCCTTAATGTTAAAACGGTCGAAATTCGAATAACTGCGTAACATCAGTTAATTAATTCGTAACCCTCTCATAGCGACTGCTTAAACGGCAGATAAGAGGCCGCATCCTGTTTATAAAGCCGTATGGCTTGCTGCTCCCTGACTAAAAAATGCTCAATCGATTTTGCAAACCGGGCATCCTTGATCCAGTGCGCGGAATACGTGGTGATCGGCTCAAACCCGCGCGCAATCTTGTGTTCGCCTTGAGCGCCTGAATCAAACCGCTTTAAGCCATGTTCAATACAATAGTCCAGTCCCTGATAATAACAGACTTCAAAATGCAGGCTATTGTATTCTTCGTGACAGCCCCAATAGCGGCCGTACAAGGTATCCGCACCAACAAAGCTTAATGCGGCGGCAATGTAGTTATCGTCTTTAACCGCCAGCACCAGCAATAATTGTTCACCCATGGTTGCGGCTATTTGCTGAAAAAACGCCGGATTCAAATAAGGCTGCGAGCCTCTTTTTAAATAGGTCATGGTGTAAAACTGAAAAAACGCCCGCCATTGCACTTCACTGACATCCGGCCCGGCAATACGCAACAAACTGACGCCCTGTTCGCTGACCCGGCGGCGTTCGCGCTTGAGCATTTTGCGTTTACCGGCATTCAAGGTTTGCAGGAAATCGTTGAAGTCGGAATAACCCCTGTTAAACCAGTGGAACTGTACGCCCTCGCGAAGACTCAAACCCAATGACCGCAATAGTTCCGCCTGTTGCTCGACAGGAAACAAGCAATGCCATGAAGAAATGCCCAGCTTATCTGACAGCTGTTTTATAAAATCCAGTAGTACTTGCATGACCTCAACCGGATTGACAGCCTCTGCAAAAACAATGCGCTCGCCCTGGCAAGGCGTCAGCGGGATGGCGGTCAGCCATTTTGGATAATAATCGACGCCCTGCTGCTGGTAAGCTTGGGCCCACTGATGGTCAAACACATATTCGCCCCAGGAATGCCGCTTAAGGTACAAGGGCATAAAAGCAACCAGTTCATCTGCCTCCGTAACCAGCAAATGCGCAGGCTCCCAACCCGTTTGCTCAGAGACCGAACCGCTTTGCTCCAGCGCCGACAAAAACTCATGCCGTAAAAACGGATAGGCGTCGCCCGCAAGCCGATTCCAGACCTTGCAATCAACTTGCGCCATACTATGGATTTGTTTTACTTCCATTTTTAAAAACAGTACAGTTAAAACAGCAGAATAACATCAATCCCTCAAACTCATGCCCCATAAACCTTTTTCTCAGGCCTGTGAAAACAATAAAGATCCCATTTTGCAGGTTATCAGAACGACTTTTTGCCGGCCGACAACCGTTTGGGAAATCGGCAGCGGCACCGGTCAACACGCCTGTTATTTTTCCGCGCATCTCCCGCACATTGAATGGCAACCTACCGATAGAAGTGAAAATGTCCCCGGCATCCGTTTATGGCAGGAACAAGCGAAATTAGCCAATTTGAAACCGCCGTTAACGCTGGATGTCACCGATGCGGTGTGGCCATGCAGCGCTATCGACGCCTTATTTACCGCCAATACGCTGCACATCATGAGCTGGGACGAGGTACGGATATGCTTTGACCGCCTGGCTGAACACCTGAATCCCAAGGCGTTTATTTGTATTTACGGCCCGTTCAACTATAACGGCGCTTATACCAGCGACAGCAATGCCTCTTTCGATCAATGGCTTAAAAGCCGAAATAGCTCAAGCGGTATTAGAAACTTTGAAGACATCATGGCTTTATCGACATCCAGGGGCTTTAGCCTATTAAACGATATTGCCATGCCCGCCAACAATCGTTTGCTTGTGCTGCAAAACAGCTGAAAGCATTGATCCGTTATTTTCTTCAACAGGCACATTCACATGTTCATTTATTCGTTACCGTTATTTTTTACCCATATCGGTCTGGCAAGTCCGCTGGATTTGCTGATTATTTTTATGGCCCTGTTTGTTGTTCTGTTTATAAGTTCGCTGTTTGGCGGGGAAAATCCGCAGAAGCAATCCTCGGACAACTATCTGTTTGCTGCATGGAACGGCAGTGCGCCTCTAAGGTGGGCATTCTGGCCTTTTTTTCTAATCCTGAACGCTTGTTTGTATGCAGCGGATACGCTGGTAAAAATCGGACTATTTACCGTATCCGGCTGGGATGACGTTCACTTGATGCTATTGCTGCCGACGGTCTGGTGGACAACCGCTGTCTGGCGATGCTCGCCAAACAGCAATTTAAGCGTTTGGGCGGCATGCGCCCGATTGCTGACGATCGGCGTGTTTTTTGAATACGGTTTGAAGCTGTTGATACGCATAGACTATCCAAGAATATTTTTTGGATGCGAGGAGTTGTTACTGGATTATGGCAGCTGCTTTTAACAGGAACTGCCCAATCCACTGATGAAGCACCCGGAACGTTTAGTTCGAGCTTGCCCCCTTTAATTCCGCTGAGGATTGCGCCTGACCGAGCACTTTCAGCAATTGCGACATATCGTCAGAGGCTTGCGCTACCTGCGGCTGCGGCCCCTCTATTTTTTCCTGGGTCCAGTCCACCATCTCTCCCGATCCCCACGACATCATGGAAGCCAGTGAAAACACCAGCATGCCGCGAGTCATGCCCTTGGGTATGCCCTGCGCCTCAAGATAACGGTGGAGATACCTGGCGGCGACGAAGAACACAATCGTGGATATAATCAGGTTCCATGCAGAAGGTAAGGTGAACATTATTGGCGGCTCTCTTGAGTTGGAAGGTTATTAATCATGATTTCTCATACACTTGTTTGCGAAACGCGATGACCCGGCCGCAATCAAATATTTTGTAATTCCTTAAGTTCGGCTTCAAGTTTCAAAAACTGGTCTTTCCAGTGTTCGGCAGCCTTAACCGCTTCATTTTTTTCATCCATCAAAGCATTGATGCGCTCGTTTAAATCCCTGTTCAGTTCGGTTAATTTCTTAACTTCTTCGATCGACGCCAAAACCCTGTCGTCGGACTCAAACACTTTCAGCATGACATCGTTATCAGCTTCCAACGCTTTTATCGCACCTTGCTGTTCGTCAATAATGCTGCTCAATTGATCTTCGTGGTTTTCCTCAGCTTCCTGCTCGACAACCTGAACCGGTTCAGGCTTTGGGGCTACAGGCTTGGGCGGCGAGATCTCTTTAATGGCTTTATTCAGGCTTTTTTTGCCGTCTATCACTTCCTTTACCAACTCTGCCGGTGCTTCCTTAACCAGTTTATCCGCTAATTGCTGGGTGCGGTGCCCTACTCCGGATTGCTTAGCCCTGGCAGTGGCGGTGTCTAATTGTGCGGTATCGCGTAACTGGGGATTACCCGCGGCCTGAGCATTTACCCAACTTTGAGAAGCCGATACGATAGCCGCGGACTGGCCTTGCGTTAAGTGCCGACGATGTAAATTCGACGACAAGATGAATTGCGTCGGGTTAGAACCGGTGTACTCAATAATGACCGGGGCAATACCCAGTTCGCATAGCGCACGATAGCGATTGCCGCCATCCAGAATCATGCCGTCAAGTGAATAAATAGGGTGTGTTTGTCCGTTATCCAGAAGATTATCTTTAAGCGAATCGAACTCGGCATCGGACATCCGAGGGAAGTAAGTGCAAAGCGGGTGTAGTTCCATGGTTTGAGTATTTTTTTCAGTCATTGATCAGCCTTTAATTTAGGCCGGCCATTATATCATGGCTACACGCAATAGTTTTTAGCGGGCATGCTGACATGCTCATGGTGTTTTAAGGTTGCGCCTTAAAATCCGGTCAATTTGCCGACAAGACTTTTTCCAATATCTCCAAGCGCAAATCTGCAACTTTAGGCGTCCACAACTCAGGATTGACCGGAAACGCCTTGCTTACCCCGGTGCGCCGGTAACCGCGCCGTTGGTAAAATGCGATCAGCTCATTCCTGCATGCGATGACGGTCATAACCGATTTACCGACACCCCAGGTTTCCAGCGCGGCCAGCTCTGCGGCAAGCAGCAATTGCTTGCCTACGCCCCGTCCCTGTAACGACGGACGCACTGCCAGCATACCGAGGCAAACCAGATCGGCCTGTTTCTGCAAATGCACCGAGCCGACCAGTTCCGCTCCGTCTTTACACAGCAGGAACATCGAATCGTCAGTTGCGATTAAGCGCAGGATTTCTTCGGTCTCGGTTCTGCGACCGGCCAGTAAATCAGCCTCCGTGGTCCAACCCTGTTTACTGGATTCGCCGCGATAAGCCGCGTTAGCCAGAGCGGCAATCTGTTCGGCATCCTGTTTTTCGGCCTTGGCAATCGATAGCGTCATCACTAAAGCAAGACCTCAACCGCATCGCACTCGTCGGCGGCCAATTCAAAATCGAAGATCGCCAAGTCTTCCCGCATGTGGCTTTCCGATGTGGTGCCGGTTAACGGAATAATGTCGATCTGGCTCAAATAGCGGAAAAATATCTGCGCGGCGCTGCGCCGGTATTTCACCGCCAGCGCTTGCAGAGTCGGATGCGCCAAGACATTGGGATTGGCGCTCAGCGTCCAGAAGCTTTGATAAATTATCCGATGCTCCCGGCAAAAATCGCGGATGGCTTTGTCGTACCCGGTCTCGGCATAAAACCGGTTCTGGATAACCACCGGTTTGACCGTGGCATCTCGATACAAAAGCTCAAACAATTGGGGATCGTGGCAATTGCTGATGCCCAACTGCTTGACGCCGCCGCTGTGAAAGAGTTGCTCCATCGCCTGCCACGCTTCCAGTGTGTGCTGCGGGTCTGCCAGCGGCGAATGCAGCACCAGACAATCCAGGTAAGTGGTTTGCAGATTTTTCAGCGAGATCCGGAACGATTGCGCGACCTGCTCGCTGAGTCCGGCGTTGGGATCATAAGGCACTTGCGCCGGATCTTGGCCGCTCAACGGAGTGAATTTGCTTTGCAGATAAAGCTCACTGCGATCTATCCCGCGATGCAGGCAGGCGGCCACGCCGTCGCCGACACCCGCTTCGTTGTAATGCTTGGGCTGGCAGGCAGTATCAATGCCGCGAAAACCCAGCCCGATGGCCTGTTCTACCAGCGCCGCCGTGCGCTCTTTCTTCCAGGCCGTACCGTAAATAATCCGGGGCATCCGTACCCCGTAAGCGGAAATCAAAAAGTCGTTAGCGTTCATAAGCACTCCATGAAAAATATTGGACTTCGATTATCCTCGCACATTAACTGATTTCGGGCTACCCGCTATCGAGCCGCATAGCGATTTTCCGGCTTTTCTGCGACGGTCGGTCAAACTGAATCAACTGCATTCAATCTCCACCACGTTACAAAAGCGTTGCGCATGTTGTCGCTCGCTTTAAAACTCTTCCCAATCCCCGCTATCAACAACAAGCTGAGGCCTTAGTTTCGGTTTGATTATCTTTGAATTTTTATGTGCCGTTCCTTTATCCGTTCCCTTCATTTCCTGCAGGTAAACGTAAGCGTTGTTTGAATCGTCATCGACTTTAAAGCTCCCTACCGTATTCACCAGGTTTTGCGCTTGCTCTTCCAGCGATTCCGCGGCCGCGGCGGCCTGCTCCACTAATGCTGCGTTTTGCTGGGTCACATCGTCCATTTGGCTGATGGCTTGATTGACTTGCTCAATGCCGGCGGTTTGTTCCGCTGAGGCGGCGCTGATTTCAGACATCATGACGGTAACGCCGCGAATGGAGTTGACGATTTCTTCCATGGTCAGCCCGGCTTGCGCTACCAATTTACTGCCGCCGGAGACTTTCATGACCGAATCATCAATCAGGTGTTTGATCTCCCCGGCAGCCGTCGCGGCACGTTGCGCAAGGTTGCGCACTTCGACGGCGACCACGGCAAAGCCTCTGCCTTGATCCCCGGCGCGCGCCGCTTCGACAGCGGCATTGAGGGCAAGAATGTTGGTTTGGAAAGCAATGTCGTCGATGACCGAAATAATATCGCCGATCTTGCGTGAAGAAGCGTTAATGTCGTCCATGGTTCGAACCACTTGACCGACCACTTCGACGCCTTTACCGGCTATATCGGATGCGTCAACGGCAAGTTGGTTAGCCTTTTTGGCGTTTGCGGCATTATGCTGCACGGTGGACGTCAGTTCTTCCATACTGGCGGCCGTTTGTTCCAGACTGGCGGCCTGCTCCTCGGTGCGCTGCGACAAGTCGTTGTTACCCGAGGCAATTTCCTTGGCTCCGGTGTTAATGTTGTTAGTGACCTCTTTGATGCCATTGACAATTTCTTTCAATTTTTCCACGGTAATATTGGAATCATCCTTGAGTTGTCCAAACGTGCCGGAGTAATCATTGGTGATTTTTTCCGTCAAATCGCCACGGGCCAGGGCTTCAAGTACGCGCACCACCTCATTGAGGCCGATTTCACTGGTTTCCATAAGCTGATTGAGATTTTCGCCCAGTTGCTTGAAGAAACCGGCCTTGCCCTGTGTTTGGATGCGCCGGGTGAAATCGCCCATGACCGCGCCATGCACGATGTCAGCGACCTCTTTTTCCACGGCGACTTCGGCCGTGCGATCCAGCCATTCGGCCACCGCGCCCAGTCGTTGGCCCTGCTCGTTAATGACCGGACTGGCGGTCACGACCATGGAATGCCCGCCAATATCCATGCTCGCGGTGTAAGTGTTGGTTAAGGTGGAGAGTAATTGTCTTTGATGCGCCGGATTGACGTGGAAACTGTCAATATTGGTACCGACCAGCGTAGCTGCCGAGAAATTCGGCAAGTGTTTGCGAATGTCCGTTTCGGCCTTGCTGAGAAGCTCGACCACCGATTTGTTGACGTAAATAATATTACGCGCGTTGTCGGCAATCATCACTCCGGTACTGACGTTATCCAGGCCGATTTTAATGCGCAAGCTCTCATCGGCAATGCGTTTGTTTTCCGCCATGTCGAAACCGAGTTTAATCTGCATCGCTTTAATGGCATTCATTACCTTGCCGAGTTCATCCTGACGGTCAATTTCAATGGCCGTCGCGTAATCGCCCTTGGCGATCTGAGTCATAGAGCGGCTAAACGCATGCAGAATGGCGTTGATCAGGGCCAGGCCCAGCAACAGCGACAAAACGATGCCTGCCGTGAGCAAGCCGATAACGCTGTTGCGAGTGCTGATAAAGCGCGATTGCGAATGTTCTAGCTTCTGCCTGGCGACGTCGATCTGAACTTGCAAAAGGTTCTGAATACCGTCGCCGACGGGTTCATAAAGAGGCCTGACCTTATCCGTAATGATGCTATTTGCCAGAACCCTATCATTGGCACGCAGAGCGGCGATGGCCGGTTTCAATCCTTCCGTCACAAAGCGTTTTCTGTCTTCGGCGAACCTGTCCGCCATCACTTTTTCCTCTGAAGACAAGTCGGTGGACATATACCCGTTCCACGTCGAGCTGATTTTCTCGATATTTTGATCGACTTCAGTTAAGTTCTTTTGAAATTCCTCGGGTGAGGATGCAGATAAGCTGGCGGTAATGCGTATCCGGTTGGTTAGTAGTAATTTCTGGATAGTGGATATCTGCGTCATCGGCACGGTACTGTCGTCATACACCGTGCGAAGATCCTCATTGGACTTGATCATGCCAAGCAAACCTTCTCCGCCGATGATCAGCATAAATACGCACAGCAACCCGACAAGGCATAAAAACCGACTTTTGATCGTGAGACTCTTGAAAGGATTAAACTTCCCCAAAAAAAAAGTTGATTTAACGACTTTTCCGTCCTGGATTTTTAGATGGCCAGCCTTGTCTTCGCGAAAGAGCTTGTAGGCGGCGCTTACCGCTGCGATCTGCTCATAGCTGGGTTTGCTGCGCACCGACAGGTAACCGGCCAATTGTTCATTTTCATAAAAGGGCGTGGCATTGGCTACCACCCAGTAATAGTCGCCGTTTTTACAGCGATTTTTAACCATCCCAGTCCATGGCCGACCCGCTTTTAGCGATTGCCACATATCCTCGAACGCTTCAGCCGGCATGTCCGGATGGCGCACTATATTGTGCGGCGCACCGATCAGTTCCTGCCTGGTAAATCCGCTAATCCTGAGGAAATCTTCGTTGATATAGGTAATCATTCCCCTTAGATCGGTCTTGGAAACGACAGAATCATGTTCTGTAAGTGCGTACTCTACATCGGTTACAGGCATATTGATTTTCATAGCGGATTCCTTTGTTTGGTAACAACTAATCGATAAACTTTCAAGTAAACCGATATCGAGAATGATTGATTGTTTAATATATCGGCTGCCGGTTGCGCCGCTGTCCCGGCTAGGTAATGGGCTCTGCCGCATGCGGGACTGAAGGCTGCGGACGGCAAATAAATCCAACGGGATTTCAGCGCCTTGCAAGGCCAGGCAAAATAAGCGAATACGAAAGAACCGGGGCAATAAGCAAACGCTGACCGGAACAGCTCCGGCGTCCATCTGCTGCTGAAGCCATGGTGCAGCCATTGGATCTCAAGGGTGTGTTTAATCATGCCGTCCGTCTCAGCGGAATGCCGAAAGGCTGAAGAGAAAAAAGAGAGACGGGCTGCAATCTACACGGCGTCCGAGATGGAAAAACATTGCGCCTATAGCACAGCTGAAAGACCTCCCCTGCTCAGGCCGGGCTTCAATACCGGCGATCATGCCGATTTCGTCGAGCAATAGGCGCGGCTTTGCACTCAAGCGGCAAAGCGCCAAGGATATGTCAATTGGGGAATATTGCTCGGTAAAGCGAATTGCAAACAGCCTGAACACGCGCGTCTCCTGCCTTTTAGGCATTTTTCGTCAATTCCCGCTTATGAAAAAATCTACGGGTAGCTTAACGAGGCGTGTTCTGGGCCTCAAATATTCGGCGCCGGGGGCAGAGGCAAACCGAAATAATTGCGTAAGTTATAACCTACATATAGTCTAAAATCAAAAGGAATTTTTCCTACCGGCCAAGATTCAGGGCTTCGCTCGCCTTGATAACGTCTATCGCCAGTTCCGCCAGTCTTCGGCTCTGGCTGCGTGCGGTTTTACGCAACAGCTCAAAGGCCGCCTTGCGGCCAAGCCGGTATTGCACCATGGTGATACCGACGGCAATACTGATTTCACGCTCGCCATCAAGGGCGTTTTGCAACTGCTGTCCGGTCATCCGTAAGCTGCGAAGCTCTGCGGCACGGGCCAGAGCGGCTTCGATGGCCGGCACCAGCTGTCTTGTATCGACCGGTTTCACCAGATAGCCCAGCGCACCGCATGCCGCGGCCTGCTCAACGATCGCCTGATCGCTGTAGGCGGTCAGGAGCAGGAAGGGGATATGGTCGAATGAATGCAGCCGCTCCGCTAGTTCCAGTCCGTTCCTGCCCGGCATGCTGACATCAAGGATAACCAGATCCGGCCGCTCTCCACTCGCCAGCAAGGCTTCCGCCTCGTCCACGGATTCTGCGGTGCTGACGGCATAACCGGCCTTGGACAGGCCTTGAGCCAGCGTTGCCAACACCAGGCGTTCGTCGTCGACCAGTAAAAGAGTATGTTTGCTGTTGATAGTAGAGTTCATGTGAGCGATTCCGGTTGAATAACGGGCTCATCCAAGCCCAGCGTGGTGACGACAATGTCGCCTTGTTGTGCCCAAGCCAGTCGGGCGCCTGCTCGCGGCAATAACGATGCGACCAGTTGTAAGCCGGTGCCGAAGGCGGTTGTATCCTCCAACCCGAAGCCGACCGGGATCAGGCCGGTATTGCGGATCGTCAATCGAATCGAGTCCGGGTGCGGCTCATGACTAACCCTGATGCTGACCTGCCCTTCCACCCCGCCATGCTTGATCGCATTCCAAATCAGCTCATTCAATACCAGCGCCAACGGTACCGCTTCCGCTTCGGAAACGATATAGGGCGCCCAAACATCCGGAATTTCGACGGTAACCGGCTTTTGCCATATCGATTCAATTCCTGCGGCTATAGCGGCAGTCAGTTCGCAGACCCGCACCAACGATGTGACGGCACGGCCTTGTAATCCGTGAATGACCGAGATGCTCTGCACTTGGCAGATAGCCTGATTGATGGGGTCGCTCATCTCGGGGTGTGTTTGGGCAAACTGGCTCAGTATGCCGGTAATGCCTTGCAGATTATTCTTGATGCGGTGATGCACTTCCCGCACCAGTATGTTGCGGTGCGCGGCCTCGTTGAGCAAACGCTGCTGTTCATGCAACTTGCTGTTGGTGGCATCGGTGATATTGCCTACGTAATGAGTGACCTGCCCGGCCTCATCCCTGACCGCCGTAATCATGACCTGTGCCGGGTAATCCTCGCCTTTTTTATGGCGCTGCCACGATTCGCCTTGCCATATCCCCGTGCTCCTGACTTCACTCCAGACCGTGTCATAAAAGGAAGCCGGGTGCCGGTCCGATCTGAAAGTCGCGGTTGTTTTGCCCTGAACCTCCTGTTGCGAGTAGCCTGTAATCTGGGTGAAAGCCCGATTGACCCGCAAAATTTTCAGATTTGCATCCATCACCACGATGCCTTCCCGGCATTCGAATGCGATCGCGGCAATGCGCAACTGCTCTTCTGCCTGCTTACGGACGGTGATATTCATGTGCGTGATCACCGCACTACCCTGCGCCGTATCTCCCATAGGCGTGACGCTCATGCTGAACCAGCGTTGTTGCTGCGGCGAATGGCATGGGTATTCCAGATTGAAGCTGGGCAGGCGGCCGTCCAGCACTGCCCGAATGCCGTAGTAGGCTTCCAGGGCGCCATCTGCCGAAGAATCGCTACCCGGCATCTCGCAGACCGTTAGGTAATTGGCGCCGACGTCAGAGTTCGATGCCCGCATGCCGGAGGACTCGATGCCATTTTCCAGCGCAAAACGCCGCCAGGGTTCGTTGACCGCCAGGATAACGCCATCGTGGTCCAGCACGGCTATTTCGGCATCGACGGAATTCAGGATGGCTTGCTTGAAGACCTCGTTTTCCTTCAGCGTCGCTTCCGCCAGCTTACGACGGTCAATATTCTCGATAACCGCAACAAAGTAACCCGGTGAGCCATCAGGATGACGGATCAGCTTTGCCGATAAATTGCCCCAGACGAATCTGCCGTCCTTGCGCACATATTTTTTCTCCACATGGAATCCGGAAATTTCACCCGCCAGGGCTTGCCGTATCTTATCGGCATCGTGACGGCGATAATCGGGATGCGTCAATTGCATGAAGGTCATGGGCAGAAGCTCATTACGGCTGTAACCGACCAGATCGCAGAACCCTCGATTAACGGCTAAAAAACGCCCCTCCAGCGATACATTGACGACTCCGACCGGGGCATCCTCGAAAGTAGAGCGAAAACGCTCCTCGCTTTGCGCTAACGCAGCCGTGCGTTCATCTACCAGTTGCCGGAGCACGCTGCCGCGACCGGAAAATACCATCGCAAATGCGCTACCCATGCTGGTCAGTAACAGGCCGACCGACAAAATCAGCCATGCGTTATCCGAGCGATGATAGGCAAAATAATCCTGTGTAGGAACGACCTCAAACCGCCATGATCGGCCTCCGACCGGCATGACTAAACGGCTCACAAGAGAAAAGTGTGTTCCGAAAAGCCCGTTTTCCTGCAGGACCAGCGGCTTTAGTTGTTTCCGATCGCTGGAAAAAATCAACTGCTCTCCAGCCGGAGCTCCCTCGTCAATAAGCCGGTAGGACAGTCTTTCCCGATTCAGGTCTTTGAGCGCCGCAGTCACAATGTCTCCGCCCCTGAATACCGCCACCATATAACCTGCAATATTATTGCGCCGCTCTTCCAAAGTCTGATGCGGAAAGCCTTTGCGGTAAAGAGGCATAAACGCGATAAGCCCATACTGATTGCCGCGTTCCTGAACTAATTTAACCCTGGCGGTAGTGGCGATGTCTCCGGTATCTCTCGCCCGATCGGCGGCCTCGCGCCGCGACTCATCGGAATACACGTCGTAACCCAACGCGACTTCGTTTCCCTTGTAGGGTTCGACAAAACCGACCGGGGCATATTCGGGGCGATTTCCCGCGCGCACCAGCTGTTCATCGACATCCCACTCGGTGATCCGGAAATTTGGGTAGCCTTCGCTCCTTACGCTATGCTCGAATGCATCCCGTTCAGATGCCGGAATACGGGGATTCCATCCCAGCGCCTGAATCCCCTGAAAATTATCTAACGAATGCGCAACGAAGGTTCGGAATTCGTCCCTATCCACCGTTGTCGAAGCCGAGTAGAAACTTCCGAGCGAACGGAGTACGTTCAAGTGCGTCAAAATCGACTTTTCCAATGCGACGCTCAGCTCGGCAGCCTGTTGATCGAACTCAAACTTTAGCCGCTCATTGTTATTTTTTGCCTCATAAAAAACGGCGACCGTTGTCAGCACAAACATGGCGATAATCGGAACGGTTATCGCCATGCGTCTGTTACGCCAAAGTTCGCCAGGATGTTGCATCCAGACCAAAACAAGCGGAGTGAAGATAAATATCCCCAAGGCATCCCCCATCCACCAAGTTCCCCAATTAGCCGGGAAATTTGCCGCCGGAATCCGCCCGGTCGCCACTAGCGTCGAGACTGCGATCGTCGAATTGACCAGAGCGCTTAAGAGTCCGCCAAAAAGCAAGAACAAAAAGACCTCTTTTTCCCGGGTCAGCGAGTTGGGAAAACCGGCAAAGCGCCCGACTAAATAAGCGCCTACGATGGCTTGCAAGCTTGCACCGCCGCCGATAGCCAGGGTAGTAACGACTGAAGTGAGCGTTTCCGAAGGAGAACCGTTAATTAATGTGGCCGAGAGGTTAACCAGAAAAGACCCCAGCAGGATACCCGGCCAGGCGCGGTATCCGTAGACCAGAACGCCCGCCAAGGCAATGCCTGAAGGCGGCCAGATGGCCGTTGCATAGCCTGGAGGAATCGCTAAAAAAGTACCGAGTTTGCCGGTGACAAAGTAGGCGGCAGCCACCCCCACAATTTGAAGCAGCCAAGCATAAGATCGAACCGATGGGTTCGCAGCTGAAAATGAAGAACCCGGCTTGCGGTTATCTTTAGGCATATAAATTTAACTTTGATTTTTGCTCATTATACTCACATCATTTCAAAGTTCGGCAATCCGGCATTTTCATTAATCTGAAAAGAAGTCAAACAGGGTCGCCCCGCTTCAGTAACACCTCAAATTGCTCAATCGGTATCGGCAATCGGGTTTCAGTGACCGCCGGAGTCGTAAACTCGTAAACTAACTGATGTTACGCACGGATGGTATTTCTCCCGTTTGCCGCGCCGAGCACCGGAGCTTTTATCGAGAACAGCCCGGTAGGGGCGCGGCAGGGATGCCGCGCGTCAGCAGAGGGGCAGGAGCCCCTTCTGCTGACGCTCGATAAAAGCGAGGAGCGCAGGAAGCAAGCGGCAACCGGGTCGCCTTTTCTTTGGTTACTTTCTTTTGGCGAAGCAAAAGAAAGTAACTCGCCTTCGGGTGCGACAACCCGATTCAATCAAGTGTCGCGCTAGCGACTCCTTAATGTTAAAGCGGTCGAAATCCAACTAACTGCATAACAACAGTAAACTAATTGTAAAAACTATGGTTTGTAAGTAGTTATGCGGATTTATCAGGGTTCGCAAACAAGAGATACTCCATTATGGATGTTTATAAGTTCTCTTGAGTCGCAATACGAAAAGACCGGCAAATACTGCGAGGACGCAGATACGTCACTGGGCAGCGTGATTCGATAGGTTGTGTTAACATGCCAGACGCAAGCAAAACAAAATCCATTGCGACTGGAATCCCGAACTGCGAGCGCGAACCGACACGCTTAGGAGTTAATGATGCAATGGGCCGTTAAACTCCCTGGGTTTTACCCGGTTTGGTCATTGGCTTTTCTGTTGCTCTCCAGTTGCATGGTCGGGCCCGACTATGTTCGCCCCCCTACCGAAACGGCTGCCCAATGGCTGGAAGCCGAGGACCAGCGGCTTAATACGACTTCCGCCAACGATCAAACTTGGTGGAAATCATTCAACGACCCGGTTCTGAATCGGCTAATCGAGCGCGCCTATCTTGAGAATCTCAGCATACGCGTGGCGGGAGTTCGGGTGCTCGAAGCCCGCGCCCAACTGGGAATCGCCACCGGTAATATCTACCCGCAAAATCAGCAAATAACCGGCTCGCTAAACAAAGTACATCTCAGCCAGCGTTCCTCGCAGGCCGCTTTCTCCCAGATATTCGATTACGCCCAAACGCAGCTCGGCTTGACCGCCAGCTGGGAAATTGATTTCTGGGGCAAATTCCGCCGCGCCATTGAATCGGCGGACGCCGAGTTTCAGGCTGCGACGGCCAATTATAACAACGCACTGGTCAGCCTCACCGCCGATGTGGCGCATGCCTATATCACTATCCGCACACTGGAAAAACGCTTAGGGATTGCGCGCCAGAATGTCGATACCCAAAAGGAAAGCCTGCACATCGCGGAAATCCGCTATAACGGCGGCACGACCTCCGAGCGGGACGTCGAACAGGCCAGAACGGTGCTGGCTAATACTCAAGCTTCCATCCCCACGCTAGAGATCGCGCTGCGGCAGCAGCAGAACGCTCTGAGCGTTCTGCTGCTGCCGCAGCGCCAAGCCGGATGAACGATTTGTTGGCCGGGACCGCGCAGATTCCCGCGCCTCCCGTGCAGGTCGCCGTAGGCATACCTGCCGAACTGCTGCGGCGGCGGCCCGACGTCCGCCTTGCCGAACTTCAGGCAGCCGCCCAGTCCGCCAGCATCGGCGTGACCAAGGCAGCTCTCTATCCCGCTCTCTCGCTCACCGGCACTTTTGGCTTACTGTCCAGCGATGTCGGCTCGTTTGCGCTGAGCGATGTTTTTCTCTGGAAAAGCCGCACCGCCAACTTTGGCCCGGCGCTGCAATGGAACATCTTCAACTACGGGCAAATCACCAATCAGGTGCGGGTGCAGGACGCGCGGCTACAGGGCTTATTAATCAGTTATCAAAACACCGTGCTCAGCGCCCAACGGGAAGTGGAAGACAACCTGGTGGCATTTTTACGCTCCCAAGAACGCGCCCAATCGTTGGGGGAAAGCACCGCAGCGGCCCAGCGCTCGCTGGATCTGGCAACATTGCAGTACCGGCAGGGTATCACCGATTTCACCACCGTGCTGACGGCTCAGCAGGCATTGTTAAACGAACAAGATAGCCTGGCCAATACCTTGGGAGATATTTCCAACAACCTGGTGGGTGTGTATCGCGCTTTGGGCGGCGGCTGGCAGATTCGAGACGGTAAGGACGTCGTGCCCGATTCGATCAAGGAACAGATGGCAAAACGTACCGATTGGGGCGGCTTATTGACACCTGCCGCTCAGCCATCACCGGACACTCAGACGCCGACCGGCATCAGTTGGCCACGATGGTAAGCATGGAGCAAAGATCTATGATGAGACGAAACATTACGAGGTTGATGTGGGTGGCTATGGTCTTTGCCACCGGATGTGAAGAAAGGAATACCTACGTACCGCCCCCTCCCCCACAGGTCATGGTCAGCCAACCCGTTCATCAGCGGGTTAGCGAATATTTGGAACTTAGCGGAAACACTCAGGCCTTAAATTCAGTCCAGCTCGTCGCACGCGTGCAAGGCTACCTGGAGAAGGTTTTCTTTCACGACGGCGATAGCGTAAAGAAAGGCCAGCCGCTATTCCTGATTCAACAGGACACTTATCTGGCGCGATTGGAACAGGCTGAGGCTCAAGTGCTTCAGCAACAGGCCAGTCTCAACCACGCGCAAACCGAATTGGACCGGTTCGGCGGCCTATTGCAGCAACATGCGGCTGCCCAGACGGATGTGGACAATTGGCGGTTCGAGCGCGATAACGCGAAAGCCGCAGTGGTAGCCGCCGAAGCGAATCGCGATTTGGCTAAATTGGACCTGGACTACACGAAGGTGGTCGCGCCTTTCGACGGGCGCATTGATCGTCGGCTCAAGGACCCCGGCAACCTCGTGGGCGCCGGTGAATTTACCCCATTGGCCCAGATTAACCAGATAGATCCCATCTACGTCTACTTCACGATCAACGAGACGGACCTGCTGAGGGTTATCAAACAGACCAGCATCGGGCCAGGCGAGGCTGAAAAGATGAAGATACCGGCCTCGCTCGCCCTGTCCGGCGAAAAAGGCTATCCCCATCAGGGATACCTCGATTTCACGGCGATCTCGGTGACGCCGACGACCGGCACGTTGCTGTTACGCGCCCGTTATCCCAATGCCGACGGTACGATCTTGCCAGGGCTATTCGCCCGTGTGCGGCTTCTCGTGGTTAATTCTGAAAAAATGGCCTTAGTGGTACCGGAAGCAGCCATTGGCTATGACCAGCTGGGCTCATATCTGCTGGTAGTGGACGACAACAACGTCGTTGAGCGTCGGCCGGTCAAGCTTGGCATCCAGGCTGACGATAACAGGGTGATCGAAGAAGGGCTCAGCGATCAGGATTGGGTCATTGTAACGGGTCTCCTGCGTGCAATTCCGGGAAATACAGTGAAGCCGATACGAAAGCCCCTGACGGAAACCGAAAACAAAGGGGACGTTTCTGCTACCCCGGCCGGGAACGGGAAACCCGCCCCATGATCTCCCAATACTTCATCGAAAGACCAATTTTCGCCAACGTCATCGCGATTATCACCGTGATTCTTGGCCTGGTTTGTTTTATGAACCTACCCGTGGCGCAATATCCACCCATTGTGCCGCCGACCATTCAGGTGACTACCCGCTATCCGGGGGCCAGCGCTGAAGTGGTTGCGAATACGGTGGGCATCCCCATCGAGCAGGCGGTCAACGGCGTGGAGAATTCCCTGTATATGTTGTCGACCAGCGCCAGCGACGGCAGTTACACCTTAACGATCACCTTTAACGTGGGAACCGATCTTAATACCTCCACGGCGCTGGTGCAGAACCTGGTCAACAGCGCTTTGCCGCAACTTCCCGCTTCGGTTCAACCGCAGGGAGTCAACGTAAAAAAGGTTTCCACGGACATCTTGTTGGTGGTGGGTCTGTATTCGGAAGACGACCGGTTTGACGACACCTTTCTTTCCAACTACGCCGTGATTAACTTGCAAAACCCATTGGCGCGTTTGCCCGGTGTGGGCCAAATCGCGGTGCGCGGCGCAGGGCCTTACAGCATGAGGGTCTGGTTGAATCCGGAAAAGCTTCGTTATTTAAACTTAACGACGCAGGATGTGGTCAACGCCATCCAGAGTCAAAACCTGCAAGTGGTCGCAGGGCAATTGGGCGGCCCTCCGATCCCTGCGAACCAGACCTTTCAATTCACCGTCAACGCGATGGGCCGCTTGGCGGATGTCGGGCAATTCGAGAACATCGTTATCAAAAGCACCCGCAGCGAGTCGGCGCAAATCGTGCGGATTCGAGATGTCGCCCGCGTCGAGCTTAGCCGCCAAAGTTACAGCAACTTTTCCGAGTCGAGCGGCCACAAGGCGACGGTGATGCCGGTGTTTACCTTGCCCGGCGCCAACGCGCTTAGCGTAGCGGAAGAGGTTAAAAAGGCCATGGCGACCATGAGCAAGGATTTCCCGCCCGGCCTGAAATACGAGATTCACTACGACACCACGAAATTTGTCCGTAGCGCGATACACGATGTTTACATTACGCTGTTCGAGGCCGGCCTACTGGTGCTCATCGTCGTCGTGGTCTTTTTACAGAATTGGCGGGCCACGCTGGTACCGGCGACGACCATCCCGGTCACCCTGATCGGTTCCTTTGCGGCGATGTCCATGCTTGGCTTCGGCATCAACCTGCTGACCCTGTTCGCGCTGATTCTGGCGATCGGTATTGTCGTGGACGATGCCATTGTTATCGTCGAAAACGCCTCGTATCATATCGAGCAAGGCCTGGCCCCCAAAGAAGCAACAATCAAAGCGATGCAGGAAATCACCGGGCCGATCATGGGTATTACTTTGGTGCTGACTTCGGTGTTTCTACCGGCCGCCTTTCTTCCGGGGATCACCGAGCAGCTGTTTCGTCAGTTCGCTTTGGTCATTGCGTCCACGGCCATCATCAGCGCGATCAATGCGCTGACACTTAAGCCAACCCAGTGCGCTCTGTGGCTGCGCCCTGTTCAAGACAAGCGAGTCAATTGGTTCTTCCGCGGCTTTAACAAGGCTTATGGTTTCCTCGAACGTGCTTACGTGCGCCTGGTTACCTGGATGGTACAATGGGCCGTTGCGATGGTTTTGCTGTACATGCTGATAATCGTCCTCAGCGCGTGGAGGTTTGCCTATCATCCTACGGGATTCTTACCCACCGAAGACCAGGGCTATGCGATGGTGATCACCCAACTTCCGGACGCGTCCTCGCAGCCGCGCGTGACCGCCGTGACCCAATCACTGAATGAAATTCTTCATAAAACCCAAGGCGTGGAAGCTTGGGTGACCATTGGCGGATTGTCTATACTGGACGGCGCGAACGTCTCCAACATCGTCACCACCTTTATTGTTTTTGACGACTGGAGCAAGCGGGGAGCGGATTTGAGCCAGGACACGATTACCGCCAATCTGAGCCGCGATCTAACGCCCCTGGAGGAATCCAGGTCCCTTGTGCTGGTCCCCCCTCCAATTCGCGGACTGGGCCAGGGCGGCGGTTTCCAGTTGATGGTGGAAGATCGCCAAAGTCTGGGGCTTGCCGAGTTGCAAAAAGCAGTCAACGAAGTCATCCGCGCGGGCAACTCCCAGTCCGGCTTGCGGAATTTAATCTCGACTTTCAATGCGCGCAGCCCGCAGCTTTTCCTTGATATTGACAGGACCAAGGTGGAGTCGCTAAATATTCCCTTAAACAACGTGTTTTCCACGTTGCAGACCTACCTCGGTTCCTCCTTTGTCAATCTGTTTAACAAGTTCAACCAGGTCTTCCAGGTTTATGTTCAGGCCGATGCGCCCTTCCGTTTACAGCCGGAAGACATCAAGAACCTTTATGTGCGAAATGAGCAGGGCGAAATGGTGCCGTTAGGTACCTTGTTGCAGGTGAAGCGCACTGTCGGCCCCGAGCTGGTGATGCGTTACAACCTTTACCCTGCGGCGCAAATATACGGCGCCGCCGCTCCGGGATTCAGCTCCGGACAAGCCCTGAATCTGATGGAACAATTAGCCAATAATGTCCTGCCCAAGGGGATGAGTTTCGACTGGACGGCAACGTCCTTCCAGGAAAAGCAGGTCGGCAATCAAGCCTACTTCATTTACGCGCTCTCGATCACCTTGGTGTTCATGGTGCTGGCGGCTTTGTACGAAAGCTGGACCAGTCCCCTGGCCGTGGTGCTGGTCGTCCCGATGGCCCTGGTAGGCGTCCTGTTGGCCCTGATGATGCGGGGATTCGACAATAATCTTTATACGCAGGTCGGACTGATCTTGATGATCGGCCTGGCTTGCAAGAATGCCATTCTTATCGTCGAATTCGCCCGGCAACTGCAAGCCGAAGGGATGTCCGTGACGGAAGCTGCGGTGGAGGCCACCCGGCGGCGATTCCGGCCCATCGTGATGACCTCGTTCGCTTTCATTCTGGGTGTCGTGCCCTTGCTCGGCGCCTCGGGAGCAGGCGCGGCCAGCCAACAGGCCATCGGCACGGTAGTTTTCGGCGGCATGCTGTCTTCGACGCTGTTGGCAATACCGTTCGTACCGGTGCTTTACGTCATCACGCAGCGGATGGCGACTTGGGCAACCGACCGTAGTAAGCTATAAATCAACGCCGCCCGCTTTTCATTTATCAAAAATCCCCGAATAAACAAATACAGCCGACCCAAGGAATACGCGCTATGCACTCCAAATCTCCTTAACTATATGTCCGAAAAAATATTAACAGATCAGTTTCTTGGCTATTCAAGACAAGGATTGTAAAAGTTTTAACTGATGTTACGCACGGATGGTATTTCTCCCGTTTGCCGCGCCGAGCACCGGAGCTTTTATCGAGAACAGCCCGTTAGGGGCGCGGCAGGGATGCCGCGCGTCAGCAGAGGGGCAGGAGCCCCTTCTGCTGACCCTCGATAAAAGCGAGGAGCGCAGGAAGCAAGCGGCAACCGGGTCGCCTTTTCTTTGGTTACTTTCTTTTGGCGAAGCAAAAGAAAGTAACTCGCCCTCGGGGGCGAGACCCCGATTCAATCAAGTGTCGCGCTAGCGACTCCTTAATGTTAAAGCGGTCGAAATTCGACTAACTGCGTAACATCAGGTTTTAAAATAAAGCATGAGGCAAGAGCGAACCACTAGCAGTCATCATGAGCGGATAGCGCCGTATGTTTGTTTGACACACTTACGAATGCTTCCCCCGCTCATCGGCAAGAACGCCCCCTCGCCGTCGCATGTATCTTTTATGGGCTCGAATTGCAAGTCGACCGAGACGTTCCTTAAAGTTTATGCAGCTGTATAGCTTATTTCCCTCATCCATAATCCTGTCGTTAATCTTGTCGTATAACTTACAAGCCTCTTTAATCAATTTTCTTTTCATCCCATTTATTTGTTCGCTCGAATGTTTGCTAGTATTTGAGCCGCTAATGCCACAAGAAACGGCTTTAGCCCCCTGCTTCATTATTGAAATTTAATCTTAAACCTGGCTTAGCAGCCGTTCATCGCCTTATTCGGCTTTCAGACGACGCTTATATCTGTAAAAAGCTTTACGTCCCAGGAAATATAACCGTACCCCATCCTCTGAACATGCTGACGCTCTATAACTTTGAGCTCTAATGTTGTCGTAAAGCCTGAAGGCTTGCTTGGTCAGTTCTCTAGTTGCCATAGTGTCAACACCTCCCGTCTGGCGAAAATATCAGGATTACACACTAAGTCAAATAACGAGCGATTGGTATATCGTAAAATACCTAGGGAAGCGCCGATCAAATTATTTTTCGCCAGTGCCGGGATATTTATACCCATCGCGGAGGCAAGACGCGACCCGCCCCATCTCCGCTAAAAACAGCTCACGCCGGGTTTGGCATTTTTTGCAAGGCCTCCCAAAACAGAAATTAAAAGCGGAAGACTGGGATTGATTATAAATGGCCGATAGTTAAGCGGTTCTCGTTCCGGCGAATCCGGACGCGCGGTTGTATTCCCATTGCCAAGCGTGCTCCACGATGGCATCCAGGCTCGCATAAGCGGGCTGCCAGCCCAATTGCTGCTTTATTTTATCGGCATTGGCCACTAGACGGGCGGGGTCGCCTTCGCGGCGTTGGCCTTCCTGCACAGTGATGGTCTTGCCGGTGACCCGCTTGGCCGCCTGAAGAACGCTCTCGACCGAATAGCCGTTGCCGTTGCCCAGGTTGAATGCGGCGGATTCTCCTGCCGATTGCAAATGTTGCAGGGCCAGCCAGTGCGCCTCGGCCAAGTCGAGGATATGGATGTAATCGCGGATGCAGGTGCCGTCCGGGGTATCGTAATCGCGCCCGAAAACGGTAATGTGCGGGCGGCGGCCGGAGGCGGCTTGCAGCACCAGCGGGATCAGGTGCGTTTCGGGATCGTGCCGCTCGCCCAGCAAGCTGTCAGGGTGCGCCCCGGCGGCATTGAAGTAGCGCAGGCAAACCGATTTGAGGCCGTAAGCGCGATCGTAATCGGCTAAGGCCTGCTCAACCATCAGTTTGCTCCAGCCATAGGGATTGATAGGCTGCTTGGGATGCGCTTCATCGATAGGGGTGTATTCCGGCTCGCCGAAGATGGCGGCGGTCGATGAGAAAATGAATTTATCGACGCCATGACTGCGCATCGCGTTGAGCAGGTTAAGGGTGTTGACGACGTTGTTCTGGTAATACTTGGCGGGATCTTGCATCGATTCGCCCACCTGGATGAACGACGCAAAGTGCATGACGGCATCGAACTTGTGCTCGCGAAACACTTTGTCGAGTATCAGCCGATCGGCAATATCGCCATGGACGAATTGACCATGCAGCACCGCGTCGCGGTGTCCGCTGGAAAGATTGTCGAGCGTAACCACATCGACGCCTTTCTGACCAAGTAGCCAGACCATATGGGAACCGATATAACCGGCGCCGCCGACCACAAGAACAGTTTTAATAGGTTTCGTCATACGAATTAATCCATTATGTATTAAATTTGAATTTCACAGATTGTAACACCTAAATTCTGCAAAAATTGAGTAACCGGAGCGGTTTACGGCAAGGCGCGAAGCCAGTAGGTTTTATGCAGGCTAAAGCGTCTGAGCATAGCTTGCGGCAATCCCCTATGTAATGCGCCCAGCTTGAATCCGAGCCATTTCAAGCCGGTCCGTAACCCTGCGGAGGGAATCAGCCAGGGGGCGTGTTTCATCAGGTAGCGCATTTCCGAAATCACAAAGCGTAAGCCCTCGCCGGACGCGCCGCCGAATGTCTGTTGCAGCCACGCAGTATGGGTATGGAAAACGCCGATGTCGAAGTAACGCTTAAATTCGTCCAGGAAACCGTAGTCATGCGAATGGAACACTTGGGCATCGGCGCAGTAAGCGATTTTCCAGCCGGATGCCAGCATCTTTCCGGCCACATAGGTGTCCTCGTTCATGATGGTATCGACGGGGAAGCCGCTTACCTGCATCAGTGCATTCCGCCGATAGGCGGCAAAAGAATTGGATATGAACACCGTTTTAATGCCGAAGCGCGTTCGATCTTCCATGCCGCGCAACTGGCTTTCGGCCGGATAATTGAACAGCCGGGCGTGGGCGGCAATCGGCCCGGCGTTCCGATGCGGAAGCTGGCGTCCGTATGCCGCACCGACCCGCTCATCATCAAACTCCGCCAACAGCCGTTCGATGGCATCGGCTTTGGCCAATAAGGCATCCTGAGTCAGGAACACGATAATATCCGCCGAAGGCAGCCTGTTCACGCCGGACTGGCGAGTGCCGCCGTGATTAAACTCCGACTTGGAAATCACCTGCACCTCAAAGCCGCGGGCGCGCGCAAAGGCGACGGTGTCGTCGCTGGACGAAGAGTCGATCACCAACAGATAATCCGGTTTCCGGATCTGTTGTTCGAAGGCTTTGAGCCACGACTCCCACAGGCTACCGGCGTTTAGAGTGGGTACGATAAGGCCGACCTTAATCATGCGAGGCTCCCTCGACCAGCGGTTGCGGCAGTTTGGCTTGATCAGGCCTTTTCAACACCTGCCAGACTCGCTCCCCCAGTTTAACGGGATCGAGCTGTTGTTCGACATATTGTCGGCCATACCACGACATCTGTTCCCACGCCAAACTGTCCAGCGCTTGCGCTTTACGCAGGACCTCGCACACCGAAGCCTCGGTTCTATCGAAAACGAAACCGGCCCCAAACGATTCCAGATGATCCCATGCCAAGCCTTTGGCGACCATCACCGGGCGTCCTGCGGCCATGGCTTCGGCCACCACATTGCCGAAGTTCTCGCGCATGCCGCCCGCTTCTTCCAGCCCTGAAGGCAACACCAAAAAATGGCTGGACGCTAACAAGTCCATGACTTCGCCGCGCTCCAGGTAACCGCTGTAACTGATAGCCCCTTGGGCCTGTTCGACCAGCGCCTGAAATTCTTCAAAATAAGCGCCGTCCACGCTACGGCCTGCGATCACCAACTTATCCTCAGGGTTTCGAACTTTCAACCACGCCCTGATAAAGGCGTTGATGCCTTTTTCCTGTTGAATATGCCCTAGAAAGCAAAGCTTCATGCCTTTCCCGGCAGGATACTCGGCTACTTTAATGTCTCGACTGTCGATGCCGTTCGGAACCAGCAGGATGCGGGCATCTTCGCCGAGCACGTTGCGTATGCCTTCGGCCTCGGTATCGCTGGTGCAATGCACCGCGATAGCCCGGCGCAGGGTCGGAAAAGTCAGCCATTTATAGAACAGCCATTTGTGCGGTTTTTCCCGCCGTATCAAATCAACATGCTCTGGCATCAATCCGCCATGCACGGCGACCATGAACGGGCGGCGCAGCAAGGTGCAAAAAACAGCCGCCAGCGTAGACGGCCAGGTTGCAATGCCGTGGATATAGACCACCGGCGCTTGCAGGCATAATTTAAACAGTTCGGGAATAGCGCCCAGTCCAAAGCCCCAGCGCCTGAAGCCATAGCAACGATACAGCCTGACGTCCACCTGTTCGCCAAGACATACCTGCTCGGGTCTCAGTCGGCCCGCAATCGACTCGTCGGATGCGATCAACACCATCTTATGACCGCGTTCTGCCCAGGCTTTGGTTAAAACGCTGGCGGTGACGGACACCCCGCCGTAACCTTTAGCCGGGGGGATATGTGTGGTAACGATACCTACATTCATAATATTTCTCCTGAAAAACATTCTCTGAATAAATTGGATAAACAAGGCGCAAGGCGAAAGGCTAAGGGCAAAAAAGACCGTCTGCCGTTTTGTCCTACACCCTTAGCGCTTGCTCTCGTTCCCACGCGCTGCGTGAGAACGTAGTGCCGGACGCGCTGCATCCCGTATACGCAAGACGTTGGTCATGACTCGCGGCGCAGCGCGCCTTGACTGCATTCCCACGCAGCGCGTGGGAACGAGAGGCAACCGTGTGTCCCCAGCCCTTCGCCCTTCGCCTTTCGCCTTACTTACCTTCCATACGCCAGAAACCCGCGCCAAATACCGACGAGGTTATAAAAAGAATAAGCCAGCTTTCTCGGGTTCAATAAAACCACGGCCAGCAGCATTTTCAGGATCGGCGCGACAAACATCTTGCGAACGATGTAGTACAGAATGAACACATCCTGCTGATTGGCGAATTTCCTGATGTAAGCCCCAACCCCGGTGGAATACATCAGCATTCTTGAGGTGCCCAGCTTGTAGTGATCTTTATCCGGGTGATAAATCTTTATTTCCGGGGTATAAAATGCAGCGCTGCCTGCCCGAAGCAAACGATACAAAAGTTCAAATCCCTCTGCACCTGAATATTTGGAACCGATCCCGAAGTCGTGATCCAGACGGAAGTGTCTGCTATCAATCTTTTTCCGATCGAAAAACTGCGTGAACTCCACCCCCATCATATTAAAGCGTGAAAAATACCGTGCACTATGGCTGTTGACACCGATACTGAATCGGCTGGATGAAACATCGTACGAACCCGCCACCAGAATGGACAAGTTTGGCCGCCTTTTAAACTCGGCGACCACTTTTTTCAGGACATCCTTGTCATAGGCGCAATCGTCATCGGGAAACGCGACGATTCTGCCTTGGGCCAAGCCTATGCCGTAGTCTCTGGCCCTGGCGTTACCGGTAAAGTTCACTTTCACATGCTTCACATCAAGGTAACTATTGATCGACTCGACAATGTCGTCGATTTTACCGTCCTTGTTTTGGTCGATGATAATGAGCTCAAAGTCTTTATAGGTCTGGATCATCAGGGACTTCAAAAAATCAGCCAGCTCCCAGTCCCTTCCCAATGTTGCTAAAACCAACGAAACTTTCATATTAATCACCTTGCCTGAGTACCGGCTTTTGCTTGTAAATAGATCGTTGCCTCATACCAGGTAAACATGAGCGCAAATTCCAACCCTGCAACGCCGTCCAAAAAACCGCCCCTAAATACGAAGTGGTATAAAAAACGGGCAATAATCCTGATCCAGGATCGCCCCAATAACACGCTTAACCGTCCGCGCGTGGTCATTACCGCATCCGTTGTCGGCTTAAGCTGCACCTCTTGCGCGGCCTTATCGACATGTTTATGCATCCATTCGATAATCTCGCCATGATAAAAATAGTGTTCATAGGGAATAGCCGAATAGCCGATCCGGCAGGTATTAATCACGGCTTCGCCATGCCCGGTGTGGTTGCGGACAAAGCGGGTCGTTGCTCTGCGCACCAGTCTCGGGTGATAAATGGGATAGCCGGGAGCGTGGTTCAAGCGCTTGCCGCGAAGATAAAGTATTGACGGCACCATCAGCACATCAATGGTATCGGTGGCAGCCGCCATCTCGGATTCAAACCAGTCGTAAAACGCCTGCGGGTAGATTTCGTCGGCATCGACAAACAATATCCACGGCGTATTGATGTCGCATTGCCTGATCGCAAAGTTGCGCTGTTCGGCAAAGCCGGGCCATGGATTCGTATAAATCCTGCAATCCCGGCTCACAGCGATGGCAATAGTATCGTCGGTGCTTCCCGAGTCCACAATCACAATCGGATAGCGTTCGGGGATAGCCGCCAGACAACCCGGCAAGTTGGCTTGCTCGTTTTTGGTCAAAATAACAATGGTTAGCATAGATAACTTTTTCTTCACTTTATGGTTTAGAAATAAGGCGAAGGGCTAAAGGCAAAGAGTCAGGCTGCAAAATAAAACGGTAGACGGTCTTTTTTGCCCTTCGCCCTTCGCCTTTCCCTATTTCTTGACCGCATATAAATTGATGTAGATGCCCAGCCCAAAGTAATGCATCAAACCGGCAAACGGGGCCTGCAAAGACTTTGCGAAGCCGTCAACAATAGCAGCCGGTCTTCCTTTCAGTCGCAGCCGTTTGGATAGCGCGTTGAATGGGATCCGGGTTATTTGCTCCACCTTGACGACACGAAAGCCGTTTCGTTCCACTAAGGTTCTTAAGCCGTTCTCGGTAAAGTAATTGACATGCTCAGGCACCCATAAACAGGCGTTGTCCCTGGTGCCCAGCAGCTTGACTAAAAACGAATCGTAATTAGGCACGGCGCAAGCCAAAACGCCGCCCGACGCCAACAGACCTGACACCTTGCTTATCGCCTGATCCGGTTCGAGCAGATGTTCCAATACCTGGGACATCATCACTACGCCGAACTGCTCGGAAGGTTGATAATCTTCAAACATCACCGCAAGCGGCTCATCGCCGTTCAAATTCCTGAACACTTCATTTTCGTATTGGCCGGGATTGATGCTGACCGTCCGGTAGCCCGCTTTTCTGAGCGCCTGCGTGTAAAAACCAAAGCCCGAGCCAATATCGAGTGCCCGATCATTACCCGAGTTGTTGAGCCCGTTGGCTTGCTGACTCATGCGCTCGGCGTCCACCTTGCAATTGGGAAACGCGTCCTCTCTGGCCAGCACATCCTCCAGCGTTATCGCCTGGGTCAGCGCCTGGCCCGAGTATTGGTAAATGGATTGCAGCCATTGCACATGCGGAGGCCGGTTCAAGAACCCGGTTCCACAGCTTTCGCAACGGTATATGTGGAACTCCTTGTGTTTGGCGCTTTCCGTATAATGGTAGTTTTTCTGCCCCCAATATCTTATTTTCTCGGCTCTACAGGCCACGCATTCGCGCAAAATATCGCCATAGATTCCTGAAGCCGCTGATGCATACGTCATGGTATTCCTCCTTCTATTCTTGCTTTTATAAGCTGTTGACTTGTTTTCCACTTAACAACCGTAGGGCGCGCCCTACTCGACCCCTAGTTCCCACGCGCTGCGTGGAAATGCAGTGCAGGACGCGCCGCGTCCCGTATACGTCATGACTCGCGGCGCAGCGCGCCTTGACCGCATTCCTACGCGCTACGCTCGTCTTTATACACATCTCGAAGTAGGCCGGAATAAGCTGGTTCGAGTGACAGCGAGATCTGGCGTTTCCGGCAAACACCTCCCGAACTCGCCGGAAACGCCACCTCGCGCTACGCGCTTGGATGGCCTTATTCCGGCCTACATCCGAGTCCGCCATTCCAGCATTCATATCGAAATGACGCTCTTCGACAGACTTATGTATAAAGACGAGCGCAGCACGTGGGAACGAGAACAAACTTGACCCACACCGCTGTCAGGCCGTAACCGACGCTTCCTCATCGACCTGCTCTATTGCCGCTTTATCCTCGACGCCGATATTCCGCCAGGGTTTGGCCAGTATTGCCAAAACCAACATCTCAACGCCGAAATAGATCGGATTAGCCATCGCAGCGCCGATCAAGCCGTAATTTTTAACCATCAGCGGAATGCTGATCGCCGCCGTCACCGCCCCGCATACGCGCCCCAGCAATAACAACCGCGTCCGTTTATTAGCCAGCAGCGGTTGTGCCACCACGGTTCCCAATGCATGCAGCGCACAGCCGACCGCTATGGCAGGCATCAACTCAACCGCCGAATGATAGGATTTTGCGAGCACCATCGATGCGACCCAGTCCTTGGTAACCAGCAATAGCGACACGCCGACAATCCCCAAAGCAACAACGCAGCCTATCCATATCCACAAGATCCTGAATCCTTCCTTGCTCCGGTTTTGGGAACAGTACTGAAAATAAACCGGCTGAAAGGTACGCAACAAAACCATTGCGCTGCGGTTAAACGCCTCGTTGATGATCATGTAAGTCGCCGCATATAAACCCACCTCCGCAGCCGTCATCAAATAGCCGATCACATAGCGATCGCCCAAGCCGTTAACCCAGAATATCAATTCCATCGGGATCAGCGGCAACGCATAGGCCCACACCTCAGTCCTGAAATTACGGGTGATAATAAGCGGTCTGTTTTTGTCAGGCTTAGCGCCCAACATTAACGACCAAGCCGTATTCGAGACCAGGCTTGCCGCGATGTAACCCAGCAACACCCACTCAGCCTTTTGGCCTCCCCACACCACCAACGAGATCGCCAACACGGGGCGCAGGATGCTGTCAGTGGTCTGCCACAGACTTGCGCCGCGTTGTTTGCGTTCGCCGATCAGCAACTGAATACCCAGTTCGCGCCGAACGGTTACTACCAAAAGAACGCCTGCCAGCATAAACAGCCAAACATCGCTATGCGAAAAATAGCTGTAGGTAACGCCGCCCAGCACCAGCAGGCCTATCGCCAACGCCGTTGCTTTCGCTGTCAGTCTTGTCACAACGCCGTATAAAGCGGCACGCTCTCCTTTATTCAGGCACTCCGGCACTATCCTCATGCCCGCGCAAATAAAAGGGTAGGAAAACAAAGTAACGCCCAGCGCCACAAAACCGTTCAACAAAGCGACTTGTCCGTATATATCGGGCGTTACCAGCTCGGTGAGGACGCGAGTGCCCGCCAACAACGCAATGGCAGACGCCAGCTGTCCAAACAGCGCCCAAAACGCGTCACCGAATAATCGTCTTTCTTTCAATAGTCCGAACATCGCTATTTTCCTTTAAAGACTCGCAGTCATGATTCTAAAACCGCAGTTGGAACCCATTTGGCACACAGGTATCTACACAGCTTTTTTGTATTATAAATACAATGGCTTGCAAGTCGACCTAGCCCCCTCTCCTGTTGGAGAGGGTTGGGGAGAGGATAATAAAAACAACCTTTTATATCCCCCTCATCCCAACCTTCTCCCTCAAGGGAGAAGGAGCCGGTACTTCTGTAGATACCTGTGCCTTTGGTGAGTATTCCAGAATCCCGCTCACCCCATACGACAAGCTCATGACAGGCTTCCGCAAGGCTCTCCTGAGCGGTAGTCGAAGAACTCAGGGTGATCGGGATTTTGGAATACTCAACTGCGTTTTTTAAGTTCATCGCTGGATACCTCTTTAAATATTTTTGGGTTTTCGTGGATCAAACGATTTTTCTACGATGATGGGGGCCGGTAATACGAACCCGATACTGCCGGGCCGACCGGCACCGGGATCGAAACCGACTGATACCCGGTGCCTAATACCATTCCCCAGAGATACATCAATATCGCGTTTTGCGGAAAATACTCCCACATGTTGAAGGTCAGCCCGGCAACGAAAATGAACATCACCACCAATCCTTTGTTGGGATGAACAGACGTCCTTGTCGTTGTCCATAGAAAGAAAAGATACGCCAGCAGACCGATCAGGCCGTAACCGTTCAGCAGATATAAATAAAGGCTGTCGGAATCGAATTGCCCCTTAAAATGTTCCGCGCCATAGAGCACATTGATGGTGTTGGAACTCAGCCCCAGCCCCCAACCGAACAACAAATCCGCAGGCCCGTGCATCTGTTCGGAAAACACCCGCTGCCACAGGTCTATGCGGCCGTCTTGGGTCGGATCGGCGTCATCGCGTCCGCTGAGCAAAGGGCTGGACGCCAGCACCAGCGCACCCACCGCAAGGATCGGCGCAGGCATGACCAAAGCCCAGCGATCGCGGGGGCGGAGCACCGCATAAACCTGAAAATAAACCACCAGCAGCGAACTGATGAACGCAGTTCGCGAACCGCTCAACAAGGCCAAAAAGATGCTGGCGGCCACCCACTTTCTCATCCCCGGAACCAGCGAGAACAGCAGCGCGCAAGTTGCCATGGTCGCCCCGAACAGGTTGGGACTGACAAAGGTGCCGAACGGCCGACCGCCGCCCAGGAATGACACCCCGAACAAAGGCGGCGCCCACAACGCCTGGGCTATCGCCAACACGGCCTGGAGCGCAATGTAATAACGAAGATATTGCGCGAACCGATGGATAACATAGCCGCCCGCGCCCAAGCGGCTGGTCACGAATCCGATCAAGGCCAGCGGCAGGTATTCGAAAACGCGCAGGCCCGCCATCGGCACCACCAGCGGCAAATCCAGATACAGCGCATAGCCGATCTCAAACAACACATAGGTCGCAATAACGCCCAAAAAAGCCAACACCGCGCTGGACAACGCCCCGTTCCGCAAGCGCGGTTCGAAAAATGCGTAAGCCACCAACACCGCCAGCATCGCCTCGCGAAGAATACGCAATCCGAAATCCTGCTCGCCGTAAACCTCTTTCACCCCGGTCCAGGCCGACTCGACCTGGGGTAAAGAAGCCAGCGTCGACGCGCTGACCAGCGCGAACAACAGCACCGGCAAGTCTTTTTCGAAGCGTATTTTCATCTTACACTTGTACCTTGTCGTCACTCTCTTCCGCAGATTCCGCACCAGGCAGATAATCACGTTCCTGGCGTTTCCCCAACCAGTCGCCCACCGCCTGATACCCGGTCGTAAATACCGACGGACCCTTGGGCTCCATGTCGGTACGCTTGTAGGCGTAGCCGTAATAAGGGTAATACGATGATCCCTCTTTCATATCGTTGATAATGAAGCCGTTCGGTTTCACGCCGACCTGTTGGAAACGCCTGAAGCTGACTTCCAATTCCTGCGCCGTGTAGCGGCCTTCCTTGACCACCAGAAAGGTGGCGTCGGCGTACTTGCCGATAACCGCCGCGTCCGTGGCGCCCAAAATCGGCGGCGAATCGATCACGATATGGTTATAAAAACTCTTCAACTGCTCAAGCGTCTCCTCCAGATTGCCGAGCACCAGCAATTCCGCCGGATTCAGCGCCATACTTCCCCGCGGTATAAAGTCCACGCCGACATCGGGCAGGCTGACGATAACCTCGCCCAGCGTCGCCCGGCCCGCCAACAGGTCGGAAAGCCCCGGCTCCTTGCCGACGGAAAAAGCTTCATGCAGTCGACCGTTGCGCATGTCGGCATCGATGATCAACACGCGTTTCTTGATGCTCGCCAACAATGCGGAAAGATTGGTGCTGACAAAGGATTTACCCATGCCGGGCGCAGGGCTGCTGACCATGATGACTTTGCTCGCGTCGCCGGCAAACGTCGCTTCCAGCGTGGTGCGCAGGCCGCGCAGCGACTCCACCGAAATATCGAGCGGGTCCTGGCTGACCAGAATGCCGGGTTCGCGATCCCTGCCCTGATCGATCAGGCGCGCCAACCGGCGCTGTTTTTTGCTGTGCGGGATGGCGGCAAATAGCGGCAAGCCCACCTGATATTCCAGCAAGGCCGGATAGTTGTCGTGACGCTGCAAGGAATGTCTAAGAAACACTATCGCAGATCCCGCACTCAAGCCCAGCAAGGTGGCGATGGCTAACAGCAGGCCGGGTTTCGGCCAATACGGTTTTTCCGGAGTCACCGCAAAATCGACAATGCGCGAGTTGCCCAACGAACCGGCCGCGGCAATGCGCTGCTCCTGGGCGCTATTCAGCAACGACGTGTAAAGCTCGGTATTGACCTGCACATCCCGCGACAGACTCACTACGTTCTGCTGAGTGCGCGGCAAATCTTTAATCCGCTTATCCAGATTCGCCAGTTTTTGGTCGATGCGTTTGATTTGGGCCTTGGTGGCCATCATGTCCGGATGAGCAGCCTCCAGATGTTGGTTCTGTTCTTCATACTTCTGTTTGAGCTGAATGCCCAGCGTCTCCATTTCGGAGGCCTGCTTGAGCAGTATTTCAGCCTCGGCGGATATATCGACCGCGCCATGCTGCTGCCTGTAGACACTCAAGCCCTGCTCCGCTTTTTCCAAACGTTCCTTGACAACAGGCAACTGACTTTCCAGAAAACCCAGTTTTTGCGAGGCTTCCGCAGACTCCCAATTGACGGTCGCGTTGACATAAATATTGGCGATGTCGTTGACCGATTTAGCGAGTTGCTCCGGTTCACGGCCCTTGAGTTCGACGCTGAGAATATCGGTATCCTTGGAAACCTCTTTGACCGAAAAAGCCTTTTGCAGGTTTTCGATCGCGGCCAACGAGGTTTTCCGGGTCAACTCGAAATGAGTGCCGGGATGAGCCGCGAGTTCTTCAATTTTAATAACGGCAGGCGCAGTTTCGCCCATGTCGGCGATCAGCATTTCGCCTATCCGGCCTTCGGCCAGGACCTCATCCTTAGGCCCGAGCAAGCGAAAGCGGCCTTCTTCCAGAGCGATCAGGGTAAACGCTTTGCCCAGATAACGATCCGGCACCGTGAAGTTAGCGATTTTCATTTTTTCGCCGCCCCAGGCCCAACGGCTAAATCCCCACCATGAACCGGCAACCCCGTCGTGAGCGTCATGCCTTCGCGCCAGCGTCTCTCCGATAAGGGGGAAATAATTGGGCGAATATTCCACCATCAGGTTCAGGTCATCGACCACCTTGCCGAGCACCGAACGGGAGCGGAGGATTTCCACCTCACGTTGCGCACGGGGATTATCGGATTCAGTCGCAGCCCCGTTCGCCTCGCTACGTAGCGGGGCGGCGAGCAGCGCCTTGTTCTTGTCGATCCGCAACAGCGCGTCAGCCTTGTAAGTGCGCGGCGCGAGCATTAAATAGGCCGACGTCATCAGCAGGACAGCCGATAGCGCTATCAGTACGATCTTTCTGCCTTCGATCAGCAGATCGACATAATCGCGAATACTGACGCCCTGCTCTTCAATCCTGGACGGATTCAGCGGCGGGAGCTGTAGAGTAGCTTCATTCTGTGAATACATAATTTTTCCTATCCCAATCTTGTGAAAAGAAAAGCGGTTGAGACGAAAGGCGCAAGGCAAAGGGCGAAAAAGCCAATCTCCAAATACGCTGCCCTTAGCCTTTTGCCTTCCTTACATCCCCATAAGAGCAGCTTGCCCCATCATTGATGTAAAGGATCCTGGCAGAATTTGGTTGAGGACTCGGGACCACTGGGTCACGCCTGCGGTACCCACGAAAACGGTATCGTGCGCTTGCAAGGTGAACTGGTCCGCAAGAATCAGCGCGTCAGGCGATTCCGCATTCAACTGGAAAATTTCCGGCTTTTGCTCTCCCGACCGGATCACATAAATCTCTTCCGGATGCGAGGTATTGAAATCAACCCCATAGGCTTCCGCCAGCGCCTGTGCAAGTGTCAATTTACCCTTGTTGATTTGCAGGGCCTGCTGCCTGCCGACTTCGCCCATGACGAACACCTTGTTGTCCTTGCGGTCGGAGACATTAAGCACGTCGCCGTCCTTGAGCAGCAGGTTTTGGTCAGCGCTGCCCTTTTCGTATAACCTCATCACATCGATCTTGTAGAGCTTGCCATCGCGGGCCAGGGTCACGTTGCTGGTATCGGCGTCGTCGGTCACGCCGCCGGCGCGACTGATCGCTTCTGTAATCGTCATTGGCGTCTCGTTCATGGCCTGTATCCCCGGCGTTTTGACCTGGCCGACCACGGCCGCCCGATGACTCTGGAAAGACAGCACCCGGACATCGAGTTTGACTTTCTTGAAGTATTTGGAAAGCCCTTGGGTCAATAAATCCCGAACCTCGTTGGCGGTTTTCCCTTGCACCGGGACGTTGCCCACGTAAGGGTAATAAAGCATACCGTCATCTTGAACCATCTTGCCCGCCAACTCGGGATTGATTTTCTCGCCTCCCGGATCGTTCAGCTCGGGATGTTCCCAGACCGTGATTTGCAGCCGGTCGTGCGGACCGATCTTATATTCGGTCATGGGGACATTCTGAGTCGGGAGATTGTTGACCTCCCGCTGTTTCGAATTTTCCCGGTCGATAATCAGGTCTGCGGTGATCTGGGAAATCTTCGCCTTTTCCTTGACTAACTTCCCGTCCTTCATCACCGGAACCTCGATATGCGATAACGGGCTGTTGGTCTCCATCTCCATGCCGGGCGTTAAGGAGCAGGCTTGCAGCAGCAAGACCGGTATCAGGGACATTGATCTAAACTGGAATCTAAACATGGCAAATGTGTTCCTATAATTATTTTAAAAGCAGGCGAAGGACGAAAGGCAAAAGGCCAAGGGCTGCGTAATTTGGAGATTGGGTTTTGCCCTTCGTCTTTCGCCCTTCGCCTCAATACGCATTTTTATTGATAAAACCGGTCAGCACGGTGCGCAGCGCGATTTCCAGATCGAACCATACCGACCAATGCTGGATGTAATACAAATCGTGTTCGATGCGGCGATTCAGGTCGGTGTCCCCGCGCCAACCGTTGACTTGCGCCCAGCCGGTGATACCGGCCTTGACCATGTGCTTTTTCATGTAATTCGGCACCTGGTCCTTGAACACTTCGACAAAATCCGGGCGCTCCGGCCTGGGTCCGACCAGCGACATATCGCCGGTAAGCACGTTGATCAGTTGCGGCAATTCGTCAAGACTGGTTTTACGCAAGAAACCGCCAAACCGGGTCGCCCGTTGTTCGCCGGGCTTTGCCCATACCGCGCCGGTTTTGGCTTCTGCGTCCACCGGCATCGAGCGGAACTTCAGCATCGTGAACGAACGGTTGTTCCAGCCGACCCGTTCTTGCCGGTAAAATACCGGGCCTTTTGAACTCAGTTTGACGCCGATAGCGATCACTAACAGCAACGGACTGATCAGAGCCAACAGGATCAGCGCAAACAACCTATCCATGACTTCCTTGATATAGCGGTTAATGCCGTACAACGGAGAAACCGAGAAGTCCAAAGTCGGAATACCGGCCACCGTGTTCAAGCTGAGGAATTTACTTTGCTTGAACGCGAAACAGTCGATAACCAGTCGGATACTGACCGGCAGATGGCGCAGTTGGTATTGCGCACGTTCCGCAAGCGATTCACCGGGGAACGCAATCCATACTTCATCGATGGCTTCCTTGGCGACGATGGCAGCGAGGTCATCCAATCCGCCGAGTCGCGGCAGCGAAAAATCATCCACCAAATGCCGGTTTTCGGACCGGTCATCGACATAACCGATCACTTGCAAACCGGCCCAGGATGATTGGCTCAATTGTCGGCTAACCGCAACGGCCATCTGGTTTAATCCGACCAAAATGATGCGACCCTGAGACCAGCCGCGAGCACGCAACCATTGCAACACATGGGAAAGCAGGCTACGGGCGGTGAGTACAAATAACAAGCCCAGCACCCACCAGGTGACGATCCAGCGATAACTGGAACCGAACCAGAAATGCAAACGAATCAGCGCAACAATAGAGATAACCGACACGATGGCGGATACCCAAGCCCTGACGATACGCGGAATTTCCCCGCGCATCGCATCATTGCGCCAGGGGCGGTAAACCTGGCCGATTTCGAAAAAAATGATGGCCGCCAAAACACCGAGAGAGACCACTATGCGGTAATCCTGATCGATGACGAACTGGCGCAGCCAGAAATAATGGGAGACCCAAGCGGCACCGATTAGCATGGCGATATCGATAAACCGCAGCAACAGGATCACAGTGTGTCCATATTGCTTAAAGAGCCCGTTGAAGATGTTCCCTATACCGAGTGGCATATTCGTTAACCCCCTATTTTGTCTGTATCCAATGATGAACGGAAAAAACCGTCCATCCCCAAAGTCATCGCAACCGGCGTTACGCGCAGGTCGCTACGTTTGGATAAAGGTTACAGAAGCAAGATGAGGGGAATCCTGTGGGTTTAATTAAAATTGGATGAAGATCGGAGTAATTTTATGAAAGGATCAATATGCGTGATTACAGCATTTGTCCAATAGATATTAATCGTCCCAAAAGTTCTCTCATCAAACTGGGGATCCGTAACTCCAAATTGGTCTCTACCGTCCCCAATAGTCTCGCCAGCAAACAATGTTGTTTATTTTATGTAAGATCTAATATGGAAAACGCGCAAAAGCTTTTGGGACGGTTAATATTTGACAGCGGCAATAACGCACACCTATGATGTACATCACGTTGTACATTTAGAGATTACTATGAAACAAGCTACGTTTACAGAAGTGCGCAACCACGCCAAGCAGTACTTTGATATCGTCGAGTCAGGCGAGTCGGTTCGTGTATTACGCAATGGCAAACCCATTGCCGACATCGTTCCAATAGCGCCTGATCTGCCTTCATGGAAACGACGCAAGGCCCAACCTCTGGTATTGGATGGCGTTTCCGTCAGCCGTATGATTCTGGAAGAACGCGAAGCCGGTGCCTGATGCTCGTTTTTTTTGATACATCAGCCTTTGTTAAACGCTACGTCAATGAATCCGGAACCGACAAGGTGCTGGAGTGGTGCGACAAGGCAACGGAAATCGGCTTGTCCGGCATTGCGCTTCCCGAAATCATTTCTGCCTTTTGTCGCTTGCACAGAGAAGTAAGGATTACCGATGCGCAATATCAACAACTAAAATCATTGTTAATGGCTGATATCGAAGATGCCGCCCTATGCGACCTTGCTCCAGCTGTATTAGCGCAAGCGATTTCGAGTCTCGAAAACAATGTGCTGCGAGGTATGGATGCCATACATATCGGTAGCGCAGTGGTTCTAAAAGCCGATGTTTTTGTCTCTTCCGACAAACGCCAATGCGAAGCGGCAGAGCGCGCAGGGTTATCGGTTGATTTGGTGTAGATGATCACAACAACCCATTAGCCAGTTCATCAAGTAAATACTTTCTAAGCTGCCTTTCGCCGCGCATGACATAAAGTATATAGACTTTGTCTTGGTCAACGCGATAAAAGACCCGGCATGGGCCAACGATGATTTCACGATACTTTGACTGTTCCAATTCTGGAGGAACGCGGCCTGATTCCGGAAACTGGTGAAGACGATCAACGCTGGAAAATACTTGTTTGACCAAGCGACACGCCGCATTTTGTTTATCAAGTGCTATATATTCGGCAATTTCGTTCAGGTCGGATAAAGCGGGTTCAGTCCAGATTATTTGAGCCATTTGCTCATTTTCTGTTTTGCTTCCGACTGATCATAGGTTCGATTTTCAAAAATGGCCGTTTCTCCCCTGGCAATGCCTTCAAGGATGCGCATACGGCTTTGCATAAGCTCATAATCATCGGCATCTACAAGGTAGGCCGATGGTTGACCGTGCTCAGTTATTAAAACCGGCTCTTTAGATTCATGCAGTTCGGCTAGAATCTTAGTTGCCTGACGCTTTAGTGTGGTGACAAGTTCTATTTTCATAAAAGTGATCCTATAGGGTCATTCCGGGTTTTGCAAAAGCTTATCCAAGTCAGTAGGGTACGCTGTGCGTACCGTTTTTTCAATCATGCCACAAATCTAATAAGGTACGCACAGCGTACCCTACATGGATGAATTGGAGACACCTTGTTAGAAAACGGATTTCGACCCTCAATGGACAGTGGATGTTTAGTTTAAGCAGGGATAGCGGCTAACATAACCCGTGTTTATCGGGTTTATCGGGTTTATTTTTTAGTTGTAATCTCCATAATTATCATAATTATCGTGACTGAAATCGTCACCTAAAAAATTATGCTCCATTAAATCACATTCTAAGTAATTTTCCAGGAGACTTCTCAATCCAGGTCTTTGCAGATGAGGGCTATTGGCAATCATAGATTCTAAGGTGATTTTGGCCCTTTTTATATTTCCATACCTTTTGTAAACATCCTCAATAAGATAAGATATATTATTATCTTGCGAATATAAATTTAAAACCCCCCTCCACCAATCTTTAGTTACTAATTCTGACAAATCAATATTTCTATTGGACTTAAGTTCTTCAGAGGCCAAATGCTCTTGAAACCGAAAATGTCCAAAAGAGTATGTAGAGGTTATTGGATCCATAATTAGAACATTACATGGTGTTATTAATTCCTCTAAACAATCGGCTAATAATTGTTTGTGATATGTTTCAGATAAACACAAACAAAGTAATTCAAATATTTCACCTTTAGGCAGGGATCTAACATCTTTATTATGCATAGTAAAGGCAATTTTAATAGCACACTTTCTGAGCAATTCGCCTTTCTGTTTTTGCCGCTCAATACTTTTATGTAAATCATACTCTCCAGTTAACAAACGAAGTCTCTCAGAGTATATTTCATTTTCTGTGGACGGCGCATTGATACCCTTTTCTACAAGAGAGCAAGTTATTGTCGCAAGAAGAGGGGTTTTGACATGCTCAAATAATTCCCGGTGTTTGATTGATTTTATTAAAGCTTCAGCCTTCTCTTTATCTTTTAACCACCCCCTAATAAATTTATTTAACTGTACCTCAGTAAATGGCAGAAGCGTTATTCCAAGAAACTCAATATCATTTAAATAACTAACACAATCTCTACTTGAAATAATAAGCTGAGATTTTTTATTATTTATCTTAAATTGAGATATGGCTCTAATAATATTAGGTATTGTATTGTATATCTCATCAAGACCGTCAAGAATAAGCGTTAAATCACTAGAAATTATTTTTTTTGCATTCTGAACATTTTCGTTTGAAGGAGTTACCCCTTTGCTTAAGAGTATTATTTTTATTAAAAGGTCTTTTTCTAGAAAATCATTATCTGTAGTTTTTTTTAATAATTTTTTTAACTGATCCACTAGCCTGTTAAGAGGGATATAGATAATATTTCTTTTACCTTTATTCATCATCAAATCAGCATATTCTTTTAGTGTAGTGGTTTTACCTACCCCTGCTCCACCATAAACAGCTATATCATATCCGGTAGAAAATATGTCATGAGGGGATATCGACACTCTATCTTGAACGTTACTGTTATGATTAAAATGAATTACTTTAGATAACATAAAGTCATCACATTTTAATTTAGATATAAGAGATAAAGTTCTTTCAGTTTCAAATAAGAATTTGTTAAGTTTAGGAAGACTTAATTCCCTTTTATTTATTAAACTAATGTCATTAAAATAGCATTTTTTATAAGATTCAATTTTTTTAGCTAAAACCTGATAATTTATTCTAATTTCGTAGAATGGTTCACTTATAATCCTTGCCGTTGTATTAGTTTTTTCAGCATCTAATTTATTCTTTTCTTGTATTAATGAAAGTATGAGATCTGCATCTGCCTGAAAAGAGCTTTTAATAAGGTTCAGCTTCGTTGAAGTTGATTTTTCACGACCGTTGTATAACAATTTTAGATGGGTAGCAATATCTTCTCTTTCTGATATTTCTTTAGATGACAATTTTTTTAATAAAGGATTTAAATGAGGGGTTATGCTTATGTTCAAAGCCTTAAGGTGGTTTTCTATACGATCTGATATATCATCAACTTTGATGCTTAAATTTATCAAATTCTTCTTTAGAATTTGATTTGGCTTTGACTCGTAATCTGTTTTATTTTTTAAAAATATATCCTCAATTACTTTAATATTTTCATCAATCAATTGGAATCCATGTTTTTCCGAAATTTTTTCTAGATCTTTCTTTAACGGCACCCAATTTTCCTCTGCAATTTTTAACTTGCAGTCTTTGAGTTCTATCTCTAGGTGCAACAATAAATTACTATCAAATGAACCAACAAAAAAATTTAAATCACTGTAAAAGTCAGTAGGAATAGGATAATTTTTGCTTTTTAATGCTGATAGTAGTTCTTTGTTACTTGGATCCAAATTATTATTTGACGTAAGTTTATCTTCAATATTAGTTAATAAGCCAAGTAGTTCTGGTTTGAATTCCTTTATATCTGCAATGATACGAGGGCCATCATATGGAAGCACTTTAATAGGCGAATTGAATAGTTGTGTCTCCAATTCTTCTATCAACCTATTTGTTATTTGTTCTGGACAAGCAAGGTAGACCTCATTTGGAGATATCTTTCTACCTTCTTCATCAGTTATTTCACCAGAACAACATTGCCTCAATTGATGAATTAACTTAGATAATTTTGCTGCTGATGAAGTGTTTTGGATATTTCCTATTTTCTTTGACTGTACATATACAACATACATTTCTTTTCTAGGGGGAATCCTTCTTTGGGCAATTAAATCCCTGCCTCTTTCATATGGACCACCATTAAAATCAACTCTATCAAACCCCATGGATTCAAATAAAGGTTTTAATATATTTTTAGTAAAATCATCCTCATGTAAGGCGCACAAAGCTTGAATGTACTTTTCATTTCTTGATTTCATAACTTTTTGCCATCCCTGAATTCAGGTTTATATGTGATTGTTGTTGATCTTATTATATTCAGAGAACAATACTCATTGTCTTTGCTCTTGTCAGGGCCGTAGGTTGGACAGAGAACCCGAAGCCCAACACGTCAGCCATTGAGCTTGGATCGTTGGGCTTCATTGTATTCAGCCCAACATAACTATGCAGCCCTGAATTCAATCTTTTCAACGGCATCAAGATTGACTGTTTGCCTGGCATGCCAAAGATCATAATTGTCCTGCATAATCAGCCAGCTTTCTGGGGAGCGGCCCAAGGCTTTTGAAAGTCGGAGCGCCATTTCCGAGCTTACGCCGCTGTTACCTTTTAAAATACGGTTCAGCGTAGAAGGCGAAACGCCAAGTTTCGAGGAAAGCTGCCTGCCCGTGATACCGAACGGTTCCAGATAGACGTCCCGAATGAACTCGCCTGGATGAGGTGGATTGTGCATAGCCATTAGTGATAATCCTCATAATCGAGAATGAAGGCATGACCGTCGTGAAATTCAAACGTGACGCGCCAGTTGCCATTTACCCAAACCGACCATCGGTCGTTGTCTGAGCCCTTCAATGAGTGCAGCTTGAAACCAGGGATTTCCATATCCTCAATAGTGGTTGCGGTGTCCAATGCCACAAGCTGCATTCGTAAGCGTTTTGCATGGTGAGGCTGAATACCGGCTACGGAGCCGGTATCAAAAAACCTTTTAAGACCTTTATGGCGAAACGACTTAATCATTTTTGGAATATAGCATGTTGCGCATGGCGCAACAATATTGTAGTGGTCAAGTTTTTTCGGACACCAAAATAGGTTGTTCATCTGCCATTTTCCGTTCAAAAACATTGGGCGACAGATAGCCCAGTGTGGAATGCAGGCGCTGACTGTTATAGAAGCCAACGATAT
>Ga0208888_100031_pt1 | contig 140162 bp, 138 predicted proteins | sample LakWasM115_HOW13_2_FD_183929 | JGI IMG/M metagenome (GOLD analysis project Ga0208888, IMG submission 183929) | Freshwater sediment methanotrophic microbial communities from Lake Washington under simulated oxygen tension - Sediment Metagenome... | ecosystem: Environmental > Aquatic > Freshwater...
ATAGACGATAGTTCCGGCTATAGCTGCAAAAACAGTAGGCGCTAAATTGGCTTAGCGTTAAATAAACCAACATCAAACGCAAGTTGCTGGCCAACGGCCCATAAAGTTCGCTGTTATTTTCAAAAAATAACGAGCTACCGGCCGCCGAAAAAAGACTGACGACCAGCAGAAAAAAAACCGCGACATTAAAATTGAGTGCCGACAACAGGCTTAGCCATTGCAGCGTTTTGTGATTTAAAAATTTGGCGATCATGATCATCTCCATGGAAAAAAATGCCCTTCACAAATACAAGGTTTGAAGGGCATATAGAGGAGGACAGGATGGCCGGGGCTTAGCCGTCGGCCGAATAGGTTAAATTCAAGACGCCGCGAGTTGCGAGTCTTTCGGGTTTTTACTGCTGCCGCCTTGATCCAGCTCAATCTCGCTGACCAAGGGTTGAACGTCATCGACAACCGGCTCGGGCGGGTCAATCATCCGTCCCTGCATCAACGCATCGATCTGGTACTTGTCCAAGGTTTCCCAATCCAGCAGGGCATGGGCCATGTTGTGCAGGATTTCGATATGGTCTTTCAGGATTTGCTCGGCGCGTTGATAGTTGGTATCGATGACATGACGGATTTCCTCGTCGATGACTTGCGCCATTTTCTCGGACATCGGCTTGGCTTGCGGCCCCATGTAGCTGCCTTCGCTATCGCCGTAATCCATGGGACCGAGACGATCCGACAAGCCCCATTGGGTCACCATGTTGCGCGCCAATTGCGTCGCGCGTTCAATGTCGTTGGACGCGCCGGTGGTGACTTTGTTTTTGCCGTAAATCAACGCTTCCGCAACCCTGCCGCCGAACAGGCTGGAGATTTGGCCTTCCAGCTTATCTTTGTTGGCACTGTATTGATCACGTTCCGGCAAAAACATGGTGATGCCCAATGCGCCGCCGCGCGGCATGATGCTGACTTTATAAACCGGGTCATGATCGGGCACGATCCGGCCGACAATCGCATGACCGGCCTCGTGATAAGCGGTCATCAGCAGATCGTCCCTGCTCATCACCAGGGTACGTTTTTCCGCGCCCATGATCATTTTGTCGCGGGCCTTGTCAAGGTTGTTCATGGTCACCTCGCGCTGATTGCTGCGCGCGGCAAACAACGCGCCCTCGTTAATCAGATTAGCCAGTTCGGCGCCGGAAAAGCCCGGCGTGCCGCGCGCCAGATCGTTGCTGTTCACGTCATCGGCCAGCGGCCACGAGAGACACGAAAAGCATGAAAAATCCCATAATACGATTCTTTCGGTTGTTTTTTTACCGGCCAAATTGTTATTTCTCAAGATTTACCCTGATTTTAGTAGCTGTCGTTAGGCTCAAGGAACAGCATCAGGTCGTAACCGAACTGGTTTTTAAGTTTTTTTAACGCGTCGTTTTGTATCTGCCTGACTCTCTCCCGGCTTACCTGTAGTTGATCGGCAATGGCCTGCAAGGTCATTTCCGTGTGATTTTTCAGTCCGAAACGCATGTTGAGGATCGCCGCTTCTTTGTCCGGCAACGTAGCGACTACCTGGTCGAGATACCGGCCCAAACTGCGATCGATCAATTCATCCAGCGGCTGCGCAAATTGCCGTTGCTTCATGCGCGCCATCAGCACCTGGCCTTCATCTTCGTCGGCGTCTCCGACCGCATCCAGGGAATGGGTGGCTTGGTAATAGTTTCTGATGGTTTTGATTTCGTCTTCGCTTAAATCGCAGAGCACTTTCAATTGTTCGATACTGGGCCAGCGCTCGGTTTGCAGATAAGCGTTGCGCATCCCTTCAAATACCGCGCACGCCCTTTCCGCCAAAGCCACCGGGAGGCGCACGATTTTTTCCTGCTTAACGATCAGCCGTGAGATAGCCTGTTTGATCCAGGGAATCGCATAGGTCGAAAACTGATAACCGCGATAAGGATCGAAACGGTCTACCGCCTTGATCAAACCGATCACGCCTTCCTGCAACAAATCGTCAAAACTCAACACCGTGGTTTTGTGTTTGTGAGCGACAAATGCCGCCAAGCGAACATTTCCGGCGATCATTTGCTGTCTAAGCCGTTGCAAGGTTTGAGCCGCTTGACCCAGCTTGAGTCGATATGCGTTAAAGGCGGCTTGATGTCCTGTCGCGGACATGAACAAACCGGATACCTCAATTAAAAAACTCGGCAAGAAATGCAGCTTGAGTAACGAAGACCTGGACACGGAATTCTCCAGCAAGTGCCGGACATCTTGAACAAGATTAGGCTGTACAAAATCCGCACCTTGTACAATAATCGCCTCGACTGTTTTATCACTGACGATTTCAGAAATATCCCGGCCATTATCTAAATGGGATAGGCACTGCTTGAGTAATAACGCCGACGCTTCATGTTCTGCCAACAACAGCAACAGCAGATTCCGTCTGGCCTGCTCCATGTCCATGGCAAGCGCAAGCGGTTCTGATTCGTTGACCGAAACGGCTGGATGAGCGGTATTGATGAGTACGGCTTCTGTCATGGCTTGATCCGTTAATGTTTTTAAGCTGGCGTTAAAATTACTCCAAATGCACAATATTTGTCAAACTATTTTCTATGCAAAACATAAACAATGTATTCAATTAAAGCGATCACCCTTTTGACCGGACTGCCCGCCGAAACCCTGCGGGCCTGGGAACGCCGTTACGCGAGCATTACCCCGGCGCGTAGCGACAACGGCCGCCGCCTGTATTCGCAACAGGATATGGAAAAACTGACGCTGCTTGCCCAACTGACCCGCAACGGCCACACCATCAGCAAAATCGCCGGTTTGAATTGCGAGGCGTTGCGCGACCTGCAACGGCAAACACAAGCCCCGCATAAAGATTCGGCGCATCCGCTGCCGGACCGGATTATCGAAGCCCTTCTGGACTATCGTATTGACCGCTGCGAGCAGCTGTTGAAGCGCGCCTTGGTGGCTAGCGAACCCTTGGAATACGCTCGTGACATTTTATTGCCCGCGCTGAAAAAAGTAGGTGAACTTTGGCATCAAGAAAAATTGAGCATCGCCCAGGAACACATGTTTACCTGTTGCGTCAATCGCATCGTACTGAGCATGGCCAACAACCTGCAAAATGCATCGGCCAACAGCCCGGCCATGCTGTTCGCCACCCCGAGCGATGAACCCCATGAATGCGGCATTCTGTTGAGCTGCTTGCTGGCGGCCGTTCAGCAATACCGCTGCTTTTTCCTGGGTGCGAATTTGCCCGGCAAGGATATTGTCGAAGCGATCCACCATTTGCAACCCGACATCGTCGTCATCGGTTTGGTGAAAACGCCGCCGGAACCGACAACCATTGAACAGTTGCAAATCGTCGTCGCGGCAAAAGAAGCGGCGGCCTCGACTGTCTGGATAGGTGGCGATGGCGCCCGATACTGGCATCAACATTCCGCATCGCCCAACTGCGAACTGATCACAGACATCGATCATTTTTACAGTAAAGCCCAGCAGTGGATGCTGTTGGATAAGGCTTAATAACGCACTTCGCGGTGCGCAATCAAACAATAGGCATCGCAATATTTCAAGTTGCAGTAATCATAGACTGCAATATAAGCATTTGTATAATAATGACTTTCTATGGAACAATAGGTTTTTGCTATACCTTCGTGTTTATTCTGGAACAGTACTCATGGCAATGCAGCGAATCTGATATTTTGGGTGGCCTGAGAGCAGGGTTCATCATTTTTACAGCACGGCCCGGCAGTCGATACTGCCGGATAATATTTAACACAATAGCTTTTAGTCCAGTCATTCGCCGCTTCGATTCGGAATGCGCCGACATGATGAATTCGATATAATTAACAAACAATTAGATCAAGCATGCAGCTCAACTTAAATTTAACCCCGCCATGAAAGACGCCCAAATATCCCGACTTAAAAAGCTGTTTGAACTGAGTTTGACGTTATCGGGCGACCCCATGGAAATTTTCCAGCATGCGGCCAAACTGATCGGTGAATTGCTGGAAGTCAAGCTTGTTTGCCTGTCCGAAATACAAGGGGAGCGGCTTAATTTCCTGGCCGTGTATATGGATGGAGAAATATACGAAAATGCGGGGGCATGCTTGCTGGCAAGCACCCCTTGCGCAACGGTTGAGGAAACGAAAGATATTAGAATCTATGACCAAGTAAAAGAGCTTTTCCCCGAAGCGGCTTTTCTTCAAGACCATAACGCCGTTGCTTACTGTGGGTTTCCTTCTTTGGATAATCACGGAAAAGTGGTGGCTATCACTTGCCTGCTGGACGATAAACCGCATGATTTTAGCAATGAGGATCAAGAGGTTCTGCGCATCATCGGCCAGCGCATCGGCATGGAGATCGAGCGGAAGCGTAATCTTGAAGAAAAAGAGCGGGTCAGTGAAGTTCTTCGGTTAAACGAAGACAGGCTGTATCAAGCCACCCTTGTCTCCGGGACCGGTGTTTTCGAACAAACTTATGGTAACGATTCGATCTATTGTTCCCCTGAACTGCGGACCCACTTTGGATGGGACGCCGATGAACTCGTGACTACGCAGACGTTTACCGACAGCATTTATCCTGACGACCGGAAGCGGGTTATCGAAGCTATCCGGCAGGCTCAAAATTCATCCGGAAACGGTCTCCTCGACATCGACTACAGGATTTTTCGCCGGAATGGCGAAGTGGGGTGGCTGGCAACGCGGTCGCAAACATTCTTTGAGACCGATGGCGAAGTCTCCCGAGCTGTTCGCACCGTAGGCGCTGTACGCGACATTACCAAGAAAAAACTTGCGGAACAGGAACAGCGTATTTTCGCTACCGCATTTCAAACGCAGGAAGGCATTATCGTTACCGATGCCAACCAGATTATTGTCCGGGTCAATCAAGCCTTTACAATCATCACCGGCTACTCAACGGAAGAAGCGATCGGTAACAAACCTTCCATGCTTAAATCCGGCCGTCACGATAGTTTTTTCTACCATGCCATGCACAAGACATTGCACAGTGAAGGCTACTGGCAAGGTGAAATTATGGATCGACATAAGGATGGGCGCATCTACCCAAAGTGGCTGACAATCACTGCCGTTAAGGACAGTGACGATAAAACCACGCATTATGTCGGCAATTTTTCTGACATTACCGAACGCAAACTCGCCGAGGAACATATTCACTATCTGGCGAATTTCGATTGGCTCACCGGATTGCCGAATCGCACCCAGCTGAATGATCATCTTAAATATGCCCTCAGCCTGGCGAAGCGCAGCAACGGTCATTTGGCCTTGATGTTTCTGGATCTCGACCATTTCAAAGACATCAACGACTCGCTCGGCCACAGCATCGGCGATGCCTTGCTGATCAAATTGGCCAAGCGTTTGCGTGCCGCGCTACGTGAGGAAGATACGGTGACGCGCCTGGGCGGGGACGAATTCATTTTGTTATTACCCGGCGTCGATGCCATCGGCGCGGCGCATGTGGCGCAAAAGTTACTGGATGCCATTGCCGAGTCTTATCGGATTGAGCACTATGACCTCATCCTTACGGCATCGATTGGCATTGCGCTCTATCCCGAAGACGGCGAAGATCTGGAAGTGCTCTCCAAAAGTGCAGACACCGCCATGTATCGCGCCAAACAGGAAGGACGCCAATGCTATCGTTTCTTTACCCAGGAAATGCAAGCACGCTCGGCACGCAATCTGCAATTGGTCAATGCGTTGCGCCATGCGCTGGATCGCAGCCAATTACAAGTGCATTACCAGCCGCAAATTTCGATGCGCGACGGGGCCATTATCGGGGCGGAAGCCTTGCTACGCTGGCAGCATCCTGAATTGGGCATGGTGTCTCCGGCAGAATTTATTCCTGTCGCGGAAGGCAGCGGGCTGATCCTGCCGATCGGCGAATGGGTATTACGGTGCGCCGTGCAGCAGGCAAAAGCCTGGGTGAATGAGGGTTTCGGCCCGTTGATTATGGCCGTGAACCTGTCCGCGGTGCAGTTTCGTCATCCCGACCTGCCCGAGCTGGTCACCCGCATACTCGACGAAGAGGGCTTGCCGCCCGAATATCTGGAACTGGAGTTGACCGAAGGCGTGGCGATGCACAACCCGCAAAGCGCCATCGCCGTAATGAACAATTTGCAAGAGCGCGGCGTTCGTATGTCGATCGATGACTTCGGTACCGGCTATTCCTCACTGAGCTATCTGAAAAAATTCAAGGTGTATAAGCTCAAGATCGACCAGTCCTTTGTACGTGACATCAGCACCGACCCGGAAGACAAGGCGATCGTCAGCGCCATTATCAACTTGGCGAAGAGCCTTGGCCTGAAAACCATTGCCGAGGGCGTGGAAACGGAAGGGCAGCAAGCGTTCCTGCGCGAACAGGGTTGTGATGAGATGCAAGGTTATCTGTTCAGCAAACCGGTATCGGCTGAGCAGTTTGATGCATTGCTGAAGCAGGGCTTTGCTGCTTGATCGTTTTGAGTCAGCAAGCCCCTGTCAGACAAGCTTCAGTAAAGGCTTCTTACACACCGAACGCTATATTTAACGTATTGCGCTTTCAACACTCTTTAACCCTCCTTTTTTAAACCGCTTAGCCCGGCAAATCCCAGCACAAAAACCAATAAGCCACCGGCAATCATCACCAGTATTTTAGTCACCGGAATACCCACCAGAAAGATAAGGCGCTGCTGCCGACTCGTACCGGAACCCTCCTGCAAGGTCACATTAAGCCTGTAGACACCGCGCTGTTCAATGGTTTGCGAAATCGAAGCCAGACCTGTCCCGATAGGCTGCGCAGGCTGCTGTTTAATCACGGTAAAAGCCTCGGCGGGATTTAGCCACGAAGTCAATGCCGCCAACTCCAGTGTAACCCAGGTCTTTTCCTGCCCTTCCGCCAACGGTTCCACCGCCAGCACTATTTGTCCAAGCTCAGGAAAAAAATGACAGAAGTGCTTGCCTTCCAGCTCGGGCTGAAACTGGTAACCGCTGATTCGCAATCGGGTATCGCCCACGGTCAGAAAACAACTATTGTCGTGATCGACCCCGGCATGAGCAAATACCGGTTGATCGATCATTAAACTGAACAGTGCGATGATCAAAAGGCGCGCGCGGCATGCCTTACTCGGCTGGTTTATTATCAAATGTCTCAAAATACTCTCCGCCAATTCAAAAACACCAGTGTATCAATTTATGGCGCAGCTTACGGCTTCGTCATTAAAATTTAATCAGGTCCGCAGGCTAACAATGCTAGAATTTTGCGCTATAAACCGTATTTTCTTTCCGTTATTTCTGGAGCATCAATGGGCCCTCATTACCTGAACCGTTTTTTTACCCCAAAATCCGTTGCTATCGTTGGTGCCTCCGAACGCGAAGAAAGCGTGGGCTACCGGCTGCTGCTTAACATGCAGGAAGCGGGCTTTAAAGGCGGGCTTTATCCGGTCAATAACAAACGCGACACCTTACTAGGCTTAAAGGCTTACCCCGATCTCAACGCCGTTCCCGAGGATCTCGATCTGGTGGTGATAGCGACCCCGGCGCCCAGTGTTCCGGGCGTGGTGCGCCAGTGCGGCGAGAAAGGCGTCACGTCCGTGATCATTATCAGCGCGGGCTTCGGCGAACTGGGCGTGGAAGGCAAGCGTCTGCAACAGGAAGTCCTGGACATCGCTCATCGCTACAGCATCCGCATCATCGGTCCCAACTGTCTGGGCGTTGCGCGGCCCAACGGACAGCTGAATGCAACCTTCGGCGACGGCACGATTAAAGACGGCAGTCTGGCGCTGCTGTCCCAGTCCGGTGCGGTATGTACGGCGATTCTGGATTGGGCCAAATCCCAGGACATCGGCTTCTCCACGGTGGTATCGATGGGCGGCGCGGCGGATATTGATTTCGGCGAGGTGCTGGATTATCTGGCGACCGACAGTAAAACCACCGGCATTTTGATGTATGTTGAAGGCATCCGCGATGCCCGTCGTTTTTTAAGCGGCCTTAAAGCGGCGGCGCGGCTAAAGCCGGTGATCCTGATCAAATCCGGCCGTCATGAAGCGGGCTGCAAGGCGGCGATGTCGCATACCGGAGCGATGGTCGGCGGCGACAATGTGTTCGATGCGGCGATTGCCAGGGCCGGCGTGGTCAGGGTTTACAGCATCAATGAGCTGTTTTCCGCCGCCCGCGTTTTGGCCAACAATTATGTGGTCAAAAAAGACCGCCTGGCGATTATTACCAATGCCGGCGGTCCCGGCGTGATGAGCACCGACCGCGCCGAGGATGTCGGCATACAAATGGCGGAACTGAGTCCCGCCAGCATCGCCGCGCTGGACGAGGTTTTGCCGGTACACTGGTCCCATGCCAACCCTGTCGATATTCTGGGAGATGCGACCTCCGAGCGTTATCAAAAAGCACTGGAAATCTGTCTCAAAGATAAAAATATCGACGGCATACTGGTCATTTTGACGCCTCAGGCTATGACCAATCCGACCCAGGTCGCCGAATGCATTATCGAAGGCGCAAAAACCAGCAAGAAACCGGTGTTGGCTTCATGGACGGGTGGCGCACGGGTTCAGGAAGGCCGTAATCTTTTTGCCAACAGCAAAGTGGCTCACTTTAGTACGCCGGAAATTGCAGTCGATGCGTTTTCATTCCTGTCCAGCTATACCCAGAATCAAATCCTGCTGAAACAAATCCCCTCGCCTACCGATGAACTGGCGACACCCGATGTGGCCGGTGCGCGCTTGATTGTCGAGCGGGTGCTTTCGGAAGGTCGTCAGATTTTAACCGCACAGGAATCCAAAGCCATCCTGGCCGCGTTCCACATTCCGGTCAACCAGACTATCAAGGTTTCCAGCGCCAAAGATGCGATGATCGCCGCTGAAACGATGCGCTTTCCGGTGGTGTTAAAAGTCAATATGGCTGAGTTCAGTCATAAATCCGATATTGGCGGCGTGCGGCTTAATATCAACAGCGTTCAGGAAATTTCGCACCATTACCTGGAAATGGAAACAGCAATCAAGCAAAAATACCCCGAAATTACCGAAGTCGGCATGACCGTTGAGCCGATGTTCAAATCCGCCAGCGGCCGCGAGTTGATGATAGGCGTGGTCAGGGACCCTGTATTCGGCCCTGCGATCAGCGTCGGTTTGGGCGGCACGATGGTGGAAATTTTGAAAGACAGCGCCGTCGCGCTACCGCCGCTGAATGCGTATATGGTTGAACAAATGATCGCCAAAACCAAGGCGGCCAGGTATCTGGAGGCATTCCGCCAATTACCGGTCGCCAATAAACAAGCCTTGGTGGATGTGTTGCTGAATGTATCGACCATGGTCAGCGAGCTGCCGGAGATTTTAGAGCTGGATATTAATCCGCTGATCGTCGATGAGCACGGCGTCATGGCCGTTGATGCGCGCATTAAAGCGGAAACGTCGCATCAGCTCACTGCTTATTCGCATATGGCGATCCATCCTTATCCCCATCAATTAATCCAGCATCATCAATTATCGAACGGCGCCAATATTACGATCAGGCCTATTCGTCCTGAAGATGCGGGCATGGAAAAGGATTTTGTGCATCGCTTATCCGAACGCACTAAATATTTCCGTTTTATGCAGGCTTTGCAGGAATTGACGCCGGAAATGATCGTGCGCTTCACCCAAATCGATTATGACCGCGAAATGGCTTTTGTTGCGGTAACCGAAGACGAAAACATGCCGAATGAATTGGGTGTGGGCCGGTATATGGTCAACCCGGACGGTCATTCGGTGGAATTTGCGCTGGTCGTTGCCGATGATTGCCAATGCATGGGTATAGGCACCCGACTGATGAAAACCTTGTTGCAAACAGCCAAATCCAAAGGCATATCCTTCTTTGAAGGCGAGGTGCTGGCGATTAACAAACCTATGTTGTCGCTGGTGACCAAGCTGGGTTTCAGCATCGAAACCATCGCCGATGATCAGGAAGTGGTGCGGGTTGTTAAGGATTTGAGGCAATAATTCATCTCTGCCGGACAACGATCGGAATTTGCGAACGCGCCATGATCATGGATAATCGCCTGGGACGGGGTTTAAACTCCGTCCCTCCCCAATTTATCTCAAAGCAATTGAATTTCGAGGTCTAAGGTATGAAAAAACGCCATTACATCCTAGCCGTTATCTTCATTGTAAGCGGCTGCACGTTTCAAGAGCCTGATTATTTGAAAGCGATAACCGCGGCTGAATTGAACCAAATCATGCAACATGAGGATATATTCCTGGTTGACGTTCACACGCCCGAACAAAAGCACATCAAAGGCACCGATCTTTTTATTCCTTATAACGAGATCGAGAAATACCAAGACAAATTTCCAAAAGATCAACACACCGCCATTTATCTGTATTGCGAAGGCGGCCCGATGGGAAATGCTGCGGCAAAGTCTCTTCATGGATTAGGTTACGATAATTTAACTAATCTTAAAGGAGGCGCAAAGGCTTGGAGGAAAGCGGGTTTTGATTTTGAATAAACAAATGCGCTTTGCTGTTTAGTACGTAAATTCTCTGCCGGACGGGATTTAAACCCCGTCCCGCTCCCAAATCATTAAGAAGGGAGGTAAAATATTTAGCTTCAGATAAGCATCACCGATTTGTGAGAGCCCTCGGACTTGGAGAACCTGAACGTGAAAATGAAAACTCGAATAAATCACAAGAGAGTTGCCGACAAAATAGAAACGGTGTCGATGGGATTAGGTATTACTTCCAGTATTGTAGCGGCGGGGGCGGCGCTGGCTACCCCCACCGGATTCAGTGCGATAGGTGTCGCTCTTGGAATAACGAGCGCGCCTCTGATCGTTACAGCGGCTCCGCTTATCGAGACTGCCGCAACGGTTACCGGCGTTATCTCGGGTGGGGCATACTTTTATTCAAGATGGAAATCGAAGAAGGTTAAAGAAGAATCCGGAGAATAAGTAAAACAGCCCTGCAGGCCGGAAACGCCGGTTCGAGCGACAACGTTTCCGGCACGTCCCTTGGATGGACTTATCCCGGCCTACCTCTTTTGCCCCAACCCATCAAACCCAACAACAAAATAACCATTAGTCCAATAACCGGCTTGTCGCCCCATTTCGCATAGGGCGTCATGCCGCCCATCGGCGTTATGGTTCCGGTTAGCGCTACTTCCTGAAACAACGGAGCCTGATTGATAATCTCGCCCTTTGGCGAAATAACAGCCGTCACTCCGGTATTTGTCGAACGCAACAAAAAGCGCCCGGTTTCCATCGCCCGCATTCTGGCCATTTGCAGATGTTGATGAGGTTCTATCGAATTGCCGAACCAGCCGTCATTAGTCACATTAACCAGATAAGCCGCGTCCGATAACCCCCGGCTACTCACATCGCCGAATACGTCTTCATAACAGACCAAGGTTATGAAGGGGTAGCCGCCCGCTTTCAACAAAGGCTGGTTTACCGCCCCCGGCGTGAAATTCCCCAGTCTTATATTTATCTTGTTCAGCACAAAACCCGATAAAGGCTGTAGCGGCAAATATTCGCCAAAAGGCAACAAATGGGTTTTACGGTACATGCCTTGTTCCTTGCCCAGGGTTATCACGGCATTGAAGCTCCTGCTCGGGGATTGTTCCTGTACCGGGACGCTGATGATTAAATCGGTATTGTGCAGCTTGGCGTCGTTACCGAGAGGCGCTAAAAAGGCGTCGTTAACTTGATCCAGATAGGCGGGAATCGCGGTTTCCGGCCAGATAATGATATTGGAATCCCAATGGGCTTCGGTCATCTTTTTATATTTTAAAAGCGTGTTGATTTTATTTTCAGGCCGCCACTTTTGATCCTGCGCTATATTGCCTTGAATCATGGAGACGCGAAGGGGCTGGCCGATTTCATGCGTCCAGGTTTGATTACGCAACAAGCCGCCGGTTCCCCAGAGGATGATAAGCACCGTTATCGGCAATAATCTTTTGCTGCCAAACAAAATTTCTACCGCCATTGAAGCCGTTAACGCGGTGATGAAACCGGTGCCGTAAACGCCCAATACCGGTATGTATCCGGCCAGAGGCGATTCCAACTGAGAATAGGCAATATGCAGCCAGGGAAACCCGTTCAGCACCCAATAACCCCGGAGATATTCAACCAGTATCCAGATGACCGGCATCAAAAGGACCCGAACCGAGCCCTTATTTACCGGATTTGTTTTTACCGAAAGATAACCGGCCAAGGCCGGAAACAATGCCCAAAAAGCAGAAAACAAACCGGTCAGCAGACTCGCCTCAAACACACCGGCTCCGCCAAAATCGTGCATGCTGATGTAGACCCAGGACACGCCTGAACCGAACGCGCCCAGGCCGAATAAATAGCCGCGCATGGCCGCGCGCTTAGCCGATACGTTCTGCCAGCAGGCGAACAAAAACGCCAACGCTACCGGCGCCAAACAGGAATAATCAAAAGGAGCAAAAGATAAGGTGAGTAAAATACCGGCAATTGGGGCGCCAAAATCCCAATAGTTACTGTTTGAATATTGCATGTTTTATTTTCAAAATCGGCTTATGATCGTCTTTTGTAAATGAACGCTCATTGAAATTAGCTGTCATAATACCAAAAACGCTATGGCATAGTTTAAGGTTAAGCCTTGACGCTTGCCCCGTCTCAAGCGGAAAGTCCTACGACCCTGTTTACCAAGGAGCCTATTTTGAAAATCATTAAAATGCCCGGGCCGATGCGCATGGTCTGGGGGAGTGCGATAGCCTATTGGTTGGCAGGCATTATTAACCCCGCGTTTATTGCGATTGCGGTAATGATTGCACTGTTTATCCCGGTTTTGATCGCCGACCCTTATTTCCCCAGCCAACCTGAAGATTAAAGGTCGGTATTACCGCGCATATTCTTTTTCCATATGACGCAACCCATGAAAACATCACTCTTAATTTTTATAGTATTGTCGCTGTGTTCGTTTAATGCCGTTGGCAAAAAACTTTATAAATTCCAGGACAAGCAAGGCATATTGCATTTTACCGACAAGCCGCCGGAAACCGAGCAAAAACAACTCGAAGTGAGACAACTTAAGCCGGCGACCAAGCAATTGGTCTGGCTATTGCAGTCGGGCGAAGAGCGGCATCCGCAGTTTTACATCCGTAATGATTATGCCGGTCCCGTGGAAGTTGAAATCGATTTTTCCGAACGAAACAATGTCCAGGCTACGCCCGACCTGCCCAAGCGGTTTGTTATCGAATCTGGAAAATCGGACAGTCTTTTCCAGATCAATGCCATCAATGAGCATGAACCATGGCGGCTTGCACTTAAATACAGCTATATCATCGGTAGCCCTTTAGCGCATTACAGCGCTAATGCAAGCTATTGGCCACCGGTAGCGCCCAATACAGCGTTTCAAATTTCCCAGGCTTTCGGCGGCAGTTTTAGCCATACCGACGAACAAAACAAATATGCCGTAGACATAGTCATGCCGGTTGGCACACCGGTTTATGCGGCCAGATCCGGCATAGTCCTGGAAGCCGAGGATGATTTTTATAAAGGCGGCACCAATAAGGCATACAGCTCCGAGGCCAACAACATCAGGATTTTGCACGATGACGGTTCTATGGCGATTTATGCCCACCTGGAACTGGAGAAAGCCCAGGTTTATCCGGGCTTGGCTGTGGTGGCCGGACAATTGATCGGTTATTCGGGCAACACCGGTTTTTCCTCCGGCCCGCATTTGCATTTCGCGGTTCAGATCAACAAAGGCATGGCGCTGGTTTCTGTGCCGTTTACCTTTATCAACCAGCAAGGCCAAGCCGAGCAACCGTCAGTTAACGCCTGGCTTAAAGGGATTGCTCCCTCCCAAATGGGCAATGCGGTTGAATAACGCAAGGTCGGGCTAACCTGCCTATTGCGCTTATGAGTTGAATCCAGGCAATGTAATCGGCACAGCGCGTCATCCCCACAGAGCCGCGACTGCATGGCGCAGTTGCCGATAAGTCATCGACGGCAATATCAAGCTGCATTGCATAGCTCAATCACCCCGTTTGTTAATCGTGCAAGGCTGTTTTTTTCATACGCACATCCCCGTCTACCCGCTCGCAAATTCGCCTGAAACGGCTTTTTCATTAACCCGGAGAGGTTGCCCGGAGTGAATCCCTGCCGGAATGACGATGGACCGATTAGTACAGAGAGTGAGCGTTTCCCTTGAGTTTAAACCGCACTTTTAATCGCCTTCTCTCACAACGCGGCGGTTGACATATTAGAATTATTCCATATTATTGGAACATGACTACCAAGCAACTCTTTCGCAACAAATACCGACTTGAGGTACGAGAGGACGACTCTCCGCCGATGCATGCGCACTTGGTCGGCGGCAGTTTTGATGTATTAATTAACCTGCAAACCCTGGCCTGTGAAGGCACTTTTCCGCGCGGTTTGCGCGATGAAGTCATGGCGTGGGTTACGGCAAACCGTAATGAATTAATCAAGGAATGGAAAAAGTGGCATCAATGAAGCGCCCCCGCCTAGCAGCGGTTGAACCTTTACCTAACTATCAACTAAAAATGACCTTTATTAACGGCTGCATAATGACCGTGGATAAGGGGGAAGCTATTTTCGCCAAACCGGGCCTTGCGCCTTTACGCGATCCAGCCGCCTTTGCCAAGGTGCGGCTCACAAACAGCATAGGTTGGACGATCGAATGGACAGACTTTGACATTCAAATCGGCGCCGATACCTTATGGCTGGAAGCGCTGCTTCAAACCTCCACCGACGAAAACACCCGCACATTCATCGCCTGGCGGCTACGTAACGGACTGTCGTTGGCCGACGCAGCGCGAGCATTGGACATGACGACACGCACCATGAGCGCCTACGGAACCGGCGCCCGCCCTGTTCCATATCACATTGCCTTGGCTTGCAAGGGTTGGGAAGTTGAGAATCGCTAAGGGGGCTTAAATAGGGATGTTTGAGATCTGTCGGGCAAAACAAAAATCCGTCGCCCTATTGGTCATAAACTACATGCCCGATCTAGGTAATGGGTCAAGTATGTGATTTACTCATATAATATTGAATATGACCTGTTATCAAGAAATTACTTGTCCGGATTGTGAAACTAAAACTTTCATGTTGGCATACCGCTATAAGACTTGTAGACCCGGTATCAAAGAACAAGTTGTAGAGATGTCCATCAATGGTAGCGGTATCCGTGATGCAGCACGGGTTCTCAATATCAACAAAAACACAGTGATTAGCACGTTAAAAAAAGTCGAGCAGCATCGTCCAAGTAAATCCAAATTTTCAGACTTTGAATTCGGCAGCAAATTTGGCTGTGAGATTGGAATCGGCTTGTGACGAGGCTGAAATGGATGAGCAGTCGTCATTTGTCAGCAACAAGTCCAATCAACGTTGACTCTGGCATGCCGTTGATCATGCCACGAACACGGTATTGGCTTATGTGTTCGGCAAACGCAAGGATGAGGTATTCAAAAAGCTGAAAGCATTGTTTGAGCTCTTTGGCATCAGCCGCTATTACACCGACGATTGGGGTGCTTATGAGCGTCACCTTGAAATCGACAAGCATGAGGTGGGTAAGCGCAACACCCAAAAGATTGAACGCAAAAATTTGAATTTCAGAACTTGGATTAAGCGACTTACACGAAAAACAATTTGCTTCTCGAAGTTGAAAACCCTGCATGATACGGTCATCGGATTGCTGATTAACAAGGTCGAATTTGGCTTGGATATTCATGCCAAATTACAGATTTAACCCACTACCATTGATTTATATAACGCTATCGAAAGCTTGGTCGCGATTGCCACGTAGAAATAAGGTTTAGGCCAGTAGGGCGCATTCCGGAATCGCCTTACTTGACCGCCCGCAACAAATTGCCGCAATACAGCTCCTTACCCGTTTTTGTCCGCATCCACAGTTGTTTTATTTCCAGTTGATTTGCAGAAAAATACTGCCGGGCAGACATTGCCAAATCCGCCGCCTCTATTTTAGGCGAGTAGGTATTAAGAATTAAAAAAGCCCCCGGATTCATTAACCCATAAGCTGTTTCTATCAAGCCGGACAGGTGATTTTCCAGCTTCCATTTTTCGCCTTTGACGCCTAGTCCCCAGGCAGGCGGGTCCATGATGATGCCTGCGTATTGATTGCCCCGTTTCAATTCGCGCTGGGCGAATTTTAACGCATCTTCATGCACCCATTTGATGTCGGAAAGATTAGAACGCTCCTTGTTTTCGTTAGCCCAGGTGATCAGCTGTTTGACCGAATCCACATGCACGACTTCCGCCCCGGATTCACGAGCAACCAGCGACGCCGCTCCTGTATAGGCAAATAAATTTAAGACCTTTTGCCCTGCACTCACCCGTTCCTTAATAAAGCGCCAATTTGCCTGCTGTTCGGGGAACAGGCCCACATGTTTGAATTTGGTTAGCTTCAAGCCGAAGTTTAAGTTTCCGTAGGAAATAAGCCATTGTTCGGGAGCGTGCGGCTTGATGTTAAGCCAACGGCCTTGGGTTGAGGATTGTTCTTCAAATTCCCAATGCGCCATGTCTTGCCATTGGGCAAAAGGCCATCCCGGTTTGAAATTGGCTTGGATTTCCGGACGGATGGTGATGACCTTACCCCACCGTTCCAGCTTCTTGCCGTCGCCCGCATCCAGCAGTTCGTAATCAGGCCAAGGCTGGCCGTATTCGCGTGGAATTATTCCGGTTTGTGCTTCTTCATTCATGCAATCGCCATTTTCATTGGCAGACATATTAATATTTCACTCATAAGGCATCAAAATCTTTTGCACTAAACTCGCACTCTCTTTAATGTTGGCGCGTCACGCCAGACAACAATATCGAATCGATATAACATTCGCCTGCCTCAATACACCCCAAGCCTGGCAATAAGCTTAGTGCAGCGGATTATTCGCGATTCTAGCTCAACCTGTTCATCGATTCATATACAAGATTTAACAGCATCACCTGGTTGGTAAGCTCAAGCTCATGAAACAATACCCCGTGCGAGAACCTTGGCGGCGCGTCTTTTTTCTTGCTGGGCAACTGTTGAATACTGCGAATCGTCACGCTGGTATCTATATGCGCGCTCTGATTGGTCGGCTTGATAGGGAAGTCGAAAGAAATTAAAGCTTCTTGATTAAGCTCGCCCAGAGCGCTATCGGCAATTATTGCGGCGCCTGTGACACTGATATCGGCAATAATACCGGCTTGAGCGATGCCATTGACCTGCACCGGCAAATTGACCTTGGCTCTGATGGCTCCGCGTAATGCGATGGATTGGATATCCGTGGGAAAGCTTAGGTGCATATAATGATGCGGGGCTCTGAAGATGGTTTTTACATGACACGTCAACGTAAAAACATCCACCCCTGATAATATCCGCAGGGTAACCTGCTCGCCTACCTGAATTTGAATGGAAAGCCCATTCTCAACAGGTGTCTTTATTATCAAGTAGTCTTTATCTACGTAACCGATGAGCTCTGTATAATAAATCAGCTGCTTGGCGCCATTTTGCACCGCCATTTGCAAGCGTGCCCCGACTTGCAAATTAATATCCTTAAAAGTAGCCATCCTGCCTTCATCCAAATTCTAATGTAAGCTTTTAATTATACAAATAAACAGCGCAACTAGAAAGGACACAATCCGCCCTGCTAACCATCAGGCATCGGGCGGCTTACACAACCGACAACTTCAATACAAGCCCAATTGCAACTGAGCGACTTCCGACATCATTTCCCGCGACCAGGGCGGATCAAGCACCACTTCGACATTAACGCTGGCGACGCCGGGCAGTGCGCGGATGCATTTTTCCACGTCGCTCTGGATAACAGGACCCATCCCGCAGCCTGGGGCGGTCAGGGTCATTATCACATGAACATGATTCAGGCCGTCATCCGTAGGCGTTACCAGACACTGATAAACCAGCCCGAGGTCAACAATGTTGACCGGGATTTCGGGATCGTAAACCGTCTTCATCACTTCCCAACAGTTTTGTTCAACCGCCGCCGCATCGGTCTCCGATACCAGCGTATGCAGCTGACTCGGCTCCTTGCCCAATGCATCGGCATCGACTCCGGCAATACGCACCATGTGACCGTGTTCGGTGACCACGGTATAGTTGTCGCCGAGCGCCTGATGAATGGTGACTATCTGGCCTTGACTTAAAGTCCCGGTATTGCCGTCAGGAATAGTAACAATGTTGACATCTCGGGTTAAAACAACGTCTTCTCTTTCAGCCATAATAGTTCAGTTATAGATAGAAGGTTCGTGCATCGATAGCCTGGCCGGTTATGCCTATACTTTCTGAGCCGAATAAATACAGATAAATGGGAGCCAATGATTTCATTGATGGCAGCTTGCTTTTATCTTCCGCCGGATAGGCCCGTTTTCTTAACGGGGAATCTACCGGCCCCGGTATCAGGGTATTGACCCTGATTTTGCCGAAGGCTTCATGCTCATCGGCCAGTATGTTTGCCAAGCCTTCCAGGGCTATTTTTGAAACGCCGTACGCCCCTGCATAGGCCGGGGCTTTTCTGGCGGAAGAATCGGAGGTGAATACGATAGACGCATGTTCGCTCTTTTGCAGTACCGGCAACAAGACCCTGCACAGTAGAAAAGGTGCATTCAGGTTAACGTTTAAAGTATGCCCCCAGTCTTTGGTTTTGTGTGTGGCGATGGGAGAAAAGGCGCTGAACTCTACCGCCGAATGCAAAATGCCCTGCAGGGAACCATATTTTTCACCAATCTTATCGGCCAATTCCTGATACTCGTTTTCATTGGCGCCCGCCAAATCAAACGGATAAATGACCGGCTCGGGCGCCTTGATGGTCAGAATCGCATCGTAAACCGCTTCCAGTTTGGCAATGTTTTTATCCAGTAAAATGATGTGCGCACCGTGTTTGGCCAGCGCCAGAGCAGCAGTGCTGCCAAGGCCTCCGCCCGCGCCGGTAATTAAGATGACTTGATTTGTTAGCGGCATGACAGTGATGCTATCCAGGTTGATATTTGATCGGGCGACTCGATTAACGCATCAGCGCCCCAGGTTTCCGGAGTGTCGCCGGGTTTAATGTAGCCGTAAAGTGCAGCCAGTGTTTTCATTTGCGCATTTTTCCCGGCAGTAATGTCATGCAGCGCATCGCCGATATAGACGCATTCCTGCGGATCGACCTCCGCCTGTTTGCAGGCTAGCAGCATCGGTTCCGGATGAGGCTTGGGGTTGGCGGTAGTGTCGCCGCTGACGATGCAGGCGGCGCGCCCGGTCAATTTTAACGCCGCCATCAGCGGATTGGTGAAGCGTTCGCGCTTGTTGGTGACCACGCCCCACTTCAGCCCTTGCGCTTCAATCGCAGCCAGCGTATCGGCCATGCCCGAGAAAAAAACCGTGTGCTCGGCGATATTATTCTGGTAGTGAATCAGCATAGTTTCCAGAATAGCGGCCTTCAACCGATCGTCAAGTTCAGGCTGGCTGGCGTTGATCATTGCCGCAGCACCGTACGAAATAAACGGTTTGATGATTTCGGGTGCAACGGCATCAAAACCATGGATGTCTAATGCGCGGTTCAGGCATGAAATCAAATCCGGCGCGGTATCGACCAGAGTGCCGTCAAGATCGAATAGTACGCAGGATAATTTGAAATCGGCAGTCATGTTTATTCGACGCGCTTAAAGGCAGCGATGTAATTGACATCAATGTCTTTACCAAGGCTGAAGTGCTTGCTGAACGGATTGTATTCAATGCCTACCATGCCCTGTAATTCAAGACCTGCGGCGCGCGCTGACTGGCACAGCTCCGACGGTTTGATAAAGGTTTTAAAATCATGGGTGCCTTTGGGCAGCATTTGCAGGACGTATTCCGCGGCAAAGATGGCCAATAAATAGGCCTTGGGCTTGCGGTTGAGCGTCGAGAAAAACACCATGCCGCCGGGTTTAACCATTCGGGCGCAAGCTGAGATGATCGAACCGGGATCGGGTACATGCTCAAGCATTTCCATGCAAGTCACGTGATCGAAACTTTCCGGCTGCTGTTCGGCCAAGTCTTCGGCGCTGATTTTTTGATAATGCGCGTTAACGCCGGATTCAAGCCCGTGCAGATCGGCAATATCAATCAGGTCTTCGCTAAGATCGATACCCAACGCATCAGCGCCGTGTTTAGCCAGGCCTTCGGTTAAAATGCCGCCGCCGCAACCGACATCAACGATGCGTTTACCTGCAATATCCGCATAACGCTGGATAAACTGGAGTCGTAGCGGGTTAATATCATGCAGGGTTTTGAATTCGCCCTGAGTATCCCACCAGCGTTCCGCCATCGAGCCGAATTTATGGATTTCGTGCGGGTGTACATTGTTTGTTGCTGTCATCGTGCTAACCATGATTTGAGGTTGATATAGTGTACTATATTACTGGGTTATTCGTCATATGTTGTTCTGTCGCGAACTGCTTTCATGATACCTGATTTGCGCAAGACACATCCATCATAACGGCACCTCATCATTCCTTTATTTTCGGCGTTACTGCAGCCTGCCGGACAAAAAAAAGGCCGATGCAACCGCACCGGCCTTTTACTTAGCTCATCAATTTACAGGGTATTAACTGCATTCAATTCCTGAAAAGCTTGTTCCAAACGAGTCGCCATGCCGACTTCACCGGCACGTTGCCAGACGCGTGGATCGTAGTATTTCTTGTTTGGCTTGTCGTCCCCATCAGGGTTGCCGATTTGGCCTTGCAAATAACCTTCGTTTTGTTTGTAGTAGTTCATGATGCCTTCCCAAGTTGCCCATTGGGTGTCGGTATCGATGTTCATTTTGATTACGCCGTAGCTGATCGATTCCTTGATTTCTTCAGGCGTTGAACCTGAACCGCCGTGGAATACAAAATTCAGGGTGTTGGTCGGAACGCCGAATTTTTCAGAAACGTATTTTTGTGAGTTAGCCAAAATGCTAGGCGTCAATTTAACGTTACCCGGCTTATAAACACCGTGAACGTTGCCGAATGAAGCGGCAATCGTGAAACGATGGCTTATTTTGCTTAACTCGTCATAAGCGTAAGCGACATCTTCCGGCTGAGTGTACAGCATGGAATGATCCATATCGCTGTTGTCGACGCCGTCTTCTTCGCCGCCGGTGCAACCTAATTCGATTTCCAGGGTCATGCCCATTTTGGACATGCGCGCCAGATATTGGCCGCAGATTTCGATGTTTTCTTTCAGGCTTTCTTCAGACAAATCCAGCATGTGCGAGCTGAATAAAGGTTTGCCGGTTGCCGCAAAATGCTTTTCGCCGGCATCCAACAATCCGTCTATCCAAGGCAGCAGTTTTTTAGCTGCATGGTCGGTATGCAAAATAACCGGTACGCCGTATGCTTCAGCCATTTGGTGTACGTGTTGAGCGCCGGAGATAGCGCCCAAGATGGCCGCTTGCTGGCCTTCCGCTTTCAGGCCTTTACCGGCAACAAATGCTGCACCGCCATTGGAAAACTGGATAACGATAGCCGATTTTACTTTCGCGGCCGCTTCCAACGCTGCATTAATCGAATCAGTGTTAATGACATTTACCGCAGGTAATGCAAAGCTGTTTTCTTTGCAAATCGCAAAGATTTTTTGTACGTCATCACCAGTTACAACACCGGGTTTTACTACATCTAAAATTTTCTGTGACATTAAGGGGTTCCTGTTCAATCTGTTACGTTGAGAATAATCAAGCCGAGAGTCATTGCGGTTGCGGATACAAATACCCACAGCCCAATGCGGTCTGCCCGCTATTATAAAGTGTGTTCATATAATAGGCTACTTGCTGATACGGTGACCCAGTGACAATTGCCCATTATTCGGAGCTAAAGCGCCTCCTACAGCACATCCAATTGGGCATAAGCCAATATCAGCCACTTGAGGCCGACTTGCTTGAAGTTGATCTGCACCCTTTCCTGCGCGCCGTCGCCTTCCATCTGCAACACCACGCCTTCGCCGAATTTGGCATGACTGACGCGTTGCCCCAGTTTGTATTTTCCCTCTGTTTGCAACGACTGCGCCTTCGGTTTTACCGAAGTCACCGGACGTGTCACGGTGGCGCGCATCCTGACTTCCTGGATATGTTCCGCCGGAATCTCACGCAGGAAACGCGACGGTCTGGGATAACTTTCCCGTCCGTATAAACGCCGCGATTCGGCATAAGTCAGATACAACTGCTTCATGGCGCGGGTAATGCCGACATAGCAAAGCCTGCGCTCCTCTTCGAGCCGCCCGACATCGTCAACAGACTGTTGCGACGGAAACAAGCCTTCTTCCATACCGACCAGGAACACCTGCTTAAACTCCAGTCCTTTGGCCGAATGCAGGGTCATCAGCTGCACGCAATCGTCGAAGTCATCGCCTTGCAGTTCACCGGATTCCAGTGTGGCATGCGCCAGAAACATATCCAGCTCGCCCAAATTTTCTTGATCTTCCAGATCTCCGATGGTGCTCGCATCGAAAAGCCGTGCCGCGTTGACCAGCTCTTCCAGGTTTTCTACTTTTTCTTCGCCTTTGTCGGCCTTGTCTTTTTGATACAGCTCGATCAGGCCGCTTTTTTCGACGACCAGTTTGACCTTTTCAAACAGCTCAAGGCCTTCCGCCTGCCCGTCAAACCGCTTGATCAACTCTAAAAAGCCTATCAGCGCATTGGTCGCCCTTGCTGATAAGCTTCGCTGATTAATCAGCACGATCGCCGCCGCCCATAACGAAAGACTTTGATCCCTGGCAATATTCCGAATATCGTCAATGGTTTTGGCGCCTATGCCGCGCGTCGGGGTGTTGATCACCCGTTCAAACGAAGCGTCGTCATCGCGGTTGGACATCAGCCGTAAATAAGCCAGCGCGTTTTTAATTTCCACCCGTTCGAAAAAGCGCAACCCGCCGTAAACCCGGTAGGGCGTGCCGGTGGTCATCAATCGCTCTTCAAACTGGCGGGACTGGGCGTTGGATCGATACAGAATGGCAACATCCTTGCGCAGCCCGCCCTCATTGACCCAAGCCCTGATGCGCTCGACCACAAAATGGGCTTCATCCTGCTCGTTAAATGCCGCGTACAGGGAAATCAAATCGCCGTCACCGGCATCGGTCCACAGCTCTTTACCCATGCGGCCGTCATTGACGCTGATGACCTTGTTGGCGGCTTTCAGGATATTGCCGGTCGAGCGATAATTTTGTTCCAGCTTGATGACTTGATGATTCGGGTAATGCTTTTGAAAGCTGTAGATATTCTCAATCTTCGCGCCGCGCCAGCCGTAAATGGACTGATCGTCATCACCTACGACAAAGATATTGTCCTTGCCCTCGGTCAGCAGCCGCAACCAGGCATATTGTATGGTATTGGTGTCCTGAAACTCATCGACATGAACCTGCCTGAAACGCTGCTGATAAAAATCCAGCACATCGGGATTGTCGCGCAGCAATTCATGCGCCCGCAGCAGCAGCTCGGCAAAATCCACCAGACCGGAGCGGTCGCACAGCTGTTCATAAGCTTTATATATGATCAGCATTTGCCGCTGGTAAGGATCGCCAGTCTCCATCATATGCCGCGCCCTGATGCCCTCGTCTTTTTGCGCATTGATATACCATTGCACCTGGCGCGGCGGCCATTTATCCGCATCAAGATTAAGCGTAGCCAGCAGGCGCTTGATAAGCCTCAACTGGTCGCCGGAATCCATTACCTGAAAGGTTTCCGGCAATTTGGCCTGTTTGGCATGCCGTCTTAACAGCCGGTGCGCCACACCATGAAAAGTGCCTATCCACATGGATTGCGCGGACATATTGAGCAAATCCTCAATCCTGCCGCGCATTTCCTTGGCCGCTTTATTGGTAAAGGTGACGGCCAGGATGCTGTGCGCCGACACGCCCAGCACCTGAATCTGCCAGGCGATGCGATGCACTAATACGCGAGTCTTGCCGCTGCCGGCGCCGGCCAAAACCAGCATGGCTTGGGAAGGCGCGGTAACTGCCTGACGTTGGGCATCATTGAGGGGATCTATTATTGAAGTGACATCCATTATTTTTTTCGCTTGCACATTTTTCGGAGCTGTGTATATTGCATGGGTTCGATAATGACAGACCGAACCGTTGCTTTGCTAAAGATAATAATAACTACACACAGAGGATTTTAAGATGAATTTTGATTTTAAACGTATGCTTAAATTTGAACACAATGTTGGCGAGAAGGAAAAGAAATACCGTCTATATGCGGGATCGGCACTTCTGGTTATTTCTCTTTTCGTCCCTGGCGGTGAGGTTCTTTTATTATTGGTGGGTCTGGTTCTTGTTGCAACAGGTTATTCAGGTTGGTGCCCGGTTTATTCAGGACTCAATAAAAACACCTGCGAAACAGCTGAAGGCGGCTCCACAGAAAACGATTCTACAGAAAGCTAAGTCACAAAGGCACAAGACAAAAACCGAAATTTAGTCTTGTGCCTTTTGCCTTGAATCTTTCGCTTTCCTACTCTTCTTTACTAAACTCGCCTTCCAACACATTATTTTCAGCCGCTTTTGCCTGCTGAAAATGCGCCCCGGCCTGAACAAGATAATGTTCAATCACATACTGGGCGATTTTCCTGCGCAACTGCGGAATTAAACAGGCAAAGCCGATTATATCCGTAATAAATCCCGGCGTTAGCAATAATGCCCCTCCTACCAGAATAATAGGGCCTTCCACCATCTCATAAGCGGGAATCTCGCCCTGCGCCAAACTCTCCTGAAATCGCTGAAACGTTGCAAAACCTTGCTGTCTCAATAGCCAAGCCCCCAGCACTGCGGTAAACACCACCAGCAAAATGGTCGGGAATGCACCGATAATTCCACCTACCTGCAACAGCAAATAAATTTCTGCAAAAGGGATAATCAGGACGACCAGAAATAGCGTTTGAAAAATTTTCATCTAAAGTACCCGTGTTGTAATCATCGTCGTTACAATATAAGGGCAATTCCGGTTAATTTCTAGGATAATATCCGACGCCCCAGCTTTTATGACCTGTAACATGCCTGCCAACCATCAAATAATCTTCTGCACTTGCCCTGATAAAGACACGGCTGAAAAAATAGCCCGACTGCTGGTCGCAAATAACGAGGCCGCCTGTGTAAATATTTTACCCGGCATGACCTCTATTTATACATGGAAGGAACAAATTGAATCCGCCCAGGAACATCTATTGCTGATTAAGGCGCATAAAGATCACTATCAGGCTATTGAAACGACCCTGCGCAACCATCATCCTTACGAACTGCCTGAAATAATTGCCGTCCCCATTGAGCGCGGCTTACCCGAATACCTGAATTGGATAGATTCATGCCACTCTTTAAAATAATTGTTCTCTGTTTCCTGTCGCTTGTCAGCCAATCGACCTTTGCGCTGAGCGCTGACGAAATTCTGCCGCCCGACCAGGCCTTCAAGGTTTCCGCCAAAGCGATTGCCGCCGACCGGATTGAAATCTCCTGGGACATCGCCGAAGGTTATTATCTTTACCGCAATAAAATGCGTTTTGAGTCCAAAACCGGGCAAATCCGGTTAGGCGAGCCTGCATTTCCGTCCGGGCAAACCCATCAGGATGAAAACTTCGGCGATGTGGTTATTTACCGCAATACCCTGAACGTTCCGGTTGCCTTAACCGTCGAAAACGGCGCATCGTCCCTGCAGTTATTGGTGCAGTACCAGGGCTGTGCCGACCGGGGCATTTGCTATCCGCCGCAGAAAACCACTTTCGATCTCAAGCTGCCCGCACCTTCTGCCAAAATCGATCCGGTCAAGCAACTGCTAAAAGGCGCTCAAAGCTTAAAATTGAATTTTTTTGAAGATGACCTGCTACAGCCGGATCAGGCTTTCGAGTTTTTTGCATCGGTCAAAGACGATCACACCGTGCATGTTAACTGGCGTATTGCCGACGGCTATTACCTGTACCGGGAAAAGGTCCAATTTGAACTGATTAACGCCGACGGCGTAAAGCTTGGAACGTACGATATTCCCAGAGGTGCGCCTAAACAGGATGAAGCCTTCGGCCAGGTTGAAACTTTCCACGACGAACTCGCCTTTGACCTGCCGCTTATCCGTTCCAACCAAGCGGCACAAACCATTACCCTGCTGGCAAAATATCAGGGTTGTGCCGACCGCGGCGTTTGCTATCCGCCGATGAGCAAAAAAATCGACCTGGCCCTGCCGATCGCCCAGCAACCGGCCGCGCCGGAACTTTCCGAACAGGATCAAATCGTACAATCCTTGCACAAGGACAGCTTACCGATAACCTTGCTCAGCTTTTTCGGCTTCGGCTTGTTGTTATCGCTGACCCCGTGCATTTTTCCGATGATTCCGATTTTATCGGGCATTATCGTCGGCCACGGCAACCGGATTACCACCGGCCGGGCCTTTTCACTGTCCTTAAGTTATGTGATTGCCTCGGCGCTGACCTACACGGTGTTTGGCATACTCGCCGCGTTATTCGGCAGCAACCTGCAAACCGCTTTTCAGCAACCCTGGATTATCGGCCTGTTCAGCGCCGTTTTTGTAGCGCTGTCCCTGTCGATGTTCGGCTTTTATCATCTGGAACTGCCCAAATCGTTACAGGTCAAGCTGCATAATTCCAGCGAAATACACCGCGACGGTTCGCTCTGGGGCGCCGCTATCATGGGCTCGCTATCCTCGCTGATCGTCGGCCCCTGCGTTGCCGCGCCATTGGCGGGTGCGCTGATTTATATCGGCCAAACCGGCGACGCAGTGTTGGGCGGCAGCGCCTTATTCGCCTTGGGTTTAGGCATGGGCGTCCCGTTGCTGTTGCTGGGCGCGTCCGCCGGAAAACTGCTGCCCAAAGCCGGAGACTGGCTTAATTCCACCAAAGCGGTATTCGGCGTCATCATGCTGGCGGTCGCAGTGTGGATGCTCAGCCGGATTTTGCCGGGCAACGTGATCATGATGCTGTGGGCGATGCTGCTGATATTTCCGGCCATTTACCTCAGCGCCGTCGATCCGCTGCCCGAAAACAGTTCCGGTTGGCGCAAGCTGTGGAAAGGCCTAGGCTTAATGATGCTGGCTTACGGCCTGTTATTATTGATTGGTTTCAGCCTGGGCAACAGCAATCCGTTAAAGCCGCTGCAAGGACTCGGCGTGAGCACTGCACAAGCCGCGGAACCGGGTATTGTTTTTGAACGAGTCGCGTCAATAGCCGCGCTGGAAGCCCGAATTAAGCAGGCCAATGCCAACCATCAACCGGTCATGCTGGATTTTTACGCCGATTGGTGCATCTCATGCAAGGAAATGGAAACTTATACTTTTGCCGACCCGCGCGTTAAACAGGCGCTCAAAGGCTATGCATTGCTGCAAATTGATGTCACCAATAATTCGGATGACGATAAGACGCTGTTAACGAAGTTCAACCTGATCGGGCCGCCAGCCATCTTGTTTTTCGGTTTGGACCACCAGGAAAAAACCGCATCCCGGGTCATCGGCTACCAGGATGCCGAAACCTTTATTAAATCACTGCAACGTACCTCATTATGAAAAAAACAGCCCTGATTATTATTGCCGCGATTATTGCCCTGAGTCTTGGCGTAACCGCCCGGCATCTTTTTTCATCCGCTGAAAAAACCACTCCTAGCGCCTTACCCGCGTTCAACCTGCCCGATCTGTCCGGCCAGCAGCGCAACATTGCCGAATGGCAGGGCAAGGTATTGGTGATCAATTTCTGGGCGACATGGTGCCCGCCCTGTCTTAAAGAAATTCCCGGTTTTGTCGCCTTGCAGGAACAATATGCCGACCAAGGCGTACAGTTTATCGGCATCGCTTTGGAGGATAAGGAACCGGTCGCCAAGTACGCCGCCGAAAATAAAATCAATTATCCGATTTTATTGGGCGGCGATAATGGTGTCACCCTGGCTCATCAACTGGGCAATAGCGTTGATGCGGTTCCCTATACCCTCATTGTTGACCGGCAAGGGCAAATCATAAGTCGACATCCGGGGGAGTTTTCCAAAGAGCAAATACTGGAAATTATTACGCCGTTGCTGAACTAATATCACTGGTTTAAATCAAGCCAAGTGGAGTAACCCATGCTTTCCCACCCCACTGCCGCGCTAACGCATAAATAACTTTCAAAATCAGCAGATTTGTGCGTAACAACTCCAAACAGCCTGAATTCTGTCGCTAACTTTTGCTAAAAACAGAATATCTGGACAAAACCCCATAAATTGGGCAAAATTAACAGATAATAATGCTTTTTAACCCCTAAACTGACTGCAAAAATTGATGGCTACAATTACCGTTTTAAATGGGCCGAATTTAAACCTGTTAGGTATTCGGGAACCCGGTCTTTACGGAAATCAAACCCTCGGCGACATTAAGCATACTCTTGAACAAAAGACTGCCGAACTGGGTCATCAGTTTAACTTCCATCAAAGCAACGCAGAACACGAAATTGTAGAACTGATCCATGAGGCTTACCAAGCCCACGTTGATTTCATCATTATTAATCCGGCAGCCTTCACTCATACCAGCGTCGCCATTCGCGACGCGCTGCTGGCAACCAAGATCCCATTTATAGAGGTTCATTTATCAAACGTCCACGCACGTGAACCTTTTAGAAAGCATTCCTATTTCTCGGATATTGCCATAGGCGTTATCTGCGGATTAGGCGCAACAGGGTACGAACTGGCCTTACTGGCCGCTCATCAGATATTAGCCGAGAGACATTAAAATTATGGATATTAGAAAAATAAAAAAACTCATCGAGATTATCGAAGAATCCGGCATCGCCGAACTGGAAATCAAAGAAGGCGAAGAATCCATTCGCATCAGCCGTTATTCCGCCGCTCCCGCTGCTGTCGCCTATGCGCCCGCACCGGTTGCCGCCGCTCCTGCCGTAGCCGCTTCTGCAGCGGTGCCTGCCGAAGAAAAAATTACCGGACATGTGGTCAAGTCGCCGATGGTCGGCACCTTTTATCGCTCCGCTTCGCCCGGCACCAAGGTTTTCACCGAAGTAGGCCAATCCGTTCAGGTCGGCGATACCTTGTGCATCATTGAGGCAATGAAAATCCTCAATCAGATCGAGTCGGATAAAAGCGGAACCATCACCAAAATTCTGGTTGAAAACGCCGAACCTGTCGAATATGGCCAGCCATTATTCATCATTGAATAACACAAGGAACGGGGAACTCATGTTCGATAAAATCGTTATCGCCAATCGCGGCGAAATAGCTCTGCGCATTTTACGCGCCTGCCGGGAACTGGGTGTCAAGGTTGTTGCCGTGCATTCCGAAGCGGATCGGGATCTAAAACACGTACGTCTCGCCGATGAATCCGTTTGCATCGGCCCTGCGTCATCCGCTGACAGCTACTTGAATATTCCGGCCATTATCAGCGCCGCCGAAGTGACCGACGCGGAAGCCATTCATCCCGGTTACGGCTTTTTGTCTGAAAATGCCGATTTCTCTGAAAAGGTGAAACAAAGCGGCTTTGTTTTTATCGGCCCGAATGCCGAAACCATCCGCATGATGGGCGACAAGATTTCCGCCAAGAAAGCCATGCTGGAAGCGGGAATTCCCTGCGTTCCCGGCAACAATGACCCCTTGTCGGATGACAATAAAAAGAACCTGAAGCTGGCTCATGAAATCGGTTATCCGGTCATCATCAAGGCCGCAGGCGGCGGCGGCGGAAGAGGCATGCGTACGGTGCATACCGAAGCGGCGTTATTAAACGCCATCGCGATGACCAAAGCCGAAGCGGGAACTGCGTTCGGCAATCCCACGGTGTACATGGAAAAATTCCTGGAAGATCCTCGGCACATCGAGTTTCAGGTCATGGCCGATTCGCATGGCAACGCGATACATTTAGGCGAACGCGACTGCTCCATGCAACGCCGCCATCAAAAAGTGGTTGAAGAAGCCCCAGCACCGGGCATCACCGAAGCACAACGCAAAGCCATCGGCGAGCGTTGCGCCAAAGCCTGTGTCGACATCGGCTATCTGGGTGCCGGCACTTTCGAGTTTTTGTATGAAAAAGGCGAGTTCTATTTCATCGAAATGAATACCCGCGTGCAGGTTGAGCATCCCGTTACCGAAATGGTGACCGGTTTTGACATCGTCAAGGAACAACTGCGCATTGCTGCGGGTGAACGGCTGTCCATGACCCAGGATCAGGTAAAAATCCAGGGTCATGCGATTGAGTGCCGGTTAAATGCCGAAGACCCCAGAACCTTCATGCCCTGCCCCGGCACCATAGACCAGTTCCATATGCCGGGCGGCCCCGGTATTCGTTGCGAGACTCATATCTACAACGGTTATAAAGTGCCGCCTTATTACGATTCGATGATCGGCAAACTGATTGCCCACGGCGAAGACCGCAAGAGCGCCATTGCTAGGATGAACACCGCGTTAAGCGAAATCATCATCGACGGGATTAAAACCAATATCCCGCTACAGCACGACATCATGAATGACAGTGCGTTTGCAGTCGGCGGGCAAAACATCCATTACCTGGAAAAAAAGCTGGGAATTTATTAAAAATATTTAAAAGCTCACCACGAACGACTGCATGGATGCAGGAGGTAGAGCAACGCAGGAGCAGTTGCCGAGGCACAAAGAGCACGAAGTTTTTGAATTGCGTAGGGCACGCACAGCGTACCCTACGCGACTGCATGGAGCCATTACCGATAGCTCAACGTATAAACTTAAAATCTTCGTGCCTTCGTGGTGAATAACTAACCCATCATCCGCTCCTACACATACATTTCCAAATCATGGCCTGGCACCAAATTACCGTTATCACCAATGAAGACATCGCGCCCCGGCTTGCCGACTTTTTCGACAATCTCGGCGCCGTGTCCGTTACTTATATGGACGCTGAGGACGAACCGGTTTACGAACCGGCTATCGGCGAAACCAAAATATGGAGCAACACCGAAGTCATCGCACTTTATGAACTGGATACCGAACCCGAACTGATCAAGACGCTGGTTTACGCCCAGTTTAAAGCAGAGCAATTGCGCAACTGGAAATATGAAGAAGTTGCCGACCAGGAATGGGAACGCGCCTGGATGGAATATTATAAGCCGATGAAGTTTGCCGAGAAGCTCTGGGTTTGCCCGACCGATCAGGAACAGTATGAGGCAGGCACGGTTTGCCTGACCCTCGATCCGGGTCTTGCTTTCGGCACCGGCACTCATCCGACCACCGCCTTATGCCTGGAATGGCTGGCGAGCCATGACTTAACCGGCAAAACCGTCATCGATTACGGCTGCGGCTCCGGAATACTGGCCGTTGCGGCGATATTGCTAGATGCCAAGGAAGCTCACGCGGTGGATATTGATCCACAAGCAATCACCGCAACGCAAAGCAATGCGCTAAAAAACCAGGTGCAAGATAAAATAGCCTGCTATCTGCCCGAGCAATTTACGCCGTTTCAGGCGGACATCGTGCTGGCCAACATACTGGCAAAGCCCTTAATCGACATGGCGGAACAGATTTGCAATCTGGTCGCCCCCGGCGGCCAACTGGTTTTGTCCGGCATTTTGCATGAACAGGCCGAGTCGGTGATGAACGCTTATCAGCAATACATAGCGTTCAACGCGCCGGTGCAACAGGAAGACTGGATCAGGCTTGACGGCATCAAGCGCTAATCAGCCCCGTTTACCCTGGGCTCGAGAGAGCGTACCCGGTCGCACTTATTGGGGCGCAGGACTGATTAGCGCTGTACTGCTGCTGGCCGGGCAAATAGTGTATTTTGAAGGCACGGCACTCAGCCGGAACCCGACCTTTCGGCCCGGACTGGAAAGACTATGTCGACAACTGCATTGCCAACTGCCCGCCTATAAAAATCCGGGCGAGTTCGCGGTATTGCAGGGTTCATTGTCCGCTTTACCGGATCATAGCCGGTTATTCAGGGCGGTGATCCGCAACCGGGCCGCTTTTGCGCAGCCTTACCCGAACTTGGAACTGGCCTTGCTCGACTACGCTGAAAATCCGTTCGCCCGACGCGTTTTTCGAGCGCAAGACTATTTGCTCAAAACCCAGGCTGCAACGTCAGTCATGTCCCCTGATGCGACTGCCGCAATCAGCCTGAACATCGCCGCACCAAAAACCAATGTCGGCGGTTATACTTTTAAACTCATTGATTAATATGGCTCATCCGGAAATTTATTTAAAAAAGAACGAAGACAAACGTCTGCGCAAAGGCCATCTCTGGGTTTTCAGCAACGAAGTCGACACCAAGCGCTCGCCGCTTGAGCAGTTCAGCGCCGGCGACCTGGTTCAGGTAAAAAGCGACGACGGCAAGGTGCTGGGCACCGCCTACATCAATCCCCAAGCCCTGATCTGCGCGAGGCTTCTGTCCAGAAAACCCAACTTGAAATGCGGCGCCAACTTCTTTAAAGAGCGATTGACTACCGCGCTGGCTTTGCGCGAAAAACTGTTCGACAAACCTTTCTACCGCCTGGTTTTCGGTGAAAGCGACGGCTTGCCCGGACTGGTCATCGACCGTTTCGGCCCGGTGTTGTCGGTGCAAATAACCACCGCCGGGATAGAACAGCGCAAGGAATCACTGTTTGCCGCGCTGATTGAATTGCTGAGTCCCGAAGCCATTATCCTGAAAAACGATAACAGCCAGCGGCAACAGGAAGGTTTAAGCCTGGAATCCGAGCTGGCTTACGGCAAGCTCCCCGAGCCGCTGATCATTGAAGAAAATGGCGCGCAATTTAAAATCGACATTCTGGGCGGACAAAAAACCGGCTGGTTTTACGATCACCGCAGCAGCCGCGCCCAATTGGCGGGCATTGCCAAAAACCAGCGGGTGCTCGATTTGTTTTCCTATACCGGAGCCTGGGGCATTCCTGCCGCGTTGGCCGGAGCCTTGGAAGTCACCTGCGTAGATGCCTCGGAAAGCGCGCTGGCATTGGCCGCGGATAATGCCGCGCTAAACGAGGTTCAGGATAAAATGCACTTTGTGCGCAGCGATGTATTTGAGTTCCTGAAGCAGGCTCGTCTGGACAACCAGCTCTATGACATTATCGTACTGGATCCGCCCGCTTTAATTAAACGCAAAAAAGATTTCAAACAAGGCTACGAAGCTTATCGCCGCCTGAATCACCTGGCCCTGCAAGTACTGTCCAAAAACGGCATACTGGTCTCGGCATCGTGCTCTCATCACCTGAGCCGTGAAAACCTGCATGAGATTTTACGCTCGTCAGGACGGCACATAGATCGTCATCTGGTGTTTTTTGCCGGAGGCGGACAAGGACCCGATCACCCTATCGACCCGGCAGCGCCCGAGACCGAATATTTGAAAACTTTTTTTTGTTCTGTCACTTCAAGCTTGTAAAATGTAAGGGCAATTTATGGTCAATGCAAAAGATAAGGAACCCTGCGTACTCTGCGGTCAACCGGTAGAAATCACCGGATTTTCCCTGACCACCAGTGACGGCCTGCAAAAGTTTTGCTGTGCCGGGTGTCTGAGCATTTATCAGTTACTTAATGAGGATAATACCAAACCGACTATAACCCCCCTACTAACAACAAAAAAATGAGGATATAAAAATAATGAAAGCTTGTGAGTCCTGTTCCGGTCGCGTTGAAATCGGCAAAAACCATCAGAAAATCCCGGTACTGCAAAGAGCCATTGGCATGGTCCTGGTCTACATGCCCATCTTTACCCTTCCCTTTGTGTTTGCCAGCGCCTATATGACTTACTGGCACTTGCTGATGATGGGCGCCAAAAATCTCAAGACCTACTCGGATTTCCTGCCTGACCGGGCCAGTCATCGTTATACCTTAAAAAACCAAATTACCATGGACGCCTCGTTCAAGGCCAGCACCTCCCAGTCAAAACTGTTCTGGATACTGAACTGCACCTGGTACTGCCCATACAGTGTCGCCCTGTTCGAATGGCATGCCTATATGGTCAAGATTGTTGAGAACTGGTGGTGTCCGTTCGCCCACGACAAAAAAGAAGGTTATAACAACGCCAAAATCGATAAGTCTTTCTGGCATATCTATGCGGAAGACGCAGCCAAACTGGAACCGGAAGACCGCGACAATCCGATTTGGAACGAGGACGGAGATAAGTAAATAGGTGAAAGGTTCAAGGTGAAAGAATCATCCCTTGAACCTTAAACCTTGAACCTCGCCCCTCTCTCATGCACATCGGCCCTTACCAACTTAAAAACAACCTGATTCTTGCGCCTATGGCCGGTATCAGCGACCGCCCGTTCAGGGAATTGTGCAAGCAATTCGGCGCAGGCTTGGCCGTGTCCGAAATGGTGGCATCCAATCCGGCGTTACGTCAGCATAAAAGAACGCTGTTAAAAGCCGATCATGACGGTGAATCCGGCATACGTTCGGTACAGATTCTGGGCACCGACCCGCAACTTATGGCTGACGCGGCAAAACTTAATGCCCAACGAGGCGCCCAGATTATCGACATTAACATGGGCTGTCCGGCAAAAAAGGTGTGTTCGGTTGCCGCAGGCTCCGCGCTATTACGAGATGAAGCGCTGGTAAAGCGAATACTCGATGCGGTCGTCAATGCCGTCGATATTCCGGTCACGTTGAAAATCCGTACCGGCTGGGATTTACACAGCCGCAATGCCGTTGAAATAGCCCGAATAGCCGAAAATGCGGGCATTGCCGCGTTGACGATTCACGGCCGAACCCGTGCCTGCAAATTTGAAGGCCGAGCCGAACATGAAACCCTTAAAAAAGTGAAACAAGCAATCAGTATTCCGGTTATCGCCAATGGCGATATTGATTCCCCCGAACAGGCCCGATTTGTGCTTGAGTCAACCGGTGCGGATGCCATTATGATCGGTCGGGCCGCCCAAGGAAATCCATGGCTATTTAGTCAAATAAGTCACTTTATTAACCATGGCAAACACCTTGAAAAACCAACAGTTACGGACATACACAACACAATATCAAGCCATTTGGACAAACTATATAGCTTCTACGGCAATGCGAGCGGTGTTAGAATAGCGCGCAAACATATAGCCTGGTATTTTAAGCATCTCGAGTCCGTAGCCCAGGATGCCCAAAGCAATATCAACCGGGCGCAATGTCCATCCCAACAAATAGCGCTGATTAATTCGGCATTTAATCTTTTAACCTCCGACAGTGCTGCATAATATGAACGCATCCCAAAAAAGTGCCGAAATCATCAACATAGACAGCAAAAAAATCGCCACCATTCCCTTATCCGCACATGTTAAACAGACCGTGGAGCAATATTTCCTGCATCTGAACGGTCATGATGCGGTGGGTTTACATGCGATGGTCATCGGCGAAGTTGAAAAGCCTTTATTGCAGGCAACGCTGGAACATTCAGGCTACAACCAAACCAAAGCGGCCAAAGCATTGGGCTTGAGTCGCAGCACCTTGCGCAAAAAACTGGAATTCTACGGCCTGTCCTAATACCCAAACAAGGCTGGTTTTACCCCCTCTTTCATTCTGAGATCTACATGAACAAAAAAGTTACCCGCGCGCTGGTCAGCGTATCCGACAAATCCGGTATCGTGGATTTTTGTCGGGAACTCAATCAATTAGGCATCGAAATCCTGTCTACCGGCGGCACCGCCAAGACATTGGCTGAGCATAACATTCCGGCAACTGAAGTTTCCGATTACACCGGTTTCCCGGAAATGATGGACGGACGGGTTAAAACCTTGCATCCCAAAGTCCACGGCGGCATTTTGGCGCGTCGAGGCATTGATGATGCGGTGATGGCTGCAAACGGCATCAAGCCGATCGATATGGTAGTGGTCAACCTGTACCCCTTCGAACAGACTATCGCCAATCCGGACTGCGACCTGGATACGGCCATTGAAAACATCGACATCGGCGGCCCGACCATGATCCGCGCCGCCGCCAAGAATCATGCCGATGTCGCGGTAATCGTCGATCCGGCCGATTACGCAGCGGTTATTGCCGAGCTGAAAAACAACAGCAGCCTTTCGCAGCAAACCCGCTTCAATCTGGCGCTGAAAAGCTTCGAACACACGGCCCGTTATGACACTGCGATTTCGGCCTACCTGGGCAACATTAACGGCGTCCAGTTTCCCGACACCCTGAATTTGCAGTTTTACCGTAACCAAACCATGCGTTACGGCGAAAACCCGCATCAAAACGCGGCGTTTTACCGGGAAAAAACACCGGCCGCCGGCACGATTGCCGCCGCCAAGCAATTGCAAGGCAAGGAACTGTCCTACAACAATATTGCCGATGCCGATGCCGCGCTGGAATGCGTTAAATCATTCGGCGACCAGCCCACCTGCGTTATCGTCAAACATGCCAACCCCTGCGGCGTAGCCCAGGCAGACAGCCTGCTTGACGCTTACGACAAGGCTTATGCCACCGACCCGACCTCGGCATTCGGCGGCATTATCGCGTTTAACCGCGAACTGGACGAACAAACCGCCGCTGAAATCGCCAACCGTCAATTTGTCGAAGTCATTATTGCGCCGTCCATCAGCGCAGCCGCGCAAACCGTTTTGGCGGCAAAACAAAATGTCCGCGTGCTGGAATGCGGCACCTGGAACAGCGATAACCAAGCGTCACTTGATTTCAAGCGCGTTGCCGGCGGCTTGTTGGTTCAGGACAAAGACATCGGCGAAATCAGCGCATCCGACCTCAAAATAGTCAGCAAACGCGCCCCGACCGAACAGGAACTGGCCGATTTGCTATTTGCCTGGAAAGTCGCCAAATTCGTCAAATCCAATGCGATTGTCTACTGCAAAAACGGCCAGACTATCGGCGTAGGCGCGGGACAAATGAGCCGGGTCTATTCAGCTAGAATCGCCGGTATTAAAGCCGCCGATGCGGGCTTGGATGTTCCGGGTTCCGCGATGGCTTCCGACGCCTTTTTCCCGTTTCGGGACGGCATCGATTCCGCGGCCGAAGCGGGCATCACCGCCGTCATCCAGCCCGGCGGCTCGATGCGCGATAATGAAGTCATAGCCGCAGCCGATGAGCATAATATCGCCATGGTCTTTACCGGCATGCGTCATTTCAGGCATTAATTAAAGAACAACGTCCACGAAAGGCACGAAAAACACGAAAAAACTTTTACACTTACCCTTTTCGTGCCTTTCGTGTTTTTCGTGGACAACTAAATCGTCTCTACAGAATACACGAGAATCACCATGAAAATCCTCATCGTCGGCAGCGGCGGCCGTGAACACGCCCTCGCCTGGAAAGCCAAGCAATCAGCCAAAGTCGAAAAAGTGTTTGTCGCGCCCGGCAATGCCGGTACCGCGCTGGAACCGTCGGTTGAAAACATCGCCATTGCCGTCGACGATATTGCCGCGCTGCTGGCATTCGCCCAACAACAAGCGATCGACCTGACTATCATCGGCCCCGAAGTGCCTTTGGTTCTGGGCATCGTTGATCGTTTTCAGGAAGCGGGTCTCAAATGCTTCGGTCCTACCGCAAAAGCCGCGCAACTGGAAGGCTCGAAGACTTTTTGCAAAGACTTCATGATCCGCCACAACATCCCGACGGCGAAATACCAGTCCTTCACCGATAAGCAGCAAGCCATCGATTACATAAAGCAGCAAGGCGCGCCGATCGTGGTCAAGGCCGACGGTTTAGCCGCAGGCAAAGGCGTGATCGTCGCCCTGACCGAACAGGAAGCGATAGCCGCTGTTGAGGACATGTTATCCGGCAATGTGTTCGGCGAAGCGGGCAACCGGGTCGTCGTCGAAGAATTCCTGACCGGCGAAGAAGCCAGCTTTATCGTCATAGCCGACGGCAAACACGCCTTGCCTATGGCGACCTCGCAGGATCATAAAGCCCGCGACAATGGCGACCAAGGCCCCAATACCGGGGGCATGGGCGCTTACTCCCCTGCCCCCGTCGTCACCCCTGAAATACACGATAAGGTCATGCGCGATGTGATCGAACCGACCTTAAAAGGCATGGCGGAAGACGGACTGCCGTATACCGGCTTTCTGTACGCCGGTTTGATGATTAGTGCCGCCGGTTCCATTAAAGTGCTGGAATACAACTGCCGCTTCGGCGACCCTGAAACGCAGCCGATCATGATGCGCTTAAAAAGCGATCTGGTAGAGCTTTGCGAGGCTGCGCTGGCTGGAAATCTCGATAAGACCACTAGCGACTGGGACGAACGTGCTGCATTGGGCGTGGTTTTGGCCGCTGGTGGTTATCCTGACGCCTATCAAAGCGGAGCGGTTATTTCCGGCTTGCCTGCCGAGGAACACGAAGACAGCAAGGTGTTTCATGCGGCCACCAAACAAGTCGACAACGATCTGGTTACAGCGGGCGGCAGGGTTTTATGCGCTTGCGCCTTGGGACATGATATTAAGGAAGCTCAAAGCAAAGCTTATAAGTTAGCCAACGGCATCCACTGGGATAATGTCTATTACCGTACCGATATTGGTTTTAAGGCTATAAAATCCTCGTAGGGTACGCTGCGCGTACCTTCCGGCATTCAATGGTACGCACAGCGTACCCTACTTGACTAAAAGTGAGGCCGACATTTTAAAAGGGGATATCGTAAAATCAACGGGATTTAAAGGTAAAATTAAGCGCTCTCTATTGTATGCACCGCCTGATTTAAATTTGGTTAATCTCGTAGCCATGTAGGCCGAAAACAGGTGTTTCCGGCACACCTCACGAATCTGCCGGAAACGCCACCTCGCGCTACGCTTGGGTGGTCTTATTCCGGCCTACATAACTGAGTTGAAAAATAAACAATATTCAACTCAACGGACATAAGCAATTTGCAACACCACGTTTCGGGTGTCGTTGCTCCAGGTGAGCTCATGGATGTCAAACTCGTTTGCGCGCTGCCCGCTATCGTCGTCCTCTAATTTAATACCCAATTTGCTGAGCTTAAAATGGGTTTTATCAATACTTAACAGCTTGTCAGGGGCTTCGATATAGCCAAGCAACACGTTCAGGTAAACATCCGGGTTGGCCAGACTCTTGACTTTCGACTCGTAAGAATCATCGTCGGCATTGAACGACTGATGGCTTGCCATGCGAGACACCATCTCCCGTTTGACAAGCTCCACTACGCAACCGAACAAATACTCTTTTAGCGCGGAGCTTAGCTCTGCACCGCCGGAGCAAGGCGCGTGGATTTTGTGTAAAGAAAAATTGACCGCTTGTTGGGGTACTTCGCGAATGAGCATGTCTCCATGCATGTCCATGCCCAGCATTCGCTTTTCACTCTTGACGGCAGTTAACAGCGCATACAGCACCGGGGCTTGATTTTTACTCCGGGAACGTAAATAGACCTTCGCGTCGGGATCGGTTGCAAATAGCTTCTCGATGTCTTTGCTATTGACGAACAGGGCGTTGACAAGCGGATCCGACTCAAATGCATCCCTATTCAAGTCGACGGGGGGCGGAATCTGATCCGCGACTTGGAGCACATGTCTATGCAACGCCCGCACATGTTCGCTTAGCTTATCGGAGTAACCCTGTACGGCTCGCATCTTGGTGTTTGATGCGTCGACGAAACTTTCGACAATCTGCCTGTCTTCATTCGCCTGTAGTTCAGCGTCGTGAATATGGCTACTCAGATTATTGACAAGCTGATGCAAGTGCTGTAATTGGTCGTCGAAAAATACTCTAAGAATAGAGGCTTCGTGCGATCGTCTATCATCGTTCATGACCGGCTTTTCCCGTATGGGTTTGAGGTGGAGTGGTTTAATAGCTATTTTGCTGGTTCCGTATGAGCCGAGGCCGCCCTAATTGTCCTAAACGTTAAATTGATCCGCGGCGTTTTCAATTTCTTCGTTTTAGGCACCGCATGCATCCAGTGATGTTGCAAGGTTCCGGCCATCACCAGCAAATCGCCGTGACCTAAAACAATATCCAGTTTTTCTTTGGTTTCTTTATGATGCAGCCTGAATAAGCGCTCGTCGCCCAGACTCAATGACGCAATCACCGGATTTGGCCCCAGTTCTTTTTCATCATCGGCGTGACAGCCCATCGAGTCGTTACCGTCACGGTACAAATTGGCTAATACGCTGTTAAAGGTGCATTGGCATTGCCGCTCCACTTTCTCCCTGATGACCTGTAACACCGGAGTCCACGGCAGCGGCTGATGGTTAACGCCCGAATAGCGATACCAGGCACCGGGATCGCCGTACCAGCACATCAGCCGGGGCACTTTTACCCATCTGCCGTAGATAAAAATGGCCTCTTCCTGCCAGGCCAAATCGGCTTGCAGCTGTACAAACAGCCGGTCGGACTCCGGCAAGCTGTAAAACTGTTTGATTAAGTAAAGCTCGCCGTCAAAGGGGACTAGGTTGGGCGTCATTAACATGCTTTTTTGACTCTCTCACCCTGCCCTCTCCCACAGGCATAAGTATCTACATAAGTACCGGCCCCTTCTCCCTTGAGGGAGAAGGTTGGGATGACGACTTGCATGGACAGATTTTTGCTCCATGCAAAATCTGCATTCCCCACATCCTTGTGGGTTATGCAGGAGCAATTGCCGAGGGGGATATAAATGGTTATTTTTAATCTCCTCGGCAACTGCTCCATGCGTTGCTCTACCTCCTGCATCCGTGCAGTCGTCACCCCAACCCTCTCCAGCAGGAGAGGGAGCCAAGCTACTTTGTAACTCATTGTATTTATAATGCAAAAAAAGTTGTGTAGATAGCTATGCCCACTGGAGAGGGATGTTGTGCTTCCGCGCTGCATAGTTACAATTTTTCTTCGTGCTCTTCGTGTCTTCGTGGTTTTATGCCTTATGCAGCAAAAAACCGTTTCATCACCCTGATCATGTAATCGTGATCCAGCACCCCGGCGCTTTCCCTGAGGCTGTGCATCGCCCACATCGGGTTGCCGACATCGATTGAGCGGATGCCCAGTTTTGCGGAGGTAATCGGCCCGATGGTGCTGCCGCAGGGCAGATCGCAGCGATGCGAATAGGTCTGGTACGGCACTCCGGCCTGCTCGCACCAGTCTACAAACATCGCCGCCGAGACGCTTTCCGAGCTGTAGTTGTGATTGGCGTTGACTTTGATCACCGGGCCTTTGTTGACGATGACTTTATGGCCGGGGTCGTAAGCATTGGGAAAATTAGGCTGATAGGCATGCGCCATGTCCGCGCTGATCATGAAGCTTTTCGCCAGCGCCCTGGCATAATCCTCGCTGTCGGTTGCTGTCGCCAAAGCGATGCGCCCAAGCACGTCGGGCAGGAAACTGCCGTCAGCGCCTTTGTTGCTTTGACTGCCGATTTCTTCATGGTCGAACAGCGCGCACACTCGCGTGGCATCCATGCCGTCGGCATTAAGCAGCGCCTGTAATGCGGCATGACACGAAGCCAGATTATCCAGCTGGCTGTCCGCATAAAACTCGCTTTCCGCTCCCCAGAAAGCGCCTTTCTGCGTGTCGTACACGGCCAAGTCCCAGGACAAAATACGCTCGGCGGCTATGCCTGATTGCTGTTGCAGCAATGCGGAAAAATAGGCAGGCGGCAATTGCTCTTCGGTCGATATCGACAAGATCAACGGCAATTCGGTCTGCTTTTGCAGTTTCAGGCCTTCCTCGTTAACCGCCCTGTTCATGTGGATTGCCAGATTAGGCAAACGCAGCAGCGGTTGATCGAATTTGACCGGCATGCGGGCGATCTGGTCCTGATCGTTTTTATAAGCGATTCTTCCTGCAAGGCTCAAATCCCTGTCGGTAAAAGTCGCCAGTATCGGGCCTCCGTAAACTTCGACGCCCAGCCTTACCAAACCGTCCGCGCTGCTGGCCGCATTCGGCTTGATTCTCAAGCCGGGAGAATCGGTATGTGCGCCGATAATTTTAAACCCGGTTTCAGCCGGCGATTTTTGTCCCAGCACAAACAGGACGATAGACGAATCGTCGCGCACCACGTAATAACGCCCGCCCGGCTGCAATGTCCATTTGGCGGTTTCGTCAAGGCGTTGCCACGGCGGTGTTTGTGCCGCAAGCTGAGCTTCAATGGTTTTTACGACATGCCAGGGACTGGGACTGGCATCGATAAAATCCAGTAAGCTTTGGACCAGCTCCTTACCACTCATGATCTTTCTTTCAAGTCTAATGCCGCTGAATTAATGCAGTAGCGCAGTCCTGTCGGTTGCGGGCCGTCCTCGAAAACATGGCCTAAATGCGCATCGCAGGACTTGCAGGTCACTTCAACCCGACGCATGCCGTGACTGACGTCAGCATGCTCCGCCACGCTCTGTTCAGACAACACATCCCAAAAACTCGGCCAGCCGGAGCCTGAATCGTACTTGGTCGCCGAATCGAACAACGGATTGCCGCAGCAAATGCAATGGTAAATGCCGTCCTTTTTGCAGTCGGCGTATTTGCCGGTAAAAGGCGGCTCGGTGGCTTTCAAACGGCAAATGTTAAATTGCTCGGGGGTTAATTTCTGTTGCCATTGTTCATCTTTGTCTGTCATATTTTCACTCCATAACAACCGTTTATAATGCTTGGTATTGTACGCGTTCAAAGCCGCATAGCCAAAAGACTGCACGTCGAAATCGATATGAAAAAAAACATCGATTAGTTATGATTTTTGCCTATGATACAATGCAATAGTTAAGAAATTTAATAAGTGATCAACTATGACAGAACAAATGACTAGCGGGATCGAATTAATGTTTACCGGGATGGGCATCGTATTCCTGTTCTTGATCATGCTGGTAATCGCTATAAACATCATGTCTGCACTGGTGCAACGCTATTTCCCGGACATACCGGTATCAAAAACGGTTCCCGGCATTACCGCCGACATTGATAAAAGCGTTGTTGCCGCAATAACTGCCGCCGTACACCAGTACCGCAAGAAGCATAACTAACGACACCCAATTAATGACCGCTGGGTCAATGACTAAAAATTTACAAAGGTTTCAGGAGAAACAACAAGCATGGCCACCGTTAAAAAGCAGCCCTTAGGTATCACCGAAGTCGTTCTGCGTGATGCTCATCAATCCATTTTGGCAACCCGGTTGCGCATCGAAGACATGCTGCCGATTTGCGAAAAGCTCGACAAGATCGGTTATTGGTCTATTGAGTCCTGGGGCGGCGCGACCTTTGATGCCTGTATCCGCTATCTGGGCGAAGATCCCTGGGAAAGACTGCGCCTGTTGAAAGCCGCCATGCCCAACACGCCCCAGCAAATGCTGTTTCGCGGCCAGAATATCCTGGGCTACCGGCATTATGCCGATGACGTAGTGGATAAGTTTGTCGAGCGTTGCGTGATCAACGGTATCGATGTGTTCCGCGTCTTTGATGCGATGAACGACATGCGCAACATTGAGCACGCCATCAAAGCCGTACTCCGCACCGATGCGCATGCGCAAGGCACCATCTCCTACACCACCAGCCCCGTACACACCATGGATTTATGGGTGGATCTCGGCAAACAGATTGAAGATATGGGCGCGCATTCCATTTGCATCAAGGACATGGCCGGATTGCTCAAGCCTTACGATGCCTTTGAACTGGTCAAACGCCTGAAAAAAAGCACCAAAATTCCGATTCATCTGCATTGCCATGCAACCACCGGTTTGAGTGTCGGTACGCTGATCAAGGCCGCCGAAGCGGGCGTGGACAATGTCGACACCGCGATTTCATCGCTGAGCATGACTTACGGACACAGTCCCACCGAGACCATCGTCGCCAGCCTGGAAGGCACTGAGCGCGATACCAACCTGGATCTGGTTGAGCTGGAACACATCGCCACCTATTTCAGGGACATACGCAAAAAATATGCGCAATACGAAGGCAGCTTAAAAGGCGTCGATAGCCGCATCTTGATTTCCCAAGTGCCGGGCGGCATGCTGACCAATATGGAAAGCCAGCTGAAAGAACAAGGCGCCGCCGACAAGTTCGATGAAGTCATGCTGGAAATCCCCCGTGTCCGCGAAGACTTGGGTTTTATTCCGCTGGTCACGCCGACCTCACAAATCGTCGGCACCCAAGCCGTGATCAACGTGATGACCGGCGAGCGCTACAAAAACATCACTAAAGAAACCGCCGGTGTCTTAAAAGGCGAATACGGCGCAACGCCCGCGCCGGTCAACAAAGCCCTGCAAGACAAAGTGCTGAACGGCTCACAAGCGATTACCTGTCGCCCGGCCGACCTGATCGCGCCGGAAATGGACAAGCTGATTGCCGAAGTACGGGAAAAAGCCCAAGCCGAAGGCGTGACGCTCGCCGCCAACATCGAAGAAGATGCTTTGATCAACGGTTTGTTTGCGCAAGTCGGCTGGAAGTTTCTGGCTAACCGGGGCAACCCGGCCGCCTTTGAAGCCGCCCCCGATGCGCAAGCCTTTGCCGCCAACAACGCAGCTCAGGCAAAATCGGTCACTGTCGACAGCGCAACCGCCCAGCCGCAAACGGAAACATATACCGTCAACGTCGATGGCAGAAATTTCAGCGTCATCGTCGGCGCCAACAACGCCGCCTTGACGATTCAGCCCGCCGCCAGCATAACCCATGCCGCACTGATAGCCAGCAGCGGCGCCGTGGTTGAATCGCCGATGGCCGGTAATATCTTGAAAGTTCTTGTCGATGTAGGCAGCATCGTTGCCGAAGGCGATGTCGTAGTCATCATGGAAGCCATGAAAATGGAGACTGAAGTACGTTCCAAAACGGCCGGTATTGTCAGTACTATCAATATCAAAGAAGGAAGTGCCGTTGCCGGTGGCGATGTGTTGATTTTTTTATAATCGAGATAAAAAGCGATAAACCATCGAAAAAATCTTCTTGAACGTACCCTGCTTTATTCATTCAGCATTGGACTAGCTCATCGCTTTTTTCGTGTTCTTTGTGCGCTAAGTGGTTTAAAAAATTTAAAATAGAAGGGTCATCCCATGGAAAATCTCATTTCACTCTGGCACAGCACCGGTATTTACAACTTTACCGGTGGTCAGGCCTTTATGATGCTGGTCGGCTTTTTGCTGCTGTTCCTGGCTATCAAAAAAGGCTTCGAACCCTTGCTGTTATTGCCGATAGGCTTTGGCGCCATCCTCAGCAATATCCCGGTTGCCGGTATCGCCGAGGAAGGCGGTATTTTGTACTACCTGTATTACGGCATTAAAACCGGCCTGTTTCCGTTGCTGATATTTATGGGCGTAGGCGCAATGACCGATTTCGGCCCGATGTTGGCTAACCCTAAAACATTGCTGCTGGGCGCTGCGGCGCAGTTCGGTATTTTTGCCTCACTGTTGGGAGCGCTGGCGCTCAATGCCATACCGGGACTGGAGTTTACTTTAAAAGATGCCGCCGCAATCGGCATTATCGGCGGTGCCGACGGCCCGACCGCTATTTACGTGGCCTCAAAACTGTCGCCCGACTTGTTGGGCGCCATCGCGGTCGCGGCTTACTCCTACATGGCTCTGGTACCGCTGATACAGCCGCCGATCATGCGCGCTTTAACCACCGAAGATGAGCGCAAGATCGAAATGCAACAGCTGCGCGTAGTGGGCAAGACCGAAAAAATCGTCTTCCCGTTAATGCTGCTGGTTATTTGCACCTTGTTGTTACCGTCAGCCGCGCCCTTAATCGGCATGTTCGCATTGGGTAATCTGATGAACGCTTGCGGCGTGGTCGAACGCTTGAGTCAAACCGCACAAAACGAACTGATCAACATCGTCACTATTTTCCTGGGTTTAGCGGTAGGTTCAAAGCTCAGCGCCGAAGCCTTTTTGCAGGTCAAGACTCTGGGTATCCTGGCTTTGGGGGCGATTGCCTTCAGCATCGGCACGGCGGCCGGCGTGATCATGGCGAAAATCATGAATAAATTCAGCAGTACCCCGATCAATCCCCTGATCGGCGCAGCCGGTGTTTCCGCAGTACCGATGGCGGCACGGGTAGTCAACAAACTCGGATTGGAGAGCAACCCGCATAACTTCCTGCTGATGCATGCCATGGGGCCTAATGTTGCCGGGGTGATTGGATCTGCGGTAGCGGCGGGAGTTTTATTGAGTTTGGTTAAATAATCTTGCCAATAGAGACAGGCGACCAACCCCGGTCGCCTCGTCGTTGTTAAATGCCTGAAAGACTGACTTGACCTAAGCCGCTTCCATCTTCCGCTTTCCATCCCAAAAGGATGATTTTTTTACGGCATCGACTGCATGCTCAAAACCCTGTTCCGCTCCGGATTTTAGCTGGCCAATCAATCGCTTCATTAATGCGTCTGCATTGGCGCCAAGCTCCTTTCGAATAACGGGCAACGCTTCTATTTTCTGCATAGCGGGATCCGCCAACCACACTTGAAAAATCACCCGACTCTGCGTCGGTAGCGCCTGCGCAACTTCAACAACCTTGTCGTAGCACAGTTTGCCTGGATAGATGATTTTTTGCTCGACCAGATCCTGACCGTTTTTTACATTGTTGTCGATCAATCCAACCGCTTCATTGACCGCTAACCTGCCCGGCTCGACAAGCCATTTTTCAAAATACCTTATCGCTTGATCAGGGCATTGATGGACTCTATTTGAAGTCGCTTGAATATTTTCGTGAATCAGCATTTTTTTCTTGCTGATGAGGTCCTTGGCTTCACAGACAATGTCCTGAATGACCTCAATCTGCTGCTGAATTTGCGCTAAAGCAGGATTGATTATTTTTTCGTCAATTCCGTTTTTGATTTGATCCCTGCATTGATGAATGGTAAATACCGCTTTTTTCAACAACGATTGTTGAGCGTATATCAATTTCGATTCTAATTCATGAATCTTTAAATCGCGCTCCGTTAAAGATTTTTTCAGCAGAACAATAGTTTTCTTATTTGTTTTCAGCTGCTCGGAAAGCTTAGCCACCTCCGCTTCCAGCTGAGTTAATTTAGCCAGCTTGCCTGTTTTGGTGCTGTTATCAGATTTCATACCCGTCCCCCTCTTATGTAATTGTTTATTATTATTTTTTGCCGATAAAGGCAGGATCATTCATAACAAACAAGGGGCTTAAAGTCAATAAAATCAATCGAAAATGCTTACGGCAACTTTCTGCAGAGGTTTTTCTTTACGACCGCCGCATCGCATAACACAGCGGGACGAACCGAAACAACGCCCGCAGGTTATTGCGTTCCCGCCTCTATCTTTTGACGCTGTTGCTCCGCAGCATCCTGAACCTGTTGCTCAACCTGCTTGGCTTGCTCCAAAGTTTCCAGCTGCGTTTTTAACAGCCCTGTATCGGCGGCTTTAACCTGCTTATCGTCTTTATCGCAGCCGGAGATTGAAACCAGCACCAGGATCGCCGCCACGCTAATTAATAATTTCATCTATATTTCCATTCTGTGGTTCAAATTCAGGGCAATTGACTCATTTCCGAGACCTTACCGTAATCAACGCCAACGCTGATGATAAAACTGCTGGCCTCTTCGATATTCATGGCTGATTTAATTATTTTCGATTTATCGACAATCACCGTATAACCGGAAGTCGGGTTAGGCGATGTAGGGATAAACAATACGTATTTATCTTCGTGCCGGTTAGTAACATAAGCGGTCATCCACATGTTATCTTTTGGATACTCGACATAAACCACTTCCTTAGCGATAGTCCGGTCATGGGATGAAAACATATTGATCACTTTTTTAAGCACCCGGTAAAGCGTATTGATCAAGGGGATTCGCTCAATAACATGATCAAACGCGCCAATAACCCAGGAACGGCCTTCCTGGACTAATTTTCGACCGATGTAGACCAGGATAAAAAAACTGACCGCGAAAACCAGAATCGTATAGAGATAATTATCCGCATAGCCGTAAACCATTTGAAACAAATCGGAAACCCGGTCTTTTACAAAAATCATGATTTGCAAAATAACCACAATGGGAATCACCGCAAGAATACCGATCAGGAAATAATTCAACAGCCTTTTAATTAACTCTTTCATTTTTCTCTCCAGTTTTATAAGGATTTCGCTATTAACAGGATGCCGGACGCAAACAAAAACATTGCAAAAATCTTGCTGTATTTTTCATTATCGATCCCGTTATAAAGTATTTCTTCAGTCAATAAAAACATCACCACGGCAATCTGGATAAAGCTGATCTTGTCTGCAAATGACACCGTAAACTCACTGCCGATAAACAACAACGTTGCCAACTGACATAAGGCAACCGTCGCATAGCTGGCCGCAGCGGTCACCCGCGTTTTGTTTTTGGGATAGTGCTTGCTGTAAATTATCACGGTCAACATCGAGCCGCCCAAGTTGCTGATGCCATGAACCAGCCCCATTGCCATCAGGTAAATTCTTTCATACTTGACCACGGATTGTAGTGCCCTATCAATAACCGTTGAAAAGTTTTTTAACGCGACAAAAATCAGTAACGGGCCAATGACCAGGCTGATATTGATTTTGACCGTAGTGACCACCACTAAAAACAGCACCACCAATGGAATGCTGTAAATCAGCACATTTTTATAAAACCCGGTATCAACATCTTCATAATGCCGTAGAAATTGTAAAGCGCTTATGGCAATGGAAACCGGCAGCAACACACCCAATGCATCGACAAAATCATAACCGAGCAAAAGCAACAGGGGCGTGCCAAATAACAACACGCCTACCCCAAAAATAGACTGAATAACGGATGTTGCAACAACTGTAAGTAAAATATCGACCGGCATTGTGTTCCTCTTAGATTGATGTTCTTCCAGCCCATCATTATACCCGAGGCCGAAACTCAGCGAATTGATGATTCCCGATTTCCGTTAGGGTAAAGCATCACCCTTTCTCCTTTTGCCGCATTAGCGTTTGCCTGATTTGCCGTGCTCGCGCTTTTCAAGAAACCGTAAAATGGCAAAAGTAAGCCAGCCGACAACCACCAATCCAATGGTAAAAATACTGTAAGAGACGGGCCAGGCAATTCCTTGCGTCATCATTGAGAATTCGGACATACCGCCAATACCGGCCAATACATTGAGCGGCATAAACACAACGCTAACGACGGTCAGTCGCTTGACGACCTTATTCTGGTTGATATTGATGAAACCCACGGAAGCATCCATCAGAAAGTTGATCTTGTCGAAAAGAAATGCCGTGTGGCCGTCCAGCGATTCAATATCGCGCAGGATCTGTTGGGAATCCTCCAGTTGGTTTTTTGCAAGAATCTTGCTGCGCATCAGAAACGAAACCGCGCGACGCGTATCCATCACGTTCCTGCGAATCCGGCCATTCAGATCCTCTTCATTGGCAATATTAATCAATATCTTAGCGGCGTCCTCATCGCTAATCTGCTTACTAAGCACCTGATTGCCAACCACTTCCAAAGCCAGATAAACCTCCTCCAGTGCGTCAGCCGAATACTCGGCATTGGCGGCGTAAAGATCCAGCAACATGTCCCTTGAGTCGGAAACGTAATTGGGTTGGCTAAGCGCGCGTAAACGCTGAAGCCGGAAGATCGGCAACTCTTCTTTACGAATCGAGAACAAAATATCCCGATACAGGATAAAAGCGACGGCGACGTTGCGCGACACGTCATCCTTGTCCAGCAGGAAATCCGAATGCAAGTGAATTTCACCGTTTTCTTCCACATAAAACCGGGCGCTGGATTCCAGGTCGCTCAATTTATCCGGGTCAGGAATCTCTATGCCGAAAATATCGCCGACCCATATTCGATCCTCAAACGTCGGCGCAACCAGATCTATCCAGATAGGTTTGGCCTCAAGCAAATCCTGGGGCGTATTAATCGAAATCTCGTGCAGGCGGCCTTCGTGCAAATTAAACGCTTTGACTCTGGATTTTTCAGTCTTGTAGTCTTGTTTACCCAGGATTTGCAGCACGGAAATCGGGGCCTCCAGCAAAATGGGTTGCTTATGGTCATCATCCAGATGTTCCCAGATCAGCAATTGATCTTCCGGCGGCAATTCTTCCAGAATATGGGCGATTTCCGAAGGCGGTAAATGATTAAGTATCTGCTGCAATTGCGCCATGTTCTCTTTGCGAACCAGCGCTTCCACCAGACCATGATGCGGCATGTCCTGTTTATGCACCAAGTCTGCGATAAGCTTATGCTTTTGCAAAAGATCAAGCACAGCTTGATGGCTATTGTAGTATTTGGCGGCTGGTTCTTTTTGCATGTCAGAATAATGGCTTAGCGCAGTAGTTGGGCTGACGATAAGAATCAGGGCAATTGAAATTAAGGTAATTCTATCAAAGCGCTGTGATTTGTCGCGGTTTTTATGCCCGGTAATACAAGCCCCTGCAAATTACGCCTTACCGCGTTTCTTTATGCGTTTTACAGAGACTCCGCCAGCCGGATAAGTTCAGTCGTTTGTTGTCGTATTTGCTCGGCCACCTGCTGATCCAATTGCTTTAACCAGCGCTCCGGAATCTGTCCAACGCCGTATTTAGCGCCCGCCAGCATACCGGCCAACGCGCCTGTGGTATCGGCATCGCCGCCTTGGTTAACGGTGGCAATCAGGCAGGCTTCAAAACTGTCCGTGCTGAAAAAATAATGCAAAACCGTCTGCACGGTATCGACGACATAAGCCGAGGCTTTGCCCGAATAAGGGCTATAGGCGAATTCGCCGTGTTGACCGATCAAGCGTTCGGCTTCCTGTCTGCAAGCGTCCGTATCCAGCCCGTTAATCAGGTGATTGACGATCCGTCCCAGCGTTAAGGTGGCTGCGTTGGACAACGGGTGGTTATGGGTAATATGACTTTGTTGCAAACTCCATAGACTAAAATAGTCCGGCCGGTTTAAGGTCGACAGCACTACCGGCAGGTTACGCATGCAAGCGCCGTTTCCCGCATCGTCATCGCGAGGCAAACCGTATAGTTCGCCGCTATCCCGATAGCGCATGATGCCGCGCCGACAGGTATTGCCTATATCCGGCGGCTCGCTTTCCATCCATGCGACAAAATTATCGGCGACAGCCTGAATGTTCCAACCTTGATGGTCGACAATGGCTTGCCCTACTGCGAGCGACATTTGCGTGTCATCGGTGACTTGGCCCGCTTCCAGGCCCAGCCAGCCGCCGCCGATGATATCCCGATGCACGCCGTAGCGTTTCTGGATTTGTTTCGGCGACATAAACTCGACCGTCGCGCCAAGCGCATCGCCGCAGGCAAAGCCCAAATAGGCTCCCAGCGCCCTGCTCAATACTTGCTCTGTCGACATCTTTCTCCCCCTTAACGCTGCACTTTGACCCGATAATCGCCGCCAATCACCAAGTATTCTGCTTCGCCGTGCAAGGCATGATGCGGCAACAGTTCGTTAAAAAAAATCAGTTTAACCATCGGCACTTCAACTTCCAGAATATAAGCGCCGAACTCGCTGGCAATACTGCGACGGTCGGTAAAAGAAACAATATTATTGAAGCGCACGATCTTATGGCTTTTATCCTCATCCAGAACAAGCCAATCATCGTCCAGTGAATTGACGCCGCGATAAAGGGTTTTATGCGTCGCCGCCGGAAACTGAAAACGTTCGATAACCCACTGGCAATATTCGTAAAGAAGATCCAGCTGCATGTAAATGCAGTTGTTGTGATAACGGCTGTTCATCTTTTCTTCGATATACATGACCCAGTCCTTGCTGATGAAACTGGCTATCTGCTGTTTATGATAAGTGGGAAACAGCCCGAAGCGGCTTTCGACCCAGCCTTTAAAAACAGCGCCTTGGGCATTATTCGAATCCAGCCCCCAGTCCTGAATTAACCGGAGATAACTGTTACGGTAACGCCGTCTTCCCGAATGGTCGTTTCGTAGTCGTTGCTCGGTTTCAAAGCCGAAAACAATGCACATATAGTCTTGAAATATCCGTCCACAATCATCGGGCGTTGATTGCCTGGACAATTGCTCAAATAAACCTGAAGCGGATTCGCGGGTACCAGCAATATGCAGCGGTTTGGGATTTTCGTTAAAGGCATGGCTGGCCATGCAAGCCGTCGCCAAACCGATTAAGTTGGTGCTGTGACCATGTTGGGAAATATCGGGCATTGGTTGATTAGAAAATGTTCAGGCAATAACGAGTTGAATCAATTTTCACATCAAATTGTCCGTTTAGCCAGAATGAGTTCGAAAATGACCTTTTGACCGCAGCCATGGCTAAGACTTTTCAAAGAGGAGCTTTCGCGCAATAATTTAAGTTTTTATGGTTCCCACGTAGCGCGTCACTGCTATTAAGTTAAGATGCCAGTCCCTTCTCCCACCGGGAGAAGGTTAGGATGAGGGGATCAAATAAAGCATGTTCCTTAACTTAATGGCAGTAACGACGTAGCGCGTGGGAACGAAACAATCGAAAAAACGGCATTACGCGCCGTCTTCTTTATCAAGCTCTTCAATCAAACCTGTCAGCGAATAATTTTCAGCGATTCCGCTTTCTTCTCCTTCTATCAGCGCGGAACGTAAAGCAGCCAATTTTATTTCCTGAGCTTCCAAAAGCCTAAGCCCCGCCCTGACAACCTCGCTTTTAGAACCGAAGCGCCCTTCTTCGACGATGTCGGCAATGAATTTTTCAAAATGAAGTCCAATCGAAACGCTGGTATTTTTTTGCATAATCTATAACCCCACTTTCATCGATATACCAATTATTAATAACTATTGGTATTTTTACAAGCGTTTAAATCCAGATGGGCGACAGCTGGCTACCGGTGTAAATAGGAGTGGATTGACGACATAAAGCTCGGCTATTTTCCGATCTGTTTTACAGATGCTCGGCTAAATATGACGCAAGGAACCATCGCTCACATTAATACTGAAGGCGCGACCGAAACCGATAACGTACCGCCCATTTTCCGGACGCAAGGCAAACAAATGAAAATCCGGTAATGAGCGCAGCACACTAACCACCTCGCCAAACTTATCCTGCAAGGCTTGTATCCGTCCAGCGTATATTGCAGTGTCACGGATTATTTCCGTGACACTGCAACTTAGCACCGCCCGCTCCCGGGCAAAAAGGTTAGGCGATTCGGATTCCGGACGGATAAACAATATCGATGCCTGCGGGTTATTCAGCAAATTAACCGTATTGCAGGCCATTTCACTGACATAGATATAAAAGACTCCTGCATCGTCCCGCACAAAAGGAGTGTGACTGATGTCAGGAACACCGGTTGCTGAAGCCGTCGACAGTAATAGCGTTTGCTGCGATGCCATCAGCTCCTGATAACGTTGGGTAATGTCTTCAAGCTCTTGTTTGGTTATTTCGCTCACTGGTAATCTCCCTCAAGCACGGTAGGTTGGCTATTCTTCATTCCGTCATCATTGAACAAAGAAATGCGGACTTTGTATGCTAGACTTTGTAGCATAAACCAATTAGCGAACAACCATTGGGAATAATAGGTTGGAATCCTCAAATTCAAGCCAAGTTATCTTTTAACCAACCAAAAAACAATTGCTCAGATTTATGATTCCAAAATCCGTATGGAAAGATAATAAGCTTTATCAGCCAGAAACTTTAACTACCGTTTATCGTGAAAAGTTAGAAGCTATGGACATTCTTCAACAAGCGATAGATTTTGACGGGAAGCAATCAAAAGGAGCTATTGGTGGACAAGATGAATCAGAGACCATCAGACACTTTATCGAAAGGTTCTTAGCGTCAGCCGCAAGAGTTCAGTTTGTTGTTCTTGACCCACACAAAGCTTTAAAGGACATATCAAATGACGTCAAAGCCACGTTTGGAAGCGGCAATATTGCTTTGTTGGATATTCCTTGTGGTACTGGTGCAGGAATATTATCGCTTTTATGTAATATTAGAGAAATGAGAGCTCATAAGCACTTGCCGTGTTTGCCTTTACACGTCTCTATTACTGCTGGCGACTATTCTGAAACCGCATTACAAATTTATGCTGATTTATTATTGAGGATAAAACCCTATTTGGAAGAAGCAAATATTTTTATAGATTATCTTACGCATAATTGGAATGCAGAAAGCTTGCAATCAACAGATAAAATTATGAATTGTTTTTTAATGCAAGAATCAGAAGAATATTATGTATTCATATCTGCATTTAGTGGGGAGGCTGCAAATAATTTTGCAGATTATCAGCAAGCTATTAGTTATGTTCAGGCAAGAGTTTCAAATCTAAATTCTTGTATTTTACATATTGAACCAAACTCAAATGACGCAAAAAAGTTTTTTCAAAAGCTTTCTTTATTTGTCGGAAAACTCATGGGTAAAGAAAAAAGTTCAGAAAGCAAGTCAAGTAAGGAGGGTTTTTTGTGGATTCACTCGCTAAACAGCAAAGAAGTTACAGGTGGGTGTTTTGTTAAGCTGTTTAAACGATATGGGTAGCTCATACGAAACCATTGCTCTTAGAGCATTAAATGCCACAAAAACAGTTAATCCAATTACTTATTTGGGAATTAGATGTTTTCTTGATTCATTTTCCGGTGAATTTGATGAACACGGTTTTGAGTGTTTTATTCGGCACAAGCTTGAAGTTAGAACAAATTGGCTTACGTGGGAACATAAGGTTTTTAAAGAAATAAATCAAGGGGACTTTGTTTATAGGGATTTTATATCATTGTCTCCTTTTGGTGTTATTTCAGAGGCGTTTTTATTAAGAGAGATTTTAAGTGAAAAATGCTTTGAACATAAGGAAAATGTTTACAGCTATATACCTAGCAAAAAAAGCTCATACAGAAATTTTAACTATTATTTTAATGGATTTAAAGTTAGGAATGAAAAAATAAAGCAAGAGATCGATAAAAACAAACAGCTTAATATTTTAATTTTAGATTTAAAAGCATTCTATCCATCTATTAGTGAAGATAAGCTACTTGAGAAATTTGAAAAGCTACGAGAAAGGGGACTGTCTGAAAACTCTTATAAAATTACAATTAACTTAATAAAATATCTATTAAATCAGCCCAATAAAGGCGTGCCTATTGGTACCGATTTAAGCCACTTCCTAGCTCAGATTTATTTGCATGATTTTGATGTAAAATTAATTGAATTATTTGGCAATAGATATTTTAGATATGTTGATGATATAGCTATTCTTGCCGAAGCAAATGAAATTGAATACATAAAGACTATCGTAAAAAGTAATCTCCCGGTTGAACTAGACTTCAAGGATGATAAAACTACTCAGCTGACAAGCGATGATTGGAATAAAATGCACTACTCTATTGATAATAAAGATACATTTTATGGTATTTTAAACTTATTGACAGCGTATTTGGCAGTTTATCCAGAAAAAATAGAAAGCTTAAAATTTAAGTTAAAAGAAAAAAATATTAATATTCCATTAATAAGAATTCAGAATCAATCAAAAAGTAAAGGTTGGAGGTATTTCTTACGAAAAATAATAAAAATACGTCATCTGTTATTCATTGACGAAGATTTTTTTATTTCAAATCTAACTAATATAAAACAAGATTGCTTAAGTAAACTTAATGAATTATTAATAAATTCTAATTTTACCGATGAAAACGATGCTTGCAACAGGGCAAAAGTACAAGAATTGAGGTTTATTGTCAGCCGACTGTTTTATCTTCTACCCCGAGGCGAACTGGAAGAAATAGATAAAAAACTACCTAATATAAACAAAATAGCCGATTTAAAAGCAGTTATCAATGCTGTAACAAAGATGGATTTAATTTCCGCCTGTAATTATGGGGGCAAAGTAATACAAACTATTTGTGAGATTTGGGTAGAGGCTAATTTAGATATGATCGCATTATCCGAGCAAGATTTAATGAAGTTTGATAATATCAATAATGCAATTGAATCGATTCTTGTAATGCGGCTATATGGAATAATAGAATTTGACTTTAAAGATATATCATCATTGTTGAATGACCGTAATGTAAAATACTGCGCAATTGTTTTAGGCTATAAAGTTGACTTAACGGATGACGAAAAGAAATTTAGCTATCTTTCTGAACTTTATGGCTTATTTAAGGGAAGAACGCTAGAAGAAAAGCGAGAGTTTCTAATAACAAGATTTGACCAAGAAGAAGAGTTAATCTTAGCAGGACTTACGTTAGGATTTGGGTATTCACTCTAAAATCGTCTATTTTTTTGTTTATAGCGCGTAGGATGGGTAGAGCTGTAGTGAATCCCATCCTACATAGCTTGGTAAATACCAACTCAATACCCACCAACAATCAAAACACTACTCCTTCCCCCGCCCTGTTTTTCAACCACCACCTTGGCCCCAATCCGCTCCACCAAAATAGGCACATGCGAGATAACGCCGACTTTTCTGCCCAAGGCTTGCAGGGTGTCCAAGCTGGCGATGGCTATGTCCAGCGTTTCCGGGTCCAGGCTGCCGAAGCCTTCGTCGATAAACAGCGATTCAACCTGGGTTTTGTTGGATGACAACGACGCCAAGCCCAAGGCCAGCGCCAGCGACACCAGAAAGCTTTCGCCGCCGGACAGGCTGTGTACGCTGCGCACGTCGTCGGCCATGTCGCGATCGATGATTTGCAGCTCCAGGTCGCTGCCTGGCACGCGTTGCAAGGCATAGCGTTTGGCGAAGTCTTCAAGATGCTGATTGCTGTGCGCCAGCAATGCTTCCAGGGTCAGGCTTTGGGCAAAAGTACGGAACTTTGCGCCGCTTTTTGAACCGATCAGTTCATTCAGGCTTTCCCACTGCTCCCAGCGGTCTCGTTGGCTGTCCAATTCCGCTTTCAACGCACGCCCGGCTTCGATTTTTTTATCGTCTTCCCGCAGCAGGATGACCTGCTCTTCTTTTTGGGTATGGATGGCCTGTCTTTGCTGCTGTAATTCGGCCGACAGTTTGTTGGCGTCTTCCTCAGCTATTTCGACAGGCTTACTCTGCTGTTTCAAACAATCGTCGGCTTTAACTTTTAACAAGGCCGCGGACTCTTGCAGGCCTCGCTCCAGAGTCGCCATTTGGGTTTTCCGTACGGCCAGCCAGTGCTCGTCTTTTTCCAGCAACCGGCTTAACTGCTCAAGATCGATGGTTTGCTTTTCCAGCGACTGGTTCAGTGCGCTTAGGGCTTTTTCCAGGTTGTCGTAGCGTCTGCCGGTCTCGGTTTGCCAATGCTGCTGATTTTGCTTATAGGTTGCCAGCTCCGTTTCCTCCTGACTGACGGTATGACCGGCCTGCTGGTGAGCTGCTCTTGCGGCCTGTAGACTTTGGTTAACGGTTTGCTCGTAACTGTCGGCGGTACCCCTTGGCAACACCGCGTCGCGTTCGACTGACAGTTTTTGCTGTTCTTCGGTTTGGGTCTTCAACTCTGCCTGTTTAAGCCGGTGTTGTTGCTGACATTGTTTCAGCGCCTGCTCGGCGAGCTTTTCATCATGGTTGATTTTTTCCAAGGCTTTGGCAGCAGTTTCAATCTGCTGTTCGGTATGCTGGAATTGCTGCGCTTTTACGGCGCAATCTTGCCTGAATGCTGCGGTGGAATCCTGCAAACGAGATGGCCAGTCTTCCAACTGCCGGAACGGTGTCGCCAACAAATCGACAATCGCTTGCAGTTGTTTTTCCTGCTCCTGAATCCCGGCTGTGACATATTCCAGGTCGGCTTTATTTTTGCCGTACTGCTTATCTATCGTGGCGTATTCGGCAGACAGTTTTTCCTTATTTCGCTGATCCGCATCGAATAAATCCTGTGCCGCTTTAAGCTGTCTTTGTAATTCGAGAGCCGCTTTTTCCTGTTGCTTGATTAGCTCCAACGCAGAATTAATTTGCTCGTTTTGAATTTTAAGTGCAGGCAAAAGCTGAATATCGGTGATGGAAAAATCAGGCGACTGCCAAGGAGGATGGAAGTGTCGCAATCGGTCGGGAACCGATGCGACCTTATTGTGCATAGCTAATACGGCCCAATCATTGCCGCATTGAGCCAGCTTGGTCTGCGTATCGGCCAGCTTTTCTGTCAGCGCTGTTTTTTGCTCCTGTCCCTGGCTGATGCTTTTGGTTAATTCGGCAATAGCTTTAATCAGCGTTTCATTCAGGTTTTCCAGCTCCCCGACTCGAGCTGACTGCGCTGCGGCATGTTCATTGCCTATGCTGGCCTGATCTTTCCAAGGATGCTCAAGCGCTCCGCAAACCGGGCAAGGCTGATCTTCCTGCAACAAGGAACGGAACTGTTCGGCGTTTTTATGCGTCGTTGCCTGTATCAACTCCAAGGCCTTTTTTGCCTCGGTCAGAGCGATGCCGTTAGCCATCTGCTGCTGGTTTAAGGTTTGCAGTTGCAGCGTGCTTTCATTAATCGTCTGTTCGGTGGCGACCAGCTGATCCGTGTCCTGCTTGATAGCCTGTTGCAGCTCCTGCGCATCGTTCGCCAGATTCAGAGCCCGCGTGATCTGCTCGCGCTTGATTTCAAGCGTGTCTTTTGAGCGATGCAGGTCTTCAAGAGATTGCTTACTGTCCTGTGCTTTCAGTTGCGCCAGCGCCTGTTGATGCAGTACCAGCTTTTTGTGATTGTCACCAATTGCGATCTTTAACTCTGCCAGACTGGCCTCACCCTTGGTCACCGCCAGCCTTAACTGCTCCGCTTTGAGTGCGTCGTCTGTTTGCCGGGCGCTCAATGTTTGATAGCGTTCCAGCTCGGCATCCCAACGGCTCCATTCGGCTGAGATGGGTTTAATCGCCTGATTTTGTTCCAGCCATACGTTAAGCTGTTGCAGAGCCGCAGTTTGTTCGGCCTGTCGATTTAACAGGGCTTGATGTTCTTTTTCGGCGCCGTCCAACGTTTGAAGCAATTGATTTTCTTCTGCGGACAACGTGCCGACAGCTTGCCGGATAACATCGATACGGGTATCCAAGGCCCGCGCTTTGATTAATACCGGTTGCGCCAGCTGCTGTTGCTGTTCGGCTTCGGCTAACGTACCTGCCAGAGTGCTGAGCTGTTTCTTTGCCGTTTGCAGCTTTATGTCAGCGGCGGCTTGCTGATCGACGCTGTCTTTGAGTTTTTGTTGGGCGTCAAGGTGTTCGGCGTTTGCCGTTTGGTACTGAGCTAACAGCGGTCTTAAAGGCTGCGCGGCTTCGACTTTTTGTATTAACTGCCGCTCGACTTCTGCCGCATCCCACGCCTGTTGGCTGATTGTAAGTTCGTCACGGGCAACTCGCTCGGCTTCTTGCCGTTTTTTCAGTTCGGCATACCAATCGATGATTTTTTGGTTGCTTGCGATTTGTTGATCCAGATCGGCCAACTGGCTGGTGAATTGATCCCGTTGCTGTTCCAGCAGTTGCCGGGCTTCTTCATCCAGCGGGATTTGATCCTGCATTCGGCTTGTAATCAGGTTTAGCGCGTCTTTTTCCTGTCTGGCCCGATCGAATGCGGCGATGGACAGTTCGGAATAAAGTTCGGTGCCGGTGATGCGCTCCAGCAAACTGGAACGCTCGTCTTTTTTGGCTTTCAAAAACGCGGCAAAATCGCCCTGAGCCAATAACACCGAGCGGCGAAACTGGTCGAAATTAAGATCGATCAGCTCGCAGATCTTCTCCAGCGTATTTTTCTTGCCTTGGCCGATGCGCTGGCCGTCGTCAATCTTGCTCAACGTGATTTCCTGCGCCTGCAAGCGCCCGTCCGCTTTGCCTCGGGCTTTGCTGACTTCCCAGCGCGCCCGGTAGTGATGCTTGTCCTTGCCGATAAAATCCACTTCGGCGTAAGCGTTGCTGGTGCCCCGGCGTAATATCGAGCGCACGTCAGTACTGACCACGCGCAGATTTTCATCCTCGTCTTTATGGCCTACCGCAAAACCGTGACCGTCCGGCAGGCGCGGGATTTTGTCGTACAGCGCCAGACACAAGGCGTCCAGTATCGTGCTTTTACCGGCGCCGGTTTGTCCGGTAATGGCGAATAATCCGGCCTGCTCCAAGGGACCTGAATTCAGCAGAATTTCGAACGGCTCGGCCAAGCTTGCCAGGTTTTTTCCGCGTATCGCTAGAATGCGCATTATTCGCTTCCTTGCAGGCTTTCAACCAATTCATTAAACAATGCATTCATGGCTTCGGGCGCGTCCTTGTCATACTTGTTTTGATAACAGCGCTGGAAAACATCCAGCGGTTGCAATTCCTCCAGGCGTTCTTCGATTTTTAAATCGGCCAGACTTTTTTCGCTGCCGCTGTAAGCGGTGGATATTTTCAATAAGCGCACCGGTAGTTTGGAAATGACTTCTTCAATCTGCTGCCGCAATCCCGGCTCGGGTTTTTCCAGCCTGATGCGCAATTCAAGCAGCGGCCGTTGCTCGATCGGCAAATCATCAAGAATCAGGCTTTCCAAGTGTCCGATCACATCCGACAACACGGCAAAATCTTTGCCGTTGGGAATCCTGAGCAATTGAACGCTGCGGGGAATTTTAACGGCGGCGGTTGCAACCGGCTGCCCTGCCCGAACATCGACTTGGACAACCTGATGCAAATAATCGGTTTCATCGAACGACAGCGGAATCGGCGAACCGCTGTAACGAATATGTTCGTTCGCGCCGACTTTTTGCGCCAAGTGGAGATGGCCTAAGGCCACATAAGCAATGTCATCGGGAAATAATTCAACCGGCAGCGCATGCTGGTTGCCGCCCAGTATTTTGCGCTCGCTTAATTCGGACACTGCGCCGTTGACCATGTAACAGTGCCCGGTCAGGATCAGGCTTTCTGCATTGCTTGCCTTTTGTTGCAACTGCGAAAACAGTTCGGCATACAACGTTTTCATGCCGGAGATTAACGGATCGGTGTCTTGCTCGCTTCCGGGTAAATCGGCATTGCGTAAAAACGGCATGGCGCCGCACCAGGCTTTAACCTCGCCCGCCGCATTGGTCAGCGGCACCAATAAGCGATCCCAATCGATATTGCCCTGAGCGTCGCGCGACAAGCCGCCGACCACGGTAACACCCAGCGCATTGAGAATGGGTGATGGCGCATCCAGCCGTGAAGCGGAATCGTGATTTCCGCCGATCAACACAATATTCAGATTCGGCAGCCGGTTTCTGGCTTTGACCAGAAAGTCATAAAGCTGAGATTGCGCGGCGGAGGATGGATTTGCCGAATCGAAAATATCACCGGCAACAATCAACGCGTCGGCCTGTTTGTTGTGCATTTCATCCAGCAACCAGTCCAAAAACTGCTGATGTTCCAGTTGCCTTGATACGCCATGTAGATGATGCCCAAGATGCCAGTCTGCGGTGTGAAATAGTCTTAACATTGGTTGCCTGTTTTAAAGGGTTTAATGGTAAGCAATATAACAAAGAAAAGCTGTCTGTAGCGGATCAATCTTTTTAACCGGCAAGATTGCTCCAATGTTCGGGAAGCCTTATCGTGAGAAACCTCGACGGTAACCGGTCATTTGAGTTGCAAAGCAAGCGTTGAACTCCGGCATCAATGTTTTTTGGAGTACAAAACTTGCGTTGTCCGTTCAAAATCGGCTTTGCAGGTCCGATCAGACGTTACGAATGGGGGGGGGTGAAGGCGGTTGCTCAGCAAGGGGAACTTCAGGTGAACGATGGGCGTCGTTTATGCTAATTGTTTAACCGTTTTGCATCTGGGATAACCGGTACATCCCCAGAACTGTTTACCTTGATTGGCACCTTGCCGTGCAGTTCGCAATGTCATTGGCATGCCGCATTTTGGGCATGAATTATCATCTTGCCGCTGTTTTTCCTCGACCAGTGTTTTGACATGCCTGACATGATCGACATGGGTTCTAATTGATGGCTTTAACCGGCCGGACTGAATTTTGGCGCAAATGGACAGAACATCACTATCACTTAGCATGACCTGTATTTTGCTTTTTATAAAGCGAATATAGCCGCCCATATAAACAACATTTTCCGGCATTGCTGTTTTGAAAGTGCTGTCGCCGACAAAGACAACAACCGAAAACACCTTATCCGGTTCGAGTCCGAGAGCAGACCGCAATGTCTCGGTGTGTTTGTAGTTCTGATGTAGCGGATTTTGGAATTTGCTCGTGTGCCGGTATATCTTCTGAGTCCATATTTTTTGTTGAGTACCACCGAATATCCAGCCCTTCATGTTCTTGGTCTCGATCACAAAGACACCGTGCCGCGACACAATGATGTGGTCGATTTGGGTGCTTCCGTCCTCTGTTGATAATGTTACGTTCTTAAACAACGTGTAGATTTTATTGTCCAGAAAGAACTTTGCTGCCAAGTTAACCTGAAACTCGCCAAACATACCTTTCATGAAAGGTGATTTCAGAAAAGCAATGAGTAAAAGCAGTGGAATCACCCACCAGTAGGCGCTTATTATTTGGCTGAACATTTGATTAACGATTGATGATGCGTTCATATAAAGAAACCCTTAGATTGATTTGGGGGCATCGGTTAAAAAGCTAATCATCGTTAATTCGCTCAAAAACAAACACCCAAGATAGGTGGCCCGTAGGATGCGGTGTACGCTAGGAACCGCATCGTTCGCGATTGATGCGCTTCACTGCGTTCAGCACATCCTACGGCCCTGCGCGCCCTATGCTAACCCGATTGACTTATGCAGCTTTCTGCTCTTGCATAGGCAAAAGACCAGAAACACTGGCTTCTAATACCACCATCTGCACAAGATGATTATTCGCATCGTAAGACAAAACAACATTCCAGTCCTGCGTTGTTTCTCTAACGATAGGGTTGTCGCTAAAATGCAGTTCCAAAATATCGTCTTCAGGATAATAGATTGTTTTCATAATTCATTCTCGAAGCTAAAGTGATACATCACTGTTTTAACAATAACCGCTTGATCTATGACCACTGCGGCACAAAGCAAGTTGTCGGTTCGATGTTGATAGATCTTTGCTATCCATGCATGCTTGTCGTCTTTATAGATTAACTGCCCTGTTTCGATGAGGTCGCTTAACAATTCCAATGAAATATCACGCTCAATCATGCGTTTTTGGGCATGCTCTGTTAAGTGAATGAATTTATTGAAGCGCTGACTATGCACGATTTAACCGACTATTGCTTTGCTGAAAGAGTTTTCATGCTACCCGCCACCGTGTTTCCGCGTCAATAACTTTAGGCATGTAGGTCGGACATGCTGTTTATGCCCGACATTTGTCGTTTCGATGTGTCGGGTTACGCTACGCTAACCCGACCTACGACTATCTATTTGAAAGTTTTCGTGCTTTTCGTGTTTTTCGTGGACAAAATGTTTTTTAGGCTTAAGAAAGCCCCAAAACATCCTGCATGTCATACAAACCACTGTCCTTATCGGCCAACCAAACCGCCGCCCGGACCGCGCCATTGGCAAAGGTCATGCGACTGGTGGCTTTGTGGGTGATTTCCACCCGCTCGCCGTCATCGGCAAACATGACGGTATGCTCGCCGACGATGTCCCCGGCGCGTATGGTTGAAAAACCGATGGTCTTTCTATCCCGTTCACCGGTATTGCCTTCCCTGCCGTAAATCGCGCAGTCTTTCAAATCCCGGCCTAAGGCATCGGCTATCACTTCGCCCATGCGTAATGCGGTGCCGGACGGCGCATCGACTTTATGCCGGTGATGGGCCTCGATTACTTCAATATCGGTGTAATCGCCCATGACTTTGGCGGTCATCTCCAGCAATTTAAGCGACAGGTTGACGCCGACGCTCATGTTGGGAGCCATCACTATCGCTACGTCTTTAGCCGCATCGCTAATCTGGGCTTTTTGCGCCTCGCTGTAACCGGTGGTGCCGATGACCAACTTTTTTCCGGCCTGCCGACAGGTCTCGATAAAGGCCATTGAGGCATCGGGGCGGGTAAAATCGATCAATACGTCGAATTGATCGACAACGGACGCCAAGTCATCGACGACTTTAACGCCAACCACGCTGATGCCGGCCAATTCACCCGCGTCGCGGCCTATGGCGAGACTTTCGGGACGGGAGACGGCAACGGCCAATTCGGCATGTTTAGCCAGCGCCGCCGCTTTAATCAAGCAAAGGCCCATGCGGCCGGACGCACCTACTACAGCAATACGCATCATGACTTATCCTGTTAGTTTATCGAAAAAGCTTTTTACGCCGTCAGTCCATGAAGACTCTTGCGGACTGTGATGTTTACCGCCGCCGGATAAGGATTCGCTGAGCTGCTCAACCAAGGCTTTTTGTTCTTTGGTCAGATGCACGGGGGTTTCAACCTGCACTTTACACAGTAAATCGCCAACCGGACCGCCTCTGACCGGCTTGACGCCTTTGCCGCGCAGCCTGAATAATTTTCCGGTTTGCGTTTCGGCAGGGATTTTCAACAGCACTTTACCATTCAAGGTCGGCACTTCCAACTCGCCGCCCAAGCAGGCGGTAGGAAAACTGATCGGCACTTCGCAATATAAATTCGCGCCGTCGCGGGTAAAAATCTGATGATCTTTTACCTGAACCTGAACGTAAAGATCGCCTGCCGGGCCGCCGAACTCTCCGGCTTCGCCTTCTCCAGCCAGACGTATGCGATCGCCGGTATCGACACCCGCCGGGATTTTTGCCGACAGGGTTTTATTTTCCTGGACTCGCCCCTGACCGTAACACGCACCGCAAGGGTCTTTGATCTGTTTGCCGGTACCGCGGCAGGTTGGACAGGTTTGTTGAACCGAAAAGAATCCCTGCTGCATCCTGACTTGGCCGTGACCGTGACACGTTGAACAGATAACGGGACTTGAACCTTTTTTGGCGCCGGAACCGCTACACTCGCCACAGGCGACCAGCACCGGCACGCGGATTTTGGCATCGGTGCCGAATACGGCTTCTTCGAGCGTTAATTCCAGGTTGTAACGCAGGTCTGAGCCGCGCTGAACGTTGCTTCGCTGTTGTTGTCTTCCTCCGCCAAAAATATCGCCGAAAATATCGCTGAAACTTTCAGCTCCGCCGAAACCGCTGGAACGTCCGCCGCCCATCGAAGGATCGATTCCGGCATGACCGAACTGGTCATAAGCGGAACGCTTTTTAGGATCTGATAAAACTTCGTAAGCTTCTTTAATCTGCTTAAACTTGGCCTCAGCTTCCACCGGATTGTCTTTATTCCTATCCGGATGATGCTTCATCGCCTTGCTGCGATAGCTTTTCTTAATTTCTGCATCACTGGCGTTTCTGTCTACACCGAGAAGCTTGTAAAAATCTTCTTTTGCCATGGTTCAATAGTCTATTGTTGGATTTTGGTGATTATCATCTGATTTTGTCCGAGATACTCGTAAAGAGGATAAGAGACAGGTTACTAAACCGCAAAAAGAACACGAAGGGACACGAAGTTTTTTTCTTCGCGAGCTTCGTGTTCTTCGTGGTTTTATGCCTTAAGTTAATGCATAGGGGGTAAGCTACCCCCGACCTACATTTTACTTCTTATCGTCATCTTTAACTTCTTCAAACTCGGCATCGACAACACCGTCATCCGCCGCAGCATGATGCTCTGAAGAAGCATGAGCGCCGGACGCTTCGCCTTCAGACGCCGATTTTTGTGCGTAAACGCGTTCGGCCAGCTTACCGGACAACTCGGTTAAGTCATTCGTTTTGGCTTCAATTTCCGCTTTATCGTCACCTTTAATTGCGGCTTTCAGCGCTTCAATCGCATGCTCAATGCTGGTTTTTTCCTCGGCACCGACTTGATCGCCCAGTTCTTTCAGTGATTTTTCAGTCGCGTGAATCATGCCGTCAGCATGGTTGCGAGCATGAACCAATTCTGTCAGTTTACGGTCTTCATCAGCATGTGCTTCGGCATCTTTAATCATGCGTTCAACTTCATCATCCGATAAACCGCTGGAGGCTTTGATAACAATCGATTGTTTTTTGCCGGTCGCCTTGTCTTTGGCCGACACGTTCAATATACCGTTGGCATCAATGTCGAACGCAACTTCAATTTGCGGAATGCCGCGCGGTGCTGGCGGAATATCGGCCAGGTCAAAGCGTCCCAGCGATTTATTCGCCGCCGCTTTTTCGCGCTCGCCTTGCAATACATGAACAGTCACTGCGGTTTGATTGTCGTCCGCTGTAGAGAACACTTGCGATGCATTGGTCGGAATCGTGGTGTTTTTCTCTATCAGTTTGGTCATGATGCCGCCCATAGTCTCGATACCCAGCGATAACGGGATAACATCCAGCAACAACACGTCTTTAACGTCGCCCGCCAAAACACCCGCCTGGATCGCCGCGCCTAAAGCAACCGCTTCGTCAGGGTTAACGTCTTTACGCGGTTCTTTGCCGAAAATGGCTTTTACCATTTCCTGCACTTTCGGCATACGGGTTTGACCGCCTACCAAAATCACGTCATTAATATCCGACGCCTTTAACTTCGCATCTTTCAGCGCCATTTCGCAAGGGCCTTTTGTGCGGTTAATCAGCTCTTCAACCAGCGATTCCAGTTTAGCCCGGGTCAATTTAACGTTTAAATGTTTTGGACCTGATGCATCGGCAGTAATGTAAGGCAGATTCACATCGGTTTGCTGGCTTGAAGACAATTCGATCTTGGCTTTTTCCGCCGCTTCTTTCAAACGTTGCAAGGCCAATGGATCGTTATGAACGTCAACGCCGCTTTCTTTTTTGAATTCTGAGGCCAAAAATTCAATGATTCTTGAGTCGAAATCTTCGCCGCCCAGGAAGGTATCGCCGTTGGTCGATAACACTTCGAACTGATGCTCGCCTTCTATTTCGGCAATTTCAATGATCGAAATATCGAAGGTACCGCCACCCAGGTCATAGACTGCAATTTTGGTGTCGCCTTTAGGCTTATCCATGCCGAAAGCCAATGCAGACGCAGTCGGCTCATTGATAATACGTTTAACTTCAAGTCCGGCAATACGACCGGCGTCTTTGGTCGCTTGGCGTTGCGAGTCGTTAAAATAAGCCGGTACGGTAATGACCGCTTCGGTAACTTCTTCGCCCAAATAGGCTTCGGCGTCTTTTTTCAGCTTCATCAAAATACGCGCTGAAATCTCGGGAGCCGCCATTTTTTTGCCGTGAACTTCAACCCACGCATCGCCGTTTTCAGCTTCGACGATTTTATAAGGCACCATTTTGATGTCTTTTTGTACGACATCGTCTTTAAAACGGCGACCGATCAAACGCTTGATCGCAAATACGGTATTTTTCGGGTTGGTAACGGCTTGGCGTTTTGCCGACTGTCCAACCAATACTTCATCGTCGCTGGTAAAAGCGATAATGGAAGGCGTAGTGCGCGCACCTTCGCTGTTTTCAATTACTCTTGCGACGCCGTTTTCCAATACCGCGACGCACGAGTTTGTGGTTCCTAAATCTATGCCGATTATTTTAGCCATTGAATTCTCCAGACCTGAATTTATTTAAAAAAGTAAAAGTTGTTACAAATATGAGGCTGCTTTGTTTAATTTCAAGCCTGTTCATCGATGCTAGGAGTATCTGTCGGCTTTTTTTCGGCTGCTTTGGCAACCAAAACCATGGCGGGACGGAGTAAGCGTCCGTTCAACATATAACCTTTTTGGAAAACGTTAACCACCGTATTCGGCTCTACGCCGTCTACGGCCTGCATGGCCATGGCCTGATGCAGTTCGGCATTAAACGGCTGATTGATGGGATCAATCGCTTCAATTTTGAATTTTGCAAATGCTGATTCGAATTGCTTAATCGTTAATTCGCTGCCTTCGCGAAATTTCTTCACTTCTTCGCTATCGCCTGTTGCAGCCTGCAAGCCTAACACCAAGCTGTCCAATACCGACAATAGCTCCTTGGCGAAACCTGTCAGGGCAAATTTGTGCGCATCTTCCAGATCCTTTTGGGTTCTTCTTTTCAGGTTTTCCATTTCCGCCTGTGCGCGAACCGCTTTGTCCCAGTTCTCCTGAGCTTTGTGCTCAGCTTGGGCCAAGGCCTGCTGTAACTCCTCAATCGTAAGCTCGTGCTCGGCTAACTCGGTATGCGGCTGTTCATTAGCCGTTCCGTTTTCAGCTTTAACCTGAGATTCAGGCGCTTCCTGATCAGTACTCATTATTTATAGCTCCTTAATATTTAAAATTAATGTGAATCGGCACCCAATACAATAGAACGCCGATGCCAAAAGTAGGCGTTCCATTTTTCAAAACTGCTGAATAGTTGCGTTATTTTATAGTGGGGTCGTTGATTTTGGATTCAAGGCGGCGCCCAACAATTTTGCCGTAACGTCGACAAAAGGAATGATTTTTTCATAGGCCATGCGCGTCGGCCCGATGACGCCCAATACCCCGACCACTTCGTCGCTGACCGAGTACGATGAGGTCACCAGACTGCAATGATCGAAAGCCCGGTAGCCGGATTCTTCGCCTATAAAAATCTGCACGCCGTCGGCTTTCATGCATTGATCCAGCAAATGAATAACGCCCTGCTTTTGGCTGAACGCTTCAAACAGGTTTTTTAGCCGCTCCATGTCCGACAACTCGGAAAAACCCATTAAATTGGTTTCTCCGGTCAGCACGTAATCATCTTTTTTATTGTCCTGATCGAACGCCAGTTGCGCCATTTTTACCGCATCCAGCATGCCTTGGTTCATGCCGGGCTTTCCTGCCCGACACCCTTCGGGTAAATGCAAATCTGTTCCAGACAGATTTGTCATGTCAGGCTTTCCTGCCCGACACCCTTCGGGTAAATGCAAATCTGTTCCAGACAGATTTGTCATGTCAGGCTTTCCTGCCCGACACCCTTCGGGTAAATGCAAATCTGTTCCAGACAGATTTGTCATGCGTTCCTGGTCTTCCTGCAATTCTTTTAAAACGGCTTTGCGCACCGCATCAAGACTGCGGCCGGAATAAATTGAATTCAAGTAATTGGCCGCCTGCTGTAACTCGGCGGGGCTGAATACTTTGGAGGTATGGATAATTTTGTTATGGACTTCCTGCTCATTGGTAACAAAAATGACCAATACGCGGGTGTGAGATAAGGACAGAAATTCGATATGCCGTAAACAGACCAGCTCTCTTTTGGGCAAGGTCACTACCCCGGCCATCTGCGTTAATTCTGAAAGCAGGCGCGATGCGGTGCCGATCATATCGCTGCTGTCCTCGCTCAACGACAAGCCTTGGTGCAGCCGGGTTAAGTCTTTCGACTCCATCGGCTTAACCGTCAACAAGGTATCGACAAACAAGCGATAGCCGCTAACCGTAGGCACCCGTCCTGCCGAAGTATGTGGCGAATGAACCAGCCCCAGGTCTTCCAGGTCGGCCATGACATTGCGAATAGTGGCCGGACTTAAATTTAAATCCGAATCTTTTGATAAAACCCGCGAACCCACCGGCTGACCATCACTGATATAACGCTCGACCAGCGTTTTCAATAGCTGTAACGACCGCTCATTTAAAAACTGCGTATTACCCACACCAACCTCTGCAACCAAATTTAGCACTCCATTAAGACGAGTGCCAGCGAGGCAAAGTATCAGCTCATCGGGCTATTGTCAACAAACCTAAAAGCTCGGGTAATGTTTATTCTTCCTTATATATGTAAGCTTTATCCTTGCAAAAACTTACTGCCGTCTTTTCCAGACGATTTTATTTTTTACCTCATCGAAACCGTCGCTATGATTCCAACAAAGCCTTCCAGGGCGTAAGTAGTCTATTGAACGACCTGTTAAACATTTTGTTTCAAGTACTCCCCTACAAAATCAATTGATGAGACGATGCCTTTTATTATTTTATTTTCTGTTATGACTATGTGGTTGATTTTATGCTTTAACATTAACTTGGCCGTTTCGCTGGCCGATGTATCCGGGCTTACTTCAATAACCTTATGCGTACACAACTCCCATGCCCGCTCGGTTTTTGGATTTTTTCCCCTTTCATGGAAATGTACAATATCCGGATAACTGATTACACCGAAACAACTCTGATCCGAACCGATAACCAACGCACACGTTGATTTGTGCGAATCCATTATCTTTTCAACCTGGTCGATAGTATCGTTAATATCTACGGTCGTAATGTGCTTATTCATTAGCAATGATATTGGTTTATCCATAGCATTAACGCCTAACGTAAAACCAGGAAGATGTGGGCATTGACCTTGCCAAACCGTTTTATCCGCCACGCTCTTGTTGAGCGCAATATCTACTAAGTAAAAATAGGCGCCAAAAGAGGCGTTTTTTTTGACTGCACTTCCTAGTGCATACAGCCTTATCTAAAGCCTAGACTGATTACACCAGCCTATGCTTTAGCCCATGAACAACACGAATACAACCAGCTGTAAAAACACCAACCCCCAGAAATAAAGCCCGAAAAGCACGGCCTTGACGGGTATCGGTTGCTGAGGAGAATTGCGTCTGACAATAACGATACCACCCAGAGTCGCCATCAGCCCGATGGCGACTCCGATTAACGCAATGTTCATCGTTAGTCTCTTACCGGTGGCGGCGCCAGCACGACTCTTGAACCATTGCTTTCCGCAGAGCTGACAACGCCAGCCGCCTCCATGTCTTCAATCATCGTTGCGGCGCGGTTGTAGCCGACCTTAAAGCGTCTTTGTACGCTGGATATTGAGGCTTTACGGGTTTCAGTGACAAATTGCACGGCTTCGTCGTACAAGGCATCCGTTTCGGAATCGCCATTACCGCCACCGCCGCTCATGCTGTAGCCATCACCGGAATCGGAAAGTTCGCGGGTGATGTCTTCAAGATAATTCGGCGGCGCGGTTTGTTTTAAAAATTCAACCACGCGATGCACTTCATGGTCATCGACAAAAGCGCCGTGAGCACGAATCGGAATGCTGGTGCCTGAAGGCAAAAACAGCATGTCGCCGTTGCCTAGCAAAGTTTCCGCGCCGCCTTGATCAAGGATGGTGCGCGAGTCGATGCGTGACGACACCTGGAATGAAATCCGGGTAGGCACGTTGGCTTTAATCAGGCCGGTCAATACGTCAACCGATGGGCGTTGCGTGGCCAGGATCAAATGAATGCCGGCCGCACGGGCTTTTTGCGCCAGCCGGGCGATCAGTTCTTCAACTTTCTTACCAACGATCATCATCATGTCGGCTAATTCGTCGATGACGATGACGATACTGGGCAGAGTGCTTAAAGTGGGATACTCTTCGCCTTCTTCCAGAGGATTGATCATTTGAAACATCGGGTCCCTGATGGTCTCGCCTCTTGCTGTCGCGTCTTCTATCAACTGGTTAAATCCGGCAAGATTTCTGACGCCCATTTTGGACATTAACTTGTAACGTCTTTCCATTTCGGCAACCGCCCAACGTAGCGCGTTGCTGGCTTCCTTCATATCAGTTACTACGGGAGTCAGTAAATGCGGAATGCCTTCATATACCGATAACTCCAGCATCTTCGGGTCGATCATGATCAAGCGCACCTGTTCCGGCGTGGCTTTATAAAGCAAACTCAGAATCATGGTATTGATGGCGACCGATTTACCGGAACCGGTGGTGCCTGCGACCAGTGCATGGGGCATCTTGCCGAGATCGGCAACCATTGGCGTCCCGGAAATATCCTTGCCCATCGCCAGAGTCAGCATGGATTTTGATTTTTCGAACGGCGCAGAGATTAATAACTCGCGCAAGGTCACCATTTCCCGTTCCCGGTTGGGAATTTCAAGGCCGACTACGGATTTGCCGGGGATGATTTCGACGATACGCACACTGGTCACCGATAAGGCTCTGGCCAAATCTTTAGACAAGGTGCTGATGCGGCTGACTTTAACGCCAGCCGCAGGTTGCAATTCAAAACGGGTGATAACGGGGCCAGGGTGAAAGCCGACAACAGTGACAGCAACATTAAAATCGGCCAGAATTTCTTCCACCAAGCGCGACATGTCTTCCAATTCGCTTTGCGAATAACCGATTACGCGGGTATCGCGGTGATCCAGCAACTCCAGGGAAGGCAACACGCCTTTGCTGGCGTCATATTTAATGACCGGCTGTTTTTTGGGTGGAAGCGTGTTTTTTGCTATTTTTTCTACAGGCTTTTCGATAGCTGGTGTGACCTTAGCGCTGATTTTTCTCTTAAGTTCCGATTTTCCTGGGTTGTTAACCAGCGCCTGGACGCGATTAACCGAACGTTCCTGCAACAAGCCCAGGACGCTGCTACAAAAAATCCGGCATATAAATACGGTATATTTACCGATAACATCTATCAGCGCGACCCATGACAGCCCGGTAACCAAGGTAACCCCGGCCAATAAAATCACCAATAAGAATAGCGTCGCTCCCGAATTACCGAATACTACCAGCAACGCATTGCCGGTTTCCTGGCCTAAAATGCCGCCGGTGTTGCTGGGCAGTTCGATCCCTATTCTTAATAGATACAAGTTCAATAATGCCGCGCCTGAAATAATGGTCGCTATAGACCCTACCCATTGCAGCGCGATAATCATTTTTTCTCGGCCTTGTCTGCCCTGTGTGTAGACTAGATAACCTTGCCAAAAGATAATGACCGGAAACAGGTAAGCGACCAAACCGAAACAGCTGAGCATGAAATCAGCAATCCACGCCCCAAAGACGCCGCAAGCGTTAGAGACTGTCTGCACTGATCCGCTGTGCGTCCAGCCCGCATCCTCGTTACTAAAAGTGATCAGCGAAATTAAAAAGAATAATGCGCCTGCAATAAAGCCTAATAAAGCAACTTCACGCAAACCGCGAAAGGTTTTTTCTTCCATTACAGCAGCCATATTTAACAACTCGTCACATAAATTACCAATAAAACATAATTATAGATCAATAATGAGATGTTTTACATTAGTAATGTCCGCAATAAACGCCGGTTGGCATTTCCGTCATTATCCGTCGACCATGCTGATAAAACAGTTTACGAAACACGCTTTCCTCTTCATAATTAATTTTTTTACTGTCTTTCCCTGCAAAGGATTTTTAATGAGTGATTCCAAACATTGCCGTCTTTTGATTCTAGGCTCCGGCCCCGCCGGTTATACGGCCGCAATCTATGCCGCACGCGCCAACATGAATCCGGTCATCATTACGGGCATGCAACAAGGCGGCCAACTAACCACAACGACCGAAGTGGATAACTGGCCCGGCGATGTTGAAGGATTGCAAGGACCGGCGCTGATGGACAGAATGCATAAACACGCCGAACGCTTCGCTACCGAGATAATTTTCGATCACATCCACACCGCTGATTTATCCGCTCGCCCTTTCACATTAACCGGCGATTCAGGCACCTACACCTGTGATGCACTGATTGTTGCAACCGGTGCTTCAGCGCGTTATTTGGGCATGGAATCCGAAGAAGCTTTCAAAGGCAAAGGTGTGTCAGCTTGCGCCACCTGCGACGGATTTTTCTACAGAAATAAACCCGTTGCAGTCATTGGCGGCGGCAATACGGCTGTTGAAGAAGCGCTTTATTTATCCAACATCGCATCGAAGGTCATTGTCGTGCATCGCCGCGACAAGTTTCGCTCCGAAAAAATCCTCTCCGACAAGCTGATTGAAAAATCGCAAAACGGCAATGTCATCATCGAATGGAATCACCAACTGGATGAAGTGCTGGGGGACGATATGGGCGTTACCGGCCTTAGAATTAAGAACACGCTGGATGGTTCGACCAAAGAACTGGATGTACATGGCGTATTTATAGCCATCGGCCACACCCCCAACACCGGCATTTTTGAGGGCCAGCTGGATATGGATCACGGCTATATTAAAGTCAAAAGCGGCATTCACGGAAACGCCACTGCAACCAGCGTTGAAGGCGTATTTGCTGCGGGCGATGTAATGGACTCCGTCTATAAACAAGCCATTACTTCGGCAGGCGCAGGCTGTATGGCGGCGCTGGATGCAGAAAAATTTCTTGATGAATTAGTCGGTTGAGCTGCAATTTGGGTTTAATGACTAACCTGGTTTTTCAGCCGCATACCTTAAGCTAAGCTATGCGGCTGACTGTTCTCGACCCCAAAAATCCGGAGCAAGATTTCCCCTTGACGAACAAAGCCCTCCGCGAACCGGACGGCTTACTTGCGGTCGGGGGGTGCCTGTCCCAAAATCGACTGTTAAACGCTTATCGGCACGGAATATTTCCCTGGTATAACCGCGGCGAACCTATCTTGTGGTGGTCGCCGGATCCCCGCTTGGTTTTATTTCCCGATAAACTGGTTATTTCCCGTAGCTTGCGCAAAACCCTGCGCAAAAATATTTTTTCAGTATCCTTTGACCAGGCTTTTAATGAAGTCATTACCGCCTGTGCAGATCCCCGCAAAGACACCGCGGGCACCTGGATAACAGCAGAAATCAACGCGGCTTATAACCAACTGCACCAAGCCGGATTTGCCCATTCGGTTGAAACCTGGCTTGGCGATGAACTGGTTGGCGGATTATACGGTGTTGCACTGGGACAGGTTTTTTTTGGCGAATCCATGTTTCACACCAGAACCGATGCCTCCAAAGTAGCTTTCGCTACCCTGGTCCAGCAGCTTAACGCCTGGGGCTACAGACTGATAGACTGCCAAGTACATACAAGCCACCTGGAAAGCTTCGGCGCCCAGGAAATTGCCCGGGATTATTTTACAAAGCTACTCGATCAATATTGCGACATCCCTGCCAAGCCGTGCGCCTGGCAAGCTCAATAGCCGCCGCTCTGGTCAATGCCGCTATCTTTTTTTCCATTCACGGCACGTTGCATACGATAAATTGTAAGACCTATGTTTGCCTGTTGGGAAAAATATTTAAAGGCATTAAAATCTTCCTCAGTTAGCCGCTGGCTGCTAATCCCGCGATCGGTATAAATTAAACCGATCGGTATTTTGTTGGAAAAAACCGGCATAATAAAACATTCGTTTTTGCCAACCACATTAATATCCCGAAGCGTATACAACTTGCCATTATCCAAAGGCTTAGCCCAAAAAGCTTGAGTGCCGGACAGCGCATGAAAAAAAAGATTGGCCGGTGTTTCCGAGATATTGAAAATGACCTTGTGCTCATACGATTCTTTACGCCACCCCAAAGACAACCGTTCTTTAAGGGACTGTTTATCGGGAACCAATAGGGAAAAAATAGTTCGATCCATACCGATACCCCGATGAATTCCTTCAAGCACAGTTTCCAGCAACAGATTAATGTCAAACTGGTCGCTTATTATTGACGCTATATCCTGTGAAATCTGAAGTTGCAATTGTGTTTTATCAATAACCGGCGCTGGCTCGCCCATGACGACGACTTGATTTAGACGACTTTGAAGCAGCAAAGCGGCGTCAGTAGCCCCAAATTGACAGGCAATATCGGACGCAGTATCGGTATTACTTTGAAGTTTTTCATTGATAGCTTTTTTGGATTGCTGGGTAAGCGCCTCAATTTTCCTGACACAAACTTCATATTTTTCTGAATAGAGTCCCTCTTTTAACGCCTCGGTGATTTCATACCCCAAGTGAACCAAGTCAACTCTGGGATTTTTAGACAGGATCTTCGGCTTGATCGATTCTTCAACCAAACTGCCTAATTTCCAGGCTTTACTTAAAGAAGCACCCAGCTCTGTCAATGTAAAGCCCAGCACTTTTTTCTCCGCTTCTTCGCTACTGTATTTCCCTCTCTTTATCAGGTCTTGAATTTGCTCTCCCTGTTCGCCGCAAAAGCACCAAAAAGAAATGCTGCCGATATGATTAAGCAACGTGGCAATAAAAACTTCTTCCGGCGATTTATCGTTCATCGCAATGGCTATGGACTTGGCGTGTACCGCTGCATGAATGGCTTGGGCTATTTCTTCGTTGGCCTGTTGTTTGTTGACCGCGGATAGAATGGATTCAAAAAAAGAACAAACCAGTGTTAATTCACGGATAACATCGGAACCAATCATGATAATGGCTCGCGACACAGTCACCATTTTCTGGCGAGAAGGATTGTAATGGGGAGTGTTGCTGATTTTTAATAACTTAACCGTCAGATTCGGGTCCTGCAAAATAACAGATGCCAATTCCATGGCGCCTTTCCTGTCATCACTCAAAATATCATGAATACTTAGCGCAGTATTGGAAAATATCGGCATTTCTTCATTACACAGCACATGCGTCCATCCATGAAGGGTAAGGGGTTCCGCTATAATTTTGGGGGGTACTACTTCCATGCTCATGTCTATTAAATTGAGACTTAGAGGATCGTTCGTCGGTGTCATTTGTTTTTTTTACCTGTAATACCTTAACCTTAAGCCCTGCCAAAACAAGCAAAGACACAATGTGTTACTGCCGCTATTGATTGCGGTCATTACGCCAATCATGTTTCATAACAGGGCACTTATAGTTTTCGGGGATTGTTGTTTTAAATAGTGTGTTAAGAAATCTTTCCAGGTAACGATACCCAGAATAACCTTGTCATCGTCGACGACAGGGAGACAGGATATATCCGCATCCAACATTTTTTGTACAGCGATGTTGCAATCGGTTGTGGGTGTCACGGTATCGATCTGGCGTGACATGATTTGATGAGCACGTTTTTGTAACGTTTCTATATCGCGTAATGTTTCAGAAGCGGTATGAATATAAGGACTTAAGGCACTCAACAAATCACGATCCGAAATAACGCCGGCAATCGTTTTGTCCGATTCATTTTCAACCAGCAGATGATGAAAATAGACATGATCGAAAATGTCCTTGATAACCAATAGCTCGGTATCCATGTTAACCGTAACCGGATTAGCGGTCATAATATCAGCGACAATCATAATCTGAACCTCCTATTTTCAATCGAATATTTTACAATAGCATATCAGTAAATGTAGCTGTTTTTACGACATTTTAGTTGAATTATATATAGCTAAATTTTTATTCATACACTTTTACGCAGCACTCTTCGATCACAGCTTATGAACGGAGACGACAACCGGATTCGACTACCTTTATCTTATGACTTTATTTATAAAAAATAATATCCAATGCCTACCCTTGCCGATCAATAAAGCTTCCGCTCCGGCTCACGCCTCTTACCGACATCCATGCAGGCAATGCCAGAAACCATCAGGACTATTACTAAAAATAGATAGTCATTACACAGCCCGTCTTTATGCATCTAAAAACGCTTGGGACTGTGCCATCAAGGTTCCAAGGTTGTCCTTGTTCAATATCCTGACATCAAATGACTAAATAGATTCAGCCATTTTAATGTGACTACAACATAACACATGGGTTTTCTATGTTTTTATAAAGTTTTTAGGTTAAAATGGTAGGCTTTCGAAGCTGGACGAGTGAGCAGCGATGGTGACTCAAATAAATGCACCTCACTCGGCTTTGAGCTACCCGCATGTACCCGACGCATTTCATCCACTCCGATGGCTACCCGCCACCGCGGTCTTAGGTTGTGTGACTGCGGTTATGATATGTAGCCCACCGCCCCGGTACGAGTCCTCAGTAAGCGTTCATAGTTTGAACACTGACTGAGAGCGGTCACCAAAAAAGTTTTTTATGCCCAACTTTAGAGTAAAAACATGACAGATTTAGCGCATTACAGAAACATCGGCATCTTCGCTCACGTCGATGCCGGTAAAACAACGACTACCGAGCGGATTTTAAAACTTACCGGTAAAATCCACAAAATCGGTGAAGTACACGATGGCGCGGCAACCACAGACTTCATGGAACAGGAGCAGGAGCGCGGCATCACCATTCAGTCTGCTGCGACTACTTGTTTCTGGAAAGACTACCGTTTCAATATCATCGACACCCCAGGGCACGTTGACTTTACTATTGAAGTTTATCGTTCATTGAAAGTTCTTGACGGCGGTATCGGCGTTTTCTGCGGCTCAGGCGGTGTAGAGCCCCAATCGGAAACCAACTGGCGTTATGCCAACGATTCTGAAGTTGCTCGTGTTATCTACATTAATAAACTGGATCGCATCGGCGCTGACTTCTATCGCGTGGTTAAGCAGGTTGAAGAGGTGCTTGGCGCCGTGCCGTTGGTGATGACTTTGCCTATCGGCACTGAGGATCAATTCTCAGGCGTAGTCGATATCTTAACGCGCAAAGCTTGGATATGGGATGATTCCGGCGATCCAATGAACTACGAAATCAAAGACATTCCTGCCGACATGGTGGCTGATACTGAAAAATGGCGCGAAAAAATGATCGATCAGGTTGCCGATCAATTCGACGATGTCATGGAAAAATATCTTGAAGGCGAAGAGCCCGATATTGACACTATCAAACGTTGTATCCGCAAAGGCACGATCAATCTGGATTTCTTCCCGACTTTCTGCGGTTCGTCTTTCAAAAATAAAGGCGTGCAGCTGGTACTTGACGGTGTTATCGATTACCTGCCTTGCCCGACAGAAGTTAAACCACAGCCTGAAGTCGATCTGGAAGGCAACCCAACCGGTACCTTTGCTATCGTCGATGAAAACAAACCGCTACGCGCACTGGCATTCAAAATCATGGATGACCGTTTTGGTGCGTTGACGTTCCTGCGTATTTACTCCGGCAAACTGGAAAAAGGTACTTCGGTACTCAATACCTTCACCGGTAAAACCGAGCGTATCGGTCGTATCGTGGAAATGCACGCCGATACCCGTAATGAACTTGATTCTGCTCAAGCAGGTGATATTGTTGCGGTATTGGGCATGAAGAACGTGCAAACCGGCCATACATTGTGCGATCCTAAATTCCCAGCAACATTGGAACCGATGGTCTTCCCTGATCCCGTTATCTCATTAGCGATTTCACCGAAAGACAAGGCAGCATCCGAAAAAATGGGTATTGCGTTGGGTAAAATGATTCAGGAAGATCCATCTTTCCACGTTGAGACCGATGAAGACAGTGGCGAAACCATTCTTAAAGGCATGGGTGAGCTGCATCTTGACATTAAAGTCGACATCTTAAGACGTACTCACGGCGTTGACGTTATCGTCGGCAAGCCTCAGGTGGCCTACCGCGAAACCATTACCAAATCGGTTGAAGACGAATACACCCATAAGAAACAATCGGGCGGTTCAGGCCAATACGGCAAGATCAACTACATCATCGAGCCAGGCGAACCCGGCACTGGTTTTGTATTTGAATCAGCGGTTACCGGCGGTAACGTACCGCGCGAATACTGGCCGGCAGTTGAAAAAGGCTTTAAAAGTATGCTGGATAAAGGCGTACTGGCCGGATTCCCTTGCTTGGACTTTAAAGTTATCTTAACCGACGGTGGCTTCCACGCAGTTGACTCCTCTGCGATTGCGTTTGAAATTGCTGCGAAAGCGGCGTTCCGTCAATCGATTCCGAAAGCAGGGCCGCAACTGATCGAACCGATCATGAAAGTTGATACTTTCACTCCATCGGATCACGTTGGTGATGTTATCGGCGACCTTAACCGTCGTCGCGGCATGATCAAGTCTCAGGACGCGGGTGCAACTGGGGTTCGTATCAAATCTGATGTACCGCTGAGCGAAATGTTCGGTTACATCGGTGACTTACGTACCATGACCTCTGGTCGCGGTCAGTTCTCCATGGAATTCTCGCACTATTTACCGTGCCCGAAGAACGTGTCGGAAGAAGTCATTAAAGAAGTGAACGAACGTAACAAAAAGAAATAAGCTAGAAAGGTACGCCGGGCAGTCCGCTGCCCGGCTACACACCTCTATATTCCGCACCATCCCCCGTATTTACCCAGCAAATCATCTACATTTTGTTTATCGCCAGCCCGCGATCAGCAATCCTGAAAAAATCAATTGCTCACAAAGCTCACAACCTTCCCTAATAAGGCAAACTATGACTTTTGGGTTAATGGATTTTGATATTGAATTTTATCTAGTTCCAGCTGAATACTGCCAATTTGATCGTGGGGAACGCCTATTTTAATGGCTTTATTAATATAGGACTGAACAAGCATGGTTTTTTTGGGATCGGGTTTAGATGTTTTAAGATCGTGGATAATGATTTTCAGCAGACTTAAAGTGATTGCCTGGTTATTAGGCATTTTTTCGACGGCATCTTCAAAAATTGCGAGAGCATCTTTAATTCTGCCTTCTTTAAATAAATTGACCCCTTCATTATTAATATCAACTAACTCCTGTTTTATCCGACTAATCAAATCATTCGCATAATTATCACCGATAAATGCGTTGCACATTTTGTCGATCTCACCGATAAAGTATTTGTCATCAATGTTGGTTTTAATTAAATCCGTAAGAATTTCATCAGTCATTTCACTAGCTCCGCTCAAATGACTGATTTTTGCCATTTCCAGACGCAGTTCTCTGGCTATTTGCTTACCGAATTGCTCGTTTAGTTTAAATGCCTTTTCATAAGGTTTCTGCGCCACTACACCATTATTTTTTGCTTTTTGGATCTCGATTTCCAATATTGCAGCTCTAAGCCTTGAATCCGGGTCATTGAAAAAACATTTATTCATATCATTCAATATCTTTAATGCATCACCGGCTGAATTGGATTTTAAGTGGGCTTTAGCCAAACCTGAAAAATCACTGGATGATCCATATACAGAATGCTTGCCCAGGTTAACCGCTGCTTTATAGGCTTTTTTTGCAACTTCAATGTTTTCAGTTTTGTCAGCCAACAAGGCCAGTCGTTGCTGCCTTAAAATAGTTTGAGGTGAAAGATCAATCGCCAAGTTAAGCGTGATTAACGCCTCTTCATTGTTACCCAAGGCTTCGTACGATTTTGCCAACCAGTCATAAGCCTCCAGCATCATAGGATATTGACCGATAAACTGCTGAAGAGACTCAACAGCCTGCTCATAATTGCCGTCAAAAAAAACGATCACAATCATACCCAACTTAGCCCAGGGAATATCTCTTTCTTGCAGTATCTCCTGATAAATTTTCTTGGCTGCCTTAAAATCCCTGATGACAAGGGCTAAGTCGGCGCGTATCTTCAATACATGTAAGCGGGTTTTTTTATTGCCCTGCTGAAGCAGCTTTTCACAGTTTTGTATCGCCTGATAAATATTGCCTATATCTATTTCACGTTCAATACTGGCAAGATATTCCTTGCGGACAATACATCGTTCGATCCGGGTTGAAAGTTGCAACCGGTTAAAAGGCTTTATCAAGTAATCATCTGGCTTGCAGTCGAGGGCGCTAAGCACCATGTTCTTACTCTGCTCAACGGTAATCATTATAAAAACAGCATTAAACGACAGTAGCTTAAAATGCTTTGCTTCTTCCAGAACCTGCTGGCCATTTTTCCCATCGCCAAGATTATAATCGCAGAGGACAATATCGAATTGACTGCGCCTCATCTCCACTATGCCATTAACGCCGGTTCCCGCTTCAACGATGTGCCGCACACCCAATGAATACAGTATGTGTTTAATGGTTTCTCGTATGATCGCTTGATCCTCGATTACCAAAATCTTTTTTGAGTCAAAGTTCATTTTCATAAGAACCGATCTTAACCTTAAATCGGCGCACAGAAAATTCTATAATTGCTTACTTTCTCTCAAAAATAACACGCCAATCACCGTTAATGACTTCAATAAAAGAGAAATGATAACCAGGGCACGAATTAATGCAGATTTTTATGTTGTTGATCAGTATTCGTCGCATGCAACAGACAAGACTGTTGATTTTTTTTAGGGTAATTAGCAACAAAAGACACCGTAGAATAGGCAGGGGATTCCCTACCCAAAAGAGACACAAAACACCGCGTTCCGCACAATAGCGGCAATGGTAAAAGGCTTTGTAAGGCATTGAAAAAACATCGCCCAAAATCCGCACAGTTCAAACCGGATTTTTTTGCTGTGAAGGTTAACTTGTAGTCACGGCAATGCTGTTCACCAAGCATCCCACAAAACCGAGCTTTATAGGACTGGGGTGAACATCATATTCGTTATGTGCCGAAAAAAATGAGGATTCTGCAAAAGGTTATGTCCTACAATTTTTGAAAAATGCTTATTTCCTTCCAGATAAAAAAGGCACAAAAACAACCGGCTCCAATCTCTCAACTTCATAGCCGCCTTCTGTGCGCGTGACTCTCTGTAGCTGCTGGCTGCTGCCTTTGCCAATGGGAATAACCATCACTCCGCCGACAGCCATTTGTTGCAACAGCATTTCCGGTATTTCAGGCGGTGCGGCAGCAACCAGAATACCATCATACGGCGCATGATCCTGCCACCCCCAGCCGCCATCGCTGTACAAGTAACTGACATTCTTGAGCTTTAAACCCCACAACCGATCTTTGGCTTTTTTCTGCAACGGCGCGATTCTTTCAACGGAGTAGACATGATTGACCAGTTGCGCCAGGATTGCCGTCTGGTAGCCGCAGCCAGTGCCTATTTCCAAGACTTTTTCTAATCGGCCTGATGAGGCCAGCAGCAGTTCGGTCATTTTTGCGACGATATAAGGCTGGGAAATCGTCTGGTTGTAACCGATCGGCAGTGCGGTATCTTCATAAGCGCGGCTGGCCAAGGCCTCGTCCATAAAAATATGTCGGGGCGTATTGCGTATAACATCCAGAACTTTATTGCTTCGGATGCCTTGCTCCATTAACCGATTGATCATGCGCTCACGGGTGCGCGAAGAGGTCATGCCTATTCCTTGCAGGCTTTGAATCATAAATCATGCTCCTTGGGCAGCCACGCCTTTAAATCATTAATCCGTTCATACCAGGTCAAATCCAGCTGTAACGGGGTAACCGACACGAAACCTGCATTAATGGCATAAAAATCAGTTCCGGGACCTGCATCCTGTTCCGCTCCCGGTGGGCCTACCCAATAAATAATACGGCCGCGAGGATCTTCACTCTTGATGACCGGCTCCGATTTATGCCGCTGCCCCAACCGGGTTGCCTGATAGCCTTTTAAGTCTTTAATCGCGACATCCGGCACATTGACATTAAGAATGGTGTCTTGCGGTAAGGGATGATTAATCAATTGCTGCAACAGCGTTACCGCAACATGTGCGGCAGTTTCAAAATGAATTGGATTAGCGCCCGCCAACGAAATGGCGACGGCGGGCAAACCTAAAAAACGCCCTTCGGTTGCCGCCGCAACAGTCCCCGAGTAAAGTACATCATCACCCAAATTGGAGCCATGGTTAATCCCGGCAAAGACCATGTCCGGTTCATTTTCCAGCAAGCCGGTTATTGCCAAATGCACGCAGTCGGTGGGGGTACCGTCAACTTTAATAAAGCCGTTATCCATTGTATAAGCGCGTAACGGCATTTCCAGCGTTAACGAATTGCTCGCCGCACTGCGGTTTCTATCCGGAGCGACTACCGATATTTCGGCATGTCCACCTAATGCATTGGCTAATGCAATAAGTCCTTCAGCCAAGTAGCCATCATCATTACTTAACAAAATATGCATTATCAATCGCCCTGAAGCCGATTAAGCTATAAAATCGACCATATTAGCAACAATACACAACAAAATCAGCTTTCGTGGCAAAAAAAAACCTTACCCCAGAAGACAGCGACTTATTTCGTATCACTATCGGTAAAGTACTCGCTGTAAAAAGCGATAAAGTGCTGTTAACGGAAGATAGCAAACCCAAGCCATTCCCCAAATCGCAGGCCGTTGACGTGGAGGAACACTTGGACGGTACGACCGGATTTGATGTTGAAAAAGTGGGACTCGAAGACTCGCTGAGTTTTACAGCTCCGGGACTACAGCATAATGTCTTAAAAAAACTGCGCAAAGGGCAGTTTGGACTGGATGCGGAAATTGACCTGCATGGACTAAGCAGCAATGAGGCAAAACGGCAACTGCTGCATTTTCTGCATGCCTGTGTAGAAGACGGCTGCCGTTGCGTACATATCGTCCATGGTAAAGGCTATCGTTCGGCCGACAACCACCCCGTACTCAAAAACAACCTCAACGTATGGCTGAGGCAACACCAAGACGTTCAGGCCTTTTGCTCCGCACCGCCTAAAGACGGTGGGACGGGGGCGGTTTTTGTATTATTGCAGCTGTCTAAAAAATACGACACGTAGGACCACCTCTGCGGCGCTTTCGCCGTGAGGGTTAAGAAACTCGCTCAACGACTAATAATGCGGCGGCACTTCCTCAATACTTTCCCCGCCGCTACCCTCAGCAGACAGGCTTTTAATCCGATCGTTGAGCATTCTGCAAGTGGCCTCCAAGCGCCCTATCTGTTGCTGATGCCCGGCGACTATCTTATTCAACGCCTGCAGTAAATCTTCCTGATAGGCGGCTTTTATTTCCAATTCGATTAATCGATCTTCATTCATAAGGCGACTTAAATAACTTTTGAAAACTGCTGTTGTTTTTGCGCCAGATACTTGTCGAATACCATGCAGATATTGCGGATCAATAGACGGCCTGAAGATAACACCTTGATGCCTTCCGCTGACAGCATCAGCAAACCGTCGGCCTGCATCGGCGCTAATGCCACAAGTTCCTGAGCAAAATAATCGGTAAAGTGAATGGCGAACTGCTGCTCGATAGCGGCGAAGCTTAAATCGAAATGGCAAATCAGCTGGGTAATCACGGCGCGGCGCAGTTTGTCGTCATCATCCAGCTCGACGCCTTTAAATACCGGCAATTGTCCCTGACTGATCAATTGATCGTACTCCTCCAGTTCTTTGACATTCTGGATATAGGCATCGCCTACCCTGCCGATCGAAGTAATCCCCAAACCCACCAGATCGCAATCCGAATGCGTGGAATAGCCCTGGAAGTTGCGATACAGATGCCCCTCGCGCTGGGCCACGGCCAGTTCGTCATCGGGCTTGGCGAAATGATCCATGCCGATATAGACATAACCGGCGTCGGTGAGCCTTTGCCCGACCATCTGCAAAATAGCCAGTTTCACATCGGGGCTCGGCATATCGGCGTCGTTAATCTGGCACTGGGTTTTAAACCGTGTCGGCATGTGCGCGTAGTTGAAGATCGAAAAACGATCCGGCGACACAACCAGGATTTTATCCAGCGTAAGGGCGAAAGTCTCGACCGTTTGCAGCGGCAAGCCGTAGATCAAATCGATATTGGTCGAGCGAAAACCCTCGGCGCGAGCAGCTTCCAAAACGCTGAACGTCTGCTCTTCGCTTTGAAGTCGGTTGACGGCTTTTTGCACGGCCGGATCGAAATCCTGCAAGCCCAAACTGACCCGATTAAAGCCCAGTTCGCGCAGTTGCTTCATGGTCTGGCCGTTGGTTTCACGGGGATCGACTTCAATCGAATATTCGCCCTTGTCGTCATCCCTTAAGTGAAAATGCTCACGGGTGACCGCCATCAGCGTTTTCATTTGCTCGTAGCTTAAAAAAGTCGGCGTTCCCCCGCCCCAGTGCAATTGATTCACGACTCGGTTAGAGTCGAACAAATCGCCCTGCATCGCAATTTCTTTACACAGATTCGCCAAATACGGTTCCGCATGTTTGCGGTTTTTGGTGACGATTTTATTGCACGCGCAATAAAAGCAGACGGTGTCGCAAAAAGGGATATGAAAATACAGCGACAGCGGCCCGCCGGCGGCATTGGATTTTGCTATGTGCTGGCGATATTCCTTGTCGCCGAAGCCTTCGTGCAGCTCCAATGCGGTCGGATAAGAGGTATAACGGGGACCGGCCTTATCGTAACGATTGATAAGGCCTAAATCGAATTTTATAGATTGATCCATCATTTTATTGAACTGTTGATGACTATTTTTTTAAGGCTTTTATCAGTCAACGCTACCTGTTCGATGATGCCGATCAAGTCGCCGGGCTGTTGCATCGCATCGCCGGATTTGGAGATGCGCGCCAGCAGTTTGACTTGCGCGAAATTCGATAACTTCATGGTCGGCATCATCGCCATCGCATCAGTCAAGTTGACGGTTAACGGCAATTCGGAAACCTGTTTACGCACGATAGCCAGCGGCATTTTGGGGCCGGATAATGCCTGTGCGTAAATAAAGACGGTATCGCCGGGATTGGCCGATTTTTGCAACTCGGGCGCCAAGCTCACCTGAACATCAATACTCGCGACTGCCGATGATGGCGGAAGTGTCGCAACCGGTTGCACAGGTTTTGCTTCCGCTTGAATAGCGCCTTCCGGCACCTGCGTTGCAAGCTTTGCCAACAGCACCTGTATCTCCCGTTGGGCTTCCGAACCCTGAGGCAGCTGCGCTTCCAACTTCGCCCACAAATCCATTGCCGCTGCAAAATCGCCTGTCTGCGCTTTTGCCATGCCGCCCAGCCACAGGCCGGTCACGTTATTGGGTTCCATCGCCAAGGCTTTAAACACCAGTTCTGATGGTTTTCCGGCCAACTGCTCATTGCTGGAAAAGGCCAGGGCATCGGCGTAGAGCAGCATGATTTCCGGTTGCTCGCCTATTAACTTATAGGCGTGTTCAAACGCTTCGGCGGCTTGAGGATATTGTTGCAAATACTTGTAGGACCGGCCTAACATCGTCCAGCCCATCGCATCGTCCGGCTGTTCTTTCAGGCGCTCCGCAAGCCCGGCAACCATGCTTTTCATTTTCTCCAGTTCGGGTACTGCCTGATTTGCCGCCGCTGTTTGATTTTCCTGCGTTAATGACTGATAGTTGCCCAGTGCCCAATAAAGCGATCCCGCCACAAAAGGGATTACCAAAACCAGTACCAGCGCTATCCACCGGCCTTGCGACGGTGCTTCGTTGACATGGCTATCTATATCGAGATCATCGCTCAAGGCCTGTTCAAGTTCGACCAGCTGCTCGTCATAAAGTGCCTGAGTTAATGCGCCTGCTTGCAGTTGTTCCTTAAGCTCGGCCAATCGTTGCCGGGCAATGGCGATATTGCGCTGATCCTGGTCTGCAAATCCCCCCCAGCCCCCCTTTGCTAAAGGGGGGAGTGGATCTTTTTCTTCCCTCTTTGAAAAAGGAGGGGCGGGGGGAATTCTCCACAACGGCGGTAGGACAATCAGAAAAGCGATTAAGATCAGTACACTGACGATAAGCAAAAATAGCATATTCAAGACTGATCACCTTTCTCTAACAAATTACGGATTTTTGCCAATTTCTCAGCGTTCTCATTCCCTGTGTTGGAATGCAGGACGGAGGCGGTTTTTTTACGCCGCGCAAACAAAAACACGGCAATCAAACCGATTAGCAAAAACACCACCGGCCCCATCCACAACAGACCAGTCTTGAGCTTAAAGGGCGGATTATATAAAACGAAATCGCCGTATCGATCGGTCATAAATTGGGCTATGTCTTGCTTTGATTTACCTTGTTGCAGCATTTCGTAGACTTGTCGGCGCAAATCCGCAGCCAGTTCCGCATTGGAATCGGCGATGGTCTGGTTTTGGCAGACCAGACAGCGCAGTTCCGAGGTCAGCGTTTCATAAGCCTCCTGCTGTTCAGGATTGGCAAACTGCCGGAATTCGACACCGGCGCAAGCTATGCCGGACAGTATTAACAGAAAAATGATAGATAAGTGCTTCATTAATTTTCGGCTTGTAGCTTGGCGATCAAAGGTAGGAATACTTGCTGCGCATCTTCAGGTGTAACGGGACCGGTATGCTTATATCGAACCACGCCCTGTTTATCGATCACGAAGGTTTCCGGCACACCGTAAACGCCCCAGTCTATGCCGATGCGGCCATCCTGATCCATGATGCTGACATCGTAAGGATTGCCTAATTGCGCCAGCCAACCTAAGGCGGCTTCAGGCTCATCCTTGTAATTTAAGCCGACGATAACGGCGGCTTTGGCTTGGGCCAATTGGTTGAGTACCGGATGCTCGGAACGGCATGATACACACCACGATGCCCAGACATTAAACAGCCAAACCTTGCCTTTCAAATCAGCAGGCGTTAATTTTTCTTCGGGCGCTTGAAGCTTGGGCGCAGAAAACTCCGGAGCCGGTTTGTTGATCAACGGCGAAGGAATCTCACTGGGATGAAGGTTTAAGCCCAGTGCCAGAAATACCGCTAGAACGATAAATAATATTAATGGGAGGATGTATTTAAGCATTGATTTATTTAATATATTTTGTCTTCTAATAACGTTACAATCTCATGAAGTGATATGGCTTCATTTCAGTTTCAATTATTAGAATCTTTAAATCGAATATAAGTATTCGATCCGCTCTCAACAGTTTTTTGTTGTACTTCTACATAATCAAGCGATCTGATTAACTTTCCAAGTTTGTCAAAACCATAATTTCTAGAATCGAATGAACTATCCACACGCGGAATATAAGAGCCTACCCCACCTAAATTTGCCCATCCATCTTCTTCAGATGCTGACTCAATAGCCTCTTTTATCAGCTTTTTCAAGCCCTTGTCTTTTGATGGGTCTACAATTTTGACTGATTTCTCGTTTTTGTTATTTGGAGATGCAGGCGAAATAGTGTTTTTACTATTTTGTGAATCAATAGCACTTGTTGCTACAGACTTTGTATTTTGCTTGATTTCATCAGCAGAGTTCTCATCATCCATAATGGTTTCGGTAAAAATAAATTTATTACACGCTGCACGGAAAGCCTCTGGCGTTAACCGCCTACCAATACCAATAACCTCAAGTCCTGCTTCTCTGAGACGAGTAGCTAATTTAGTGAAGTCGCTATCACTGGAAACTAGAAAAAAACCATTAAATTTACCAGTATAGAGCAAATCCATTGCATCAATAATTAATGCAGAATCAGTGGCATTTTTACCTAAGGTATAAGCAAACTGCTGCATAGGCTGGATAGCATGTTTATTAAGTACGCTTTTCCAGCTACCGAGTTGAGTACTTGTCCAATCACCATAACAGCGCCGTGAAGTTACATCTCCGTATCTGGCTGCTTCGGTTAATATGGCATCTATTGCTTTCGCTTGAGCGTTATCTGCATCAATCAATAAAGCAAATCTTTTGTTTTCATTAATATTCATTGTCCACCTGTTGGTATCTCGACAACTCGATACCGCCTGTCGCAAGCCGCACACAAGCCGCCCGCAGCCATAAACAGCGCCCCCAACCAAATCCAGCGGATAAATGACTTGTAATAAATCCTCATGCTCCATGCGCCCTTGTCGCCCAGCGGTTCGCCTATCGCAACGAATAAATCTCGAAACAATCCGGCATCAATAGCCGCTTCGGTCATCGGCATTTTTTGCACCTGGTAAACCCGTTTTTGCGGCTCCAGTTTGGCGACCTGCCTGCCTTCGTAACTGACTGTTACAAAAGCCTGCTCGGCAATATAGTTAGGTCCCTTGGTCTGTTTTACACCATGAAATTCAAAGATATAGCCGGACATATCCAGCGTATCGTCAGGCGCCATGCGGACATCTTTTTCGACACTGTAAACGGACGTCAGGGTAATGCCTATCACAAATACGGCAATGCCCAGATGCGCCACGGTCATGCCATAAAAGCCGGCCGGTACGGTTTGCAGCCGTTGCCATGAGAATCCCTGCGGCCCCATGCGATCAACAAAAGACATCACGGTAATGGCAACCGTCCATAACGCCAACGTTAAGCCCAATACCGCGCCCCAGGAATAAAATGGCATGCCCAACGGAATCAGCAATCCGCCGGCAACACAGGCCAAAACGATCCAGCGCACCCGCAAGGCAATCACGTTGATATTGTCTCTTTTCCAGCGTAACAGCATGCCCAAGCCCACAGCAATCGCCAGCGGCGCCATTAACGGAATGAATACGGCATTAAAGTACGGAGGGCCGACCGAAATCTTGCCCAAGCCCAACGCGTCAATCACCAGTGGATACAAGGTGCCCAGCAAAATACTGGAAGCGGTCACCACGAGCAGTACATTGTTCAGCAATATCGCCGATTCTTTTGAAACCAATTCGAAGGTCGCGCTGCTCTTGACATAGGGCGCTCTTATCGCATACAGCAATAATGAGCCACCTACCACGACAGCCAGAAATATCAGGATAAACAGGCCTCTGGCCGGATCGCTGGCAAACGCATGTACTGAGGTTAATACGCCGGACCGGACCAGAAATGTACCCAGCAAGCTTAAGGAAAACGCAAAAATCGCCAGCAATACCGTCCATGTTTTAAACGCGCCGCGTTTCTCAGTGGCCGCCAAAGAATGGATCAATGCGGTGCCAACCAGCCAGGGCATGAAGGAGGCGTTTTCGACAGGATCCCAAAACCACCAGCCGCCCCAACCCAGTTCGTAATAAGCCCACCAGCTGCCCAAGGCGATGCCGATAGTTAAAAACATCCACGCGATGTTGGTCCAAGGTCTTGACCAGCGCGCCCAGGCCGCATCCAGCCGACCTTCAAGCAAAGCGGCAATGGCAAAAGCAAAAGCCACGGAAAAACCGACATAACCCATATAAAGCATCGGCGGATGTATCGCCAAGCCCGGATCCTGTAACAAGGGATTCAAGTCTCGTCCTTCCAACGGCGCAGGAAACAGCCGTTCAAACGGATTGGACGTCAATAATAAAAACAGGATAAATCCGATAGAGACCAGCCCCATCACCCCTAAAACGCGGGCAACGGTGGCGTCAGGAATGGCGCGACTGAACATCGCAACCAAGCCTGTCCAGCCGGATAAAACCAATGCCCAAAGTAATAACGAGCCTTCATGCGCGCCCCAGACACCGGAAACCAGATACAAAACCGGCAATGCGGTATTGGAATTAGTCGCAATGTATTTGACCGAAAAATCATGGGTCAAGAACCCATAAGTCAGACAGCCGTAGGAAACGACCATGAACAACAGTTGCCCAAATGCGGCAGGCCTTGCTACGGCGATCCAGCCGGATATGGATCGGGAAGCGCCGATGATCGGCAATATCCCCAAAATAACAGCCATGCATAAGGCCAGAATCAGTGAAAAATGTCCCAACTCTGCAATCATGATTTTTGGCCTGTAACTGGCGCTGATTTGTTTTTCAAACTGTCTTTTACTTCCGGCGGCATGTAATTTTCATCATGCTTGGCCAGCACTTCTTCGGCGATAAAAACGCCCTGTGCATTTAACTTGCCGTGAGCAACAATGCCCTGTCCTTCCCTGAACAAGTCCGGCAGAATGCCCGTGTATTCGACGGTCACATCCTTACTGAAATCGGTCAGTTTAAAGCGCACCATCAGTCCGTCATTCGGCCTTTCCACAGAGCCTTTAATGACCATGCCGCCCAAACGAAACAAGGTGTCTTTTGGGGCCTTGCCTTCCACGACATCGGTGGTGGAAAAAAAGTACATCAAATTTTCATTAAAGGACTTAAGCGCGAAGCCGGTGGCAAGCCCCGCTCCGATGACCATCAGGCCGATAAGCATTAAACGCTGTTTTCTGGCTGGTTTCATGATTTACTGCCGTTTTTGCTTGAGCGCCAAGGAACGTAAGAACTGTCTGCGTTGCGCCACCGGAATAATAATATTGGCAAGCAGCACGATTAAGGTCAGGCCGTAAGAGGTCCAGACATAAAAGGCGTAACCGCCCATTGCGAAAAATTCCTGCATCGTCATTATTTTGACTCCGAGATCATGTTCTTAACCCACTGCGCATTGCGTTCACGCAGCAACAATTCGGTACGCGCCCGCTGCAACATCGCAATCAGGTAATAAAATTTGAACGCTACCGCCATCAGCAACAACGGTATCAGCATGCTGACATGAATGGACGGCTTATCCATTTTTGTTACCGTAGGGCCTTGATGCAGCGTATTCCACCACTCGACGGAATAATGAATAATCGGGATATTGACCACGCCGACCAGCGCCAAAATAGCCACGGCTCTGGACGCGGTACGCTTGTCGTCTATTGCACCGTAAAGCCCGATGACCCCGAGGTACAAAAACAGCAATATCAATTCGGACGTTAACCGCGCATCCCAGACCCACCAGGTTCCCCACATCGGCTTGCCCCACAAGGAACCTGTCACCAGCGCGATAAAGGTGAAGCTTGCCCCGACCGGCGCGCTGCTGATCGCCACAATCTCCGCCAGTTTGATGCGCCAGACCAGGCCTATTGCCCCTGCAACCGCCATGACCATATAAATGAATAACGACATCCAGGCGCTGGGTACATGAATATAGATAATACGATAGCTGTCGCCCTGCTGGTAATCCGCCGGTGCAAGATACAATCCGCCGTAAAGACCTGCGGCGGTTAGCAGCAGGAAAATAACCACCAGCCACGGCATTAATCGTTCGGTGAACGCGTAAAAATGCGGCGGGGACGCCATGCGGTGAAAAAAACGAACTACGGGATCAGGAATTAAAAACATAGGGAGTCTAGCGAAAGGTTCAAGGACAGTCTGTTTTTTAAGCTTTGCAGTATGAAGGAATCCAACTGCGTTCAATCATATACTCAGGTAATTCATTAAAATCAAAAGCGACGCCGTCTTTAATCATCTGCTCAACGTCAAACAATTGCCCGACTTCAGGAATATCATTAAAGAACATCGTATAAAAAGGTTTAACCAGCCATTTTGAGACTTTGATGCCTATCGGCCCGACAAAATTTCTTCGTTGTCCGACATGCGCCACTTCATCAATGGTAATTTCATCCAGCAATTCTTTTAAACGGTCGCGTACTTCCGGTTCATCGGCCAGTACTTCATCAAACAAATGATATAAATGGCAATAGAACGTCACGCCCATCAACTCGGTGACGAAAGCCGGAGTGTCCATTAAAAAGCCGGGCAATTTGGGGAACTGCTCGTAGATTTTTTCTTTGATCGGCCCTAAAGGAACCCACTCCACTTTATCCAAACCGCAAGTGCGGAGCATTTCATCAAACAGGCGCACATGGCAAAATTCCTCGGCCAAATGCACGCGGCTGATTTTATCTTCCACGGTATGCGAATGAGCCATATCGGGCACGGCGTCCCATGCGCCTTTAATGCCCACCCATTCATGCCGGGCAAACTTGTAGATGCCAGTCAGCATCATCGTCATGCGATCCAGTGACTTGGGGTCGTCCTGCATGTCAACGTAATTGCGATAAAACACCTCAGGATCGGCCAGTGGCTGGCGCAATTTAACCGGGTTATCCTGAAAATGCTTCAGTCGATCACGTTTTTTAGCCAAATCCTTATCGTCTTCGAACAACTCCCCGCCATGCTGCTGGGAAAACTCCCAGTACTTGTCAAAATTTTCTTTTCTTTGTTGCTGGGTAGCCGGTGCAAAAACAGACAAATATTTAGCTGATGCCATCATCATTGAGTCCTGGTCGATAATATGTTCGATTATTCTACGAGATATTATCAATTAATACTCATTTTTAATGCTGCAGCTACCGGCAAAGGCGCTAAAACCAAGGCCATCAATAAAATGGCAATCAAAATATTAATTTGTGCATCGACGGGCAGTCCACTTCCGGCCATTTGCACCGCGTTACCGGCAAAAATCAACACCGGAACATACAACGGTAAAACCAGCAGCGACAAAATCATGCCGCCCCGACGCAACCCTACGGTTAGCGCCACACCGATGGCCCCTATCAGACTTAACACCGGCGTTCCCAGCAACAAGGTTAGCAACAGGATGCCCAGCGCATGATTGGGCATGCCTAAAAAAACTGCCAGCAACGGCGCGACAATCAACAGCGGCAAACCCGTCACCAGCCAATGCGCGATGATTTTACCTAACACCAGTACCGACGTTGGATGAGGGCTTAATAGAATCTGCTCCAGCGAGCCGTCGTCAAAATCCGAACGGAACAAGCTGTCCAGCGACAGCATCGCCGCCAGCAAGGCGGAAACCCAGATAATCCCCGGCGCAATGGCTTGCAATAAATGCGGCTGCGCACCGATGCCCAACGGGAACAGGGTTATCACCAGGATAAAAAACAGCAGCGGATTGGCTATTTCCGAACGACGTCGTAAAGCCAAAACCAGGTCGCGCCGAATAACGGCAAAAAATGCACGGGATAAAGACATCAGGATAAATTAATACGCTGGACATCGACATCAGGCAGGTCTATGTCATGATGCGAGGTAAGAACAATCATTCCGCCGCTGGCGCAATGTTCGGTCATTAAGGTTTCGATAAGGGCAATACCCTGCTTGTCCAATGAGGTGAAAGGTTCATCCAGAATCCACAACACATTTTCGGTAATCAGCAATCTTGCCAGGGATAACCGTCTTTTCTGACCTGCGGATAAAGCCTGCACGAGAATGTCGTCATAGCCCGCCAAATGCACTTTGGCTAAAGCTTCATGAATGGAATACTGGCCGGCACTGCTTAAGGCCACAGACATCCTTAAGTTTTCCAAGACCGTCAGTTCTTTTTTAATGCCGTCCAAATGGCCGACATAAGCCATTTGCGCATAAAACTGACTGTCTTTTACTGCTTCGCCGCACCAGTTAATTTCGCCTGCATCGGGCTCCCGGAATCCGCATAAAATGCGTAATAACGAGGTCTTGCCGCTGCCGTTTTTGCCTTCCAGCAATAAAACCTGGCCTGAAACCAATTCAAAAGCCAGTTTTTCAAATAACAACCGGTCATCGCGAATACAGCTTAAGCCCGTGCCTTCAAGAGAGTGTGTTGGTTGTGTTCGCATTACTAAATTGAGGATTGCGCGATCATTTAAAATAATTTACCACGAAGGCACGAAGAGCGCGAAGATATTGGATGATTTCTAATCGTCTCAGTCTTAGGTCATTGTGAAATGACAGAGAGATGCCCTCTAAGTATTTTCAGTTGCGGCATTACAGCTTTCCGCTCTTTAAACCTTCTTGTTCTCGGCAATTGCTCCTGCATTGCTCTACCTCCTGCCTCCATGCAGTCGTTCGTGCCTTCGTGGTGAATATTTATAACTTAACTGGCAAGTAACCGCTGCCGTACCGTTTCATACAGCAGCACGCCGGTCGCAACCGACAGATTAAGACTTTCTACCTGTCCCAGCATCGGCAACTTGACCAATATATCGCATTGCTCCTTGGTCAACCGTCTTAAACCTTTACCCTCGGCGCCCACGACCAAAGCCAGCGGCACGGTGAAATCGGTTCGATAGGCGGTCTGTGTTGCTTCGCCTGCCGCGCCCATAACCCAAATGCCCTGTTCTTTCAGCCAGCGCAAGGTTCTGGACAAATTAGTCACCTGATAAACCGGCACCGTTTCTGCGGCGCCGCTAGCAACTTTACAGACCGTCGGAGTAATTCCCGTGGCATTATCTTTGGTGATGATCACGCCATGCACGCCGGTAGCGTCGGCGGTTCTAAGACAAGCGCCGAAATTATGCGGGTCCTGGACATTATCCAGCACCAGAAATAAAGGCGTTCCTGACAGCGTTAACACAGCGTCCTTTAAGTCGCTTTCCGATAACTCGCCGGGCATTTCAACTTCGATCACGATGCCTTGATGATTGTTGCCTTCTGCAAAACGATCCAGTTTTTTCCGGTCGACTTTTTCCGGCTCTATGCCCAAGTCCAATAAATCATCGACCAGTTGCGTCAAACGCTTATCTTGCCTTTGTCCGTCAACCCAGGCTTTATTGATTTTTTTAGGGGAGTAATCCAAAGCGGACTGTACTGAATGTATGCCGTATATTTTGCTTAATTTCATTGATTGTGAAGTGTAAAAAACTTTCTTTCGAATAAAGAGCTGTTAATGTCGCATAATCAAAGCAACTTATGCGACTGCCTTGCAATGTTGCACCAGATCAACCCTGCCATAAATATAAACTAAAGGTCTTTCGCTGGTGCCATTGATGCGCTCCACGCTGGCATTAATAGAATATCGCCCCAGCCAGCTATTAAATGCTTTGCATTGGGCGTCGCTTACATAACCAATTTTTTTTCCGGCCACTTCAATTCTAACAGCATCATGATTGTACTCATTATCGGGTTCGGCAATGAATACAGCCCCCATATCCACTGAAATATCATCAATACTGATGTTCGGTTGATGCCGAAAACCGGCTACCTCAATATAGAATTCAAACGGAGGTTCGGTATTATCAAACGGATTAATCAGGGCAAAACCGTCATTGGGCAATTTTGCGCCTGTATGTCCAAGCAACGCAAAGTCGCTGATTTCGACATTTGGAGCAAGCCGCCATTGTTCTAAATACTTACTAAAATCCCCTCGCTTTCTGGGCGGTAGACGGCGAAGAAAAGAATCCAGTACGCTTTGGGTGTATTCCTGACCGGTCTTCCTGAAAGCCGGATAGCAGACAAAACCTTCCGCACAAGCTTTTTTGAATTCATCTGTATCGGGTAAATAGCGAAATACAACCTGTCCTTCATGTTGGCGAAGCTCACCAACAACAAAACGGGTACGTGACTTTCCCTCTTCCGGCGCTTGCCAGACTAACAATAATCGGTCGGGATCGGTAACGTGCTTAATTTGGTTCACGGGTATTTTTCTATTCGTTCGCTGATTGCTAAATATCTGGATTCGATTAAATGACAAACAAACTCAGCTCGTTTTTCAGTTAATGGAATGTGTATTTCAAATTTTGTATTGTCGTTTATGATAGCCTTAAGACTATGCATGTCAAAGGCTTTGAGTTTGTTTTTTATTCTGCTTGCAATTGCCGGGTACTTGCCAGCAAATGATTCCAAAAGTTCTATATGTTGTGTCGGATATTCGTCGTGCAATTGCCTGCGGATATGGTGACGGCCTTTATTGATATAGCCGTGCATACGATCAGGATTATAAAAATCGTCCATGTTTCTTTCTAAAATCTCATAGCCTAGGCTGGTGCCATTATCAAAAACCGGAGCTAGGCGCACTTTTAATCTTTCGTTTGACCTTTGCCAGAGTAAGCCCCAATTATCCTGATGCCGGTCTGTATTGCCGATTAAAGCATCAAATAACAGCATATCGCACCAGTAGATATGCCAGTCTGCCATGTCAACCTCCCTATTTTTTACTAATAAGTCCAAGTAACGCTCTACCATTGCAAAATTATGTTGCCGGCCTTTTTTCCTGTCATAATTGGATATGACGCTCACCATAATGTCACCGCCCGCAACAAACCGCTCTTCCGGCTGATCGGGATAATTTAAAAACCACTCAATCAACGCGCCACAACTATCATTATCCTCATCGAATGCAACAAAGGCTGGAGGGACGGGGACATCCAGCAAACAACCAACTTGATAAGCAATGATTTCAGTCCAGAATTGATCCGGGTGACGACCGAATGCGTGTTTATATAAATACCGATGGCTTGGAATTAGAAATTCATAGGATGAAGATACTGGACTATGGAGCAGTGTTTTATCTCTGGCTCCTTCGGGATAAATTGCAAACTCATCATCTTTTTTCCAGTTTGAAATATCGATAGCCTCTGTTATGGGCTGCTTAATCCATTGGCCTTCGCGTCCCATAATACCGAATCCAGTTTTTTATCTGATATTTCGAAGAAGCGTTAAGCGGCTCTTCCTGTTTCCAATCACCAGATTGAAACTCACTAACAACCAGAAGAAAATCAGAAAAAACATCATTTTTTACGGCGTCTCTTTTTAGGTTTGGTATCCATCGCGGCTTGTTTTTGGGCCAACTCAAAATCGATCTTCTTTTCGTCCAGGTCAACGCGGGCGACCCTGACCGTGACACTATCGCCCAGACGGTAATTAATGCCGGTGCGCTCGCCTCTTAACTGGTGACTGGTTGCATCGAAATGGAAATAATCCTGCGCCAGATTGCTAATATGAACCAAGCCTTCAACATAGATTTCGGCAAGTTCGACAAAAAAACCGAACGAGGTAACCGCAGAAATAATGCCGGGGAATTCCTCGCCGACCTTGTCCATCATATATTCGCATTTGAGCCAGCTCACGACATCGCGCGTGGCGTCGTCGGCGCGCCGCTCATGGGCGGAGCATTGTTCGCCCAAAACGACCATATCGGGAACCCCGTAGAAAAAGCTTTCCACCGGCTTGCCCTGCAAACAATGCCTGATCGCGCGATGCACCAGCAAGTCGGGATAACGACGGATAGGCGAGGTAAAATGCGCGTAAGCGTCCAATGCCAGACCGAAATGGCCTTTTAACTCGGGACTGTAGACGGCTTGCGACATCGACCGCAACAAGACAGTCTGGATCAAATGCGCATCGGGTCTGTCTTTGATTGACTCCATCAGATGCATATAATCCAACGGCGTTGGTTTAGCGCCGCCGCCTAAGCTCAAGCCCAGTTCGCCAATAAAGGTTTTCAGGTTAAGTAGCTTATCGGCGCTTGGGCCTTCGTGTATCCGCAACAGCTTGGGCATTTTTTTACTATTTAAAAAACGCGCCGCGGCCATGTTCGCGGTGATCATAAACTCTTCAATCAATTTGTGCGCATCGTTACGCACCACAGGCACTATCTTTTCGATTTTACGCTCTGCACCGAAAACAATCCGGGTTTCCTGGGTGTCGAAATCCATCGCGCCGCGTTGTTCGCGACTCACCCGCATAACCTTGTAAAGCGCGTATAACTCCTGTAAGTGCGGCATCAAGGCTTTATATTTCTCGGCTAATTCCTTATCGCCATCGACCAGCATTTTTGCGACTTCATTGTAGGTCAGTCTGGCATGAGAACTCATCACCGCATCAAAAAACCGTGACCGGGTAACCTGCCCTTCCTCGTTAATATACAGCTCGCACACCATACACAAGCGATCCACATGAGGATTAAGCGAACACAGGCCATTGGACAAAATCTCCGGCAACATCGGTATGACTTGCTCAGGGAAATATACGGATGTGCTGCGTTTTTGAGCTTCTTTGTCCAACGCCGAGTTAATCTGCACATAATGCGAAACATCGGCAATCGCAACCAACAGTTTCCAGCCTTTGGGGGTTTTCTGGCAATAAACGGCATCGTCAAAATCGCGGGCATCTTCGCCGTCAATGGTGACTAATGGAATTTTCCGCAAATCGACCCGGTCCTGTTTTGCCGACTCCGGCACTTCTTTTTTAAGCGGTTTAATTTCTTCCAGCAGCTCATCGGGCCATTGATTAGGCAACTCATAGGAACGAATCGCCATATCGATTTCCATTCCCGGCGCCATATGCTCGCCCATGACCTCGATGATCCGGCCAATGGGCTGATGAAGCTTGGTCGGTTGTTCGACAATTTCCGCAACAACAATCTGTCCTTGTTTTGCCTTGCCCACGCCGCCTTTTTCAACCAGAACGGTTTGCGCTATATTTTTGTTATCCGGCACCACATAGGTAAAGCCGTCTTCCTTATAAAGCCGCCCTACAACCTGATGGGTGTTCCTCTGTAGAATCTCAACAACCGCCCCTTCCCTGCGACCTTTTTTATCAACCCCGGCAATACGCACCAGCGCCCGGTCATTGTGCAGCAACGGATTCATTTCCCGCGGCGATAAGAACAGGTCATCCGACCCATCATCCGGCTTAAGAAAACCGAAACCGTCCGCATGGCCGATAATGCGCCCGGCAATTAAATCTTCGTTATTAACCAGGCAATATTTTTTGCCCCGATTAAATAATAATTGCCCATCCCTTTCCATTGCCCGTAAACGGCGACGCAATGCCTCCAGCTGGTCTTCGGCTTCAAGAGAAAACGCCTCGGCGATTTCTTCACGACGCAGAGGTTTTCCAGCATGCTCGATCAATTGGAGAATTAATTCGCGACTGGGAATAGGGTTCTCATATTTCTCAGCTTCGCGCTGAGCATATGGATCTTTTGTTGAATTAAAATCAACGTCTTTTTTAGACTTCAATGTCATTTAAATAATCAAATAAAGGAGAGTGGATACAATAAACATATCTTAAATATATGGGCTTAGTATATCGATTAGGATTGAAAGAGAAAAGTTTTTGGGCCTTATGTAAAGAAACTATTCTCCGTTAGCTCCAGGTAACGTCATTACGTTTAACCCGAAATAATTTAAGTTTAGGTAAAAACTCCACGCTTAATTGACAAAACCAAAGTGGCTAGGTATAGTGCGCGCTCACTTTAGCTTTTACAGCTAGCCTCTGCCGAGGTGGTGAAATTGGTAGACACGCCAGCTTCAGGTGCTGGTGGGGGCAACCCCGTGGAGGTTCAAGTCCTCTCCTCGGCACCATCAAACAATCGTAAAAATGTAGCTGCTTTTGCTACACCCCATTGATTCATCAGCAAATTCCAACACATCTGTCCGCATTTTACATGAAAAGCGCTGTTTCGTTATCATTATTATGACTGCCAATCTAGTCGGTTACGCTTACAGAGCGTAAAAAGCAGAATTCAAACCGGCCATTACTTTATCCTCCAACTTCTCACGCCAAAATCCAAACCGCCATTACCCATTATTGCCCGGCAATCGAATGAGGCATGACGGCAGCAAAACAACCGCTTAAGCCGCACCACCGGCAATCTCTTGCCACTTTGCAGCGTCAACTTTATGACGACACTCAAATGAAAATCAAAATACATTTATCAATATATTGATTATTATTGATATTTTAAAGAATGGCACATCCTTCGCTTTAGTTATTGCAACGTAATAATTCCAATCTACGAGGAAGCGTCCATGAACCATAAATCAGCAAACCTAGCGATTATCAGTAATAATACTTTTGAAGCAACAAAAGCGGTTAACCTCGATAATTACGACATCAGTAGCGCCTTACAAACGACGTTGGAATTTAATGAACTGATCGCAATTTTCAGCAGCAAAATCGCACACAAGATTCCTCATAGCGCCTTTATTTATACAAATACGGAATTTGCGCTGGAAGTAAAAAGCGGGGTTTTTACACGACATTCCTGCAACTACGCCCTTAAAGTTGAACAGCAACAACTGGGCGAATTAAAACTGATGCGTAATCATAGATTCAGCGATGGAGACCTCCAGTTACTGGAAACGCTACTTTGCTGTTTAATTTATCCGTTGAAAAATGCGACCTTATTTCATCAAGCCTTGAAAATGGCTTATACGGACCCACTCACTCAAACCCATAACAGGGCTTCGTTTAATGACACTATTAAACGGGAAATGAGCCTCGCTACACGCAATGTCAAAAATTTATCGCTGATCTTCTTTGACATCGACCATTTCAAAACCATCAATGATACATACGGCCACGACTGCGGCGACATCACGCTGGCTTTGGGGGCAAAATGGATTAAAGAAAGCCTAAGAGATAGCGATATTATTTTTCGTTATGGCGGAGAAGAATTCGTAATTTTATTAAGCGACACGGACGCCAACGGCGCAGGACTGCTTGCAGAACGCATTCGCACTTCAATTGAAAACCATACAATAGCCTACGGCATGGAAACCATCAAGATCACCGCAAGTTTGGGCGTCAGTACCTTACGTGCCAATGATACGATCGAGTCGTTCATCCTCCGCGCGGATAAGGCCATGTATGCCGCCAAAAACAAAGGCAGAAACCAAGTCGTCCTGGCTGAATAAATCAACGGCAGCTATCGGATTACACCCAGCTCTCGCGCCTTTAGGACAATCCGACCCGCGCCGTTATCGCTTTCCTGATTTATGCGCTTTACCTTCGGGCTTGGTTATGTGTACTGGCTTTTCACCTGCCATGCCTGCAAATTCAAACAGCAATTCCAGCTCTTTATCGGTCAACTCATAAAACGAATGAGTTTTCAAACGCTCCGGCAATACCACAGGCCCATAGCGTACCCGCATTAAGCGGCTGACGATGAGCTCCTGCGACTCCCACAATCGCCTTACCAGCCGGTTGCGGCCCTCGGCAACGATAACGTTGTACCATTTATTGGCACCTTCGCCGCCGAAAAATATAATATCGTCAAATTTGGCTTTGCCGTCTTCAAGCTCCACGCCCTGCTTGAGTTTTGCCAGGGTAGCTTCTGAAACCTCACCCAAAATACGCACCGCGTATTCACGCTCCACCTGCGTTGACGGATGCATTAATCGATTGGCCAGTTCGCCATTATTGGTAACCAATAATAATCCTGACGTGTTGATGTCCAAGCGGCCAACCGCTATCCAGCGACTGATAGCCAATTTCGGCAGCTGCGTAAACACCACCGGCCGACCTTCAGGGTCGCGACGGGTCACCACCTCGCCGACCGGTTTATGATAAAGCAGCACTCGGGTAGGCTGTTCGACAAATTTTTCCCAATGAACAACCCGGTCATTAATCAACAGATGATCCCCTGCTTTCAATCGATCGCCCAAGCCAACAGGCTTGCCGTTAATCTTCAACCGCCCTTCATCTATCCAGCGTTCAATTTCCCGCCTGGAACCGACGCCGCCGCGCGCCAACACTTTTTGGATACGCTCTCCGTCGACTGACTGATTAGCGTCAAATCCCCCCCGCCCCTTTTGCAAAGAGGGAGATTGCTTTGGAGGATTATTCGGTTGTTGTGCTGAGCCTTGCGATGGTTTTAGCGGCCTGCCCGATGGTTTCGGCGATCTGCTCGGCTGTTTCGCTGAACTGCTCGACGGCTGTTTGGGTGATCTGTTCGGTTGTTTCTTGCTCTTCACTCTTTACCTGCATGGGTTGTTGCGTAGTATCTAACGACAAGTCAAGCTCCTGAATCTCTTGCAATGTCGGCAGTTCATTTAATGACGTAATATTAAAATAATCCAGAAATTGTTTGGTCGTACCGTATAGAGCCGGTCTGCCCGGCACTTCTTTGTGCGCCACCACTCGAATCCACTCCCGCTCAAGCAGGGTATGAATGATGCTTGAACTGACACCGACGCCGCGAATATCCTCAATATCTCCGCGTGTTGCCGGTTGACGATAGGCGATAATGGCCAGAGTCTCCAATAATGCACGGGAATATTTTGGCGGCTTTTCTTCAAACAACCGCGATACCCAGCGCGACAACTCCTTCCTGACCTGAAAACGATAACCGCTGGCCACCTGTTTTAACTCAACCGGCCTGAACCTGTAATCCTCTTTGATCGCCTCACAAGCCGCCTGTATTTCCTGTATTTCCGGCTGTTCAATCTCAGGAAAAACCTGCTGCACCTGTTTACAGGTCATGGGGCGATTTGCAGCAAATAAAATTGCTTCAACTACACGTTTAATTTCCACATTAATTTCACGTTGTTCAGTTATAAAAGACCTATCCTGATCCCTTCGACTGCACTCAGGACAGGCGCTATCAAGGGGCGGCGATGAAGGCCTGGACTTAGGTGCACGCTTAGCTACCGGCGGTGCCGGCGGTTCTGACACGGATTTCGGCAAAGGGCTCTGACTGGATAATATCGATGAGTCGTTCTTTACTGAGCTCGAGGATTGCCAGAAACGAGACAACGACTCCGTGTCGACCTTCTTTTCGGATAAATAATTGCGAGAAAAGGAGACTATCCGCTCCTTTAAGGTTTTCCAGAATGGTTGACATGCGTTCACGGACAGATAAGGGCTCTTTGGTAATTTGATGATGGCTGAGCTGCTCAACTCTTTTAAGTACATCCTGAAATGCCAACAGCATTTCTTTTAGCTGGATATCCGGCAAATTTTGTTCGACATTTTTTAGTGTCGAAACATCGACGCCGACTTCAAATATATCACGTTCAATTCTCGGCAATTGATCAATTTCTTCAGCCGCATTTTTAATCAGCTCATATTCCTGCAACCTGCGAATCAACGTTGCCCTCGGATCTTCCTCGTCTTCTTCGGCATCGGGCTGTCTGGGCAACAGCATTCTCGACTTGATTTCCGCCAACAACGCGGCCATCACCAGATATTCCGCCGCCAGCTCCAGATTTAATTCGCCCATGATCTGGATATAGGCGATGTATTGATGGGTAATTTGCGCGATCGGTATATTAACAATATCCAGATTCTGCCTGCGTATCAAATACAGCAACAAGTCCAGCGGCCCTTCAAAGGTATCCAGCAGCACTTCCAACGCATCAGGCGGAATATAAAGATCGTCCGGCAGTTTGTTAAACGGTGCGCCGTTAACCATCGCGAAAGATGGCATGACCGGGACTGGCGGCTGCTCTAAAGCTTCAGCCGTATTTTGATCCCTATTCTCGCTCATACTCAAGCTTCGAAATACGGCAAAAGGAACTGGAGCCTGAAAAGCAGGGTAAAAATCAATCTACAATCCGGCAATTGAAAAAAACACTTTCTGCGCAACAAACATCGGATAAGCCAAAATCGAACCCAGAACATTCGTGTATAACAGCACCAATAAAATAATAAATCCGAAGCGTTCCAGGCGGTTATATTGCCACGCCCAATAACTCGGCAAAATGCCCGTCAAAATGCGGCTGCCGTCCAACGGCGGAATAGGCAATAAATTAATCAACGCCAACACCAGGTTAATTGAAATACCGGCAATCCCGGTATAAATCAGCGGCAATGAGATAGCTTCGGTTTGCGCGCCTATCGTCACCCCTACCCGGGCAATTAACGCCCAACCGACCGCCATCAACAAATTGGCAACAGGACCGGCCAGAGCGACTATCGCCATATCGCGCCGTGGATTTTTAAAATTCCGCGCATCGACAGGAACCGGTTTTGCCCAGCCGAAAATAAATCCGGTAAAGGACAGTAATAACAAACCGGGGATAATAATGGTTCCGACCAAATCAATATGCTTAATCGGGTTTAAGGTTAACCGGCCCAATGCCGAAGCCGTGTTATCGCCGTATTTTTTTGCCACCCAGCCATGCGCTACTTCATGCACGGTAATCGCAAAAACCACCGGCAAGATCCAAACCACTATGCGTTGTAAAAGCGTCAATTCATCCATCATGCCCACATCCTCACCCGACCAGCATCGGAGCAAGGCCCTTGCCCTGCCTGATGATCTCAACGCCGCTACTGGAAAACTCGATAATAGTCGTTTGCTCAAACTCAATAATACCGGCGTCAATTATCAGGTCCAGCTCATGCTCAAGTTTGTTCCTGATCTCGTAAGGATCGGTCAATGCCTCATCTTCTCCCGGCAACATCAAGGTAGAGCTAAACAAGGGTTCGCCCAGCTCCTGAACCAGCAATTGAGCAACAGGGTGGTCGGGAACCCGTATGCCTACCGTTTTTTTCTTGGGATGCTGTAAGCGGCGCGGCACTTCGCGCGTCGCTTCCAAAATAAAAGTAAAGGCTCCCGGCGTTAACGCCTTGATCAGCCGATAGGCATCATTGCTGATTTTGGTGAACATGGATACCTGGGTTAAATCTTTGCACACCAGAGTAAAATTGTGTTTATCGTCCAACTGCCTGATACGACGGATTTTATCCAGCGCCTGCTTATCGCCTATCTGGCAGGCAATCGCATAAGATGAATCCGTCGGGTAAACGATGACGCCACCTTTACGGATTATGTCCACGGCACGATGTATCAAGCGCAGCTGCGGACTCTCCGGGTGTATTTCAAAAAATTGGGCCATTTATTAAGTGCTGAGTTGTTGTATATCAGATAATTATACCGTACATCCACATAAGCTTGCAGTTGAAAACCATGTAGCTTTCAAGCAGTATCAAAAATATCATGTTAATCGGGGCGCTTACTATCCGGAAAAAACAAACTCCAAGCTACTGATTCTAGATGGATAATTAAACCCAGCCATCATGCTCGATTATTTTTAATGATCGACTCTTACCTTGGGCATCCGCAATGCCGGTAATCCGTTTACGCGCCCGGAATTGATGGTCATCATTCGTTCAAAAATTGTAAAATATAGTTTTTAACCTTGCGTGTGCTGACAAAATGAATAAAAACGACGACGTGAATGTACTTAGCGAAGATGAATTGGAATTGGAGCGTTTTGCCAAGCAAGGAAATAAACTTAAATGGACCTGGATAATCGGAACCCTGGTGATGGCCATCTGCATAATGTATGGAGATGCCGCCCAGTGGTTATTAGTCGTTTTTATAGCAATTTATATCTTCATTACAACAGCACACTATTTGCGGTCGATTTCTTCCAAAAATTCCTGAACAGTTGCTCGGGATATTTTTGACAGACCATTTTGCAGCTTCTAACCGGGATCGTGACCGGCGTCCAATATCCACCTCGTTTTGCCGACCCATGCATAAAACAACGATATAAACATTTTCATGGTCAATCTTGGCGCTGAATAATGCATAGCTCGGATTAGCGTCGTAACCCGGCAAAGCAACGCGTACTCATGGTTATCTTTACAGCCCTGACATCACATAAAAGACATGCCCGCCAATCTGCCTAACGACCTCTCCGGCGCGCCTTGGCTTGGTGCCTGTATTCCAGCTATCAGAATTCCGCACTATAGAATCCTTACCGCCCATAACTGATTTAGCTAACGCCGTGTAATGGGCCATCAGATTGCGTGGCGGAGTTAATCGCGAAACCCCCGTTAGCTTACATATTGCCTTGCCGGTACGTTTGGCTCGGTTAACCGTAGCCTGCCCTACAGCAATAGCACCCTCGATAGACTCGCCTCTCGATTCCGCGAAAATGATTTTAGCCAGACATCTTTCTTCACTGACTTGAGTCGGCATGGGCAACAGGAATGCTATTGTTAAAATTAAGTTAGTCATGGGGCAATTCCTTTGGGTTAGTTTCATTTATCCCATGCCAATCTCCTCAATGTCGGGTTCGCTTGGGCATTTTTCGACTCATTGGATGCTAGACTTATTACAACAAAAATAAATAAGTGCGAATGCGTATGCATCCGGATGACCACCTCCCTACTGGCAGCGCATACAGCCGACAAGCGCATCAGGAGCAGTAATCTATTTGAACAATCCCTCTTATGGAATGCGGCAGAGTTACGCGCACCGGAATGATTTATCAGCGTTTAGGTATTTTGCGATATACCAATGACCAGTCATTTAGCTTAATGTGTACCCGTTACCGATATGCGTTCAACTCAAGATTTACGAAACAGGAATTGCCGTCATGACACCAACAGAATTGACCCAGCAAGCCTTCAGGCTCTACGACAACATTAGAATGCAAAGCTATAAAACCCCAAAGCATTCAAACCATAGGAAGCGTTTACATTCCGTGGGACTTCGAGCCTTTTACAGATACAAACGACGCATGAAAGCCGAACAAAGCCTGTTCGAAGTCTCCCGCTGGGGCTTTTAAAGATTCAGTCGCTAACCCGGCCAAGCAATGACGACACTGTCGCGCAACTGGTGGCTTCCGGATTTAACCTAGCGCTTAGTCGCCCTTAAGGAATCTCGTTATTCAGTGGTATTGGCTATGATCTTATGAATCCGTTTACTACTGATAGCGATAATGATCAAAATAAAGGGAATGGAAATGCCTTCAATAAGTTCCGGATTGACTTTCCAGCCAATCAAATGAAGCGCTTCGGCTATTTTGCCGATAAGACTGGTCGCATAATAAGTAATGGCGACCATCGAAATGCCTTCAACCATTTGTTGCATCCGCAGCTGCATCTTTGCGCGTAAGGCCATGGAAGTCAGCAAGCCCTGATTTTGCTTCTCAATAATGATGTCGACACGGGTACGCAGTAATTGACTCGCGTTACTGACCCGTTCGGAAAGCTGGGTGAAGCGTTGCGAGATCGATTCGCAGGTGTTGATCGCCGGTTCCAGTCGTCGTTTGATAAATTCGCCCAAGGTCTGAATACCTTGAATCCGAACTTCGCGTAAATCGTTGACGCGTTGTTGCACCAATTGATAATAGGCGCTGGCTGCCGCAAAGCGAAAGTGATTGCTGGATATGTAATTTTCAACTTCCGCGGCCAGCGTGGTTAGCTCATCCAATAATTCGCTGTCATTATTATCGGGCAGCGTCATTGCGTTGGTGATGCTGTACAGCTGCCGGTCGGACTTATTTAATGCAGGCCGCAGCTTGCGCGCGATAGGGAAAGCCAGCAACGCCATAACCCGATACACTTCAATTTCAAACAGCCGTTGCAACAAGCGTCCGGCCTGCTCCGTTCTTAAGTCATGGTTGATAATCAAAAAACGGCTAAAGCCGTCAACGTGAATGCGAAAGTCTGTGAATACAGAGGCCGCACCGCCGGTCACTTTGGAACCGATGACCGGGTTGCTTGCAAAGTGAACCGATAGAGAGGCCAAATCGGCATTCTCCTGATAATTAATGTCGGCAGCGGAGACAATGGTCGCATGCGCCGCAACAATGACTTGCCCGGATAATTGCGACATCCAGTCCACCGGCACTTTTTTCAGCGCCGAATCCGCAAAAGGATCTTTAGGGGTGTCATGCACATAAAAACTGTAAGTACTAAACTCGCCGTGCTGCTCCCAACGTATTTGAAAGGAATTGAAGGTAGCGCTGAAGTGATCCACCTCTTTTTCCGGCGGGGCGACGCCGAACCTTTCGCAAAGCGCAGTCAAGTGCTTACGTTCCTGCATTTTTTCATCGCTGGACAGCAATAACGCAAGATGGCTCGCTCTAACCGGCAGACTGCCGATAGACGGCGCTCTGGCGTGGACTTCGTTGTGAAGAACGAAACGTTGAGGATGGTTTTCAGGAATGGGGAATAAAGTCGTCACAGGTGTTTTTTAGAGTTTTTAAAGTAACAATGGATGGAACCAATTTTACCTAAAAAACGCAGTTGAGCTTGGTTATTATCTCGACGAAGCACGGCCTTGACTGATAACAATGCGATGTTGACGCGCTTTTTTGGAAAATATGTGCCTTCAGCGGCACGTAAACCAAGGGGCACAAAGGCATAGAAACGTCTGGTCAAGCCGGCTTGCCAGGTGTGATCCATGACTGTTTAGGCATTTAAAGCCATGGCGTACAAGCCTTACGGGATACCTGAGAAGCATTGTTGACTGAATTAAGAGTAAGACCACCGTTTAAGATTGCGGCTTCTGTCAGGACGTTCTGCTTTTCGATGATGCCTCGAAACGTCTCTGTTACCAATCCGGGTTTAGCAAAGCTCCGGAAATAACCCGGACAAGGAACCAAAAACCTTCGCGCATAAAAAAACCGACTCAATGGTCGGCCTTTTTAAAGCTATTCATGGTGCCCAGGGGCGGAATCGAACCGTCGACACGAGGATTTTCAGTCCTCTGCTCTACCGACTGAGCTACCTGGGCATTTTGAAGTATTGCTGATTTTTTGCAGTGGTGCCCAGGGGCGGAATCGAACCGTCGACACGAGGATTTTCAGTCCTCTGCTCTACCGACTGAGCTACCTGGGCGGAACTACAAAAGAGCGCCATTAGACTCGATTATGAGCCGTCAGTCAATAAATAATGTTTTTTATTGGGACGGGTTTTGGCCGGTCGGGGTGTTTTCGCTCCTGAACAGGTTAATAATATAACTAAAGACTTTTTTCACACCCGCCCATATCCGTGGCAGCAGCCAGATCATCAGCACGATAAAACCCGCCAGCGCTATTAGAAACAGTACCGGATGATTGATGCATGCCCAGACGCCGGTTATCACCACGACATCCTCGCCGATCGAGGCAATCCAGTTACTGAACGGTTCCGGCGAGGTGTTGATTAACACCCGGCTCCCGGCTTTGGTCGCATGCGAACCTGCCGCCAATCCGCCGCCCACGATGGCGGCGGCCAATTCAACGGCAGGATTCAAATCGCCCACCGCTCCGGCCGCGAGCATGGCCCCTGCCGGGATACGGATAAAGGTGTGTATCGTGTCCCAGCCAGTGTCTACGCCCGGCATTTTATCGGCAAAAAACTCGATACAATACATAAGTCCCGCGGCTCCCATGACCATCGGGGTGGCGACTATTTGCAAATCCGGAGGCAGATCGATATTGCCGGTATTGGCAAGGTAACCCAGCGTGAACAGCGTCGCATACAAATTAATGCCGCTGGCCCACGCCAAGCCCATTGTTAAGGCCAAGGTTGTTGATATTTGATTCAGTGCGTCCATTAGAGCTCCCCTTTTCTGACTGGTTTACTCAGCGTAGCATATTTTTCTGAACCTCTGCTAAACCGTATCCAGCACACTAATGTGATACTGCGCTCATTTTTTCGCACATTTAAATTCAGACCATGTAAAATTAAACTTACGTATTTGGTAATTTTGGGATATTTAAAGTGAGTTTTAGAGGAACAACGATACTTTCCGTTCGCCGGGGCGACAAAGTTGTGATCGGCGGCGACGGCCAGGTCACATTAGGCAACACGGTCATGAAAGGCAATGCCCGCAAGGTGCGCCGTTTATATCACGATAAAGTCATCGCCGGTTTTGCCGGAGCAACGGCGGATGCGTTCACCCTATTTGAGCATTTTGAAGGCAAGCTCGAAAAACATCGCGGCAATTTAACCCGCGCCGCCGTGGAAATGGCTAAAGACTGGCGCACCGACCGCGCTTTACGCAAACTGGAAGCATTGCTGACTATTGCCGATGCGAGAACATCGCTGATTATTTCCGGCACCGGCGATGTGATCGAGCCTGAATTCGACTTGATGGCGATAGGCTCCGGCGGCGCTTTTGCCCAAGCTGCCGCGCGTGCATTACTGGAAAACACCAATCTTAGCGCCCGTGAAATTGTCGAACGGTCTTTAAATATAGCTGCCGATATTTGTATTTACACCAACCACAATTTGCGTATTGAAGAACTCGACGCCGAACCTAACGAGTAGACAAATGACCCAAATGACTCCCAAAGAAATCGTAAGCGAGCTGGACAAGCATATTGTCGGCCAAGCCAACGCCAAGCGCGCTGTCGCCATTGCGCTGCGCGACCGCTGGCGCCGCCAGCAGGTCGACCCTGCCCTGCGTGAAGAAATCACCCCTAAAAACATTTTAATGATCGGCCCCACCGGCGTCGGCAAGACTGAAATTGCCCGCCGTCTGGCGCGTCTGGCCAATGCGCCTTTTATTAAAATTGAAGCCACCAAATTTACCGAAGTCGGCTACGTCGGCCGCGATGTCGACTCCATTGTCCGCGATTTAGTCGACACCGCCGTCAAAATGACCCGCACGATCGAAATGGACAAGGTTGAAAACAAGGCTTTCGATGCCGCCGAAGACCGGATTCTGGATATTCTGCTGCCCCGAGCCAATGGCGGCATGCTGTCCGACACCGAAGAATCGACCCGCCAAAAAATGCGCAAGAAATTACGCGAGGGCGACCTGGACGACAAGGAAATTGAAATTGACATGCATCTTGCACCGATGGGCGTTGAAATCATGGCGCCTCCCGGCATGGAAGAGATGACCAGCCAATTGCAAGGCATGTTCCAGAACCTGGGTTCGGGCAAAACCCGCTGCCGCAAAATGAAAATCAACAAAGCCCTGAAAGTCTTACAGGATGAAGAAGCGTCCAAACTGGTTAATGAAGATGATATCCGCTTGCGCGCGGTAGAATCCGTAGAGCAGAACGGCATCGTGTTCCTGGACGAAATCGACAAAATCTGCAAACGTTCCGAGCTGGGCGGCGGCGAAGTGTCCCGCGAAGGCGTGCAGCGGGATTTATTGCCGTTGGTTGAAGGCACTACGGTCAGCACCAAGTACGGATCGATCAAAACCGACCATATTCTGTTTATCGCCTCGGGTGCGTTCCATTTGACCAAACCGTCGGATCTGATCCCCGAACTGCAAGGCCGCTTCCCTATCCGCGTTGAGCTGGATGCACTTTCGGCCGATGATTTTGTGCGCATCCTGACCGAGCCGGATGCTTCGTTAACCGAGCAATATACCGCGTTACTGGGTACCGAGGGCGTATCGCTGTCGTTTTCTGAAGATGGCATCAAGCGTATTGCCGAGTTCGGCTGGCAGGTGAATGAAACCACCGAAAATATTGGCGCCAGAAGGCTGCATACGGTTCTGGAGCGGTTGTTGGAGGATATTTCTTATAACGCCCCTGAGCTGATTGGCAACAACATTGTTATCGATGCCGCTTATGTTAATGATCACTTGGCCGAGTTTGTTGAAGACGAGGATTTGAGTCGTTATATTTTGTAATTAAGGCTTTTGATACAAAATATGGAATACGTATTAATCATTCACGAAGTCGAAGACTATGCCGCGTGGAAAAAAATATTTGACGAGGCTGCGCTAATTAGAAAAAGCGCAGGCGAACTGAGCTTTCAGGTTTTAAAACTGGATAACAATCCTAATAAAATCGTCCACTTTTCCAAATGGTCATCCATTTCCAACGCCAAAGCATTCTTTGAATCGGAAAAATTGGTTGAAATAAGAAAACAGGCCGGCGTTAAAGCGCCCGAATTTATTTATTTGGAGCAGTTGGAAGAAGGTGTGTTGTAAGCACAGAATTGTATAGGATACGCTGTGCTTACTATATGAAAGCCGAGCATTACAAAGGGGGTATCACTATGCACGTTAACTATAAGTTAAACACCAATGATCTTGATGCCGATTTTTTGGAATCGGTCAAACTCATGTTTAAAGATAAGGATATTATTATTTCAATTGCCGATACAGAAAACGATGAAGATTTTGCATTGGGTAAGGCGATAGAAGAAGGGTTTTTAAGCGAATCCGCCTCTAGAGAAGAGCTTGCTAAAGTTTTATATGCGGATTGAGCTTTGTTAAGGATTTAAAAACCATACCTAAAGATTTCAGGGAAAAAATTGCTACCGTTATTTGCACAATGGAACAAGCTTCTAATCTTTCGAACTTAACAGGCATCAAAAAACTGAAAGGTTATCAAAATTTTTATCGCATTCAAGTTGGGGCTTATCGATTAGGTTTTGTATTAGAAGAAAATACCATTGTGCTTGTTCGATTCTTGCACAGAAAAGAAATTTATCGATTTTTTCCATAACATTAGAGCTACGAACCTACATGCGCATAACTGCCAAACCTGCCAACACCCACCCGACTGAAATCAAGCTGCATCAGGTTTCCAATATTGTTGAAATCAGCTTTGATGATGGCAGCGTGTTTCAACTGCCGAGTGAATATTTGCGCGTCTACACGCCTTCGGCGGAAGCGGTAGGTCACGCGCCCGGACAGGAAGTTCTACAGGTCGGCAAGGAAGATGTCACCATTAAAGAAATCAAGCCGGTAGGTAATTATGCAATCGCCCTGGTATTCAGCGACGGCCATGACAGCGGCATTTATACTTGGGATTTGTTATATAAACTGGGCGCCGAATATCAGGCTTTATGGGCTAATTATCTCCATAATCTGGAAGCTGCCGGATACAACCGCAAAGAACCGCTACAAAACTAACTCCAGCACTGCAGGATGTGTTCCTACGCCGGAGCGTGGGAACGATATTTAATGACATACAGGTACAACAATGACCACTAACACCACCCATTTCGGATTTAAACAAGTCGCCACAGAAGACAAAGTCAATCTGGTCCGCGGCGTATTCGATTCCGTTGCCGGACAATACGACATCATGAACGACCTGATGTCATTGGGCATCCACCGCATCTGGAAGCGCGTTGCCGTGCAGCTCAGCAATGTGCGCAAAGGCGAGCAAGTACTTGATCTGGCCGGCGGCACCGGCGATTTGACCACGCTGTTCGAAAAGCGCGTCGGCCCGGAAGGCCAAATCGTCCTGGCCGACATTAATTCCGAGATGCTGCGCACCGGACGCGACCGACTGATCGACAGAGGCTTGGTCGGCAATATCCGTTATGCGCAAGTCAATGCCGAATGCCTGCCCTTTGAGGACAACACTTTCGATTGCGTCTGCATCGCTTTCGGCTTGCGTAACGTCACCGACAAGGATGCCGCGCTGCGTTCCATGCACCGCATCCTGAAACCCGGCGGCCGCGTTATCGTGCTGGAATTTTCGCATCCGGTCGATAAAATCACCGAAAAGGTCTACGACTTTTATTCATTCAAGCTGCTGCCAAAAATAGGCAAAATTGTTGCGAAGGATGAAGACAGTTATCGCTATCTTGCCGAGTCTATCCGCATGCATCCCAAACAGGATGAGCTGAAAAAAATGATGGAAAACGCAGGCCTCGAACGCTGCGAATACTTCAACATGACGCAAGGCATCGTCGCCGTTCATAGAGGTTATAAAATCTAGCATGTCCATCAAACCCTTGCTGATTGGCGCACTGGAAGCCACGCTCAATCAATATCTTGCGTTGGATCAGGACAGCGGCTATTTTTTAACACCGCTGGCCGGTAAAGTCATTGCCGTTACCGTTCAGCCGTTTGATGAAACCATTTACCTGTGCCCGACTACCGATTCCATTCAATGCCTGGATCAGTTTCCCGACCAGGCCGACACCCGCCTGACCGGCTCGATTTGGGCGCTGGGCTTGATGGGACTGAGCTCAACACCGATGCGCTCAGTGTTCTCCGGCGAGGTAAAGATTGAAGGCGACATGCAAACCGGCCGCAAATTTCAGGAGCTGTTCGCCAAGCTGGACATCGATCTGGAAGAAAATCTGTCGCAGTTCACCGGCGATATAATCGCGCATAAGGTGGCAGGCTTTTTTCGTGCCGGTCAAAGCTGGGGCAAAGATTCGCTTGAAACCTTCAGGCTGAATGCTAAAGAATTTTTGCAGGAAGAAACCCGTGATTTACCAGCAGCGCCCGAAGCGGATATTTATTACGCCCAAGTTGATGAATTGCGTACCGATTTTGACCGATTGCAAAGCAGGATTGATCGTCTGAAAAGTACGTTGCAAAATAAATCTTAATTATTCACCACGAAGGCACGAACGACTGCATGGATGCAGGAGGTAGAGCAACGCAGGGAGCAGTTGCCGAGGACACGAAGTTTTACCTTATTTTTCTTCGTGAACTTCGTGTCTTCGTGGTGAATTTAAGACTTAAAAACACAGCCCGCCCTACAAACAAAGGTAACTCGTGATCCGCCCTAAATTATTATTGCGTCTAATCCATATCAACTGGGTTCTGGTTTTTCACGGCCTGGACGAAATCGTTTTAAAAACTCATTTATTCCGACCTGTCCGTTATTTGGCGGTTTTCTCCCCCCATTTTTGGCTTAGAAACTCATCAGACTCTCGCGGCGCCAGGATTCGGCGCGCACTGGAGGATTTGGGGCCGATTTACGTCAAATTCGGCCAGGCCTTGTCGACCCGAAGAGACTTGCTGCCCGATGACATCGCCGATGAACTGATCAAACTACAGGACCGAGTCCCGCCTTTTGCCAACGAACTTGCGCGCAGCATTATCGAAAAAGAACTGGGCATGTCGATCAGCGACGCGTTTGCCGAGTTTGATGCCGAACCGCTAGCCTCGGCGTCAGTCGCACAGGTTCATACCGCCGTCTTGCACAGCGGCGAAAGCGTTGTGGTTAAAGTGCTGCGTCCCGACATAGAAGATCGCATACGCTCGGACATAGGACTGCTCTACGAACTGGCCCGTTTTGCCGAACGCTTCTGGGCTGACGCAAGAAGATTGCGCCCTATGGATGTCGTTGCCGAATTTGAAAGAACCACGCTGGATGAACTCGATCTGGTCAGGGAAGCCGCCAATGCCGCCAAATTGCGCCGCAACTTCGAAAACTCCGACGTCATCTATATACCGGAAATCCACTGGCCGCTAACGCGCCGGAAAGTGCTGGTCATGGAAAGGATTCACGGCATCCCGGTAGGTAACATCGACCAGCTTCGAGAAGGCGGCGCCGATTTTAAATTACTCGCCGAACGCGGCGTGGAAATCTTTTTCACCCAGGTATTCAGGGATAATTTTTTCCATGCCGACATGCATCCCGGCAATATTTTTGTCGATCTGCCGGCCAAATATATCGCCGTTGATTTCGGTATCGTCGGCACCCTGTCATTGTCCGACCAGCACTACCTGGCGGAAAACTTCCTGGCTTTTTTCAACCGCGACTACCGCAAAGTGGCCGAAATGCATGTTGAATCGGGCTGGGTTTCCGAATCGACCCGGATAGAAGAATTCGAATCCGCGATACGTAGCGTTTGCGAACCGATCTTTGAAAAACCGCTGAAAGACATTTCATTCGGCCAATTGTTGCTGCGCTTATTCCAGACTGCGCGGCGTTTCGATATGCACGTTCAACCGCAGCTGGTACTGCTGCAAAAAACATTACTCAATATCGAGGGCTTGGGGCGACAGCTTTACCCTGACCTGGATTTATGGCAAACCGCCAAACCTTTTCTTGAAAAATGGTTTCATGAGCGCATCGGCCCTAAAGCCAAAATCGACAAACTGATCAAACAGTTTCCCGACTTTGCCGAGCAATTCCCCGAAATCCCCTCTTTGATTTATAAAGCGCTGGACAATGCCGCTCATGCAAAGCAGCACGCCGAAATACAAAACAGGGAATTAATGCTGCTGCGCCAACAAATGGATAACAATCACCGCAGAACGGTCTGGGCTATGCTGATCAGTGCAGTGGTTATAAGTGCGGCGGTATTGTTTCAATAAAGTCCAGTAACAGATTGATTATTCACCACGAACGACTGCATGGATGCAGGAGGTAGAGCAACGCAGGAGCAGTTGCCGAGACACGAAGGACACGAAGTTTTTCTGGCAGTTTATGTTTTTCTTCGTGGTAAACAATTTGCAAGCCGGACGGGACATGTTGTCCCGTTCGAAACGTTTCGCGCAGATTAACGGCAACCACTTTGCTTAGGCATCGCGAAAAGCCAGAAGCGAGATTGCAAAATTCTGTCCCTACTTATTCTTTCTTCGTGAACTTCGTGTCTTCGTGGTGAATAATTCCTACGTTTTTTCATATAAAGTAGAGGTGCGAAAATGGTAACACTGGAAACGCCGATCTGTGATTTCGGCAAGAAAGCGATCGATTTTAAATTGCCCGGCGTTGACGGGCGTACTTGGTCTCTGCAACAGTGCATGGGCCAACATGGCCTGCTGGTGATGTTTATCTGCAATCATTGTCCGTACGTCAAAGCCGTGCAAGACCGGATAGTCAGGGATACGCGCGAACTTAAAGCGCTGGGCGTCAAATCGGTAGCGATCATGTCCAACGACACGGTTGAATACCCCGCCGATTCATTCGACAACATGAAAAAGCTGTCCGACCAATTGGGTTTCAGTTTCCCTTATTTGCTGGATGAAACCCAGCAAGTCGCCAAGGCTTACGGCGCTATCTGTACGCCGGACTTTTTTGGCTATAATGCCGACTATGAATTGCAATACCGCGGACGTCTGGATGCCAGTCGCAAGGAAAGCGCACCGGAAGGCACCAAGCGGGAATTATTCGAGGCGATGAAGCTGATTGCCGAAACCGGCCACGGCCCCAAAGAGCAAATCAACAGCATCGGTTGCTCGATCAAATGGAAGCAGGATTAATTAAGTTTAAAAATGGAACGCTGATGACGCAGATGAATATGATAAACGCGGATAATTCAAAAAAATCTTAGTTAATCATAATTATCAGCGTCATCCGCGTTCCATTAAAAAATCAACCCACAACAATGAGAGCGTAATATGTCAATTAAGAGAATGGTAGATCTGGACTTGTCGGGCAAACGGGTGTTAATCCGTCAGGATCTGAACGTACCGGTAAAAAACGGCAAAGTGACCAGCGACATTCGTATCCAGGCCAGCGTACCCACCATTGAAAAAGCATTGGCTGCGGGCGCTGCGGTCATGGTGATGTCGCATCTGGGTCGCCCGGATGAAGGCAAGTACGACGAAGAGTCTTCGTTGAAACCGGTCGCCGAACGCTTATCCGAATTGCTCGGCAAGCCGGTCAGACTGGAAAAAGACTGGATCGACGGCATCACCATCCAGCCGGGCGAAGTCGTGCTATGCGAAAACGTGCGCTTTAATGCCGGTGAAGGCAAAAACGACGATACGCTAGGCAAGAAAATGGCGGCTCTTTGCGACGTGTTTGTGATGGATGCTTTCGGCACCGCACACAGAGCGCAAGCCTCAACCCACAGCGTAGCCAAATTCGCAGCGATTGCTTGCGCGGGTCCGTTGTTAGCCAGTGAACTGGACGCACTGGGCAAAGCCCTGGAAACACCGGCCAAGCCTCTGGTTGCGATTGTCGGCGGCTCCAAAGTATCGACCAAATTGACGGTGTTAGAATCCCTATCGGAAAAAGTCGACCAGTTAATCGTCGGCGGCGGTATTGCCAACACCTTTATTGCGGCAGCCGGTTTTCCAGTCGGCAAATCGCTGTATGAAGCCGATCTGATCGATGAAGCCAAACGACTGATTGCCGCGGCCAAAAGCAAAGGTTCCGACATTCCCATCCCTGTCGACGTGGTTTGCGCCAAGGAATTTTCGGAAACCGCCGTCGCCACCGTTAAAAAAGTCGCCGATGTCGAAGCCGATGACATGATTATGGATATAGGACCGGAAACCGCAAAACAGTATGCCGAGATATTAAAAACCGCCGGCACCATCGTCTGGAACGGCCCGGTCGGCGTATTTGAATTCGACCAGTTCGGCAACGGCACCAAAGCACTGGCGACAGCGATTGCCGAAAGCAAGGCTTTCTCGATTGCAGGCGGCGGCGATACCTTGGCGGCAATCGACAAATACGGCATTAACGATGACGTGTCTTACACATCGACCGGCGGCGGCGCCTTCCTTGAATTTCTTGAAGGTAAAGAACTTCCCGCCGTTTCTGTGTTAAAATCAAAACAATAGGCACAAGACGAAGGGCAAAAGGCGAAAAAACCTTTTGCCCTGAGCCTTTCGCCTTTAACCCACTACATCAGGATTAAAAATGGCCAGAGTCACAATCGAAGATTGTTTAGAAAATGTTGAAAATCGCTTCAAACTGGTTTTATTAGCCAGCACCAGAGCGCGCCAACTCAGCCACGGTGCGACTGAATTTGTGCCACGCGGTAAAGACAAGGATACGGTTGTCGCGTTACGCGAAATTGCGGCAGGTCATGTTACGCCTGAAAACGTCGCGCTGCTGCATCGTGTCGGCGAAGCGCACGATCACCAACATAACCCAATGTTCTAATTCGTAGAGCCTATGCTGGAAATAGCGGACACGATCGAGCTGGAACGCCCTCAGGACAAACTGATCCGGCGTTTATGCACGACCTTGTCCGGCTATCTGGATCAATCCCAAATCGACCAATGCGTCCGTGCTTATGAAGTCGGCGCTGATGCTCATGAAGGTCAATTTCGTAAAAGCGGCGAAGCCTATATTTGCCACCCTGTCTCTGTCGCGATCAGCCTTGCTGAAATGCGCATGGACGCCAACGGCATCATGGCCGCGATACTGCATGATGTTATAGAAGATACCCCGGTCAGTAAAAAAGAGCTGGCTGAGCAGTTCGGCACGGAAGTCGCGGAACTGGTTGACGGGGTTACCAAATTAAGCAAAATCGACAGTAAATCACACGCCGAAACGCAAGCGGAAAACGTCCGCAAAATGTTTCTGGCCATGGCCAAGGATTTACGCGTCATCATCGTCAAACTGGCGGACCGGCTGCACAACATGCAGACACTCGGCGTCATGCCGGCGGCAAAAAAACGCCGCATCGCCCGCGAAACCCTGGATATTTACGCCCCGATCGCCAATCGCCTGGGCATGAATAATATCCGGCAAAAACTCGAATCTCTGAGTTTTGAAGCGATGTACCCGATGCGCCATGCGGTGTTAAATAATGCGGTAAAAAAAGCGCGTGGCAACCGCCGTAAAATTGTCGACATCATAGAAAACACGATAAAAAATCGTTTGGAACAGGGCGGTCTAAATTGCGATGTTGCCGGACGGGAGAAAAATCTTTACAGCATTTATAAAAAAATGCTCAACAAAAAAATCTCCCTGGCCGACGTTTTTGATGTCTATGCGTTCAGAATTTTTTGCGATGACGTCGATACCTGTTACCGCGTTTTAGGTGTCATGCATAATCTGTATAAGCCGATTCCCGGACGCTTCAAGGATTACATCGCTTTGCCCAAAGCCAATGGCTATCAATCCCTGCACTCCATCTTGATGGGACCCTACGGCGTGCCCATTGAAGTTCAGATCAGAACGCATGAAATGCACCGCATGTCGGAATCGGGCATCGCCGCGCACTGGCTGTACAAATCCGATGACGATAATAAAATCGAAAAATTCCAGGATCGCGCCAACGAATGGCTGAGAGATTTGCTGGAGATCCAAAAATCCGCCGGCGATTCGCTGGAATTTATCGATAACCTGAAAGTGGACCTGTTCCCGCAGGAAGTCTTCGTGTTCACTCCGCAGGGCGCGATTATTAAGTTGCCGCGCGGCGCGACCATCATCGACTTTGCCTATGCGGTACATACCGATCTGGGCAACGCCTGCGTTTCCGCCAGAATCGACAAACAGCTGGTACCGCTGCAAACCAAACTGGAAAACGGCGTCACCGTCGAAGTCATTACCGCATCGTGGGCCAGACCCAACCCGCTTTGGCTCAATTATGTGATCACCGCCAAAGCCCGCTCCGGCATTCGCAACTATCTGAAACATTTCAAACAGCAGGAAGCGATTAACCTGGGCCGCCGTTTACTGGAAAAAGAACTGCTGTCCATGCATCTGCATCTGGAAAACATCGACAAAGACAAAATACAAGCCTTGCTTCAGGTCTTGTCCAAGCAATCGCTGGATGAATTGCTTGAAGACATCGGACTGGGCAATAAAATGCCGTTTTTGGTCGCCAAGCGTATCGCCCAGGATGATATTAACGCCACCGTCAAACTGGAAGACGGAGACCAAGGCCAAAAGAAACCGCTGGTCATAAAAGGCACGGAAGGCATGGTCATCACCCTGGCAAAATGTTGCAGGCCGATTCCGGGCGATTCGATCATCGGCTATTTCAATCCCGGCAAAGGCATCGTCGTGCATCATCACGAATGCCGCAACAGCAGTGTGGTCAGGAAAAAACAAACCAACTGGCTGGATGTCGAATGGAGCTCGGATGCCGCCGGCGATTTTCCGGTTGAACTCCGCATAGAAATACTCAATCAACGCGGCTCGCTGGCGACCATCGCCTCGACTATTTCCGAACTGAACTCCAACATTGAAAATGTCACCGTCGTCGATCAGGATGACCGCATTAGCGTCGATTTAATCACCTTAACCGTCAAAGACCGGGTGCATTTAGCCAAAATCATGCGTCGTTTGAAAGAGTTATCGATAGTGTTAAAAATTACTCGCGTTAAAGCATAAAGGATTAAAAAATGGCCAAACAAATCATCCAGACAGATAAAGCCCCGCAAGCCATCGGCACCTATTCGCAAGCGGTCAGGGTTGATCGCACGGTTTATCTTTCAGGACAAATACCGCTGGTGCCTGAAACGATGACCATCATCGAGGGCGATATAAGCGCGCAAATCACCCAGGTGTTTGATAACCTGCAAGCCGTTGCAGAAGCGGCGGGCGGCGATTTTTCGGACATCGTCAAGTTGAATGTTTTTTTGACCGATTTGGCGCACTTCCCGTTAGTCAACGAAATCATGGGACGTTATTTCCAGGCCCCCTACCCCGCACGCGCCGCTATCGGCGTTGCCGCTTTGCCTAAAGCCGCCGATGTGGAAATGGATGCGATTATGATTTTAAAGCCTCAGGAATACCCGGCTTGTTGAATGACACCGCATTTACGGATTTAAACGGATGAAAAAAGGCGCAAGGCAAAAGGCGAACAAGCTGCCTTTCACCTTGCGCCCCTAAAATCTTTATGAAGAAGTTCAGTTTTATTAATATAGCCGTATGAAAACTCCGAACGCCCTGAATCAACCGGTCGGCATATTGACTGGGATAGGCGCTCAAACTGCAAACCGTTTGCAAAAACTCGGCCTTTGCACACTTCAGGACTTGATTTTTCACCTGCCCCTGCGCTACGAAGACCGCACCCGCGTTTATCCGATCTGTTCGCTAAAGCCCGGCATGTCGGTACTGATCAGCGGCAAGGTTGAATTTACCGACATTTTACCCCGAGGCCGAAAAAGTTTGATCTGTCGCATCAGCGACGGCACCGGCTTTATCAGCCTGAAGTTCTTCCACTTTTCCGCCAGCCAGCACAACGCGCTGAAACCCGGCACAGCGATCAGCTGTTTTGCCGAAGTCCGCTACGGTTTTGCCGGGCTGGAAATGGTTCATCCTGAATACAAGGTCATCGCCAACCCTGACGACTGCATCACCGAAACGCGCTTGACACCGGTTTATCCGCTGACCGAAGGGCTCGGCCAGAATGTCATCCGCAAGGCGGTCAGACAGGCTTTAGACCTGTGTCGCCAGGATCCCGAACTGCTGACCGACTGGATACCCGAGTCGATCTTAAAGCAATACCATTATCCCAGCCTCGCCGATGCGATCCAGACCCTCCATGCGCCGGACGAATCGGTGTCGATTGAAGCGTTGCAAAACGGCAGCGTACCCGCGCTAAAACGGCTGGCCTTTGAAGAACTGCTGACGCATTTTTTAATCTTGAGAACAACCCGGAATAAGACCAAAGCCTGGCAAGCGCCGTCTTTCTCTGTCGGTGCCGAGGGAAAAACAGCCACAGATCATTTTCTCCGTTCCCTGCCGTTTAAACTGACCGGCGCACAGCAGCGGGTCATCGCGGAAATTGAAGCCGATTGCCGCCTGCAACATCCGATGATGCGCCTGGTACAGGGCGATGTCGGCTCAGGCAAAACCGTCGTTTCCGCCTACGCGGCATTACTGGCGTTGACGGCGGGTTATCAGGTTGCGGTGATGGCCCCGACCGAATTGCTGGCGGAACAACACAAGCGCAACTTCAGCATCTGGTTTGAAGGCTTCCAGACCCAAGTAGTGTACTTAACCGGGCAACTCAAAGGCAACGCCAGAAAAGCCGTTTTACAAGCGCTGGAAGACGGCACTGCCGGAATTATCATCGGCACTCATGCCTTGTTTCAGGACAGCGTACACTTTCAGCGCCTCGGCCTGATCATTATCGATGAACAACACCGCTTCGGCGTACACCAGCGGCTGGCGCTCAGGGAAAAAGGCCAGCAGGGCAACATCAGGCCGCACCAGTTAGTGATGACCGCCACGCCGATTCCCCGCACCCTGGCCATGCTGCAATATTCCGACCTGGACATATCCATCATCGACGAGCTGCCGCCGGGCAGAAAACCGATCGTCACCAGCGTGATTCCCGCCGAACGACGCGCCGACGTGATCGACCGGATTAACGGCTGGGTCGGCAAAAACAGACAAGTTTATTGGGTCTGTACGCTGATTGAAGAATCGGAGGTTTTACAGTGCGAGGCAGCCGAAAAAACCGCAGAAACACTGACCGAAGCCTTGCCGAATGTGCGCGTTGCCTTGATTCACGGACGCATGAAATCCGCCGAAAAAGACGCGGTCATGCAGGACTTTAAAAACCACCGCATTGATTTATTGGTCGCCACCACCGTTATCGAAGTCGGCGTCGATGTGCCCAATGCCGGACTAATGATTATCGAAAACCCTGAACGCTTAGGCCTGTCCCAACTACACCAATTACGCGGCCGGGTCGGTCGCTGCAGTGACGACAGCTATTGCCTGTTGATGTACCAAGCGCCATTGTCCGATACCGCCCGTCATCGTCTGGGAGTGTTACGGGACAGTAACGACGGCTTTGTCATTGCCGAAAAAGACCTTGAGTTGCGCGGCCCCGGCGAAGTCATGGGCACCCGGCAGACCGGGCAAATGCATTTCAAGATTGCCGATTTGGCCAGGGATTCCGATTTACTGGATACCGTTCAACAAATCGGCGACAGCTTTTTCACTCACTCGCCCCAGGCCATCCAACCCTTGTGTGATCGCTGGCTGGGTGCATCTACTGAATATTCCGAGGTTTAATCCAGTTGCCTACCAAGAGCTTTTTATTTAACCGGGAACCCTTATGGCTGGAAAACCGCTCAGGCACACGCCACACCCTGCCTGAAAACGTCCAGTCATGGACCTATGAACCGGGATCGCTGACCCAGCGTCTGCGCAATTATTACGGCGATGCGATTGGCGTTAAGATTCTGCTGCAACAATGGAACACGCCATTCTTAAGCGAACGCAGATCGCTTAAATTACACGAAAACAAATACAGTTTGATCCGTGAAGTGTTGCTCCACGCCGACGGCAAGCCGCTGATTTTAGCCCGAACCATCATTCCGGCTAAAACCATTAAAGTGGCTAAAAGCAACCTGGCCCATCTGGGCAGTCGCCCGTTGGGAGAAGTGATTTTTTCCTATCCGAAACTCGAACGCATCGAAATGGATGTCACCTTGGTTGACGCGCCGACCTGGACGCCACCTGCGATAGCGGAAGGCCATATCCTCCAACCGATCTGGGGCAGAAGAACCGTCTATTCTATTGCACAGCGGCAAATGCTGGTGAGTGAGTTTTTTTTACCGGGGGTTTTGGAGGTTTTTTAGATTAAATGTCTAAGCTACATAAGATGAAGCTTGGAGGCTATGCTGCGCATATCTTTCGGCATTCAATGGTACGCATAGCGTACCCTACATGACTTTGCTTGCAAGGCAGGCGAAGCCTGCACTCCAACACTCTGCTTCTTATTCCGGTCTAAACCACATTCGCAATAACAACAGCCCGTTTCGGAGCAGGCAGCCATGTGTAGGCCGGAATAAGCCGGTTCGAGCGACAGCAAGAACTGGCGTTTCCGACAACACCATCCGGATTCGCCGGAAACGCCACCTCGCGCTACGCTTGGGTGGCCTTATTCCGGCCTACGCCGCTACGCCGCATTCGCAATAACAATCGCCCGTTTCGGCGCAGGCAAACCTTCGCAAGTCAGTTGCGGGTTTTCCGCATCCAGAAAATCTTTCAGTGAATGGAACGTCATCCATTCGGTAGTCCGCTGTTCTTCAATACTGGTTACGGTGACATCGACCAGCCGGATATTTTTAAAGCCGCAGCGCTTTAACCAGCCGATCAGGGTGTCGCAGCTGGGCAGAAACCAGACGTTGCGCATTCTGGCGTAACGGTCTTCGGGCAACAAAACTTGGCCCAGGCCGCCGTCGATAACCAAGGTTTCCAGCACCAGTTCGCCGCCGGGTTTCAAGCAGTCTCTTAATTCCATCAGGTGATCGATAGGCGAACGGCGATGATACAGTACGCCCATCGAAAATACCGTGTCGAATGCCTTGAGGCCATAAGGCATGTCTTCAATGCCCATCGGCAAGACGTAAACCGGCGCTTCGCCGTACAATTTCCTGACCAGCTGAAACTGCATTACATTCAGCATCATCGGGTCGATGCCGACCACTGTTTTTGCACCGTCTCCCAGCATGCGCCAGCAATGATAGCCATTGCCGCAGCCGACATCCAGTACCAAGCGATGCTCTAACGGCGCGATATGGTTTTTCAGTCGGTTCCACTTCCAGTCCGATCGCCATTCGGTGTCGATGTGGATGCCGAACAAGTTGTAAGGGCCTTTACGCCAGGGATGCAGGGCTTTTAACTGGCTTTCAAGCTGAGTTTTTGCGGTTAGCACCAGATCGTTAGCGCAACCTATTTGCACCGCATCGGCATCCAACAAGCGTTGTGCGGTAGGCAATTCCGGCACGCTATCGACCAATGCCTGCCACTCCGCTAAATTGCCATGTTTGGTTGGGTCAAAACCCCGTTCAAGCTGCTGCGGCAGTACCTCTGCCCAGGCTTCGGCTTTGGCATCAACCAGTGCATTATATAAGGGTTGGTAATCGATCATTTCAGTGCAATGATCGAGGCAAAGTTGAAGTATTGAAACCAGACTTCGGCGCTGCTGAAACCGACTTGCCGCAAGCGGTTTTGATGTTGGACGAAGGTTTCAGGAATCAGCACATTCTCCAGCGCTGTCCGTTTTTGGCTGATTTCAAGATCGCTGTAGCCTTGCGCTTTTTTAAAGGCGTGATGCATTTCTGTCTGCAATTCCTGCTGCCGATCATCGTCGAATTTGAGTTTTTCCGACAGGATTAAAATACCGCCGGGCAAAAGTCCTTGGTAAATTTTTTGCAAAAGACCGATCCGGTCTTCAAGCGGAATAAACTGCAAGGTAAAGTTTAAGACCACTACTGAGGCATTTTCAATCGCAACCTCGCGGATGTCGGCGCACAACACCTCGACTGCAACCGGCGCTTGGTCTTTTTGTAAAATTTCCTGAAAGCGCGTCACCATCGCCTCGGAATTATCAACGGCAACGATGCGGCAATTTTCAGTTTCAATCTGGTGACGCATCGATAAGGTCGCAGCGCCCAAAGAGCAGCCCAGATCGTAACAGACGCTATGCTCACGGGCAAAGCGCCCGGCCAAAAGACCTATTGCGGAAATAATGGCGCTATAGCCGGGAACGGATCGTTGAATCATGTCCGGGAAGACGCCGGTTACTGTTTCGTCAAATTTAAAAGCGCCGACTTCGCCGATGGGGCTGGCATAAATGGAGTCTTTCGGAAAAGTCATGGATTAAGAAACAAAAGTCGCGCGGGGGGAAGGCTAGGGAATGCGCAAGGGCGACAGATCGCCCTTGCGGGAGTAACGTGTTTTCTCAATGAATCAGGAATTCGCTGCCGGTTTTGCTGCCAATGCTTCGGCATTCCGTTTAACCAATCCTTCAATAACTGCGTTTAATGAACCTTTGGTTTGAACTTCATTGGTAAAGGTGCTTCGATAGTTGGTCACCAGGCTCACGCCTTCAATCATAATATCGTAGGCTTTCCATTCGCCGTTACTCAGCAGCATTCGGTAATTAACGCCGATAGGCTGTATACCGGGTTGTAACACTTCGGTTTTTACAACCACTTTTTTCTCATCGCTGCCCATTTCGATAGGCAGAAAACGGACCGACCAGTCGTTAAATTCTACAAAAGCGCGAGAATAGGTTCTTACCAACAGCGTTTGGAATTCATGTTTAAAGCGCTCACGCTCATCGGTAGTCGCTGTTTTCCAGATTTTTCCCAAAACCAGTTCTGAAATTCTGTCGAAATCAGTATGCGGATAAATCACTTCGTTAACGAATTGTGTGATCTTGGTAAAATCTTTGGTAAACGACTTATCCTGTAGTTTTTCCTGTAATTTTGCAGAAGCCACTTGAATCGCCTGCTGTGGAGGCAACAAATCGGCCGCGACACCCTTGGTAACCGGCATTAAACTGAGTAATACAGCCAATAAACCGAACATTGTAACTTGCTTAGCTTTCATAAAACCCTCTAAAATCAAACCGACGGATGTGTTCACTCTTCAGATGTCAGAGTGATGTTCCCTGATACAATAAATCCTCTGTGCTTAAATCTGGCTTAGAATAGAGATTTTTCACTGCAATGACTGCAATGTCTCTACAGAGATTTAAGACTTTCCCAACCCCTTAGAGCCAAGGATAAGATGACATATAATAACATCAATTTTCCTCAAACACGCATGAGAAGAATGCGTTATAACGATTTTTCCCGCCGTTTAATGCGCGAAAACCGCTTATCTGTTGATGATCTGATTTATCCGATGTTTGTCACTGAAGGCTCGAATCAACGAGAATCCATCTCGTCCATGCCCGGCATAGAAAGACTGTCCCTGGATTTACTGCTGGCGGAAGCGCATGAACTTTATGACCTGGGCATCCCGGCCATTGCGCTGTTTCCGGTGACTTCCGCAGACAAAAAGTCGGAACATGCGGCCGAGGCCTATAACCCCGAAGGGCTGGTTCAACGTAGCGTAAGAGCTTTAAAAAAAGCCGTTCCCGAATTGGGCATTATTACCGATGTCGCACTGGACCCCTTTACCACGCATGGACAGGACGGGCTGGTCAATCCAGACGGCTACGTGATGAATGATGAAACCATCGACGTGTTGACCCGGCAGGCGCTGTCCCATGCCGAAGCCGGAGCCGATATTGTGGCGCCGTCGGACATGATGGACGGTCGTATCCGCGCGATAAGGCAGGCCTTGGAAGCGGAAAACCATATCAATACACTGATACTCGCTTATTCCGCCAAATATGCCTCCAGCTTTTACGGTCCGTTCCGTGATGCGGTGGGTTCCGCAGGGATGCTGGGCAAAGGCAACAAATACAGCTATCAAATGGATCCGGCCAATTCCGACGAAGCCCTGCGCGAAATACAGCTGGATTTACAGGAAGGTGCGGATATGGTCATGGTCAAGCCCGGCATGCCCTATCTGGACATTATCCGCCGGGTAAAAGACCAGTTCGGCGTACCGACGTTCGCCTATCAGGTCAGCGGCGAATACGCGATGCTCAAAGCCGCGTCCATAAACGGCTGGCTGGATGAGAAACAAGTCGTGATGGAATCCCTGCTGGCCTTCAAACGGGCCGGTAGCGATGCCATCCTGACCTATTACGCCAAATCTGTAGCCCAATGGCTGCAGGAATAACGCGGATATTTTAAACCTAACAACCGAAGTGGAGCCTGTTCCATGTCAGAAGACATTCTAATTGCCGAAAAAAAAAGATTTCATATTGAAGAAGCCATTTTAATTTTATTGCTTATCCTGTCGCTGGTCGGCATCGGGATCATGGATTTTTCTCCTGCCGACGGCTATGGCTACTGGCTTATTATGATGTTCCTGTTCGGCCTGTTTGCGATGATTATCGGTTGGATACAATCCAAGCACCGCGCCGATGATTTCAAGATAATACTCCGTGAGCAATCCATGCACTGGGCCACATCATTATTGGTGGTTGGCGGCGCATTTTTAATACATCAATCCGGGCGGATAGCCGAAGAAGATGCAGGGCTGATCATCTTGTTGATTTTATCGCTTTCGACCATACTTGACGGCCTCCGCGTAGGCTGGCGCTTTAGCATGGTTGGCCTTTTCATGGGTGTTGCCGCTGTTGTTTCCGTCTATACGCCGCATTTTCTCTGGATAGAATTGGGTATCGCCATTTTGATTGTTGCGGTGACCATTGCATGGGAATTATGGATGGAGAAAAAAGCACAATCATGACTTTAATAGACCGCTACGCAGTGTTTGGCCACCCTATCAGACACAGCAAATCGCCACGCATTCATCGTCTTTTTGCCGAACAAACCGGGCAAGCGCTTGAATATACCGCAGTGGAAGTCCCTGCAGAGCTATTCCAGACAGCCGTTGCGATGTTTTTTGCCGAGGGCGGCAAAGGCTTAAATTGCACCGTTCCGCTCAAAGAGCTCGCCTGGCGCTATGCCGACCGGAAAACAGAACGCGCGCAACTGAGCAAGGCCGTCAACACGCTCGCACTTCAGGCGGACGGTTCCCTATTAGGCGATAACACCGACGGCATAGGCCTGGTAACAGACTTGCTTGCTAACCATGCCATCGCCTTATCGGGCATCCGCATACTGATTCTGGGTGCCGGTGGCGCCAGCCGGGGCATCATCGCCCCGATTCTTGAGCAATCCCCGCAAACCCTTGTTATCGCCAACCGCACCGTTGATAAAGCCGTCAAGTTGGCCGCTGAATTTCACGATAAAGGCCCTATCACCGGCTGCGGCTTTGATGATTTAAAAAACCGGCAATTCGATTTGATTTTAAACGCGACATCAGCCAGCTTGAGCGGACAATTACCGCCGCTACCGGACGGTTTACTGGCGGCGGGCGGCAACTGTTATGACCTCGCCTACGGCAACGAACCGACGGCTTTTGTGCGTTGGGGACTGGAAAATCATGCGGCAAAAAGCCTGGATGGACTGGGCATGCTGGTTGAGCAGGCGGCGGAAGCTTTCTTTATCTGGCGTGGCGTTCGCCCCCAAACCCGGCCTGTTATTGAACTGCTGAATTCAGAGCGGCAAGCTTAAAACATCACCACGAAGGCACGAAGAAAAGCAAAAAGCTAAAAACTTCGTGTTCTTCATGCCTTCGTGGTGCATTAATTATCTTTACAATTTTAAATATTCATTTTTCAGCTGGATATACTGTTTGGACGAGTATTCCAGAAACTCCTTTTCAGACTCCTTTAAAGGTCTGGCCTGTTTGGCTGGCACGCCCACATAAAGATAACCGCTTTCCAGCCTTTTCCCCGGCGGGACCAGCGCCCCGGCACCCAGCATCACATAATCTTCAAGAACGGCGCCATCCATAATAATCGCACCTATTCCTATCAAGCAATAATCGCCCACGGTACAGGCATGAACCACTGCTCTATGCCCGATGGTAACCCCCTTGCCTATCTTTAAAGGGTGGCCTTGCGCCGTATACTTGCCTGCGTGAGTGACATGCAACACGGAACCGTCTTGTACATTGGTGCCGTCGCCAATAGTAATGCTTTCAACATCGCCTCTGAGCACGGTCGTGGGCCATATGGACACATCATCGCCCAACGTAACATCGCCAATGACCACTGCGCTGTCATCTATAAAAACCGACTCGCCGATTTTTGGCTGCTTATCCTTAAAACTTCTGATTGCCACGTTAACTCCCGCTTATATGTTTACATTATCGATTTTAACAGCCGTTTGCGTAGCGTCACGCTTGTACCCGACTCAACGCAAACAGCGCCAGGACTAATACAGTCAAACTGGGCGTAACGGCCATTAGCGGCGGATTAAGATCGTAAATCAACCCGAGATGGCCGACAATTTTATCGATAATATTAAATCCCATGCCGATGACGACGCCTATCATCATCCTTCCGCCAACGTTAATACCGCGTTTAACACCAATAACAAAGGGCGCAGACACCAGCAACATAACCAAAACAACCAGGGGGTTGACCACGCGCCCCCAGAAAGCCAGTTCAAACTCGTGCGATTTTTGATGGTTATCTTTTAAAAAATCGACATACATTGCCAGATCGTACATGGATAGATCATGCGCGTTGACCACAACAATATCCAACAAATCGGGGGCAACGGTTGAGTGCCATATTTGCTCATTCTGGTTACTTGCGGTCATCTGGTCTATCGAAATGCCTGATTGCTTGATGCCCTCTAATTTCCACTGCTGATTGCCTTGAAAAACAGCTTTCTCTGCATGTATTGAATAACGCAAACGGCGCTGATCATCCAGCTCATAAATACTGATGTCCGCCAGATTTCCGTCATCCTGCATTTTTCGTACATTGATGAATTTTTTGCCTTCACGCAGCCAAAGTCCATATTTGACATTCATGACCACCCGCCCTTCATCCACGGCGTTGACCTTAATCATCTGCGCCGCCCGCTCGGCTACCGGCGCGACAAATTCGCCGACCAATATTGAAACCACGACCAAAATCAGGCCTGCCAGCATAACCGCCCTAATAATGCCCAAAATGGATAAACCGGCCGCTCGCATGGCAATAAGCTCGCGGTTATTACCCATCGCCCCCAATATAAACAGACTGCCTAATAAGGCGGATGCAGGCATCAATTCATAAAAAACGGAAGGCGAAGTCAGCGCAAGATAATAAAAAATCTCTGTTAAGCCGTAGTGCCCTTTGCCCAGATCCTTTAGCTGATCGCTAAAGGTAAACAAATTGAATAAGGTCAATAATAATAAAGTAGCGACTAAAGAACCCTTTAATATTTCCCTGACTATGTAACCTGTTAATACATTCACTTGCCCACCTTTTCCCTAACCTTCATAACCAGCCATTGCCATCCGTACAATCTTGCCAATAAGACTCCGCCTACCAACAACAACAAGGTATTGACGCCAAAAACCCCCAGCCATGCGGGAATAGTTTGGTTCATTACCCAGCTCTGGCTGACACGAATAAAATTTCCATAGCTGAAATAGATTAAAAAGCCGACCAGCATGTTCCCGTAAACACCGCCTCGAGGCGACATTTGAGCCAAAGGTACGGCAATAAAACTAAGTAACACTATCCCCATCGGTATAGAAAACCGACGCTGTAATTCGGCAATATCGGTTATTTGACCGGAACTCGCCAAAGTACCGCTGGCAACCGACTCCTTTCCGAAATTTGCGGCAGATTCTTTGGTCTCCATTCTCACTGCATATTCGGTGAACTGTTCAAGCACATAATTTAAGGCTCCAGGCTGCCCCTGTATGCGCTCGCCATTTTCCAATACGACATAGCGCCCGTCAGGCAGATCCCTCAACCTGCCCACTTCGGCATTAATAATCGCCAAGCGGTCTCCCTGCCGGTGCTGTACAAAGACCTGGTGCATGGTTTTATCGTCATCGATTTTTTCCACATAAAAAACCAGATCACCCTGACTGTATTCGCTAAATTTTCCGGCGGCAATACCCCTGAGATCGGCCGATTCCTTATCCTGATGCATCAGCTCCTCCATCATGGCTTCCGCCCAGGGCGAGACGTAAAACGACAAGCCTGCCGACAGCACACTTAAAGGAAAAACCAGCAGGAATATGGATCGATAGACTGTCCCCGCCCCGCCACCGGCTGAAGCCACTGCCGACATTTCCTGATCCCGGTACATTCTGCCCAAGACCATCAACACCGCCATAAACAAGGCTGCCGGTAAAAAGGCGGCGCTGGCAATAATCGTTTTCAAGCCCAGCACGGTCAGCAAGGTTTGATTGGATACCTGGCCTTCGACAGCCCTGTCAAGAATCCTGATGAACTGTCGACTAACAATAATAACGACAATCACCGACCAAACCGCCAATAACGTCCTTAACAAGTCCAAAGCAACCATTTTGTCCAGGACCGTAACTAACTTACGCCGCCCCATTTTATAGCCTTTAGTCCAATTCGCTTCCAAGCGTGTCTCCCCCATCAAAAACGTGTGTGCGTTGTTATACAACGAAAGTAAAAGGCGCAAAGTCGAAAACGTATCGACCGCTGCCTTGAGCCGGTAAATTATGAACTATTTTATAGAAACCACGCTATTCGAAGTAACTCATTATGATTGAGCCACTCATTTCGCATATCTTAAAGAAATTGCACACCCGCCAAAATAAAATCATAATACATTGATTGTTATTTGTTTTTTAATCAATTACCCTGATAAAAGATGTGTTGAATGCCGAATTGTATTATCATTGCCAGCATTTTACTAAGGTCAGTAATTCTAAAGGATCACCAAAAACATGACACCAGCATCTTTGCGTCAATGCCGGATAAATGGAGTATTAACAGTTGTTGCCGGATTTATATGGTTTTTTTTGCTGGGTTACCGTGACCTGATAGAGCCTGATGAGGGGCGCTACGCCGAAATTGCCAGGGAAATGTTGAACTCCGGCAATTGGATTACACCACGCCTCAACGGATTCAAGTATTTTGAAAAACCGCCTTTGCAGTATTGGGGCTCCGCGATCAGCATGGCCTTATTGGGTGAAACCAATGCGGCAGCTAGAGTATGGTGTTCAGGACTCGGCTTTATCGGCGCCTTATGGGTCGGTTTTGTAGGTAGCCGACTTTATGGACGTAGTGCCGGTTATTTCGCATTCCTATTTTCAATCAGCACGGTCCTTTATGCGGGGATGGGACACGCCAACAGCCTGGATATGGGCGTCAGCGCACTGCTGATCATCGCTGTCGGCGCACTGGCGCTGGCTCAGTCAGTGCGGCATCTGCCGGTACAGGAACGAAACTGGATGCTGTTGGCCTGGGCCGCGCTTGCCGGAGCCACACTCAGCAAAGGCCTGATCGGCCTGGTGCTGCCCGGCGGCGCGCTGGTTCTATACACCCTCTGGCAGCGCGACTGGGCCTTGTGGCGTCATTTACATCTGGGCAAAGGCTTACTGGTCTATTTATTGATAGCCGCACCGTGGTTTGTTGCCGTTAGTTATGCAAACCCCGAGTTCCCGCATTTCTTTTTCATTCATGAGCATTTCGAGCGTTTTACCAGCGATGTTCACGGACGCACCAAGTCCAACTGGTATTTCTTCGCGGTCTTTGCAATAGGGGCGATGCCTTGGCTATTCTCGTCATTAAACGGCCTGATTAAACCGCCTTTTTCCTGGCGAGCCGAAGCCGGAAAATTTGAAGCCTCAAGATTGCTTTGGGTTTATGCGATTTTTGTATTTTTCTTTTTTTCAATCTCCCACTCCAAGTTACCGGGCTATATTTTGCCGATGTTTCCGGCACTGGCGCTGTTGGTCGGCGAGAACATGGCTAAGCGCAAGCATTTTATTGCCGACGGCATTGTGGCTATAGTGCTTGCGAGCGTTATATTCATTTTCTTTATCTGGCAAGCCGATAATACCGCAAAGCTTGGCAGGTTAGCGACACACCTCGCACTGTTCCGTCCGTGGATTATTGCAACGGCTGTTTTGGCAGGCGCGGCCGGTATTTCCACACTGTTGCTAAGGCGCAAAAAAAATCTGGCTATCTCCATTTTCGCCCTCTGCGCCCTGCTTGGCATACAAATGCTTTCATGGGGTTATCAAAGTATCAGCGAGTTACGTTCCAGCAGAGTGATGGCGGAAGCGATTCAAGCCTACATCAACAAGAGCGGCAAAGACACCGTGGAGATTTATGATGTTAAGCGCTATGATCAATCGTTGCCTTATTATTTGGGCAGAACCATTAACTTGGTTAGTTTTACCGGCGAACTTGAATTCGGGATTAACCAGGAACCGCAAAAATGGTTAAACGAGGCGGATTTTCTGCCTGTATGGCTAAACTCAGACCAGGCAATAAGCGTGCTGACCCAGACGACCTACGACCAATGGAAACAACAGCAAATCCCCATGCAATTAATCTATGAAAATTCCCGCTATATCGCGGTGGCTCGCCGATGAACCTTATTAGTTTCTGTATTATCCTGACCGGCGTCATGCTGAATGCCGTCGCGCAATTGGCGCTTAAAGCCAGCGTCAGGGAAATGGGCGCTATCGGCCTAAACTTTTCCTCATCCACTACGGCGTTTTTAAGGCTGGCCTGCGAGCCTTTTCTCTGGACAGGATTGGTTTGTTACGGCATCAGCGTCGTCGTCTGGATATTGGCGCTGTCCAGGGTCGATGTCAGCATCGCCTATCCGATGCTGTCCATGGGCTATGTCGTCAATGCGTTTTTCGCGTGGCAGTTGTTCGGCGAATCCATGAATCCTGCCCGCCTGATCGGGATGGGCATCGTCCTTCTCGGCGTTTACGTTTTAGCAAGGAGTTAAGATGCTGCCATTCACTCGCCCCACGCTCGATGCAGAAGAATTTGAAGCCATCAAAGAAGTGCTGCAATCAGGATGGCTGGCAACCGGCCCCAAGGTTGCCGCTTTTGAAAGCGCATTGGCCGATTATATCGGCGGCGATGTCCAGCTTCGGGTGTTCAATTCCGGCACCAGCGCGCTGGAAGCCGTGTTGCTGGCTTACGGAATCGGGCCGGGCGACGAAGTTATCGTCCCGGCGATGAGCTTTGTCGCCAGCGCCAATATTATCGTTCGCTGCGGCGCAACGCCCAAATTTGTCGATGTCGATTTGGTCTCCCGCAATATCGATGCTGCGGCGGTTGCGGCGGCAATCACGCCCAACACCAAGGCCGTTATACCGGTGCATTTTGCCGGCCGCGCTGTCGATATGGATCCTATTTATCAGCTGGCCGAGCAGCATGACCTACTGGTGCTTGAAGACGCCGCCCAGGCAATCGGCACTCAATATAAGGGCCGCCAGATCGGCAATTCGGGTAATCCGGTCTGTTTCAGCTTTCATCCCAATAAGAACATGACCACGATTGAAGGCGGCGCGCTTGCCATCAACGATCCCGTTTTACTGAAAAAAATCGAAGGCATTCGTTTTCACGGCATCGAAAGAGACGCGCAGGGCGGCATGGATGTGACGGCATGGGGCGGCAAAATGAATATGCCGGATGTGAGTGCGGCGCTGGGCTTGGTGCAATTGAAGAAACTGGACGGCTTTAACCGGAAACGCCGGACGCTGGTTGAGCGCTATTTACAGCAACTTCCTGCTCATGACGCATTGGTGTTGCCTGCCGACGTAGAAGGCCACAGCTGGCATATGTTCTGTATCCTGCTCGATTGGGAGAAGATAGGCCTGAACCGTAACCAGACTCTCGAAGTACTCAAACAGCAATCCATCACTGCGGGCATCCATTACCCGGCTATGCATCTGTTTTCGCTTTATCGTCAATACGGCTACAAGCCCGGCGATTTTCCTAATGCCGAAAGGATCGGCGAGCAAACCTTAACGCTCCCGCTATTTCCCGGCATGGAAGAGAATGACGTTGACAGGGTCTGCTCGGCAGTGATTTCATTGCTGAATGGCACTTATTAATCAAGAGCAGCGTAATTACCGCGTTGCGCTAAGTTTTACAGCGCCCTTACCGATTTAAAACCATACTCCTGAATTTAAATGACGAACAATTTTGAAACCCCGGAAGTATCCATCGTTATCCCTGTCTATAACGAAGAAGCCGTTTTATCGCTACTGTTTGAAAGGCTCTACCCCGTCCTGGAAAACCTTAAGCACCGCTACGAAGTCATTTTTGTCGATGACGGTAGCCGCGACCAATCGGCCGCCTTACTCCGCAAGCAGTTTCAACTTTACCCCGATACCACCCGCGTCGTGTTCCTGCGCGCCAACGCAGGACAGCATGCGGCGCTGATTGCGGGTTTTGAACGCGCCAGAGGGAACTATATCCTGACCCTGGATGCCGACCTGCAAAATCCCCCTGAAGAAATCCCCAACCTGCTGCTGCAAATGGATGCCGGTTACGATTATGTCGGTACTATCCGGCGGCAGCGTAAAGATAGCCTCTGGCGGCATTGGGCCTCATTGGCGATGAATCGCTTACGCGAAAAAATCACCCGCATTCATATTACCGATCAGGGCTGTATGATGCGGGGTTATCACCGCGACATTATCGATGCGGTTTTGGCCACCACCGAAACCAATACCTTTATACCGGCGCTGGCCTATCTTTATGCCGGAAATCCCACTGAAATCGTTATTGACCACGAAGAACGCGCGGCCGGGGAATCGAAATATTCGCTGTTCAAGTTAATCCATCTTAATTTCGACTTGATGACAGGATTCTCGATTGCCCCCTTGCAGGCATTTTCTTTGCTCGGCATCGGCGTTTCCATACTCTCGCTGCTCTTTGTATTTTATCTGGGCTGGCGCAGACTGACGGTTGGGCCGGAAGCTGAGGGCGTTTTTACGCTGTTCGCCATTGTGTTCTTTTTGATCGGCATTCTGTTGTTCGGTATCGGCCTGTTGGGCGAATACATCGGCCGAATATATTCCCAGACCCGGTCGCGCCCCCGTTATCTGATCAAGGCTGTGCTGGATAATGCCAAGAGCGACAAATCTTGATGAAGACCTCAGCCGTTGTTTTTGCCTACCACAACATTGGCGTTACCGGCATAGAGTGCCTACTGCAAGCCGGGGTCGATATTAAACTGGTGGTCACCCACCAGGATGATCCCGAGGAAAATATCTGGTTCGGCAGCGTTGCCAAACTGGCAAACAGGCATCGGATTCCAGTGATAACGCCGGACAATCCCAATCAGGCGGACGTCATCAACCACATTGCCGACCTTGAACCGCAATGGTTTTTTTCCTTTTATTACCGGCACATGCTAAGCCCCGAACTGCTGGCGATCCCGCCCCGAGGCGCTTATAACCTGCACGGTTCGTTACTGCCTAAATACCGGGGCCGCGCGCCGGTCAATTGGGCGGTTTTGCATGGCGAAGCGACAACCGGCGTCAGCCTGCATCAAATGGTGGCAAAGCCCGATGCCGGTTCGCTGATCGACCAGCAAGCCGTCGCCATTTTGCCCAACGATACGGCTCACGATGTTTTTTTAAAGCTTACCCCGGCCGCAAAAACGCTGCTGGATCGCTGTTTGCCATTACTGCTGACCGGAAACATAGACCCCAAACCCTTGGATCTTGCTCAAGGCAGTTATTTCGGCGGCCGCAAGCCGGAACACGGCCGCATCGACTGGCAGCAATCGGCCTGGAATATCCATAATCTGGTCAGGGCTGTGGCGCCCCCTTATCCGGGCGCATTCTTCGATAGTAGCGGCAGGCGTTTTTTCCTGCTCGGCAGTCATTACAGCGGCGAAACCGCCGTGCATTCGGGCAAAGTTTGCATTTATTGGGTGGACGGTCATTTTTATGCCGACTGCGCCGATAATAACCGCTTCCGTATTGAACAACTTAGCTGTGACGGCATAGCGCTGGATCATTCCGCTTTCAAAGCCATGACCGGTGATGAACTGTTATCGCTAAACGACTAACAATTTTTAATCTAACCAACTAGGAACTTATGAACGTACTCATACTGGGTGTCAATGGTTTTATCGGCCATCATCTTTCGAAACGCATACTCGAAACCACCGATTGGCATGTCTACGGTATGGACATGCAATCCAACCGTGTTGAAGCATTCCGCGAGCATGAACGCTTTCATTTTTTTGAAGGCGACATCACCATTAATCATGAGTGGATGGAATATCACATTAAAAAATGCGACGTGATTCTGCCGCTGGTTGCCATCGCCACGCCTGCCACTTATGTGACCCACCCGCTGGCGGTATTCGAACTGGATTTCGAGGCGAACCTGCCGATTATCCGCGCCTGCGTAAAATACAGAAAACGCGTGCTGTTCCCTTCGACCTCGGAAGTTTACGGCATGTGCAAGGATGATGAATTCCATCCTTACGAATCCGAACTGGTCTTGGGCCCGCTGAACAAACCGCGCTGGATTTACTCCTGCTCCAAGCAATTGCTGGATCGGGTTATCTGCGCTTACGGTCAGGAACAAGGTTTCGATTACACGCTGTTCAGACCTTTTAACTGGATAGGCCCCGGCCTCGACAGCATCCATACGCCAAAAGAAGGCAGCTCACGGGTAGTAACCCAGTTTCTGGGCCATATCGCCCGAGGCGAATCCATCAAGCTGGTCGATGGCGGACAGCAACGCCGCAGCTTTACCTTTGTCAGCGATGGTATCGACGCCTTGGTGCGCATCATCAAAAATGAAAACGGCAAGGCGACCGGCAATATATATAACATCGGCAATCCGGCCAACGACCTGTCAATCAGGGAACTTGCCGAACTGATGCTGAAAATCGCCAAGGAACATCCGGAATACAAGGATCTGGCCGCCAAAGTCGAACTGATCGACACCAGCGCCAACGATTACTACGGCAAAGGCTATCAGGACGTTAAAACCCGAGTGCCGTGGATCGGCAATACCATGGATGACCTGAGCTGGAAGCCTGAAGTCACCGTGGAAGATGCCTTGCGCAAAATTTTCGACGCTTACAGCCATGAGGTTGCAGCCGCAAGGGAACTGATCGATCAAGACCAAACCCTATGAAAATCGCACTGAAAGTCGATGTGGATACACTGCGCGGTACGCTGGAAGGCGTGCCCGCGTTGCTGGATTTGTACCAACGCTACGGCGTAAAAGCCACATTTCTTTTCAGCCTCGGCCCCGACCATACCGGTCGGGCGCTGCGCCGGATATTCAGGCCGGGATTCTTCAGCAAGGTTCAGCGCACCTCGGTGCTGAGCCACTACGGACTGAAAACCTTGCTCTACGGCACCTTTCTCCCCGGCCCGCATATCGGCCGGAGGGGGCGCGACATCATGCGCCAAGTCGAGAAGGCCGGGCATGAAGTCGGTGTGCATTGCTACGACCACATCCGCTGGCAGGATTTTGTCGCCAATCGCGATGCCGAGTGGACGCAAAAAGAAATGCAGGCGGCCATCGATTCATTTCAGGATGTATTCGGCCACCAGCCTTCCGTGCATGGCGCGGCCGGCTGGCAACTGAACAAACACACGTTACAACTGGAACAGCAACTGGGCTTTCGTTATGCCAGCGACTGCCGCGGCCAGTCACCGTTTATCCCGCAGATGGAAGGCGAAACGTTTCAATGCCCGCAAATCCCCACCACCCTGCCGACCTTGGACGAACTGCTTGGCTGCAACGGTATCACCGAAGCCAACGTGCATGAAGCGGTATTCGCCGCCAGCCGCAAGCCCGCGCCGGAAGGTCATGTGTATACCTTGCATGCGGAACTGGAAGGCATGAAACTGCTGCCGGTCATGGAAAAACTGCTGCAACTGTGGCAAAAAGCCGAAGATGACATCGGTACGCTGGCAGAATATGTCGCCGACCTCGATACCGCTACTTTGCCATGTCATGAATTGGTTATGTCGGAAATTGAGGGGCGTTCCGGTGTGTTGGCCGTGCAAGGATCGAAGATCGTCACGTAGGCCGAAAACGGGTATTTCCGGCTTGTCGATGGGTGCGACAGCCGGACGGGGCATGTTGCCCCGTCCGAAACGTTTAGCGTTAGTTAAGTGTAACTGTTTAACTCAGGCATCTCAAAAACGTTAGGGACGGGGTTGCAAACCCCCTCCCGCTTTTGGAATCTTAATTAATCCATAGGGAAAGGTAGGATCAAAAACGTATGATTACTCCCATCAATCAGCAACTGCTCAAAAAGCTTAGTATGGAGGCCATAGCATCGCCTCGCCGTCGTAAGAACCACAATTTTCATGAAAATAGTGAAGCTCAAACACACCGATTATTAAATGCTATAGAACCAAATTCATATGTTATGCCACACAAGCATAACGACCCAAACAAAGGGGAAACTATAATTTGCCTTTCCGGCAAACTGGGCTTAATAGTTTTCGATTCAACAGGCAACGTTGAGCAAAAGCTAACGTTAGAAGCAAATAGCGAGACTGTTGGAGTTGACATTCCTTACGGTACTTTTCACACGGTGTTCGCATTGAAAAATGGAACCGTGTTCTTTGAAGCTAAAGCAGGGCCATTTGTTCCACTTAAAGCTGAAGAGCAAGCACCATGGGCCCCAATCGAAGGTGATGATTCAGTTACAAATTATCTCGCAACGCTCTATGCTATGTTTGATTGATTTGAAAACCCAAAGTTTATTATCCATATCTTTATTACACTTAAGAAGACGCCTTCATAAGCTGTTAATTGGTACTATGCCCAATCCCCGTTACCAACTCCGTAGGCCGGAAACACCTGTTTGAGCGATAGCGAAAACAGGTGTTTCCGGCAAACATCGTGCGAATCCGCCGGAAACGCCACCTCGCGCTACGCGCTTGGATGGCCTTATTCCGGCCTTGTATATTAAATGCATCTCTAAAGCACAGGATTATGTGACACAAAAAAGTTTATAGTGATAAGTGATTTTCTGGGGAAGCCGATCCGGCCTTAAGCTCTGAGCTTGTTCGTAGATAGGCTCCC
>Ga0208888_100034_pt1 | contig 132147 bp, 117 predicted proteins | sample LakWasM115_HOW13_2_FD_183929 | JGI IMG/M metagenome (GOLD analysis project Ga0208888, IMG submission 183929) | Freshwater sediment methanotrophic microbial communities from Lake Washington under simulated oxygen tension - Sediment Metagenome... | ecosystem: Environmental > Aquatic > Freshwater...
GGGAGCCTATCTACGAACAAGCTCAGAGCTTAAGGCCGGATCGGCTTCCCCAGAAAATCACTTATCACTATAAACTTTTTTGTGTCACATAATCCTGTGCTTTAGAGATGCATTTAATATACAAGGCCGGAATAAGCCGGTTCGAGCGATAGCGAGAACAGGCGTTTCCGGCAATCACCACCCAAACTCGCCGGAAACGCCACCTCGCGCTACGCGCTTGGATGGTCTTATTCCGGCCTACGTCCCTGCGTTGAGATACCCTGCATTTCGGCGCGTTGATCGCGACTCGCGGCGCAGCGCACCTTGACTGCATTCCCATTCAGCGCGTGGGAACGAAGCAATCACTCCACCGGAAATATCAAATAATCCGTCCACTTGACCTCGCCGCCCGCTTGGTCGGGACTGGGCAGCATCGCCGCATTCCAGCCGCCGCCCAAGGCTTTGACCAGTTGCACCGTGGCGGACATCCGGTTGCTGTGCAGCTGCACGGCGGTCTGCCGGTTGGACAAGGCGGCGGTTTGCGCGGTCATCACATTCAGGTAACTGATGGTTCCGGCCTGATATTGATTGATGGTCAGCGCCAGCGCCTGGTTGGCTGCGGCTACGGCTTTATCCTGCACCTGTTTTTCTTCCTCCAGTATCCGTAAAGCGGCCAGATTGTCTTCCACTTCCTGAAAACCGGTCAGCACCGTTTGCCGGTAAGCGGCGACATTGGCATCGAAACCGTCGATCGCCTGCTTGTACTGGGCGTTTTTAGCGCCGCCGTCGAATACCGTCAACGCCGCACCGGCCGGACCCAGCGCCCAATAGCGACTAGCCGCCTTGAACAAATTATCCAAGGTGGAGGTTTGAAAACCATTGGTAACGGCCAGATTCAAGCTTGGGTAATAAGCCGCTTTGGCTACGCCGATCTGGGCATTGGCCGCGGCGATTTTGCGTTCGGCGGCGGCAATGTCGGGACGCCGTTCCAGCAGCTCCGAAGGCAGGCTGACCGGAATCGACGGCGGCTGCACGTCCAACGGCGCAGAAGCCAGGGACAATTCCGCCGGGGTCTTGCCGATCAACACCGCAATCGCATGCTCCAATTTCGCCCGCTGTACGCCGAGATTGATGGCTTGGGCGCGCACCGATTCCAGCTGGGTTTCGGCCTGCATCACGTCGCTCTTGGCGACCATGCCGACCGCATAACGGTTTTTGATGATTTGCAGGGTCCGGCTGTAAGCATCCACGGTTTCATCCAGCAACGCTTTTTGCGCATCCAATGCCTTTAACTGAAAGTAATCGTCGGCCAATGTCGCTTCGCTGGACAGCCGCAACGCCTGCAAGGTGGCGGCGCTGGCTTGGGCGCTGCCGGTGTTGGCTTCAACCTGGCGACTGACGCTGCCCCATAAGTCCGGCTCCCAGGCAATTGCCCCGGCGACGCCGAACAGGTTCCTGACGCCCGACACCGCCACGCTTTGGCCGCTGGCGGCGCGGAAACGGTTGGTCGTGCCGGTCAGATTGAGTATCGGAAAAAAACCGGATTGCGCCGATTGCACCAGATGCTGGGCTTGGCGGTATTGCGCCTCGGCCTGGATGATCGACTGGTTGGCGGCGGCGACCTGTTCTTCCAATTTATTAAGCCGGGGATCGTTGAAAATTTCCCACCATTTGCCGGACAGCACATTGTCGCGGGGCTGGGCCTGTTTCCAGCCTTTGCTTTCCTTGAACTCATTGGAAATCTTGGCTTCGGGGCGGACATAGTCGGGACCTACCGTGCAACCGGCCAGTTGTGCGGTTAATAAGGCATAAATCAGGGGTTGGCTAATGCGAACTGTCATGTAGGTCTCAAGGATAAGTAGCTAACAAAAAAATCTTAAAATTCACCACGAAGGCACGAAGTTTTGTTTCTCAAGCGGGGCGGGGGTTGCAACACCGCTCCTAATGTTTCTGCGATGACTAAGTATAGTGAGCGTACTTAGCCAACGAAAAACGTTTCGGACGGCGCAACATGCCCCGTCCGACTTGTGGAGAATTTTGTCTCGTTCCCACGCGCTGCGTGGGAATGCAGGATGGGACGCGCTGCGTCCTGCTTAGAGATACTCTGCATTTCAGCTTGTTGACCGCGCGACTCGCGGCGCAGCGCGCCTTGACTGCATTCCCACGCGGCGCGTGGGAACGAGAAAAGTGGTCGCACTTACACTTACGTTCCAGACGGAACAACATGTCCCGTCCGGCTTGTGAGTCGCCGAGAACACGGAGTTTCATCTCTTCCTGTCCTTCGTGTCTTCGTGGTGAATAAGAAATTGGGGCGTTCATTGTATTGAAAGATTTTGCCTGCTTCGAAAGCGGCCGCCAAACCACAGCCGGAAACGATCCAGGTAAAGGTAGACGACCGGTGTCGTATACAGCGTCAGCATCTGGCTAAAGATCAGCCCGCCGACGATGGAAATGCCCAACGGTTGGCGCAGTTCCGCGCCGTAACCGGTGCCCAGAGCCAGCGGCAGCGCGCCGAACAGCGCGGCCAGCGTAGTCATCATGATCGGCCGAAAGCGCAGCAGGCAGGCTTGAAAAATCGCCTCGCGGGAATCCAGGCCGTACTCGCGTTCGGCATACAATGCAAAGTCGATCATCATGATCGCGTTCTTCTTGACGATGCCGATCAGTAAAATGACGCCGATCAGCGCGATGATGCTGAACTCGGTATCGCAAGCCATCAACGCCAGCAGCGCGCCGACGCCCGCGGAAGGCAGCGTGGACAGGATGGTCAGCGGGTGGATATAGCTTTCGTAGAGTACGCCCAGCACGATATAGATGCTGAACAACGCGGCCAGAATCAAAAAAGGCTGGTTGCGTAACGATTCCTTGAAGGCTTTGGCCGAACCCTGAAAACTGCCTTGAACGGCATTCGGCACGCCGATGTCGCGCATGGTTTTTTCGATCAGTTGGGTGGCGGTGGACAGCGAGGTGCCGGGCTTAAGATTAAACGACAACGTGGCGGCGGCGAACTGGCCTTGATGATTGACCGACAGCGGCGTGTTGGTTGGCGCAAAACCGGCCAGCGCCGACAACGGCACCTGGACTGCGCCCGGTTGTTCGCCGGACGGCAGGCGCTTGGCCGGTACGCTGATATACACCTGCTTTAAGGCTTCGGGACTTTGCCAATATTCCGGGGCCAATTCCATGACTACCCGGTACTGGTTGAGCGGGTTATAAATCACCGAAACCTGGCGCTGGCCGAAAGCGTCGTTAAGGCTGGCGTCGATCATGGCCTGGCTGACGCCGTAGCGCGACGCCATATCCCGGTTGACCACCAAGCCGATCTGCTGCCCCTTGTCTTGCTGACTGGAGCTGACGTCGCTGAGTTCCGGCAGCTTGGACAGTGCGGCGACCACTTTCGGCATCCATTCACGGAGCAGGCCCAGGTCGTCGGATTGCAAGGCGTAGTCGAACGAGCCGAACGAGGGCCGGCCGCCGATACGCAGTTCTTGCGCCGCGAACATATGCAACTCCGCGCCGGGAATGCGCTTGACCTTCTCGCGCAAACGGCCCATCACTTCTTCAATGGGCTCCCGTTCCCCGTGCGGCTTCAGCACCACGAAGACTCGGGCGCTATTGCCGCTCTGCTGGCTGCCGGCAATCCCGGCCACCGTATTGACCGCCGGATCCTGTCGCAACAGCTCGGAAATCTGGAAAAATTTTTTCTGTAAGGCCCAAAAAGAAGTGCCTTGATCGGTTTGAATCTCGCCCAGCAACCTGCCGCCGTCCTGAGTCGGGAAAAAGCCTTTGTCGATGATGGTGTACAGATAAACATTGAGGCCTATGGTGCCGAGCAAGATCAGCATCATGATACGACCGTGACGCAACGCCCAGCGCAGCGAACTTTCGTAAGCTGCCTGCACCCGGTCGAATGCCCGGCCTATGCCTTGATAGATGCGGCCATGCTGCGGACTTTCCCTGCCCACCCAACGCGCGCACAGCATCGGCGTGACGGTCAGCGAAATCAGCAGCGACACCAGCACCGCCGCCGACAGCGTCACCGCAAACTCCCTGAACATACGGCCGACCACGCCGCCCATCAACAAAATCGGCAGGAACACCGCGACCAGCGACACGCTCATCGCCATCACCGTAAAGCCGACTTCCTTGGCGGCCAACAGCGCGGCCTTGAACGGTGCCACGCCTTTTTCGATATGGCGGCTGGTGTTTTCCAGCACCACGATCGCGTCGTCGACCACAAAGCCGGTGGCGATGGTCAGCGCCATCAAGGTCAGGTTATTCAGGCTGTAGTTGAAAAAATACATGGCCGCACAAGCGCCGAGCAAGGACGCCGGCACCGCAATAATCGGCACCAGCGTAGAACGCAGGTCTCGCAGGAACACCAGCACCACCAGGATGACCAGCACGATGGCAATCAACAAACTGTGCTCGACTTCGGTAATCGAAGCCCGGATGGTCAGCGACCGGTCGATAACCACCGACAGGTCGATCGCGCTGGGGATCGAGGCGCGTAGTTCCGGCAATAGGGCCTGCACCTGGTCGACGGTTTGAATCACGTTGGCCAGCGGTTGCTTCCTGAGAATCAGCAGCACCGACTGCTTGCCGTTTTTCAAGCCGGTATTGCGCAAGTCCTCGACCGAATCGACCACCTCGCCGAGATCGGCAATCCTGACCGGCGCGCCGTTGCGGTAACTGACGATCAGCGGCAGGTAATCCGCCGCTTTGCGGGCCTGGTCATTGGCCTGAATCTGCCAGCGTTGCTCATCGTTTTCCAGCACGCCTTTCGGCCGGGTGATGTTGGTTTGGGTAATGGTGTTTCTGACATCCTCCAGGCCGATGCCGTATTTGGTCAGCGCATTGGGGTTCAATTCGACCCGCACCGCGGGTAACGCCGCACCGCCGATCTGTACCTGGCCGATGCCGGGAATCTGCGATATTTTCTGCGCCAGGATGGTCGAGGCCGCATCGTACATCTGGCCTCGGCTGAGCGTGTCTGAAGTCAGCGCCAGTATCAGGATCGGCGAGTCGGACGGATTATCCCGCCGGTAACTGGGACGATTGGGCATACTGGTAGGCAACAGGCTGGCCGCGGCATTGATCGCCGCCTGCACATCGCGGGCCGCGCCGTTGATGTCGCGATCCAGGTCGAATTGCAGGGTAATCTGGGTAGAACCTTGCGAACTGCTGGAAGTCATTTCGGTAATACCGGCGATGCGTCCCAAGGCCCGTTCCAGCGGCGTGGCGACCGTGGCCGCCATGGTTTCGGCGCTGGCTCCCGGCAACTGGGCCTGCACATTGATGGTCGGAAAATCCACCTGCGGCAGCGACGATACCGGCAAGTTCAGGAAAGCCAGGATACCGGCCAGAACAATGGCCAAGGTCAGCAGACTGGTAGCGACCGGGCGGTAAATGAACAGTGCCGACAGGTTCATAGTTTTTTGTCCACGAAAGACACGAAAAGCACGAAAATTTCACCCAATGACTTTTCCCGTCTTTCGTGGATACCCAGTAGCGGTGGAGTCGTTTTTGCGAAACGACTGAGCGTGACGGGGTTTGCAACCCCGTCACTCACGTTTCGTAATCTATTGAGTCCTGGAAACGTTTCGGTCGGGGTTACAAACCCCGACCGGCATTGGTATGCCAATACAACATCCTGCTTTTTTCGTGTCTTTCGTGTTTTTCGTGGACTAATTAAGGATCTTAAATTCATCACAAACTCCCGTCGTCTTCAATAGCTTCAGGCGGGTTTAACTTTAGCCGGCCGGACACGCGCCGCGCCAAACTATCCATCCATAAATAAATCACCGGCGTGGTATACAAAGTCAACAACTGGCTGAGCAGCAAGCCGCCGACCATGGTAATGCCCAACGGATGGCGCAACTCCGAGCCGACGCCGCTGCCCAGCATCAACGGCAACGCGCCGAGCAATGCCGCCAACGTGGTCATCAGGATCGGCCGAAAGCGCAGCAGGCAGGCTTGAAAAATCGCCTCTTCCGGCGACATGCCTTGCTTGCGCTCGGCATCCAGCGCGAAATCGATCATCATGATCGCGTTCTTCTTGACGATACCGATCAACAAAATAATCCCGATAATGCCGATGATGCCCAAATCGCCGCCGGAAACGATCAAGGCCAGCAATGCGCCTACTCCGGCGGACGGCAGCGTGGACAGAATGGTGATCGGGTGGATATAGCTTTCGTACAGCACGCCGAGCACGATGTACACGGTGACGATCGCGGCCAGGATCAGCCACAGGGTATTGCCCAACGAAGCCTGAAACGCCAGCGCCGCGCCCTGGTAACTGGTGCGGATACTCAACGGCAAATCGATCTCCTGCTTGATGCGGTCGATCGCCTTCACCGCATCGCCCAGCGCCGCGCCCGGCGCCAGGTTAAAAGACAGCGTCGCGACCGGAAACTGGTCGAGATGGTTGATCGACAGCGGCGTCGGCCGTTCCGATAATTCGGCTATCGCCGACAGCGGCACCTGCGTGCCGTTGCTGGAAGGAATCCGTAAGTCGTTCAGGGCTTCCGGCGAAGTTTGCTCGGCCGGATCGACTTCAAGCACCACCCGGTACTGGTTGGACTGGGTGAAAATAGTCGATACCAGCCGTTGCCCGTAAGCGCTGTACAGCGCATTATCGATCGCCGCGGTAGTGACGCCGAAACGGCTGGCGGTGCTGCGGTCGATGTTGACATAGACTTGTTGCCCCTGATCCTGCACATCGCTGGTCACATCGGCAAACTCCGGCTGACCGGAAAGTGCCTGCACAAGCTTATGCGTCCAGCGGTTCAATTCGTCAATATCGGGCGTCTCCAGCGTGAACTGGTACTGGGTGCGGCTGACCCGGTTCTCCATGGTCAGATCCTGCACCGGCTGCAAATACAGGGTCACTCCGGTCAGCACGGCCAGTTTGGGTTTCAGCCGGGCGATCACTTCGGTTGCGCTCAGTTTGCGTTCGGCCAGCGGCTTCAGGTTGATCAGGAAGCGTCCGGCGTTGGGCGTGGTATTCACGCCGTCGACGCCGATGAACGACGACAGGCTGTCTACCGCCGGGTCCTCAAGCAGCAGTGCGGCCAACTTTTGCTGATGTTCGGCCATCGCCGAAAAGGACACGCTTTGCGGCGCTTCGGAAAAACCCTGAATGATGCCGGTATCCTGTACCGGGAAAAATCCCTTCGGGATGAAGATATACAACGCCACGGTCAATGCGGCGGTGGCGAAAAACACCGATAGGGTCAGGACTTGCCGCTGCATGACCCATTCCAGGCTGCGGCCGTAAGCGGCAATCAGCTTGTCGAACCAATCGTCGCCGGGCTTTTCGGCATGCTCTTCATGCGGACGCAGCAGCTTGGCGCACATCATCGGCGTCAGCGTCAGCGATACGATGGCGGAAATCAGGATCGCCACCGCCAGCGTGATCGCAAATTCCCTGAACAAGCGGCCGACCACGTCGCCCATGAACAGCAGCGGAATCAGCACAGCGACCAGCGAAAAAGTCAGCGAAATGATGGTAAAGCCGATTTGTTCGGAGCCTTTCAGCGCGGCTTTCAACGGCGATTCGCCGCGCTCGATGTAACGGGAGATATTCTCGATGACCACGATCGCATCGTCGACCACGAAACCGGTGGCGATGGTCAGCGCCATCAGCGTTAAATTGTTGATGCTGAACTCGGCCAGATACATCACCGCGAAAGTGCCGACCAACGACAGCGGCACCGCGACGCCCGGAATGATGGTGGCCGGGACGTTGCGCAGGAACAGGAAAATCACCATCACCACCAGCGCCACCGCCAACAGCAACTCGAACTGCACATCATGCACCGAGGCGCGGATGGTCACGGTACGGTCGGTCAGCGGCAGCACCTCGACGCTGAGCGGCAACGACGCCTGTAATTTCGGCAGCAGTTCCTTGATCCGGTCGACCACCTCGATCACGTTCGCGCCGGGCTGGCGCTGGATGTTGACGATCACCGCCGCCTCTTTGTTCGCCCAGGCCGCCAGCCGGACATTTTCCGCGCCGTCGATCACTTCGGCGACTTCGGACAGCCGCACCGGCGCAGCGTTGCGGTAAGCCACCACTAAATCCTGGTATTCCGCCGCCGAGCGCAACTGGTCGTTGCTGTCGATAATCGCCGAGCGCATCGGCCCGTTGAACATGCCTTTGGGCTGGTTGACGTTGGCGGCGGCGATCGCGCTGCGCACATCTTCCAGGCTGATGCCGTAAGCGGCCAGCGCTTTATGGTTGGCCTGAATCCGCACCGCAGGCCGCTGGCCGCCGCTGATGCTGACCATGCCGACACCGGACAGCTGGGCGATTTTCTGCGCCAAGCGGGTATCGACCAAATCTTCGACCTTGAACAACGGCAAGGCTTTGGAGCTGACCGCCAGCGTCATGATCGGCGTGTCGGCCGGATTGACCTTGCTGTAAATCGGCGCTTGCGGCAAGTCGTTGGGCAGGAAGTTGGCGGCGGCATTGATCGCCGCCTGCACGGTTTGTTCGGCAATATCCAGATCCAGGTTCAGGTTGAATTGCAGGGTAATCACCGACGCGCCGCCGGAGCTGGTCGACGACATCTGAGTCAGTCCCGGCATCTGGCCGAACTGGCGCTCCAGCGGCGCGGTGACCACCGAAGTCATGACCTCGGGGCTGGCGCCCGGATACAAGGTCACCACCTGTATGGTCGGATAATCGACTTGCGGCAAAGCGGAAACCGGCAACATCCGGTAAGCCAGGATGCCGACCAGCAGCATCGCCACCATCAGCAGCGAAGTCGCCACCGGGCGCAGGATGAACAGCCGGGACGGGTTGAACTTCGGCAGGGTGTGGTTTGAGGTTGTCATATTTATCTCGTTCCCACGCGCTGCGTGGGAACGCAGTCAAGGCGCGCTGCGCCGCGAGTCGCGGCCACAACAGACTGAAATGCAGCGTGTATCAATGTAGGACGCAGTGCGTGGAAACGAGAGCAGCTATGGTTTACTGGAATCATGATCAAGGACGCTTATCTTTTTTACGCGACTTGCCTTCGGGCTTGGCCTGCATATTCGGATCCGCCGCCACGGCCAGCCCGTTTTTTTGGGCAATATCGACCCGGCTGCCTTCGTGCAGCTTGTCGACGCCGTCCACCACCACCGTTTCGTCGGCGGCAAGATTACTGAGCACCGCAACCTTGTCCCCTTCGGTCGGCCCCAAGGTGATGCGGCGCACTTGTACGGTTTTTTCCTGGCCGACCACGTAGACAAACGAGCCCTGGGTATCGTGCTGAATGGCGGCGCTGGAAACCACTGTCACGCCGGGCAAAGTATCCAGGTGCATTTTGATGTTGACGAATTGATTGGCGAACAGTGTCCGCTCGTTATTGTCGAATTGCGCTTTCAACTTCAGCGTACCGGTGGTGGGATCGATCTGGTTATCGAGCGCCAGCAATTTGCCGTCGGCCAGCTTGGTTTTACCGGCCCGGTCATAGGCCTCGACGCGGACCGCTTCGTTGGAACGCCAACGCTGCACCACCGCTTGCACATTGTCTTCAGGCAGGGTAAACACCACGCTGACCGGCTGGAGCTGGGTAATCACCACCAGGCCGTTGGTATCGTTGGCATGGACGATATTGCCCTGGTCGATCTGGCGCAACCCGACCCGTCCGGAAATCGGCGCGGTCAGCCGGGCATAACTGAGCTGGAGTTTGGCGTTATTGACCTGGGCTTTATCCATTTCCACAATGCCTTGATACTGTTTGACCTGCGCTTCCTGGGTCATGGTTTGCTGGGCTGAAATCGAATCCTGCTCCAACAGAGTCTGATAACGGTCACGGTCTATTTGGGCATTTTTCAGCAAAGCTTCATCGCGCATCAGCTGCCCTTCGACCTGCTGCAACTGTACCTGGAACGGGCGCGGATCGATTTCGGCCAGCAATTCGCCTTCCTTGACCATCTGGCCTTCGCTGAACACGACCCGCACCAGTTCCCCGTCAACCCGGGGCCGCACGGTCACGGTGCGCAATGCGGTTACCGTACCCAAGCCGTTCAGGTACACCGGAAAATCGGCTTTGCCTGCGCTCTCTATCGCCACTGCCGCCGGTGCGTCTTCGTCGTGCCCGCGTTTGCCGCCCTTGGAAGCGGATTTTTCGTCGGGCGACGACGAATGCTGGAAATAAAAGCCTGCGGCGATAAGCGCCAGCACGATCAGCGATCCGGGCAGTAAAAAAGCGCGGCGTCGGTTGGCGAGCGGGAGTAATTCGTGGCGATTGTCTTGACTCATACGAACGTTTTTTAATTAAGGGTTTGAGAGCGAATGGCTTGAATACCGGCCAGCGAGAATTGCACGACGTGTTCGGCAAAGGCCTTGATGTCGCTCAAATCGCTGGGATGGCTGCGAAACGGCCGGGCGCCTTGCATGTGCTTTAACCGCAACAGTTGAAAACATTGGCCCATGATGCTGGCGTGGCAGTATTGGATTTGTCGCTCGCTGGCCGCCTGTCCCAGACACTCTTTCAGCAAGGCGAACATTTGCAGGCGTTGCGGATTGATTTCCTTTTCCAGAATATCGGCCAGCAACCGGGTGGGCTGCGCCATTTCCTTATGAATAATCGCAAACGAATAGGAGTTTTCATCGCCCATACGCCTGACCAGGGATTTAATCCGCCCGGCCAGCCGTTGTTCCGCCGATGCGTCGTCCATCAGTCCGCCGTCGGGCGGATACAAGTCAAGCTCCCGGTTAAAAGCAAAACGCCAGGATTCCAGGTAAAGGGTTTCCTTGTCGCGAAAATGATAATTAACCGAGGCGATATTGGCTTTCGCCTGCTCGCAGATTTCGGCAATCGTCGCTTCCTGAAAACCTTTCTCGGCAAAGATCCGGCTGGCTGCGGTTAATAGTCGGTTGCGAGTTTGTTCCGACTTGGTGGTTTTAAGGTTCGTCATGTAGGAAAGTTGAAAACAGGATTACATTTGGCAATTGAAATCATAAATTCAAATGCGCATTTGATTTTTTAAAAATCATATATCAGTTTCATGGCATTCCAAATATATTTTTTATTTAGCAAGCTTTGTACCAAGCTTTACGGTGTTGATTTTGTTTGGATTTAACACCTGCTCCGGCCTCGATTGCTCGTAAATCAGCAGCGCTTGTACAGGAACTGCCTGCCAGACAACAGTTTGCTGCCGCCGCTGTCTGTCGGATAATCCTAAAAACCTCAGTTAGTCCACGAAAAGCACGAAAGACACGAAATAAAGCAGTACGTTCGTTGAGCCAGGATTTCACCAAAAATAACTTCCGTTTGGAGTTTCCACGCTCCGCGGCACTGCCATTAAGTTAGTAATTTTAGTGAGTGCTAGTTCCCAAGCTCCAGCTTGGGAATTCGGTGTGGATGGAACGCAGATGACGCTGATGCTTATGATAGACGCAGAATATTCATAAAAAATCCGTGTTCATCATAGTCATCAGCGTCATCTGCGTTCTATTTTTGATGGCTGGAGGCAGGCCAAATAGATCAAGGTAAAAGCATTGCACCGTTACCCTGATCCGAGTCGGACCGGTTATTTGACGGCTTTTGGCTGGCCAATGGCGGTACGCAGATCGGCCAGCGTGACCACGCGCGGACCGTGCAAGGCAGCAATCTGACCGACATCCAGTTTCAGTTTCTGGATGTTCTGGTAAAGATTCACGGAGTAAGGATTAGGCTTGGCCGGTGGCGGCGTATTGACTGCCGGAGGCGTATAAGCGTCGGCTTCGACCAGAATTTTCTCGTTCGGCAGATAGACCAATACGAACGCATCGTTATGTCCGCTGCCCGCAATTGAGTGGATCTCGATATTGCGCTTACCGTCTGAAAGTACATGTTTGCCGGTAAAACTCTCGAAGCGCGCAGGCTTAAGCGACTTGGACAGACGATCGGGATTGATGGTATGCGGCGCAGCCCAAACTTTCTCATAATACGTTTGGTTCGGTTGCAGCGTCACGATCGCAGCCCCTTCATCGACAAAAGTGCGCAAACCGCCCGAATGGTCGAAGTGGGCATGGGTGTTGACCAGGTATTTGATCGGCTTGTTGGGAATGATCTCCTTGAGTTTGGCGATAACGGCCTGCGAGCGTTCTTCATTTTGCGGCGCTTCGACCAGCACAATATGGTCGCGCTGATCGATAGCGACGCTGTGATGGCTGCCGCCGGTCAGGTAATAAACGCCCTCGGCCAGCTTGTTAGGAGTCACGACCACAGCCGGCGCCTTGGCGACTTGCTGGGGTACCGCTATGTCAACCGCCGGGTTCGCCTTGACGGCCGAAACGTTGATGTCCAGCACCGGATAGCCGCCCTGATTGCGGACGATATGAGCGGGAAACTGGATGCCGCCGAAGTCTTTGTAATCGGTGTATTGAGTTTCGACCAGCGTGTCGCCGAGTACCGGATTGTCGATCCAGGTTTGTACCCGCTCGACCTGGTTGTTGGCGTTGATGGTGCCGACATAGCGATACTTGTCGGCTATGCTGAACGATACTTCGGTGCCGCTATCGACAGCCTTCGAAACGGCATGGTTGACTTGCGCCGCTTTCAGGAAGCCTTGCGGGCTTGCCCAGATTTCCGCCAGACGCTCTTCAACAGCCGCCGGTTGAGCGCTTGGCGCCGGAGCAGCATTACCGGCAGCGGCCACGTTCCAGGCGGTGCCGCCGCTGACGTATTGGTCGACCTTTTGCTCAACCGGCGCAGGACGCAAGCGGCCGGGTTCCACGACTTGGCTGCGGGTGATCTGCACCCGCGCACTGGCGGTGTCGTAATTAATGTCGGCGGTAAAGTTTTTCACGTCGAACGGCGGCCAGGACAAATCCGGATTCGGCGCTTGACCGAACTGGTACCAACGCCCGCTGCCTGAAAATTCGATGGATTTAATGCTGTCGGCACCCAAGGCCTCAGACGCCGCCTGCAAGCCCTGCGGTTGCAGCAAACTGCATCCCGCCCCAGTCAATGCGACTGCCAAGCCAACAGCGGTGTATATCAATCTATGCATGAACCCCCCTTGGGTTTGAATATGGTGGAAAAAATAAATATGAAGAGCCAACCAAGTGCAAAGCAAGAGGCATACCAGTCGACTTTGATCAGGGAAAAGGGCACCTGAAGGCACGGTAATGTTGCCTTGGGTGGTAAGAGGCGATTGATCTGTTTTGTAACACGGCCCAGTCATGCTGAAATTCCAGCAGCTTTTGTTGAGACGCTGCTTCTATCGGGGCAGTTTTGCTGCTGTGTTGAAAAACAGAACACGGATGCCAAAAGTAGGCGACACTGGTTAGGCGGATTTAAACGGATTATTTCTTTTGAACAAGCGGGACATCGTCCTTCCTACAGTCCCTTACCCCACATTAGGTGAGAAACATGCCGACAGGCAGACCTTCCAGGTTTTAAAAACCTGGAAGGTCTAACGTGTGCGCCTTACAGCCTATCTCTTCATCAAGTTGATGCGTATGGGGCAAAAAATGGTCCACTACTTGGCTTTGTCTGAGGGAATGCGCTAGTTCCCAAGCTCCTGCTTGGGAACTCAGTGTGGGAAGCTCCAGCTTCCCGTCTCACGAAGCTGAGGCGTGGGAACAATAAAAGGCGCGCACAGCGCGCCCTACGCATGCGGATAAAGGTCGCACCGGCTGTTTTTTTCGTGCTTTTCGTGGACAATCCATAACATCGATCATAATTTGGCAACGCTCTTTTCCTTAACCTTGTCGTCCGGTTTTTTCTGTACTTCCACCACGCTGACCGTCTCGCCTTCGACCAGCAGATCCGACGGACTGGCGACCAGCACATCGCTGGGGCCCATACCTTCCAAAACTTCGACTTCTCGCCCGAAATCGCGACCCAGCTTGACCGGACGAAACGCAATGCGTTTTTCGGCATCGACAATAACGACATGCGTACCCGCCTGATCGATAACCAGCACATTGGCAGGCACAACCAACGGACTGGCTTTGCTGCCGACCACGTTGATCGAGATTTCCACATAGGAGCCGGGCAATAATTTCCCGTCTTTATTGGGTAGCGAAATATCCACCTGCCGTGAACGATTAACAGGGTCCAGGGCGCCTGCAACATGCTCGACACGCGCGGAGACGGACTTACCTTGCGCATCGGCAGGGCGCACCGCCACGTCCTGCCCCACCTTCACATCGTCCGCGTAAGCTTGAGGAACCCAGACGGTCAGGCGGAGCGGATCGATTTGCGTCAGCGCGAACAGTTCCTGGCTGCCCGCGTTGATCAGGCTGCCGACATCGACACTCCGGCGCGTAATGACCCCGGAAAACGGCGCGACGATACGGCGATAATCCTCAACTTTTTCAAGCCGCTTGACGTTGACTTGGGCCGCCGCCAGATCGGCTTCCGCCTGCAGGACAGCACTGCGCTTTTCATCGAACTCCTGTTGAATAACGCTGTCGGTGTCTTTCAGCAGCGTCCATCGCTTTAACGTGGAGCGCGCCAATTCCAGCCTGACTTTGATCTGTGCCGCCGCAGCATGCGCCTGGGCCAATTCCTGCTCCAATTCGGGAACATCGATCACGGCCAACAGCTCGCCTTTCTTGACCTGGTCGCCGATGGTCTTGTGCCAGACGCTCAGGTAACCGTTGCTGCGGGCATAAAGCTGCGTTTCGGTGTTTCCGCGCAAACTGGCAGGCAACACAATTTTGCGCGACGCCTCGCCCGGCTTGGAGCGCACTGCGATGACGCTACGCGACAGGCTGGCCTCGGTGCGCTGCCGCAAGCTCTCGGCTTCGCTCCGATTAATCACCAGTCGCCAGCCTCCGGCCAGCAGTAAAAACAACAACAGCCCGAAGCCGAATCGCCTGACAATAATCAGCGTCCGTTGCGGATGGGATGGCAAAGCAAAGACAGGATTTTGATAATTACTCATGACGGTTTCATTCAGTGATAAGGATAGGTCGAGTCAAATGGCGATGTTCAAGCCAGCGATGCGTGGCGGCGAAAACGATCGGCACAAACAGCAACGTGGACACCGTGGCGAATGCCAACCCACCGATGACCGCGCGGCCCAGCGGCGCGTTCTGTTCGGCGCCCTCGCCCCAGCCGACAGCCATCGGCAGCATGCCGACGATCATCGCAAAGGCGGTCATCATGACCGGCCGCAAGCGGGTGGCTCCGGCTTCCAGCGCTGCGGTCACCGACGGCACACCGTCGCTCAGCCGGGTGCGGGCGAACGAAACCACCAGAATGCTGTTGGCGGTGACCACGCCCATCGACATGATGCTGCCGGTCAAGGCCGGAATGCTCAACGTGGTTCCGGTCAGGAACAAGGTCCAGGCGATTCCGGCCAGCGCCGCCGGTAACGCGCTGACGATAATCATCGGATCGAGCCAGGATTGAAAATTGACCACCAGCAACAAGTACAACAATACGATAGCCACGGCCAGCCCGGTCGCCAGCCCGATAAACGAACTGTTGAGGGTCTGGATCTGTCCGCGCACCGCCAGTTCAACGCCGCGCGGCAACTTGGCCCGGCTGTCCTCGATCAGTCGGTCGATATCAACACTGACCGAACCCAAATCCCGGCCCTCGACATTCGCGTAAATATTAAAAACGTTATTCGAGTTGAAGTGAGTCACTGCCGCAGGTTGCACCGAGCGCTTCATCGTCACCAGATTGCCCAGCAATTGTGGCTGGCGGTTATTGTCGCCGCCCACCGGCGTCCGCATCAGCGCTTCGATGCTGTCGAGATCGAGCGGATTGCCCATCACGCCGATGTTGACCGTGTTGCCATTGTTGGGATTCAGCCAATAGGTCGGCGCGGTTTGCATACTGCCGCTCAGGGTTAGCAGCAGGTTTTGCGCGACGTCGCGAGCCGAAAGTCCCAGTTGCTGAAGCTGCGAACGGTTCATCTCCAGGTCCAGCGACGGCCGGTTGGTGCGTTGGTAAATGTGCGCGTCGACGATGCCGGGAATTTGCCGCAGCCGGTTATTCAGTTCCACGACCAACGGCATGATCTCTTCGGGCTTGCCGCCGACAAACTGGATGTCGATCGGTGCCGGAATACCGAAGTTCAACGTTTGACTGACTTGGTCGGCGGGTTGGAAAAAGAATTCGAGTCCGGGAAAACGGCGCGGCAATTCGGCGCGCAAATCCTTGATATAGTCGACGCTCGGCGCGTGATCGCCGGGACGCAGGGAAATCATGATCTCGGTGTCGGCGGTTTCCACCGTACCGGAGTTGCCGAACAGCGTATTGCGCGTACTATAAGGCCCGCCGATAATATCCAGCACATCGCCCAGTTCGTGCGCCGGAATGCGCTCGCGGATCGCTTTTTCCACCGCGTCTATTTGGCTGGGCATCTCTTCTATCCGCGTCCCCGACGGCGCGCGGACATGCAGCCTGATTTGGCCTGCATCGACCGCCGGAAACAAATCCTGACCGAGCAGCGGCACCAGCGTCAGCGACAACAGGCAAAATCCCAAAAAAGCGGAACCGTAGCGCAAGCGATGGTTAAGCAAATGGCTCAACAGCACCACATACTGCTCCCGGAATACCTCGAAACCATGCTCAAAGACGTGGTGAGTATGCTGGAACATGCGGGCGATGGCGTTGGCCGGAGGCTGGTGCTTGCGGCCATGATGACCCGCCATCATATACATCACCAGCGTCGGCACCAGAGTCCGCGACAGCAAATAGGACGCCAGCATCGCGAACACCACCGCCTCGGCCATCGGCACGAACAGGCTGTGCGCAACGCCGGTCAGAAAGAACATCGGCACGAACACGATGCAGATACACAACGTCGATACGAAAGCCGGCATCGCGATTTCCGCGGCACCGTCAAGAATAGCCTGACGCGGATTTTTGCCCATCAACATTTGCCGCTCGATATTTTCGATTTCGACGGTCGCATCGTCGACCAATACGCCCACGGCCAGCGCCAAACCGCCCATCGTCATCAGGTTGATGGTTTCGCCGATCAGGTACAGCACAATCAGCGAGCACATGATCGATAGCGGGATCGACACCGCGATAATGCAGGTGCTCCGCCAGTTGCCGAGGAACAGCAGTATCATCGCGGCGGTTAAACCGGCGGCGATCAAGCCCTCGTGGATCACGTTGCCGATTGCCGCCTTGACGAACAGCGACTGGTCGAACATCAGTTTCATGTTAATGCCTTCGGGCATCTGCGCCAGCATTTTCGGGATGACCTGCTTCACGTGATCGACGACGTCCAGCGTCGATACTCTGCCTCGTTTAAAAATGGAAGTAAGAATGCCGCGTTCGCCGTTCTGGCGTGCGATGGTGGTCTGCGGCGCTGAGCCGTCGCGCACATTGGCGACGTCGCGGATCAGCGTGGTCGTGCCGTTGACCGTGCGCACCGGAATATCGCCGATGCGGGGAATCGCGGCAATCGCGCCGTTCAGCGTAACGTCGTACTCGGTCGAACCGACCTTGATCGTTCCGGTCGGCAAAATCAAGTTCTGCGCCGCCATCGCATCGACCAGGTCGGACGAGGTCAGTCCGCGGGCAAGCAGTGCCGCCGGGTCAATATCGACGGTCACCTGGCGGCTCTTGGAGCCGAACGGATTGGTCGAGGCAACGCCCGGTTTGGACTGAAGGAAGTTCCTGACGATGTTATTGGTCAGGTCATTAACCTCGGTCTCCGGCACGATGCTGCTGGAGATGCCCAACTGCACCAACGGCAAATCGGAAGCCGAATACTGAATGACTTGCGGCGGGGCGGTGCTGGCCGGTAGCGAGCGATAGACCGAGTTGCTGCTGGACATCACCTGAGCAATTGCCGTGCGAATATCGGTGCCGGGGTGGAAAAACACCTTGATAACTGCCGATCCTGCATACGACACCGATTCGCTATGTTCGATACCGTCAATCAACGACATCGAACGTTCGACCGAACCGGTCAGACGGTCCGCGATTTCCTTGGAGTTCATGCCCTTGTAATCCCACAGCATGGCCACCACCGGAATGTCGATATCCGGAAATATATCAGTCGGCATGTTGCGCAACACATAAGGAGTGGACAAAAGAATGAGTAGCGCCGCCACAATAAAGGTATAAGGGCGGCGTAGTGCAGTATTAACAATCCACATGGTTTCTCGGGAAATTCGATTGAGTAACGAGTCGGCTCTGAAAGGTCTAGCCGTTTTTAAACTATCGTTTCCCCTGTAAAGACAACAAATATCTGAATGTATGCAATTCACATACCAGCAAGGCGGCATCGCTTGGCTATTCCTTCTCCAGCTTAGTCATACACCCCAGGTATCCAGGCAAGTACCGGCCTCTTGTCTCGTTCCCACGCGCTACGTTCATCGATATACATACGTATGTCCTTCCTACAGTCCCTCACCTAACATTAGGTGAGAAACATGCCGATAGGCAGACCTTCCAGGTTTTAAAAACCTGGAAGGTCTAACTTGCAACGCTTCGAACGGAGCAAGAGGCATGCCCGTCGGCGTTGATCAGGGAAACGGCATCTGAAGGTACGATAATGTTGCCTTTGGTAGTAAGAAGCGATTGACCTATTCCGTAACACGGCCCAGTCATGCTGAAATTCCAGCAGCTTTTGTTGAAGCGCTGCCTCTATCGGAGCAGTTGCCGACGACAGCAAAGATGCAGGAGGTAGAGCAATGCAGGAGCTATTGCCGAAGCGGCGCAGTCGGTATGTCGACCCCCTCAATCGCACGGCCCATGTGGCGCTACGTGCGCGATTGAAGTAGAATTGCAAGGTTTTACCCCCTTCAATTCCTTTAAGATTCTACCGAGGTCCGCCATGCCACAATACCGTTCCCGCACTACCACCCACGGCCGCAATATGGCAGGCGCAAGGGCGCTGTGGCGAGCCACAGGGATGAAGGAGGAGGATTTCACCAAGCCCATCATCGCCATTGCCAACTCGTTTACCCAGTTCGTACCCGGCCATGTCCACCTCAAGGACATGGGCCAACTGGTGGCCCGCGAAATCGAAAAAGCCGGTGGCGTGGCCAAGGAATTCAACACCATCGCCGTGGACGACGGCATCGCCATGGGCCACGACGGGATGTTGTATTCGCTGCCCAGCCGCGACCTGATCGCCGATAGCGTGGAATACATGGTCAATGCCCACTGTGCCGACGCGCTGGTGTGCATCTCCAACTGCGACAAGATCACCCCTGGCATGCTGATGGCCGCACTGCGCCTGAATATTCCGGCTATCTTCGTGTCCGGCGGCCCGATGGAAGCCGGGAAGGTGGTCTGGAACGGGCAAACCCGCGCCCTGGATCTGGTCGATGCGATGGTCGAAGCTGCCGACGACCGAATCAGCGACGAACAAGTCGCCGCCGTGGAACGCTCCGCCTGTCCGACTTGCGGTTCCTGCTCAGGCATGTTCACGGCCAACTCGATGAACTGTCTGACCGAAGCGCTGGGCCTATCGTTGCCGGGCAACGGCTCCATCGTCGCGACCCATACCGATAGAAAAGAACTGTTCCTGCGTGCCGGGCGCACCATCGTCGAGCTGAGCAAACGCTATTACGAACAGGACGACGCATCCGTGCTGCCGCGTTCCATCGCCACTTTCGAGGCGTTCCAAAACGCGATGAGCCTGGATGTTGCGATGGGCGGCTCCACCAACACCGTACTGCACCTGTTGGCCTCTGCCCATGAGGCCGGCGTGGATTTCACCATGGCCGACATCGATGCCATTTCGCGCCGCGTGCCTTGCCTGTCCAAGGTGGCACCGGCCAGCCAGAAATACCACATGGAAGATGTACACCGCGCCGGCGGCGTGATGGGTATTCTGGGCGAACTGGACCGCGCCGGCGTAATCAACCGCGATGTGCCGACTGTGCATACGCCGAGCATGGCTGCGGCACTGGACCAGTGGGATATCCAACGCAGCCAGGACGAGACGGTCAGAGAATTCTTCCGTGCCGCGCCCGGCGGCATCCCAACCACCATTGCCTTCTCGCAATCGGTGCGCTACCCGACCTTGGACGACGACCGCGCCGAGGGCTGCATCCGCGACAAGGCGCATGCCTATTCGCAGGACGGCGGCTTGGCCGTATTGCACGGCAACATTGCGCTGGATGGCTGCATCGTCAAAACCGCCGGTGTGGACGATAACTCACTCAAGTTCACAGGCCGCGCCCGCATTTTTGAAAGTCAGGATGCTTCCGTGGCAGCTATTCTGAATGACGAAATCGTCGCCGGTGACGTCGTGGTTATCCGCTACGAAGGCCCCAAGGGCGGGCCGGGCATGCAGGAAATGCTCTACCCGACCAGCTACCTGAAGTCCAAGGGTCTGGGCAAAGCCTGCGCCCTGCTGACCGATGGACGCTTCTCCGGCGGCACCTCGGGGCTTTCTATCGGCCACGCCTCACCTGAAGCGGCCGAAGGCGGCGCGATTGGATTGGTCGAAGAAGGCGACACCATCGAGATCGATATTCCCAACCGCCGTATCCACTTGGCAGTCACAGTGGAAGAACTGGAACAACGCCGCGCCGAAATGGAAGCTAAAGGCGTGCAGGCCTGGAAGCCGGTCGACCGTAAAAGGACGGTGTCCGCCGCGCTCAGGGCTTATGCCGCGATGACCACGTCGGCTGCTAAAGGGGCGATTAGGGACGTTTCACAAGTTGAACGAAAATAAGAGCGGGGGACGCCTTATCAGAATTGATTTAGGCGAGTCGCGTGAGGTAGCTTATTCCGCCTACTGGGATGGCAAGCCGCCCGATGCAATACAATGTTGACTAGTTCCCAAGCTCCCGCTTGGGAATTCAGTGTAGGAAGCTCCAGCTTCCCGTCCCGCAAAGCTAAAGCTTTGCTCACTGGGTTCCCAAGCAGGAGCTTGGGAACCCGCGTAAAGTTTGAAAAATTGCGTAGGGCGGTTTCGCTTTAGCAAACCGCCAATCAACGCACACTATCCAATACAATCGAACATAAAAAATCCCCACTTGGAAGATCCGAGCGAGGATCAACTTAGATCATCCCGATCATGGCGGATTGCTAGTGCGAATCCGCCTTACAGCGTTACTCTGCTGAACTCATAAGACAATACGGATAAAGCTACGGATGAGAAAGTAGGCCGGAATAAGGCCATCCAAGCGCGTAGCGCAAGGTGGCGTTTCCGGCGAGTTTGGGTGGTGTTTGCCGGAAACACCGGCTTTCGCTACCGCTCGAACCGGCTTATTCCGGCCTACTGGACTGGATATTTTTATTCTCGAAATGGATTGTCCGTGAGAATGCTTTACCCCCCTATCATTTTGGTATTTGTAAATGGGGCGCGATGCGCCCCCTACCTCACTTTATAAATATTTATTAGCTCGACTACCCTCACACGAAAAGTATGCCTGATACCCCGAACTGGAATGACATTGACAGATTCATAGCGAATGTCGGAGAAGAGACAGATTTCCTTAGGCAGAACCGTTTGCTCGATGAAGAGGCATTCAATAATTTCGCGAAAGATCGAGGGGTAGGGGAGGTTGGCGTCGGCTCTGGTGACCCCGGTGAGTTTTTCAGACGAGGTTGGCTTCGTGCTGATTATGTCGACGAGAACGGCAAACCATACTTCCATCCGTTCCGTATCTATCCGCTCCAGCGCCTTCAAGCTGATCTACGTCGCGTTGCTGTAGGCATGCATGTAAGCCCCGAAAGTATGGATAACGATTCAAACTTTGAACTCAACGAACTCACGAGGTCAATTTCTGAACGATCAGCTGAGTGGAACCACCACATTGATCTGCTTGTGCTACTCGAGCCTGCGTATTGGCAGGGCATCATTGACCGCCACTCTTATTTATCACGCGTATCATGGGAAGAATACTTGGACAAACAGAAGGTGTACCGTGCGCACGTGGTCGAATTAATCAGGTGCATGAATCCTGCTTACTGGGAGCAAGTGCATGAATCGCTTCGTTGGGCTGCGGAGCAACTTGACCCGAACGGCGGATTGTACCTTCTGTTACGACTTGGATCGTGGGATTCCCGCAGGCGACTTAAAGGCCATATCTCCGGGAGTGTTTGGCTTAGGCAAATTGCCGAGGTGTTACGGCGCGCTTTCGAGGAAGTGGGCGAGGACATAAAATGGCCCGAGGAAGATGAAGGGTTTGGGCAATGGTTCTCCGATGAACGTCGCCGTCTTTATGGTAATGACAGGCCTTTGGACCATCCACTCGAATCAAAGCCCTATGTTGCATTAGAGTTCGGAGTGTTTACTGGTAGCGTAGTACGCTGGTATGTCGAAGGTGATACCGAATATTTTGCAGTCAGTGCCATTCTGCCGAAAGCTGAGAAAGGTGGCATCGAATTGGTTAATCTTCGCGGTAGCATTGAGGGCGAGAGATCGAATGCTCCGCTGCGCTTAGCTGATGGTCTTAAGCAGGACTGCGCACAGCGGCGATTCAGCATCATTTCATTCGATACTGATGTGAAAGAGAACGTAAAGGTAATACGTCAACAAATCGATCAGGATAATGTTGTTGGCTTTATTGCCGCTAATGAGCCAGATTTCGAATTCGGTAATTTTTCGCTTTCCGAGCTTGTTGAAATCGCCGCACGGCTGGACGAAGAGAGCGGGTGCTCGGGCGACGTTCTGCGCAATGAGGATTGGTCTGGCATCACAAGTGGTAGGGAGTTCGAAAGACGATATACAGAGTTGTCGGCGCGCAAGCCCAGATCTTTGAAAGGGAAGGAGTGGGGAATTGCATTGTCCCGCTACGCTGAACAGAATCCGAATCGCTCCGATACCGATGAGTACCGCTTGCTTTTGCTATCTATCGACGCGGCCCTGCAAAGCCGAGTCGCGAATTACGACGCTCAAGTCAAACACTTTCGCTTCGACCCGACAACATTCAAGCTTACTCGAGTCCTCAATCCCCAATCCGAAGTTGGCTAACTATCGAAGCTGACAAAAACCTCTCGTTGCTCGACTTTTGCAATTTATCTTTGATGCGTTAACCCGCGTAGATCCGATTAACGCAACGTAATCGGACGCATGCTATTCAATCATCGACGCATTCCCAAACCGTAAAAAAACATACCCAACTACAAACGCGCATTCATACCGGGAGGCACGTGATTCTTTACGGTAAACTTGTTGCAGCAGCATCACAACGATTTGTTAGTAGCGTAGGATGGCTAGAGCGGTAGCGAAACCCATCATAAAAAGTCATGGATGGGCAGCTCCACGCTCTTAGCAATTGCTCCCCATACGTTATTTTGCCGATACCGCCGGTGTTGATGTCGCAGGTCCGATACCGACAATCTGAACCGACGGGGTCAGGCCTTGCATTTGACATTATCCACCCTCTTTATCTGTCAAAGACCCTATGCTTCTTTACCCCCGATCATTTTGGTATTTGTAAATGGGGCGCGATGCGCCCCCTACCGGACTAAAAGAGCAGCATTTCCGCCAAATGCTAGAAGAATTGTCTGCCAAGTTTCCATATGATTAAGCCATTAATAATTGAATTAACAAGTTGTCGCGGATTTATCGCGCCAGTCCGGGGTGAATGATGGTTTAGGCATCTTCATCAAGAAATACTCTTGGGTTGGTGGTCAGAAGTTCAGCGATGGCTTTAGAAAACACAGAGACCTCATTTTGAACATACTGATCTAGATGACCGAATGTGACGAAGTCGATCATGTAAAATCCCTTGAGATTTCCTGATTCAAGATGACGGACAAATGTGACGCGACCACGATTATCAAGCGTTCGCTCAGTATCTGAAAGATCGTAGGCGAAAAGATGGTCGCGTAGTACAACCATGGGGAAGAAGAGCCAGATTGCTTTCCAATCTTGCCCTCTCGCGAATTTGAGAGCATCTGCCTTCCGGAATTCTAGGGACTTCGCAATTGGGAGGATCAGCGAGTCATATATGCCTTCATGGTTAGCTGTCCAATCTTTTCCTTTACGCACGATCTTGGAGAACTGCGTAGCCTTCCTAGATTCTTGGAAATAATAGTGCTTGTTCCGAAGACCGAGGTGAACGAATGGAGCAACTTCGTGATAAGAGTTTTCTGTTAGCATCTTCCTGTAGTGTTTTCTAGGGAATATGTATTCGCCAGGAACCGCATGAATTTGTTCGTGCTGATTCTTTGGTCGTTCGAGGAATACCAAGGGTGAGTCGAACGCTTTGCACTCGACTAATAATTCGACAAAGATCTGAATTTTGTTCGTTTCATCTTTGGCAATCTCTCGGATCGCACGAACGTCTATCTCGCGGGATTTTTCTTGCTCTGAGTCGAGGAACGCCCAATTCGTTTCAACGTGAAAGCCGAGGGTTTCAAGGCGAGTAGCAACGTCTTGTTCAAAGAGATAGCCTGACTGCTCAAGGGCTGCGATGATCTGTGCTTCGGTTGGTTTGTTCATATTTGTGGTAGGTGTCTAACGTAACGGTAAAGGGAGCAACGTTCACAAAAGTTTAACGAAGCCATGTAGCCGAGCTCTTTGACTAACAAATGCGTTTAATGAGACCGAGATTCATGAATAATAACTATTTGTCGCCTGCCAAATCGTCAAGATTATTGCTTGTTATGCCATCCGGGCGAGTGCGTAAATGTACTTTTGCTTTAGAGGGTTTGACTACGACGAGATCAATTATTCCTTTTTCAGTTAGCTCAATGGCTTTTTTTATAGATGTGAAATTTTGATTACCTTCTATTTTAATGTGTGTAATGTTGCCTTTTTGGTCATCCTTTGCGTCTACTACAATTTTCTTTTTGCTCATAAAGATAGTTCCTGTCTAGTGCATCGGACCTGCTGTTTTTGTCCGATATTTCGATGGTTGAACATGAAACCGGCTATAAATTTACCGCCACCGTTCCACATAGTATAAAAAATTAAAAGCCCGGTAGGACTAAGATTTATACTATATCATAATAAAGCATTTAGCGCTAATTCATGCTTACAACAAAGTCAATTTATATTTTTATTTTTTTTGTTTTAATTTATCAATATATTGAAAATAAAAGATTTAATTTATTTAGCTCAAGGGATTCAATAAATCAATTGGCGCATTAGTTGCCGTAATTTTGATGTGTGCGAGCCGGGTAATGGCGTAGTGTACGGTGAATCATAGGGGGACATACGTGTTTTCGATGCAGTTAATGTTCTGAAATCCGGAACCTATAGGGTCAGGCTTTACATTTGACAATATCCACCTCTTTATATTCCAAGCCAAATGCAAGGCCTGCTTGGCAATTACTCCCCATCCGTTATTTTGTCGATACCGCCGGTGTCGACGTAGCCGGCCCGATACCGACAATCTGCAATATCGTATCGCCATCCTTGGCACCATCATAATGAACTTCGTTGCCGTAATGGGTGACAAAGCTACCCGCCGGAACCGGTTTCAAATTGTCCGGGTTGTAATCGCTGCCGGTGCCAACCCACCAAGTACCGGAAATCACGGTGATGAACCGGTCATTCGGATGCGAATGCGGCTTGCTGTTGTGATGCGCTTTCCATTTATTCAGCACCACATAAAGCCCCGGTTTTGAAGGGTCGCCGACCAATACCGCGGATTCCGAGCCGCTGGGATTGGCGACCCATTTGATGTCATCGGGCAGCTTGATCGAAATCGCCTTGGGATCGAGATCGGCCGCCGATACGGAACCGAAGCTCAGGGCCAAACAGGTTGCCAGCGCTAAGCGTTGAACGTTAATAAAACCAAACATATGAATTCTCCAGTGATAATGCATGATTCGGTCGCAGATCAAGGCCCAGGCGGAATGCTGGCCTGGCTTGACTCAGGCGGAACCACCGCTTTTTCGGAATGCGGCGTACCGGCCGGTACCCACTCATACGGCACCGGTTGGCCGCGATACAGTTGGTTGTTGGCGGTCGCCCGGCCTGTCAGTTTATCCTTGCCGATACGGGAATAAGGATTGACGTATTCCCAAACAATGTCGCCGTCGCGGGTCACCTGGAACAAGCGGCCGCTCTGGCCTTCATCGATAAAGGTATTGCCGTTCGGCAAGCGGCGGGCGGCGCTGATATGGGTGCTGCGAAACGACCACGCAGGGCCGCCGGAATCTTCGCCGGTGTATTGCCAAACGATCTCGTTCTTGACCGGATCGATTTCCAGCACCCGAGAGCCGCCGGTTCTGGGAACCGCCGCCGTCGGGTAACCGGCCAATCCTTGATTGTCGAATACCAACAAGTTACCGGCACCGGGCAGGCCTTCGGGAATGATATGAGCGTCGTGCTGGGCGCTGATCTGGTCGACCGGCCTCGGCACATTGCGCGGCTGCGCTTGTTCTTCGCTGGCGGCTTTATAGTGCGGCCCCAGTCTCCAGGCGATCTTGCCGGTCTTCTTGTCGATGATCGCGATGAAGTTGGCGTTACGGGCGTCGAACAGCAGGTTTTCGGGATCGAAACGCTTGTCACCGGCCGCAAACCAGCGATTGGGGCCGACCACTTTCAGGTTGTTGACATGCAGGTAATCGGCAATATCGGCATTGCGCACCAACTTGAGTTCAGACGGGCTGAAACCGAATTCGTTGATATGCCCGGATGCGATCCATTTCCAGACCACTTCCCCGGCCGGGTTGACTTCATAAACGACATCGTCCAGCACCTGCGGCTGCTTAAAGCCTTTGACCGGATGCACGAGGTTAGCCAGCACCACGGTATTGCCGTTCGGCAGGCGCGCCCAATCGTGATGTTGCTGGGCGGCTCCGCCGGGCGCTTTGTCGCCGAACGACCAAACGGTTTTGCCGTCCCAATCCAGTTCGCCGACCGTCTTGGCAACCCGTCGGCTAACCTGCCCCGGCACCAAATCGGTTCCCGTACCTTCGGTCATTTCCAGCGTCACGAATACATGGCCCAGTTTACCGCCGTTCACAGCCGGATCGATCAGCGTGCTGTGGCTGGCGGCATCTTTCCATTCATGAACCGAATTTCCGTTCAGGTCGATCAGGTGAGCGATGTTGTCGCCGCCGGTGAACAGCACGAAGGAATTGAAGGCCTTGGCCGGATCGTAACGTGTCGTGCCGGTGGGGTAGATGCTGGGGGCTGCGCTTGCAGAGATGCTTAGCATGACGCCGACTGCACCCAGCATCGCTTGGGATAAAACCGGTGAAAACCGGGCGGTGCTACCGGGGCTGTTATGTGGCTTCTTAAAAGTAGTTGTCAGCGTCATGTATTGATTCCGTTAGTGATTGATAAAGCCAGCGCTCGCCACAACGACAAAGCAATTACCAAGCCAGCATAAGGAGCGGGCATTGGATAAAGTCACGCGGACTTGGATCGAGCCATAACCGGCGCCGATTGCCCGAAGCTGTGCAAGCTTTCGCCGCCGCAAAAAGCCGACACTTATCAGGTCGCGACCACGCCGACTTGTTGAGCAATGCGCAGCCTATCTGCAACGAAGTGAACGTAATTCAACAGTTGCTTTTTAACTGAACGTTAATTGACGCTGCTGTTATCGCAATATCATCTGCTGGATAGCTGCCTTTAAATCAACACATTACCCGCGGACCGTATCGAACCGCTCAAACCCACCCGATCCCGCTAAAGTTCAAGCGAAAATAATAGATGTTTTGAAACAATCATCTAAATCATTCTTTGTGTTCCTCACCAGCGACAGCAAGGGGCGATTAAATCCATGGCACGGAATCTGCTCACTTTCTAGCGCTATGCTGCCGTATATCGCCAGCTTGAGGGTCCATGTTGCCGGACTTGCAGGGCACGCGATTGGATTCGCTTAAAGCTCCCAAACCGCAACCCCGAAAGTCCATTACTTAAATATTAAAAAGAAAAAATACTATGAAAAATACAATCCTGTTGGGTTCGCTGCTGTTAAGCGCTTCACTCGCCATAGCCGCTGATCAGCCTGCATCTGTGACGCCTGTCGCTGCACCGGCACCCGCTCCGACAACGGTGCCTATTCCTGCCGCTGATGCGAAACCCAAAGAACCGCTGAGCTTTTTTGTCACCAGCGTAGGGATAGGAAAAGGTGCAGAGCTTGGCGGCTTGGCCGGAGCCGATGCACATTGCCAAAAGCTGGCGGAAGCCGCAGGAAGCGTCAATAAAACCTGGCACGCCTATTTGAGTACACAAGCCGCTGACGGTCAGCCCGTAATCAATGCTCGCGACCGTATTGGTTCAGGCCCTTGGCACAACGCGAAAGGCGCCGAAATAGCCAAAAATATCGCGCATTTACATGGCAACACGCTGGAGCTCGCAAGACTCGGCAATAATCTGAGCAGAACAACAGTGCTCACTGAGAAAAATGAAACGGTTAACGGCGCCGGGGACAAGCCCAACCAGCACGATATTCTTACCGGCTCTCAACCCGACGGCACCGCTTTTACCGATGCAGCCGACCATACCTGTAAAAATTACACCAGCAGCGCTGAAGACGGTTCGGCTCAAGTGGGGCATTTCGATCGTACCGGCGGGGGCAATACGTCCTGGAATTCAGCGCATGCCAGCAAAGGCTGCGGGCAGGAAAACCTGGTTAAAACCGGCGGAGCGGGTCTGTTCTATTGCTTTGCGATCAATTAATGTTCATCATTTGCCGACCGGCCCGGAATTAACCGATGTGCCGGAAACAACTGACGTTTTTATCAATAACCCAAGATTCAGATGCTCTTAACATTAAAGTTCGCCCTCATCGTAATAGCGCTATCGGTATTTTCAGCGTGTTCGCAGAAATCGGTCATCCGCGACCAGAAGGAAAGTCTTGAATCGTTAGCCACGATTCAAGAACTGATGCTGTCGTTAATTGCTCCCGCCTCTGACGGAGTTTGGAACTCAGTCAGCAAGTCCGGCATAGGAGAAAAACAGCCGCATACGGACCAAGAATGGGCGGCAGCCAGGCAATACGCCGCCACGCTGCTTGACGCGGCCGTACGCTTGAGCGAAGGCGGCCGTCTCGTAGCGATAAAAGACTCAAAATTCGAAATCCCCGGCGTCAAAAAAAGTCCTGAAGAAATTCAGCAATTAATTGATGCGAAGCCGGAGATTTTTTTCAGGTATGCGCAGCAACTTCAGGCGACAGCCGAAGAAACGCTGGCAGCGATAGAGGCAAAGAATCCAGCGGCTTTACGTGAAATCGGAGGTCGCGTCGATGAAACCTGCGAACAGTGTCATACAACTTTTTGGTATCCAAATCAGTTTGAACCCAAGCAATGAGGATAAAATTTAATGGTGCATTTAATGTGCGAGGTAGCCATAAGAACCAGGAAACGTAAGTTTTACCGCATCAAATTTAACCCGCTATTAGTCACTAACCAATAACAAGGAATTACTATGGAACGTCGCGATTTTATTCGCTTAAGTGTAGCAAGCGCAGGCGCTAGCCTAATCACGCCCACCCTGGCACTGGCTGCCGGTGATGAACAGGCAACGGCATCAAGGGATATTTATTATACAAAAGAAGCACCGGGGCGCTGGGCGGGAAAAGTAGCCACCCATTTACCCACGATTGAAATTACCAAAGCCGAAGACATTACCACCGTAAAAATTGTCACTCCCCACGAAATAAAAGGCTACGAACATTACATTGTTAAGCATGTCCTGTTAGATAAGAACTATAAGTTTATCGATGAACATTTGTTCGACCCGACTAAGGACAGTGCGGCTGTTTCAACATTTACGCTTAAAAATTACAGCGGCGCGGTGTACGCGCTAAGTCTATGTAATAAGCATGATCTTTGGCTAAATAGCGCGGATGCATAACGACTCTCAAATCGAGAGAATACGTAGGTTAGACAAGTAGCCTGGGGTGCCTGGAAAAAGGCATTACCTGACTTTGGGTGATTTCATATTTATGCGGGTGGGCAAAAAATCCGGCCCACCCGCGGCATCCCGATTGCCATGATAACGACGCGTGGTGGTTTGGTGTTGCGAAGGTGCGTAAAAAAGAACAATTGCACCGGACTGATGCGATCCGGCGGCTAACCCATAAACCTTCTTCCAACGCTCTTTGCAATCCCTTTTCTTCTTCATAAACCTCAAACCTTTGGCAATCATGGCTTGCAGGGAGGCATTGACTACACCTTGCGGCCTTCCTCGGCTAAAAAGCAGTTTGTGGCGTGGATTTTGCTGGTATTTAATCAAAGCGTTTTCTTAAGTAAAGAACCCGAGCACATCGGAATTATCACCCCGCCTTTTCATCAAATTGTCACCGCTTTTACTTAAGATACCGTTGCACTAAGTTCACGTAAATTTGTATCGAGGTAAAGACAATGTCCAGCGAAATTACGTCACTCATCACCTTTGTTGAGTCCTATGTAACAGGACTCTCAAGCATGTCGGGAGAACTGGCGACATTGATCCTGCTTATTGCATTTGTCGTCCTGTCGGCTCTTGAGCTTAACTATCCCAAGCGCGGCTTATCCCTTAAACAGTCGCGTCAGTCTTATCGAACCAATGTCAGCCTGTTTGTTTTTAACAGTATCGTTATCTCGTTACTGTCGGCAACGCCCTTGTTGATGGTGGCCGAACACTATTCAGACCGGGGACTGCTGAGTTACATCGCCAATCCTGCCTGGAAAGCCCTGCTGTCGTTTGTATTGCTCGATTTGATGCTCTATTGCTGGCACAGGCTCAGTCACCGCTTTGACGGCCTGTGGATGTTCCACAAAGTGCATCACAACGATCCTCACTTGAATGTCTCGACCGCATTCCGGCTGCATATTGTCGAGCTGTTAATCATCACCGCGCTGAAATCGGCTTACATTATCTTGCTCGGCGTAGACGCAACGATGGTGCTGACCAATGAAACCCTATTGACCTTGTTCATCATGTTCCATCACACCAACATTTCATTTCACGGCGAGAAACGCTTGGGGCAGGTCATCATCGCGCCCTATTTGCACCGTGCGCACCATTCAACGGAACGCAACGAGCACGACACCAACTACGGCGCAGTCTTTTCGATATGGGATCGTCTTTTCGGCACGTTGGCAGAATTGGAGCCTCTGGAAATCGGCATTAAAAACAGCTCGCCGCAAACCGTTTTGGGCCTTGTTAAGTTTGGCTTTACCCCGGAGAACCCCGTCCCTGTCTACGAGCTGGATGTGAACCTTAAATCGATGATCGCCGAAGCGGCCTATTACAAAGCGGAAAAACGTGAATTTAAGCCTGGGAATGAACTGCGCGACTGGCTGGAAGCCAAGAGGGAAATTATCAGGATGGTTTATGGCGATAAGTACATCAGACAGCAATCAAACGATTCCGACTGCCCTTCAATGCAGGGGCCTTATACGCTTTGCTGATCATGACGGCATGGGCATGCCTCGGCATCCCCGCTCACTCCCGATGCCAGATCAACTCGCCGTTCTTGTAAACCGACCTGACCCGATGCAAGGGAATGGTATGCACCTGTCCCTCATGATCGATCAGTTCGAAAACGCCGGGGCCGTCCTTTGGAAATGCGATTTCGCGAAACGGCACGCGGATGATTTCGTGCTCAACCCGGTCGTAATAGCCGATGACGAATTCGCCGCTGCCGAATTCCGGGTCCCAGCGGATGCGATGGAGAAGGTCTTGAATGGGGATCATGAGGGCGTTACCCGCCTGCAAGAATCTTGACGAAACCGGTTCCGTCGGCGGCCGGGACGATGTCTATCCGCGCCAGTCCGAAACGCTCGACCACCCAGGCGTTGGTGACGAGGTGCGGACTGATGCGCTCGACGCCGAAGATCGATTCACCCCGGCATAAGGCGGCAGGCAAAATCAACTGATCGGCGAGATGCTGTTCCAAGGCCGCGCCTGATCGATAGTGATGCAGGAGCGCAAAACAGGCTTCCTCGGCGACTTGCTCGGCGGGCTTGCCGCGCTTCCCTTGGGCGCCGAAACCGGCCAAGCTGTTTTCGTAATGCACCGTCAAATACAAGCCGGCTCCGGGGCAGGCCGCCTTCATAACGACCGCCTCAATTTCCGCCGCTATCCCGGCCTGCTCCAAAAGATAGCGCGCATGGGCCGCCATTCGCTCGCAAATATGGGCGGGCAGGTTGGCGACCAGAGCGCGTCCCGTAACCGCTCGCAGCGAGCCGCGATGTTCCAGGCGCAGGGGAAGCAATTTTTCATCCCCCTCGATCCGCAGCCTCACTTCGCCCCGCCCCACCGGGTACCAGCCGGATCGCACCAGGGAAAGCTCGGCGCGCACGCCCATGCGGGCGAGCGTAGGCAGCCAGACATCATGCACGTAATCGTAGGAAGGGCTCATGTCGACATGCGTGCCTCCGCGCAACATAACGGTGGATACGCCCGTAGCCAACGCCAGCGGCGGCAGCAGGGTTTGCAGCACCAGCATGGCCGCACCGGCGCTGCCGCCTTCCCGCGCCTGGGCCACGTCCAGGAAGTAATCGCCGGCCCGAACCGGCTTGCGGGGAATGAATTGCAACGTTTGCGAGCCGAGTTCCGCGCCCTTCACTTCGGCGTCGCAGAGCATCGCCGCCGCCCGCACCGAAGTCAGATGCTGCGCCGCCAGCCCCGGCTTTTTCCTGTTCGCGCGGAGCTTTTCGATGCGCACCGGACGCCCGGTGATGGCGGACAGACTCAACGCGCTGCGCAGGATTTGCCCGCCGCCTTCGCCGTGGGAACCGTCGATGATGAGCTTATCTGTCATCTATTAAATCTCCCCAAAACAGTCGGATTGGGCAACAGCTTTTCGTTGCCCAACATTTCGACATACGGTGTGAGAAAATACGCCGCCATATCGAAACATCGCGATGTTGAGCATAAAAAGCATGCCCAACCCACGACTTTGCGATTAAAAAAAGGAGGCATCCTTAGCCGTTGAGTATCAAATGAACATAAACGCTGACGATATAACCCAATAAGATAACGGGCATCCACTTCAGATGCCCCACGAACGTATAAAGCCCTTTCCCTTGCCCCATTAAAGCAACGCCGGCGGCCGATCCGACCGACAGCAGCGAACCGCCGACACCGGTGGTCAAGGTAATCAACTGCCATTGGGCGGTATTCATTTCAGGGTGCATGCTGAGCACTGAAAACATAACCGGTATGTTATCGATGACGGAAGATAAAATGCCTAAGGTGATATTGGCCTGGGTCGGGCCCATATCGACGTACAGCGTGTGCGACATCAGTTTGAGATAACCGATGAATTGGAGGCCGCCGACGGCGAACACCACCCCGAAAAAAAACAGCAAGGTGTCCCACTCCGAATCGCGGACGCAATTGAAAATATCGTAATGGCCTTCAAATGCGCTCGACTTTGAAAAGTGGTAACTGAGCATCATTAAAAATGACAGGCCCACCATCATGCCCATAAACGGCGGGATAAATAGATATTGTTCGCCGACAATCGCAAAGGCTATTGTAAGGACAAATAAAGCGATGATCCGTTTAGCACCGGTTTTCAGTTTGACCTGTTCGTCTTGCGGATTAACCGGAGGCAGGCTGTTGGGTACAAAAAACTGCATGATCAGTGCCGGTATCGCGAAATTCAGCAAGGCGGGAATAAACAGCTGAAAAAATTCGACGAACGGTACATGGCCCGATTGCCAGACCATCAGCGTGGTGATATCGCCGAAAGGACTGAATGCCCCGCCCGCATTGGCGGCCACAATAATATTAATGAAGCTCAGGTTAACAAAGCTTTTGGCATTGCTGTCGGCGAAGGCCATGACCACCGCGCCAACCAATAAAGCCGTGGTCATGTTGTTGGCGAAAGAGGACAGGAAAAAGGCGATGATGCCGGTAATCCAGAACAGTTGGCGGTAGCTGAAATGTTTTTTGCTTAACCAGCTGCGCAGTACTTCGAAGACGTTTCTTTCGGTCATCGCATTGGTATAGGTCATCGATACCAGCAAAAACAACAACAGCTCCGCATAATCCATCAAATAATGCATCAGCCGACCTCTGATCTCATCCCGGCCGTAGCCGTGCTGTATCGCCAGGTAAGCGGTCAAAATCCAGATAAGACCCGATGCCATGATGACCGGCTTGGATTTCCTTAAGCCGGTAAACTCCTCGGTCATCACGAAGCCGTAAGAAACAACAAACATCGCCAAACAAATAATGCCGATCACCGAGCCGGTCTGTCCCAGCGTCGGGGCCAACTCAGATGCTTGGGCGGGGAATGCGATCAATAATAAAATAATGGATAGTCGATACATTGGGTTAATAAAAATTAAGTTAGAGAAGAAGCTAAAACCAAAGCAGCAGACAGAAAACACCGATCACATAAGCGACGATTAATTTCCATTTACGTTCAAACGGCAATGTTCGCCAATACCAAACACAAGGATTAAAGTGGACACCATTATCTTGCCTAAATAGCAATTGCCGTCTGCATAGGCTCCCGCGGTTTTTCAGGCGTATATTTGGGGCGGGTAAACTGTCGCCCCATGAACAAATCATTGCTGACCACTGATATATCCTCCAGCCAGCGGGAAGATAACTGGCAAGCTTCCGAATAGGGCGGCTCTGTGCAGAGTTCTACCGCTCCGTCAGCCAGTATATTGAAATGCAATCCGGGTAATGGCCGCACGCGCATGTTCGGCAACTGCGCGGAGTAATCCATGATGCTAGGCTCATTGTAGTTGAGCAGATCGAGCAACAGCTTGGGCACCTGATAAAGCGGTAGATTGCCGAACTTAACCGGCCCGCGTTTACCGTCGATAATAACCATCGGCGTACTGACATAGTCTTTGAACATGGTTGGCGTAAAGTCGCTACGATTAGCCGACAGCACACCTGATTCGACATAACCTGCAAAGTTCTCGCCCAGAAAAGGCAGGTGGTCGCCGAACACTACGATAATGCCTTCCGGATCGCGTTTGCGCATTTCGTTGATAAAGACCATCAGCTCCTTCGACTTATAATAAACCGTGTTGGCGTAGGCTGACACTTCCTCGACTTCGGACGATGAGCTGATTTTATTGGGTCGGCTTTCGCTTAGCGGATAATTCCAGTGTCCGAAATAGGTCACGATGTAATCCAGAACCGGTTGCCCCGCATCCAGCGATCCTGATATTTTCTCCAGCACCTGGCGGTATAAAGAGCTGTCGGACATGAATTCCTGGTTCATGTCATCCTGGACAAAATCCTCTAACGACCAGTAAGTTTGAAAGCCCATACGTTTATAAGCATTACTACGGTTCCAGAATACCGGCACATTCGGGTGCGAGGCAATAGTCCGGTAGTTCTTGTCGGCAAGAATATGCGGCAAGCAAGGCGCATCGTTAAGTAACTGCCGTTCGAATTTGACCGCGTCCTTGACCACCGGAAACCCGCATAACACCTCAAACTCGGAATTAGCGGTAAAGCCGCCGAACACCGGGGCCAGCGCATGTGAGTATCCGGCGCTTTTCCACAGCTTGAGGAACTCTGGAGAAAGCGGGTTTGGTTTAAACTTTGCTTTTTTCAGCGTATTGGGATCCCAGAAAGATTCCAGTAACACGATATGGATGTTGCGTGGCGTAAATGTTTTAGCGGCAGCCTCCTCGTTAAACGCGACTGCCAGGGATGGCGGAAGTGTCTCAGCAGGTAGGGAACCGGCGCGACCGACTGCCATTGTAGCGGCAGATAGCGAATCCGCGCGACTGGCGGCCAGCAATTTATCGGCAGCTTCTTGAGCCATATCAGCGTCAGGAATCACCTCGGCAGCGCCAAAATGACGAGCGCTTTCCAATAGCGTGTACAGCGTTGCGCCACGCCAAACATAATTGGAACGCTGATCCCATACCGAGTTGCCGAAGTAACCGTCCATTGGTTCCAGTAGGGTAGCGGGTTTGTAAACTACGGTAATGCCGAGCAAAATGACAAACAGACTGGCCAAGTAAGCGCTCCAATGGCGCATGCTGAAATTGAATAACAATAGACTGGCAATGGCGGCCAGTGGTATGGCGGCGGCAAAGAACTGCCAGCCATCCAGTATTAAAAGCAGCGATTGCAGCGCAAACACATCATCCGGCATAATCGGCCCGCCGAAAAATGATATTTTTACCGCGTTACCGATATACAGTAATCCCATCAGCAGCGCATGAGTCACCAAAAAAATCCATACTCGCCTCGATAAGGCATAAAGCACGTAAGCGACAACCAGTTGCAGCAGGTAATCGTAAGGCACCGATGCCGGCAATATTTGCACATCGAATTTGAAGGTGCTGATCAGGTAATACAACGCATAAAACAGCGTTGTGGAAAGTAACGGCAATAATTTCAGTAGCATTAAATTTAGGTGTGGATCTGTTTGGGTGATTAAGAATATGTGAAATTGTTTATTTTACAGGATTCCCCTTAGTCAGCATTTTACTATGGTCGATGAGCTACTGTGAAAAACCTAAAAATTGACCGTTCGAAGTATATGCCGAACGCATCAGCAAATCTTCGAAGCTATAAAAACCTATATCGCAGGTTGCCAGTATAGATAAAGCGAAGGCTGCACCCGTGCCGAATGCCTCGCGTCTGATTGATGAGTGGGTTAGGCGGACGGTTTGGTGCGGAAAGCCGAAAATGACTTCATGCTCGCCGATAATCCCGCCGAGTCGCAACGAGGTGATTTGATCATCCTCCACGCCTAATTTTTCCGCGATCTTTAATGCCGTACCTGAAACCTCGGGTTTTTCCTTGAAATGTTGCTCAAGAATTTCCACATCAGCGAAAGGCGCAATTTTGCGCAGCAGATTGGCCGCCGTCATCAGGAAATTGATCCCCAAGGTGATGTTGGGAGAGCACATTACGCGCGTCACCATTCCAAGGCTGCGAACATAATCCAGATCACTTTCCGAATAAGCGGATATCGCGCTGACCAACATAATTCGGTGTTTACGAACCGTTTCTCTATAGCGGTGAACGGCTTCCGATGAGGAAAAATCAACTATCGCATCAACCGGATGCCGGTCGAATAATGCCTCGAATGATTGCTCTCCCATCCCAATAATGGGAATGGCAGTATCTGGATGCGTTTGAGCGTTGTCACTCACGGTGCGGCGGGCAATCCAGCACAGTTTGAAGCGTGAATCCGTGCTCAGCACATTGGCAACGGCTTTACCCGTTTTGCCGTAGCCGATAAGGCCGATACGTATTTTATGGGTCAATTGAAATCTCCTTTATCTGTGTAATTATATGATTAAAATCATTAACTTTTCCTTAAAGCACAATACTCATACGAGCCTTCACAGCGCAGACGAAGCTGCGAATATGTTGTTGAAACGGTAAATCTTGTTTATTTCTCCAAGCCGAATAAACCGTGGTTTGTACAGGATACTTGTTACAATTGAATTTTACCCTATTCTGTAATTTAACCTCTGCCGGAGTCTACCTAATGGAAGCTTATCCTTCTGAACTCCTACTGATCGTATTCGTTGCAACGCTGGCACCGCTCCTTGCCGAGATACCCACGGGCTTCCGCTTGCCGGTTGTGGTTCTTGAAATCGTTTTGGGGGTACTGATCGGCCCCCACGCATTCCACCTGGCCAATCCTGACGGCATGATCGCCATGCTGGGCGAGCTTGGTTTGGCCTTTTTGCTGTTCCTGGTAGGACTTGAAATCGATTTCGACAAGATTCGCGGCAAACCCTTGTCATTAGCGGTAGGCAGTTGGTTTATGACCTTCCTGTTGGCGATAGTTTGTATGTTCCTCTTTAATGTCATCGGACTCATCCAGAGCCCGCCTTTATTGGCCGCAACCGCCTTATCCACCACCGCCTTAGGCATATTGGCCCCCATTCTGCGCGACCGGGGCGAACTGAACACCGATTTCGGCAAGTACATCGTGGCAACCGCCGCTGTCGGTGAGTTTGCCCCCTTGGTGATCATTTCGCTGTTGCTGATTACCACTCATGACACTTTTCTACACACGCTGTTCGTAGTGACCTTTATCATCATCTCCTTGGCCGTGGCGAATATCGCCCTGCACATGCGTTCATCGCGATTAATCGAAAAGCTGGCGCACACTATGCAGAGCAGCGGCCAGCTTCCGGTGCGAATTTGTATCCTGTTGCAGGTCTTGTTAGCCACGCTCGCCGCTAAATTCGGCCTGAATATCGTGCTGGGAGCATTTACTGCGGGCATGGTGGTCAGACTCGCCATTAAAGGCACGGAGGGCGAGCTGTTGCAGCATAAGCTGGACGCAATCGGTTATGGCTTCCTGATACCCATCTTCTTTATCGTCGCAGGCATGAAATTTGAAGTCAGCGCCTTGTGGTCAACCCCGCTGGCTCCCATACAAATCGCTCTTTTGTCGGGTTTGTTGGTTCTGGTTCGAGGCGTTCCGTTGTTCTTTTACAAGCATGAGCTGACTGCCGAAGAAAAAATACCCTTCATGTTTTATTCGGCCACTGGCCTGCCGCTGATCGTTATCATCAGCGAAATCGGCGTTTCTTCAGGATTGATGCCGCCGGACAGGGCGTCAATCCTGGTCAGCGCGGGTATGGTTTCGGTGTTGTTGTTCCCCGTGTTGGCCGTAAAACTGCGCGGTAAATTCGTTTTGCCTTGGTGATGTTTACGAAAAAATTACATTTTCCGACCTTATCCTTGAGATAGAATTTTTATTTTGAAACAGACTTCTTCTCTTTTTTCCTATATTGCCTGGAAACAGCGTCTGGTATTCTGGCTAGGCGCAATATTTGTCGGCTTACTCATCGTTGCAATGACCTTGCTCAGCGAATGGGCCGCGCAAACCTACCGCGCCCTTGCACTGCAATACCCCTGGTTTCATTTTGTCATTCCGCCTGTCGGACTGGGCTTTACCGCATGGCTCACCTTTCGTTTTTTTCCCGGCAGCGAACGTAGCGGCATCCCGCAGGTTAAAACAGCTCTGGAATTTGCCGACAATCTAAAAGAAACAGCCAAATTGATTTCCTTAAGAATTGCTTTCGGAAAAATGTTCCTACCGATTATGGGTTTGCTTTCCGGAGCCTCAGTCGGTTTCGGTGGACCCGCCGTGCATGTCGGAGCATCTGTTATGTTATCACTCGGTAAGGTGATTAAATTCCCGCCTCATTATTTAGAGAGGGGGTTAATTCTGGCGGGCAGCGCGGCCGGTTTTGCCGCGATGTTCAGTACACCGTTGGCGGGAATTATTTTTGCTGTTGAAGAAATGGGCCGGACCTTGGAAGAACGAATCAGCAGCCTGGTATTAACCGCCATTATTTTTTCCGGCGTTACCGCCTATGCGTTATTAAACAGCTACATTTATTTTGAGGATGAATCACTGATCATGCCCATGGGACAAAGCTGGTTTGCTATACCGTTATGCGGGATTATCGGTGGGTTTTTGGGTGGTTTGTTCAGCAAAATTACTATTTTTGGCAGCCGACTCCTCAAGCGAACCGGCATCTCGATTGTTGTGATCGCTATAGCGTGCGGCGGAATCATCGCTACAGTGAATTATTTTTCCAATGGCGCTACGGTAGGTACCGGTTACCAACAAACCAAGGCTATATTGCACGGTTTACCATCCATGGAACCTTCTTATCCGTTCCTGAAAATGCTCGCTACTTGCGCAACTTTCTTTAGCGGCATACCCAGCGGCATTTTTGTACCCTCACTTGCAACAGGAGCCGGGATTGGTGTTGATCTGGCCAACTGGTTACCGATTGCGCCGGTGTCGGTGATGATTTTACTGACCATGACCGCTTATTTCTCGGGTATGCTGCAAACACCGCTCACGTCATTTGTGATTGTTATGGAAATGACCAGCAGTCATGAAATTATGATTCCGCTGATGGCGACCGCTTTTTTAGCAAGCGGGACATCTAAATTAATAAATTCAATACCCTTGTACCTTGCCTTATGTGAAGCCTATACGCTGCCGTCAATGCGTTCTGCATGATGGCGATTCGGTTAACTACATCATTTAGGAATTAGTTATGACAACTCAATCTATTACAGTAGCGCGGATTTATCTTCGGGAAGGCGAACATCTGCTCGGCAGTATCGTCGATTTTTTGCACGATGAAGAGAAAGTCTTAGGCATCACGGTATTCCAGGGGATTATGGGGTTTGGCCCGGACGGAACACTTCGTACCAGCCATCTATTAACCTTGTCCCTGGACTTGCCGCTGGTCATCGAATTCTACGACTTGCCTGAACGGGTTGAGAGCGTAATTAACCATCTTCAAGCCCAGATGGGGCTATCTCATATAGTGAGCTGGCCGGCAGTTAGCCATATCAGAGGTCTTTAAACGTTTACCTGGATTTCTTGAATAGGGTAAGACAATGAAAAAATATGTCGATGAAAAAATTTATACCTGCCCAATGCATCCTGAAATTATCCGCAGCGAACCGGGTTTTTGCCCCAAGTGCGGCATGGCTCTGGAACCCCGTGGCGTTTCAGGGGAGGAGCAGGAAAATCGCGAACTCACCGCCATGAGCCGAAGGTTTTGGGTCAGCACCGCGCTGTCGATACCTGTGTTCATTTTGGCGATGGGCCACGACCTGATGCCGGGATTGATTGCTGGTGACTTTTTCACCCACTGGCTGCAATGGATTGAATTTGCTTTAGCCACACCGGTGGTTTTATGGGGCGGTTGGCCGTTTTTTCAGCGCGGCTGGCGTTCCGTCATCAGTCTCAATTTAAACATGTTTACGCTGATCGCATTGGGTATCGGCGTCGCTTGGGGTTACAGCGTGGCAGCAACGGTTGCGCCGGGGATTTTCCCGTCAACCCTGCGCAACCCGGACGGCAGGGTGGCCGTCTATTTCGAGGCCGCCGCCGTCATTACCGCATTGGTGCTGCTGGGGCAAGTACTGGAATTGCGGGCGCGTAGCCGCACCAACCAAGCTATCAAAATGTTGCTGGAGCTGGTGCCGAAAACAGCGCGTCGGATAACCGGCGACGGCAAGGAAGAAGATATTCCCCTGGCACAGGTGCAACCGGGCGATGTGTTGCGCGTCCGGCCCGGCGAAAAAATACCCGTTGACGGTGTCGTGCGGCAAGGTTACAGCAGTGTCGATGAATCCATGGTGACCGGCGAGCCTATTCCGGTGGAAAAAAATGTAGGTGATAGAGTGATAGGCGCTACCGTCAACGGCACCGGAAGCCTGCTGATGCTCGCCGAAAAGGTCGGCGGCGAAACACTGCTGGCTCGGATCGTGAAGATGGTCGGCGAAGCACAGCGCAGCCGTGCGCCGATCCAGAAACTGGCGGATGTGGTTGCAGCCTGGTTTGTACCGGCCGTTGTCATCATTGCCATTATTACCTTGATCGTCTGGTGGCAGTGGGGGCCGGAACCGCGTTTGGCTCATGCCATTGTTAATGCGGTAGCCGTACTCATAATTGCCTGCCCTTGTGCTCTCGGTCTTGCCACGCCGATGTCGATTATGGTCGGTACCGGCAAGGGCGCTCAGCTTGGGGTATTGATTAAAAATGCCGAAGCGTTGGAAATCATAGAAAGAATAGATACCTTGGTGGTCGATAAAACCGGTACCCTGACAGAAGGTAAACCCCGTCTCATGTCAGTCATAGCAGGCGAAAATTTTTCCGAAGAAGAAGTGTTGCATCTCGGTGCAAGCCTGGAACGAGCCAGCGAGCATCCGCTTGCTGCCGCCATTGTTAAAGGCGCTGAACAAAAAGGCATCAAGCTGACTGCCGGAGAACAATTTGAATCGGTAACCGGTAAAGGCGTTTGCGGCAGTATTTCAGGCCGCCGGGTTGCGCTGGGTAATGCCAAATTAATGGCAGCGCAGAATATCGATATAACGCCTTTAATAAAACAGGCAGACGAGCTGCGTCTGGAAGGGCAGACTGTCATGTTTGTTGCCGTGGACGGGAAGCTTGGCGGGTTCATCGGTGTCGCCGACCCCATCAAATCGTCAACACCGGAAGCGCTGAAAGCCCTGCACGAAGCCGGGATAAAAGTCGTCATGCTGACCGGCGATAATAAAACGACAGCCGAAGCCGTAGCAAAAAAACTCGGCATAGACCGGGTTGTAGCGGAAGTATTACCCGAACAGAAAGCCGAAATCGTTAAACAATTGCAGGCCGAAGGCCATATCGTGGCAATGGCAGGCGACGGCATCAATGATGCACCGGCATTAGCGCAGGCACACGTAGGCATTGCGATGGGTACGGGTACCGATGTCGCCATGGAAAGTGCGGGCGTTACGCTGGTCAAAGGCGATCTGCGTGGAATCGCCCGGTCGCGGATGTTAAGTCAAGCCACCATGAACAATATCCGCCAGAACCTGTTTTTTGCTTTTATTTACAACGCCCTCGGCGTTCCCGTTGCCGCCGGTGTGCTGTATCCGTTCTTCGGCATTTTGCTTTCACCGATGATTGCAGCGGCAGCGATGAGTTTTAGTTCGGTTTCAGTCATCATGAATGCTTTGCGACTGCGAAGATTATCACTTTGAAACGAAGGATGAGGCAAGTCATCAAGCCGGACGGGGCATGTTGCCCCGTCCGAAACGTTTTGTATTGGTTAAGTGCAACCCCTTTGCTTAGGCATCGCGAAAACGTTAAGAGCGGGGTTGCAAACCCCGCCGCGCTTGGGTAGGTCTTTGAGTGAGCAATGGACTTTTTTGAAAGATATGCGTTGTAAGCCTGTTATTTTGCTTCAACAACAACGACTGAATTACCTCTCTCATCGGTACGGCTCAGTGAACCACGGATCGATCCCTTTTTGCGATGGACGGTAATCTTGCAATAGGCAAGTGTGATGGGTGTCGAGTTGGAGAATGTATCGACTACAAGACTTACCACCTCTTTCGGCTGAAGTGCATTAAATGATGTTGTAGCTAAGGGTGTGCCATCCGCTTTAATGATGGAAATGGTTCCGTTGCGGGGCGCATGGAATACGTTCACGACATTACACCGAAGGGCGCTTAAAGGAGCCCCAGGATTCGCTGTGGCAATCTCCACCATCGGTGTAAACAGAACATCATTAGCCGAAACAGGAGCCGCAAAGCATATAAATGCGGCAAAGATGCCCAAGAGCACAAGTTTCTTCGTTTTCATAATTAAACCCCCTCTACTTACAATAAAACGATAGTGTGTTGCCCGCTATCCTGCGTCGCCGGTTCCAGCGCGGTTCAAGTCGGCAAGCTTCTCAAGCTCCTCTTTTTGAGCCAAATCCACCCCGACGCTGACTATAAAACTGGTAACGGCTTCAATATCCATGCTCGATTTTACGACCTTTGAGCGATGCACAATAATGGTAAATCCGGACGTTGGGTTTGGCGAAGTCGGTACATAGACAACCAGCATTTCTCCCACCTTGTTGGTGACATAGCCCGGCACCCATAAGCCGTCCTTGGGGTATTCGATAAAAACAATTTCTTTGGCGACGCTTTTTTCCCGGCTGCCGAGCAGATTGACCAGCTTTTTACTGACCCTATAAATCGTCCTGATCATTGGAATCCGGTTAATCAATAATTCCAACTGATGCAGCATCCACATTTTTTCGGATACGGTGACCCGATAACCTGTATAAGCAATGGCAACAAAAGACAGCGTGAATGCCAGGACAGTCAAAAAGATATTGTTGGAGTATCCGTAAATATCAATAAAAAAGTCCCTTAGGATGGTCTCCAAAAACACCAGGACTTGCACGACAATAACGACCGGAATGACCGCTAAAATACCGACGATAAAATATTTCAGACTCGATTTGATAAAACTAAGCATGTTTGACTCCTGGGTTCTTAATAAAAGACAAAAACTCGACCTTTTAAAGTATATAGCGCATAAATATTAAATAGTAATTTACCTGTATTGGTGCGAACAATCTTTAGTCCTGGCATTCCATTTTAATCTGCGACTTGTTTCTATCCCATCTATGGCTGCCTCTTCTTTTGCATTTTAGCCCTTCCATATCTAGCAACATTTCAGCCATTTTCCGATTAGCGGCAACGGCTCTTTCATACATATTGATCACTTCTTGGCTGTGCAATTTAAGAGTTTCCGCGTTTTTGCCGTAAACGTAACTCTCCGGCTCAAATTGGCTGAGCAGTTTTTTATTTTCATCAGCCTTAGCCTGCATTTCGTTTGCCTCGTCTTCAAAGTGCTTTGATAGCGCTACATGATTTGCGATTAAGTTGTCATTCAATGAGCGCGAATTGATATGGCTGCATGCAGAGAGCAAACAAAGCAGAGCGGGGGCTATCAATGATTTTGTTTTCATGAGATTTTCCGATAAATCAGTTATTGATCGATATGTTCATCTTTGTCATGGTTGACTCCTGGATTTTTAATAAAATGACATGCATTTTTTAAGATTTTCAATTACAAAATAAAGGCGCCTTGGCAATATTCCCGAGGTTCAAATGTCGAAAACCCTGTTTGAATTTACGCCGGATCGTCCAAAGGCAGCCGCCAATAGCCCCGATGCCATCATCACATCAAGTTCGGCTTCGATTTCACCCGCCAGCAACTCTAAATGATTCAGCTTGATTTCGGTTCTTGAACGCGAGGAATCCAGCAGTTCCAAAAGACCTGTTTTTCCTAAGCGATAGGCATCTTCAGCCATTTGCTTCAGGCTCGGCAAGGGTGCCAGCACATCGCGGTCAAATCCGGCCAGCGTTGCCCGGCGGCGCGACAACACTTCCGCCGCGCGTTCCAATTCCTGCCGCGTTGAGGCCGCAAGCAATTCCCGCTTGAGCAGGGCGGCATGCTTTTCGGCGGACGCTTTAGCCATGCCGCCTTGGCCGCGATCGAATATCGGCAAATCCACGGACACGCCGGCATACGCGGCATTTCCGTAAGGCCGGTCGGTAAATGCGGTGCCCAGCAACAGCGAGGGAACCGGCCAACGTTCACGGCGCGCGCGTTCCAGTCCCGAATCGGCGGCAATGGTTTCCCGGCGCGCGCTTTCAAGTTCGGGATTGTTATGTTCCGCCTGCAACCATAAGCTGTCGACATCGGCCGACACGCCGAGAGGCGCCAATGCGCCCTGGGCTTGCGGCTTCCAGTCCGGGAAGCCCAATAACACCGCGAGTTCGCCGGCAACGCCGGCGTTATCGGTATGCGCATTTTCCAGGCGCGCTTTCAGGCTTTGAACTTCCTGGGTAATGCGCATGACATCGTATCGGCTGGCGGTTCCGGCGTTTTCCTTACCGCTAATCAGGGTCTGCAACCGTTCCAGTTCCCGGTTAGCCTCTTCCAGCGCCGCCACCCGTTGCTGTCCGGCCAGCAATTGCACGAACAGCCGCCAGGTTTCGCGGATCAGGCGGTTGTATTCAACCTCGGCATCGGCTTCGGCGACCTCGACCCGGCGTTCGGCCGCGTCCTTGCGCGCACCGCGTTGACCGGCCAGCAGCATCGGCACTTCCAGGTTGATGTTCTGTTGCGAAGGTCCGTCGAACTGGGTATTTCCTTGTCCTCCGGCTTGATCGTAACGGCCATAGCTGACTGTGGGATTGGGCAGCACATCCGCCGCCACGACTTCGGCTTGCGCCGCCTCGATTTGGCTGCGGGCAACGGCGTAGCGCGGGCTTTTTTCCCTGACGATCCACAACAGTTGGTGAATCGACACGGCCTTGGGCAAGTCCTGGTTTTTTAGCGGTTCTTCCGAAAAAACCTGCGCGCTGTTGAACAACAGCAGCATCGCAATCGAGATTGTTCTTAGGCTGTTACGGGTTATTTCAATTTTCAGATAATGCTTGTTCATACTTGCGTTTCCGGTAATTCATCGGCCTCTTCAGGCGTTAACATCTGTTTGGAAGTCACCAGGGTGTAGATAACCGGCAATATGAACATCGCCACCAAAAAGGTGGTCAACATGCCGCCGACGATCACCACCGCGAACGGGCGCTGCGTTTCACTGCCGATGCCGGTGGATAGCGCCATCGGCAACAGACCCAGCAACGCCAGCAATGAGGCCATCAATACCGGGCGCAAACGCAGTGCCGCGCCTTCCTTGACCGCGACCAGCAACTCAAAACCGCTACGGCGCATGTCTTCCGTTGCGCTAAGCACCAGCAAGCCCATTAAACAGACTTGGCCCAGCAAGGCGATAAAGCCGATAGCGGCGCTGACCGATAGCGGGATGCCGGTCAGCAATAAAGCGAACACGCCGCCGGTCATTGCAAACGGCGTGGCAATCAATATCGCCGCCGCGCTACGCGCCGATTGCAGTGCGCTATACAGCAAGCCCAGAACGATCAGCACCGCGATAGGTATGACCACGCCAAGCCGGGCCATCGCGCGTTGCTGGTTTTCGAATTCCCCGCCCCAGAGCAGGAAATGGCCTTCGGGCACGGCGACTTTTTCGGTTACTAATGCCATCGCTTCATGCACTACCGAGCCTAAATCGCGGCCGTCGACGTTGAATTTGAGCGCCATATAGCGGCTGTTGGCTTCGCGTTCGATTGAGGTGCGGCCTTGGGCTATGTCGATAACGGCCAGCTCACGCAAGGGGATGTAGGCGGCCTGGGGGCTGACCACATTCAGGTTGCCGGTTTTTTCGATGTCGCCGCGCTCGGTTGCCGGGAGTATCAAGCGAATCGGCACGGGCCGTTCGGCCTGCCACAATTCCGAGACAACCCGTCCGGCCATGCCGATTTCAATAGTGTCTTGCACAGTATCGACATCCAAACCGTTCCGGGCAAGGGCGGCGCGATCCAGTTTGATCTGTAGCTGCGGCACTCGCGATTCGCGGTAAAGATCCAGGTCAATGACGCCGGGAACATCGGCCAGCACCGATTTGACCTCTTCCAGCGTATCGCGCATTTTTTCAAGATCGGGGCCGTAAATTTTCAGCACCACTTTGCCGCGCACGCCGCTGACCGCTTCCTCGACGTTGTCTTTAATCGGTTGCGAGAAATTGAATCGCACGCCGGGTATTTCTTCCAGCGAGGTGCGCATGGCTTCCACCAGTTTTTCCTTGTCCCAGTCATCGCGCCATTGGTCGTGAGGTTTGAGATGAGCGAAGGTTTCGCTCATGTTCACGCCTTCGTTGTCCGTGCCGTCCTCGGAGCGGCCTTGCTGGCTCAAAACACCGATGACTTCCGGGTATTGCAGCAGGCGGCGGCGCATATCCAATAAAATGTCCTGGCCTTTATCCAGCGAAACGCTCGACGGCATTTCGACGAAAACATGAATGTCGCCTTCATCCAGTTCCGGTAAAAACTCGGTGCCCAATTGGCTGCCCGAGATTGCACCGGCCAACAGCAATCCCGCCGCGGCCGTCAGAATCACGGTCCGTTGGTGTAGCGCATAATCCAGCAGCCGTGAATAGCCCTGCCGCAGCCGCTCCAAAAATTGAGGCTCGGTAATCAAGGCATGTTTAGGCTGAATAAAGGTCGCGCACAGCGCGGGAACCAGAAACAACGCAAATACCAAACCGCCCGATAAGGCAAAGCTGTAAGTCATTGCCAGCGGGCGAAATATCCGCCCCTCAACCCGCTCCAGGGTAAACACCGGGATTAACGCGGCGATAATAATCAGCATTGCGAAAAAAGCCGGCTTGGCGACATCGAATGCGGCATCGGCAATCAGGTGCAGCATTTCCCTTCGCGTCTGCGGTTTACGATGCGAAGCCTGATGAATGACGTTTTCCATCAGCACCACCGCACCGTCCAGGATAATCCCGAAATCGATCGCCCCCATGGAAATCAGGTTGGCCGGCATCCCCAACTGATAAAGCCCAAGGAATGCGACCAGCAGCGACAAGGGAATCACGGTGGCGACAATCAGCGAGCCGCGAATGCTGCGCAAAAACAGCCAAACCACGCCCACCACCAGGAAAAAGCCGTGCAGCAGGTTATCGAAAACCGTATGCAAGGTGCTGCTGACCAGCTCGGCCCGGTCGAGAAACGGCACGATGCGCATGCCGGCCGGCAGGATGCGCGCATTCAATTCCTCCACCTTGCCATGCAAGGCATCGAGCACCCGCGACGGATTCTGTCCGCGCCGCAACAGCACAATGCCTTCAACCACTTCTTTCTGTTCGTCCAGCCCCACCGTTCCCCGGCGCGGCGTGTAGGCTTGAACCAAGCGGGCAACATCGCCGACGGTAACCGGCGTTCCCTCCCGGTTTTTCAGCACGATTTTCTTGATGTCCTCAGCTGAGAGCAAATGACCCACGCCGCGCACCACCATCTCCTGATCGCCGTAACTGAGAAAGCCCGCGCCGACATTGCGGTTGGATTTTTCAATGGCCGCGCCCACTTCTTCCAGTGTCAAGCCCAGCGATTCGATGCGCGTCGGGTCGATTTCGATATGGATTTCTTTGTAATAGCCGCCGAAAGTCAACACATCCGCGACACCGGGTATCTGGCGCAAGGTGCGCGATACGTTCCATTCCATTTCGGAACGCAGTTCGTACAGGGAATGACGGTCGCTGATTAGGGTAAATTTGTAAATTTCGCCCAGCGGGGTGTAATCGGGAGCCAATACCGGCGTCACCGTTTCCGGCAATTCCGCGCCGGAAATACGTTGGGAGATTTCCGTCCGGGAATGAAAACTGTCGATATGATCTTCAAAGGTGATGGTGATCAAGGATAAGCCGAACAGGCTCTGGCTGCGCATTTGAATCATGTCCGGCGTACCGTTCAGCACCCGCTCCAACGGCACCGTCACTTGCCGCTCGACTTCTTCCGGCGCATAACCGGGCATCAGGCTGATCACGGTGACTTGGGTATTGGTGACATCGGGATAAGCTTCTATAGGCGTTTCCAAAAAAGCGTGTATGCCGAAAATAGCAATCACCACTACCGTGCTGATAACGGCAAGGCGTCTGTGGACACAGCGTTCAATCAAAGTTCGCAACATGGCAGCCGTCCCCTACAACAACATCGCGGCAGCGGAATCGAGCAGCAAAGCGCCCGAAATAACCACCCTGTCGCCATCGGCAAGCCCCTCAAGCACCGGCACCTGGCCGTCCCGCGCCTGGCCGACAGTCACGTTGCGGGGTTCGAATTGCCCTTCCGCCGTTTCCAGATAAACCACTGTTTGTTTTTTATCTTTGATAAGCACCGCCGTGGTCGGCAACACGATCCGGCGCGGGCCTGCCGCGCTTATCGAAGCCCTGGCAAACATGCCGGGCTTGAGTGTTGAACCGGCGTCGTCAACTTCGATATAAACCGCGCCCCGGCGCAGGTCGGGCTGCATGGATGCACTGATGGCGGCCACATGACCGGAGACCGGTTCGGGCAATGCGCTGATTTGTAGGGTGGCCTTGGCCCCTTTCTCTATCAGCGGCAAATCGTTGTCGAACACATCCGCGACGATCCACAATGCTCCCGGTTCGCCCAGTTCAAACAACACCGCGCCCGCTTCCACGGCCGCGCCTGTTGAGACGTTGGTCCGCAGCACTACGCCGTCAATCGGCGCGCGCAGCACAATAGACTGAGCCGCGCCTTCGCCCAGCAAGCGCACCGCTTGCACACTGCGCTGATAATCCGCGCGCGCCTGCCGAAGCTGGATATCCGCTTCGGCGCGCTCGATTTCCAGGCCGACGCCGCTTTTTTGCATGACCGCCTGACGCTTGGCCCGGTCTTCGGCGCGTTGCAGCTCCGCCTTTGCCCGCGCGACATCCGCGCGCATTTGCGCGGCCTCGGAGCTTTCCAGCGTTGCCAACGCAGCACCCGCCTTAACACGGTCTCCGACTTGTACGTTAATTTTGCCGAGGCGTCCGGCAACGACAGCACCCACCGTCGATAGCGCCTTGGCGCGAAACTCGACCCGGGCCGGCGCTTTTACCGTTGCGGCGAAGCTTTGCGGGCTAACCGCCGCCACGGTAATGTAAGGGCGGGATTCTATTGGAATTGAAATGGCTTTCTTATCGATGTTTTGTAAGCCGGATGACTCCGTTTGGGTCGTTTTAACGCTTTCTGCTGAAGCTGCTGATGATTGTTTATGATCAGCCTCTCCAGGGGATGGTTCTGTACAGGCGTTGAGCAAAAAGGCAGGTATGAAAAAAATTAACAAGTAATCGCGCATGGTTTTTATAAACATTGTAGGAAAATCATACAAACCTATTCAATAACCAGGCCAACTACCTAATAATTAGGACTTGACGCTGTTATGATCGTAGCAAGCGGTTTTAGAGCTTTGTATTTATTAAATAAATATTTTTACTCAACAAAGAAAATTTGCTGCGATATTAACTATTTCAAGTGTGTGAAAGTATTTGTTGAAATTATATGTGTTGCGATACACTGCAACGCTGTAACGAATTACAACAGATTATCTTATGCGCATTTCCACCAAGCTCACGCTGTCTTTAACGTCCATTGGCTTATTGATATTTATCGGATACGGCCTTTATCATCTTTCGATTGAAAAACGGGATTTATCCAGGGTTATCACTCTGCAAACAAAACTACTCGGTAAAAGTCTGCAAATCGCTGTTGAAAATGCCATGCGAGACAAGCAGTTGGCCGATATTACAGAGTTGCTGAATGGACTTGAGCAAATTGAGCCCGAGTTGAAAGTCAGGGTTTATGATGCGCAGGGCAAGGCTTTCCCGGATGCTATCGGCAATTCTTACGCAAGCGATTTCCAGGAAAGGCTGCATGCCGCTTTGAAAGATGATGAAGACGATCAGTTTTTTTATCCCGAGGAAGACCCCGAATACATTACCCTGCTTTTGCCTCTACAAAACACGCAGGGAGAAAGGCTTGGCGTTCTGGTGTTTGTGCGCGCCCTGCATGAAATGCGCCGCGACCTTGACGTGACCCAGCGTAACCTGGCGATTTCCACCCTTGTTTTCATTGTAATTGCCGCACCGCTTTGCACACTTATCTGTCTGATTTATATCGGCTGGCCCTTGCAACGGTTGACCGATGGCATGAAACAAATACGGGACGGGAATTTCTCCCCGCTACCCCTTATACCCAAAGGGCATAAGTTTCGTTTGAGCAGACAAGCTGCTCAACTCAGCTTTATCAAACACCAGGATGAAATCGGCGTACTGCTGAAGACCTTCAATACCATGGCGGCGGAATTGGCCAACGCCCGGCAAAAACTGAAAGAGGAAGCGCAATCGCGCCGCCAAGTCCAGGCCTCGCTTCAGGAAGCGGACAAACTGATTACCATCGGACAGTTGTCGGCCGGACTGGCGCATGAAATCGGCTCGCCGTTACAGGTATTGAAAGGCCGGGCCGACTATCTGCTGTTGTGCGCCGACCAACCCGAAGAAATCATCCGTCACGCACGGATACTGGCTTCGCAAACCGAGCGCATTACCCGTATCGTCCAACAACTACTGGAATTCACGCGGCGGCGCCCGCCCCATTTCACCCGCATTGATCTACGCGAACCCGTGAACGCCGTGCTCAAGCTATTGGAATACGAAGCGTATAAAAAGCAGGTTGAACTGCGTTATGAAGCCGCAACAGACCTGCCGCCGATTCTCGCGGATAGCGACGGCATCCAGCAAATTGTCTTAAACCTGATCACCAATGCCTTGGCTGCAACCGGCGCGGGAGGCCGGATTGTTGTTGCCGTCGAACCCTATCCCGCCCGTAGCGAAACTGCCGAAGCGATACAACTCACTGTCCGGGATGACGGTTGCGGCATGTCCGAAGAAACACTAAAACACCTGTTCGATCCGTTTTTTACTACCCGTCATGAACAAGGCGGCGTCGGGCTTGGCCTGGCTGTGGCCCGCAGCATTGTTACCGCGCACCGCGGCAGCATTAAAGCCGAAAGCGCGCCCGAGCAAGGCAGCACCTTTACCATCATTTTGCCCGTGGAGAACCACGATCATGACCTTGTCTGATCAAGCAATGCAAAAACATAAGCAGTTACTGGTCATTGATGACGATATCGGCGTTGTCGAGTACTTGACCGAAATCCTCACCGTCAGCGGTTATCGCGCAAGCGGCGAAAACGATCCGCAACGCGCGTTGCAGCGCCTGGAAACCGAACATTTCGACCTGGTGATCAGCGATGTGGAAATGCCCGGCATGCGCGGCCTGGATTTGATGGCGGCGATTCATGAACGCAAGCCGGGGCAGTTGATTCTGTTGATCACCGCTTTCGGCAGCATTGATCTGGGGGTGCGCAGTTTACAAGCGGGGGCCTGCGGTTTTGTCACCAAGCCGTTTTCCCTGAACGATTTAACGTCCGCCATTGAACGCGCTTTTAGAGATCGGCAAATGCGTAGAGAGGTTGTGCGTGTCGCCACGGCGAACCGGGATGTCATGCCTCGCGGATTGGTTGCGGAAAGCCTGAAGATGCAAAAAATCCTGCAACTTGCCGACCGGGCGGCCCGGATCGATTCGCCGGTACTGCTGACAGGCGAAAGCGGTGCAGGCAAGGGCGCGTTGGCGCGCTTTATCCACGAGCATAGTCCGCGCGCCAACGGCCCTTTTCTGCAAATCAACTGCGCGGCATTGCCGTTTGCACTGGTGGAAAGCGAATTGTTCGGGGTGCGCAAAGGCGCTTACACCGATGCTCGGGAACATCGTCCGGGATTGTTTGTTGAAGCCGAAGGCGGCACCCTGTTTTTGGACGAAATCGCGGAAATGCCGTTGGCGATCCAGCCCAAACTGCTGCAAGCGCTGGAGACAGGCAAGGTCAGGCCCGTAGGAGCCGGTAGCGAAGTCACCACCGATGTCCGCATTATCGCCGCCACCAACCAACCTATCGAAAAGGCCTTGCAAAGCGGTTTGATGCGCCCGGACCTTTACTATCGGCTCAATGTGATTCGTTTTGACATTCCGCCCTTAAGAGAGCGCTTGCCCGATCTGGAACAGTTGGTCGATCATTTATTGCAAAATGCCCAAACAAAACTGCAACGGCAAGTCCACGGCATCTCCGCCGAAGCGATGAGATGGATTCGCGCCTATTCCTGGCCGGGTAATGTGCGCGAATTGGCTAATATGCTGGAGCGGGCGGTTGCCTTGGCCGAACATGACACGATCCTGCTGGAAGACTTGGCCCAGGCAACCCAGATCCCCGTTGAGGACAACCTTTTAGGAAAAGCCGCAACACAGTCGATGACCTTGGCGGAATTGGAAGTCGCCTATATCCGCCGCATTTTGGAAATAACCCAGGGCAACAAGGCGCAAGCCGCTAAAATTTTGGGTATTGACAGAGGCAGATTGTATCGGAAGCTGGAAGATTAAAGATTAAAGATTAAAGATTCCCTTATCCATTGCGTAACCATTCAGCCACAGATTGCACGGATGTGCGAGAATTGTCACTGTTGAAGAAAATAACGGATTTTAGCGCCGGATTGCGCGTAAATAAAAATGCGACAGCAAAGCCGCTGGATTAATCACGCATTAATTTCTCTTTTATATATTTTGCTGTCAGATAGCCCAAAATTGCCCCCCATATCATCATAAAAATTCCGTGGAATATTATTTCCAAATTAAACTTATAGGGGTGTGCATAGTAATCATAGAGGTAATCTATTGTTACAATACAAGCTGTTATGTACATGGCGCTTTTAAATTTAACGGCGTGCGCATAAAAAAAACTGACGCCTAGTAAAATAAATCCTATCAAGAACCTGATACCGGCATGGATTGACCAATGAAGATCGAGTATAGGCGTTTTTAATAATGCTATATTCAAAAAATAGAGCAAAACAATACCGACAATAAAAGAAAAAACGAGCATTTTCATAACATCACCTCTATACATTCAATCATACATATCCATAGTAACCCGTTTTTTGTTTAAAGTTGACATTACCGCATCCCGTATCACTATTCGATAATCATGGTCAAAATTAAGAGTCCTATTTAAGGACTATTCTTGTTGCAAATACAGTACCGACAGATTAAGGATAAAAATGATGAACATGAACAGACTGCCCCAGCCTACCGTCTTGAACAAGCGCTGTGTCGGACGATATAAAAGCCCGACAATGGCAATGCCGGTCATCATAATGGCCGACTGGATCGTAACCAAATGCACCGGCGAAATGTTGGCGAGGAGAGAGCCCTTCAAGTAAGCAATATCATCAATGGCGATAATGACCAGATTGAATAGATTGCTGCCCAGCAAGTCGCTGATGGCCATGTCCAACGCCCCGATTCTCAACGCCGAAATAGTGACCGCCACTTCGGGCAATGAGGTGGCAAACGCCACGAACACCGTACCCACGAAACTCCGTTGCCAGCCCATCGCTTCGGCCAGATGATCAGCCGTTACCGGAAGCCTGGCCCCCATCAAAACCACCACGACGGCGGCAAAAAAGAAGCCTGTCAGCGCCTTGGGCAAACTGATGTTCGGATAGCGCTCGGCAATTTCTTCCACGACCTCCAAGCGTTGAGCTTTCTCGTAACGAAACACTGTGCGCATCGCAAAGATGTAAAACAGCATAATGATCGGCGTGTATAGGCCGATATGCCAAAAACTTAAATTGATGCCGTGTTGGTACAAGACGAGATTGAACGCCATGAAGCCAAGCAGCACGACCCCAAAACCGGCGGAAAGGATATGTCCCTGGCTGATTTTGGTGTAAACCGAAGCCCCCCGATGCAGGAAATCCAGCAACACAATCAGCAGCAAATTGAATACGCAACTGCCCAAAGCATCGCCTAAGGCGATATTCGGGGTGTTCACATAGGTCACCGCACTGACCCCTGTGACCAGCTCGGGCAACGAGGTGACCGTGGCGAGCATGGCGATTCCGACCCAAGTTCCACCCAACCCGGTTTTTTCAGCGATGACATCACCGTAGAGCGAGAGAAAGTAACCGGACACGCCGATGACAAGAGCCAAGGTAGAAAACTCAACAAAAATTAGCCAATGCGTCATGAGATATACTGCCTATTAACCTAAAAAAATAAGTTGGATTAGATAGCTGGGTAGGTTGGGCAACAGCTTTTCGTTGCCCAACATTTTGGCATACAGTGATAGGGAAATCCGCCACCATATCGAAACATCGCAATGTTGGACATAAAAAGCGTGTCCAACCTTATATCTCGATTTTATCCAATCTCACCGATAAAATCCCCGGGTGATCACCGGCCCGAACCGGCTTGCGGGGGATGAATTGCAGCGTTTGCGAACCGAGTTCCGCGCCCTTCACTTCGGCGCCGCAAAGCATCGCCGCCGCCAGCCCCGGCTTTTTCCTGTTCGCGCGGAGCTTCTCGATGCGCATCGGACGCCCGGTGATGGCGGACAGGCTCAGCGTACTGCGCAGGATTTGCCCGCCGCCTTCGCCGTGGGAACCGTCGATGATGAGCTTAGCCGTCATATATTAAATCTCCCCGCTAAAGGATGATCCTAGAACAATCGGGCTGGGCATAAAAAACATGCCCAATCTACAGGACTAAATGCGAATACCAAACGCCCCTAAAACTTTAATCATGCCGAAATAGGCGGTAGCGGTAGCGAAACAAGCAACACCCAAGCTTAACCAGAATCCAAGACCGTAACGAAGTAACAGCGGCAAAACGATAAATAGCACCAGCGACGGTAAAATTAGCCAGAAAATACCGTCGGAAAGCGTAGCTACTTTCTCAATATCGCCTGTATCAAGATAGAGCCAGACGAACGCCAGTAGCGAGGTGAGCGGCAAAGAGGCCAAAGCAGCAGCCCAAAAAGAGCTGCGCTTAGCCAACTCGGCAACGGCTATGAGAATAGCTGTTGAAAAGATGATTTTTAGGGCATATTGGATCATGGCCTGGCGGGTTCTATGATTTTGCCTGGGTATCGAGTGCGGCTTTGATTCCCTTCGCCAAGTCGCTGACAGAGCCTGCCCCCCAATAGTGCAAAAAAACGATCTTCGGCGTTTCATTCGCCATGTGCTGATGAATGGCCGCGATGTTGATGCCTGCACCTCGCAAGGCTTTCAATACGCCTTGAAGCTCGGATTCGAGCATCGCGAAATCACCCTCGACGATAGCTTTCTCATCGCTACCGGCGAATACCGCCCAGGTATTGACCCCCATCGCTTTACCCGCACTGTGGCCGTTCATTTGAGTCGTGCGGCCCAGCGTCACTTTATAAACTTCGCCTGTTTTTTCAACCGGCGCGCCGATGATGGCTTCAATCGGTTTGGGATCAAGCGACGTTTTGGCCGCATCCAGTTTGATTGCAGCCGCCGGCTTCTTGCCGCTATGCGTTTCCTGAACTTTAGCAAAGACCTTGCCGACACCGGTAGCGAGCGTCTCCAGAGTGCCCATGCCGCCGATATGCATGAACATGATCCTGGGCTTATCCCAGAGAAAATGATTGTGCAACCCAGTGACTTGCAGACCATTATCCAGAGCGGCGCTCATAACCGGGTTAACCTGATCTTCCTGCAACACGATGTCGCCCATCACCATGACTTGATCGCCGGCCGCCTGAAATCCCGCCCAGGAGGTCAAGCCCATTGGCGGGGTCATTTTGACGCCTGCGACGGTGGCATTCAGATCGGCGCGGGGCTGACTGACCTTAAAGACAGACTCGGCCGCATCCAATTTTCCCTTGATGCCGGTGAGCTGTTCGATTTTGACCGTATCCAATGCAGCCGGGCTATTGGATGCTTGTTGTGCAACGGATTGCCCGGAAACCCAGACAGACAAAACGATAATACCTATTTGAGACCAACGTAACGACTTCATAAGAAAACTCCATACTGGACCAACCAGGGTTTGAGAAACAAGAACAACAATCCGGCCGCGCCGCAAGCGGCGATGACCGGAATGACGCCCGCCTTGTACCGGAACAGCGCCAGCAAAGCGCACACACCGATCAATGCGGCAATGCCGTCGAAATGTCCGGCGAAACCTTGCGGCCAGAACACATGCCAGGCAAAAAACACGGCAAGATTAAGAATAACACCGACCACGGCGGCGGTAATCGCCGACAGCGGCGCGGTGAATTTCAAATTGCCGTGAGTCGATTCTACCAGAGGGCCGCCCGCCAGGATAAACAGAAAACTTGGCAAAAAGGTGAAATAAGTGACTACCGCCGCCGCGACCACACCTGCCATGAGCACAGCCTCTGGGCCGAACGGCAACTGGCTCCAGCCGCCCAGAAAGCCGACGAACGTGACGATCATGATCAGCGGGCCGGGCGTGGTCTCGCCCAGCGCCAGGCCGTCGATCATTTGCGTAGCGCTCAGCCAATGGTAATGCTCCACTGCGCCCTGATAGACATAAGGCAAGACCGCATAAGCGCCGCCGAAAGTCAGCAGGGCCGCCTTGGTAAAAAACCAGCCCATTTGCGTCAGCGCACCGTTCCAGCCGTATTGTCCGCACAAGAATCCTATCACGCCGCCCCACAAAACCAATCCCGCCGCTGCGATTTTAAGCAGGTGCGTCCAACGGAACCGGGCATGATCCGGCGTCGGCGTGTCGTCATCGATCAACGCCGGGCCGTAGCTTTGTTTGACCGCACCATGCCCGCCGCCCACGGCGAATTTATCAGGAGCGACACGTCCGCCAATGGCTCCGAGGCAGGCCGCGATCAGTACGATCAACGGAAACGGCGCATGCAATGCGAAGATGGCGACAAAAGCCAGCGCCGCCAAAATCCACAATACGCCGTTTTTTAAAGCCCTTGAGCCGATGCGGTACGCCGCGAACAGCACGATGGCGGTGACGGCGGGTTTGATGCCGTAAAGCACACCGGCCACTGCAGGAACCTGGCCAAAGCTCAGGTAAATCCAGCTTAGCAACATCAACAGGAACAGCGACGGCAGGATAAACAACAGTCCTGCGACCACGCCGCCCCAAGTGCGGTGCATCAGCCAGCCCAGATAAACCGCGAGTTGCTGCGCTTCAGGCCCCGGCAATAGCATGCAGTAATTCAGCGCATGCAGAAAACGCCTTTCCGAAATCCAGCGCCGCCGCTCGACCAATTCCTGATGCATGATGGCGATTTGCCCGGCTGGGCCGCCGAAGCTGATGAAGCCGAGTTTGAGCCAGAAGCGGAAAGCTTCACCGAAGCTTACGGGTTGCGGGCGTTCCATAGGGATTCCTTGATCGGATGGCGGGTTGGATTTTAACTCGTTCCCTCGCGCTGCGTCACTGCCATTAAGTTAAGCTTTACGCTGGTTCCCAAGCTCCAGCTTGGGAACCCAGATGACGAAGCTCTAGCTTCGCGAGACGGGAAGCTAGAGCTTCCCGCACCGAATTCCCAAGCTGGAGCTTGGGAACTAGCGCTCACTAAAACTCTTACTTCGTTCCTTAGTGGAGATCAAGCTCTTTAGCCGCAACCAGCAGCTCGTCGATAAAATGCTGCGTGTATAAAGGGAGGTAGTTGTTCTTTAAATAGGCGATCTTGGTTTTTGAACTGGGAATAAGATGCGATAAATCCCGTGCAACCAGGTCTTGATCCATTGCCGGGTCATACGCCATACCGGCAATAATGCCGACTCCCATCCCCAGACGGACGTAAGTCTTGATCACGTCGGTATCGGCAGCGGCCAGGATAATATCCAGTTCCATATCGGTGTTTTTAAATGCGGTCTCGATATTTGAGCGCCCGGTAAAACCGAAGCTGTAGGTGAGTATCGGATAAGAAGCGAGTCGCTTAAGAGAAATTTCACCCTCGCTCAGCGGATGACTTTTTGGCACCACCACCGCATGATGCCATTCATAGCAGGGCTTGACGATCAAGTCGGTATCTTCGCCGACTTTCTCGGTGCAGATGGCAATATCGGCTTTCCGGGTGTGCAGTTTATTAATCAGCTGCTCGGGCGACGCTTCAATCATATAAATTCTGACGCCCGGATATTTTTCCCTGAAACGCAGGATAGGTTTCGGCAAAAAATACTTGGCCTGGGTGTGCGTGGTGGCGATATGCAGAACGCCTTGGTTGCTGTCGATATAGTCGGCGGCTATGGTTTGGATATTGTTTTTGGCTAGGTTAATGGTTGCGACTTCCTCCATGATGCGCAGCCCCAAGGAGGTCAAGCCTATCAGTTTTTTGCCCTGCCGTTCGTAGATAGGCGAACCCAGCTCGGCTTCAAAAAGCTGCAATTGCCGACTGACCGCCGATTGCACGATGTGCATTTTTTCCGCCGCTTTTGAGAGGCTGAAATCATTTTCCTGGAGAACACGGAGCAGTTCAATTTGACTTAAATTCATTTTTGGGGATGTTCCTTGTCTAAAATATGCAAGTAATGTGGGGCGGCACGACTCCCCATAGACTTCAAATTAAAGCATAAAACCACGAAGACACGAAGGGCGCGAAGTTTTTAAGATGTAACTGATGTTACGCACTGTCCACGAAAAGCACGAAAGACACGAAAAAATAGAGGGCCGTATGTTTCCCTGCTTACGGTGTGCATCTTTCTAATCTTGACGATGGGCTTTACTTATTGTTCCTGTACCCGGTTTTTTTCGTGCTTTTTGTGCCTTTCGTGGACTACGCTTTTTTATTAGGTACATGCGTAACATCAGGATGTAATTAAAATACGGTGATTTTATCGTTCCCACGCGCCACGCTCATCGTTACACATAACGCTGCCCAAAAGTCATCATCCCGGAAATAGTTATCCAGCGCCATGCCTGTCCTGAGCGTAGCCGAAGGGGGTAACTTTCGAATCAAGCAGCATGGAACATGTTGCTCGATTCGAAACGTTGCACGTTAGACCTTCCAGGTTTTAAAAACCTGGAAGGTCTGTATCTCGCATGTTTCTCGCCTAACGACAGTCCGCAGACACTTGTGTATAAAGACGAGCGCTCTGATGTGATAGCACGGCATGCCTTACTCGCTGAGCTGTCAATCAATGAAACCAATGCGCATGGCGTATCCGCAAATCAACTTTGTCGCCTTTATTCAGGTGCAAGCGCTTGAACTGGTCATTAGGCATTTCGGCATAAACGCTTGCAGCCGGACCGTTGGCGCCGGTCTTGACCAGTTCAATACGGATCAGCGCGCCCAAATGCTGCCAGTCTTTCAAGGTTACAAAGGCATCGCTATTGGCTGACGATTTTTCAATAACAATATCATGAGGGCGTACATGCACAATCTTGCCTTTCTGGTGCGCAGTTGATAATCCAGCCGTTTGCAGCCAATCGGTATCTTGATCTTCCATGTCAAAAATATTGGTCTGCCCGATAAAGCGGGACACGAAAGCGTTGGCCGGATGATCATAAATATCGCTGGGCGAGCCTTGTTGTTCGATGCGCCCGTGATTGAGCACCACAACCTGGCTGGCGACTTCCATGGCTTCTTCCTGATCATGGGTGACAAAAATGCTGGTGACATTCAGGTCGTGATGCAAGTTGCGCAGCCATTGGCGCAAATCCTTGCGCACACTGGCGTCCAGCGCACCGAACGGCTCATCCAGCAATAACACCGCCGGCTCCACGGCCAGGGCGCGAGCCAGGGCGATACGCTGGCGCTGGCCGCCGGACAGTTGATCGGGATAACGGTCATGCAGCCAGTCGAGTTGCACCAACTCCAGCAACGCATGGACTTTTTTAGTGATGACATCGTTGCTGGGCCGGTCGCGGCGAGGCTTGACTCTTAAGCCGAACGCCACGTTCTCGAACACCGTCATGTGCCGGAACAGTGCGTAATGCTGGAACACAAAACCGATGCCGCGCTGGCTGACATCATGATCAGTTCGGTCCTGGCCGCTGATTAATACCCGCCCCTGGTCGGCGCTTTCAAGACCGGCAATGATGCGTAACAGCGTGGTTTTGCCGCAACCGGAAGGCCCTAATAAGGCCACCAGCTCGCCTTCCGGGATTTCCAGATTAATATGATCCAGTGCGGCAAACGTACCAAAATTTTTACTGATATTGGAAAGTAAAATGCTCATAGTGGGAATCTCAAAAATAAAATCATTGTGGTCATCGTTTGGCTTGCTGCCATTCCAAAACCGTTTTTAAAACCAACGTCACAACCGCCAATCCGGCCAGAATTGAAGCACCGGCAAAGGCGCCGACTATGTTGTATTCGTTATAATTGACTTCGACATGCAACGGCAGGGTATTGGTCAAGCCCCGGATATGGCCGGAAACCACGGAAACCGCGCCAAATTCACCCATCGCCCTGGCGTTACACAGCAACACGCCGTACAGCAATGCCCATTTAATGTTGGGCAGGGTCACCGCGCAAAAAGTCTTCCAGCCGCTTGCGCCTAATGACAGCGCCGCTTCTTCTTCCTGGCTGCCCATTTCCTGCATCAACGGAATCAACTGCCGCGCCACGAAAGGAAAGGTAATAAATACGGTAGCCAGGATAATGCCGGAGGCGGCAAAGATGATTTTTACATCATGCGCTATCAGCCAGTCGCCAAACCAGCCCTCCGCGCCGAACAACAGCACGAAAATCAATCCCGAAATAACCGGCGACACTGAAAACGGCAGGTCGATCAAGGTGGTCAACAGACTTTTGCCTTTAAATTCAAAACGGGTAATTGCCCAGGCGGCGGCAACGCCGAATACCGTGTTCAACGGCACGGTGATCAATGCGGTCAATAAGGTCAACCTGATAGCGGCTAGCGTGTCGGGCTCAGATAATGCAGCCCAATAGGCCTCGACGCCTTTAGATAAGGCTTTGACAATCACCAGGCCCAGAGGCAGGCAGATAAACAGGCCGATAAAGCTTACCGCAATTGCAATCAAGCTCCATCTGACCCAATCCGCATCTTGCAAAGCCAGTTGTTGACGCGCGACCAATTTGGCCGGGTTTATGGGTTGGGTAACAGCGCTCATAGTCGAATCTTCCTCATAATTGTCCGGAGCGCTTACGCACCCAAAATTGCAGCAAATTAATCAACAGCAGCAGCACGAAAGAGATCACCAGCATGGTCAGGGCGATAGCCGTGGCGCCTTCTATGTCGAACTGTTCCAGCTTGGTCACAATCAACAGCGGCACAATTTCCGATACATAAGGAATATTGCCGGCAATAAAGATGACTGAGCCGTATTCGCCCACGCCTCTGGCAAAAGCCAGCGCGAAACCGGTCAGCAAAGCGGGGAGGACGTTCGGGAAAATGACTTTGCTGAACACTTGCCAGCGCGTAGCGCCCAGGCTTGATGCGGCTTCTTCCATCGATGTTTCGAATTCCAGCAGTACCGGTTCGACGGTACGCACGACGAACGGGATGCTGATAAAAATCAGCGCCATCACGATACCCAGCGGTTTGAAAGCCACCTGTACGCCGAAAGTATCAATCAGTAATTTACCCAGGAATCCGCTCGGCTGGAAAATAGTTGCCAAGACGATACCGGCAACGGCTGTCGGCAGGGCAAAAGGGAAATCGATCAAGGCATGAAAAAATTGTTTGCCGAAAAATGAATAACGCACCAGTACCCAAGCGACAATAAAGCCGAAGAATCCGGCAATCAAAGCGGCCACCAGCGCGGTGGAAAAACTGACCCGAAACGACGACAGCACGCGCTTGTTGGTTATGATATGGACGTAATCGTCCCAATTCAGCTGAAAACTTTGAAACACCAGGGTGCTTAGCGGAATTAAAACGATCAGGCTCAAATAGATCAGGGTGAAACCGATCGTCGGACGAAAACCCGGCATAATACTACTTCGTGACATTGCCGCTCTCCACGGGTGATTGATTGCTTTGCGAAAGCGGCGATGTCGCTAAACCGACAATAGATAACGTTGATTTCATTGTTGCCCTCAAAAAATTAATTCCTGTCGGTCGGGTGCCATCCCCCAACAGGTCATCGTAATTCCATCCAATCGATGGTTTTTTATCTTTAACCACCTTTTTGTTGATTGGATAACTTGCTTAACTTATTCCTTTTTATAAATTTGATCGAATAATCCTCCATCGGCAAAGTGGATGCGTTGTGCGGCCGCCCAACCCTCCGGGATGATGTCATTAATTGAAAACAGCTCCAGCTTGGCGAATTCATCGGCGTGACGAGCAAGAATTTCAGGATTGCGCGGACGATAATGATGTTTGGCGATTATTTCCTGGCCGGCATCGGTCCAGAGAAAGTTAAGATAAGCTTCGGCAACCTTTTCGTTACCTTTTTTACTGACGATCGGATCGATAATCGCGACCGGATGATCGGCTTCTATACTGGTTGAAGGTATAACCACATCAAACTTGTCCGCACCCAGATCATTTGCAATCAAAAAGGCTTCGTTTTCGAACGTTAGCAACACATCGCCGGTATTGTTCTGAATAAAGGCATTGGTTGCTGCGCGTCCTCCGGTACTCAAAACCGGGACATGCTTGAACAGTTGAGTAACAAATTCCTGTGCTTTTTCTTCACTGCCCAATTTGCGTAAGGCATAACCCCATGCCGCCAAATAGCTGTAACGGGCATTGCCCGATGTTTTAGGATTGGACAGGATAACGACGTTATCGGATTTAACCAGATCGTCCCAGTCCTTGATATTTTTAGGGTTGCCTTTGCGCACCAAAAATACCGTGGTCGACGTGTAAGGCGCGCTGTTATCAGGGAAACGAGTACGCCAGTCCTTACTCACCAAGCCCTTGGACGCAAGCTTGTCGACATCCGTTTGCTGATTCATCGTCACCACATCCGCTTCCAGACCGGCTATGACAGCGGCGGCCTGCTTGGTGGAACCGTCATGCGATTGCTGAATCGTCACTTTATCGCCGGTTTCCTTTAGCCAGTAATCGGCAAATGCGGCGTTAACGTCTCGATATAACTCACGAGATACATCATAAGAGACATTCAGTAGCGTATATTCTTTAGCACTCACATTGAAAGCCAAAAGTAGCGCAAGTAAACCCAGCGGATAAAGAGCATGGCGAATAAATCGCGCATTAAAAATATGAGTAAGCATAATTTCTCTCATTTGAAAAAACCCCGATGTTGTGCTGTGCCTCACTCTCTATACGGATAGGGAGTTTTGCAAAAACAGTGCAGGGCGGACAAAAAGCCTGCCCACCCTGCCTTTCTACACGCTATAAACAGTCAGCGACTTATTTTCCCGGTCCGTAAATCTGGTCAAACACACCGTCATCGGCAAAATGCTTTTTCTGCGCCGCATCCCAGCCGCCGAATTTATCGATTTTCACCAGCTCCAACGGTTGGAATTGCTTGGCGTACTTGGCCGCTATTTCAGGATCGGTTGGGCGATAAAAGTTTTTGCCTATAATGTCCTGGCCTTCCTTGCTGTATAAATACTTCAGGTACTCGGTCGCTACTTCGGTAGTGCCGTGCTTACGCGTCACATCCTCAACTACGGCGACTGGCGGCTCAGCCAAAATACTCAATGAAGGTGTGACAATTTCAAACTTGTCCGCGCCGAATTCACGCAAGGCTAAGTAGGCTTCGTTTTCCCAGGCAATCAACACATCGCCGATTTCCCGTTCGATAAAGGTCGTGGTGGAACCGCGAGCCCCGGTGTCCAGTACCGCAGCGTTTTTGAATAATTTGCCGACAAAGGCTTTAGCCGCCGCTTCATCATTGTTGTTCGCTTTAAGCGCATAGGCCCAGGCGCCCAAATAGTTCCAACGCGCGCCGCCGGAGGTTTTCGGATTCGGGGTCACGATGCTGACGCCGGGTTTGACGATGTCATCCCAATCCTTGATTTTCAGCGGATTGCCCTTGCGCACCAGAAATACGATAGTGGACGTATAAGGTGAGCTGTTGCCTGGCAACAGGGTTTGCCAATTTTCCGGAATCAGTTTGCGCTTCTGGTATAGCACGTCCACGTCGTAACCCAGCGCCAGGGTGACTACGTCGGCTTCCAGGCCTTCCAGCACTGAACGCGCCTGTTTTCCGGAGCCGCCGTGCGATTGGTTGACGGTCACGGTATCGCCGGTTTTGGCTTTCCAGTATTTGGCGAAGGCGGTGTTGTATTCCTTGTACAGTTCGCGTGTCGGGTCATAAGAGACGTTCAGCAGATTTATATCCGCCGCACGCACCTCACTGGCTGCCAATACGGCTAATACGGCCGCAAAGACGATGTTGGTAAAGTTTTTATTCATAAATAAAATTCCTTAGCTCAGGTTGTTTAAAACGATAATTGGAAACGCGTTGCAAAAATTTGTTCGTTGGCCTTATCACGGCCTCTGGCCGCACCGCCGTCAAAAGATACATTTTCATAATCCGCCCGTATGATGGCATTGCTGTTTAAATACCAGTTGGCGCCTAGCGTCCAGGCTTTGGCTTTCGATGCCGACTGGTTCGGGTCAACAATTCGGAAAGTCGCATCATCGACATCCAGCTCGCTGTAGCGGGCTGCAAGCTGCAACGCGCCCCACTTGCCTTTCAGCGGATCAAAATTCTGGATGGGCTTGACGCCGGCAAAACTGTTATCCTCGCCGGTGACCACATAGGAAGCCAGGATCTGCCACGCCTTATTATCCTGCTTGACATCCGTTCTTCCGCTAACCAGATGCTGGGATGAAATAACATATTCGCCAATCGCGCCGAACGGACCTGAAAACCAGTAAGCTTGCGGATAAATGCGGTAAGTAGCGCCATCCGATGTCGGCGCGGCGAAACCGGTATTCAGCTTGGTATAATCAAGATAGGTGGTTCTACCCAGCGGCGTAGCCTGAGCTTTGAGGCCCTGTTTATCCGGATTGCCGACAGAACCCGCCACACCCAGTCCCAAGCCTTCCAGCCAGGAGTAGCCGGTGTGATGGAACGGATGGGCGAATAAACGCCCGACCACTTCTTTATTGTTGTCGGTATCGGGCGAATTATTATTCGGGCTGCCATCGTCCCCGGAGCCGTTTGAAACACCTATCTGATAGGTAAAGGTATTCTTGGTATCGATAGGACCGGCTACGGTCTCTGCCTTATAGCCCGGCTTGGAGAACGCGCCATGCAGTTGTATACCTACGTCACGGTTACTCGCCAAATAAGTGGGAAAGGCGCGTTCCAAAAAGGTGCCGTCCGCGTCGCCCTGCAAACGTTCAAGACTGATTGACGGTTTGAACTTGCCGACCAACAAGCTCGCTGCAGGATGATAGGCGTAATCGAGATAAGCATCCGGCAAAATATTGCTGCTCGCCGCAAAGTCGGGCATGATTTTGTAATAAATGTCTTTAAAAAAGTAACCCTCTATCCATATACGCGCTTGCTTGACTTCGAATTTGTCGATCGACCTGGAAGTGTCGTCATTAAGCCAAAAACGTGCGTCGGTTTGTACCGCACCGCGTATCCGCACCTGATGTTTTTTATCCGAGGAAGTAATCTTGAATCCATCCGCACCTGCGTCGAATACCGGTAACTTTTTGAAGTTGCCGGCAGTCACTTCATCCTGCAGCTCCAGTTTACGTTCCAGGGTATTCACTTTGCGGTTCAGCTTTTCCACTTCGGGAGCCACTGCAACGGGTTTGGGAGTTAGCGCTCCTGCCTGATCCAGCTTTTCCAGACGGCTTTCCAGCTCGCGGATGCGCCGCTCCAGGGCTTCGGTATCGGCATGGGCATCGGGAATACCGAATAAAGCCAGATTAATCACGCTGGCTAAAGCGGTGCGTTTAAAATGTTTCATAGTTTTAGTCCTCAAAAAAAATCTATACCATCCGGTGGTCCGGTCAGGCTGCTATCTCTCGTATAGTATTTTTATCGCCGTTTTTTTACGGTAGAAATGGGTAATTATTTTATTTATTATCAAAGCGTAATTTCTCTTTACGCTCTATTTGCACAACTTTGCCTTCGTGAATAATAATTTCAACCGAACCAAATCTAATGTCTTGTAAAATATCGGAAATCTGAGTTGCGATTTCAGACAGTCTCGGTTCTCTGTGTGTGTGTTCCAATTTAAGCGCCATGACAATGCTCCTGAAGGTAAAAACCTGTCGTTTACGTTGGAGGGAAGTTTAAAGAGGATTTAATATTTAATAAAACGACATTATTAGATGCACGTATCTAATTACAAGATATTGGAATTGACTTTAGTCAATCCTGCGACCTCTTAACTTAATAGGCTGGTGACGTATTACGGGGGAAAGAAGCCAAAGTAGAATCTTTGTGCTTTAACTGGATGGGTATGGGGTAAAAAATATGGCCCGCTTGAGCGAGTGCCTAAACAACTCGCACAAACGACTTAAATCGACATCATTGGCTAAGATCAGCCATGTCTGTGACGCCCTGCAGATCAGATAACATTGGACTCCAGAAAATCAGCCAATTGCGCACTGGTAAGCCTGAGTCGCTGGCTCAGGCCGCGGGAAATATTCCAGATAATCTTGAATGCCAGAGCAGGATGCTTGTCAGCCAAGGTCAGCATACCGGCTTTGTCCAATGACAAAAAAATAGTTTCCCCTTCTGCACGGGCCGTCGCTGATCGGGGTTGCGCGTCAATAACGGACATTTCGCCGAAAGTGCGTCCGACGCGCAGGGTTGAAATCAGTTTATTATTTTTGTAAATGCCGATTGCCCCCTTGGCAATAATTCCCATGGAGGAACCTAGCTCACCTTCTTTATAAATCGCCGTGCCTTTTGATGCGGCATAAGGTTTAAAATAATAGCTTATGGCTTGCAACTGCTCCCATGAAAAATCCTCCCCCCAATGCGAAGCGTCCAGTATTTGCGCGTTTGTTTGCAGCGTATTTTCAATGGTGATTAATCGTGGGGATTTGGATTCAGTCATGATGATGGCACAGCCTATCTGATTAGGTTTTTCAAAAAAATAGCATTTAAATCCTGCAAGCTTTGTCTAAAGACATGCGGATTCGGTCAGGGCGTTTAACTCATGGATACGTGCTTTTTCGCCGACTCGCAAGTTAAGTTGGACTATAGCACCTATCTTCATCCTCGCCATAGACGAAGCCAATACAATTAAGCAATTGGAATCCGGTCATTAACCGACTTGAGATTATGCCGTTTTCCGGGTTAGCGCAAATCGCAACAGTCCTGCATTTCTAATGCCTTTTCTTGCAATTCAGCTTATTATATCGGCGATTCCTGCCATGAGCTCTCATGCTTACCAACAATGATTTATGATAATGCGCCATGAAACCTTATAAATTATTAGCGCTTTTGCTGCTAAATCCGGTCATCGTAGGCTGCGGACAACCCGGCCCGCTGTATTTGCCGGGACAAGCGGCACCGATTCATGTAGAACCGGAACACGCGCCAAAACCTGAACCCAAGCCAGAAAAAAACAAATAACCATGGATTATTTTAATTACCGAAACGATGAGCTTTTCGCCGAAGACATCGCTGTTTCCGACATCGTCTATAAATACGGCAGCCCTTGCTACATCTATTCAAGAGCTACGCTGGAGCGGCACTGGAAAGCATTCGACCAGGCTTTTGGCGAACAGGCGCATTTAATCTGTTATGCGGTAAAGGCCAATTCCAATATTGCGATACTCAACCTGCTGGCCCGGTTAGGCTCGGGGTTCGACATTGTCTCCTTGGGCGAATTGGAGCGGGTTATTACCGCCGGCGGCGACCCTAAAAAAATCGTGTTTTCCGGTGTCGGCAAGCGCGAAGATGAAATTCTGGCGGCATTAAAGATCGGCATCCGCTGTTTTAATATTGAAGTCAGCGGCGAACTGGACCGGATTAACCGGCTGGCCGGGCAGTTGGGCGTTATCGCGCCAGTGTCTTTTCGGGTCAATCCCGATGTCGATGCCAAAACCCATCCGTATATCTCCACCGGGTTAAAGGAAAACAAGTTCGGCATCGACATACAGCAGGCTTTGACTGAATATCGCCGCGCGGCGGCCATGCCCCATATCAGCGTGATCGGCATCGATTGCCACATCGGCTCGCAACTGACCGAAACCCGGCCTTTTCTGGATGCACTGGATAAGATTCTGGATCTGGTCGCGGCGCTTGAAGCCGAAGGGATTAAGCTGCATCATCTGGATCTGGGCGGCGGCTTGGGTATTTGTTATAAAGACGAACAGCCGCCTGAACCTGCCGAATATATTCAAGCGGTTTTGGCGCGGCTGGGTCAGACCGACTTTGAAATTTTACTGGAACCGGGCCGCGCTATCGTCGGCAATGCCGGTATTCTGGTGACTCAGGTTGAATATCTTAAACCGACCGCCAATAAGAACTTTGCTATCGTCGATGCGGCCATGAATGACCTGGTGCGGCCTGCTTTATACAGCGCATGGCAGAACATTATTCCGGTCAACCGGCAAAATAACGCAGCGGAAGCGACTTGGGATATAGTCGGCCCGGTCTGTGAAACCGGTGATTTTTTGGGCAAGGACCGTACGCTTAAAATTGCCCAGGGCGATTTGTTGGCGATACGCTCATCCGGCGCTTATGGTTTTACCATGAGTTCGAATTATAATTCCAGACCGCGCCTGGCTGAGCTGATTGTTGACGGCAGCACCCTGCATGTGATCAGGGAACGGGAAACGATTGCGCAGCTTTGGGCGGGCGAGCATTTGTTGCCCTAAGGCATAAATATTCACCACGAAGGCACGAAGTTTTATCTTATTTCTTCGCGTTCTTCGTGCCTTCGTGGTGAACAATTAAATCCATTGTATTTAATATATAAATGATCAACTTCACTAAAATGCACGGCCTCGGTAATGATTTTGTGGTCATTGACGCCATCAATCAGCACATCGACTTAACGCCCGAACAAATCCGGCTGATGTCCGACCGGCACTTCGGCATAGGCTTCGATCAGCTGTTATTGGTCGAAAAGGCGGTAAACGCCAATGCCGACTTCAAATACCGAATCTTTAACGCAGACGGCGGCGAAGTCGCCCAGTGCGGCAATGGCGCACGCTGCTTTGCCCGCTTTGTTCGCGATAAAAAGCTGTCGGACAAGAATGAAATCTGCGTCGACACCAATTCAGGTCAATTGTTATTGCGCTTTGATGCCGACAACCTGATCACCGTCAATATGGGCATCCCAAGGCACGCGCCTGCTGAAATCCCTTTGCTGGCCGAAGAAGAATCCCGATTTTATACGGTGCTGGTTAACGAGACTGAAAAAGCTTTTGGCGCTGTATCCATGGGCAATCCGCACGCGGTTATTCAAGTCACGGATGTTAAAACCGCGCCGGTGGCTGAACTGGGAAAAGCCCTGGAAAGCCATACTTTTTTCCCGGAGCGGGTTAATGTCGGTTTTATGCAAGTCGTAGATCGCCAACACATTAAGCTGCGCGTGTATGAACGCGGCGCTGCCGAAACACTGGCTTGCGGCAGCGGCGCTTGTGCCGCCGTGGTCATCGGCATTGAACACAATTTGCTGGATCATACGGTCAGTGTTGAGCTACCCGGCGGAACGCTAAGCATCAACTGGCTTGGCCGTGGCGAACCGGTTTTAATGACCGGACCCGCCATTTCTGTTTTTGAAGGACAAATAACGCTATGAACGAACAGCCCTCAGAACTCACTTCAACCCAGGTTGAAGACTACCTGCGCAAACATCCCGAGTTCTTCCATGAGCATTTGAATTTGCTGGAACACATGAGCATCCCGCATCCTACCGGCAATGCGGTCTCCTTAATTTCAAAACAGCTGGAGCTGTTTAGAAGTCGGCATCATGACATGGAAAACCAACTCACTGCGCTGATAGAAATAGCCAGGGATAACGATACCTCGCTGAACCGTATGCATAAACTGACTCTCGCGCTGCTGGATGCCATAACGCTGGAAGAAGCGGTTGCCAATCTGGATGTCGTGCTGTCAGAATATTTTTTGATCGATTTTGTTGCGGTGCGCATCATCAAACACAATCCGGACGCCGCTATTACCAACCTGTTTATTGAACCGGACAGCAAAGACCTGGAACCGTTTGCGGTTGAACTGGCCGGCAACCAGCCCAAATGCGGCCGCCCGACTATAGCCCAGGCAAGAGTATTATTCGGCGAGCTGGCGTTTGAAGTAAAATCCTGCGCCATTATCCCCCTGGCCTTTACCGAACTGGAAGGCATTTTAGCCATCGGCAGCCGGGAAGAAGGCCGGTTCCATTACAGCATGGGCAACCTGTTTTTAAATCAAATGAGCGAAATCATAGCGACCCGGCTGATCACCTTGTTGCAGCAGCGTTAACAACATGGATTCCGATGCCGAACTGATGCTGGCTGACTTTTTCAAGCAGCTCACTGTTGAAGTTCGCGCCTCGGAACACACCGTAAAAAGTTATCAGCGGGATCTTAAACATCTATCCCGCTATTGCACAGACAAGCCCATAACCCGCTGGGCCGACCTGAAGCACACCGATATTCGCGCCCATATCGCCAGTCGGCATCGGAAAGGCCTAAGCAGCAAAAGTCTGCAACGCGAGCTGTCCGCTATTCGCAGTTTTTATAACTACCTGTTAAAAAAGGGCCTGGCCGACGTAAATCCTGCGCAGCATATTCAAGCGCCCAAACAAGCCAGGAAGCTGCCTAAAACACTGGATGTCGATCAGTTATCGGGCTTGCTGGAAGCCGGGGCGAGTTCATTGCTTGAAATACGCGACCTGGCCATGTTCGAATTATTCTATTCATCCGGCCTGCGGTTGAGCGAGCTGTCGGCGCTTGATTTAACCGACCTGGATTTGCCGGACAGCACCCTGACTGTCCGCATAGGCAAGGGCGGTAAATCCAGAATATTACCGGTAGGCAGCAAAGCCGTTACGGCGATTGAAAACTGGTTACAGCAGCGAGCCGTAAAAATCCCCGCTATCGAGCCCGCGCTATTCGTTTCAACGCGGGGCACCCGGCTCGGTCAACGCAACATTGAGTTAAGGCTGGAACGGTGGTGCAAAGCAAAAGGTATTGCCGAACATATCCATCCGCACATGCTGAGACATTCCTTCGCCAGCCATTTACTTGAATCCAGCCATGACTTAAGAGCCGTTCAGGAACTGCTCGGACACAGCAATATCAGCACGACCCAGATATACACCCACCTGGACTTTCAGCATCTGGCTGAAATCTATGATAAAGCACATCCAAGAGCCAAAAAAAAACCGTTATAACAACTTGCGCCGTAAGCAAATAGCAAAAAAACCTGCTACCATGTAGCCAATTTTTCATATAAAAAAGCAGTGGGATGAAATGTTTTTCGATCCTGCGAAAAAACCTCTTTACGGGATTTCAAAAATGGCGGCAAACGATACACTGAACGATATAAAATCTAAAGGGATACTGTGGGGCTTTGGCGTTTTTACCCTCATTGTGGTGATCATCCTGATCTTCCTGGGCGCTTGGTGGGGCAGAGAGCCGGACCAGTTTAATGTTCTGGACGAAGCCGTAAAACGCGCCGAAGAAACCCACGCCACTGAAAGTATGCCGGTCGGCTATGTCTATACTAACACCTTGGCCCATATCGCCGAGGTTCTGTTGCATAAAAGCGGCGGCTATATTACTAACGACGTCGCGCCTCCCGGCGTATTACTGGACAACATTTCCAACTGGGAATACGGCGCATTAGTCATGCTGCGCGACGCCACATCGGCATTAAGAAACCACTTTGCCAGGGATCAATCCCAATCGGCCGAAGACCCTGATCTGGCGATTGCAGAACCTTATTTCTATTACGAAAACGACTCATGGGCCCTGCCGTCAACGGAAGCCGAATATCAAAAAGGCGTTGAAGCGCTGCATAAATACATGGAACGCCTGCAAAAATACGGCGGCCCCATAAAAAAAGCTCAATTTTATTCCCGTGCCGACAATCTGTGGCAATACACCGAAGTTGTGATTAAGCGTCTGGGCGGGCTTTCCACCCGTTTGACCGCAAACAGCGCCAGCGGCAACTACGGCCCCGGATTGACCGAGCTTGAGCGGGAAGCGGCTGATGAAAAAGGCACCTCCGTAGCCAAAGTAACCTGGTTGGAGATTGACGACGTTTTCTATGAAGCGCGCGGGGCAAGCTGGGCGTTGTTGCATATACTCAGAGCCATCAAACATGACTTTGAGGATATTTTATTAGACAAACGGGCCATGCGTACCGTGGACATCATGATCAAGGCGCTGGAAAACGCCCTGACCCCTATTCTAAGCCCGATGATTTTAAACGGTAGCGGCTACGGTCTTTTCGCCAACTACTCCCTATCAATGGCAAATTATATAGCCCGCGCTAATGCGGCGGCTCTTGATTTGCGCGACATTATGAACCGAGGTTAATGACGATGGATGAACAAATCAACTACAACTTGACACAACTCAGCACCTGGAAAAGAATTTTCTTTATGCTGATTTTTGCTGCTATCGGCGGACTGGTCAGAATGCTGCTCTGGGCCGTTATTATATTGCAGGTGGCATCAACGCTGCTCACCGGCAAAGCGAATGTCAACATTCTTAATTTCGGACGCAGCCTTTCCATTTACACGTACCATATTTTGCTGTTCCTGACTTTCAATACCGAAACCCTGCCGTTTCCTTTCTCCGACTGGAATATGACCGCAGAACTGCAATTGCCGGAAGCGAAAAACTCCGCAAAATAACGTTCGGCAATCGCTCCATGCGTTGTTCTACCTCCCCCATCCCTCGGGGTCGTAGCTCCTGCATAATCCATAGGGATATGGTGAATACGGATATTGCATAAGGCCATGGATGGCCTGTAGTAGAGCAACGCAGGAGCAGTTGCCGAGGAGCACATATCTGCCCATGCAGTCGCCGATGAACTCTAGCCGCAAAATCATTCATATCGACATGGATGCTTTTTTTGCGGCCGTAGAGCAGCGCGATTTCCCGCAATACCGCAACAAGCCCCTGATCGTCGGCGGCGCTCCCGACTCGCGCGGCGTTGTCGCAACCTGCAGTTATGAAGCGAGACAATACGGCATCCATTCCGCGATGTCTTCAGCGCATGCGTACCGCTTATGTCCGCAGGCCATTTTTGTAAAACCCCGCTTCGCCGCTTATCAAGAAGCGTCAACGGCCATTCGAAAAATATTTGCCGACTACACCGATCTTTTTGAACCGCTGTCCCTGGACGAAGCCTATCTGGATGTCAGCAATGCCAGCCTGCATCAAGGCTCCGCCACATTGATCGCCAAAGCCATTAAAGCTTCGATTAAGCAGGAAACCCAGCTGATCGCTTCGGCCGGTGTTTCCTATAACAAATTCCTCGCCAAGATCGCTTCGGACATCAATAAACCGGACGGGCTTTATTTAATCACCCCGGAACAAGGGCCTGACTTTGCAGAACGGCTACCGGTCGAAAAGTTCCATGGCATAGGCAAGGCCACTTCGCTAAAAATGCACTCATTGGGCATCAAGACCGGCAAGGATCTGAAGGAATTGCCGCTGGAAACGCTGCAGCACTATTTCGGCAAGGCCGGACTGCATTATTACAGCATTTCCAGGGGCATAGACAACCGCCCGGTCAACAACTGCCGCATCAGGAAATCGGTGGGCGTGGAAATCACCTTTCAGCAGGATATTAAGGCCAAACAAGACGTCATTGCGCAGTTGCAAAGCCTGCTGGAAAAGGCCTTAAGCAAAATCGCCGAAAAGCAGCTGGTCGCCCATACCCTGACCGTAAAAGTCAAATATCACGATTTTGTGCAAATCACCCGCAGCAGGACACTGCCGCATGTCATTACGGCGGCATCGACCCGGGGCGACATCCTTGAAGAATTATTGAAAAACACCGACATAGGCAGGCGCAATGTGCGCTTGCTGGGGATTACGCTGTCATCACTGGAAAACAAGGCCGGGCGGACTCATTCCCGGCAAATGGATTTATTTAACGATTGTCAGGCGTGATGGAGTGACGGGCGACTAATCGTCTTCCTGTTCATCCTCAAACCCTGCTTCATCATCCGGTTCGCCTTCAATCTTAAATAATTCTTTCAGTTGGCGATATAACAGACGCGAAGATTTGGGCGGCTTACCGGCTTCAGTTTCTTTTTGGGCATTACGCAATAATTGTCTTAATAACTGCCGATCGGCATGAGGCTGCTCGTCCAGCAATTCCGTCAAGGCATCATTGCCCTCGGCAATCAGCCGATCTCGCCAACGCTCAACAATATGGTGCTCCCTGACCGCGTGGGCGCTTTTATTTTTGATGCGCGACAGTTTCTCTAAAATAGGCTCTATATCTATCTTATTGAGCTGGCCGGCAATAAATTTCAGCAGCCGTTTTCTCGCGCCTTTATGCGGCATTCCCGATGCTTCTACAACGGCTTTATTGATGATCTCAGGAAGCTCAAGCGCTTTTAATTGCCCCGCCGGTAGCTCAGACATTTCTTCGCTTAAAGCAAAAAGAACTGCCATATCTTTTTTGATTTGCGTTTTATTAGGCCGGATTGCGTAATATTCAACCTCTTCATCATCGTATTCGTATTCTTCACTCATTTCATCTCAAACCATTGCGATTAAAAAATAACACACAGCACCGGCACTGCCGCTCAATGCGATTAACTCATGCCTGTTGATTCATTTTACAGCATTTTCAATCAGCCTGTTTTTTGCTCGGCAATACGGATTGTCCACTCACGTCCAAGAGTTGCATCCAATAGCGCACGTAAAATAAATCCCAGACAACAAAAAACCAGCCGTCTCTAATTAGAAACGGCTGGTCTCTTAAATAACTACCGATAATCTACTTGGTTTTTTCTGCTATCTTTTTATCCGTTTTTTCATCTATTTTTTTATCTGTCTTTTGATCCGCGACAGCCGCCGCATCGCTTAACAAGACATCGTTTTTAATTTTTTCGACAGTTTTCGCACCGATTCCATCAACGTTAACCAAATCTTCCACTGTTTTGAATTCACCTTTTGTTTCCCTGTACTTAACAATGGCTTCGGCTTTTTTCTGACCGATACCTGACAAGGCTTCCCCTATGGTTTTAGCATCGGCGGTATTGATGTTGACAGGAGAGGCAATGACATTAAACGAGCAAAAGGCGGCAAATAACACTACTAATAATCTAAGCATCTTTATTTTCCTATTATAAAAAATTATATGATTTATGATTTGTGAATAGTCTTATATGCCAACCAAAATTATTATTAACCATTCGCCGCTTAGTTTAGACGCTTGCCCTGTAAATACAACTTTTTTATCGCCCTATTGCGTAATAGGCTAATCCGCTACGCTTAACCCTGTCCGGCTCATACATATTACGGCCGTCAAAGATCACCTTATCATGCAGCTGTTGACTCATCTCATCAAAATCAGGACTGCGAAATTGTTTCCATTCCGTCACTATCACCAACGCATCGGCTTGTTTTAAGGCATCCTTGGGCGAGTCGTAATAACTCAAACCCGGCATGTCGCCATAAAGTCGCCGCGCTTCTTCCTGCGCTTCAGGATCAAAGGCCTGCACGGTTGCACCGGCTTCAATCAAGGCTTCCAGCACAACCCGGCTTGGCGCATCGCGCATGTCATCGGTATTGGGTTTAAACGCCAGTCCCCACAAGGCAAATACCTTACCGGTTAAATTGCCTTGATAATGCTGATTAATTTTTTCGAACAAGCGGTGTTTTTGCCGGTTATTGACATTCTCTACCGCATTGAGCAATTCTGCATGATAGCCCTGTTCCTTTGCCGTTCTTTCCAGCGCTTTCACGTCTTTGGGAAAACAGGAGCCGCCATAACCGCAACCGGGATAAATAAAGCTGTAGCCGATGCGGCTATCGGAACCTATGCCATGCCTTACCTGCTCAATATCCGCCCCCAAATGCTCGGCCAGATTTGCCAATTCATTCATAAAACTGATTTTGGTTGCCAGCATCGCATTTGCAGCATACTTGGTTAATTCAGCCGAACGTATATCCATGGTGATGACCCGGTCGACACTGCGATTAAACGGTGCATAAAGCGCCTTGAGCAATTCCGCCGTTCTGGGGTTATCGGTACCGATAACGATCCGGTCCGGCTTCATAAAATCATCCAACGCCGCGCCTTCTTTCAGGAACTCGGGATTTGACACCACGTCGAACTCCAGATCTTTGCCGCGGCTTGCCAATATCTGCTGCATAACCGCTTTAACCTTATCTGCGGTACCCACAGGCACCGTCGATTTATCAATCACCACCCGATACTCGTCCATATTCTCGGCAATACCCTTGGCAACCGCCAATACATACTGCAAATCGGCTGAGCCGTCGTCATCCGGCGGTGTACCGACCGCTATGAATTGAAATACGCCATGATCCACGGCCGCCTTAATATCGGTAGTAAATCTTAATCGCCCTTCCGATTGATTTTCCTTGACCATAGTCTCGAGTCCCGGCTCAAATATCGGAATAATGCCCTGTTGCAGTTTGGCGATTTTAGCCTCATCAATATCAACACAGATAACGTCATTGCCGACTTCCGCAAGGCAGGTACCTGTTACCAACCCCACATAACCGCTTCCGAATATTGTAATTTTCATTTTTTCAACTTTAAATTATTTGTTAAAAATATAACCGTGTTTCCGTAACCATGGAATTGCCGTTAGCCGACACTAACATCACAGCTTTATTCCATTGTATTTCAATACGTTAAATATGTATTTAGCAGATGTGTTTTCAGCAACCTGCACCCAAAGCAGGCGCTTTAAGCGAAGCTTCCGCTCCTCGGCAACTGCTCCTGCGATGCTCTACCTCCTGCGCCCATGCAGTCGTGCTCACGCCCCTTGCCGACTTCCATGTAGGCAATGATTGCTTGTTACATTTACCGGCATTGACCTATCATAACCGCCAAGTTTTCAAATTATTGACTATCGTTTGATGCAAAAAAACACCGAGCCCAATAAACAGCTTTTTAGCGGATTTTCCGCTCCCGATACCGAACAAATAAATCGGGCGCTGGCGATTATCGCCCAAATCCCTGAAGATCCGCATTATTTTCGCCCCAAAGGCGTTGAGGTAGCGGCAATTTTGATGGACTTTAATGTCGATCTGAAAACCATCCTCGCCGCAATATTAAGCGATCCACGCTTAGCCCATTTAAATCCGAAGCCTAATATTAAAGAGCAATTCGGCGAAACGGTTGCAACACTGGTTAACGATGTTAACTGGCTGAATAAGTTAACCGTTTATTCCCTGGAAATGACCGATCAACCGAGCCAAACGGAAACTTTACGCAGAATGCTGCTGTCCATGACTCAGGATGTCCGCGCCGTATTAATAAAACTGGCTTACCGGCTTCAACGGCTTAAGGTTTTACCCAGGGAGTCTTACGAACTCAGGCGCTTTATCGCCCAGGAAACGCTGGACATTTATGCGCCGATTGCCAACCGCATGGGTATTCATCAGCTAAAGTGGGAGCTGGAGGATATGGCCTTCCGCTATCTGAAACCCCAATCCTACCGCCGCATTGCCAAGTCGTTGACCGATAACCGCGTGCAGCGGGAAAATTGTATTAACAAGTTTATTGTCCTGCTGCAGAAAAAGCTCGCCGAAGAAGGCATTTCTGCCGAGATTTACGGTCGTCCCAAACATATTTACAGCATCTGGAAAAAGATGCGGCGCAAGCAACTGGATATAGACGAACTTTACGACCTGTTGGCCGTGCGCGTGATTGTCGACAACCTGACCGCCTGTTATGCCACCTTAGGCATGGTGCATAGCCTTTGGCAAACCATTCCCAAAGAGTTTGACGATTATATCGCGAACCCTAAAGAAAACGGTTACCAGTCTTTGCATACCGTCATTATCGATCCCGAAGGCAATCGTATCGAGGTGCAAATCCGCACCCAGCAGATGCACGACTTTGCCGAACTCGGGGTTGCCGCACACTGGTCTTACAAAGAAGGCGGCAAGCATGATGCGGCCATCGAAAAAAACATCGCCTCGTTGCGCAAATTGCTAGACGAAACCAGTCCTGAGCGTAGCCGAAAGGAAGGCAGCGACGAAGCGCTGTCGGAAAATTTCCGTAGCGAGTTATTCAATGATCGCGTCTACGTTTTGACTCCCGCCGGGAAATTAATCGACCTGGTTAAAGGTTCTACACCGCTGGATTTTGCCTACGCCATCCATACCGAAGTTGGACACCGCTGCCGCGGGGCAAAAGTCAACGGTCGCATTGCGCCGCTGACCTATACCTTAAAATCCGGCGATCAGGTGAGAATTTTGACGGCAAAAGAGGGCGGCCCCAATCACAACTGGATCGATCTCAACCTGGGCTATTTAAAGACATCGGCCGCGATCAGCAAAGTCAAAAGCTGGTTTAAAAATCAGCAACAAACCCAGAATATGGCCACAGGCAAGGCTATTTTAGACAAGGAAAGCCAGCGACTGGGCTTAAAAATGCTCAATCTGGCGGAGCTGGCTAAACATTTTCATCAACCGGATACCGATAAGCTGCTCGAAGCGATAGGCCGTAGCGACATTAACAGCCGACAGCTTGCGGCGTTTTTCAAGATTCCTGAACTGGAAACTCAACCGACACCCATTCAACGCAAAAAGCCCGAGACTAAATCAGTCATTTCCGTAGAAGGCATCGATAATGTCCTGACTTCTCTTGCTCACTGTTGCTCCCCGATTCAGGGCAATGACATTATCGGCTATATTTCCCACAAAAAAGGCATTACGATCCACCGCAAAGACTGCGAAAACATCTTGCACCTTGGCCCCGAAAAACAGACCCAGCTTATTTCGGTTAGCTGGGGCGCAAAAAAAGCCAGCTACGCTGTGCCTATTGTTATTCATGCCTTTAATTCGCAAAATTTACTCAATGACGTTACCCAGATTTTGGCCCAGGCTAAAATTCATATTTCCAATGCGGCACTGGATACGCATCCCGACTTTTCAGCGCTACTCAATTTGACCATTCAAATTGAAAATACCGATCAGTTAAGCCAGGTTCTTAATAAAATAAGTCAATTGCCCAATATCGTCGATGTTAAGCGTAAAACTTAGTATATTTGGAATTTTCAGCAATTAGCAAAATGGAACGCAGATGACGCTGATAATTATGATTAAATAAGATTAACGAAGTCGTTAATTAGCGCCTTTACCCGCTATATTTGCAACCCACTGGAGCACAGATTTAAAAGCGCATAACAAATTCGGCTTTCGGCTTTAAAAAAACCGCGCAAATCCGGCCAATCGACGTCGTCGCTTAGAAGCGCCTACTTTTGGCATCCGCGTTCTTTTAATCCATTCGCCGAATAGTTACCACACCTTTAGCCCTTAGCCTTGAACCTAATTTATGTCCCAACAAACACAAATCTCCCCTGCCTCCCCTTTGTCAAAGGCGGGCGTCAGAGAACGCCTGATCCTGGTTGACGGTTCCTCTTTTTTGTTCCGCGCTTACCATGCCATTCCGCCGTTAACCAACGCGAGCGGCGAACCCACCAACGCCATCTACGGCGTCAGCAATATGCTGCGCAAACTGATTGCCGACTATCACAGCGACTACATCACCGTGGTCTTCGATGCGCCGGGCAAAACCTTTCGCAACGAGCTTTACGATCAGTACAAAGCCCATCGGCCGCCCATGCCCGATGATTTGCGGGTACAGATTGCCCCGCTGCACAACCTGATTCGGGCGATGGGTCTGCCGCTGATTATCGAATCCGGCGTGGAAGCCGACGACGTGCTCGGCGTTCTGGCCCAGCACGCCGAACAGCAAGGCTACGACGTTATTATTTCCACCGGCGACAAGGATATGGCGCAACTGGTCACCGAACATATTATCCTGGAAAACACCATGTCCAATACCCGCATGGATATTCAGGGCGTTATCGACAAATTCGGGGTCAGGCCGGAGCAGATTATCGATTATCTGGCCTTGATAGGCGACACCGTCGACAACATTCCCGGCGTACCCAAAGTCGGCCCTAAAACGGCGGCGAAATGGCTGGAGCAATACAGTACCCTGGAAAACCTGGTCGCCCACGCCGATAAAATCACCGGCAAAATCGGCGAGAACCTGCGCGCCAGTTTGGATCAACTGCCGTTATCCAAACAACTCACCACCATTAAATGCGACCTCGATTTGCCCTACAACATGGAAGACTTGAAACAGCAGCCGATGGACAAGGCGGAACTAAGAATCTTATTGGCCAAACTGGGCTTTTCGTCCTGGTTAAAATCGCTGGATGCTTCGACTGAGCTCAGCTCAGGTTCTTCGTCTACGCCTGCCCAGAGCCCTATTGAAGCCGCACAAACCGAAGACAAGCCCGCCAAAATCGATTCCAGCTACGAAACCGTGTTAACCGAACAGCACTTTAACGACTGGCTGGCTCGACTGGAAAAAGCCGAATTGTTTGCGTTCGACACCGAAACCACCAGCCTTGATTACAGCAAAGCCCAGATAGTCGGCGTATCGTTTGCGGTAACGCCGGGCAAAGCCGCCTATGTGCCGTTAGCGCACGACTATCCCGGCGTACCGGATCAGCTGGATCGCTCTGAAATACTGGAAAAACTGCGCCCTCTGCTGGAAAATCCGCATAAAGCCAAACTCGGGCAAAACCTGAAATACGATACGCATGTCCTGGCTAATCACGGCATCGCATTACGCGGCATCGCCCACGACACCATGCTGGAATCCTACGTGTTAAACAGCACCGCAACCAAACATAATATGGATGACCTGGCCAAAGAATATCTCGGCGTTGAAACCATCCATTATGAGGATGTTGCCGGAAAAGGCGCAAAGCAAATAGGCTTTCAGGAAGTATCGATAGATCAAGCCGCACCTTACGCAGCGGAAGATGCCGACATTACCCTGCAACTGCATCAGGTGCTAAATGCAAAGCTGGCACTGCATCCAAGACTGCTTGAGTTATATTCGGACATGGAAGTCCCGCTGATTAGCGTACTGGCCCGCATCGAAAACAACGGCGTATTAATCGACGCGGCGATGCTCGCGCAGCAAAGCCTTGAGCTTTCCAGCCAGATTATCTCCCTTGAACAACACGCTCACGATCTGGCCGGACAGACCTTCAACCTGGGTTCGCCGAAACAGATTCAGGAGATATTGTACGATCAGCAAAAGCTGCCGGTATTAAAGAAAACACCCAAAGGCCAGCCCTCAACGGAAGAATCGGTGTTGCAGGAATTGGCTCTCGATTACCCGCTGCCCAAGCTGATTCTTGAGTACCGCAGCTTAAGCAAGCTGAAATCAACCTATACCGACAAACTGCCGCAGCAGATTGACGGACAAACGGGTCGGATCCATACCTCGTATCATCAAGCGATAGCCGCGACAGGCAGGCTGTCGTCCTCCGATCCCAACTTGCAAAATATTCCGATACGCAGTGAAGAAGGCCGAAAAATCCGGCAGGCGTTTATCGCCCCCGAAGGCAAAAAAATTGTCGCCGCCGATTATTCGCAAATCGAGTTACGCATCATGGCGCATTTATCGGCCGACGCAGGCTTGTTAAAAGCCTTTAGCGAAGGACAGGACGTACACAGGGCCACCGCGGCGGAAGTATTTGGCGTCGCTCCCGAGCAAGTCACCACCGATTTGCGCCGTTCCGCCAAGGCCATCAATTTCGGACTGATTTACGGCATGTCGTCCTTTGGACTCGCACAGCAACTGGGCTTGTCGCGCAGTCAGGCGCAATCTTATATCGACTTGTATTTTGCCCGTTATCCGGGCGTCAAAAACTACATGGACCGCATCAGGGAGCAAGCCCGCGAACAAGGCTATATCGAAACCCTGTTCGGCAGACGGTTGTATTTACCGGAAATAAATTCACGCAACGCGGCGCGTCGCCAATATGCCGAACGTACCGCTATTAACGCGCCGATGCAGGGGACTGCGGCCGACATCATTAAACGCGCCATGATTGCCGCCGACCAGTGGTTGTATAAAGAACAGCCGGATGCCAAGATGATTATGCAGGTGCATGACGAACTGGTGTTTGAAATTGCCGAAGAGCATGTCGACGACTGCGCGGCGAAGATCAGATCCATCATGTGTGCAGCCGCCGATCTTGACGTGCCGCTGATTGTAGATATAGGCATCGGCAATAATTGGGACGAAGCCCATTAACGGTTAGTTATTATTTTTCCGCAGTGCGCCGGTATTGTATTATAGTGGCGGCGTAACCGGGATCTCACATAACTATACTTTTCGCTGCGGTGCTCTCCTTGTTGATTATTGTTTAACGAATTTTTAAATGCAAAACTCAAAGAACGAAAAACTCCTCGTCCTCGTTGAAAAAATGCCCGCTTTTCCTAAAAGCGTCCAACAGGTGGTGCAATTAACGTCAGATATCAACGCTTCGGCAAAAGATATTATCCGCGTTATTGAATGCGACCCGGTCATGACCGTTAGAATCCTTAAAGCCATTAATTCATCTTTCTACGGCTTACCCCAAAAAATCACCTCGGTGCAACGAGCCGTCGTCCATATCGGCCTTAATACCATAAAAAACATAGCTCTGGGCGTTGCCGCAATGGGCATGTTGAATGCCGACAACAAGGCCAATTTCAATACCTCCGATTTCCTGCTGCATTCTTTGACCACCGCAGCAATCAGCAAACTGCTTGCTGAACGCATAGGCCTGTCTTCAACAGAATGCGGCGATTGTTTTGTTGCCGGATTACTGCATGACTTTGGGAAAGTGGTATTCGCCGAATTTATTCCCGATGAATTTAAGCTCGCGCTGGAAAAGAGCCAAGAACAACAACTGCCGCTGCATCAAACCGAGCTCGAATTCATCGGTCTTAATCATTCGCAGGCAGGCAGAATACTGGCCGAAAAATGGGAGCTGTCAGGCCCGTTAATTGATGCTATCGCTCATCATCATGAGCTTGAACATAGCCCGAATGTCTTACGAGACTGCGTTTTTGCCGCGAATCAAGTCAGCAAACGCATGCACTTCGGCGATGGCGGCAATCCTGTGATAGAAGCCTTCCCCGCATCCATTATCGCCCGTTTTGGCCTGGATCTCCCTGCGATGTGCGAGGCTTTGGGGGATTTGGAATCCGTCAAAATAGAAGCCCAATCTTTTATTAACTTGTAGCGCCCGGCTTGTGCTCCTGCATCGCCCTACCCCCTACATCCATGCAGTAGAAGGACAACAATGAAAATCAAATTCTGGGGCGTTAGAGGATCCATACCCACACCGGGACCCAGCACCGTTAAATACGGCGGCAATACCACCTGTATAGAAATCAGGACCGATGACAATGATTTGATCATTCTTGACGCCGGCACCGGCATCCACGCGCTTGCACAAAACCTGCTGAAAGAAATGCCCGTCCAGGCGCATATTTTCATTACCCACACCCATTGGGATCATATACAGGGCCTGCCTTTCTTCATCCCCATTTTTATCCCGAACAATCACATTAAAATCTACGGAGGAATTGACCCGGTCACCAATGAAACCATCAACCGGGCGCTTTCCGTACAGTTGCAATACAGTTTTTTTCCGATACGGGAAGCGCAGCTGAATGCCCGGATTGAATACGCCACCGTCAAACCGGGCGTACCGGTTCATGTAGGCAGAGCCGTAATCACGCCCATTGTGCTCAGTCACCCGGTATTAAATTTCGGCTATCGAATCGATTGCGACGGGCAGTCGGTTTTTTTTACCGGCGATTACGAACCGCAACTCAACATCTATGATCCGGAAGATGACGAATATGCCGAGTTCCAGTCTTTTGTCGATGCAAAATGGGACGAAGTCGTGCTGGCCATGAAAGATGTCGATGCGTTGATTGTCGACTCATCCTATACCAATGAGGAATATGCCTCCAAACAAGGTTGGGGGCACGGCACTTATGATTCGGGAATAAAACTGGCTACCGCCGCAAAGGCAAAAAAACTGTTTTTCACCCACCATGAACCCACCCGTAGCGATACAAGTCTTGAAATCATTTACCAAAACTTGTTGCAAAACAATCCGGGAACCGGCTGCGAATTATTGCTCGCTCAGGAAGGTATCGACATTTCACTCTGATCCTGATCGACAGGATTAAACAACTGATCAAGCGCGGCATGCACTTCATCAATACCGGTTTTTTTCAACGACGAAAATAGCTGTATCGTTAAAGGAAAATTACTATCCTTGAGTTCCTTTTGTACCTGCAACAAAGTATTTTTAGCGGCGCCGTAATTCAATTTATCGGCCTTGGTTAACAAGATATGCAGCGGCAGCCCGGTATGCTCGCACCACTCGACCATTTGCCAGTCGAATTCGGTTAAGGGATGGCGCACATCCATGACCAGAATAATCGCGCATAATGACTTGCGACTGGTTAAATACGTTTCCATCAACTCATGCCATTTCTTCTTCACCTCTAAAGGCACTTTGGCATAGCCGTAACCCGGTAAATCAACAAAGCGTTGCCGCTCATTAATTTCAAAAAAATTAAGCATCTGGGTTCTGCCCGGCGTTTTACTGATTCGGGCCAATCCGTTTTGCCGGGTTAAGGTATTAATCGCGCTGGATTTACCGGCATTCGAACGCCCCGCAAATGCCACTTCCAGACCCTGATCAGGGGGCGTATTGCTGAGATGTGGCGAACTGTTAATAAATTTTGCTTGATGATAAACTGGATTCATCGTTGTCTCGCTTAGAGTTACTATTTAGAGTAAAATTCGGATATGCGCAGCAGCCTGAGTAACTAAAAGACTGGCATAAATGATTAACCATTCCGAAGGGGAATTTGATGAAGAAAAAATTGCAGGTACTTTCAATTTCTCTGGCATTGGCCAGTGCTACGAGTATTTTACATGCAGAAGGCAATATTAACGCAGGAAAACAAAAATCAGCGTCCTGCACCAGTTGTCATGGAGACGACGGTAACAGCATGGTAGCAACATTCCCCAAGCTTGCACAGCAACATTCTTCTTATCTGGTAAAGCAGCTGCACGCATTTAAAGACGGTAGTCGCAACGATCCCATGATGTCGGCTATGGCGCTGGCACTAACTGATGAAGATATAACAGACATTTCCGCTTACTACGCGACACAAAAAATTTCAGAAAACGCCTTGCCTGTTTTGGACACTGACGATGACAACGAAAAACCGGCCGGCAAAAAAGATGTCCAGGCCCTCATTGCTCAAGGCAGCGATCTGTACCGCAACGGCGATCTAAAAAGCGAAGTCTCCGCTTGCATCGCCTGTCATGGTCCTTTTGGCGAAGGCAACAAGCCAGCCTCATTTCCGGCATTAAAATCGCAACACGCCGACTATTTAATCAAGGCACTCACTGACTTTAAATCCGGTGCGCGCAGCAATAATCCGGAAAACATCATGTACATGATTGCAAAGAAGATGACGGATGAAGAAATAAAAGCCGTTTCGTATCGTATATCAATGATGAAATAAGCGTAGGGCGGACTCTCCCTACGGTGGCATGGACGGATTTTTGCTCCATGCAAAATCGGCATAACCCGCATCCCTTTAGATTATGCTGAAACAGTTGTCGAGCAATCCGCCTATTCGCAGATAAAGTTTGGCGGTTTGCTCGGCAACGGCTCCTGCGTTGCCCTACCTCCTGCATGACGCGCATGGAAGTGGGGAATGCAGATATGACATGGAGCAAATATCTGTCCATGCAGTCGTAAAACGAAACCGCCCTACAAAACCTACAGAGAACTTTAGCTATGCTTAAAAAAATCGCTCAAACCAGCTTATTAATCTTATTGTTTTCCTGCTCAGCCTTGTTAAAAGCCGAATCCGTTGGCTATGAGACCCTGTCGCCGGCACAACCTACCCATAATCCCGGTAAAATTGAAGTTATTGAATTCTTCTGGTACGGCTGTCCGCATTGCTATAGCTTTGAACCACTATTGGAAGAATGGGTAAAAAACCTGCCTAAAAACGTTGAATTTATCCGTCAACCCGCTGTATTCAGCGACCTTTGGGGCAAACATGCCAAAGCTTATTTTACTGCTGAAGCGCTGGGCGTAGTCGATAAGGTTCATGCCGACTTTTTCGACGCCATACAGAACAAAAAACAGAATCTTGAAACCGAAGATCAACTGGCTAAATTCTTTGTTGCGCATGGCGTTAACGAAACCGACTTCCATAACGCCTACAATTCATTTCTGGTTGACTCCAAAATGCGTCAGGCAACCGCCATGGCCGGTCGTTACGGCGTAACCGGCGTTCCTGCCATCATTATTAACGGCAAGTATAAGACCAATGGTCCTATAGCCGGTTCTCATGAAAAAATGATAGAGGTTATCAATCAGCTGATCCAACAGGAAAGCGCTGCAAAATAATTGTACCGCGCATCACCACTAGCGATGCGCGGCTGGCAAGGCCGCCCATTGCATAAAACGCATAAGTTATTTATTTTTCATTATTATTTACAAGGTCGATCATGAGTTTTTTTAGTAAGGCAGCCGACCCGGATAAATGGAAAGAGAAATATTTAAATCTGCTTGATGAACATGAACAATCGGGGGAATCCTACAAGGAAAAGGAAGACCTGCTTTGTAAAACAATAGTGCGTCTGACTATCGCAACCACAGGACTGGATCCGCTTCTCGATCCACACCTGCTGAGTATCCGCGATCAATTAAAAGGCGGCATCAATAGCCATACACTTAAAGATGAGCTCGAAAAGTTTACCCATTCCGTCGCTCAACTCAAGCACACGCCACCTCAAAGCCGGTCAGAGGAAACCGAGCTACTGTTTGATTTTTTGCTTCAGCAATACACAACTGAAAAACAACAAAGCATACTGAAACTGCTGAGGAAAAAAGCTGAGACCGTAAAATTCGAGACCTCCGATCAATTATTTATCGCCATACTTGAAGCTATCGAGCCTGACGACGACACACCGGCGCCAACTATCATCGCCAACCACATTGATACGGGAATTATCAGCAGGCAGTTATTGCTTTTGCTGGAAGGCATCGAAATTCCGAGCATCTTTGATCAACAGGCGCAAACTGCAAAACAATTGCTCACTGCGTCTAATCAAACTGCGGCGGCTTTTGAGTCTATTCTGGATAAGTCCTTTAAGTTGCTGCTTAAAATCAAACAGCACAGCCAATCGGAACAAAAAGACATTGATCAATTTCTCTCCCATATCACCGAGCAATTAGCCGCGCTGGATGTAAGCGTAATGGGAGCCAGTACCGCGGCGCAACAATCGGCCGAAAACAGAAACAAACTCGATCAATCCGTTTCCGAACAGATGGAAGAATTACAGTTAAGCTCGACCAACGCCACCACGCTGGAGCCCTTAAAAGGAATCATTAACAGCCGACTGGCAAACATTGCCAAAGAAATCCGGGAACATGGCCAAAAAGAAGCCATTCAACGCCAAAAGACGCAGCAACAACTGGACGATTTGGTCGATAAAATAAAAGACATGGAGTCAGAATCCTGCGAGCTTAAATCGAAACTGAAAATTGCCAATACCCGGGCATTACGCGACACCTTAACAGGGCTGCCGAATCGCAACGCCTATAACGAGCATCTGGAAACCGAACTGGCCCGCTGGAAGCGTTACCATTCACCCTTAAGTCTTATCATCTGGGACATTGATCATTTCAAAAATATCAATGACAGCTACGGCCATAAAGCCGGCGATAAAGTGCTGCTGTTAATCGCCAAACAATTATCGGATCATTCCCGTGCAACCGACTTTATTTCCCGTTTTGGCGGTGAAGAATTTACTATGTTGCTACCAAACACCGACAGTAAATCGGCTTTGATACTGGCCAATCAACTGCGTCAAACCATTGAAAAAACAGGTTTTAATGCCAGCGGCGCGTCCGTTGCGATTACCATTTCCTGTGGTATTACCGAGTTTACCCTGAATGACACCGATGAATCGGCATTTGAACGCGCAGACCAGGCGCTTTATCAGGCCAAACAGCAGGGCCGCAACCGGTGTTGCATGCTGTAAAAACTCAAGTTGTGGCCGCGATCCCCACAAGCACAAGTAAATTCGTGGTCACTACCAGATCAAATCATCGGGAACCTGATACTCCGCATAAGCGTCATCCACAACATCCGCAGTTTTATTTTGCTCGTTAAATACAATCACACTGGCTGCATCGCGTGATTGTATTTTTCTTGCCACTTCCGCCGACACCACTTCATATTGTTGCCCAAGCTTTACAATAGCCAGCCGTCCTTCGGCAATTTGATCGCGCATCCCCTCCGAGACGTATAGCCGCTTGACCTTATTATTATCGGTAAAATTAAAGGCCAGACCTTCGGCATCCCTCGGCAGCCGATTTAATTCAACAATCTGTTTTATTTGCGCGACCAGCTGTTTTTGTTCGTCCTGCTGCTGGCGTAACTGGTTAAGCTCCCGATCCCTTTCGATTTTTTCAGCCTGTGCTTTTTGAGCCAGTTCTTTTGCCTCGTCAACCACTTCGACTTTGTTCTTACGCTGCTGCTGGGTTTGCTTGCGCTTGTCGGATTTAACGCTTTTGGCTTGAGCGGCGCTGACCAAGCCCGACTTTAGTAATTGTTCTTGTAATGATAATTTTGCCATTTCTTATTCCACCGTAACCGACTTCGCAAGATTTCTGGGTTGATCAACATCCGTCCCCTTTAACACCGCAACATGATAAGCCAACAGTTGCAATGGGATGGTGTACACAATCGGCGAAATCTCATTACCGACTTGAGGTACTTTTACGATCCGTACATTTTCATCATTTGCAGATGCCAATGTTTCATCCATAAAAACAATAAGTTGCCCGCCTCTTGCGCTGACTTCCTGTATATTGGATTTGAGTTTTTCCAACAGGCTGTTGTTCGGCGCGACGGTCACAACCGGCATGTCGGCATCGATTAATGCCAAGGGGCCATGTTTTAACTCGCCTGCCGGGTAGGCCTCGGCATGAATATAGGAAATTTCCTTTAATTTTAACGCCCCTTCCATGGCTATCGGATAATGGGTGCCCCTGCCTAGAAACAAGGCATGCTGTTTTTCGGCAAATTGCTCGGCCAAGACTTTAATTTCATCATCCAACTGTAATACTTTCTCAATTTTCCCCGGCAAACTGAAGAGTTCCAAGGTAATCTTTTGCTCTACTATGTCGGTCAGGTGAAAGCGTCTGCCGATCGCAATAACCAACAGTATTAATGTTGCCAGTTGCGTGGTGAATGCTTTGGTCGATGCGACGCCAATTTCAGGGCCCGCACGGGTCATTAATACCAGATCCGATTCTCTGACCAGCGAACTTTCAGGTACGTTGCAAATGGCTAATGAATATTTTGCGCCCAGTTTCTTGGCTTCCAGCAATGCTGCCAGTGTGTCGGCGGTTTCGCCGGATTGCGATATGGTGACAATCAGGGTATCCGGCGCTAATACCGGGCTTCGGTAGCGAAATTCACTGGCTACTTCGATATTGCAGGGGACGCGGGCCAGTTCTTCAAACCAGTAGCGTGCCACCAACCCGGCATGATAGCTGGTGCCGCAGGCTAAAATCTGGATGGCTTTTATGTTATCGAACACTTCGGCGGCGTTATGCCCGAATGCGTTTTCCTGCAGGCGATTGTTGATGAATCGGCCTTCCAGGGCTTGCGAAATAGCAAAGGGCTGTTCGTAAATTTCTTTCAGCATGTAATGACGATAGTCGCCTTTATCGACGGCATCCGCTGTCAACTGGCTTTCTATGATCGGGCGACTGACTGCCTGATCATGCCGGTCACAAATAACCAGCCCGTCTATGGTGATCGCCGCTATGTCGCCGTCTTCCAGAAATATAAAGCGTTGCGTAACCGGGAGTAATGCCGCCACATCGGAGGCGATAAAATATTCGCCTATCCCGACGCCGATAACCAGCGGACTGCCTTTTCTGCATGCTATCAGGGTATCGGGACTATCAATGCTCATTATTCCCAGCGCATAGGCGCCATCCAGTTTTTTGACGGCCTGTTTAACGGCGCTCAGCAACCCGTCGGTAGATTCCATAGCGTGATGGATTTCATGCACGATAACTTCGGTATCGGTTTCTGAAGTAAACTCGTAGCCCTGCTTCAGCTGCACTTCTCTTAAATGCTCATGGTTTTCGATGATGCCGTTATGGACTACGGCAACCTTATTCCGGCAAATATGCGGATGCGCATTAGCCGTACTGGGTTTACCGTGGGTCGCCCATCGGGTATGCGCTATTCCAATATTGCCTGAGATAGGATCGGCTTCCAGCAGCGCCTCAAGTCCCTTTACTTTGCCCAGCTCCCGTTTCCGGTAGATTTGCTGATTGCTTATAACCGCGAGGCCTGCCGAATCATAACCGCGATATTCCAGCCGCTTGAGGCCTTCCAATAAAATAGGCACTACATTTCGTTGCGCGATACCGCCTACAATTCCACACATGTTATTTCTCCAGCTTAACGGGTCGTTGCCATCCGGCAAGAGACATCTGTTTGGCCCTGCTTAAGGTCAACTGATTCTCAGGGCTGTCTTTGGTGATGGTTGACCCTGCGCCTATCGTAGCGTTTTTGCCTATCCTAACCGGGGCGACCAACTGGGTATCCGAGCCTATAAAAGCGCCGTCTTCAATAACGGTTCTGAACTTGTTAACGCCATCATAATTACAGGTGATGGTTCCTGCGCCGATGTTGACTTTACTGCCCACCGTCGTATCGCCGATATAGCTTAAATGATTTATCTTGCTGCCAGCGGCTACCGATGATTTCTTTATCTCTACAAAATTACCGATATGCACGTCATTAGCCAGAACACTTTCCGGCCTTAGTCTGGCGTAAGGGCCGATTCTGCTACCCTGCCCGATAACCGCATCTTCTATGACGCAGTTTGCCAGAATTTCCACAGAGTCGCCAATGATCGAATTTTTTATCTGGGTGTTGGCACCGATTTTGACATGGCTGCCGATGCTGTTTTTTCCTTCCAAGATCACATTAATATCGATTTCTATGTCTTGCCCCAGGCTCTCTATCGAACCTCTTTGATCAAAGCGCATCGGGTCTTTTAAGGTGACTCCCTGCTCCATCAAACTATTGGCTTGCTCTTGTTGGTAGACGCGCTCCAGATGACTGAGCTGTATACGATTATTAACACCCAATACTTCATCCTCGGTTTCAGGCTGGCTGGTCACGATGTTAATTTGATCGGCGACGGCCATTTCAATCACATCAGTCAAATAATATTCGCCCTGGACGTTGCTGTTATTTAACTGGCTCAGCCATTTTTTTAATTGCTTGCCTTGCACCGCCATGATACCGGTATTGACTTCATGGATCTGCTTTTCGCTAAATGTCGCGTCTTTTTCTTCGACAATTTTTGTAACCTGCCCGGCTGCATTGCGGACTATTCTGCCATAGCCGGCCGGATTGACAAGATTTACGGTGAGTAAAGCCAGAGACTGGTCGTTGACATTGTTGATCAGCAGTCTGACGGTTGCCAATTTCAACAAGGGTACATCGCCATACAGTATCAGCACATTATCGGAATCGGCAATTTGATCGCTCACTTGCTGCACAGCGTGGCCCGTGCCTAACTGCTGCTTTTGCTCTATCCAGTCGGCATCCAGGTTTTTCAAGGCTTCTGTAACCTGATCCGCACCATGACCTACAACAATCTTGATAGTATTGTTTTCCAAGTGCTTGGCGGTGTCGTAAACATGCTGCAGTAAAGGTCTATTGGCAATTTTATGTAAAATTTTGGGTAGCTCCGAACGCATCCGCGTTCCTTTACCCGCAGCCAGAATAATGGTCTTTATGTTCATTTTGATATTCCGTTAAACCAAAAAAGCCCGATAGCGCATGAATACGTTACCGGGCTTTTTAAAAAGGGAGGAGCTTCGCCTACAGGACGTAGGCGAGGGACATGAGCAAGAGCGAAAGCTTTGCCATGCAATATCCCAACTACCCGCCGCGTTTTCTAAATCTATCCAATGTTCTTAATTGCATAACAGCTTCCTGCAATTGCACCTGAGCCGTTACAAAATCAATCTTGCCCGACTTGTCTGCCAATGCTTCTTCAGCTCTGGCCTTGGCTTCTATTGCGGCTGCCTCATCAATATCTTTCGCTCTGATCGCCGTGTCAGCCAGAATGGTAATCATATGCGGTTGTATCTCCAGCATACCTCCTGACACATAAAACTGATAAGTTTCCTTATCGTTGACTTTCACCCGAACTTCACCGGCCTTAAGTCTGGATATTAATGGTGCATGCCGAGGAGAAATGCCCACTTCGCCAAGTTCGGCAGGAGCAAATACCATTTCCGCTAATCCGGAAAATATTTCCTTTTCTGCACTAACGATGTCTACATGTACGGTCATGGTCATTTTTATTACCTAGCAATTTTATAACTTATTTCATGCCTTTTGCTTTCTCAAGCGCTTCGTCTATGGTTCCTACCATATAAAAAGCCTGCTCAGGAATCGCGTCGTATTCACCGTCGATAATGCCTTTAAATCCGGCAATGGTATCTTTCAGTGACACATACTTACCGGGAGAACCGGTAAATACCTCGGCAACGAAGAAAGGTTGTGACAGGAACCGTTGCATTTTACGCGCTCTTGATACAGTCAATTTATCTTCTTCAGATAATTCATCCATACCCAGGATCGCGATAATATCGCGCAATTCTTTATAGCGTTGCAAGATACCCTGAACCTTACGAGCCACATCATAATGCTCTTGTCCGATAACCAATGGATCAAGCTGACGGCTTGTAGAATCCAAAGGATCAATCGCAGGATAAATACCCAACTCGGCAATTTGACGTGACAATACGACGGTCGCATCCAAATGCGCAAACGTGGTTGCAGGCGATGGATCGGTCAAGTCATCCGCAGGTACGTAAACCGCTTGGATTGATGTAATAGAGCCGGTTTTGGTTGAAGTAATACGTTCTTGCAGTACGCCCATTTCTTCAGCAAGTGTAGGCTGGTAGCCCACCGCTGAAGGCATACGGCCTAACAACGCCGATACTTCAGTACCCGCCAATGTATAACGATAGATATTATCCACGAAGAATAGTACGTCGCGGCCTTCATCACGGAAATATTCCGCCATGGTTAAACCGGTCAACGCAACGCGCAGTCTGTTTCCTGGCGGCTCGTTCATTTGACCGTAAACCAACGATACTTTGTCGATTACGTTTGAATCAGTCATTTCGTGATAAAAGTCGTTTCCTTCACGAGTACGCTCACCCACACCGGCAAACACCGAGTAACCACTGTGCTCAATTGCGATGTTACGGATCAATTCCATCATGTTAACGGTCTTGCCAACACCGGCACCACCGAACAATCCGACTTTACCACCCTTGGTAAACGGGCAGACTAAATCGATAACCTTGATACCGGTTTCCAGTAACTCGGTTGCCGCAGCCTGTTCAGCATAGCTTGGCGCTTCACGGTGGATGCCCCATTTAACTTTTTCGCCGATTGGGCCTTTTTCGTCGATAGGCTCGCCCAGAACATTCATAATGCGGCCCAGGGTTTCCTGTCCGACCGGCACTGCAATAGGCGCGTTGGTATTACTGACTTCCAAGCCTCGACTTAAACCATCGGTAGTACCCATCGCAATAGTTCTGACGACACCATCACCTAATTGCTGCTGAACTTCCAGCACCAAGCCTTTGCCTTGTACATTTAAGGCATCATATACTTTGGGCAGGTCTGAACGTGAAAACTCCACGTCAACGACCGCGCCGATAATCTGAACGATTTTACCCGAACTCATTGAGTTGTCCTCTTGTGTTGTGTCATTTTAACTTGGGTCCTTCGACTAGCTCAGGAGAGCCTTAAACGGCTGCGGCACCGGCAACAATTTCTGAAATTTCCTGGGTGATAGCGGCTTGTCTGGCTTTGTTGTAAACCAGCTGTAGTTCGCTGATAATATTTCCAGCATTGTCCGAAGCACTCTTCATCGCCACCATTCTGGCAGCTTGTTCGCAGGCGTTATTTTCAACCAGTCCCTGATAGACGATGGATTCGATATATCGGGTTAGCAAATGGTCCAAAACTTCTTTGGCATCAGGTTCATAAATATAATCCCAATGACCGTTTAGACTTTCCTCAAGCTCACCGGCTACGACAGGCAATAGTTTTTCGATAGTAGGCTTCTGGGTCATGGTATTAACGAACTCATTGCTAACTACATGCAATTCATCGATTCTACCCTGCTCATACGCATCCAACATGATCTTAATGATGCCGACAATGTCATGCTGGTGCGGCGTATCACCCAATTTAGAAACCTGACCAACTAAATTCGCTTTCAGGTTGCCAAAAAAACCAAATGCCTTCGTGCCTATCGTGCAAATATCCACTTCAATATTTGCCTTGTCCCATTGCATTATTTGCGTCAGCGTTCTTCTGAATAAATTTGAATTCAGTCCGCCGCACAAACCCCGGTCGGAGCTAATCACAATGATCCCAACCCGCTTAACCTCACGTTCAACGAGAAAAGAGTGTTTATACTCAGGATTTGCTTGAGCCAGATGCTTGATAATTTGGCCAATTTTTTTGGAGTATGGACGTGTTGCCAGCATTCTGTCTTTTGTTTTACGCATTTTACTCGCGGCAACCATTTCCATTGCCCGGGTGATCTTTTGAGTATTTTTAATACTCCCGATCTTGGTGCGTATTTCTTTACCAACAGCCATTTTAAGACCCTTTTACCAGCTATGAGTTTTGACGAAAGTCTGGATAGCGGTAAGCATACCCTTTCTTATGTCGTCACTGAAATCGCCAGTTGCATTAATGTTGTTCATTAACTCAGAATGCTCTGACGTCATGTACGACTGTAAGGCAGCCTCAAAATCGAGGACCTTGTTAACTTCCAAGCTATCCAGGAAACCTTCATTGGCAGCAAACAAGGAAACCGCCATTTGCGCGACCGACATCGGCGAATATTGGTTCTGCTTCATCAACTCAGTCACACGTTGACCGCGTTCAATCTGCTTGCGAGTGTTTTCATCCAGGTCGGATGCAAACTGTGCGAAAGCCGCCAACTCACGGTATTGCGCCAAATCAAGACGCGTACCGCCACCCAATTTCTTGATGATCTTGGTTTGAGCTGCACCGCCTACACGCGATACCGACAAACCTGCATTCACCGCAGGGCGTATGCCGGAGTTAAACAAATCACTTTCCAGGAAGATCTGACCATCGGTAATAGAAATTACGTTAGTCGGTACGAAAGCCGATACGTCGCCGCCTTGAGTTTCAATAATAGGCAATGCGGTCAATGAACCTGTTTTACCTTTTACCTTACCGCCGGTCAATTTCTCAACTTCGGCTGCATTAATGCGTGACGCTCTTTCCAGCAAACGAGAATGCAAATAGAACACATCCCCTGGGTATGCTTCGCGACCTGGCGGACGGCGCAGCAACAGGGAAATCTGACGATAAGCCCAGGCTTGCTTGGTTAAATCATCATAGATGATCAAGGCATCTTCGCCACGATCCCTGAAAAACTCACCCATCGAACAGCCGGTATAAGGCGCGATAAATTGTAACGCTGCCGATTCCGATGCAGACGCTGCGACCACAATAGTATGGGCCATTGCGCCGTGCTCTTCGAGCTTCCGAACTACGTTGGCAATCGATGCACGTTTTTGGCCGATAGCGACATAGATACATTTAATGCCTGTACCTTTTTGATTGATAATCGCATCAATTGCAATAGCCGTCTTACCGGTTTGTCTATCGCCAATGATCAACTCGCGCTGACCACGACCAACAGGGATCATCGCGTCGATAGATTTCAAACCCAGCTGCACAGGTTCGTCAACTGATTGACGGGCAATTACACCGGGTGCAATTTTTTCAATCGGCGAAGTTTCGGTTGTCTCAATAGCACCTTTGCCGTCGATAGGATTACCCAGCGCGTCAACGACGCGACCCAGCAATGCTTCCCCAACAGGTACTTCCAGAATTTTACCGGTACATTTTACGGTATCGCCTTCAGAGATATGCTGGTATGAACCTAATACCACCACACCCACGGAATCCCTTTCAAGGTTAAGCGCCATGCCAAAGGTATTGCCGGGAAATTCCAGCATCTCGCCTTGCATCGCTTCCGAAAGACCATGTACTCGTACAATACCGTCAGTCACACTGACTACGGTACCTTCTGTATGAGCCTCGGCGCTCAGGTCGAAGTTTTCGATCTTCTTTTTAATCAGATCACTTATTTCAGATGGGTTTAATTGCATGTTCTGTTTCTCGCTCTAGTTTAGAGTCGTTTTGCTAATTGTTGAAGCTGGCCTTTAATGGAACCGTCAATCACTCTGTCGCCTGCACGTATCAGAACGCCACCAATTAATGATTTATCCACGGTCACATTCATATGGACTTTTTTGCTTAGCGTTTTTTCAAGCGTTGAAGTGAAACGTTGCTTTTCTTCTTTAGTGAAAGCGTAAGCAGTTGCTACTTCAACATCGACATAACCTTCACTTTCCGCCTTATAGGCTTCGAATAGCTCCGCAATAGTCGGCGCCAAGGTTAGACGGTTGTTTTGAACCAGTAATTTCAGAAAATTTGCACCTTCTTCATCTACTTGCCCCTGACAAATATCGAGCATCAACGCCGATAACCTCTCACTACTTACCTTGGGGTTATCCACTACGACAGAAATCTCTTTATCGTTCAGGACAGCCGATATAAACGCCAAACTTTTCGACCACTGTTCAGTAGTGCCGGTTTCTTTGGATCGCTTGAACACCGCTGCTGCATAAGGTCTTGCCAATGTTGCCAGTTCGCTCATTATGCTTAACCCAGTTGATTAGAGATTTTGCTCAGGATGTCCTGGTGCTTGGTTTTATCGATTTCCGCACTCAAAATCTGTTCTGCTGCCAGCAAAGCCAAGGCTGCTACTTCTCTACGCAAACCTTCTTTAGCTTGTTGTTTTTCTTGTTCAATTTGCGCCTTTGCCACAAGAATCAAACGCTCGCCTTCTTTCTTGGCGGTGTCTTTTGATGCTTCAACAAGTTCATTGGCACGTTTTTGAGCTAGATTAACAATCTCTGAAGATTGCTCTTTGGCTTCTTTTAAAACGCCCTTGGCCTTTTTCTCTGCCAAGTGCATTTGTTCCTGACCTTTTTCAGCCGCAGCCAAACCATCAGCAATTTTCTTTTTACGTTCTTCTAAAGAGTCAAATAAAGGCGGCCAGATGTACTTCATGGTAAACCATACCAGAAGTGCAAAGGTAATCATTTGCCCAATCAGAGTAGCATTGATACTCACGATGCGTTCCTCTTGTTGCTAGTAAAGTTAAACAGCCTATTAACCCGCTGCCGCAGCTGTTACAGCAGACAGGAATGGGTTAGCGAAGGTAAAGAACAGCGCCAAACCAACACCGATCATTGTTACCGCGTCTAACAGACCTGCAACAACAAACATTTTTACTTGCAGCATAGGTACCATTTCCGGTTGACGAGCAGCGCCTTCCAGGAATTTTCCACCTAGCAGACCGAAGCCGATAGCCGTTCCTAAAGCGCCCATACCTAGAACCAGACCCACTGCAATAGCAGTCATGCCTTGTACATCAGCAATTAATTTTGCAATTTCCATGAAACCTCCAAACGTATAGTTAAATTATAAAAAGTTAAAAAAATCATTGCCTACATGGGCAGATATTTGCTCTTGCAATATCTGCATTCACCACATCCATGTGGATTATGTCGGTAAGGGGCGCGAGTAGGAACGAAAGCCTTAATGATCTTCGTGTGCCATACCCAGATACACAATGGTTAGTACCATGAATATAAATGCCTGAAGCGTGATAATTAAAATATGAAAGATCGCCCAGGGAAAACTCAACACCGGCTGAATATACCAAGGCAATAAAGCAATCAAAATAAAGATCAACTCACCTGCATACAGGTTTCCGAATAAACGAAGCGCCAATGAGATTGGCTTGGCAATTTCTTCGACCAGTTTGAGCAGCAGATTGAAGGGTAACAGCCAAGGGCCAAACGGCTGAAACATCAGCTCTTTGGCAAAGCCCCAAGGGCCTTTTATTTTGATGCTGTAAAAAATAATCAAACAAAAAACGGAGATGGACATCGCGAATGTTGCATTTAAATCCGTACTTGGAACAACGCGCAGGTATTCAATACCCATCAACGAACCAATTAACGGCAATATATCAACCGGGAATAAATCCATGAAGTTCCACAGGAACACCCAGCAAAAGATAGTCAATGCCAGAGGAGCAATTAGTTCATTTTTACCGTGAAAACTGTCTTTAACCTGGGTATCAACAAATTCAATCAGCATTTCTGCAAAATTTTGCACTAAACCAGGAACGCCTGCTGTCGCTTTTTCTGCCGCCCGTTTAAAAAACCAGACAAACAGGCCACCCAAGACGGCTGAGAAAAACAACGTATCCAGATTTAATGTCCAGAAACCCTCGCCCACGGACAGCGAAGTTAAATGGTGAATAATATACCCGGTTGCACCTTCGGCATGAGCTTCGGTAGCCATCGTTCCTCTCTAAATATTAGTAATGTCAGCGCATTAACAGCGCAAACCAAAAAACCGATAATGCTGCTATGTATACGGCCAGCAGCGGTAATATTTCTATGTTTGGGAGTTGAAAAATCATGAAGAACAGCGCGGCCGTTAACAATAACTTGCCCGATTCCCCGGCATAAAAAGATCTTACAATCTTTCTTGCTTCCTGCCCTGCGGATTTATGTACCCGCAATGCAAAATACAGGTTTGGAATAAATGCCGCCGCCCCGCCTAAAGCCGCCGATAGGGCGTAAGACCGTCCCCCTATCAGGGCAAATCCTGCTGTCATTATTATTATCATCAAAATTTGATAACTTATAATTTTACTGACAGCGGAGCGATTTCTAGCTGTCACACCCAACTCCATACCCAACAGGTCGGGAATTATATCGATCGACCTTCATTAAATCAAGGAAGATTAAATTTAACTTACATTTTTTATTGTTTTTCATCTACAGGCTCATTAGCTATCACGCTATTTAATTTGCCCGAGAATTCCATCCAACTCTTCTAAACTGGAATATGCGATGACCAGCTTACCGGTGCCATTTTCTTTATGCTCAATCAGCACTTTTGCGCCCAGCTTTGCCGTCAAGTCCTCCTGCAATCGCAGGGTGTCCTTGTCTATTTCTCTTGTTTTAGGGGCTTTATGCTCTGCCTGGCTGTCCTTAACCAAGCGCTCTGCCGCTCTTACCGTTAACCCGTCCCTGACAATCTTGTGAGCCGCAGCTACCTGCTTCGGACCGTCCAGAGATAGCAGCGCTCGTGCATGACCCATTTCCAGCTGCCTGTTGATCAACAGCTTTTTCACTTCCGGGTGCAAATCAATCAGTCTCAACAAATTAGTTACTGTAGCGCGCGACTTACCCACCGCATCGGCAACTTGTTGATGAGTCATTTCAAACTCGTCCAACAACCGTCTTAACGCTTCCGCCTCTTCCAAAGGATTCAGGTCTTCTCTTTGAATATTTTCAATCAGCGCTATCGCCATTGCGGCGCGGTCGTCTATCTCCTTGATGACCACCGGCACCTGCTGCAACCCCGCCAATTGCGCGGCACGCCAGCGCCGCTCACCCGCCACTATTTCATATTTTTCCGGCGCAATCTTGCGCACTACAACCGGCTGAATGATGCCTTGCGCTTTTATGGAATCAGCCAACTCCTGTAGCTTTTCAGGGTTCATATCTTTTCTTGGCTGATACTTGCCTCGCTGCATATACTCGATTGGCAAGGTTTGAAGCTGATGGACGTCCCCTATTTCCCTGTGCTCGTCTTTATCGGAAACATTGCCTAATAAAGCATCCAGTCCTCGATTTAATCCCCGTTTTTTCACAGCCATAACTTTCAACTTTTCTCTTTTCTAATCATTTCACCCACCCATTCAACCGCCTCATAGCTCTTACGCTGGTTTATGACGAATCGGCACGGACTATCGATTCAAACTCTATAATCAACTGCCTTAAAGCCTCCGCTTCCTCAAGCAAGATAAGGTTTTCTCTCTGAATATTTTTAAACAACGCAACCACCATTGCCGCTCGGCCATCCGCTTCCTCAGTAATTACCGCCGCATCCATGCATTCGTCGACAGCCGCAGGCACACTCTGAATGTCATCCTGGCCCACATCTTCAGTTAACTGATGATCACCCGCTTGCATAGTTTGCGACGGCTGTTTTTTCTCTTTAGCTGAATCATCAGCCAACAAGGCTTCAAGCCCCCGACCTAACCCACGTTTTCTTAAAGTCATGCGCTGTTCTGTTTTTCTTTTCTGATCATTTCGCCCGCCAATGCAATGTAGGCTACAGACCCTCGCGATGATTTATCGTAACTCAGTACCGGTAGACCATGACTCGGAGCTTCCGCCAATCGAATGTTTCTTGGAATGCAGGTTCGAAACACCTTGTCGCCGAAATAGCGGATCAACTGCTCCGACACGTCTTTGGTCAAGCGGTTTCTGTCGTCATACATGGTCCGCAGGATACCTTCCAAGTGCAGTTCCGGATTAACTGAGTCCTGAATATTTTTCAATGTACTCATTAATGCGGATAGCCCTTCAAGCGCATAATACTCGCATTGCATGGGTATCAACAGGCTGTTGGCCGCTACCATCGCATTTAAGGTCAACATATTCAAAGAAGGCGGGCAATCGATCAAAATAAAATCATACTCCGCTTTTATCGGGATCAGGGCATCGGCCAGCCGCCGCTCCTTATGATCTGCATGCATCAATTCCACTTCAGCCGCAGTCAAATCGGAATTGCCCGGAATCACCGAAAACCCGATGTCCGGGATTTTAATGACCGTTTCCGACGCCGGCACTTCTTCCATCAACAAGTCGTAACTGGAATATTTGACCTCCTGCTTATCGATGCCGCAGCCCATCGCCGCATTACCCTGCGGGTCGAGATCCACCAACAACACGCGCCGGTTAGCCGCAGCCAGCGAGGCCGCCAGATTTACACTGGTTGTAGTTTTTCCTACACCGCCTTTTTGATTGGTTATGGCAATTACTTTTCCCACTAGCTTACCTCGGCCTGTTCAGGCAATTGTATTCGTACCAAACATCTTTCAACATCAGTTCCCGGCACGCTAACCGATATGACAGATTTTTTTGCTGCGATCTCTGCCAATTCCGCATCCAGATTCTGCCCCTTCATGGCCAGCAACACGCCATCCTTGCTCAGCAAGTGCGCGGTCAATTTCACTATATCGGACAAACCGGCAAACGCTCGGGTAAGAACTGCGTCATACGTTTTCTCAGGATGATAATTTTCCACGCGACTGTGGAGAACCTCCACGTTTTTAAGCTTTAATTCCAGGACGACCTGTTGCACAAACCGGGTCTTTTTGGCATTGCTATCAAGCAAAGTAAAGTCAATCTCAGGCAGGCATATCGCCAACGGGATACCCGGCAATCCTGCACCGGTGCCGATATCGATGACGCGCTTGCCTTCAATATGCGGAACAATCGCCAAGCTGTCCAATATATGCAGCCGCGCCATTTCCTCCCTGTCCCGTATCGCGGTCAGATTATAGGCTTTATTCCATTTCTCAATCAGCTTTATAAAACTCAGTAACTGATCTATCTTTTCGTCAGTTACATTTAAATTTAATGATGCTATCCCGGAGACCAGGATTTCTCGACATGCTTCCATCAGGCGCTTTTCTTCTTTAGATAAACCAACAACAGGGAAATTGCAGCCGGGGTAATGCCAGGGATTCTCGATGCCTGGCCCAATGTTTCCGGCCGCTGTTTTTTAAGTTTTTCACTGACTTCATTAGAAAGACCGGGAATGCCATTGTAGTCAATCACTTCAGGCAAACGCAGGTGATCATAACGCAAAGCCTTGTCTATCTCGGTTTGCTGCCTATCTATATAGCCTGCATATTTGGCCTGAATTTCAACCTGTTCGGCAACCTGCGGATCCATGTCCTCGGCACTGTCCATAAACGACAACAGCTGCTTAACATCCACTTCCGGACGACGCAGTAAATCCATCAAATTGGCTTCCCGCAACAACGGCTTGCCCCAATATTGCTCGACTTGCCCGGCCTCTGCCGTTTCCGTTCTGACCCATTTCTTTTTCAAGTCGTCCTGCAATTGGGAGATGGAGGCCCGTTTAATCTCAAATGCCTGCCAGCGCTCGTCATCAACCAAGCCCAATTCCCGGCCTTTTTCGGTCAGACGCAAATCGGCATTGTCTTCCCTCAGCAGCAACCGGTATTCCGCACGACTGGTAAACATCCGATACGGTTCTTGGGTGCCGCGCGTAATCAGGTCGTCAATCATCACGCCGATATAAGCCTCATCGCGCCCCGGACACCAACTGTCCAGGCCCTGAACCAAACGCGCCGCATTAAGTCCCGCGATCAAGCCTTGCGCCGCCGCCTCTTCATAGCCTGTCGTGCCGTTGACTTGACCGGCAAAAAACAGCGCATTCATGTGCTTGGTTTCCAGCGATGACTTCAAATCCCTGGGATCGAAAAAGTCGTATTCAATCGCATAACCGGGGCGCACGATTTCGGCATTTTCAAAACCCAGCATAGAACGCACGAACTCATACTGCACATCGAAAGGCAGGCTAGTCGATATGCCGTTGGGATAAATCTCATGGGTATTCAAACCTTCCGGTTCGACAAAAATCTGGTGCGAATCCCGATCGGCAAAGCGAACGACCTTGTCTTCAATGGACGGGCAATAACGCGGCCCGATGCCCTCGATAATCCCCGAATACAGCGGCGAACGATCCAAGCCGGAGCGGATAATATCGTGAGTTTTATTGTTAGTACGGGTGATATGACACGGAATTTGCCGGGGATGATGCTCCGGCTTGCCGATAAACGAAAACACCGGCACCGGGTCATCACCGTGCTGCTCTTCCAGCTTGCTAAAGTCGATGGTCCGGCCGTCGATACGCGGCGGCGTGCCGGTTTTTAATCGGTCGATCCTGAACGGCAATTCCCTTAACCGCTCAGCCAGCGCGATGGACGCCGGATCGCCCGCACGACCGCCGCTGTAGTTTTCCAGACCGATATGTATTTTGCCGCCCAAGAACGTGCCTGTGGTTAAAACCACAGCTCTTGCCGTAAAGCTCAAGCCCATTTGCGTTTTAACACCGGCAACCCTATCGCCTTCGACAATCAAGTCAGACACGGTTTGCTGAAACAAGGCCAGATTGGGCTGGTTTTCCAGCACCGTTCTTATCGCCTGCTTGTAAAGCTGCCGATCCGCCTGAGCGCGGGTCGCCCTGACTGCCGGGCCTTTGCTGGCATTCAGAGTGCGAAACTGAATGCCGCCACGGTCGATAGCCTGAGCCATCGCCCCACCTAATGCATCGACTTCCTTAACCAGATGACCCTTGCCTATTCCGCCAATCGCAGGGTTACAGCTCATCTGTCCCAAGGTGTCGATATTTTGCGTCAGCAACAAAGTGTTCGCGCCGCACCGGGCCGATGCCAGCGCCGCCTCCGTACCCGCATGACCGCCGCCAACCACAATGACATCAAAGTCTCTTCTAAATTTCACTAGCGCTATGTACTCTTAAAAAATGGTATATTATCAATGTGTGGAGTCACACAAACTTGTCTTATTATAAGAGGTAAATGATGAAAAAACGTAAAAATCCGAAAGGAATAGAAATTGTTCCTATCCAAAATCCGGTTGCGAAGTACGCGCACCTGTTTAATAAAGCGCAAACTTTTTGCGATAAAAGCAAATACCGCCGTAAAGCGAAACACACAAGGCAGGAGGCTAGTCCAATGGTTCCACACGGAATTATTGGACTAGCCTCTTGTTTTATCCTAAGCAGGACTTCGGGCTTATTTCCTGCCGGATAGACTCATTATTCCTCCCAGCAGCGACGTGAAAATCCGCCGGCACCTCTTAAATCTATTTTAAGTCATAATTGACAAACAACACCCTCAAGAATATAGTCAATCGTGCTATTTATCGGGTGATTAAAATGATTACAGCAAACGAATTAAAAACAAAAGGTATCGCCTGCTTAGAGGAGAACCTTGCGAATCAGCCGGAAGCCGTTATAACCGTGCGCGGCAAAGAAAGTTTTGTGGTGATGAAAATAGAACGCTACCATTACCTGCGTGAAATGGAACTGGAGTCAGCACTCTATGAGGCGCAACAAGATGTTGCCGCAGGCCGGTTCAGCAAAGACAATGTAGATCAGCATGTGGCCGAACTATTCGCCGAATGAGCCACACCTTAGTCTTTACCGACAGTTATAAAAAACGCGCCAAACGCTTTGCGCGGCAACATTCTGAGCTAAAAGAGCAATACCGCAAAACCTTGCTGTTGCTGGCTCAAAATCCCTACCATCCATCACTGCGACTGCATCCGCTAAAAGGCAAGTTGGCGGCTTTGCATTCAGTATCGATCAATATTAGCTATCGGATAACCCTGGAACTGATCATCACCGAAAAGGAAATTATTCCGGTCAATGTAGGTAGCCATGATGAGGTGTGTCAAACCTAATCTATTATTTCATAATGCGAAACATTAAAACTGATTGTTGAAAAAGCGCCTATTGTCAACGTGCTGTGTTTCCATTTTTAATGACTATTCCGATCATTAATATAAATTAAGGTACTTGTAGCGCCCGTTTTACAGGAGATCGAACCTTGACTAAGCGACCAAAGATTCAAAAGCCTCAACCTTCCGCACCGCCGTGGCATCTTCTTGAACCCTGGCAAACCACCGCGTGGCTCAAGGTCGATCCCGAAAAGGGTCTGAATCATCAGGAGGCAAAAGAACGTCTTGAGACCTACGGCCCGAACGCCATCCAAGAGCAAAGCCGCCGGGGGCCGATTCGGATGTTTTTGGGGCAATTCGCCGATTTCATGATCATCGTGCTGATTTTGGCCTGCATCGTTTCGGGTTTGGTCGGCGACGTGACGGATACGATCGTCATTCTCGTGATCATCGTGTTGAATGCGATCATCGGCTTCATCCAGGAGTACCGCGCGGAAAAAGCCGTAGCGGCTCTGAAACGCTTGTCCAGCCCCACCGCGCAGGTGCTCCGCGAGGGAAAAACCCATACCATAGCGGCGCATGAGCTGGTTCCCGGCGACCTGGTCATGCTTGAAGCCGGCAATGTCGTCCCGGCCGACCTCAAACTATTGGGTGTGGCGCGGCTCAAGGTGGAGGAGGCCGCGCTGACCGGCGAATCGCTGCCGGTCGAAAAATCCGGGGCGCTGATCCGGGAGCTGGATTCGCCGCTCGGCGACCGGCTCAACATGGCTTACAAGGGAACAGTAGCGACTTACGGCCGTGGCGTCGGCATCGTCATCGCGACGGGTATGGATACCGAGCTCGGTAAAATCGCCGAACTGCTGCGCCAGGAAAAGGAGACTAAAACCCCGCTGCAACAACGCCTTGCCAGCTTCGGCGTGCGCCTTGCCCTTTTGGTTTTGGCGGTCTGCGCGATCATTTTCGTGGTGGGTTTACTGCGCGGCGAACCGCCCGTACTGATGTTTCTGACCGCCGTCAGCCTGGCGGTGGCCGCCATTCCTGAGGCCCTGCCCGCCGTGGCCACGGTGACTTTAGCCATAGGCGCGCGCAATTTGGTTGCGAAAAACGCACTGATCCGCCGCCTGCCCGCCGTGGAAACCTTGGGCTCGGTAACCTTCATCTGCTCGGACAAGACCGGCACACTGACGCAAAACCGGATGCATGCCGAAGCGTTCTATGTCGAAGAAAGCTTGCGGGAAGGCATAGCACCCGATTTTCCGGCCCCGCTGTTACGGGCGCTGGCCCTGAACAACGACGCCCGTCGTAGCCACGACGGCCAACTGCTGGGCGACCCCACCGAAATCGCCTTGCACCAAGCAGCCGAAAGTGTCGGCTACGTTGGCTCCGAGCTGGTCAAGGACGCGCCGCGACTCGATGAGATCCCTTTCGATTCCGAACGCAAACTGATGACCACGCTGCACCAGGAAAACGGCGAGCTTGTCGCTTATACCAAAGGCGCGCCGGAGAATGTGCTGCACCGCTGCGTTAATCTATGGGGCGGCGACGGCCCTCAGCCTCTGCCGAAGGAAGCAATACTGGCCGCCGCCGATCAAATGGCTGCGGATGGCTTGCGGGTGCTGGCCCTGGCGTACCGGCAGCTCCCTGAGCGTCCGCAAACGCTGGACACCGACTCTATCGAAACCGAGCTCTGCTTTCTGGGCTTGGTAGGGCTGATGGATCCCCCGCGACCCGAAGCCAAGGAAGCGGTAGCGCTTTGCAAAACCGCCGGAATCACCCCGGTCATGATCACCGGCGACCACCCGGCGACTGCCCGTGCCATCGCGATCAGGCTCGGCATCGTCGATGACGGTTGCAAAGTGCTGACCGGATCGCAACTGGCGGGGATGAGTCTTGAGGAGTTCGAGAAAGAAGTCGAAGAGGTTCGTGTTTATGCCCGCGTTGCGCCGGAGCAGAAGATCAAAATCGTCAAGGCGCTACAGGACCGGGGGGAATTCATAGCAATGACCGGGGATGGCGTCAACGATGCACCGGCGTTGAGAGCCGCCAATATCGGCATCGCGATGGGCAAGATCGGCACCGATGTGGCGCGGGAGGCCTCGCACATGGTGCTGCTGGACGATAATTTCGCCACCATCGTCACCGCGGTGCGCGAGGGGAGGCGGATTTTCGACAACATCCGCAAGTTCATCAAATACGCGATGACCTGCAACTCGGCGGAAATCTGGACGCTGTTCCTGGCGCCTTTTCTGGGCTTGCCGATCCCGTTGCTGCCGATCCATATCCTCTGGATCAATCTGGTCACCGATGGCCTGCCGGGACTGGCTCTGGCAGTCGAACCGGAAGAACGGGGCATCATGCAACGGCCGCCCCGTGCGCCTCAGGAAAGCATTTTTGCGCAAGGCATGTGGCAGCACATTCTATGGATCGGCCTGCTGATGGGCGGCGTTTCCTTATTCTCCCAAGGCTGGGCTTATGTTACGGGTTCCGCCCACTGGCAAAGCATGGTGTTCACGGTGCTGGCCCTGTCGCAGATGGGCCATGTGCTGGCAATCAGGTCGGAACGGGAATCGCTGTTCAGTCAGGGACTGTTTTCCAACAAGCCGCTGCTGGGCTCCGTGCTGTTGACCTTCGGCCTGCAAATGGCGGTGTTGTATGTGCCGGTCTTGCAACCCATCTTCAAAACCGATGCGTTGAGCCTTGATGAGCTGTTGTTGTGTCTGGCGCTTTCTTCAGTCGTGTTCTTTGTGGTGGAAATTGAAAAGTGGATGCGCCGCCGGGACTGGATTTACCGGAATGGGCCGCTGCCTGTCGAATCAGGCCGGTCAACCTAAAAACTTCGATTAGTCCGCGAAATGATTTTTCCCGGCTAAACGATAACGCCTAAATCATTACGAACATTTTATTGGGTGTTAGAATACGATTAGAACTGTGCGTTTGCCCCGGGCTGTAATCTGAAAAATGCACAAAACGAATACGTTAAAAACATTTTCCATTTAAGAGGACACTATGCGGAACCTGAAGCTTTTACCCGCGTTAATTGGGGCGACACTTGTCATCGCTATCATTTTATATGTCGCCTTCTACTTCATATTTCTTGATCTGTTTGTTGACTTATGGTGGTACGAATCATTAAAACTTGAAGCCTACTTCTGGCTTAGACTGCTCTACAAGTTTTTCCTTTCCGGCGGAGTCACGCTGGCCTTCTTTGCCATTTTCTTTTTTCATTTCTGGGTCGCCTCGCGTTATCTGGGCTTAAACCCGCCGGATGAGGTTCTCAGCACTTTAGATCAGCGCCGACGCTTCCAGCGTTTTGCCGACACCTTCATGAATGGTTCGGCAACCGTATACACACCCATATCCTTGATACTGGCCATATTTATCGCCATCCCCTTTTACAATCAGTGGGAAACGACACTGCTGTATTTTTTCGGCAGCGATTCGGGCGTAACCGAATCGGTTTACGGCAAGGATGTCAGCTTTTATATGCTGTCCTATCCGACCTACATGCTGATTCAGCAAGAGCTGCTGACAACCGCCTCGCTCATCTTTTGCATGGTCGGCATTTTATATTGGCTGGAACATGTTTTTATACCTGACCAAAGCTCGGAATTCCCGCTGGGAGCCAAGGTTCATCTAACCGCCCTGATCGGCTTTGTGGTTGCTTTTGTGGTCTGGGGCTTCATGCTGGACCGCTTTACCCTGCTTTATACCGATAAACACGAACCGGTATTTTACGGTCCCGGCTTTGTTGAATTACGCTATCAGTTGCCGCTGATCTGGCTGGAAATCGTTACCTTCGTGGCGACAGCGATAACGGCAGGCCTGTTTATTTTTTCAGAAAAACACCGGGTAAAAGCGCCGTTTTTAATATCGCTGACCCTGTTCCTCTGTGTCGCAGGTTTACCGAAGATTCAATTTATTCCCGATTTAATTCAAAAATATATCGTCAACCCGAATCCGGTCAAAACCAATAAGTCGCTGATGCAATACAACATCGATGCGACGATGAACGCTTACGATTTGAAGAATATCAAAACGGTTGATTTGAGTATTAAACTGGATGCGGCCAAGGACATCGAAACGTGGAGCACGCAAAAACATTTTGAGAATATTCCGGTGTGGGACAGGGAATTTATCATTGACGGCTATAAGCAATTACAGGAGATCAGGCCTTATTACAAAATCATGTCTGTCGACGAAGACCGCTATTTTATTCTTGACCATACCCGGCAGGTTAATCTGGCAGCCAGAGAAGTTAATATTTCAAAGCTGCCGCCTGAAGCGCAAAACTGGGAAAACACCCATTTGCGCTATACCCATGGTTATGGCGCTGTCGTCACCCCCGCCGCGCAGGATGCCGATAACCCGCTCATCTGGTATTTACGCGATTTAAACATGCATTCCGATGTCGGTTTCAGCGTCAAACACCCGGACATCTACTACGGTCAGGAAAAATTCGACTATGCCATAGTTCCCAATAAGCTCAACGTCGTAGGCATTGCCGGCTCCTCTGATCCCGGCATTGCAGAAGCTTACCACGGCGAAGGAGGCGTCCCCATTCCATCCCTGTTCAGAAAAGCATTATTTTCCTTTTATTTCAAAGACGAAAAAATATTCTTTTCAACCAACATCTCTACACAGAGCAAAGTCAAGATACGCCGAAATATAACCGAGCGCGTTAATACGCTGACCCCGTTCCTGCATCTGGATAAAGACCCTTATCTGGTGATAACCAAGGATCGGTTCTACTGGATACAAGATGCCTATACCTTATCTAACCGGTATCCGGTTTCCAAGCCTGCGGACGATGATTTCCTGGAAGGCAAACAGAATTTCAACTACATCCGCAATTCGGTTAAGGTGGTTGTCGATGCGTTCGATGGCGATGTCGATTTTTATATTTCAGATCCATCGGATGCCATCATTCAGGCATACAGCAGCGCATATCCCGGATTATTTAAAAATCTGGAGGAAATGCCGGCCGAATTAAAGCAGCACTTACGTTATCCTCGCGATCTTTATTATCTACAGATGAAGGTGTATGCCAAATATCATCAACAAACCCCTGAGCTATTCTACGAACAGGCCGAAACCTGGCAATTTGCCAATGTCCGAGGACAACCGGTATTGCCGTATTATCAGACCATGGACTTTGGCAACTGTAACGATACCGAAGAATTTGTCATGATCAACCCGATGACGCCGGTTAACAGGGGCAATCTCAGCATGATAGGTGTGGCGGGAACCCTGGATAAATCCAACTGCAACCTGGATTACAAGCCCGGTATTACCGTTTATAAGTTCGGCAAGGATGTTCAGGTAAACGGCCCTGCGCAGGTTGAAGCGCTGATTAACCAAGACCCTGAAATCTCCGCCCAATTTACATTATGGGGTCAGGCCGGTTCCGTTGTTGAAATGGGCCGTATGATCATCCTGCCGATGGGCAATACCGTTCTGTATGTGCAACCCATTTACCTGGCCTCAACCAAAAACAAAATACCTGAATTAACCCGGGTCATTGTTTCCATTGGCAACGTGGTGGTTATGGATAAAACCTTGTGGTCGGCTTTTAACCGTTTAAAGCAAATTTATATCCAACATGCCGCCGACAGCGACGGAACAGAAACGCCTAAAGCCATTATGAATCAGGAGACCATTAAATAATCAAGATAGCGAACCGGGACCGGCGGAGCACTATCCGCCGGTCCTTTTACCGGTCACTGCCAAATCGATTCTTTTTGCCTGGCTTTCCCCAAGGCGGATCAATCCTGCTCCAGGTCATCCAAGCAAAATAAGGTAACGCTTATAAAAATTTCAGTTGTTATTCCCAGCTACAATCGCCGAGAACGGCTAAAACGCGCGCTACTATCCGTGTATTCACAAACCTCATTACCGGCTGAAATTGTGGTGATCGATGATGGCTCTACCGATGGCACGGAAGCCATGCTCCGCCGGGAATTTCCCGAGGTGAATTATTACTATCAGGAAAACCTCGGCGTCAGTGCGGCACGTAATCTTGGCATACAACAAGCGACCGGCGACTGGCTGGCTTTTCTGGATTCCGATGATGAATGGCTGCCTGAAAAACTGGCTAACCAGAAGGCGGCGTTGGCAACCCACCCCGAACACAGGATTTGCCACACCGAAGAAAACTGGATACGCAACGGAACTCAGGTTGACGTGCCCAAAAAATACGCCAAGACCGGCGGCTGGATATTCAACCGTTGCTTGCCGCTCTGCGCGGTGTCGCCGTCCACCGTATTGATCCATCGCTCGGTATTGACGGACATCGGGGTGTTTGACGTCCGGCTGCCGGCCTGCGAAGACTACGACCTGTGGCTACGAATCGCCGCAAATTACCCCATTCTACTGGTTGAACAGCCGCAAATAAACAAGCATGGCGGTCACGAAGACCAGTTATCTTGTGCATTTTGGGGTATGGACCGGTTCCGGATCAGCGCCTTGCAAAAAATCATTGATGCCGGTCAATTGTCCGAGCAAAACCGGCAGGCGGCGGTCAATATGCTGCTAAAAAAAGCCGGTATTTACCTTAACGGCGTTACCAAACGCGGAAAAACCGAGGAAGCGGACTATTACCGACAACTCATTAAGCGCTATGCAATGGATGTCCATTAACATGCCGAAAGATAACTGCTCACTAAATAATAAATCCGTTAAAAACCCTTAAAAGATCCTCACCACGAAGACACGAAGAAATAAAGCTCCGTGTCCTTCGTGTCTTCGTGGTGAATAAATCACTTTTAATCGCCTATTTGACTCTAAAGCTACAGTTACAATCGCCCTTGGCCATACAACTTAACTGCTCAACTTCTTTATCCAGCAGCGAGGACATAAACGCCAAATCGAACGCGCAGATCTCATGATGTTTCTGGGCCAGATCGTGATAAATACAATTATAAGCCTCCATATTCGGGCTTTCAGTTTCGGACTCCATATCCACTTTCACTTGAAAACCGAGATCGGTCATGACGATGGCCAGCTCATCAACGCGTTCGTTTAAATTTTTTCCTTCAAATTTGCCACGCAGCTTATCCGCCAGCTTGCTACCCAGTTTTTGCATATACGCGTTAAAGCGTTCAGGGCCTATTTCCTGCTGCAAATCGCTAAGAATTAATTCTGAAAACCAGGCATATTGCTTGGGGAAATAATTGTTGCCTTTGTCGGTGATGACGTAAATAGTCACCGGACGCCCGGCCGTTTTATTGAGCGTGCTTTTCCTGATATAGCCATCCCGCTCAAGAACAACAAAATGCTGCTGCACCCCCGTTCTGGAAATATCCAGCGCCTTAGCCAGCTCATCAACACTCAAGCCATTCCTGCTTTCCAGCAAATATTCAAGTATCTGATGTTGGCGCGAACTTATCTTTTGAAGCATTAGCGGATTCATCCTTTGGTCGTGGCTTTGTTGTTAAGCATGCAGTGATAATAGCTCATTATGACACATATAACTTGTAAAAGTTTTATATAGCAAAAAATCGCCTGTTGTTATAAACTCTTCTATGAGCAAGTTTGCTTAAATAATAATAATTACCCACACAACTGGAGACAAATAATGAGCGATTCTCAAGAAACAAGCCAAACACTCTATGAAAAAATCGGCGGCGAAGCAGCTGTTAATGCTGCCGTAGATATTTTTTATCGCAAAGTGCTGGCGGATTACCGGATTAACCGTTTTTTCGACAATACTGACATGGATCAACAAATTGCCAAACAAAAGGCCTTTTTTACCATGGCATTTGGCGGTCCAAATAATTATACCGGTCAAGACATGCGTAATGCTCATGCCCGTCTGGTCAAAATGGGCTTGAATGCAAGTCATTTTGATGCAGTGATGGAGCACCTTGGCGCAACATTAACCGAGTTGAATGTACCGCAAGAACTGATCGCTCAAGCAGCAGCCATTGCGGAAAGCACACGCAACGACGTATTGGGCAAATAACCGAAATATCAGGTGGAGACCATGCGAAGCATAACTATTGGCGAATCAACATTTTCCTGCCAACCGGATGAGACCGTATTGGAGACCCTGTTAAGGGGAAACATGCAGGTGCCTAACGGTTGTCGCCAAGGCCTTTGCCAAGCCTGCCTGATGCGCAGCCTTGATAACTCTCCACCTGTCTCCGCCCAAGTCGGCCTTAAAGACACGCTGCAAAAGCAGAACTACTTCCTGGCTTGCGTTTGCCATCCTGAACAGGATATGACCGTTGCGTTGCCCAACCAGCAAGGCGCTTCAATTGAAGCAGGCGTCATCAAAAAACAGCTGTTGACGCCCGACATCGTCCAGTTGATTTTGGAATACCAAAGCCCGTTTAATTTCTTCGCCGGTCAGTTTGTTAATTTAAAACGACCCGATGGTTTAACCCGGAGCTATTCGATTGCGAATATCCCGCTAGCCAAAAACATCCTGGAATTTCATATTCGCCGCTTGCCGAACGGCCAATTCAGCAGCTGGGTGTATGACGAATTGGAAGTAGGCGCTCAATTAACTATTTCAGAAGCGCAAGGCTCTTGTCATTACCTGCCCGGACGCGCCGAACAACCCTTAATGCTGGTCGGAACCGGCAGCGGCCTGGCTCCGCTTCACGGCATTATTGCCGACGCCTTGGCGCAGGATCACTCAGGCCCCATCCACTTGTTTCATGGCAGCCGCGATCTTAACGGCCTGTATTTTGTTGATGAAATGCGTGAGCTTGCCGAGAAGTTCGATAATTTTCATTACACGCCCTGTATTTCAGGAGAAGGCATTGAATCGGACCATGTCCAAGGCCGCGCTCACGACATTGCCTTATCATCTACTGAAACTTTAAACGGCTGGCGGGTTTTCCTGTGCGGACACCCGGAAATGGTCAACCAGACCAAGAAAATGGCATTTATGAAAGGCGCGTCTATGAGCGATATTTACGTCGACGCTTTTCATGTGATCCAAGCTGAAAAATAGACCCCACTCAAAGGGACGCGTTCCTGGATTGATGCTTCTCAATCCAGAAGACTGACTTTATCCCCAACGTGAACCCGCCCCCCGGCGCCGCGGGTAACCATCGCAACCGCAAAAGTCGGCTTTTCCTGGCTAAAGGCATGGGTCAGCGTTTTCAGGATTGGCAAGTCCCGGTTGCCGGAGTCGGGATTCGCCTGCGTAGCGAGGCATCGGGTCTTCGGCATGACGACCTCGAAGTTGACCTGCCCGATACGAATCTTGCGCCCCACCCAACTTTGCTCTTCCCATGCCTCCAGACCGTCGATGACGATATTTGAGCGGAAGCGGCGTTCGCTGAGATCGTTATCGCCGACGGCAGTACCGACAGCCGCCAAGCTCGCGCGGCCGTGCAAGGTTATCTGGCCTGCCTCGTTGTCCTGATACCGGGGCGTAACCCCGTCCCCGACCAATCGCAACGGCAACCTGTCCGGATGAGAAGACAGCGGATTTTCGTCCAGCTTGAGTACATAATTTTCGATCGCGGCCGCAATGTTCTTACGCCCCGTCTCGTCCAACGCTTCATTGGCCAAAACCGTGCCTTCCAAGCTGATGCATAATCCAAGCGCCTTATGATCGAACCGAAGCTGGAGGCGCGCTATGCCGGGCGTGTTCACCAACGCAACGAACTCGTGCTTTGTGCTCCAGGCATCATCCATGACGCCTGAATTGGCAAAGCGGATACCGAGAACCCGGTCGCCGACAATTCGCCCTTCATCAAGGACAGTGACAACTTCACACCTTTCAGGCGTGAAGCCTTTCACTGGATAACGATATAAAGCAACAACATGAGGCATAAAATGATCTCCATCGGCAAGCACTTGCTACAACAACCTTAGCCGCTAAACCAATCTTTGCTATATAGCGATGCGTTTAATCAAACGCCCCTGCAATCTCATCGCATTTCAAGAAGACCTCACCACCCTCGCCTTCTTCAATCCATGTTTTTTCATCCAATTCGATAAATTAGCTTCAGTGGTACTGTAGCGTTGCGCGATAGACTTCTTGGTGAAACCGTTGGCCAACAAACGCTCGATTTCCGGTTGAAAGGCATCCAGTTTACTTTTTCCAGGCCCTTTGGGACGCCCCATCTTCATCCCTTGCGCTTTTTTGGAGCGTAAACCATCCTTAATTTTCTGCGAAATCAAGTCTCGCTCAATCTCTGTTGCCATCGAAAATGCCAGTGAAATCTTGCTTTGCAGGGTCTGGTCGAGCTGCCAATTCCCCTTTACCGAATAGACGTAAATTCCTTTGAATGTTACCAGTGACAATATTTCCATACACTCCAGCATGCTGCGACCCAATCGCGAGAGTTCAGTCACAATGATGACATCGTTGGCTTGCAGCTCCTCCAACACCCCGGCAATTCGGCGCTCCCGCCACGGAATACGGCCGGAAGCAAGCTCTTCAGCGAAATGCACTTTTCCAAGATCATGCTGATTGGCAAAGTGGAGAATGTCCGCCTTGTTTTTTTCGAGGCTTTGATCGCGCGCCGCTTCCTGCAAATAAGCAACGGTCTTTCGCGCTGAAGGTACAGTCTGGGTTGTCATGGTTCACCTGTTTTTCTTGTCGTGCAATCGATCATTATTAGTATCGATATAGGGGTACTCAACGATTCATTGGATAAATTAAGAACGCCGGTTCTACCAAGCCATCAATCCGATTTCCCGGAACAACGCCTGCCTCCGGCGCGGGGCTTTTATCAGGAAGACTGGCTGACATTGAACGCATCGGCATAAATATCCTTCATAGAGGCCCCCGCCATAAAAGCTTTCTTCTTGGCCGCTTTAACCATATCCGGATGCCCGCAGAGAAACATGCGCCAGTTCTTGAGATTGGGAATCTGTTGAAAGGCCACGTCATCGGCCCGTCCGGCCGCAAAACCGTGGGGCGCATCCCCGCCGGAAAGGCAGGGCACATAGTTGAAATTCGAATATTGCTCAACCAGGTCGCGCAATTCGTCAGTCAAATAGAGCCCGTTCAAATCGCGGCTGCCGTGAAACAAATGGATAGGTCCGGTGTGGATCTGGCTAAGGGCATCGCGGATGATACCGTAGAGCGGCGCAAGCCCTGAGCCGGTACCGATTAGCACCAAGCCCTGTTCGGTATTGCCGGGCGTGTAAAAGCAGTCGCCGCCGGGCCCGCGAATCTCGACCGTCTCGCCGGGACGCAATTCCTCGTGTATCCAGCCGCTTACCCGGCCCTGCGGCAGTCGGCGGACATGGAGGTGAAGATGGTCGTCTTCATGCGGCACGCTGGCGAGCGAGTAACTGCGGCCAAGCGACCGGTCTCGAAACAGGTTGATGAATTGCCCGGCCCTGTACTCGATCGGCGCGTGGCATTCGAGTTCGACATGCATGATTTCCGAATTGAGCAATTTCAGGCTTTTGACGGTAGCCGGAATAACCGCCTGGACATCTTCGTCATTCGGCATAGCAACTTCGAGGTCTGCGGTGGGATGACAAATACAAGCGAGAAAATAGTTCTGGAGTTTGAGAGTATCCTTCAAGCCGTTTTGCGAACTTTCAGGAGGCGTGCCTCCAGTGGCACGCATCAGACAGGTCTGACAGACCCCGCTGCGGCAGGAAAAAGGAACCGGCACACCGCGATCGGTCAAACAATCCAGAACGGATTGGTTTTCACCCAGTTCGAAATTGTCTTTTGCGTAACGAATATTAACCATGGCGGCGCACCTGTTTCAAAGATGGAAATTAACGACCCAGCACGTCGTTGCGTGTGCTTTCGGCGATGGCGGCAACCTGAGCGATCAGGTCCTCACCGACATTCAACTCGCGGAGGGTGGCTGCGAGGTCTTCGATCACTGCATCGACATGGGCGTCATTCAGGCCGCGCTCGACCAAATGGGCATGCCCGCGACGCATATCGAGGCCGCTGTAATTATGCGGTCCGCCGAAAGCCATGGTCAGGAATGATTTTTGTTTGGCGGCCTGAGTTTCCATATCCACGCCTTCGAAAAAGGAACTGATGCGGTCATCGCTCAACACCTTGCGGTAAAAAATATCAACGGCGGCATTGACGGCGGCTTCTCCGCCCAATTTCTCGTACAAAGATTGTTGTTGTGACATATTTTTCTCCAAATAATTAAAAAGGCGTTTAAAATACATCTTCAATAGCCCTAACCCTCAGGGCCTTTGCCGAGACGCAGCAATAAGATGTATTCTGAATACATCTTATTGCGCGATTATTAAATCGTCAAGACCTATCTTTTAATTTTCAAGATATAAGCTAAAAGACAGGCGACTTTGAAGGAGTATGCAGCATGCAACTTACGCAATTCACGGATCTTTCACTGCGCCTGCTGATTTATCTTGCCCGCCTGCCTGAACCGGGCATGGCGACAATTCAAGAGATCGCCGAGTATCATCAAATTTCCCGCAACCATCTGGTGAAAGTGGCGAACAGCCTGGCCAATCAGGGATTTATTATGACGACCCGGGGCAAGGGCGGCGGCATCCAGTTGGCCCGGCCCGCGTATACGATAGGCGTGGGCGAAGTGGTGCGACGGACCGAACTGAACATGAATCTGGTAGAGTGCTTCGATGCCCCGACCAATCAGTGCCGCCTGATCCGCAACTGCTTCCTCAAGGCCACTTTATTTGAAGCGCAGCGTGCCTTTATGACTGTGCTGGACAAATACACCTTAGCCGATGCGGCCGGTTTCGGCCCCAACACCGACCTGTCGGCGTTGTCTGGAGACAAACCGAAAAACATCTGACGCGGAATGGATTCCGGCAAACTAACTCATTCCACGTTTCTTGAAAAAGTCCTGTTTGGCGAGCTTCGTTTTCAGGTGCGCCGGAATAGGGTACCGCTCTCTGCCTGGACATAGCTATCGGTTCTTCGGAACATGTCTATAGGACTTCATCTTTCACAAAAGCGTCTCCAAATAGTCTTTCAAGACCGCCGCATTATTGAGACTGGTTTCCTTAGAGCTAAACAGGAGCGTGGCATTTCCATGCCCGATTTTGGCGATAAGTGCCTGTACCGGACCGGGATTGCCCTGTAATTCGGCAACGTATTTATGCTGGAATTCGGGCCATTTCTCCTGCTCATGTTGATACCAACGCCGAAGCTCATTTGAAGGAGCCGCTTCCTTGGCCCAGAAATCGATGCTGGCCTCCGCCTTTGAGAGGCCGCGCGGCCATAGGCGATCAACCAAGATGCGGATTCCATCAGTATCCGCAGGCGACGCGTAAACCCGTTTAAGTTGAAGCCTCATCATTGCCTCCTGTATTCGAATAACGACTGTCACGCGAGCCCTGAGGCCACAGCCCCATCGGTGAACGCCTTAATCGATTTTAAACTTCAAAAAATGTAATTTTATTACGCTTTCAACAATCCCCGTTTCTAACAAAGACTCATTTTTTCTCTTATCCTTCTTCAACTGAGCGCCTAGGCAATAACCGCTTTTTGTTGCTCGATAACAGCCAATGAACGCAAGCTATCCAGCACCTGCTGCAACACAATGGAATCGCTGTCGCGTGGAAAAACCATATAAGCGGGCAGTTTAAAGTGCGGACTGCCGGGCACATGAAACAATTTTTTGGCCTGGATCAAAGGCTCGGCAATGCGCATAGGCAGAAAACATGAACCGCCATTGCTGATGATTAACTGCACGCCCAACCAGCCGATATTGACCACCTGGGGCGGGCGCTCCAGCTCAGGGTAACTGATACTGTGCTGTGCGTAAAATGCCGCCCCCCAGTCTACATAAATGTAATCATCATTCGGCCAGGGTTTGTCCGGATCTGTGGTCAGCAGCACCAGCGTTTCATCAAAGAAATGCTCAATCTGAAGACCCGGATTATGTTGCGGGGTGTACATCAAGCCCACATCCATCCTGCCTTCGATGAGTCCCCGCATTAAATCTTCTTCAAAGCCGATTTCGCTACGAATGGAAATATCCGGGGCCTGCTCCCGCAGTGTGCCGACCCATCGAGGCAACAGTCCTTCCCACAAAGCGATTCGAGCCCCCACGGTAATGCTGGCGCGAAAACGGCTGGGTAGGCCGATGTCATGTCGCGCCTGTTCCAGTGTTAATAACAGGGATTTGGCATGGCGCAAAAAGCGATGTCCTGGCGGCGTTAACGCGGCGCCGGAGCGATTGCGCACAAACAGGGTAACGCCCAGATAGGATTCCAGCCGCTGTATGCGGGTGCTCACCGTCGATTGGGTCACATGCAGTCTGTTGGCCGCTTCCAGAAAACTGCCATTGGCGACTACCCCTAAAAAAGTTCTGATCTGATCTATGTCCATCGCTTTAATATCGGATATATCGATACTAATGTCCAATAAATATCGTTTGTCTTATACAACGCCCCGCTTTTATATTAGCCGGCAGGAAGTCTCTTGTCGCCCTGTTTTTAGCTCTACTCGTCCTGAAACCGATAAGGCAGATAACTATGGCTGTTGGCATGATTCGTCTGCCCTTAATGTCTAACCCTTAACGCTATCCGGAGGCAACATGTTTTATCTACAGCGGATTTTACCCCCTATGAAAAGCTATTGCGTGTTGCTGCCACTGCTCTTTATTTTAAGCGGTTGCCTCGCCACACCGATCAAACCGTCGCCCCGCCAAATGGATCAGATACGCACGATGCTTGTGGTGCCTGTGGAGCCGCCACCGCTGGAGGTGACGCCTGATCCGATTGAATCCCGCTTTCCCGTGTACAACCAATTTCAGTATCAATCCATGCCCTCCTCTGTGTACCTGGAAAAAACGGTCTACAAGAATCCCGGCGGCGTGCTGATCGCCGGATTGGTCAGTAGAGATGACATTGTGCCGATAGCAGATATGCCCCAGGCATCTGCCTCAATGGAAAAAATTGCCAGCCTGGAACCGACAGCGTCGCTTTCGGAAAACTGGACGCCAACTTTCACATTAGCGCAGGAAGCGGTTTCGCAGCTGAATGGAGAACGAATCAAGGCAATACTGAGCAAGCATTATTATCACCTGCCCATGGCAAGCGGGGATCGTAACGCCAATCTCGATAATTGGCGTAATGCCATTGAGCAATGGTACGACCTGAATATCTCATCCGTCGATTATCGCCGACATGGCCTGGAACAGGTCGACGCTGTATTGGAAGTGGGCATTCAGACGTACCGTATTTTCAACGCCCAAACGTCATTGCAGGTGTTGATCAAGCTAATCGATCCCAACACCCGGCAAGTCATCGGAAGAATCAGCGCGAAAACCCTCTCTGTTGAGGACTCGCCGGAAAGCCTGCTCAATAATGAAGCCGAAAGGTTCAAGTGGCTCGTGGCCGATATGGGCGCACACTTGGTCAGTCAAGGCTTAAGTGACCTCGGACTACCGGTTAAAGCACCGGTTGACAGGTTGACGCCATGACCGTCGTCTACGCCAAGCGTCTGCGCGGTTGGCGCTTCATCCTGTTTAACATCGCGCTCGGTCTGGGACACATGGTTGTGCTGTTCAATGTCGGCGCCTATATTGCGCTGCTGCCTGATGTTGCCGGTGACCTGGGCGGCGTGTTCCCGAGCTTCGGCACCTGGGGCCAGACGTATTTCATCATTGCCCTGGCGCTGGCCTTCCCTATCGCACGCTGGCTGTCGGGCAGGTTTGGCGACTATCGCTTGTTCATCGCGGCGTTTGTCGTGTTTGCCTTCGCTTCCTATCTCTGCGCCGTCAGCCAGACCTTATGGCTGTTTATTCCAGCGCGCATTGTGCTCGGGTTTTCAGGGGGGATTACGCTCTATATCGGACAGCCGCTGTTATTGAAAGAGTACCCCGATCAACTGAAATTGCTGGGTTTGGGAATATGGGGGCTGATCACGCTGATGCCTTTTACCATCAGCTTTCCGATAGGCGGCCTGATCGCCGACGAACTTGGCTGGCGCTACCTGTTTTATCTGAACATCGTCTTCGCCTTGGCTATCGCCGGTATTTGCGGGTCATTGCTCGCCGGACGGGGATTCGAGCGCAGATACACCCGTTTCGATAACATCGGTTTTGTTCTGCTGGCGTTGGTGATCGGCAGCATGCAGACCCTTCTGAACCTGGGCAACGATTTCGACTGGCTGAATTCGCCATTCCTGCGCGGTACGATGATCGTCCTGATCATCGCGTTACCCTGCTTTATCATCTGGGAACTCGACGAACGCCACCCGGCGTTCAGCATACGGCTTTTCGCTGACCGTAATTTTACGATAGGGGTCATTTGTCTCTCTGTCGGCTTTCTTTTAATCCAGGGGCTGCTCTCTTTGCTCATTGTTCAGCTGCAAGTATTGCTGGGATATTCTTCATTCCTGGCGGGCATGGTTTACCTGCCGATGATCCTGCTTGCGGCGCCCATGACGGTGGCGATGCACCGGCTACCCAAAAGCCTGGACGTTCGCCTGCCGGCCTGCCTGAATCTGCTTGGCTTCTCCTTTACCTTTTATTGGTTAGGCCTGTTCGATGACCCCGGCTCATTCGATCAAATTTTTTGGCCCGTGTTGCTGCTCGGCTTTTTTCTGGGTTCGTTTTTCATGCCGCTGACTAGGCTGACGCTTCACGGACTGTCCGGAAGCCGGGAAATACGCGCCGCCGAAGAGACGGGGTTTCTACGGGTTATTGCCGGAGCATTCGGCATCACCTTGCAAGGCATCATGCTGTTTCGGCGTGCCCCTTTGCATCAGCTTCAATTGGCGGATCATTTCGGGGGACGGAAGTTTGCGTCCATTGATGTGCTGCAAGGATTTTCTTCGAGATTGGAGGCCTTTGGCCTTGATAAAACCCTGGTCAACGGCAGGCTCCTGACCCTCATCAAGCAGCAGGCAACCCTTCTGGCCTTAAACGACGCCTTTCTGCTGGCAAGCTTCCTGTTCATCGGCTTGGCCGGATTGGTGTGGCTGGCCTATCCCACCCATCAACCGCTGCATCCGACCCTGGTCAAAGAACTGGGCGACATTCAGGCGGAAGAACTCATGGTGGAACCATGACCAATCAAATTACGCCAAAGCGATCGCTCCTTTTTGGGATCTATGTCGTGTTTATGCTGTTGGCATCCAGTTGCGCCTGGATACCGCCAGGAGATAAGCCTGCCCAGTTCTTACATTCACCCTCCATGGAACACGCGTTATCCCATACGGGCCGCGATGAGCCGCATGCTCCTGCCGGGCATTGGCCGCCTGAACGCTGGTGGCGGGAATTCGGCAGCTCGGAGCTCAACGGCCTGATGGATGCCGCGCTAAAGGATAACGTAGGCCTCAAAGTGGCTGCCGCCCGGCTGCGTCAGGCGCAAGCCATGGTTCGCGTGGAAGGCGCAAGGCTGCTGCCATTCCTGGATGCTGAGGCGGAGTTTGAGAACACCCGCATTTCAGAGAATGGTGTTTTTGCCGCGCTCAACCGCCAAGAAGCGGCAGGGGCAAATATCGTCTTCGGCAGGATCAATCCCTTCAACTTCCGCTACGAATTTGATTTCTGGGGAAAAAATCGCGCCGCGCTGGAAGCGGCTCTGGGCGAGGCGGAGGCCGAAAAAGCGGAACAGGCCGAAGTCCTGCTTCAGTTGACTGGCGCAATTGCCCGGTCTTATATGCATGGCATGGCGCTCAGTCAGCAGCTCGATCTGACGCATGACATGGCTAAGTTACGGCGCGACTTGCTCAGTATGGACGAGACCCGCTTGCAGTTGGGCCTGGATTCCGCCGATCCGGTGAAACAAGCGACCATTGAATTAGAGCAGATCAATAAGCGCGAAGCCGGTATCCGGGATCAGTTGGATATTCAGCGGAACTTGCTGGCTCGGCTGATAGGTAAAGGACCGGATGCGACACAAAACCTGTTCGCCGACACCGTGCTTAGCCCCGAAAGGATTCGCTTGCCTGCGCAACTTCCGCTGGAGCTGCTCAGCCAACGCCCCGATCTGGCCTCCGCCCTTCACCGAACCGAGGCGGCGGCGCAACGGGTCAAGGTCGCTAAAGCCGGCTTTCTGCCCACCATCGACCTGACTGCATTTGCCGGCGTGAACGCGCTCAGGATGACGAAGGGCGCAAGTTCCCTGGCTAATCTTCTATTCTCGGGTTCCAGTTTCTCCTATGGGATCGCACCGGGCCTGCGGCTCCCGTTGTTCGAAGGCGGCCGTCTACGCGGGGAATTGTCGGCGCAAAGGGCCGAGTACGATAGCGCAGTGGAGCTTTACAACGAAACCTTGTTACGCGCCGTACAAGAGGTAGCCGATAGCCTGAGCCGTTGGCGGGAGACACAGGCCATCCTCGAAGCGCACGGCCGCCTGCTGTCTGCTCAACATGAAAACCTGGATCTTGCCCAAGTGCGTTTTCGCAGCGGCCTTGATGATCGCAGGGCGCTGCTGGCCCGCCGACATACCGTGCTGGACCAGGAATATGTCTTGAAAAATTTGCAATCCGATCAGCTGGTTGCGATGGTGGATTTGATGGAAGCGTTGGGCGGAGGTTACGTCAACACGCTCCAGCCCGTCCAACAGAGCCCCGAACAGCCCGGTTGGTGGCCATGGTAAGTTTAATGACAGCCTTGAGCGAATGGATTCGAATCGAAAATAAAATCCGGTACTGCCACTATAAAGACCTATGAAAACTCATCACAAGATTATTCGTACCCGCCGCAACCGCTATCTCTTGTCAGTTCTGCTGATAATGGTTGTCAGTGCTTTGATTTATAGCGGTTATTGGTGGCGCTACAGCCGTTTCCGGGTTGTCAGCCATAATGCATTCATCACCGGCAATCTTATTCCGGTGGAGGCGGATGCAACGGGTATCGTCACGCAGGTATTGGTCGAGGAAAGCCAGTACGTCAACAAGGGCGATCTGCTGGTGAGTCTCGACGAGCATCGCGCGCAGACTGCTTTAGGCCAGCGCCGAGGCGAACTGGGGCAGGTAGTGCGCGAGATCGGGGCGGTTTTTTCCACGCGCCGGCAAATCTGCCAAAAACTCAGTGCCCGCTCGGCCCGGCTTGCCCGCGTGCGCCATGATGTGACGCGTTTTCGGCAGGCGCTTCCAACCGGCTCAGTATCCGAGCAGGTCATGCAAAATGCCGAAGATCAGGCCACAGCCCTTGAAGCCGAGATGCGGGAAGCCGAGGCGGAACTCAAAGCCATAGAAGCCAAAGTGGGAGGCACCAGTAAAATCTTGCACCCGGACATAGAGGCGGCCAAGTATAAATTCATCGCCGCCTATCTTGAATACTCGCGCCAACAAATCCATGCGCCCGCTTCCGGCTATGTGTCGATGCGCAAGGCCCAGGTCGGCAACCGGGTTCAACCCGGCGATCCGCTGATGACGATTGTTCCGTTGGGGCACCTGTGGGTAGAGGCGAACTTGCGGGAGACAGAGATAGCCCAGATACGCCCCGGCCAGCAGGCAGAGGTTAGCGTCGACCTGTACGGGAAGAACCAGATCTATCATGGCACGGTAGAAGGGTTGATTCCCGGCACCGGCAGCGTCTTTGCTTTATTGCCCCCGGATAATGCGGTCGGAAATTTCATTCATATTGTAGAACGCATTCCCGTGCGTATCGCATTACGGCAAGACGAGATACTGAAAAATCCCATTCGCCCCGGACTCTCCACCGTGACCTCAATCGACGTCACGGAATCGGAGCAGCCTCTGGGCGCTTCACTGGCGGCAGTGACTAGCCCGGAGTATCAGACTGACATCTTTGCCGATGAAATCGCCGATGCGGAAACCCAGGCTCAAGCGATTATTATGGATAATCTGATTCAAAAAAACGATCCGCCAGAGCCGGATTGCCGGTCTCCCCAATCGGTAACCCTTAACAGCTCTGGCGCTTATCAGTGATGCGAGCTGCAACGCATGTGAAGCATAATCGATTTAACGGCTTCGGCTCCCTTGATTATGGGCCAGCGCTATTAAAAATATCATCTCCGGTGTTTTATCGAGGTATTGTTTAATGGATAATTGATGCTCATGTTCAAAATTGGAACGCCTGATCATTCATCGTTTCAACTTTATGCCCTGTGTGGCCTTGCCGTTTTTTGCCGCCCACCATTAATAAAATCTCACTAACCATCCGAATTATGCGACAAAACCCGCCCCGAATTTTTATCTACGCCGCGCTACCCTGCGAGGCCAAGCCGCTGGTCGAGCATTTCAAATTAAAGAAAGATACAACGATCCAGCCGTTTGCGGTTTATTTAAATCAGGCCATCTGCCTGACGGTAACGGGGCTGGGGAAAAGCGCGATGGCGGCCGGGGTGGCTTACACCCAGGCTTTGTTTGCTTCAGTCGAACATCCGGTGCTGGTTAATATCGGCATCGCAGGACACATCGATCATGCGCTGGGCAGCCTGTTTTTAATCGACAAAATTACCGATGTGGACAGCCGGAAAAGCTATTACCCGCCCTTGGTTTTTACGCCGCCCTGCCCCACTGCAAACATCCGGACCGTATCCAGGCCGCAGCTTGTTTATGACCGGGAACATCTTTGCGACATGGAAGCGTCCGCATTTTATGAAACTGCTGTGCGATTTTCGACCGGTGAATTAATCCACTGCCTAAAAGTTATTTCGGATAACGAATCATCGCCTGCCGAAAATATCCAGCCCAAGCAGGTCGCGGCATTGATAGCCGCGCATGTCGCAGCAATTGAAACCCTGCTGGCAGAATTAAGCCGTCTGGCGAAGCTGATAACGGTACAGGAACCCGAGCTGTTTGAGCAGCTGACGCAACGCTACCATTTTACAACCAGCGAACAGGGACAGCTAAAAAACCGGCTGTCCCGCTGGTCGGTATTAACCCATCAACAAGCCCTTGAGTTTGATGAAACCCGGTTTCATCAAAGCAAAGACGTCTTATGTTGGCTGGATCAACAAATCAGTGAAATTGAATTTTGCTTGTAACGTTTTTTCAAACCGCTATAAAAAGAAAAATGCGTTCTTGCTGACCGCGACGATGCCGATATAAACAAAGCAGGCAAGAGCACCGGCAAAAGCCTGCCAGCGCAGAGCGCCCTGGCTCTTGATAGCAACCATCCCCAAACCGACATAGCCCAGCAGGGCTATTATTTTAGCGACAATCCAACCGTATTCGCCCGACAGCCACGAACCTTGAAAAACCAGCGTAAAACCGGTGATCAGTAACATGGTATTGACAATATGCGGCCCGATTTTTATCCATTTTTGTTCCAGCAATTCCGGGCGCTTTTCCGCCAGATAAACCCTGCCGACAAAACTGGAGATGGACAATAAAACAAAGGTGAGATGAAGAATTTTAATCATGCTGTACTCCTGAGGTTGAAAATATTGGCGTTATTCGATACATAAGTCTGTTGCCGATGTTGCAGCAGTATACGCCGAAAAATCAGCGGATCTTTTTGCTGGGTTATTTCGCCGGGTCGGGGATAACATTGATGTTCCAGGCGAGACAGCCAGAAACGCAACGCCGCCGCCCTGAGCAGGATCGGCCAGTGTTGTTTTTCCAGCGGCTCCAACGGCCTCAGGCTTTCGTAAGCGGATAGCAACGCCGTGAATTTTTCGGCATTAACCGTGCCGTTATCACAGCACCAATCGTTAGCCGTTATCGCAACATCGAGCAGCAAAGTATCGGTACAGGCGCTGTAAAAATCCAACAAACCGCTAAGCTGGCCATCAACAAACAACACATTATCCCTGAACAGGTCGGCGTGAATGACGCCTCGGGGCAGATTAACCGGGGTGTTTTCCGATTGGAAAGCCAGCTCATCATCAATCAGCTCACGATCGGTTGCCGATAAATTCGCGCCGATTTTGCCCAGCGCCGTTTTACACCAGCTTAAATCATTGCCGTTTTTTATCGGGAAAACGTAGTCCTCCGTGCAGCGATGCAAACTTGCCAGCTGCAAGCCGATTTCCTGACAATGCAAAATGGATGGGATTGCCGTTGCTGAACCGGATAAACGCTTGAATACCGCAGCCGGTTTGCCGTTAAGCTCTCGCAACGAATTTGCCTGCCGGTCGCTTTGAGGCCTAGGACAAGGCAAGTTGTTTTCGCCCAGGTGCGCCAGTAATTTTAAAAAATGCGGCAACTCATCGGCAGTCAGCGACTCGAACAGAGTCAACACAAAACTGCCTTGCGTGGTGGTTACAAAATAATTGGTATTATCTATGCCGTCCGTTATACCCTCAAAACTGACGACTTCACCGAGGGTATAAGCACTAAAGAATTGATCGAGTTGCGGGCGTGTTATGCGAGTAAATACAGACACCGGTTTTAAGCGACTACCATTCCAGCAACTTCCACATATTGATATCGAGTTCTCTATCTATATTGTTGCGGCGTTCATCCATTTTGCCATCGCCGTTGGTATCAATAAAATAATACGGGGGCCCCACAGCCGGTACGACTTTTATCATATAAAGTCTGCCGCCGCGCCGGTATTCCTGTATGGTTTCCTTACCTTTACGAATAATGGTGATGTCCGGCTCCATGGTTTCACCGTTTTGCACCGGCAAAGGCGGTTCCGGCGCTTCCGGCACAGCCTCAAGCTCAGGCGGCCGCTCATCGACAGCATAGACCGGGAAGGCCAGCAAACTCAGTAGAATAAAACGTCGCATAGAGTGACTCTTTGTAAAAATAAAAACTGCGGCTATCTTATTACAGTTTTTACCGGCTTGCTTGACTAAAATGACTCAACAATCGATGCTATCACTGATGGTTTTGTTGTCTACCAGACTTTCAGCGTTGCATTCACGACAAACCGAATCGGCAAGATCGCCCTGGCTTGGTTAGGCCAACTTTTCGTCCAGCCGTTACTTCAATCTGTTTTTTAAAACAATCCGCGAGACGTATCGCCATTAAACTGCCCCGGAAAAGGGTAACGGAATGACTTTTCGTAAGTGGGCATGAGTTATAAAAACCATTTCCTATAACTCATATTTGATCATATTATGAGTTATAAACTAGAGGTGTATAACTCATGATGTGGAACTGGCAACAACCTGATTGGCCTAATTTTAACTACGACAAATCCTTGATTGACGATTTCGAGAAACAATTGCTGCTTGGCGCGGGTCTTTTGTTCGGTGCATTCAAACATCTCAATGAAGAAGACAAACGACAATTAACCATCGAACTGATCAGCAACGAAGCGTTAAAAACATCGGAAATCGAAGGCGAATATCTTGACCGCGATAGCCTTCAGTCATCTATACGCCGCCAATTCGGGTTGATCGCCGACAACCGCAAAATTTCTCCCGCCGAACAAGGCATCGCGGAAATGATGGTCAATGTGTATCGGAGTTTTGAAGCCCCGCTCTCCCACGCTATGCTGCTCGAATGGCACAAAATGCTGACCAATGGCCGCCGTGACTTGAACGACATAGGCTGCTACCGGACGCATAGCGAACCGATGCAAATCGTATCCGGCGCTATCTATGCACCCAAAGTGCATTTTGAAGCGCCGCCGTCATCACAAATGATGGCTGAAATGGAGCGGTTCATTGACTGGTTTAACGCCACCACATCGAACGGAACAACACCGCTGCCGACTTTATTGCGCGCCGCTATTGCCCACCTTTATTTTGTCAGCATCCACCCTTTCGAAGACGGCAATGGCCGAATCGGACGGGCGATTGCCGAGAAAGCGCTCGCTCAATGTCTGGGTCAACCTACGCTGATTGCCATTGCCTACGCCATTGAACGCGACAAAAAAGCCTATTACAGCGCGCTTGAACGGGCAAACAAGCAGAATGAAATAACTGCGTGGCTGCTCTATTTTGCGGACATGGTGATAAACGCCCAAAGTTATACCGCAACTTGGATTGATTTCCTGATCAAGAAAGCCAAGCTCTATGCCCGGCTGCGCGGACAAATTAATCCGCGCCAGGAAAAGGTTTTGACCAGAATGTTTCGAGAAGGCCCGGATGGCTTCACCGGCGGATTGAATGCGGAAAAATACATTGGCATTACCGGCGCGCCTAGAGCCACCGCTACCCGAGATTTACAGGATTTAGTGGGTAAGGGGGCTTTAATCCGGCACGGTGAGCGCAAACATACCCGGTACTTTCTTAGTCTCGAATGAAGGTATGCATTGCAAACACAGTTCATGCTGCTCGACAAATTGAGAAGGAATTGGAATTGGAAACGCTAACTTTACGGCTGTAATGATGACCAATGCGAACTTTTAATTACGCAGCCAAAACCAGTATTCTCTTACTCTTTTTACTACTGTGTAATCGCTCTAATGTCGGACAACAATAAGCAGTTGTCCGATCTACAAAACTAATTGTTAGTCTATAAAACTGCCGATATGGGAAGAGATACAGTTAGGACTCCTATAAAGTTCCAGAGCCTATTGCCTAGACCATTGCAATCAAGGATGATATGCGAACTATATAATTATTCGTTAAGCCCACTAAGGAGAAGTAAGTGCATAAAGGGCGTTATTACGTTGGAAGAGTAGTGAAAGCTGGCCTGATAAATCAGGAGAGTCTGCAAGATATAATTCTAAATCCGCCGGTAATTGAGCGAGGTCGGTTTGGATGGACAATTACAGATATTGAGGATCATAGAAACGACCCAATACCTTTCATATTTGGAAAGCTGTCTAAGTTTTCTCGTGTTGGCCAAATTACAATAGTTGATGAAGGTACTAAATCGCAACGCGCTGCCTTGGAACCAAATTTACTAGAAACCAGCTCGCCATTTGTATATCTCCCAAAGTTTTCTGGAATCGCTTATTTACATGTGTGGGATGGGATTCAGCCGGATGTCTTTGCTCGTCGTTTTAGAGCGATTATAGAGGCGCCGTTTGACAGCGTCTTCGCAGAATGCACTATCGAACCAATTGCCGATTATGAAGCATTCGTAAAAAAGCTTTATAACATCGATACTTTTACTGAAATTTCAGCCAAAGTTTACCCGCCTAATCCGCTCTTCGGCCGTTTGTGGTCAGGTCTCAATGACTACGTCAAAATGAGAAATGCCGCTGAAGTTTCAATTAAGGAGACAAGCCCAGACGGTAATGGGATAGCTACGAAGATTGTAACTCTTGTCCAGAATATTATGATCAATTCCAATTACCAGCCTGAAACAGCCGTTGATATTGCGGATGCGGCCCTTCTGATGGCTGCGGACGGATACGGCACTGGAAAAGTAGTGGGGTATGATGGCGATGCTGAGGTAATTATCCGTACATCAGACAATCAGAAAAGCTTCTTGGCTAGCAAAGAACCGGAACCATCGGAGCTTGCAGCTAAAGCAGCAGCTATACTTGAAAAGGTAAGTCGTGAACGAGACATGAGGCATTGATAGTCATGTATTGGCTACGCGTAGTTGTGATTTCATTTGAGTTTCTTATTGTCATAATTTCTGTTTTTTTAATAAACATCTATGGCGAAATGCTTAACCCCCTCATTAAAGAAATACAGATCAATGATGAGGTATTGAAGTGGCTTATGCTCTTGCCGGCAGGATTGTTAGGCTGGAGCTTTGTACAGACTCAGTCGTTACTATTTCCAGATGGTGAGTTCGCTAAGATTCTTCATATGTGGCCAAGCTACAGCAAGTTAAAAATACATTGCGTGGTTGGGCTTATATATGCTGTTCTATTTTTAATAATCGGATTATTCCCCCTGTTTATAAAGGATAGCCTGAATACAGCGGCAGGATTTATTATGCTGTTTTGCGGTGTTGCCGGAGAATCGGTAGTAGCCTTGAATATCTATTCAGCACAGATTTCAGTGAAAGAAATAGCCATGCGTGCTGGTTCCTAGCTATCCATTTACATCGTTCCCACGCGATACTTGCGTCTGTTTCAGTATTGCCGGGATAACGTGCTTTAAAATGCTTCTGTATAACGATGAGCGCAGCGCATGGAAACGATGCCTCCAATTCATTCCCCACCCGCCAACCGATACCCCGCGCCCGCTTCGGTCAGCAAATAACGCGGCTGGGTAGGATCCGCTTCAAGCTTCCGTCGCAATTGCCCCCTGTAAATCCGCACATAGGGCGCATTAAAACCGCTTGCCAATGCGCACTCTGATTGACACAATATGCGCATCAAAAATTCGTATATGGAGCGCATCATGCAAGAAAGTTTCTATGACACTCATGCCTCGAAAAAACCTACAAATCTCAGCATCAACAGCGACCTGCTTCGAAAGGCAAAAGCCTTGCACATCAATCTTTCCAAGGCATTAGAGCAACGCCTTGTCGAAATGCTGCTGGAAGAAAAACGCAGGGAATGGCACGAGGAAAATCGCGAAGCCATTGACGCTTACAATCGGCGCATTGAAACAGACGGGGTGTTCAGCGACGGTTTAAGGAAATTTTGATGGCGCAGTTCGATGTCTTTGAAAACCCAAATAAAGCCACAAATCAAACGATTCCTTATCTACTCGATGTTCAGTCTGACTTGCTCGATACCCTTTCAACACGCGTAGTCGTACCCCTCGTATCCGCTTCGGCTATGGGTAAAGCGATCAAGCATCTTAATCCTGAATTCACAATAAGAAATACCGCTGTGTGTATGTCTACAGCGGAATTGGCTGGCGTTCCAGTTCGGTCTATCGGTGAAAAAATCGGCTCACTAACAGGCCGGCGTCATGAAATTATTTCTGCACTTGATTTTCTATTCACCGGCTTCTGAACATTAATTGGCGGTTTGCTCGGCAATTGCTCCACCTAATCTTGCAGGATGACGCTAAGCGTCTGGAATGGCTGACTCGGATGTAGGCCGAAATAAGCTCGCCCGGCGACAGCAAGGGCGGGCGTTTCCGGCAACTCTTGAGCTTCGATGCCGGAAACCCCTGTCCTGCGCTGAACGCGCGGACAGGCTTATTCCGGCCTTGTATATTAAATGCATCTCTAAAGCACAGGATTATGTGACACAAAAAAGTTTATAGTGATAAGTGATTTTCTGGGGAAGCCGATCCGGCCTTAAGCTCTGAGCTTGTTCGTAGATAGGCTCCCCACCCTCGTCATCCATGCCGTGGAGTATCTGAGACCTGTAAGCATAAGCTTCTGAGTCTGCATTCACAAGGACGGTAGGTGAAGTGCCAGGGTTGGGAAACCAGTTATCATCATAACAAAATGACAATAAAGAGATGAAAAAATGAATTATGCAGGTATTGATGTTAGCCATAAAGAACTTGTTATCGTGGTCAGTGTAAAAGGTAAAGCTCACAAAGCCAAAACCTTTGAAAATACCGCATCCGGTCACAAAGCTATCATTCAACTGTTATCAAAATTAAAAGGAGAATCAAAAGTTTGTATTGAAGCAACGGGTGTTTATCATTTTGATTTGGCAGTAGCACTGAGTCGTGCCGAAGGTATTGAAGTGATGGTTATCAATCCGAAAGCTTCACATAACTTTGCCAAGGTGCTGATGAAACGCAGTAAAACCGATGCGGTTGATGCAGAAATATTGGCG